>BNJU01000193.1_pt1 | contig 227707 bp, 195 predicted proteins | sample 8539281 | NCBI WGS metagenome assembly BNJU01 (sample SAMD00202456, study PRJDB9452) | human saliva metagenome | isolation source: human saliva | place: Japan | reverse complement strand
TTGCCTTTATGGCCATCTAAACCTTTTGGACTTTATTGCTTTTCATCTTTCTGCTCGTTTCTCATATTTTGCGCAGCTTTATGCCTGTACCTTTTGAAAATCGAATCACCGCTGTAAATTTGCCACCTTCAAAGAGTAACCACGCTCACAGGTCATCAAAACGCTGCTTTTGGTCACAACTAGCTTAGACTCATCATTTTTCTGTTTTGTAAAGATGATGAGCACTATCGCGGCAGCTCCTATGTAATCGGCCTATAGTCTTCACAAAATCACGTAAAATATGGCTCAAAGCTAGCGTAAAGCTTTTTGTCGGCTCTTTTGCAAGCCAGCAAATGGCTCACCCGCCCAAAAGTCATCGTTTGCGCAAGATCTAAAACCGCTCTTTTCATCAAGGGGCTGGCGCAAAGCCGTCGCCAAGTTTTGGAGCCACCGTAAGCGGTCGGTCGGCGCTAACCACGACGTCATTACCTTGACAGCCAATAAACGGCCAGTATGCGTCTATGCCTACGTGGGCAAAAGCCCGTTTAAGTTTTTGCAGTCTGAAATCTCTAAAATATGGTTTAAAATACACAAAACACTTTTCGCGTCAACCTAAAAATCAACTTTGCATCTCTATCCTTTTTGGGCTTATTTTATCCCCACCGGTATGAGTTTCATTATAGCAACAATGGATAAAAAGAATTTACGATTGAACGCTTATAACGCATATATCATGATGACGCGGCAGTGGCCGGCAAATGGTCTTTACAAGGATATTTGCGCGTATCCGTACTTTAAGCCTATTGGCTGGCCTTGTTATACCGGCTGCTGGCGATGATCACAATTTTTCAGACACGATCGTGATGAACGCAAAGCCCAATGGTCTTCGGGCTTAGTCTGCCAGAGCTTCACGTCGTCAGATCAGCGAGCTGGCGAAAGCGGCATAAATAGGGCGGAGATATGTAAAGATAATAGGCGGCGACACGATGGCAGCTCCACTTTAAACATAAGCGTTAGCGTGATCGGCGAAAGGCAGCAAAAGTGAAAAATGCTAATGGCGACAGCAGGCATTTACTGGCAAGCTTGAGGCAGTCAAAAGGCCAAACTCGCTTTTTAAGACTGGCTCACCCCTTTAAAACTCACGATTTAAAAGCCTATCTTAAGAGATAAGTTTTACAAAGCAGCCTATCTATAAACCCGCCATGGATATCTCAGACGGGCTAAAAACTGACCTTGGCAAGCTTAAAGGCTATGTGCGCGCCAATTTATAAAAATCTGCTAATGGAGCTTAGTAGCGGCGAGGAGCAGGTTTTATTTACTCTTAACTTGTGTAATTGGCGCTATCAAAAGGACGTCAGTAAACTAGACAAAGATCAACATTTTGCAAAAATTCACAAAGGTTAAGACAAAATGCAAGAAGCCACCACTTTGGTTGGGTCGCCGCGCTACCCGCGCCCATCGAGGATATTTTTCTGCATCCAGATGATTTTGTCAGCGAGATACCACTTTATGATTTAGTGGTGACGCGAGCATTTGATCGTTGGAAATTTAAAAAAGATATGACGACAAGCGACGCTTGCAGCGCCCGTGCATGGAGGTTACAGGGCTAAGATGCGCGACTTGCCGCTGGGCTAGCGACGTTATGGGCATGATTGACGAAGTTTATCTGATGCCCGTAATTTGAGAGCGCGCTAAACTTTACGCCATGAAAGATGAAAATTTTAACGAAACGCATAAAATTGCTTCGCATCGACATTCAAAGGGTAAGAAGCTATCCGCCTGCAAGGTAAGCAAGTAGCGCTAAAAAGCTAGAGCACATTTATAACATCGATAAAATGGGCCAGTAAAACTACTTTACATACCAGCGCTTTGGTAATTTTAAGACAATGCTAGGCTGGCCTTGAGCTACTTAAAAACGGGCACGATAAATGGCAAAAGAGCAAAATGTAAAGCTGTCGACTTTTTGATCCCAGCCTATCAAAGTGATCTTTCAACCGCCATCTTAGCAAAAGGGTCAGGGCCTGAGGTTTTGCCGATTTTAGTCTAAGGAGTTTAGGGTGAATGAGTAAAAAACTTAGCGCAAAGATGAACTAAAAGTTGATGAAGGCGCAGGAGAGTTTTTTTAAGCTGCCGAGAGGTTTTAGGCACCATCCATTTCGCATAAGCTCTTTTGCGGTAATTTGACTGAGGCGCAAGATTTGCTGAGCGATATCATGCTTCCTAATTTGTTAGTCGGTGCAAAGGCCTATGAGGCAAGCGGCGTGGTAAAAGAGCTTGAGGATGAATTTTGCTGAGCATTTTCGGCTTACTCAAAGATCGCTGGCTCACAAGCGCTTTAACTGGGCTTATCTTGAAAAATACAAGCCACAAAATACAACGAAGAAAACGCTCATTGCCACTCACACTTCAAAAGGGTCAGCGTTACAGTTGTGTTAGAAGAAATTTTGCATAAAAATATATTTGAGTAGGTACTGAAGATGATTTGGTGGTGGGGTTGGCTAATTTGGCGTTTATCAGACATCTCTATGGCGTTATTCATCGTTGCGCTTATATCATTGCGGTCTTTCAACGTCACTGCCACATGGGTTAGCCTTTTGAATTTGTTTAGAGTTGATACCCATTTGCCTGCTGCCGCCGCTGATCGCCAAACGATAACGTTGATAGTTGCATTTATCTCTGTTAGAGACTTTTGAGCCTTCCAGCTAGCTGTCTAACCTCGTCACATGACCGCAGCCACGTCCGGCGTTTCGCTCGTTTGCTGCTTCTATTGCTGCGTTATGCAAGTAAATTTGTTCGATCTGCGATGTCGCTGATAACCACAGACTGATTTTACCTGCTCAGCATCACGGCTAAGTTGCTCGATCTTTTTGCCGTCATTTGATTTTCGGGCTGATGAAGAGAATCAACGATCTGAGACGATAGATTTAATAGTTTCAGTAGCTGTTTTACATGAGTGCTTTGCTCTTTTGAAGGTCATCTTTACCAGCTTGAGTAAACTGCTAGTGACTCTCTTTCATATTCTCTCATTACTTGCATCTTTGATTTGTCTCTTCTACTATTTGAGTTGATTCTTCACGCTTACCTGTTTGAAGAGATGTAGAGCTAGCTATAACTGAGCTTGCTTATTTGAAAGATTTTAGTGTCGCTTATATACTTTATTCTTCTATAAAATCATTTATATCATTGTTTATCTTAGCAACTTTATCTTTGCTGTAGATTGATTTTGTTGCAAGTCAGATGTTATAGCATTTAACTTGCCCCAATCTATCAATAGATTTAAACTCATCTTTTAAGTAGTAATATAGATACTATTATAAAGAAGCAATGTAACTATAATGCTTGCGATGATGAAGCTTTTGCTAACTCACTTTTAGAGGGTGTTAGTCATCTAGCAACAGCCGAGCCAAGTAAAGCACGATCCAGTTTCAGCTTTGTCAAATGGCTCAGCCGCTACTCTCTCAACTCCACCAGCTGACAGCATGCTTAGCACCTCTCTCTTTGGTGCTATTTATCCCATAGCAGCTTTTAGCATCACCACGCTCTACTCAGCTTTGAGGTTGGGTGGATTTCATTGTTGGTCTTTGTATTAAAGATAGAGAAGTATCCAGCTCACCTAGCTTCATATGAAGCCAAATGTCTTTTAGCGAAGAGCTTCTAGCGGTTTCAGTGAAAGTCGTAACCTATAAATAAAACCGCTACAACCTCTCGCCGTCTTGAATGCTCACTACACACACACTACGATTTCTGCCAAAATATATTGATAGCACCCACATATGTCTCCTGTTCACTCAGCCTTTGGAGAGCATCTAGTTTTGTTTAATGCATACCAAGCGCTCTACTGCCATCATCTAGCAAAAGTGAGGTAGAAACAGCTTAACACGGTCATTGCCTGATTTTAGCAAAAGATAGCTAAGTACTGCCGCCGTTTGTTAGCTTTTTGATCTCATCAGATATCGCATGGTCGTTATTTAACACGCCCATTTTATCTGAGATAGTCTCATACATCGTCATTTCTGTCTTTATGGTTTGGGCGCTAGTTCTTATAGGTGCCTCAGGCTTCTTTTTAGGACTTATGACCATAGAAAAGCGTTTGCGTATCTGTCGTTATCTATCATCAAATAGCTCAGCTGCTTGTCCATTGCATAGAGCGACGTCTTTGTTTAACAGTAGTTGCCACTCGGTACATCCTTGACTCTCACGCTCCCAAAGACGTGTGACGTAGAAACATACAAAGCCATAGCACAAATGGCAAGTAACCAAAGCGATGATCGCTGAGACCTTTGACTCAGATGCTACATGCAACTCACTCCATATCTTCACTTGGTTAGATTTTCAAGGGTCTTATTAATACCAGCTTTCACTCTACGTAAAACATATAGAGGCCTGGGAAAAATAACGACTTTTAAATTTTGTTTGCTTTATATTTACTCACTATAACTTTTATGAAACTGGAGCAAAATGTATAAAAATTGCTATTTAAAGTTTAGCTTTTTAAGTAAATTTATAGTTTGATGTAAAACGAAAATTTGTGCCTTTTGAGATTAAATTTAGGAGTTTGTATCCATTTTGTTGATTTATTGTATATTTTATTATATTTATTCAAGATTCATAAAATAATAAAAAAGGTAAAGGTAGATGTTCTCTTGTTTTTGTAAAATTTTAAATATTAAATAAAAAAATTAATTTTATACCAACAGCGATAGTAGGCTCAAAATCAAAAAAATGTCTAGATAAATTGCTAAATTGATGAAAATTAGCCGCAAGATACATTATATATTTTAAATATAATCACGCTCTGGCACAGTAAGCGGTCCTTTTGCGTCTTGCAAAAGAGGAAAGTCGAGCTGCGATAAGACAAAGTTCCATCAACAGATGGCTAAGGAAACCCTAGGGATATGGTGTGAAAACAAACTTCCGCCTTGGCGGTAAAGGTGAACAGCGGGTAAGAGGCCACCAGCGCTTGGTAACTTGCGTGGCCATATAAACCCAACTTGCAGCAAGAAGGGATGGTTTGGTCTTATATTAAAACCCTTCGCTAGAGCTTGTTTGTCAAAAGCAGAGTAGATAAATGATCGCTCAAGACAGAACTCGGCAACATACGTGCCTTTTACTTAAATTAGAGTAAATTTCCAAGTAGCAAGCAGTTGGTAAATTAAGATTTCAGACAAAACCGCTTAAATATGCCGTACCTTGAATTTGATTTAGATTAATTTTACGTATTTTTGAGCTTTGTAGTTTTGTAAGCTCGTTTTGGATGTGTAATTTGGTTTAAAACTCTATCGCACCGCCGATTAGCGCTTGTGCTTCTTAGCGAGCCGAAGCTAAGCTTTTAAACTTATGTCTTCGCTAAAAGCTTTGTGACGAGTGCCTGCAGCTAGCTTGTATCTTCGTTTATTAACGCTAGCTTAGAGTCGTTGATCACAGCTATTCACCTGATGTTACCTCCCTCATGGCTTCTGATAACACTTTAACATTTTGTTGCTTCATTTGAGCGCGTTAATATCATTTTGGATAGTTTGCCATAGCAGAAAGCTGCATCTGTCTTGTATAAAGGCCGCTCAAGATAGTGAGCCACGTCGCCTTGAGAATAATCAAGCGAGGTTTTAAAGCTCGACAAAGATAGCGTTTGCTCTGTTTATATAATAGACCTTTTTCTCTGTCTCAGCTCCAGATCGCTGGTGCGAAATATAAATCATCCGTCATAGCATGTTCTATTAATTTGGTCGAAGAGGACTCGAGTACAGAAACTCGACAGCGCGTGTGTACTATATGCACTGATTCATTTTCTCTCTTATTTTCTACTAGTTTTATCTCAGCATCTATCATTGATTTTAGAGTTGAGAACTGATTTTCTAAACTTGCGATGATAGAGTTATACTTGATGAAGCGCTCTTGCATCGTTGCCATATTTCTCATCCTAAAAAGCTTTTGAGGTGCTCTCTTTATTTTGGTGATAGACTCACTCTCGATCTTTTAGCTGATTTTGCAGCGATCATAGTGCCTTTCTTGCCATACAGCGCCATCAAGCATCTTAGCTAGCTTTGTGAAAAGTCCATCAGTAGTCGCTGGATTTGCAATTGCTTCGCTCATGCAGGAGCGCTGGTGCCCGGAAGCACTTTTGCCTTTTACCTCGATATTTTCGCCATCACTTCTTTTAGATGATCCTCCCCCTTTGATCCACGCTGCAACCCGTCAATACCAGAGTATGATGGCTTGTTAAGCTTTAGAGGCTATCTCAGCCTGTCCCGCCAGCTGTGGTTGTCTCTTGACTTACCATTTATCGTTAGATCTGGCTTGGATATTTAACTTGCTGCGCTAACGGTTGAGTTGCCCATAAGCTTATCGGCTCGGTCTGCCCGAACCTCAAAAAATTCTGAATTTCTTCTGGATCTTTACTAGGCTGCATTAATTATTTGAATCAAGCTGAAGCTGACCGTCTTTATCTGGCACTATACTTAGTACTTAGCGCTTTTCCTTCGCTATCTTGACCATTACTAGACGTCGATGTTTGATCTAAGGCTTGAAATTACTTACACCTTGAAAAGTGCCAGCGCCTTTTTCTTCGTCATATTTTGTAGCGATCTCAGGGTTCCTTAGTCATTAGGTTGTAGTCTTTTATAAACTCTTCAACCTTTTGACCTCTTCAGTGTTTTGAGATACTGACATTTGTTCTGCCAGTCTCATTTGGCGATATTTACATAGTCCCAGATCATCAAAGCTGTTTTTGCTTCTTTTGATATTTACGCCGTTATATATAGAGAATGCCATCTTGTGCTTTTAAATTCTATTTTCTCCAATTGATGTCATCTTTGGCGAGCCATCAGGTTGTTAGCACCGGTGCATTATCTAATCTGTGTCTTGAAACTGCGTATCATCCAGCCAGCTTGTCAAAATACCAGCGATGTCGTTTTGAGGTAATAGTCTGTGTAGCGCCAGTGCTACCTGATTGAAGCATTGTTGATTTGGTTTGTCGCCACCAACATTTTAAATTACAGCTTGCAATTTACCGCCACTTACATCATTTATCTTATCAACGATATCGCGATACGTTGTCGATCTTGTCACACCGATAGAAGAATACGTCCATCGATCTCAACATCAAATGAGCCGGTGTTGTCGCACTAACCATGTGAAGAATTTTAAAATTCTTGCTTTGAAATGTATCTTTTGGCAAAGTTTTGCGTCGATACTAAACTTTGCACGCTAACGCCGTTGCTGGCTTCTGTGACGCTTTGCCGGCGTTATTTGTGTTCTTTTTAATTAAAATTGCACACCGCCAAGTCATTTTACTAACATTTACGTTGCTAACAGAGTTTTAGAGCTGCCAAGGTCCTTTTGCTTAGCTCATTTTTCTCTGATCTTGTTGTAGTGGTTTGAATCTGTCCAACCTCATCAGCCTCTTGGTTTCTTGATAAGCTCATCATTTGAGCCGCTATTTTTGTACCGATGCCTAATTGATACGTTACCTACTGCCATTTAACTCTCCTTGTCAAAAAGTATTCGATACTTTCTTTGAAATACTCATGATTTTTATAACTTCTTTACTTGGAAGCTGTTATCTTCGCCTGTTTGCGTCTTTTACTTACACTACCATTAATTTAATTTCTCGTTGTAAGCAAATCTTGATAGTATCACGAGCTTCACTGCATCTGATAGTTTTAACCTATCATTGACCTCTCTTGTTTTTTTAGCAAGATCCTCGTTGCTAAGTTCGTCAAACTCGTTAGCATCCTTTGATTTGCCATTTTTGTCGCTTTACTTTGACATCAAGTGTTCGATAGGTCTGCTATCGATTTGACGCTGAGCCGATAATAATACTTGCATCAAGTGTTTGTTGCTGCTGCTTTAAAAATCTCATATTTTACTCCTTAAAACTACTTCGCTCTACATCGGTAGGTACTAATTCCTTTAGTATTCTCGTGCGATTATTTGGTTAAAATCGAGCTTAAATTATAGGACAGGATAAATTCATTTGAATGAAACTGCATTTGCTGTAAAAGACAGTCTTTTTTTGTGAATTGGCCGCTCATCATAAGGATTGGCAGTTTTGTAGTAAGTGACCATGAATCGTCACCAAAAAAATATATTTATAATAGGTAGAACGCTCATCTCTCTCATCCATTTACAAGAGCCACTCTTCTTGATACGCTCGAGGGTTTACTCAGCCACACCATTCAAGGCAAAACAGATCAGATAGTAAATGAAAAGTTTGGAGCAAAAAGTATCTTTTAATCGATAAATTAAAGCTGATCTGCTTGAAATCTTAGGGCAAATCAGTGAAACTCCACACCAGAAATTTCAAGTGGTGTTAAAGGTAAAGGCTTGAGCTACCAAGTCTAAGCACGACTAGAAGCACAAAAAGCATCGTAAAGTCCTTTTAACGTCATTAGAAGATAAAAGATTACGCACTTACATTTATAGAGGCTTTGGCGGAAGCAGCGTGATGGCAAGCGAGGCTGGTGTTAGTAACGGAGCGCGAGGCTATCATATCGAAAAAGATAGAGCTGCTTTAAGATCACGCAAAGCAACACTTTAAAACCTGCAAATATTAAAAATGGCGACAGCTTTGCACTTTGCCTGATCTTGTAAATCGCAAAATGGCAATGTTTCACTCTATCTTGATCCTATCGACATAAGGCGCCTTTGATGATATCTACGAAAAGCGTAAATTGATCTCACAGCTAAAAAAAAGAGAAAATTATATGATAGTTTGAGCACAACAGCGACTTTAAATTCGATGAAATTTCAACGATGTTAAATAAAAAATTGAACCCACTTCTTATTTTCAGTAATTTGAACATCTTTGCTTAAAAACCAAAATAGCAAAATTTAGGAAAAATATATAAATTTTATCTTTTTTGTAGCTTCGGTGATAGCTACTTCAGCAGCCTTTGCTACGCAGATAAAGAGCTTGCAAATATCGTTGGCGGGATAATAACTAATAGGCTATGGCTTGGTCGTCATTCAAACATGGCTGAGACGGCTCAACATCCTGCAAGTACGATCAGTCGCTATCAAACGTATGCTTCAAAGGCGTAAATGTCAAGATAATCAGATGATATCAAGTCTAAAACGCAGCCCTGTTATGAACAGCAAAATTGCCTGCATTTGCAAGGCATGGCGACAAGCTTGATATCGAATCTCATCTATCGGCGATGCCAAAAAGCTTACAAAGGTGGCACCCTTCTTATGACCCACTAAAGGCGTTGATGGCGATATCTATGCTTTGAAAACAAAGGACCTCTAAGTATCGGTGCTTAGGTGCGGGTAGAAGTGGCGTAATCGCAACCGTTGGCACTATCTTCATCTTCCTTGTGGAGCGTGAAGTCTTACGATATCTACAACCAGATAGCATAAACAAGCCTAAAAGATGCAAATTTTAAAACCGCTCTTGATGTCCAAAACAGATGAGACGACTGAGGGGTATTTACCGATATTTGAGACCGATATGGCGAGCGATGTACCGGGAGGCGAACAATTACTATCCACGACAGTCAAACACATCTTTGCAAAGGATCGCTGAAGAGGAATTTCAATCAACAAGCGGCTAGATACCAACGAAGAGCTTACAAACTTAATCCGCTTTCAAGTAAAGCATGGCGCAAAGAAAGATCATCACGACCAGTTGATCAGACGTTAGACACCCTTTCACTAAACAACAGCCAAACCAAAGAGCCTTTAGACGCACACTTAGGCAAAATACAATTCAGGCTATCGGACGCCCGATCCTCCGGGCAGTCGCACCGGAAGAGCGCCAACATAGCGCTCAACAGCAGTTATTTGGTCATGGCAACGCAAAAATGATAGTGGAATTTTCAATTCGCTTGAATTTCGTCGCACTTGATGAGAGCGAGCAAAATATCGCAAAAACCTGCTCACCAAATACCAAATTGAAAACGATGGTACGACCACACTTTCACGCCTAAAAAACAGGCTGATAGAAGAATTTATGCCAAGGTTCCGCAAAAAAACGAGATGACAGAGGCGTAATGAGCGAGAAGCCAATTTTATTTACAGGCTAATTCAACGGCTCGATGGATATGAGTTTTCTTTTTGGCGTATTTAGCAGCATTTCAAAGTCCATAGCGCCAGTTGGCGTACCTCAGTCATGGATGGTGCGAGATAGCGACACCACCTTTTGGCTGCGGGCCCCTGCCGCAAGATAGACTTTGATGCCACTTGACGTGCGCGCAGGGTCTACCAATTTAAGACTTATAAACAAAGAGGCCATTGATCAAAAAGCGGGTCGCGGATCTTACAAAAATTTAGAGAATGGACGAGCTGAACTACAAAATACGACTTCAGCTTTATATATAAGCAGAGCAAAAGAGCTAGAAACCATCGCAAAATCCGCAAAATAAAATTATTGCCAAATTTTACCGAGATGATTCTACCACAATTTAGTCCATAAGGGTTTGTATGAAAAACGTTTCGCTTGCGCAGTTTAGGAACTTTGCTTGCCTGGCCGAGGTCACCACTTGATCCAAAGCCAAGGAACATCTATTACACCAGCAATAGCTAAGCGAAAGGGAAGACAGAGCGTTGGCGAAGTAGTAGCAGAAGACAAACTACGGCGTTGCGTTTTTCCACCGAAAAGGTCTTCTGCAGGACTTCATGGCTCACGTCTGGCCCGCAAATGCTGACTGCAAGGACTGAAAAAGGCCTTGGCATGAAAGCAGGCGTCATTGATCCAGCTGTCGTGACACCCATTTGGTGTGAATAAGGGGCCGCTGTTAAGCGATCGCCAGTACCTGGCGTGATGTTGAGGGTACGTAAACTACCCAGTGCGAAGTTCTGTAAGATGCAATCTTTGACGAGCTAAAAGGTCGATGGTTCACGTCGGGTGGCGACACCATGGCATCGCCAGCACTCTGCGGCGGCGGCGCTAGAATGCTGGCACATATTAAATAACACTATTCTTAAAAGTTTTCAATATATGTTTAGTGGCTTTTAATTTGCTCACCGAATCAATATTTCAAGATGAAATTTTCGTACTTAAACTACAATCCTTTTAACTTAAATTTACAGCAAAGAACAAAATGGAATTTGAACTCATTTAGCTACACTGCCTTTTTGGTCGCCGTTTGGGGTGGTTTTACCGACGCGATCGGTGAGGTGGCGGACTGATCACCGTACAGCTATAATGGCTGGCGGCGTGCCACCATCTTGCCTTTGGCACAAACAAGCTTCATATGTCTTTGGCAGCCTACTGGCAACGCCACCACCAAAAGGGCTGATTAATTGCTAAAAGAGTGCTTTGTTGCATAGTTTACATCATCGGAGCCTTATCGGCGCAACGCTCATTTTATTTTTAAATGCAATTTTTAAAAATCATCATCCCATTTTTGCTAATCGCCATTCTATCTACACGCTTTCGGCGCCGTAAAATAGGCGAGGAGCGACAGTCTGCAAAGATGAACGAGAGGCTTTTACATCATATTGACTACCTGGCTTTATGATGGCTTTTGGCCCGTGAGCAGGCCTGCTTTGACAGCTGTGACAGGGTTTAATCACAATTTAAAAGGCGGCTGCTCACATAAAGGCTTTTACCTTTCACCAGCAACATCGTAGTCTTTGGCGTTTTTATAGCAGGCGGGCAGATACTTGGCTAGTTGGCTTTTGTTGCAAAATTTTAGGAGCTTATTGCACCACCGAATATCAAAAAGAGGTCAATGATAGAACGATGTTTTGATAGTTGTCGCATGACCATTTGCAAACCACTTTTGACTACTTCAAGGCTTAAAATTAAAAATGTTTTAACAATAATTTTGTTACAATCACGCAAAATTCCTAAATTCAAGGTGTAAATCAATAAGATTTGTTTTATTCACCCGGCAAACCATTTCATGGCGCTTTGTTCATGTTTCACTTTGCCTTGTAGCTTTGATCATCCTATCGTTGCTTACATCGCAAGTGAGTAAAATGCAGTTTAAAGCAAGAGGTCTTCAAACATAGTTGAGTTTATCGGAGGGCGTTATCTTCATGGGTACATACTTTAGCGCCGAAAGCTTTCAGCTAGAAAATACCTCCCGCTTATGTAACCATCGGTTTTATCGTATTTTTCTCAAATGTCATCGGCATCATTCCCCGCTTTGAGTCACCAAGCTCAAGCTTTCAATTTAATTTTAGCTCTTGGCTTTGTTGTATTTACGTATTAGCAACTTTGAGGGCATTAGAGAAAATGGCTTTTTCAAATACTTTGGACATCTCCATGGGGCCAAATAAATTTTAGTCTGATAATGCCTGTTGAAGTCATCTCACACTACGTGTAGCTTCGCTCTCTTTCCGTCCTTTGGTAACATTAGGTGATGATTTATTTTGCTTGGTGATGTTTACATTTCTGGTAACCATGGTTTGCTCCACTTCCAGCCTTTGAAATTTTAACACTTATGGCTGCTCGGCAAACATTTTACCAGTGATGCTAACTTACGTTTATCTACTGGTAGTCGCTAATAGCGAGCACGAGACAGACGTAGTGTGCTCATATTTTTATATGGCTTTTCTTTTACCGGTTCTCTAAAAACCTTTTAATCGATATAACAGATCGCTAAAGTCTCTCAGATATTTTAAAAGAAAGTACTGCCAGTGGCGGTTCAAAAAAAAATTTGCATAATTAAAATAAAACAGTTGAAGTCGTTATCGGTTTCAGGTTCACACCAGCTTAATACAAAACTGTACTCTGCTCTGACCAGCTGGCGACGAGGCAAACACTGCTCTGTCCGACCTGCCTACGCCTCCAGCCCTACCTGTGCTAAAACAAAAGGCAGTCAAAAGCAAGATCAGCTTTGGACACAGCAAAACGCTAAGATAAAAAAAAAATCGTCATTAACAGAAAACCATTCACCCAGACCGAAGGCATACCTCCACTCACAGTTTGAGATACCCATCGTTGAATGTGTTGACTCCATCATCGACGTAAATGCTACTAAAAACAACATAAGCACCAACACACCTTGAAGAGGACGCTGCAAGAACATCCACGAAGAAAACGAAAGCATTAATCTAATAGAGCTGGCACACCGCCTCTTGAGATAGTTAGCAGACAGGACCCCAAAGTATGACGAGGCGTTGCTTATCTTAAAAACTGCATCAGATCCTTCGCTTTATAAACATCAGCGACACAAACATACAAAGCCAGTAGCCTGCTGCGACACAAACATCTCTCCATCCGTCCAAAAGGCGACACCAAAGCTCCATTACCGTTGAGATAAAACCTAAACTCATTCAAATTATCCAAAAAGGATCGACTACGAGGTAGAGCGCCAAAGTGCGCTGGGAAGATGGCAAATACGACGAAGAGGTCTAACAAGAGACAAGGCTATTTGACACGACACCGAAAAAACAAGATCTATGCGCGGCAAAGAGTGGCGCGGAATAGGTACTCTTCGACCCTGACTTGCTCCTGTTGAAGTGCCAGAAGATGTATAACAAGCCAATCAAATTCAGAGCTTGCCAGAGCAAAGGTCGCAAGATACGTTAGCAAACTAGGCGTAAAGAGAGCGACCTCATAAACTAACCAAAAGCGTTAAGACACAGGCTTGAAGAACTAATCGCGCAAAATCAGCCAAAAGCCATACGCGGCCCATAGTCGATTTTTACGCCAAATACCCAGCGTGAAGATCGAGACAAAACCCATTAGAAGCACTGGCAAATTATACAAACGCACCCAGAAGATGGCACGATAAGCAAAGCCGCAAAAAGAAGTGCTAGACTATCTAATGAAGCACGACGGACGTAAATATGCATCAAAAACTGCAAACAATGAGCGACAGACTCCAGCGATCATTGCGACTATAGATCAAATTCTAGCCGCAAACGCCGACAAAGTGAAGAATATAAAAACAGCAAATATAAGATGTTTACTTCCGGTCAGGTGATAAAGAGGCAATGGTGCCTAACCCAAGCAAAGTCAGAGCTTTTAAAGGCCAAAATAGGCTAAAAAGGCTAAAATGAGCATAGCAGTCATCGAAGCTTAAGTGCAGTGCCACTTCTATCACACGCATTTAGAGAAAACAACGAGTGTCATCAGCTCAAGAACGCAAAGATATGCCACAGCAAAACTTAGAAACTGAGTGCAAATATCTAGTCTGCACGATCCCAAACTGACAAATTATGGCTAAAACAAAACTACAAAAACAAAAGTCAAAAGATACTGTCACCAGCAAGGGCATAAACACGCAAACCCAATTTCTAAAAGAATGACGAAGATTACATTGATAGAAAATTCTCACTTTCTCAGGCAAACCCTTGCAAAAGAGATCATAAAGCTTCCTTGCGCCCTGGTGCAAATCTAAAATCAAAATTAGCTTTGGCACTTCCATTTTCCCCAAGCTATAAGCCTACACCTCAGACGACGTGATCAGCGCTGAGTGTGTGCGAGCCTATAAAAACGTGATCGCCATAGCTGGTGGCATCTGCGACGGCCTGGCTCTTAGCAACGCAAGAGCTAGCCTCATTCAAGTGGGCCTATCGAGATGGCCGGATTTGGCAAATTACGCGAAAGATGAGATATGGGCTGCTAGCGCAGGACCTTTTCTAAACCGCTCATCGATACTCTACGCAACTACCGCGCAGATCTCGGCATCGCAAGGCACAGAGATTAAAAATGAAAACAGCAGAGGTGGCAGAGGCGTGGAACTGCAAAGAATATACAAGATCCTAAAATAGAAAAGAGCATATAAAGCCATCGCTAGCGAGGTTAGCAAATATGCTAAATAGCAAAGACGTTTAAGGCAAAATCAACCGGGAAGAAGATGAAACCTTTAACATACTTTTGTGGCTATTTTGCTCTAGTTAAACGGCGCAGAGTCGAGCCCAGAGTCAAGTCTCCATGAGATAATGGTCAACTAACAGCGCAACAAAAAAGACCCTACGTACGATGTTAAGCGATCGCTACAAGAGATTTGGCGGCGTGATGCTACCTAAGTGAAAATGTAACCAAGCAAATCCAACCAAAAGCCAGCATGCAAAGCAGACAAAAGAAAAGCCCTAAATTTATCGCTATCGACGAAGAGGCGGCAACGTAAGCCGCATGAAAGACAAAACTTTACTTACATCCCAAGCGCATACGAGGTCACAACACACATGATATCAAAAGCGCATACGATCTCATAAAAATAGCTATAATTTAAAAAAATGGCATAATTAATCACCTCCCCAGTGGTCGATCTGCACGATGAAACTCATCAATCATCGCCGCAAACAAAGGGCGTTTAGCGAGTATAAGCAAAGTGGTGATCTGCGCCAATGCTCACGGATGCATTTAAAACAGGCATCCTAACGACACTCAACCACTTCCCAGCGACATGGCCTCAAAAGAGGACTCCACATAAAAATAAGAGCGAAGTCACCACAAAGATGCGCTATCAACATACACAAAGCACGCCATAACACAGGAGAGCGTAGATCATGGTCGGACACCTTAAAGGCATCGACGAGGACAATCCAGCCACACTTTCTAAAAAAAACAACCGGATCTACGCGGAAGAGACCGATCGGCGTGGTTATCAGCGATGATATGCTCATGAAAGGCGCTGGCGACGAGACAACTCAAAAAGTGGTAAATTTACCAAAACGCTGGTACGACATCTACCTTTAGCGAGTTTAAGATAAACAACCAAAGAACCGACAAGTAATCCAGATCACAATCAACCTGTAAATGAAAAGATCAACAAAACGAATCGACGCTTCATACAAAGATACGGCTCTCAACAACCCAAACCTTCCATTTACTCAGAATCGGTGTTATTTCAAATATTTTCTAAGATCAAAAATGTATCAAGCCACATTTCATCGTCGTATCTAAATTTATAGTTTTTGTTTATCTTGCGTCATCTATGGATAGATGAGGTGAAGCTTGCCGTCGCACGGATGCTTTTTGCCGTAAGCATATAGCTGATATAAGTCGGCTTGTGAGATACCATCTCTCTTGAGCTTCTATGATTTTCCATTATTTTGTGTCGGCTATAATGCCTTTTAAAAATATATCAGGCCTAGTTTAAAACCTCTTGGATTCTTCTAACGAGGTGCGTCTGAGTGTTAGTAACATTGTGCCCGGAAAAGCTTTTATGTACCTCACATAGCTTTCAGCGCGCATTCATATCAGCTCAGCAGGCAGGCTAGAATCATCGCCTTATGCGGAGTGAGAGTTGTTAGTACAAAAGATCTTTGGCAACTATTAAAAGAGTTTGCTCGTAGTGCTTTACGGCGGTTTATGATAAGCTTTTGGTAAAGAAATGGCATAATCCTCACACTCCACCCTCATCAACATAAAACAAAGCTCGCGTATGCTGGATTTTTACCAGAATTTGACTTTTGTGTAGAAATTTAAGTGTTGTTTGGCGAACACGAGGCTTTATATCGCTTTGCAATTCACTGCATCTTTGCACGCAAAACCGCTTCTTTGTGGATGCTATTTCTTTTATCTGCTCTGTTTATAAGTTTAGCCTCTTTAGGAAATTCGAGCTCTCCTCTGAAGCGGCCACATAGTCGCTCTGATCCCCTTTTGCAAGAGCTTCAAGCCCGCACATAAAACGATAGAGATGGTGTACTCAAAAGCGCAAATTTTGTGTTTTTAAACTGCACAATTTGAGCTTTAAACGGAAAATTTAGCGTTCTTGCATTTTTATAAAACTGCTTTTGATCTTCGGCGTCGTTTTTGTCTGCTATTTTTGCAAAATCTCTTTATCGTTGTTTTTAATTTTGTTTTGTTGCAAACGCCGACATAGTTTCTAGCTTGTATAAATCGCCAACTCAGCCATATATCCTTAAAAACGGCGCATTTTCATCGCGGCTTTTTGGTGATAATGCCATATCGTCGTCTTTTTGCGATATATCGCGCTGATATAGTGCTCAAACCACATATCGTTAGCTGGCTTTTGCTTCATCTACTTGGCTACTTATTGACCAAATTTTAGATAGTTTTGCTTGTCACAAAAGTTTCTTGTCTATTTCGTATGTACTTATCGTTTATATAGTCAGCGCCGCTTTTAAATAGCGCATTTGCTGGCTTTTTTTTGATAAACTGATCATCACCTGCAAAATGCTTCTAATCTTCTCCCAGTCGTCGTAAAATACTTCAGTAGCGGTAATTTGTTTTTAAAGATGACGGTAAGCGTTTTTAAGTTCGATACATTTATAAAATAAGCGATGTCTTCATCGTGTGATCTCTGTCGTAAAGATACTCTCAGGCATTTATCGCCTTTTTAGTACTTCTCCGCATTGATGCTCCCAATGATTGTTTCTGCTTTAGGTGTCGTATTCTGGCATCATCTCCACAACCCAAACCCTTCTTCTAGAGCTGTGTGTCCATGGCGTTGGCGTTTCGATCACAAAATACTGTGCTCATTATGTATAATTTGACGGCACTCCAATTTTCTTTGAGTGGCGCTCGACCACACCCCATCATCTGCTCCCTAGCCTTTGCGATGGCTCTATAAGAGTTATGAGCTCACCGTATTTTATATTTCCGCGATTGATCTGGTCGATAAAGATGGCATGGTGTGGTTTCATTAAAACTTTTGTCGCTCATCTTTGCAAATCGCAAAGTCCTTAAGTTTGCCTTTGTAATCACGCAGAAGCAAAAGCATTTTCGCAAAGATTGATAAAATGCCTTTTGATATCCTTGCTGCTATATCGCCATTCCTGTTTTCGCCATCAAATATGGGCTTTATACTCCCAACAAATCTCATATCCGTAGCTTTGTGAAATGTTATAATTTAAAATTTTTAGTGTAGCTTGTGCCTACCTTTATCTTTTTATCTCTTGTATTTTTCGTAAAGCTCTATGGCTTCAGGGCACTACTGGTTGCTATTTTTGTATCTACACACCATCTACTTTTTCTCGTTTTTCTCAAAGATAAAAGGCGCCTGTCTTTTCTTTGTGTTTTTTTACATTCACAATCCATTTTTGTATGAAATAACAAATCTGATGATATTGTTTGTGGCTGGTGTTTTGAACCTGATTTTATTGATTTACCCTAAATAAAATGGGATTTACTATGCCGTTATTTAGTTGGCCAACCGCTATTAGGTGGTGTTTGACTAGCCGCATCATACAAGATTATTACAAACCCACGATACCAAGTGAAGTTTTCTTATTTTAACATTTCATATAACGCATCAGTGTCACCACTTGATTTTACATTGAGATCTTGAGTACCGGTCCATGATTCTTTGAAAGCGAGGCGTCTTTCAGTTCCTCGAGGACCATATAAAATCGGATTTCCAGTGAGTAACGGTTCTATGTTTTTGCATTTCATTGTTTGTTGTTGGCATTGTTATTCCTTTGCTATTTATACCCTTATATACTTACTACTGCTGAATTATAGTCAGCAAAAGATTTTTTGTTTTTCCAGATTTTAAAAACTTTCTTCTAGATATTTTGATTTTTGCTTTTAATATAATCAAAACTGAGAGTGGGGACATTGTTCTAAATAACTAATAAAATTTAAATAGGTTTGATATTGTGAAACCGTATTTTTACTTAAAGTTTTACAATAATCTTAAAACCGTCATAGTTCATATTCTCAAATGTCGCCATTCCTTCAATTATCAAATGTACCAAAGCCACTCTCAACCCATCACCTTTTTTTAGTTCGTCTCTAGCTTCAGCTCTATCTGCCGTTTTTAATGGCTCTTGCAAAGTCATCTATCTCTGTCTGGGGTACCAACAAGTTCGCCCTCCCAGTTGCATTTTCTTGTTTCAAAAGTGCCTAGCTTATCTCTGTCTGCTTGCCGATCAAGTACTTTCGCCCACCCAGCCCTACTAAACGCATCTCAAAAGATTATGTCTTGCCTTAGAGCATTTATCTTTTAAGACAATTCGCAAGGTATTTCCAGCGTTGCAAATTACCAAAACCTCTGCGCGCCTTTTTGATGTTCACCGCCCCTCACCGCCGCTTTTTAAGTTTTGTATCTGAAAACATAAAATAACCGTAAAAACGCAAGCAACAAATAATCGTTACCTATTCATTTTACTCCTTTCAATCATCCACGCTAACTATCCCATCAAAACATATCATACAAAAATGAGACGACCTTTGCAGCCGCCCACCACAAACAAATACCGCAAAGGATCAAATGGTGAGATGTATCAAGCATCCAATAGTCGTTAAATTATCTCAGTAGCCACGTTATCGCGACAAGTCGCACGATGGTTACGCTTGAAGCGATCACAAAAAGTGAGAGCCCTCATCAACCGTCAAAGCGGCTTTGCCTAAAAAATGCTCAACCAAAAAACGTAGCCAGCGCAAAAAGAAACATAAAATGTTTCGATAAAAGCCATTAACGCTAATCTTCGCCATCTTCTAACCATCGCGTAAAATCCAAACGAAAAGCAAGATGATGGAGACAAGTGGCAGGCGCCTGGCAGTACCCCCAGCACGCAGACGGCTGCGATGACGATGCAGACGGCTATGGCGCCAGCTTTGCACTTTAGGCGCTCTTTAAAAGATGATGACGCGCGCGAGCATGCCGATCAAAGGATTTATAAAATAGCCAACCGCAGGCTCCGTACTCTGCCGCTACCTACCGCATAGACATAAACGCCCCAGTTTATGGTGTGATAAAACACAGCTATAGAGCCTTGAAGCGAGCGGATATCCTTTAAGAAGCGCGAAAAATTTTCAGCCTTATTTTGCCGCTAGGCAAAGCTACAGCCGCCATCAAGAAAAATAGACCAGATGATCCTGTGGGCCAAAATTTCATAAGCATCGACATCTTTGCTAAATAGGTTGGAAATAAACCGCCACTTACATAAAAAGGCGCTTAAGCGCGAGAATAACGCCTTTGGCTCCTCATTTGGGTCTTGCATTTTTGTCGCCTTTTTATAGAATTTGAGTACTATCTATCATCAAAAAGCGTGACAGAGATGGCTAGCAGATCATCGCGACAGTGAGCTTTTTCTCCGTCCTCGCCGATGGCAAATGAGACATAAAGCACCATTATAGGCCTGCAAACATGTAAGCAAACCCAGCACATTTTACCGAGCACGAGCGTGTACGGAGAGGATCTGGGCGATGAGGGCTATGCCGTGCTGCCGATAGCACCAAGCAAGATGAGCAGATAGTAGATGCTTGGATTTTCGGCCCAGCTTACGTAGTCCATATCGGCTGCGGTGAGCGCAAAATAAAACGAGAATAAAACATATTATCTCGACAACAAAGCTTTGAGAGAACGGTGCAAGGCTGTAGTACCTTTTCTAACGGTAAACAGACTCGATAAAGGCAAAAACCACAGCGCTCTCCCCACGAGATGCCACTCGCTTATGACCGCGTTGTGCTAAAGACGCCAATGGCAGCTGAAAACATCGATGCTAGCTTTGTTTTTAGAGAGGTGTTTGAAAAATATCCGTCCAAAAAGGACCCGCGACTATTGTGCATGATGAGGTAGCCCATCGAGACTTTTAGCGTGCAAGCCGCTGCTTGGAGCCCAGAGATAGAGCCACACCTGAAATGAGACGATGAGCGAGGGTAGCAAGCAAAACTAGTGAAAATTTGGGGTGGCTTTTATTTTTAGAAGTAAAATTTGATACCGCCGCTGTTTTAACATGGCGGCTGATGACAAAAGGCATGGCAAAGATCAAGTGTGGCATCCAATAAGAGCTCGCGCGCTGATGGGGTTCATGCGAGCACCGACATGTAGTAGATGCAGTTAACATAAACTGAGGCCAAAGAGCTGAATATGCCTCATATCGTGCAAAATCTCGTCTGGTACCAGCGAAGCGAAGGACAGTGCCATATCTTACTAACCCATTAATGGCTTTTTATTTTTAAGTTTTGCGTGATATAACTCAGCGCTAAATCAAGGGTAAAAGATAGGATCGGCGATTTATGACTTGGAACAGAGATAGCTGGAGAGAATGGACATCTTACAACAAACCAACTTATCCAGCAATTCGAAGAGCTTCAAAGAGGTTGAAGAAAAGCTAAAGCGACCCACTTCCGCCTTGGTATTTGCTGCTGGCGAGGCTAGAAGTCTGCATGAGCTTGCAAAGTTTGCACCGGCGAGGCAATGTGCTCGCGGTGGCGACTGCGCTGGGAGAGCTTTCACACTTTAACGCAAAACAACATCAGGGATATGTTACGCAGGTCGTCAAATGGCGATAGTTTTAACCTTTGGCGGTGGCATGTCCGGTGGTCAGCAGGCCGCGTGGCAGGGCAGTTTGCAAAAGTCTGAAGCTAGTGACTACGAAGAGGCAAACGGCGTTAAAGCTACCAAGCTTACAGAGGCGACATCATAAATGGCTTTGAATCGGATGTAGCAGGCAAGAGTCCTGACCCAAAACGCATGATCGAGGCTTACTATCAAAGTGCTTTCACCAGGAACCCTTAAGAGCCTTTTTCACGAGGCGCCATGGCTGACCTTCACTCAGCGTGCATAAGTGGGAATGTAGGCTTGTTAGCAGCCAGAGATCGGCGAGAAATACGCAAAACCAGCGACGATCCAACAAAACCCTATCTTCATGGCAGCCAGTGGCATCACTTCGCAACACCCCAGCGATAAATCAAACCGCAGTCTATACATCTCACGAGGCGCGCTTTGCCCTGTTTGCGAAGAGGCGCCATAACTCAGGCTGAGCTAGCTCCAGTGGCGAGTGGTGGCACCGCCGCCTGCCATGCTCGGATAGCGCGAGAACGCGCGCATGCACGACGCCTGCATGCATTTTCTTTTGGCTGGCGTGAAAATCCCATCGGTGCAAAGATCGACCGGGCGCAAAGGCTGAAGATGTCGTCGCGCTTGCAAAAGCACGCTTTCATCCAGAAAATGAAGCTGGCAGGCTAAATGTGATAATCAGAGCGGGCGCTGACAAGATCGGCGGTGGTACTCACTCAGCACCTTTAAGAGAGCCAGGCGAGGGGCTAAGATCGTTTATAGCATCGATCCGATGCATGCACAGCAACACCGTTAAGACCTTCAAACAACCACAAAAACTCGTGGAATTTCAGTACAAATTTAAGCGAGGTACAGAAGCTGAAATTCATAGCTGAGGGGCACAAGAGCAGGTGGCGCATCTTTGAGATGACTGCGGAAGATGGATTGAGTGGCACCGGCGGCGCGCCAAACATCACCGAAAGCTCGCTATTTAGAGAGAGATATGAGACGCAGTGCGCATCCCAAGACCAAATGCTGATCAGGCTTTAGAGCTTGCATTTTTGATGGCTCATCTAGCGTTAGCTTAGCATCGAGCAATTTGGAGAAAAATATGGCAAATATTTATGATCTAATAGCAGTTGGCGGCGGACCTGTGGCATAGCTAGCATGTAGTTGGAGGCTAAAAGAAATGGCTTAAGTAATGTTTTGACCCTCGAAAAAGGCGACAACCACAGCCAAACGACTAGCAGTAACGACAAAGACACAAACGCGTGGATAAAGAGACAGCGCAAGATAGCACGATACATGGCTAGTTTCGTTTGAAGATGGCACAAAAAGAGAGCACGCTTGATTATTTTGGCAAGCTTACTTGACTCGAGAATATCGAGGCGTTTTTAACCTGAGGTCGAAAGCGCAAGAGGGAGAATGAAAGTAACCACCTCAAAAGCTGTCTATGAAGCCACGATGGTCTCTTTCATCGGCAAAAATGGGGCGACCAAACAAAACCTGACTATAAGATCCCGCCATCAACAAATCCAGTTGCACGGAACCTGATAACCGCACAAACGGCGAAAAGTGCTAGTGCAGGGCGGTGTGGCAACCCGCGTTGAGTATGCTATCGAGCTGCCGGCATAACAAAACCACGATCGCTTACAGAAAAAGACATAATTTAGCCGTGTGAAATGAGACACACTCAAGCGCACTTTGGGAGCTTTGAGAAGCACACAAGATAAAAGTAAGGCTAAATCACGATATAACCGGAGATCGATAATGAATCAGGCAAGGTAAGAGTGCATCATGAAAACTGGCAAGATCCGTGTCTGCGACAGGGTTGTTTATGCGATCGGTGGCTCAAGTCCGGTTGATACAGTCGAGCACTCATGAAAAGGCACCTGATAGTTGATAGCACACCAAAGTAGCGTGCTCAGACTATATGTGGGAGGCGACACCGTTTTGAAAAATGGCGGCTCGATCGTGGTCGGACCAATCACGCCCATAGCGTCACTCAAAGACATCTTAAAAGGCAAGGCACAAGCTTGATAAATAAAATCGCACCAGCTATTGTTTGAGTCTCATAGTCACTTTTCTCTCCTGTTTTGGAATTTCCAAAAGAGGACGAGGCGCCAAAAAGATACTAATCAAACGATTTCACTCTATAAATTTTGATGATCTCCCGGCTAGGGCGAGAAGCAAAGACATGTAAGCAAAGACGATCTACGAGACGAGCGCCTACATCACGCCAAAGAGCTACATGCAAAAATTTTGTTGATGACAAGGATCTGCAACTTTTATCGTAGACAATGTACGAGCTTCAGAGCAAGCGCGAGCTTACAGTGAAATTTCAGCCGTTGATAATGTCGATATGAGCGAGATGACTCTATACAGAAATGTACTCAGAGATGAAAAGAAATATCGAAATGACGAGATAGTAGAAAACTCAAAAGGCTCTTGGCTATGAGCTTGAGGCGCAACACTTTCGAAAAATATCCAAGCTGACAGCGTGCTTAAATGAAGCGCAAGCTGATATGAGGGGAGAGCCCAAAAGCCTACGAGAAAAAGATAATCGACCTTGAAAACGCGATAAATGACGCTAGAAAGTGGCGATGAGAGCAACTTAAGGATGCGAGAGGCTGGCTTTTAACACAATGTAGAGAGAGCTTTTGAGGCAAACCACCGCTTTAAAAGAGCAAAATAACGAGCCAAACGCGACACTTGCGCAAAAAGGAGGCTCTTATAAAAGAGTATGAAAGCTCAAAGCGAAAAAGATAGAGGCGAGAGAGAATGCTTTTAAAAAGAGGAGATCGAGCGAGTTAAAAATGACGCCGACACTCGAGCATTCTAGGCTACGAAAAAGAGATAAATGCGCCAATGATGGCTTTGAGACGCAAAAGAGCGTTATGGAGGATGAGCTTAAAAAGGCAAATAAGATAATTGACCTGCGTGGAGGCTCTTTCCTGAGTCAAAGCAAGACTGCACTAAAAGATAGACTACGAGCTTGAGTGAGATCAAGAAAACCTAAATCTCAAAAGATCTAATGGCGCAAAGCTATACTGGCATGACTTTAGAGCAAGCTCGCTTGCGGCATCATAAAAGCTCATGACGATCTTAAAAGCAAAAGAGTTTGAGTTGAGCAAGAGAACAAGTTTGCACGAAAATATAAGCTCACTTAGAGCTTGAGAGGGCAAAATGTCTCCACAAAAGCTTTGAAAAGCACTTTAGACGCAAACTCAACTCCCAAATGAGCTAAGCAGCTAAGCTTTAAGCTGAAGAGAGCTTTAAAAGAGCCAAGAAGAGCTAAAAAGGCACTCGATACAAAGACAACCACTCAAAACGCTATTTGATCAAAACTCAAAACCATCTTCTTTGCAGTCACACTCGCTCAAACGAGAGCGCGAGCTTAAAGAACTGAGCGCTAAGTTTGATCTGGGTAAAGACGCGAAGATAAAAAGAGCTCGAAGAGAAATGCGTCACAAAGACAGCCAGATGCCTCGCTCAAGCTAAAACGAGCTAGAGACCTCAGCAAAGAACGCTGAAGATCGATATTATGCAAACTATGAAATTTTGCGCCAGCAGATAAACATGCTACAGATAGCTGATACTCTCGCCTTTTAACTGACAACAACAAAAGCGCGGCAAATGTACTCATTGCTTGCGTAAAACGAGTCTGATGCAAAGCAAAAAGCCACGAGAGCAGCAAGACGATCGAGAGGCACAATCTGAAAGATAAGTGAGCTAAGCCTCGAGCGGTCATAATACGTGCCGCAATGCCCAGATCATCGAGCCCAAAAGAGATATCGAGCAATTTGAAACAGACAAGACGAGCTTGAAAAATGAAAATGTAATTTATATCTACAAGCTACGACAAAGCCTCTGAGACTAACAGCTCGGTCCTCATCTCTAGTGCATCGAGTGCGACGATATGGACGCAGCGACAAGGTCAGCACAATGTGCAAAAACAGAGTGAAGCGAGTTTTACAGCAGAGACGGAACTCAAACTACAGTGTGGGCGAGGAAGATCATCCTGATCGTGGATAAGAAAATTTTGTCATCCCACTCACGTCGCTCAAAAATATCAAAAAGATTGACCTCGCAAGCTGGAATAACTACGCAATTACGGCGTTGCAAGGAGCGTGCAAAGGAAGCCGTCGCTGAGCTCATAAAAGAGGAATCGAAGACTTTCGGTAAGGACTGCCGGCTCTGACGTACCGTGATCAAAGATGTGACGCGCGCATTTATCATCAAGGTTTATAGACGATCTTAGCCCAGCTTGAAAATGGCTATCGCCACAACAGCGATACGCTCAGCTGCGTGATTTTATCTGCGCGAAGTTTTGGCGAAATTTCTGGCAGAGTTTTGGACGTTGGAGCAGGGTGCGGATACTTGACTTTTGCCGCTGCGTGACTTTCAAAAGATAGGAGCTAAGCTACTGCTTGATCTGGAGCCAACAGCGAAATTTACACGCGTTTAACGCAAAGAGAGCAACTTTCGCCCAGGAGGCTAGAGCCACAACGGCTGATTTTGCAAAATTTAAAGATAGCGAGAAATTTGATCTAATCATCTCAAACGCCCTATCATGACTTGGTGCATAGCAGCCAAAATGAGCACATAAAAGCAGGATGCGTGCAAGCTCGCTACACCGGAAAGCGATTTTATAAGAGGCATAAGCTGCAAATTTAAAAGTCACATATAAAGGGCGTGCATATGCGCAGACGATCTGTAGCGGGATAGCAAAGCATGTTTAAAAGAGTATAAAGCCACGTGAGCTTAAATTTGTCCATACCAAAAGGATAAGCCAGCAATTTGGCTTTGCTTGAAGCGCGAAACAACCAAACTCGATAGCTAGTCCTGCTGCAGTGATGAGCGAGGATGGCGCGCACACGAAAGAGGCAAGCGAGATCTTTAAAAAGCAGATACGCCGCTGTCTCAGCAAGGAGAAGGAGTGGCTGATGGTTTTAGCTATGAGTTTGATCCTAGCTTTTGGCGAGAGCTGTGCAACGTTGCACTGGCGAGAGCGGCTGGCATCTGACAGATGAGGCGAGATGTACTTTTGCGCTGGCCATGATATGCCAAAAGATGAGTTTGTTAGGCACTACTGGCAGTGCGGGCGTGGGTTACGAAGCATACAAAAGAAAAGCCTTAAGATGACGGTTTTGTATTCGTCGGTATATGATGTAGAAAATAAAACTGCCTCTGGTTTAAGTGAGCCAAGACCCAAGCAGTGCAGGACATTTCCGTTTTGGGATTATTATTTATATTTAAAGGAGCTTAAGAGCAGAATGTCATTGGCGTAATTTCCAATAATTTTATATAAGCGTATAGCGCGCATCTCGCAGTGCATGACGACAAAGTGTAATTTACGCCTAATGCAAGCCTCTCATCGTCAAGATAGTGGCGATGTAAATGCTAGCATCCAGACCTATCTTGGGCTTTTTAAAGAGACAACAAAAAGACCTATCTAAAAGAGGCGATCAAGCTAGCCTCTTTGCCACAAAAATGGAATGAGATAGCCTCATGGCTGAGGGCGAGAAGAGCTAAAAGACGATAGCGATTTTACCAGGACCGAGCTGCAATCTAGTCAATCTCTAAGCCAAAACGAGGCAAAAGAGCTGGATGCAAGAGCTTGCGCGAAAAGAGCTCAAACGCCTCGAAAATTTGCTCATGCTGCTGGCAACCCATTTGCATGATGCAAAATGATACGGTAACGGCGCTAAAATACTGAAGAGGCACACTCAAGCAGCCTCAAGAGGAGAATTTGCTCCGGCATCGTTGATATCCTTTTTAAACCGCATGGATAATGTAAATGATGCGACAAAATACCGAGAGGTCTCATGAGGAGCAGGGTCAATGCACCAAAAGACATACAGTGAGCTGCCGAATTTACCCTCAGCAAAGTTAGGTTTCTTCCTAAAGGTGACTCGGACTGTGGAAGAGATCTACGACATCACTCACGATAATCTCTATCTTGACAAGATCAGCAGTATTTTGTCGGCGCTAAAAATTACGCAGCGGCTATTGAAATTTTGGAAAAATATGGCTACAACGTGACGCCACGCGACGGACCTTTACGCCGCGTGACCGGTGGTTTTGGCGATGGCATACGTTTTATGGTTGCACTTAAAATGCAACGATAGCAGGGATCTACCTTTAAGCAAAGGCCGCCATCGACGAGTACGAGATGAACTAAAGATAGCCCAGCATGACAGATCACCGATAACTTTAGATAGTCAGCCGCGTGCCAAAGCTTAATAACGATATGTAACCACTACGGCTACTTGCATCATTGACCACGAGATAGACCCCAGAAAGGGCGTGGAGATGGTACAAAAGCACTTGAGATCTCGCCCAGCTCGCCTCTACTACGAGGACTCGCAGCGTGATACTTCAAGCTTTGGCGAGTGCAGCGCAAAGCGCATAGCTGAGCCACGCGATGAAAGATGTTGATTTTAGGACTCTCAAAAGAGGCAAAAGAGCACCTGCATCTAATCGAGCGCTTTGACACAATAATAAACAAAAGGGCTTAAAATGATACTCTGATGAGATCATAAAAAGACGCGAGGACCTCGAGAGCGCAAAGGCTGACTCTTTCCGCAAGAGTGGCTAGGTCGCCTGCTCGCATAGGCTACCATACGTGCCAAGAGACGCGTCATATGCACTTAGACTCGCAGAGGAGCTCGAGAAGACTCGGTGCAGCTGAGATAGCAAGTCCAAGCCAAGGGCGTGCTAAGAGAGGACTTTCGAGCCGATCAAGATCGCTCCAGGAGTACGAGCAGGTACGCAACGCCTTTTAGTATCCCAACCTGAGCCTCACCGGTTTAAAGGGCGACATAGAGACATCACTGCAGGTTCGCCGCCACGCCTCAAGGCCCATCATCAGAAAAAGACTTTATCGTTGATAAGTTACAGCATCAAATGTTTAGAAGCACGAGTCGCGGAGCGGACTTTGATCCGCTCATCGCCAGCGCTAACTCGGCTGGCGAGCTAAAAGAGCGTACTGAGTACGCGCACACTTTGGGGCTGCCTGAGGTCTTAGTAGAGACCCGCGACGCGAGCGATGTGAGCGGTCTTTGCAGGAGCAAATATAATAGGGATAAATCGCAGAATGTAGAGATTTTACAGATGGATATGAGCCTTTGCGAGAAGCTCGTGCCGCTTTTGCCAAATGGCAAAGATAATAGTCGCTGAAAGCGGACTTACGAGCATGAGCAGCTTCATGGAGCTAGCAAGATCGGAGTCGGCGCTTTCTGGCGAGAGCATATCTCATGAGGCAGCATGATATAAAAATGCCGTGCAAAAAGAGGCAGGACGAGTGATGCGCGACCTTTGTGCCCTTTGGAGAAGCGAGTATTTCAGCGCAAAAAGAGATAGTTGTGTCTTTACGTGATGATAAACTCAAAAGAGGACGACGAGAAAATGGCGTGCTCGTGCTAAGCACCGCTTTGGGGACCGCGACTGAGCATCGTACTCGCCGTGTCACTGATGATCATACCAATCACCACACCGACAAGACCGGCGGAGCTGACGAGCAGACGTGGTTTGAGATGAGTAACCGGTAAGGCTGTTGAGATGAAAGCGAGCTCACGCAGGGCGTAAACATCGGCATGACCTCCTTAGTGCAGCGAGGCGCTGGCATAGCTGAGCATCGTGGCACTATCACCCTTTGTGCCAAGGTGGAGCGGACAGTACCACCACAAACGACCGCCGATAAGTCAGAGCAAATGGTACGCTGCTCATCCGCTTTTTACCAAAAGCCACAGGCTTTTAGTGGCATGTTTATACGAGCTCGATATCGAGCAGTGGCTTCGAAAAAGAGGCGAGGCTTGAAGTCCTGATAGATCGCCAGATCGCCGCATGAGTATGCCCACGCAGACGAAGATGCTCCAAATTTACACGCACTCGGATGTGACGCCGGAGCACAAAGAGGTAGGCACGGATCTACAAAAGTGACAGGGCCCTAGCCAAGAGCCTCCTGGCGCAAAATGTTATCCGGTGTAATTTACAAAACACATCATCGATGAGGTCTATAAGTATGCTAAGGTTGGCGTAGCAGCTGGCATCTACTGCGCAAGAAGCGGACTTAGATCAAGCCGCCGGTTTGCACATGTGCGAAGCATGATCGGATATAGAATTTGATAGACTAAAATGGCGGCTACAAGGCTTATAGAAATCACGTTTTAGAATTTCTAGAGCGCCCTTTGCTAATGCACGAATTTACCACCTATGGCAACACCGGCTCGCCATATAAAAGTTAAGCTGATAAGGGCACTCTCGCCGTCAATCGACCTTGAAGCGATGGCGGCAACACTAGGCTTCCGTCTTTGCGCGACAAACGGCGCACTTAGCTTCAGCTGTGTTGAGGATGCGCCTTTGAGAAAGCTTTCATCCACTACGCTAAAAGATCAAATTTGCTTTATCGAGGGCGAAAGTAGAAGGATCGGCTCGCTAACACTTCCAAAAGCCTTTATGAGGCGATGCGCGCCGTGCATCTGCGTTGAGGCTAGCGTGTGCTTAGGAAAATAGACTCTTGCACCGCAAGCCACTGCAGCGTGGATAAAGCCTTTTGATGAGTGCATAGAGAAAATTTTCGCCACTTTATCGACAAAGAGGCCAGAGATGAGGCGGTGGCTAAATTTTAACGAAAACGACATCGCCAAAGTGGCTGAAAATTTTCTTACTCACAAAAATACTGCTACGACAAAGTTTCATAAGAAAAATGAAAAACATTGATGTGTAAGCTCTGACGACTTTGAAGAGGCTGTAAAAGCCAATTTGATAAGAGCTGAGGCGAACTTTGAAACCTGCGCTTTGTTTTGCACTACCTCGGTAATTCTAGCCTGTGCTTGGTAATTGCTCTGTTTATGCTTAAAAGATCACCTTATATTAAAATGGTTTAGTTGGATACTGTATACTTTGGCATAAATTTCTTGCTAATGAAAATTTCTAGACATTTATCTTGGTTTTCTATTACTTATTGGTTTATTGGTTTATTACTATTACTTTATTATTTATTGGTTTGTTGGTTTATTATTTATTACTTTATTATACACATATTAACCTATTGGTATTATTTATTATTTATGATATTATTTATTATTTATTATTTAATATTCTGTATTTATCTGTATTATCTATTAATATTATTGGCTGGTTTGGTTGGCTTGGTTGGCTTGGTTGGCTTGGTTGGTTTGCTGGCTTGTTGGTTTATTGGCTGTCGCTCCGCTCCAATTTTGCTCCAATGGCTACAATTTTATCACACTAAAATAACATGCAGAAATATATGTAAAATATCTGTATCGCTAACTCAAAAATCATGGGACAACGCCCGGCTTTCGCCAAAAAGTTAAAATGGATTTGAAATGCTTTGGGATATAATTTGCGATGACATTTATCGTACAGCGGATGCTAAAGCGATGATGTGCGCCTGGTTCACAGATGATGGGCGAAGCCTCGCACGAAGAGGGCGGTGCTGAGATAGTGGCTGGTCCCGGCGCAGTGCAGCTTTAAATATCGGCTGACGAGACATATAAACAAACTGGCTTTCGCGCACGTCCGGTTCGCCACGACGCAAAGCGTACCCGTCTGGCGCAGCAGACTGATACGCTTAGGTTAGCGGCAGTTGGCGAGCTGTGGACAAGCGGTCCCCGGCTTTACAAACGCGGTCACTGTCTTTGCCACGGCTTAGCAGCGGCGCGACAGCACTCCCAGTTGCAGCTTATAAGCGGCTCAGCACTCATCCCTTTATGATCGGCAGTACAGATGCCTTTCAAGAGATTCTGACATGCACTCGCATTTCACGCAGTTGCCAAACACAACTTTGAGTAAATAGCGTCGAGGAGCCACCTCGCATCATAAAAGAGGCGTTTTATATCGCAAGATCAGGCCGTCTGTGACCAGTCTCATAACGATATCCCAAAATGCCGCCCAAGGCTTGGTGACTTTGACTATCCAAAAGAAATTTCTATCCCAAGCTACAAAGCCGACATATAAAGGCAAACTCGCTAGACCAAAAGCCGCAGCTGCGATAAATGAGGTCAAAGACCACCGCTTTACATCGGCGGCGGTGCGGTCGCACCAATGCAAGCGAGATCATACGTAACTTTATGAAAACCGGCATCCCAGCAGTCGAGACGCTGCGGCTCTTGGCGTGCTTTGATGCAAAAGATGTTAGCTTACCGAGGGCATGGCAGAAATGCACCGCAGCCACGGCTTCAAATATGGCTCTAGCGAGTGCATGCTTTCATCTCGCTTGGCGCTAGATTTTCGCGATAGGGTCGCCAGGCAAAACTGACGAGTTTGCCAAACACGCAAAGATCATCCACATCGACATCGATCCAAGCCTATCTCGAAAGATCATAAACGCGCACTATCCGATAGTTGGCGACTCATAAACGTGCTGTGAGCTATGAAGAGGTGAAAGGTGAGCCTAAAACTATGCGCGGAGAGAATTTTAGATAGATATCAAAAAGCCAACCCACTTGGCTGCGCAGATAGTGACAAGGTCTTAAAGCCTCACGGTAGTTGGAAGAGACAGAAAGATGGTTGGCTCCTGAGGCTATCATCGCAACTGACGTCGGTCAGCACCAGATGCGTGGCATGCTGTATCGCTTGAACCGCCCAGACAGCTTTGTCGCGAGCGGCGGCCTGGCACGATGGGACGCGCCAGCAGCGATCGGCGCAAAGTGTGCGATGCCTGAGCATATCGGCTGAGATTTTACAGGCGATGGCTCGATACTTATGAATATCCAAGAGCTACTGACCTGCTGCGAGACAAATGTCCCTGTCGTAAACATCATTCCTTAAACAACAACTTTTAGGCACAGTGCCAGTGGCAGACCATTTTCTGCCATCAACACCAGACCAGCCGCGTCCACAGGTTTTCAAAGAGCGACATTTAAAGGCCGCCAGACAGGCGACACATCGCCAAAACCACGTTCACCAGAGCCATCAATATTAACAAAGACAGGCGTTCACAACGAACGACCAGAAGACAGCCGAAACAGGGTGCCCGCCAGACCGGCCGCCAGTAGCGCAAAATAAAATACCATCGGTCGCCCGCCAGGGAGCGCTCGGGCAAACAGTTAACGTCGGGGCGAAGGAGGTTGAAAGCAGATTATCAAAACAAGCGACGGTGCCGTGCCGTAACGCCCGCAAACCGCCGCCGCGCCCGATAAAGAAAATTAGTAAAACCGCGCGAACTGCACAATACCAAATCAGAACAGATTAAAGATATATACATCAGCTATCTCGAAGACGTCACCGAGACCAGCAACAGCGACGGGTAATGTTAAAGAATAACCCGCGGCCGAGAAAACATCAACAGAAGGTCAGTACCCGTTCCTGAAATGTCACCCACAAGAGGCAAGGGCCTAAAGGCAACGTAAAACATTCACCCGCAATGACCAGCCAGAAAATACCGCGATCAACGCCGTTTCAGCATTTCGTTTCATTCGCGCCGCGTCAGAAAACGCCGGCTGCCCACGCCGAAAACCGCATGCGCCCGCAGCGTTAGACCACAGACCCAGCGCGCGCGGGCGGTGGTAGGCAGTTCCATCAGTTGCCGCGCAATGACAAACGTCACATACGTCATCACAGCCACAAAACGATTTCGCGAAGAATTGCCGAAGCCACCGCAGCCGGGCACCGCCGGAGCCCGCGCGCGCAAGACAGGCCGCGCGGCCGTCACGCTTTGTCACCAGCGCCCCGGCATACATCTCTGGCTCGCGTCGGTGAGACAGAATACCGTACCGCAAACGCACAGCCGCAGAGACGCAGACGCGAACACAACAGCGCGCCCGAGCCCAGCGCGGCAAACACGCAGCAAATAGCACGTGCGAAGAACATAAAAGGCATGTCACGTTTCAGTACACACCCTGCCGAAATCAAAGTTCTGGTTTCAGGTTTGTTAAACATCCGCGATACACGGACGGGGTTCGCCGTCATTGCGCTGAAGTCCAGAAGAAAGCCGACGAGCGACAAAATGTGGAGCGTAAGTCGAGCATGCCGGTCATGGCGGCAGCGCAGCGCCGCGCTTTTCATTTATTCGCAGCACGAGGGCGAAAGCAGGGCAAAATATACTCATATCAAACAAAACGCGAGGCGCGTTCATGTTTTTATGCCTGCGTTTCGGCGCGCAAAGGCACACTTCACACCCGCCCACAGTCACGCCGCGGCCGGAGTGCAAGGTTCACGCCAGTCCGCCGGGCGCCTTGCAGCGTTACGCCCGCACGCCTGATACCCGACGACCGCCACCAGCGGTTACGCTGTCTGCGGCGTTTCAAAAGCGCCACCACGTCACGCTGGCGTCAGGCAACTGCACTGTACAACGCCTTCGTTAGTATCGCACGGCAGCTGACGGGCGGGGCCATCAAAAGTCCTCAATACAATAGTCACAATGTCAGCGTGCCCGTGCCGGCCACGACGTTAGCAGGCAGACGTTGCTGAAGAAATGAGGAAACAATAGTCGCGTCTGTTAGCCATCGAAGGTCCAGCAATGCTGGCCAGTCGCGCCAGTCCAAACGAAGCAAACAATACTAAATCTACCAAGCTCGGGTCCAACACACACGATTCAGCTGCATAACACCATAAAGCCTATTATTGTCAACAGCATTTGTTCAGACGCCGTCGCCGATACGTCAGCGCTTCGCCGCACCGCAGCGTTTCACGTTGCCGCCCGCGTCCAGTCACGAAGACAACGGCAGTCACCCGTTAGTCAGCCCCGCGCCACGGGCCCGCCAGCCGTCAGTTTCGCCCGCCACCAGAAGGCTCAAACGCCCTGCCGCCGTCACCGCGCACCACCGCGAAGCGTTTTGCCCAGCGCGTGCCGGAACACAGTACCCGAGACCGCGCCCAGCCTGCAAAATTTGTCAGTAATTATCGTTAGCCCAGTTGTCAGTCGGGAGCCCAACAGAAAATAAAGCCCGAAAATTCACAAACCGCTGTCATTACCAAACATCCGCCGAATTGGCTGCGCAGACGTCCGAAACAACCGCCATTGCCAGCGCAAACCGCGCAGCGGCCAGCGGAACTGAACAGAAGAAACCGAAGCACATGGTTCGATAATCAAAAAGATAAAGGTACAGCAACGCTGGCCAGCGCGCAGCAAACCGCGCAGATCGCGCAAAAGAGACCACCAACGACCCAGCGCGTACGCTGCGCGTTTATAAAGAACAGTGATAAACGGCAAAACGTTACGTCGATCCACATATTCAATAGCGCGCTGGCATATAATACCGCAGGCTCAGAACAACCGAAAACAAACGTTATCACTGTCATATACGATCAAAACCACAGCAAAAAGATCGGCAGGCGTGATTTCGCTGCATACGATTGCCCAGCGTACGTCGCGTCACAACGCCCGAATAAGAAGAAGAAACGCACAGCGTCGCAACCCACGCCAGATGACACAAGAAACCGCCCACAGGGTACTGACTCAACAAAACCGTTAATGTCCGGAACAAAGAACGAACAGCCCAGCGCAAAACCGCGTTATCGCCACATCAGGCGGCGGGGAGCCAAAGAACAGCGCAAACCAGATGATGAACCAATGAACAGCAGGAGCGACCGGCGTTCAATCAACAACCAGCGCCCGCGCATAGCACAGAGTTCAACAATCATCGTACCATCGTGGTGAACGAAGATATGCGCGAAAGATGCTCAAACAGCACAAAATATCAGTCAGCAGGTTGAACAGAAGAAAAGATACAAGGCACCCAACGTACCAGTGGGAAGAAGAACGTCTTCACCAGTGTTAGATTGGGAAGGAAACAGACACGCGCCAGCCAGAACAAACACCAATACAAAGGTGGAAAACAGAAGGGCCCACATGCGTTCGGCATTGTCATATCCATGCCACGGCGAAGGTCAGATATTCTGCGTCCGGCGTACCCAAATACCCGCCAGCCTTCCGACATCAGTTAAAAGCACCAAGCACAGAACCACAGGCCAGATCGCGCCAGCGGCCCGAACCGTCGCATACGTCCAGTTAGTCAGACCCACACCCGCACCGCGCAGAATACGCGGTGCTGCCGCACCGCCAGGCGCACGCCGCAACCAGCGTACCAAATACCGAAACGCCCGCGCGGCCCAAACGTCGCACCACACGCAAAGAAGAAGAATCAATTTGTAAGGAGAAAAGATGTCATATAAAAATCCTGACAGGACTTGAAGGAATATGAATTTTCCATCGGCGTTAGGCTGACACACTGATTAGATTTATAGCCACGCTTTGGTTGTGAGTATTACTATATTCTTATGTCTTTATGAGCCCAGAGATCACGAGTGAGTTTGCCACCGCGCACAGCGGCGTCGGCGCACCAAGTCGCTGGTTTTGTGCTAATAGCGGTATTTATCTTTGCACCCATCTATTGTCTTTTGATAAACACAGCAAAAAGAGTGATGAGCAGCCGACTTTTGAGTCCAGTGCCTGAACAGTAAACAGACGAACCACCACCACCAGCACCAGTTCCGACATCTGTGTTAGATAGACAAACAAACACATAAGAACCGAAGAATATAAAAGTTCGTTAGGTACCGGCGGTGCCCGCCAGCCACAATGCGGCAGAGCACACGACCTGTACCCGCGTCAGCACAGGTCACGAGACGCGCCAGCCATCCGATCGCCAGTGGTGCACCACATACATACTGCATCAGACCTACATGCTTGAAATGATACTTGCTTTTGGACTGACTGCTTTGAAAACCAGCCTCGGTACCATTTTTATGTCATAGCTGGGGAGCTGGCGTCTGCAAAATGATCAATGGCTCAAAGGTAAGCGGTCAACGAGGAGCTTAGCGCCCTAGCAGACAGAGCGTTTATCGCCTGTTTAGTGTTCTTTTATAAAGCATAGCGAGGTTGATGTGGTGGATGAGCTTGACGCAGTAGATTAAAGAAGTGTGTACCGGCACGCCGAACGTATCTCTGCAGCGGCGGCATTTTGGCTAATGGCGGGCTATTTTAAATGAAGGGGTATGCTTATTTTTCGAGTACCGGAGGGCGAGATAAGGCTTGATAATTTTAAATGACAGGGCCAAAACCCGCCACCGCGAGCCAAAAACGGTAAGAGTGTTTGCGTAGAGCAGGATGAAAATTTATATGAAATTTTCTTGGGGTGAATTTGATGCGTACTGATGCCTGTGGGGAATTTAAAACAGGCTACCGTAAAATTTCATCGCCGATGATCGGGCGCAGACTCGCGCTAGCAGGCTTTTGAAAAGCCACTTTGGCACTAAAAACGACAGCCATTTCTCTTACAGGCAAAACCACTTTGATGATGCGACCCGCTATTTTTGACGTGGATGGCGCCAACATGACTTTTCTTTACGCCCTTTGCGTGAGCAAAAGCTAAACAAAGAGCGAAGCTTTTAGCTTAAGTTTACTGCACAAAGGAGCAAAAAGCGCTCTTTCAAGGCTCGCTTCGCTTTTGAAAATGCCGCGCCTTTGCCCATTTTTATACAAAAGATGAGGAATTTGAGCTTGAGGAGCTTTTGTAGAGCGAAGTATGCGAAGGTGTACTTAGCTAAAATGGTACTTAGCGATGACGCAACGGTTTGCCCGTTTCAAAAATCAGCAAACGCGCTCCATTTTTCGCTGCACTGAAGCAGCCGAAGAAATTTCACGGCGTGAGCTATGCGCTGATGAGAGCGGCGAAAAGACTCACTTTGAAAAACTTCAGCAAAGAGCGCCGCTGCGGTTGGCGGGTGACTTTGACTCAAACGCCAGCTCTCGCCATTTTGTAGAGAGCAGGCGATCGCTTGTTTTGCTTATGTGATGAGATAGTAGGGGAGCATCGGTCTCATGGCAAGTGATTTTGAGCGGGCCAAAGGGCGCTAGGAGACAGATCACAAACAGTGAAAGACGACTTTACTACACGTAAGCTAAGTTTGTAAAGTGCCATCATTCTACGGTATCTTGCATGGCGCTGGAGAGAAGAACATCAGCCGAATGCAACGCGAGTCTGCGCACTTTTTGGAGCTGATTTATTATGCGGCGGCGCCCAGAGTACCGAACATCGCGTACGCCACTATGGGACGTATGCAGGTCATGTAGTTAGCAACTTGACGCAAAGCATCAAACCAAATATAAAACAATGACCGATTTGGCGTTGACATCAAAGCTTTAAATATGAGATCGACTGCTAAGCCCGTCGATATGCTGGTTTTGTGACCTTTCTGCCCGCACCTTGTCTGGCCACCGGCTGATGCCATGAATTTTACAACGACGACGAGGGCGCGAAGCTGCGTTTGTAGTGGCGAAGAGGCCAGCTATTTTGGCTTTGAAAAGAGCTTTATGAGAAGCCGCCAGCCCCGCGAGGATCGATGAGCCAAAGAAATTTGAAGATAGAGCATTCGGCAGTGCTGAGATCATCGCTCTGCAAGCGCCACCCAGGCAAGCTGCTCGATCTTGCCTGATTACGCACTCCAGCGATGACTTCGCTTTGCGCGAGCTTTTGATGACCCCACAAATCCACGCTACAAATATCCGACCGAAAACCGCACCAACTGCGGGACCGAGATTTTCCATCACCGTGCTACTCGCTTTATGCGACAGGGTAACACTGACGATGAGCGAGTTTAAGATGCGAGTTTTGTGGAGCGAGTGCAGATCCGCTTAACCGCTGCCACCACCGCAGAGCCGACTCTTGCCCAAACTGCGGGCCATCGGCCCAGATAGATGGCCTGCGCCATAAGTGTTTACACGCGGTACCCAAGCAGGCTTGCCAGCTCATAAAACGAGCACTGAGCTATTATAGGCAGCCGCTATCTGGTTTGCGACGCGACAATGAAGCAGTTAGTTTTGCGAGCTAAGAGCCAGAAAAACACCTTCGCCCAAGGCGCTTTTGCGCTGATGAGCAGTACCTGCAAACGCCGGAAAAGGAGCGCAAATTTTTGCGGACGCAGAGGCGAAGCCTTTAGCTCAACCGAGCCGATCGTCTTGCTGCTGAAGCCGCCCAAAATGGTCGCAAGTCGTGTGCGTCGCACCACCGTAGACAGTTAAGTCGGCGTCATGCCCGACGCAGTAAGACAATATCTTTGCTTTTTGACCGCTCGAACACGACATCGTCGCAACGCCAGCGCAAATATCTCTGCGGCGAGGCTGTGATAAAAGATGAGCGAGCTGAGCCAGAGAGACCAGGCGATGTCATAGACTTCTCACCTTGATCACGACTGAGAATGTATCGCAGCGGACGATAGCACGCTATTTTGTTGGAGATGAAGTTATGCTGTACAAGGAGCGAGTCAGGTACAACCACTTTATCCGAGACAAATGGCTGTGAGCAAAGTGGACATTTTTAGCGCTCTGAGCGGAGCTGGGTAGCTCATTTCGGTACCCACAAAGAGTGACGACTTTTGATGCTAGTCCATATATCGGCGATCTAGCAAAACGTGGTGACTCTTTGGATAGTCGGTAAGTTGACATTTTGCACCCTTTTTGAAACGACTTATGATCTAAAACAGACAAGGTCATAGGCTGATTTGGCATCCAGTTTCTTAGCCATGCAAATGTAAGCGAAGGATCAGGGCTTTGAGCTAGTTCATCTGGCAGCACCACCATGCACTGCGCAGTGCATCTTTGAAAACGAGCGCGGCAAAGAGATTCTTGGGCTTTGCTCTTTGACGCACAGGATACGCAGAGGTGAGTGGCAAAATGGGGTATGAGGTATAGGCTGGATAAAAATAGCTGCCGTAAAAGCAGCTTTAATCACTTTGATGCATCGCATATTTGGCGCAGATAGCATAAAAAGCATCTATCTCATCGCTTATTCTATTATTTTCGAAGTGGCGAGCTGAGGACGAGGGGCGCACTTTCAGTAACTGGATGAGTGCTTCGGTACCCCAAGACGATGAGCACAAAGGGCTACAATAGTAAAATCCACCGCTTGGTGCAGGATATTTGACGCACCTGGTGCGACACATGTGGCATATCCCCACCTCGAGCCTGAGCGCGAAAGCGGTACGAGGCGCTATAAGGCTTATGACAGTAATTTTAATGCGGTACAATTTAGCCTCAAAACAGACTGGAGTTATCGCTTTTAAAGATAAAGCTTTCAAAAGTGTGCCTCAAAAGTACGAGCCAAGAGTGGCGGCAACGGCACTTTATAAACGGCATGGCTGATATTGTTTTTGAAATTTCTGAAAATGAGAAAAGAGATTTTACTATGGCTATGGAGTCTTTTCAAACGTAAGACACTGCTTTTGAGCTTATTTACAGGTGCATCACCGAAGCGACTTTGACTTTATATCAATAAGAATTTTGAGCAAACGATTCTGACGCAACTTTAGCGCACCGACTATTACTTTATCCACATTTAATAGCGCATGCATAATGATTATAAACGGTAATCAAACGAGAAAGGAGCAAAACGTGATAGTAGCAGCGCTATGAGTGTCGTCTTTGCCTCAGTCAATTACTAGACGAACTAGAGTAGAAAGATACGAACGCGCTACGCTTCGTAGAAGTGACGAAGGGCGGATTTGATCCAGTGAAAAGATCACCGCAAACGATAGCTGGAGTTGACGCTGACGAGAGTTGATTGGGGCCTTTTGATCGCCCATTTATGCGCATCACTCGCAACGATTTGGTGAATAAAATGTGGATATCGAGTACACTGATGTGAAGATCATTCGCAAATCACGTCTATGCCGATCACCACAACCGCTTAGAAACCGATCCGACAAGAGTGAGGGCTAGCAAGATAGAGCGCGGTTTGCCGATGGGATTGCTGGCTTAGCGGCAGGTAGTTTCTAAACTTACAGGCGCTGTGCTTCAAATACCGGTTAAAGGTGCTGCTCTTAATCAGAGTAAAGTAACAGCTAGCAAGTCATTTCACGGTCAGTAGAGCTTTGTCTTTATTTTGTCTTTTGGTAGTTTTTAGCAGTTTTCAGATCCATTTTTGACAACCGTTGGCGGTTTCATGCCATTTTTCGCGCCTGATATCTTTTTGTGGCGAAAGCTGATGACCGCTTTGTATCAGCTGGGCTGTGGCTACAGTTTTCAATGGTGGCAGCCCGCCCAAGCTGTGGCTTTTAGTCCTCCTGCTTTGGTGCTCTAGCATTTTGGCGCTTGGTATGCCATCATTAGCCACATGCCATTTCGAAAAGAGAATGAGATGCATAATCACAATAGGCCCAGCCAAAGAGCCAGATCGCTGGCAAAAGAGGATGATCAGATAAGCAAGCCACCGCTTTAAAGATAGCAATTTATATGATATAGATGATACGTCACAGCGAGAAGACTAGCATATCTTAAACAGTTGGTTGCTTATTCTCTTTTCGCACTGGCATACACTCAGTTGGCGCAAACTGAGGAGATGCTGCTACGCTGATGCGCTTTGAGCTTCAGCCATTTACGCTTGGATCCTGTGGGGACTCTTGGGCGAGCTTATTATCCCCAGGCGCAAAGATAAGCTAGCCACAGCGTACGCCTCTTTTTGGGAACTTTCGCCATGGAGCTGCCAGCGGCTTTATCGCTCACCGACATACATTTGCGACCGAGCTCGCGGCGCGTTTTGCTCTGGCGTTGGAGCTATGGCGCCTCTTTGCCAGCAAAAGCTCCTTTGGCTGGTGGCCTCAGAGCTGTTTTTGCGACGATCCGTGTTTTAGCGGGCATGGGTGACGAGTCATGCTGGCGACGATTGTATTTATAGCTGGCGCGCCCACACGCTTTTATAAAAGCGACTTATATTTTCTGGTGCGATTATGGCGTGTTTTAAGCGGATATTTGCCACATCGTTTCGCTTTGCGCCAGGATCAATGCTGGGTTTACGAATTTTGCTGGCTATGATCTTACGCGTTTAGAGCGCCGATGGTCGCCACTTTTATCGCCTCGCACACGCGCTTTTACTCGGTCGCGCTCCTTTGCGTTACACGTTAGCCAATTCGGTAGACAGATAGCGCCATGCACCCGTAGAGCGCCTTTTGCGCGACGGCGATCACGTTTATCTTGATCGTTTGCTTGACAGCTTATGCAAATGCTGGCGACATCTAACGCAGCATGAAAGATAATTTTTGGTTTGCAAAAGCATTTTTATAGCAGTTTTGGCAGCGTTTTTGCCGTATTTAGCATCACCGCTAGCATTGCGTCATTTTTCAAAGAGAAACATGCGCCACTTTTGCTGCTTTGATACCTGCGTTGCCATTTGTCTCTGGTCAGGGCGCGTGGACATGCAAATATCTTCTTCTCGCGTAGCAAACATCAATCGCTCGCTCGCCGTGCTTATCAAAATGGCGAGCTAACGCTTGACCATGGGCGATATTCTTTAGTTGCGGTGGTTAGATACTGAGCCAATAGGCGGATTATTTGGGGGCTACGGCGCTATTTATCGCCCTTTGGTTTTACTCGCGTCGCCTCGCAGTTGCCGCCAGGACGACACGAAGACAGATCACCAATACCAGCCACATTCTTTCGGGTTTTATGCATTGATGAACAGGATGTCGCATACGCGCTCTCAAGCCACCTTTATCTGGAAAAGAGGTAAAAGTGAGGGTAAAACCTACGATCCGCGGATCTCTCTCTCTCTCGTCGAGGAACCATGTGAGCTCGAGCGACGATTTTCAGATTTTTCAAATCTGGCAAGAGAGCTCAATTTGATGAAAATTGGCGTTGAGACATATATATATGATAGAAATATCTCCAAAGAGCGTCAGAGCCATGTTTATGGACGCCAGACGCTACTGCCACTTTATGCTTTTGATAAATCAGCTTTACTAAGCTGCAAAGATCGCTCTTTTCTCGCCAGTGACCTGATGGATATTCATTTGTAAAATATGGCATCGAAGAGTTTTATATGCCAACTAAAAAGGCAAAAGCAGACTGAGCGAGAGATGATGATCGAGATGGATGCTGTTGTTGTTTTGATGGTGATGGATGATGGTAGGGCTAAAAGATCCATCATCACGCCAAATGGTAGAAGCAGTGATGAAAATTTGATGAAAATGGCTACACAGATGATAACGAGCTTTGAAGAGCCAGTTCGCTCGGTAAAGATCAAAGGTAATCGAAGGATGATTAAAACGGGTTAATTTATCTCTATTTGCATAAAATGCCCAATTTTAATTTTGATTTTACGCGTTAAAATCTCTCAAATTAAAGTAGGATAGATGTAAAGATTGCGTGCTGTTCAATGGGCACCCGCCCACACTCACACTCACGCTGATGGTACCACCCACCACACCCACACACCACGACGGCATACAGATCACGCCTCATGACGCACACGAGCATAGTACGAGGCTCACGCGCACCCGTGCTAAACGAGAGCAAAAACCAGGACGGACAGAGAAAATCTATCTGAAAAACGACATAAGAGGCCGCTCACAACAGAGCGCATCTTGATGAGAAAAAGATACTTTTGTGTAAATTTGATGAGTAGCCCTGTGCGCTCGGGCAAAACTACGCTTTTAGAGGCTACGATAAAGGCTGGTAAATTTAAATAGGCGTAGTTGAGGGAGACTCGAGACAAATCAAGATGCTGACCGACATAGTAAAAGCTGGCGCAAAGCTCATCAGATAACAGGTCAGACCTGCCATTTAGACGCTTTTATGGTGCATGAGGGGCTTTCACCACCCGCCACCAAATGAGCTTGATCTAGCGCTTAGAGAAAATGTTGGAAATGAGTCTGCCCCGCAGCACGACGTTGGCTCACGCTTTAACGCTGTGCTTTCTTTCAGTGCCAGAGGGCGATGATGGCGGTCAAATCCAGCGATGCAGCGCAGCCGACGTGCTTTTGATCACAAAAGCTCGCTTGCGCCGCACTTTGACTTTGATATCGAGCGAGTAAAACGACGCCAGAAAAGTCAACCAAAGGTCGATATCTTTTGTGGTAGATAGAAAACAGGCGAGGGCACTGATAAATGGATGTTATTTGAATTCTAAAAAGAGCTAAGATAATGCGTCTCTGATCCTTCAAAAGTAAGAAATAGATGAAAACAACGCTGCTACCAGCTGAGACCGCTGTTACTAGAAAGGTAAGCCTAGACTCATCTCTGAAGAGGTGTTGGCGAATACGTGCTAATCCACGTTGATATGCCAGCGAAAAGATCGATACGCAGTTTGCGCTTGAGAGCTTGGAGGTCCATCAAAAGATCGCTGAGGATATGGACGCGAAAATCGATGGATCTTATCAATGATTTTCGCGATAGAAAAATTTAATCCTGCCCTTTCAAAATTGATACAGAAAGAGAGCAAAACCGCAAATATCATGGTATGGCGGCCATACGCATAGCATTGGCGAATGGCATCGCCAAGCTTAGTTGGAGAGCATATAATTTTCGTCCACGGGCCAGGCCGCCCAGTCTGCGTGATGCCGCGCCGCATAGACGAGGCCCTGTAAGTTCGCCAGCATGGATACCGTGACTTTCACGCCAGGGACATGCTAAGAGTGTGCCCGCTCAAAGACAAGCTTTCGCAAAAGCTCTCGCGGCGAGGATCATATAGGGCGCTTTTATTACCACTTGATGCGCTAAATATCGCTAAACAAAATCCAGACAAAAAGGTCATATGCGATCGGCTGAGACGACGACCCGATGATGAAGTGTACCGTGATGAAAAGTGGCAAGAGGGCATTAAAAATTTATATTTTCACATAAATCACGTAACCGTCCCAGCCCCAGTTAGAGCTGCATGAGTGATGAACGTAAGATAGACGCACTTTTTGGGACCAAGTCACGTAAGCGTCATCACGGGCAGCAAAATTCTGATAAAGAGCTAGCTGAAGGAATTTAAAAGGCCCATCGCCATTAGCGGTTTTGAGCCGCTTTGATCATCTGGCAAGTGTGCCAAACTTTAGTCCGTCAGCAAAACGCAGGCACTTATGAAGTCTATAACGAGTACGCAAGAGCGGTCAAAGAAGAGGGCAACCTTAGGCAAAAAGAGTCGATAGCTAAACATTTTGAGCGCGACTTTTGTCTGGAGAGGCCTTGGCGAGATAGCACAAAGTGGCATGAAACCAAAAAGATGAGTTTGCTCATCTGGACGCTAGAGTGCAGTCTGACTGCAGCAGAGAGCGCCGCCGAGAGCGACGCTTTCGTACTTGTGGCAATGAGAGGGCTGGCAAAGCCGACTGATTGTAAGGTCTTTGGCAAGGTCTGTAACCCACAAAATCCGATAGGATCGTGCATGGTATCAAGCGAGGGCGCCAGCGGCAGATTTTTAGTCACAAGAGCTGGTTGGCGAATCTAATGAAAAAGATAATGCGGTAAGCCACGGCGGCGGCGGCGAAGAGATGAACTCGCTATAAACGAGACGATATTTGTAAATTTTTGATAACGAAATTTTAAGGCAGAGCAACGACTCAGCGATACTCAATGAAACGGCAAGATCGCATTTAGCTCCCGATAGCTTTGTGGTAACTCCTATTTTAATGGCGGCGACATCGGTAAGATCGCAGCTGGCGGCACGATAAACGACCTAGCGATGGTTGGCAAGGCGCAAATACCTAAGCTGCTCGCTCATCATCGAAGAGGGGCTTAGCATAGAAGAGCTCGAGCGTGCGCTATTTGGCCGCTTGCAAAAACTCGCAAAAGATAGTGGCGGAGCGTAGTTTGTGGCGATACGAAGGTCGCACCAAAGGGCAAATGCGACAGACTTTAGAAACACAGCAGGCATCGGCGAGATAGTATGAGGGCGTGGAGCTAAAAATCTAGAAAGAAAGGCAAAAATCTAATCCCTGGAGATGTTGGCAGACGGCGGTGTGGCAGATAGCAAGAGAAGACTTTGAGCTTGACTCTGATGTGTGACTGCAAGAGCCTAAAAGAGGTTGCTTTTAAGGCTTATTTAGCGCTGGCATAAAGCCACAAACTAGCGTGATGCGACAAGAGGCGGACTAAGTGCGGAAAGCAACGAGTGGGCTAATCTAGAATTTGATATCTTGGTTTTTGAAGAAAACATCAGGTCGTGAGATGAAGTGATGGGCGCTTCAGAGCTATCTGATTTGAGCTCATGAGCTTTTGCAAATGAGTAACTTTGTGATGGCTGTCGATGAGTGTCAGGCTGAGAAGGCACTTAAAATTTTAAGAGAATTTGATCAAAACGCGATGATAATAGGCGAAGTTTTAGAAACCAAAAACGAGCGTGTCATCATCGAAAATGCCTATAAATCAAGAAGATTTCTCGAGCCGCCAAAAGGTGAGCTACTACTACGCGATCTGCGCAATGCACGAGCTTAGTATCGTCTGCACGATGACAGCCTTTGTGAGAAAAATGCTCGCCAAAGAAAACGCAAAAGAGATAAGCAAGATCGAGATAAAAGTTGGCCGCTTAAGCGGAGTGGAGCCACCCTATCTAGAGAGTGCATTTAATGTTTATAAGACTGGCACGATCTGCGAAAACGCCGAGCTTGTTATAAATCTACAAGGCATTGTGATCGAGTGTTTGACTGTGGATTTGGCGGGGAGTTTAGCGAAAATCGACTTTACATAGTCCAAAGTGTAAAAGTCAAATGTAAAGTAACTGACGTTTGCGAAGATATGTATCTAATGCGACTTGAGATGAAGTGTAATTTACGTATTATAATGCGTACTTTTATGAATTTATTGATTTTATGGATAGTGTTAACCTTTTCCTCAATCAAACGCCTAAAGAGCTATAAAACGAGCAAGAGCATAAAAGAAATTTTATAGTACAGGCTGGTAACAGCTGATATTTATAAACTGCCACTAGTAATTTAGCTTTTATAGCTTTGATAGTATTTTAAGGTTGTTTGGCGGTTGCTTCAAGCTAGATAACTCCCTTTGGGCTTTATTGAAAGGATTAACAGTAGGGCTAAAGATTTGCCAGCTCAAAAATGCGTGCTAATTAGTCCTGCTTCAACAACAGAACCAAGCTGTGACATAACTTCAGTTCTAATATAAGACATCACACCTATCACCCATCCTTTTTGCGGGCAAAAGTTCAACAAACTGAGTAGCTCTAAAATAACTTACTTTGGCAGATGTTTTCTGTTGGAAGACATAGACCAGACTACACTTTATAAATTTAGCTTTGAGTCAGAATTATTGTCTTGGGCACTTAATGCACTAAAATCGCTGAAGTTAGACTGTGGTTTTGTACCCTATCTAAGCACAAAACAAGTTTCTCACAAAACAGACAGTTAGGGCTTGATGAAACAACAGCTCTAACACTTTATTTCAAAGCTAAAATGATGATAAAAATTTAAGACTTTAACTAGCGTCGAAGCGCAAATGTTAGAAAATTTTTATTAATGATGCGTTGTTTTGTTTTGATGAGGATCTGCAAGATACTTGAAATGAGTGGCGGATAATAAGTCTGCGTGAACTTCGTCGCAATTATACTAAACAATAATTATTTTATGCTTAACGCTTTTACTCAAATATCAAAAACGGAGCCTGCAGGACGTTTCTTATGTCTTTAGCGGCGAGAGAAGTATCCGGCAATATTTGCGCGCGAGTACCTGGCTTTCAGTCGCCGCCGTATGGCGATGACGGCTGAGAGCGAGCGGTCTGCCAAGGATGATTTGTTGATAAGTGATCTTGTCGATGATGCCGCTTGCATCTTTTAGCATCTTGCCAAGGTCGATGTTTATCTTTTTGCCTTTAGATCGATCGTGCCGCGTCCGCCGATATCTGTCGCGTGCCCATCATCCTACGACAAAACCCGATCACGTCAATCTTTCTAGCTAGTATTTCACTGTTTTTAACAGTAAACCCTTTGTCGTTAAAGCCGGCGTTTTTGAAGCTACAGCGACGGCACTGAGTTTGCGCTTAGCCTTTTTGATAAAAGATGGTCCTTAGATACGTTGCAAATCTCACCTCAGCCTTAAACCTTTTGTGTTTTCCCAAGCAGTTTTTAGGCGAAATTTTCACCGCCCTCAAAGCTCTTGGTGCCAAAAGACCATTGATAAACCCTGCCGCTTATGTCGGTTGCGTCTAATTTACATTTTTCTCATCGCCACATATCCAACTCCGCCTTGCTTTGCTAGTCCATCGATGAGATGCTTTTTGCCCTTTTTTCGGCGCTAAAGCTGGTAAATGACAAGGTTTTGTTAAGGTCTTGCAAAATGATGTCGCCATTTTGCAAAAGAGCTCAAGTGGCGTGTTTTGCGTTTGCTTGCCGCTTCCCATTGTCACTGCCACTAGCACTCGGGTCGTTACCTTAACCCCTATGCCCTTTCCAGCGATATTTAAAGAGAGTTTTTGTTCGCACTTTGCACATTTACGCCAGCTTGAGACCGTGATCAAAAAGTCGTCACCATCATATTTTGAGCCATTTTTATCCAAAAACGGCAGGTCACCAAGCCCTTTGCCAGTACTCGCAAGATTAACAAAGTCTTTTGCTCTTATGCTCACATCTTCAAAGCCAAGCACGCCATTTTGCTTTCTAAAAACTGGGGAGTTTTGTATGATGAAGTTACTGTTTCTTTGTAGCCATCGCGCTCATCGCCAGCTTAACGAAGCCCAAAAGGCTCAATGCTACAGCGTGGTCTTATCTGGCTTGCTAGCCGGCAGCGCGGTAAATGGCTCACTTTTTAAAGGCTGTACTCATCATCATTTTTCCTTTAGATCAAAACTTTCGCGACGCTCTTTATCTCGCCGGTGCTTTTTGTACCGAGATCTCGCTATTTTGCATTTGTCGGAAAAATCAAGTCCAAAGCCGCTGCATCGATGTTTAGCAGAAGCATTTCATGTTTCACAAGCGTTTTTAGCGTTACCCATTTGGCCCAGCGACATCTAAAACAGCATCACTTATCTTAAAATCGCCATTTCGGATGATGCCTTTTCATCGTACTCTTTCGAAGCCTTTTCTCGTCAAGCTTTTATCGTACTTTAGGCTAGCGTCCATTTTGCCGCTTAGTCGCCTAACTGGGCACGATGATCTTGTAGGCCTTAATATATCATTTATCGCCCTCATCGCAAATGGAATTTGTTTTATAAATAGCTCAATGGCGCTTTTTCATCAAAGATGTTGTTTATCGCAACGTTTAGCCATCGCTGCCCTTTATAAACAGGCGCGAAAGGTCAATCGCTTTTGAGTTATTAAGGTGATATTCGCCTCAGCGACATTTACTGCTGGCAGCTCTTCAATGTAAGCAAGTTCTTAGCATAGGCAGTCGCATTTAGTCGTTTAGATAAGTCATTTTTGGCAACATCGACCTTTGCCGTTTATCCCTATTTTAGATGATAGTCGTTTGCCACGATGAGCCACATATCCAGTTTTTAACCCGCTGTTTAGCTCCCATGCGCCTATCGGCTCGTCTATGAGTCCTTATGCTACCAGCGTTTACGTTGTAGGCTGCCGAGGTTGTGTGTATCTTTTGAAGCAAGTTTGCTCATTTAGCTCGTGCGACATGTAATTTCTCCACCACCGAGAGTCATCTTTGTCAAAAATTTGCACCGCCTCGCCACTGATGCTTACATTAAAGCCCTTAAGACTTTACCTTTTACTATAAAGCCGACTCGACCTAGCTCGCGCTTGTTTTGAATGATATCGATGTTTAGATAGGGCTATCAACGAAAAATATATCATCTAAAATGTACTTGATCTTAAAATCATCGCCGATTTCGTAATGCCTCGCCGGTACCCTTCAGAAAAAGGTCCCAAGATAACAACGCCTTGACTAAGGTTTAAAAGCCGCTTTGTCGCTAGCTTTTTGCGCTCACGTCTTTTTAAAGCTTGGTAACTTGATCTGCTTTTCTTACACTAATTTTTATTCTAATTTATATAATTGCTCCAATTTTACGCCGCAAAACCCGAAATCGTTAATTTTATGCGTATTTTAAAAGCAAAAGAAGCAAGAATCAAGATGATGCGTATCTATAAAAGCCATACCTAGATATTTTCTTTGATATCGTACTCATCGTCGTCCTAAGTCTTTGTATATTTGGCACGCCCCATAAACATGAGCAAAGTCGTCTTTTGTGCCAAAGGGGCGTGGGCGAGATTATATCTTATTTAGCTAATCGCAACTTTAACTGCGGCGATCGACAAGCATGCTACGGTGTCATCGGCCTCGCCCCAGTCTGGCTGGATCGGAGATAGCAAAGATGAAAATTTTCAAGGATTGATTTCAAAGAGACTCTGCCAGCAAGCATCGCGATGACCGAGATCACGCTCATACCGTGAAACGACGATCGTTTTTAAATCAAATCGCCCTAGCTTGGACTTGACGGAGCTTAAACCAAAGGGAGCGAGTATAACGCCCTGCGCCAGCGAGCGATGGCTTTTAATGCCAAACACTTATAATCCCAGCTGGCATCAGCGAAAGGCACCCAGTTATCACTACCCTGTAATCCATCTAAAAAGGCGCAAAAGCGAGACTCAGTGGTATCTTTGGCGAATAAACGAGAAAGTGGTCTGTAATTTTAACCATCGCTTCAATCATCCAAAAAGAGCCGCAACGACGCCGAGATGCCACTGTCGCCTCAGTCATCTCAGCAACCGCCCAGATAAGGGCATGAGACTGCAGAGTGACGGCACGCCAACTATGCATCTACTCGCACGATGATCACGGTGAGCGCACAAGAAGCGATATGAGCGAGTTTAACACCTATCGTACGACGGCATACCGCCAAGTCCAGTCTGCTGTGCTCTATGGGCGTGATAAAAGTAGCCAGGATAAACCCCTGCAAAGAGCGATTATCTATACTTTGTGCTTGATAAAAGCAGCACATTTTTTCAAAAACCCTGCTGAGCGCAACTCAAAATATCGCAAAATAGGGCTAAAATATCAACTAGCTTTTAGACAAAAACGAGGCTCAAAAATCAAGCTAAAATGAGGATATTATTCGACAAAACCGACGAAGGCACCGCTATTTGTAAGCTACTCTCTTTTCCTATCGTAAAGAGCTTTTTATCCCATGCGCTAGCATTAGCATAACTAGGGCTGATATAGCTCGTTAGCGAATTATTCTTTTAGCAAAAGAGTTTAGCAACAGATAGTCGACGAGTTAGAGCTTTTTGGGTGAGCTAACCGTGCACACAAAGAGGCAACATCATAAAACCGCCAAACATCTCGCAGCTACGCCTGTTCAGCTAAAAGCGGCTATTGAGGAGCTGGCAAGCGGGTATACACGTGCCATTTTATCCAGACGAGATTACTACAGACTACGATGACGAAGAGGTGGGTCGCTAAAAATATGTGCAAAAGCTGTGTAGCGCCGTTAATCCAGGCAAGCAAGACAAGGAAACCTCAGATAGAAGAGTTTTGCCACCGGTTAAAGCATCTAAGCAAAGTATCCACATAGCAAACGGCAATTTCGGGACAAGCAAATAAAATCACCGAATGTACATGCAAAAGCGCGACTTTTCGAAAATCAGCACTCAATCATCGCTAGTAAAGATGGTAGAATGCGGTAATTTCCTATGTTTGGAGGGCAAAAAGAGCTTTTAAAAGTAGTTTGTTGTTCAAAGCGGTGAGGTTGTAGACGCTACCTTTTAAGCGCAGATGAGCTGGATAACGGCGAAAGCTGTTTTCGAGAGCCGCTGCATATACTTGACCTGAGTCTGTAATCTCAAAATGCACGATGATGACAAGAAGGATCCAGTCATCTTGCGCATGCGATAAAGAGCTATAGAGGTCTTTTGAGCTATCGGTGAGGAGTCGAAAACTACGGCTTGTTGAGGCAAAAACGGTCACGAAAAGATAATGTTTCTGCATTAACTCAAAAATAAAGATGAAATTTGGCTACCCTGATGAAATTCTGAGCAGGCGGACTGGGCACTGAAAAATGAAAGTGCCAGCAACTCCTGACGCCAAATGACGCCATCATCGACGCCCCGTGCCTGCGCCTCATCAGAAACTCTGGCAAGGTAAAAGATAAGGATCGCGAGCTACCTTTCGCTTTGCATGATCCCAGATAGAACCTACGCTAGGTTTATGAGGCCCTGCGTAGCGGACTGACGAGCACGGCGCGCTTGATGTGAGCAACATTGGCAGCTGTAGCAAACGTGGGACTACCGGCTAAAAAGGCGCTGAGGAGTACGGCAGCACCACGATAAAGACCTTTATCGCAAAAGAGGACGGATAATTTGTTGTTTTTGATGAGGCAGGCGAGAGCGTTTTTAAATTTAGTGTTAGGCGACATTTTAGATGACGCAGGCTAAAGAAGACGCGATAAACGTGGTTTGAGCTTGCTTAGAGGCGTAAATCAAAAGATGAGCCGGTATTTGCTAGATAGCGCGCGCCTCACGATAGAAATTTGATAAAGCGTATCTTGACAATCGAGAGATGGACTCATCAATGCTGGCGGAATGGAAATTTTAACCACGAACAAGCAACCATCGCTTAGCTAATAAGAGCTGGCAAAGACGTCATAGGGCGTCACTGGTAACGTTTTTAAGAGACTATCTCACCGATTCTTTTTCCTGATATTGAGTTTTGGTGGCAGCCTCAAAAATGTCTCTCAGTCGTGCCACTTCGCTGGTGGAGCGATGTTTGAGACTGGTGCTGGTGGGACTTTTGGCTCCAACACTTGTAAAGAAAGAGCTAAAAGAGAGAAATCACCTGCTTTGGGACAATGAAGTAGTTTTAGCGCTTAGCGCATCGCTCGAGCGGATATCTAGCGTTTCTTTGTGGGCAAAAAGAGGCAAAAGAGCTGTGCGATGCAGCTAAATAGAGCGGTTGCCAGCTATTTGGACGAAAACAAAACGCCAAACGCCACCTCTGGATACCAGAGAGCCGCACCTTTTATCTAGCGCTCATTTTGGGCAAGAGAGATGGCAAAAGCAGTGACTTTCCTAAGCGCACTTTTGGACTTTTAGCAGAGGAGCCAGAGAAAAACGAGAGCGAAATCCAAAGTGCTATCAGAGAAAAGATGGCGCGCGTGAATGGTGGATACCAATTTGCCAAGGATGAAGCAAGAGCAAAATGAGACTCTGCATGAGGACCAGCTAAAGCTCCAGAATCAAACACAGGGATAAGAGATGAAAATAAGTGGTGGTTGGAGCCGGAACGTCGCGACTAGTATTAGCGTATGCAAGCTTTGCATGAGAGAGCTTTTGCGATGAGATAGCGCTTGTAGATATTCCTTTGGAGACGTGGCGCGCGCAAAGGATTGGATCTCAGCGCAGTCAAGCCGGTGTCTTTAACGCTACTAGTGTTTGTGGTGGCGATGATTTTGGTGCTCATTGAAGGTAGCGAGGACATCGTCATAGGTCACAGCTGGAAGCCCAAGAAAGAGAGGGACAATCAAACTAGAGAAGATCTGCATACTAAAATGCGTTGTCCCAAAGCAAACAGCAAAAGATAGCTACCTGCCAAAATGCAGCAGGATACGTCGTCACAAATCCGCTTGATGGTGACGGCCTTCTGGACGGCCCACACTGAAGCAGGTTTTAGCAAAACAAAGTGATCGGCATGGCTGGCGAGCCGACGCGGCAAGGCAGATGCTGAGCTGTGCACTTTATAGATACGACGCCAGCAAGCCAACAGCAAAGATCGTCGGCGCCTACACAACGACGAGATGATCGCACCAGCGCAACGACTCAGTGACGGGACTAAATGAAAAATGAGCCAGTGCGTTCAAAAAGAGACAAGCACTGGCGGCGCAAAGATCGTTAAATCGCTTGGCACTAGCAGCTACTACGCACCAGCGGCCGCGCAGCTGTGAAGATGTGCGAGATGATCAAGTTGCAAGAGCGATGAGACAATAAGCGGCCATAGCGTGCTAATGCGGACGATTGAGCTAAGTTGCGGGTAGGCTAGCAAGGCCGACGATGGCTTAAAAGCTAGATTTCTAGAGCCAATTTAGACGAAGACGAGCAAGAGCAACTAAACAAAAGTGAAGCTGAAATTAGAAAAAATACCAATTTAAAAAGAAACTTAGAGTAGGAAGATATGATCGTGGGGTGCATCGTCCCAGTTTGGCCGATGATATAGAAGTAAGGCCTGTGATGTCTGCGTGAGCTATCGCCCAGCAGGCGGGTTAGGTATGAGGGGCTTGAGCCAAAGGCGGTGCTTTGGCAAGATGATAGAGGGTCTATGCCGAATTTCATGACAGGATGTGACTGTGAGCTTCATCAACCTGACTGCCATTTATGTATTGATAAAGGCTTAACGGCAGCTAACGCCTGAAAGCAAAGAGCGAGCTGCAGCCTGCAATAACGAAAACCTGAGAGAGCATGAGAGGTGCATCAACTGGTACGCTCAGCAGTAAGGGCTGCGGTCGAGTGCGGCTGTAGTCTTTTGCGGATATATATCCTATCAATCAAGCAGGAGATCGCCCACGAGCTAAGCGCGCTTTTGCCAAACATGGCACATTTATACAAACAAAGATGAGGAGGCTGAATTTCGCAGCTCTGGTGCAAGTGCGAGCGGTGCGCGGCGATGACTGCAGTTCTGGACCCGAATTTTAAAGGCTGAGCAATAGGCCTTTGGCTCGTCGCTGAGGATACCGTCGTCATAGTAGTCGTCATGCGCGTGGCCCTTCAACTGGCTCATCAACCCGCGTCGCAATAAAAGGCGCGATATCTTGCAGGCTAAAACCCAACTCACGGCGATGTAATATGATAGTGCTAGCGCTCAGTAGCTCAGGAGGAGCGCCGCAGATGGAAGTGAGCGTTTAATCTGCAGCTGGTTTGCGACGCCAAAGTTATGTCGCTACTTGATGAGGGAGATGATAGCCACATGCGCGAAAGAGCGCAGTCGGCCTGAGATTAGCGAGTCAGAATGGTAAAAGAAGAGAACGGCGGCGAGTCAAAAGAAAGAGCAAAACCATACGAGTAAGACTCAGACGCGCCAGCCAATGCCAAACTTTTCAAAGGCTATTACCACCACATAACTGGGCTTCATATCACGGCGCTACTGGTTTTCCAACGTAGTATGCGATCGTTGAATACCGATGAACAGGCTGTTTGATAAGATAACGGCGCCACCGGATGAGCGAGAATTTGAGGGAGTTTTGCGTTAAATGACGCTGAACAGCACCATCGCCTTTGGTAGCGGTGGCGTTTTCAGCATGTTGAGCACAATTTATGCGGAAAGGGCCAAAGCAGGACCATTTGAAGCCACTCACACTTTCCAGCTCCAGCTGTACAAAAGATATCGACACCGAATAGCATTCTTGTCCGCGAGCAATTTTAGCTAAAAGAGGAAGTATTGAAATTTTCAAAGATCATCTTTAAGAGATGACTTTGCAAAACTGATAAAAGTAAACGGCAGACCGGATAAGCCCAAGCGAGATCGAGGCGAAGATAGGCAATCGGCGGCTTTTTAATTATGATAAACATTAACAGATAAAATGCCTACCTTTCGTTAGCTGGGTTGGGCGACGGCGTCATACGGTATGCTTTATACGCCATCGACACCATGGGCTGGACATGAACGACGCTTGGTGTGGCTTCAGGCATAGGCTGCTTCCACGCCGCTTCTTTAGCGATATCTGACCGCAACACCATTCACACCGCGCAGAGCCAGTAGAAGGCGCCACTGGCGCGTAAAAGACGGCAAACCCAGATAAGCACGCTGCGTTGTAACTGGTGATGGCGACGGATCTGAAGCTATCGGAGTGCACCCGCCACGATACACGGATGCTTTCGCCGAAATATCGGACCAAATCACACTAATCAACAACTTATCTACGCGCCAATCCAATTCACAACCAGCCCAAACCACGCCAGCGGCAGCATGGACACAGCGCAGTATGGCAACATCGGTTCGAAGCGACGCCCAGGTTGCAAAGCCGCAGGCGTCAGGCCGGTCGCGTAGTAAGGCCATCGAGCCAGAGAAGCTATAAAGTTTCTTTGTGGAGGGCTTTAGCCACGATGGATACAGCTTTTTTTGATGTATTTTCAAACTGCCACATACTCAGCCCGCAAGAACAAAACACAGGCGGTGAAAAAATTTAGAGGATAGCGGCCGCATGACGAGCAAGGTCAATTTGACATGCTAAGGACGTGAAGAGAAAAGTATTTTCCCATTTGGCGTACTTCATAAAAGATGAAGAAAAAGATCGAATACACCAAAAGCTTACGACAAGTGTAAGAAGGTCGCAATGAGCAAATGAAGACAATTTTGAGGTTTCAGCATGAAGTCGCACTAAGATTTGTCGGCGCTGGCGGGACAGGGTCATACTCAGCAGGCGAGATCCTCTCGCTGCCAAGACAAAAGCGGGAAAGTGATTACGGCGTCAAGGTTTCTATCACCATACGGTATTCAGGTGCGTGGCGGCCAAACGAAGGTCGATATCATACTCTTGATGAGAAAGAAATTTATAACGCGAAAAACGAGGGCGAGATAGACTTTATAAGCCATACCGCGCAGATAATACAACGCCTTAAGTGGTGGAAAGAGGGTGGCGCCGATCGTTGTCGAGCCAACGGTAAAGTAAGTGACGAGGACAAAAAGCGCTGGTAATCGGCGAAATTCCTATCATCCCCATCGCAAAGACGAGGTTATAACGTCATCACCAAAGCGTCGCGCCCTGGTGTATGGCGATGAGTAGGCATGGACGAAAATTTAGTGCGTGAAGAGATGCTAGCAAGTGCCAGCTTAAGGTCAAAGAGGCAACGTTAAAGCGCTGAGTTAGGGTCTAAATACGTAAAAGAGCTTTTTAAAATAATTTCTTGGCTAATGAATTTAGCCAAACCTCCCAAAAATGGATCAGATAAAATTAGGAAAATTCCCCTGCAAAGAATATGGCTTTGAAATGCCGATCATTAGAGCTTATCGTCTGATGAGTGTTTAAAGATAAGAGGAGGAAATAGTTTACAATTTGGTCTAGTGAGATGAGTTTTTAAAATAGATAATTCAGCTTGATGGCTTTAATGGACGAAGCAATTTTGATCTCAAGACCGCTTTAGCGAGCTTGGTATCGCACGCCAACGAATGGTATACCTGAACAATTTGAGAGCATTGATATTTCATGCTTGATGATCTCTTTACTTGATGATATTCAGAATCACTTGATGATATTGAGATATTTCTGATATAATTTAAGCTATTGTCCTTCGGCTAGACACCAGGTCTATCTATTATTTCACTTCTAACTACTGCACGGCTAACGAGGCGATTTTGATAATCATACGATTTTATCCACTTAATATTAGTTTAATTATTTATTTATATTTAAGTAATATCTCAAAGATGCGTAAAATTACATTGTTTTATAACATCTTATCTATTTTCATTAATATATATTGAGATAATATTATTACCCGCACAAACACAATGATAAGCAGTTGCTACAACACGATAAAATGGTTCTTTACAGCCGGACGCCTAGCTTATCAACTTCACTATATAACCTAAAATAAATTTATGTTTTGGCAATTTATGAAGTTTCATTATTAATTTTTAATTAATGGGTTATTTTGCAACACAAAGAAATGAACTGGCGGTGCCTTAATAAACCCATTAAAATAGGGAAGTTATCAACGAGCAGTATCACCAAAGAGTATCGCGCGAAGTCACTGGCGGTGAGAAAAGCGCGAAGGCCAGCACCAATGTTTTGCTGGCGAGTTGCCAGCGCGCTTGAAAATGGCTTGCCATCTGTTACGTGCTAATAATCGGCCTCTGCGGTGCTAATTTTGCAAAGAACAGCCGCTCGCGTCAAATATCCAAATCTCAACCGTCGCGTCGTTACAAAGATGGCGCATCACGCCGCACGTGACCTGTATGGCAGGAGGGCGTATAAACGGCGTTAATACTGACGTAGCAACGGCGACAGCCGCAGCTTTCACGCGCGCGCGACACCGTAAAAGGTGCAGCATATCTTGCTGATCAAGATGCAGCGTATTTGTGAGGCAGCAGGCGCAGTCATCCACGAGTTAGACTACAACATGCCTTTTTCTCGCAAAGATAACGGCGATGTAGTATTTCGTTTCATGGGCGGCGCTAGGCAAAACGCTGTAACTATGCGCTGATAAACCCCGGTCACGTTTTTGATGCACGCCTGCCCTATCGACGCCATCACAGCTGGCGTTAATTAATGGATCACGATACTTGAGATCGGCCTGGAGGACGGCACGAAGGCGTTGTTCTTCGCAACATCCAAGATGGCTTTACTTTACCTAAAGTCTTGTGCACCCTGTAACACGCAACTGGCGGATGTTCAGAATTCTTTATAACCGGCACATCATGATGAGAAGGAACAGTGATGGTACTGCTGCTGCGCTGAAGTAGGTCTTTGGTTTTTGAAGACCCTGAGATGCTTGCCTGACCTAACTGGCGTCTAAAATGGCGGTACGTTAATCACAGAAGCTGCTCGTGGCGAGGGTGGATACTTACAACAACAAGGGCGAGCGCTTTGGCGAAAACCATCACGAAAAGATGGGAGCTTAGCTCGCGACGTTGCCGTCGTGCGATCGAGACAGACCCAGCGGAGGGTAGAGGCTTTGGCGAGGTGGTATGAGTTATGTACTTTATGATGTTCCGTCACCTTGGCAAAGATAATATTATGAAAAAGCCCGTACCTGCCACACAGCGATGTTTTCAAGATATCGACCCTATCGAGCAAAACCGTGCGCCTCATCCGTCCAACAGCTCACTACCCGCCGGGCGGTATGAGTGTAGCTACCTGGATGATATGAGCACAAAATCCCCTCGGACTTATGTGGTGGTGAGGCTTCATGTGTATCATTCACGGTGCAAACCGTCTTTGGTGGTAACAGCTCAATTTGACGCAGTTGTAACTGGTGATCCAGCTGGCAAAGGTGTGCCTGGAAAGCATGCTCAAAATGCAAAATTTGTTAAAAGACTTGAGCTTGCTAAATGTGGCAAGATAATTTAAATAATAGCAACAGGCGAGGGCATAAATGATATGTATGCACTTCTCGGCAAGAAAGCCAAACAACTGGGATCAGCTGGTATCTTTAGAATCGGTGCTAAACTTGATCAACTCTAAAAACCCAGAAGTTATCCAAGCAAATATGACATCTTAAAGTGCCAAATCAAAACCCAGTCATGAACATGCATTTACTGACTATGTCGTGATGGCAACCTTATACTTTTTTCGTAGCATGTCTTTGCGCTGCAAAATCGTCTTGAGAGCCGTGGTGCTCACACAAGAGAAGACTTGGGTCCAAAAGAGATGATGTAAATTTTTAAAACACAAGTATGTCACACTAAAAGACTATGTTAGAGCTTGGCTTACAAAGACGTTGCACAGTGTTTTCACCTTGATTTGGCAAGAAGCTGTGAGAGTAAGGAGCCAGGATGAAAATTATTATCAGGTCTGCTCTTGACGGAATCCGGAAAAATATGAATCAACTTTATGACAACAAATGAAGAGAGGCCAGCGCAAAACCCCTTTTAACAGTGTTTTGATATAGTCAAAATGCATGATGCGATATTGTTCTTTGCGCATCTTGCCGCCTTTCATGATATGCGGTGTGCGCTGTTAGAGTAATGACACTCATCTAGCTATGATACAAAGATGAACGAGCTTTTGGCTGGAGTATGGCAACCCAGGATACTATTACCTCACCACTTGGAAATTTTAAGTTATCTCAGATCTTATGGTGGTGGATTGGGAGCCGGCGCATCGGTACGACAGCAAGATTAGCCTCTAGCATCACTGTTAAGCCAGACGAAGCGCCGCAAAAGGCTGTAAGCAAAGTCAAAGAGAATGACAAAGCAGCACTGAATGGATCGCGCGGCTTGCAGTATGTTGAGTGAGTGGACAACGGAAGCAGACGAGACCATGCAAACATTTGTACGAAAACCATGCTTATAGAAAATGCCTTTTGACTCACGAAAAGAGATCCCATGCCACACCTAAAAACCAGCTATCGATAATGGCCTTTGATGTGTAAAATGCCAAGGTGCTGATCGCTGTCCAAAAGGCAGGCGCATGCGCTGATATACCGATCTCGTATCGCGGTTATACAAAAGCGTTTTAATGAGGGCATGGGACCAGATCACGCTGAGGCGTTCTTAACTGATCTAGTTGATGGCTCAGGCAGACCAAATGAGGTTAGACTTGCACCGTTCAGAAGGTTATCAACAAAATAAGGGCAACCAGACATCGCTGCAAACTTACGGTTGGCAAGATGAATCCGTTTCATGTATTTGGCGAAGAAGACATAGAAGGTCGCATGACGATTCAGTAAAATGATAAATGTACCGCAGCGTTAGTAAGGAGTAATTATGCAAAATTTAATTGCTTTTTTCCCGTGATGCGTAATCACCGCTGTGCCTAAAGAGGTCAAGATGTCGTTGAGGCCATCGTCTACAGTACTTACGTCACGAGATAAAGGGCTGAGCTGCTGGTGGTGCTCAACAAGCACAAGACGTCGATCCATATCGCACTTGTAGCAAATACAGAAACATAGCGTCAGAGCAGATGAATACGATGTTACGACATGCTCAATCAGCATAATCCCCAATAAGAGCCAGCACGCTTGATAAGGGCGCAAAGATCGCATTAACACATTTCTAGCCGGAAGCAACAAGGAAATATAATGGTACATCTGAGGCAATGTTTTCTTTGGGAGCTTCTCTTTACCGCAAATGCTGATACGCTAAGAGCAAAGGTTGTTAACCAATGAAGCGGGTTCAAAAAGTGCGCTTATTTACCGTCGCCACAGCCTAAGACCTGAAAAGATCTACATAACAGAAAGTTCAAAATCCAAAGAGCTGAAACCGTTAGGCTAACGGTGCTACTATCGTGCCATTTGAGAAAAGATCGACTGCTGCGGTTTCCACGCGCGAGCCATCCAGCTGGAAAACCAGTAAGAAAATGTCAAGCCAGATCGTAAATAACGCTGATCAAATGGCGCAGACGTAGTTGTGACCCGTGCCCACTTTGCTGTCGCAACTGGACACTATCAAGAGAGATACTCAAGATGAGTAGGAACCACTGATGTTAGAAAACCTATCATCCACCCTCTCTCAGCTTGTAGGTCGGCGGCCTATTCATCTGTAGAAGACTTAGGTCTTGATCTAAACATCATCGACGCTAGCAAGATAGCGTATTTTATCCCATGCCCTTAAGCGGGAGGATTTAAAACATACTAAACAAATAAAATTTGAGCAACAAAATAGTTTTTAAAATTTACTTGTATATAAAATTTAATACTGTAATTTATTTAATGGTTTTTGTCATTGGTAAAAATAGCGCACTATCAGGTAATAGTATCTACCTAGATATAAAAAGAGCGACAAATGACAATTTTTATATAAAATCACTTTATTTATTTTGTAATACTTCGGCTATAATCGCGAGTAACGAAATGGATGTATTAGTTTTAATGAAAGGACAGTATGCAAAGCGTTGGTGTCGTCGCGTTATAAGTGGAAAGCTTTGCAAACGAAACGGAAAGTTGATCTTGCCAAAGCAGTGGGCGACGAGATATTTTTGGCGATGAGATCATCACGCAAAGTGCCAACCACACTATCGTTATAAATTTCGGACCACGTCGCACCATCACGCTACTTGAACCACAATTATCATCATCGGCAAAAGAGCTATCAACGCAGTAATGGACGCCCAAGGCAATGGCTGCAGTGGTGAAGAGGACAAGAGAAGACTTATGAGCGAAGAGTCTATAGCCAAAGCACCACGAAAGGCTCAAGGCTCTAGCCACCTTACCCCCGCGGCTCGTCACGGTAACGACACAGCAGCATAAATGATCAACGGACACGCAAGGGCAATATCTCAAACGAAGTTTGGTTTGACGGTGGTGCCGCCAGAGCTACCAGCTATCATCTCAAGCGAGCGCAACAATGCCAAAGGTTCTATTAGCGAGCGCCAGTGGTGGCTGAACAAAAGAGATGCCCAGCTATACCAGCGCCAAGTATCGCACTTTAAAAGATTCGATGGCGATACATATCAATATCGCAGAAGCAGGCGGCGATCCTAATCGCCACGTTACGGCTGTTACTTTTAACAACTGACTTCAAACCAAAGGATAAAAGTGACGTGCTAGTTGTAAATAACGGCGTAAAGACCGGCACCTTTCACAAAAGTGATCCTGCAGGCACAAGATAAATGGAAACAATCCAAGTGTAGGTTTTGCCTATTATGCGCGAAATGCAACAAATCCAGATCAAAAGAATGATTATCCCAAGTGTTGTTATCACCAAATGCCCTGTTTAATGTAAGCCCAGCATCACACTAGCAATGAAATAGCTCAGCTCCAGCAAACAAGCGTTGATACCGTTACATTCAGTTTTATTTACAAAGTGGTCAGTTTTAGGTAAAGACCAACGGCGACGGCGTGATAGATGCTAAAGGAAAATGGTTTAATCCACAGTACGCTGTTGACGATGGAAGATCGTTTATCACCAACATGAAAATAGGCGGACAAGAGGAAGCTCACTACCACTTTGGATCCTGACGGTACTTTGCATGAAAAGACGCTTAAAAACATTCAGTGGCACGCTTGTAGATAAAGATAGTGGCGAGAGCTATCCACTCGCGGGTGAGAGCGGCGGAAATGTCGGCTTTAACGTGGCAAGCGCTGTTGTACCATCATCAACGCCAACAAACAAAATATCCAAATGATAAGCGTTGTGGCAAACTCGTGTGCGACAGATGGTAACCAGCAAATGGTCACAACGATCCGATCGTTGTTTTTGGCCTCGATGAGAACAAAGACGGCATTATGTTTCATCCGAATGGCTGTGCGGCGCTATGTCGTTTAGCATTGACATTCGCTATAAAGCAAACAACGCCGCAGGTGCTGGCGATAAGATCCAGACAGCTGTTTGAATTGAAGAAACACACCAACAAGCGTCACAAAGAGACCTATACCATCGCACCTGACGATCTTATCGCCACGCTTGATGGAGGAAGCGAGATCATCTTCATCCAAAATGGCAAGATCACAGCCACGAACTCTAAGCGTCACCTGATCCAAGCAGAAAGCCATACGACGATCATTGACGGCACGACTGGAGCTTAAAAGCTCAAGTGTGAGTGAATTTCGCGACATGGTGGTCGCACCTGTTAGCCCTTATCGTGCAGTTTGCAAAAGATAGCGATAAAGATTGGCGTTAACTAGTAAAGAGAGAGTGGGTTTAGCCCCGATGGTGCGAAGACCTCTATAAGATGAGTAATCTCAAACGATGCAAGAGATGGCGATACCGATAGATATCGCGGTAAAGCGACGGCAAAACAGATAAGATAACTATTGTACTTTCAAAACGCATCCGGCGCATATGGTGCCACAAGAGATGATGGCGTAAAGCATAGCGCAAATAATGGCAACGTTAGAGACTACCATAAAATCCTTATGGCGTTACGACAATTAATACCATTATTTACGACAAAGCTGGCAACAAAGCAGACCTGTCACAGACGAGATCGGTAGATAACAGTATAAAGGTGCAGTTTGCAAGTGATACGACGGAGACGGCCAACAGGATAGCATCACCACACCTCTGGCTCACCACCAACCCAAAGCACCGTGATATCTACGTGCCTAGCGCGCAAAATCAGGAAGCGAATGTAAGCGTCACTATTCAATTTCACCATACCGCTGTAACTACAACCGTCAGCGATGTTACCAGTTGACACGGACTAACCGCCCTTGCCAAGTGACGGCTCAGCACCACTTCCTATAGTAGATGGCAATTTAGCATACCAAATGTTCGGCCTGGTCGATCACCTACGCCTGTTGAGCTACTATCATTTATTACCAAACGAGGTCACTACGACAGATGGCGTTCCGCGGTAGGTTATTTTGACTTTAATGGTTAAGATAGATGGACGTCAAGCTTGCCACGCAGATAGATGGCGGAGCTATAAATATCACAACACCCGAGGAGGAGACTGAGAAGGTTACTCAGAAAACAACTTGACGATGAGACTAAAACCATAAAGAGTACAATATCTCGCTGCCACGACGAAAACCGGTGATTGTATTTGGCGGAATCGCGACCCCTGCACAAAGCTCGTTTAGCACTTCAGATGATCACGGTACGCCGTACTTTACCAAGGGCAAACATATATTCAACAGTCGGCGCAGATAAGCGTAACAGGACTTATGCCCCGGTATAAAAGCCACGGAGAGATACTCAAAACATAAGAGCCGGACCGTTTTAGCAGTGACACAGCGATGATGATTCAGTCGCCGCAGATCTGACGCCACCTGATACGTGATCAGTACCAACGGCAACTTCACATGTAACCAGTGTAGATATCTCAGGCGTTAACCGATGCGTTAGTGGCAACAACACGCCAAATAAAACATCATAAACAAAGTAGATCTTTATGATTCACAATTCTGTCCATAAAGCTCTACTTGATGATAAGCACAGCCACTGGAAATTTGCCCTGCCAGCAAACAGTACCGAGCAATTTCATAGCAAAAAACATACTGCAGGAAATGCCCTGCCAGTAATGGTAACTTTTATCGGCAATAGCGTACTTTGCTGATATGTGGTTTTATAACCAGACCATCGGAGGGCTAGAGTTGGTGTTACCGGTGTTACCGCAGCGAGGGGGCAAACCATCTGCAAAGACTATAATAAAATGCTTCCAGCGCCTTAATATCACATATGACGTTGTGCAGTTTGCCTACCACTCTAAGACCCTACGACCAAGGCAATATGCACGCAGAAGATCTAGCAAGAGGTAGATATGGTGTGATGTTTGTATGACGTACCCAATCCATACGCACCAAAGAATATAAACGTGTAGATACGACCGTTGCGCTGAGAAAATATGGCTTTGGTAAATGGTTAAAAGGCAAGCTCGGGCAAACTACACGCTGAGAGTCAAACTGTTGGCTCTGGACCTTGTCATGAAATGATGGTTGGATATATGCAATGCCCCGAACATACTGGTAAGAGCAGCAGACCCACATAACTATGTAGAGCCAACTACAATGGCAATACATGTATCGGAAGTGCAACAAATATTTATAAATCCGGTCCAATACATCATATGGCAAAACGGTCATGGCGGAGCAGATTTACATTTACTGGCGCGTGCTGGCTTCTATAATGGATAAGCGGAGTATAAGCGGATTTGAACTGGCGAGATGATTTATCTATATATAAAAACTAGTGCGCCAGCGCAGGACCTTATCCGATAGACACTTTAGTAGGATCAGAGCAGGTGGCGTGCCTCTGCCTCTTTAGCAACAACTATAAGTCGAAGCGCTCATTCAAAAACAATGATTTTATAAAAAGAGGGTACTGGCAATTCCCAACATGAGATAAACATGTTAAACATAGCAGCAATTTTGAGACCTAATCATCTTAAACAAGAATAAGGATGCAAAGGCGTAACTTGAAGATGATGCTTTGCTTATAGTAAGGGTGTAAAGTAGCGATTTGCAAAAGGTGGCGTAGGATACGCTTATAGTGGTTGATGATGTTGATTTTCAATTTAGGACAACAGCAAAGATAAATACCCCAGAAAAGTGCAACTTACAGATCAGGCTGTTTCTATGTATCGAATTCAATGGCATCTTGACATGATAGTAGAAATACAAGAGATGCATGGTCCGCCAAAGCGAAAGCGCAAATACCAAAGCAAAAGGGTTATAGGCGACAGGCATCCTGGTGCGCCCACATGATTTTTGTAAAAGTTACAGCAGATATCACCACGCTAAATAAACATAGCGTCGTTGGCGATACAGCACAAAGCAGATGTCATAATGATGGTGACGTTGGGTAAATCAAGTTCATAAAGCAACATTTAATCGCCAAGAAACTATCAATGTGGCAATATTGGTCATCCAAAGCATACCGTTTGTAGAGATCCAAGACGGCGTGCGTTGATCTGTTATAGAATGTAATTATTAAAAGGCAGTTTCCAAATTTTGGCCATACGAGGAGGCTTTATCATCACGAAAGAAGCCTGGTATTTAGCTGGATTTTCAGGGTTTGCGCCCTATTTAGCCGCCTGCTGCATTGGCGAAGCGTGCGCGTTTGAAATCACGCCCCGCTTTTCCAAGTTTTGGCGGTAGGTTTCATGATCAGTACTGATCTCCAAGATCTGGCTTAACTTTTGAGCACTGCGCCTTTGTCCCATCTGTCTTTAGCATCTCTTGGCATAGCGTAATCAGGGCTGTAGTCAGTACATATTAGCACTGCAGCCTGAGCTTGAGAGTCTTGAGCTAGCTCCAATGTCCTTGATCTCAATTCGCCTTTAAGATCTCTCTATCTTAACAAGCGTGTTTGCAACCTTTGCTCTCATCGACCTTTCCATCGCTTTTGATCTCGTCGTTTATACTCGCATGCGAGACTGACTGAGGTGCGTTTTGTCACCCACTGACCATTGGCATGACGATCGCGCGATCCTCTCGTCCATTATTAACACTTTGATGTCGTTTTTCTCTTAAAGCGGCAGCGGGTGACTTTTCTTAGCATATTTTCGTTGTTGCTGCTGGATGGTAGTAGGATCGACTTTTGATCTTCTTTCATCGCCTCTTTTGTACTCTTTAGGCCAGATAAGTCCGTCTCTTTTGCGCTTTATAACAGGCAAAGATCCGAAAATGTGCTCTCAGCGTTAAAGCCGACAGCCCTCTTTAAAACCTTGCCAAATAGTTTGTACTCTTATGTATTTATCGCGGTCGTTATCTTTTTACTTTTGCAAGCCTCGCTTGTACTCGTCTTCACGCTTTTCGTGACGCTTCCTCGTGATCGCATTTTCAGGTATCTGCGCGACCTCACGTTTAGCGGGTGCGGTCTTCTTCAACGTCGATCACACCTTTGATACCATCTAAAGTACGGCAAAGCTCTTTGCATCGCCGTTATAAAAACTCTTTGCATAGCAGCCAGCTTCACGCCACTTTTGATAATCAACTCTAGAGAGGTCAAACGGCCCAGTGCGTTTGGCATATGCGCAACAGTGCCGAGTACCTGATCTACGGCCTTTTGTGTGGATATAAAGGAGCGGATCGCCGCTATCGCGTGAAATTTGTTTACGGCGGTGCCGCTGTAGTCTTGCCTTTTGCCGGCTTTAGATGAAGCCTCCAGAGCGCATTTGCCTTGCTTCATCCGCTCGTTTTGCTCTCATATGCCCTCTTTTCGCCTTCTTTGCGCGACATGCCTTTAACATACATAGGATAAGGGATGTGGTTTGAGTATTTTCTTTAACTATCTCTTCGATACGCCAAGTTAATTTCGGTACATCGTCATTTAAATGTAAGGATTAGCCATCCGTACCAGAGCCATCTAGCACTCTTCGATCTCGTAGCTGCATCAGATGCCCATTTACAGGCCTTCGCTAGTGCTCGTCTGCTTTGTTGACTGATCTTGTTTGCCACCATAAACGCTGAGCGAAAGCCCACGCCAAAACTGGCCGATCGATGAGCTTGATCTGGCAGGTCGCCACTAAGCTTTGTAGCATGCCCTTTGTGCCGCTTCTGCAATGGTGCCTCACCGGCGATGAGTCGTCATCTATCCATGCCGATACCGTTGTCGCCGATGGTTAAAGTCTAGCTTTTTCATCTACTTTGATGTCGATCCTTGGAGTGTAGCTTTTAAGCTTTTGCACTTTTCATCGGTCAAAGCATAGGTAGTTTAGCTTGTCAAGCGCATCGTTTGAGCTGAGGCGAGCTCTAAAAATACTCTTTGTTTGAGTAGCAGAGTGGATCATCAATCAAAGGTCATTGTCGACCTCGGTCTTGAAATTCACACACATCTCGCTTTCATTTTCTTTCCTTGTTTTAAATTTGCAGATTTATAGCATGCAAAGATGACAAAATCTACTTTAACCTTGATAGCACGATTATCAAGCTCTTTTATACCTTTATAAAATATGCACCGGCAAAAGGCAAGTAATAATTATATATATAAAATGAGTAATACATATTTAAAATTATTATTAAATATAGCTATTTGTCTAGTATTTCACGAAATAGGAGCATAATTAGATCAAGTTCATAGCATGGAGGGGAATCAGACTGAATCGACGAAGCATTTTAGTAAAAGCTCAGCAACGATTTTGCTGCAGTCTTTGGCGGTCTCGTAAGGGCTGTTTTGCTTTTCTACATCAAGTCATGCGTCTTAGAGCGTGAGATCAAGGATGGAGTGGTGTAACTACAGTTGCTCAAACACGATGCTCTTTTGCAATGAACACGGTTCATCCATTTAACGAGGACAACGTTAATACGCAGAGACTGTTTTCTCTATGCAGTGTCTTAGAAAGAGATGCCTAGGTAATATAAGATCTGTGCTTGATCATCAAACCATAAGATTGGCACCAGAAATGACACGTTGTAGAGCTAGTCTCAGAAAAGCGGTATTTTAAATAACGACTACGAGATATACTGACACCCGGTCAAAGAGCTAACAAATGGCGGAGTACCAAACTGCTTATGCAAAATCAGGCAGAGACTTTGTAAGATAAGTACTGCCAACACAGCCGATGATGGTAGCAGAGCTTCGCCGGCAGCACTACTAGATAAAACGAACCAGCTTATCCAAAGATGTAACGAAACAAAGAGACGATATAGTAGCCAGTCAATGTTATTTGTGCCCAACCATGTGAGCATATGAGCCCAGTCGTCATGGGCAATGGACGTTGTAGCAGTGTATGGTAGCTACGACTCCACAAACGTGGTCTAGGAGGATCTGGTGCACATATTGCTCGGTGAAGCTAGTGGTGAGCATGGATACTTCTCTCATCTTTCAATGGCAAAAGATGTAACAATGGATATCCACCAAACGCTGGCAAGAGCTAAGTAGAGCTAAAAGCGGTGGATAATAGCAGTCAGAGAGAGAAAGGTGCGTTTTGAAGAGAAGCATGAGGAGTGGAAAGACTAGCAGCGTAGAAACCATTTGACAAAGCTAGACCGTACGTGCTTGGCCTATTGTTACAGATGATTTTTAACACCTCAAAAAGGGTTAGCAAAAACTTCATCATCGCAAGCATGAGAAGTTACATTGCTTCTTATCATGTGCAGCTATCTCACACGCTTTAGAAAGCTGGTTGCAACCTATCGATAGACTAGAGCAATGAATGCTTATGGGCGATCTGACTTTGACGCCTTGCATCGATCCACGGCAAAGACGAGATTAAGCGAAGCACAAGCGAATGACATAAATGACTTTTCATAGAGCGCATAAGAGTGCTTTATAAGCTGACACCCGAAACCTTCAAGCGAAAACAGCCTCAGCCGCAAACGAGCTAAGTTTCCACCACTCTCGGGAACGCAAAGCGCGTAGACGTTAGTCAACCCAGATCGCAGAAGACAAATCAAAGATGCAAAGTCTATGGGAGAGCATGAAAGAGTCGCTAGCAGCTGCTTTCGGCTGGCAAAGATGACCTTCGCGCGCGCGCAACGCACCTATACAGCGACTGAGGCCATCAGATCTCATCGTCCTGGTGATCGTAGACTCGCAAGTAATGTAGAAAATCAAATGGCTGGCAAGATCGAGCAGCTTAGCCGCGATGCTGAGCAGGCAAAATTCGTCCAGTGAGTCACCAACGACATCGCAGATCAGACACGATTTCAGGCACCTCTAACGCGCGTAATAGAAGCAAGCAAGAGCAGGCGAGCAAGGACGTGGCTTTGCAGTCGTAGCTGACGAGGTTAGACAGCCAGCCGAGAGGAACCCACTCTCTAACAGAGATAAAATGCAACCATCAACGTTATCGTCTCGCCGATCAACGTTCGATGCAGCGAGCAAACGGGCATCAACCCCAAACAACGGAGAGCCAACCCATGTGGCAAGCGACGCTAGAAAAGACCACAATGATATGAGCGCAACGATGACAACGCTCGCAGCGATGTCTGATAAGACTATCAAGACTACATCGCAACTGGCAAGAATGTAAATGAGATCGATGGATGGCATCTCAGAGATCAATCACCTCATCTGAAAAATGCTAGAAGCGTCGAAGAGATAGTTTCTGCAGCTGAGCATCCAAATAAGATGACAGATGCGCTGCAAATACAAAACTTAGCGTCTTTAGAACTTAAGCTCAAATTTCAATTTAATGTTTTTAGGTCGGGTGAGAGCTAGACCTTTTTAACTTTATAGACTAGTACTTTTCATATATAAAAACAAAAATTTATAAATAATAATAGAGTAGGGCTTTGTACCCTACAAAGCTAAATTCTATTTTCTGTTTTCGTCTCAGGACTCTTTTGCATGCTCTCTCTCAGTCGCCTCTAGCCAGTTTTGTTTTGATGTATCGACTCAGATCAAGGCAAAAGAGCTTGATGTCGCTTTTTAAAAGCTACCACCTTCATCGCATCGCCTCGGACGATCACGATAGGCTGAACCTTTACTCTAGCTTTTCAACTAGTAGCTTTTGAGCCACCTTTGAATGGCAAGAGCTCTTGGTTTGAGACCCTGTGCCTCTGGAAATATCGCTAAAAACACGGCCATTTTCTACTCTGTCTTTTGCTTCGCTTAAAAGCTTTATTAGAGAGTGCTTATTTTCTCGCTCGACTGCTATCATCTTTGGAAGGCTCAAAATTTTACCGATGATCGGATTCGCCTATCTGCGCCTTTTGCGATCCAGCATATTTTTAGGATGGATCTCTCAAGCACGATGATGTCAGGGCATGCTTTTGGTGATTTATCAGCAAGATATTTGCTTCGTCGCCAATTCTTACTGATGACTTTCTAGCTTTATATCCGCCAAAAATCTCTGCGATCTGCCCCTGTACTTTTCATGGCTCTCATTTTTAGAGTTAAAGAGCCACATAAAAAAGTACGACAATAACGACACTTATCACAAACGTCAATAGAAAAGAAAAAGCTCTAATTTTTGACAAGATCACTCCTTTTCTTACCCAGCCGATTTTTGCCATCTGCGAATAGTACTTTTTGAGTAGTCATCTTTGTGTCTAGTACTCTCAACATTTTCGTTTTTACGAGATGTATAAAAACGGTTGAATTTCTTTAGCGCTGGCAAGATAGTGACGCTCACATCTGGCTTAAGCACTGCTTTACCAAAAAGGATTGTAAGTGTAAACTCATGCGATAAAACAGCCGCTACAAAGAAGTAGCTAGCTTTTTCGCCAGATCGTTAGCAAGATAAAGCATAGCGACCAAAGAGTAGATCGTGATATCTTTGTAGAAAGTGCCAATTCGCTTTGTTTTGATTTAGACCGGATTTGCGTGCTAACCTCGTCTTCCGACGCTCACCGGCAGCTGAAAAAGCTCTCAACTTTAGCTAGGTTGTAGATAGTTAAAGTCAAGCGTCTTTTTGTTTGGCTTAAACACCGCAAAATAATATGCACTTTGCGAGTTAAAATCGCCGTTTATCGTATCTACGCCTTGCTTTAGGATCGTTTTGTTTTTCGATATTAAAGGCGCTTTTAGATCGGGACATTGTTGCTGCAATTCTCACGACCATGATGTTGTTTATATCATCAATTTCTAGTCGTTTTACCTTTCACCTCAAGGTTGTCAGCGACGATGTGGTTGTAGTTCGTCACTCTAAGCTCTTTAGCTTTGGTAAAAGAGTATTTATGTTTGAGCTTTTGATAGTTCTCGCCATTTCTTTTAGATCCAAGTTAACCTCGTAAAGTCTTTGCATCAATGCTTTGCTGCTTCAAGGTAGAAAGTGCTGATGTATTTGTTTTCTTCACCTTTACCCATTGAAAATCTTTTCTTATTTAGCCATTTGATATTTGGTCTCATCAAGCTGTGTCTCAAACTCAAACTCAAGGTCGCTTTGCGTATCAGCTACGATCTCAACGCTAAAAATTTCTCCTACGACGACATTTTTAGGGATATTTGTCGCTTTTAAAAGGAGGTCTTTTATTTTTATCTTGTCATAGACTTGATTATCAGGGACACCTGATATCAGGCTCATTTGTCGGCACGATATTTCGCATCTGCTCTGGAGTGATACGCTCTAGCTGTGGGGCGATAGAGCGTGGAGATACGAGCTTTGTTGATATATCTTCTTCGCTTGGAGTCTTTGTTTGAGGCTTTGAACTTGGGCTATTTACAAATTTATCCTCTCTTGCCTCATCCATCATGTCAAAAACGCTGACTTCATCAGTGTTTGCAGCAAATAAATAAGGCGAGTAGGGCGATAAAAAGTGTTCGTTTTACCAAACTAGCCCTTTTAACATCTTTCATGCCATCATCTGTGCCTAAAATTTTCTCGCAAGCGCGCTCTGGGTGAGGCATAAGACCAAAGATCCTCTTGCTCTCATCGCAAATCCCAGCTATGCTATCAACTGAGCCGTTTGGATTTATCTCATTGCCGTTGATGTCGCAGTATTTTAGCAGGACTTGCTCGTTATCATATAGGCTTTTTAGCGTATCTTCGTCGGTGTAGTAGTTGCCCTCGCCATGAGCGATAGGATATTTACCACTCGTCTTTTGGCCAATTTGCTAGGAATTTATTGTTATCTGAGATTACTTTTAGATGGTGGTATTTTTGAGACGAATGATGTTTTTCATTTCTTCTCATCGCACCTTTAAAAGTCCAAGCTCAAGAAGCATCTGAAAGCCATTGCTAAATTCCCTCAAAGATGTAGCCACCTTTTTCGCATGCTCTTTTACAGCCTGCATAGTTGGGTAATGAAAGCTATCGCAGCCGTTCTCAGATAGTCGCCGTAGCTAAAAACCACCAGGCAAAATGACTAGATCAGCATCGATCTTATCTTCTTTGTGCCAGATGATCTGCGCTTTGTAGCCAAGTAGTTTAAAGGCGTGAGCTGTGTCTTCTTCTGCAGTTTGTGCCGTGAAAAGTATGATGGCTACTATCAGCACGATCTCGTAGTCTCGATGACGGTGTTTGCTAAGCTCTTCACACATCACTTTTAGCTGCTCTTTGCTTTGCTTTTTATCGCTCCTGCCGATGATCTGTAAAACGATTTGTTTGCCTATCCTGACATTTGTGAAACACCGCCAAATCCAAGCGAATTTGAGATGCGTGTCTCCACTCGTTCTACCAGCAGGGTCATAAGACCCCACTTCTTAATGCTATATTTACGACAGCTTTCATCTTTGTCCTTAAGAAATAATCTTCAAACTTCTTCGTAAGCTACTTTTACGCTACCAAGGTCTTGTCTAAATCTATCTTTGCAAGTTTTCGTTTGTTGTCGCATCCCAAAAATCTGCAGTCTATCAGGGCTTATCTGTCAGCTAAGATGATGTTGCCATCTTTTGTCGATACCAAATCTGACTTTGAAATCAACTAGTTTTTGAAATTTTCTCTGCAAAGAATCTAAATAATATAGAGTTGATCTCTTGCTGTGTGCCTCTTAGTGTTTGATAGTCTCGCCTTTTACTCAGACCCATGATGATGCAGTGCTCTGTCAGAATTAGTGATCGTGCAATCGTCATTTTTGTAGTAGAACTCAACGTGTAAAAAGGTAGAACTGTGCCTTCTTTATGCCAAGCTCTTTTGCTAAGTGAGCCAGTTGCGATATTTCTCACAACAACTTCAAGAGGTATGATCTCGCATTTTGACCACTTGCTCAGTGTCGCTGATGGTCTCAACTAGGCCGTCGACGATACCTTTTGTCTCTAGTAGTTTAAAAAGCTGAGAGAGATTTTGTTATTTAGCGCCTTTGCCAGCTTTGTTGCTCTTTTGAGCATCAAATGCTGTTGATCGTTCTAATTCAGCCACAAGTAGATTTGGACTGTCTGTGGCGTACATTTTCTGCTCCCTCGTAGATAAGCCTCTTTTGCACGTTGTTCTCCTTTAGATTATTGTTGTTTTATCTTTAAAATTTGATCGCATCAATCGCCGTTTTTAACTGAATGTCTTCATCGACTCTTTTTCTGTGTGATTATATTTTTATCATCTTTGCTCTCAGCTTTTATTGCCCTCACTTGTTGGATTTATCTTGTTTAGCCTCGCTTTTTAGGTGCGCTTTTAGTCTCGCCTCTTTGATGCTAAATGCGCTATCATCACTTTGTGGCACTTGCCAGGATGCACGACTACATCTGGTGTTACGCCAACAGCTTGATAGTTTCGCCACTTGGCAAGCAGTATCTGCGATGCGTATAGTCGGCGCTTGCTGTCATCGCTCTATTGCAGGATCACCTGAACGCCACTTTACCAAAATGTATTTTCGCCGATTATCACCGCACGCTATGATCTTGTAATGAACTGCTTACGATCTCCGCTAGCGCTTGCACTTCCGCCATCTACAGGCGACAACTAGTGGAGTTTTGATACGCTACAGCGCTTGCTTTTATACTCTACATTTTCAGATGATCACGACCTTTTGAGATATGATGATGCCGTTATCTACGAAAAGATCCACCTAGATCAACAGCTTGATCAAAAGACCGCCGTGGTTGTTTTGTGATCAAGCATGATGCTATTTGCTTTTAGATGCTCTTTTGATCGCATCTTTTACCTTGTGACGACGTTTTTGCTCGCAAATTTGCAGACGCGTATATAAAGAGATGTTTTCTATTTTCATCATTTTTGCATAGACAGACTCAACCTTTTATAAGATCCCTTATGATCTTTTACGTCAAAATGGCTGCTCAGCTCTTTTCTTAAGATCGGATTGTTATCTGAGTTTTTGGCTCGCGCATCTTATTTCGCAGCTTCATCATCGTTGTGCCGATAGTTGAGCGCACATCGATCCCACTCGATATCGCCTGCTTTGGCGCCTGCTTTATCAGCTGGAGTGTCCCTCGATAGGCGAGATAACGGTTAGTGCGCCATCTTTCATACCAACTGTTATGCCAAGTCCGCCGAACGCCGCTTTGTTTGCGTACTCCTGCATATCTTTTTATATGCTTCATTTAAAAGCTTGAGTGAGCGTCCGGTTTGCATCAAAACCAGCGATGGCTTTGTCAGATTATCTCTTTTAAATTTTAATGTCATCAACGTAGTATTTTTCAACGGTTGAGATGGTTTTTGTAAGTTTTGAAAGTGCTTCAAGTTTCGCACTCGCCTCATCTTCAGTTTTAGCAAAAAGTGCATTTACTGCTAGCGCTGAGATGAGTAGGCGTGCCTGTTATTTTTAGCGCAAAAAGATCTAGTAATTTGTTCAAAAATATCTCCTATATTTTTGGGCTCAATTTTATTAACATTTATTAAAAGCATAATTTTAGCCTTTATATTTTTAGCTTTTGTCTATTTTTAACACAATTTGAGTAACAGCAATTTAGCAATTACATAAAAAGAGTGACAAATGTTATAAAAATACTCTGACAATATAAGACTAGTTATATAATGCCACCATTATAAAAATAACTTAAGGAGCTTTAATGATTGACATAACAGAAAATTAACAGCGCAGATGCAAGAGACACTGAAAAGGCGTTAGCTTAGTGATCTTTTTCTAAAATCCATAGTTGTGCTGCTTCACGTCTTTGGCTTTGCTCGCTGATAGTAATTCTATTTTTGAAATCAAGTATTTAATAAGATGAACATAAGAAGACGCAGTCGAGCTTGAGATAAAAAGCAAGATCTCGTCACTCCCAGCAGCCTCAAACGTCAAAAGATAACGTTTCAGTTTCAGAGAGCTTATAACGGCTTGAAAATGCAAAAGCTTTTAATGGTAAGCATGGGGATAGCTGCATAGCTGTTGATACATGGATCATCTCGGCTCTTGAGCTTAGTGAGATCAAACAATGGGCAAGGCCTTTGGATATTTTAGAGATGCAAAAAGAACCTTTGGAGAGCATAAGAGGTGGTAAAAAGATAGATAGCCAAACTGGCGATGATACCTTTGATAGCTTAGAGAATGGTATCGATCTAACGCAAAAGCGCTAAATAAAGAGTCTTTGATCCAGTCATCGACGATGAAGAGATCACTAGGATGATGCAATTTAATAAGAAAGAGCAAAAATAACTCCTATCTTGCTTGGCGAGCCAGGTGCTGGTAAAACAGCCATCGTTGAGGGGCTAGCTCAAAAGATAGTGCTCGCGGATGCCAAATGCTCTGCAAACAAGCGTGTCATCGCGCTTGATATGAGCGCAGTAGAAGCTGGAGCAAAGTATAGAGTGAGTTTAAAAGATAGGCTGTACAGCATTGACGAGGTTAAAAAGCTGCGCAACATCATACTTTTATAGACGAAATTCACACATAGTTGGAGCTGGTGCGAGCGAGGGCGGAAATGGACGCTGCAATATCCTAAACCAGCTCTGCGCGTGGCGAGCTCACGCTGCTGGTGCGACAACACTAAAGTTAGCAGAAAATACTTTTGGAAAAAGAGGCACGTCAAAGACGTTTCAGCCCATAGCGCCGTTAAAGAGCCAAGTGTAAATGAGGCACTTCAAATTTACGTGGTATAAAAAGAGCGTCTTGAAGTTCACCACGGCATCACGATAACAGATAGCGCGCTAGTTGCCGCCGCAAGGCTAAGCGACCGCTACATCGCAAAACCGCTTCTGCCAGATAAGGCGATAGATCTTAGACGAGGCAGCAGCTGAGCTTACAGATGCAAATAGAGAGCGAGCCATACGAGCTTTCAAAGATAAAACGCGAGATCGTAACGCTTCAGAGAAAAGAAGCGCTAAAGATGGAGGATGTGGATAAAAATAAAGAAAGACTCGCGAGATCGAAAGAGATAGTTGACCTAATGAGAAAAAGCTAGCGCTGATACCAATTTGAAAACGAGAAAGGCCGTTTTTGTGAATAAACAGTACAAAAGAGATCGATAGCTTGAAAACTCACAAGCTGAGATAGCAAAAAGAAATGGCGATCTTCAAAAGCTGCCGAGATAGAATACGCAAAATAGCGACGCCAAAAGCACAAACACGAGCTTGAAGAAAAATGTAGCACATGAAAAAGAGGGCGCTTCTTAAAATCAAGTCGATGAAGAGCTTGTGGCTGAAATTTGAGCAAATGGATCAATTTCAGTTAAAAAGATGCTAACGCGAAAAAGAGAAATATCTGCGCATCGAAGAGCATCTAAGAGAGAGCGTTGTAGGTCAAGATGACGCACTACACGCACTTGCACGTGCTGTTAAGAGAAACAAAGCTGGCTATGAAGGGTCAAAGGCCGATTGGTTCATTTTATTTCTGACCAACAGGCGTTGGTAAACCCAGTCGAGCCAAGGCTTTGGCTAAGTTCTTGTTTGACGATGAGAAGGCGCCATCCGCTTTGATATGAGCGAATATATGGAAAACATAGCGTGAGCAGGCTTTTTGCGCGCTCCAGGATATGTAGGCTGGCGATGAGGGCGGCCAGCTCATCAGAGGCGGTCTCGCAGAAGACTCCATCTAGTCATACTTTTGACGAGGTTGCAGGCTGCACAAGGATGTATTTTAACATACTTTGGGCATTTTGAGATGATGGACGCGTGACTGATAACAAAGGCGTAACTGCTGATTTTTAAAAATCGATCATTATTTTTAACTTCAAACATCGCTCACTCATCATGGAGCTGGGGCGAAGACCGTGATGTGGGCGTTAAAACGAGCTTAAAACTACTTTTAAGCCTGAGTTTTTAAATAGGCTTGATGATACTATCATCTTTAACCTCTAAACGAGCAAGGCTTGATATCTATCGTGAGACTAGCGTTTAAAGAGCTTTGAAAAACTCTTCACAACTCGCGGTATCAAGGCGAAGTTTAAGCGAAGAGGCTACAGAAATTTATCGCAAAAGCTGGCTTTGACATAGTCTATGAGCAAGACCCTAGAAGAGCGCTATGAGCCAGTTGGAAGATAAGATACGCTGATGTGATCTTTAAAAGATGAGCTTGAAAGTGGCGATGAGATCACCATTGATAGCAACGGTGAGGAAGATCAATCAATAAGAAAACATACTCTCACGATTTAGTGGCGTCGAATGGACTTGGCCAAGCCATATCGTAATTTATACATATCTCAGAACAGAGCGCGTTTAGCTTATTTAAAACATGACATCAAAACGCTCGAATTTAGCAAGGCAAAAGTAAAATATAGCCGATGAGATAGCAGCTGCTGGAAGCGTGATGAGCCAAGCTAGATGATAGGTCTCACCATTTTCCAGTTTGCGTTTTTATTTACGATGCGATACTCAAAACCGCGCCTCATTAGGATATGCGTCGAGCTAACTGGCAGCCGTTTGCTTTGTAGCTGGAAGCATGACGATACTTGAGGCAGCTCCGCGCCAGCCAGTCGCAGGTGGGACTTTCAGCTGTTTTGAGCCGATAGTAGTGATCACTTTTCTCGCTTAAAAACCAAAGTCCAACGACAAGCGAGATGCCAAAGTCTACCATTGCGATGCTTCAGGGATCGGCAGAGCTTTTCGTTTATAGAGCCAGTTTTTAGTACAGTCGCACAGCGGCAAATGGTCCAACTGCGTTTGCGATGTCGTTTTGCGCCGTGTGAAAATGCAAAGATGAAGCGGTAAAAATTTGAAACCATGAGAAAATTCCCTATTGATGCTCTTTTCGACATCGTTTTACTCATGACGTTTATGATAGCAAGGCTTGCAAGATACGCTAGAGCACCTGATAACAAAGATGATCCAGACTGTTTGGATGATGCTAAAGGCCAATGTATATGCTCAAGCCCTTTAAAAAGCATCATCGATGAGATGACCATCGCGGCAAATCCAGCGATGATCGGGATGTCCTTTTTCATCGCTTTAAAGTATCTATCTCTTTTTCGCCATCTTTCATGATGCGAATTTTTTTGAGCGGTATTCGCTGTATCTCAGTGGTTTCTGATCTCGTCCTCATCGATAACTGCGATCTTTGAAAGAGTGGCTATCTGCCTCTCAGCTGGCTTTGTTTTTAAGCGCTTTTTATAGAAGCTTTATAGGGCTTTCTCTCAGCTTTAACGCTTTAATTTGTCTTTAGCTCGTGCGTTGGCTCGATTATTTTGCTTTTACATAGCCAACATAATGTAAGACATCACGCCGCCAAGCAGTGGCGAGATGACCCAACTAACGGCGATCCTGCCGATCTCACCCCAAGAGACCATATTAAATGGCTCAGGATCTTTTATCATAAATCCCATAGCAAGTCCTGCACCAACGATGCCACCAACGATCGAGTGAGTGGTCGAGACTGGCAGACCTGGACGCATAAAACAGCTCAAAAGACCAGAGCTTAGAAGAGCTGAGATCATGATGATGACAAATTTCATCGGGTTTAGATCGCTTGGAAATTTCACGATCTCGTTTCTAATCGTATTTGTAACCTCAGATCCTGCAAATATCGCGCCACTAAGCTCAAAAATGGCGGCGATTACAAGAGCTTGTTTTAGTGTGAGTGTTTTTGCGCCGACGCTTGTGCCAAAGCTGTTTGCAACGTCATTTCCGCCGATATTAAACGCCATAAAAAGACCAAACATGCCAGCGATCAAGAATAAAAAGTAGTTATTTGTCGGGATGTATTGATAGCCCCAAACGAAAAATCCAACGCTCGCAAATCGCAAAAATAACTAACGCCAAGAAGTTATCTCGAAGCAACTCAAGCCCCTTTGTAAGAGTTTTCTTTGCAAAATTATATCTTGAAAATTATTAAAGTTTTTAGAATTTTTCTCACTTTAAATGATACTAAATTATCATATGTTAGAATTTGGCATATTAGGATAATTTGGTTATAGCGATCGATCTTGGCTCAAACACTCTTTCGCGTGGCGCTTATAAAAAAGAGCAAAAATGGTTTTAGTAACGAGCACTGACGAAAAGATAGTTGAGCTGCAAAGGGCTTAAACGAAAGTGGCAAGATAGGCTTGAGGCTAAAAATAGGCTTTTTGAAGCGATAGCGGAGGCTAAAAGCAATTGACTTTACTACACGGAAATGCGTGGCAGTCGCAACTGAGGCTTTTTAGAGTAGCGTCAAATAGTGAAGAAAAGTTAGCGAGATAAGAGATACTGGCATAGTTCTCATATCATTGACGGGCAAGCTGAAGCGAAACTTACATTTTTAGGGCGTGCAAAATGCCTTAAGAAAGCTTGCATAAATGATAATCAGCATCATCGACATCGGCGGTGCAAGCTCAGAGATAGGCGAAGATGGAAAATCAGAGAGCTTTTTAATTTGGCATCATCACCTTTTACGAGAGGTTTAAGACGCTTGATCTGATGCAAGAAAAATGCAGTAATTTATACAAAAGAGGCAAGTGAATTTCTAACAAGTCTTAACAATAGACTTATCGTGCTAACTTCTGGCGTGCCGACCACCATCGCAGCACTAAAGCTTGGGCTAAACTACGAGAGCTACGATCCAAAAAAAGTGAGTGGATATGGAGCTTAAAATGACGATCTTGGCTTTGGTTTGTAAAATGAGCTTTTAAAAGATGGATGACAAAAGCGCTGACGTGGCGGTTGGAAGAAGTAGAAAGTATCCGCTCATCGCTGGAACGCTGCTTTTAGAGGAGCTACTAAACGAGCAAAAAGCGAAATTTATAGTGATAGACGATGGGCTTAGAGAGGGCGTTGGGGCGGCTTGATTTAAAAGGCATATTTCAAGAAATTATCACAAATTTAGTTATGATTTCGTGAAATCTAAAGGAGAGAAAATGAGCATAAGAGAGCAACTCAGCTGATATAAAAGAGGCTATGAAAGCAAAAGATGAGTTTAAAAGAGACACCTTAAGAACGCTAAATGCGGCACTTAAGCAAGTTGAAGTCGATCAAAGGATCGAGATGACCGACGAGGTCGTACTCCGCTACTTCAAAAAGAGATCAAAAAAGAGCTGACTCGGTTGAGCTCTCATCTAAAAGGGGAGCAGAGAGGACCCAGCCAAAAAGAGACAGAGCGAGATCGAGCTAATCAAGACATATCTGCCAGCTCAGCTAGGATGATGAGCTAAAAAGAGAAGATAAAAAGCATAATTGAAAAGGTTGGTGTACTTAGGGCGCTGTGATGAAAATGGCAAAAGATGAGATCGGAGCGAGCGCTGAAGCAAAACGCATAAGCATGATCGCAAAAAGAACTTTTTGCAGCAAAATCTACAATCTTATAAAACTTCAATTTTTGAAAACTTACTTTCAAATGTGTAAGTTTTCGATCAAATATGACTTTTATTTTAAAAAGATAATTTAAAAGCATAATACTTATAGTGAATATGTTAAAAGGTAAAATACAAGCTTTTTATATATTTGTATTGAAAACTATAATTTTCAAGTTTAGTTATTTTAGTTTTCTTATTTTTCTTTTAGATGAATTTTAATATTGATTTATAGGCTTATTTTGGATTTTATCTTTTTGTGATCTAAATTTATCCAATAATTTATGTGACCGAAGAACGATAATTTCTATACTTTTCAAGAAAACAATTTTGCATTTATCCTTATATGTAACTTCTAAAAAAGAGTTATCTTTTTAAAGGTTGAGCGATCTTGCGTGTCAATTAAGACTAGGTGAGTTAAATTTACTGTCGAAAAACACGCATTAAACCATTTTTCAAAGCTATAAAGTGCGTAATTAATTTTATCGTCAAAGAGCGTGCGGATATCTAGTGTGTGAGTTTTTGGCATAAAGATCGGTGAGTCTGGGAATTCAAGCACGCCATCATCAAACGAGAGAAAATTCCACTACTCTGGCTTTCCGGCGGTTTTTATGCTCATATCAGCTAGGCGCACTACCTTTACGATCTGCACTTTTATCTGCGTCCATTCAGAAAAAGCTAGAAATTAGAGTCCTCTGAAAACAAAAAGCAAGCAGTCGCTCTCGCTAAAGTAAAAGTCGATGGGCGCTGCCATCTTTAACTCAATTTATGATCCAACCTAATAGTCTTTTTGCGTGGTTTTGAAAGCTCATTTTTAAATTTAAATAGTGCTCGCTATTTGCATAAAAGCCTTAGCTCGCCAAGGGTTGGAGCGCCATAGCGACCTCGACAGCCTTCAAGTTTGGCGCTCATTTGCCATCATTGCTACACGCATTTGCCTCGTAGTCCCAAGCCGAGCTCATAATTTACCTATTAATTTGCCAGCCATGGCTTTTGTAGATATTTAGCTCGTCTTGTAAAGCGTGTATTTTGCTTTTAGTAGCCCTATTTTAGCCTCTAGCTCGCTGTTTTTAGCCTCTAAAAACTGCTTTTAGCTCGACCTTGCCGTAGGAGTATTTTTAGCTCGTACTGTGCGAAAATCCTTCGTAGTTTTTATCTGTCTCGGTAGTTTGTACAGTAGCGCTCGTCGTTTAAGTAGCCTTTATAAAATGCGTCTATCTCGTTTAATGCGCTATTTAGAGTGCTTATGTAGTTTAGCTTTGCAAGCTCGAAATGTACCTCACTAACCTTTTAAATTTGACTTTAGCTTGTGGTAGTTTAAAAATGGTGAAATCAGAGCGATGTTGCCATTTAGAATAAGGCTAAAGGCTTCCTCTTTTTGTCGGTGCTGCTTTTGAGGCTGGCTCCTAGCGTGATGCTTGGATAAAAACTCTTTTTGGCTCGCTTTTGTAGTTTAAGATGCCCTCTTCTATGCGTGGTAAATGGCCGCTCTTAGATCAGGGTCGGTTTGCTATGGCGCTTGTTGGCACATCTAGATCAACGCCCACTCTTTTTAACGGGACTTAGCGTGAGGCCTCAAATTTAAGCTCAAATCTGGCCTCTCATTTAGCAAAAATCCTAAAGCGTTTTTAGCACTCACAAGCTCTTTTTGGCACTTTCTATCTTATTTTGAGCGCTTAGTTGCTGCGAGTTTATCTGTTTTAGGCTTAGCGCCTCTTCTTTGCCAAGCTTAAATCTAAGCCCAACTATCTCATTTAGCTTGTTATAAACTCGTAATTGCTCATAAGTTTTTATGCTCTCGTTTAGATATAAATCCTGAAAGTAAGCGTCTGCCACGGAGTTTATCACACTTAGTTTGCTAGCTCTCAGATCACATTAGTAGCTCTTGCTTCAAACATCGCTGCGTCTTTGCTATTTGCCAGCTTTTTGCCAAAGATCAAGCTCGTAGCTAAGCCCTATCGCTTGAGCCAAAACTTCAGTGACCGCACCGCCCTTTTTATGTTTTTTGCTACTTCTAGCCTCGAAAACCAGCGTTAAAGCTAGGGATCGTCGCTTTGCCAAAAACGCCAGCTTGAGCGAGCGCTTTATTTACATTTATCGCGGCTTTTGCAAGGTCGGTGTTGTTTTAAGCGCAAGTTCTACAAGCTCATCAAGGTAGCTTTTGCTCATACTGCTTCCACCAAGAAGTGTCTAAACTTTAGCCTCACAGCTGGCATTATCTTCAAAGTAAAATTTGGTTTGTAGTTTTCATCTATATTTTTAACAGCGCAGCCGCTTAAAACGAGCACTAAAGCTAGGCTTAGAAATTTCATATTACTCCCTTGAAAGCGCATCTATTGGATTTAGTTTTGAGGCGTTTTTAGCAGGCATGTAGCCAAAGATGATGCCAATAGCCATCGACGTGACAAGTGCAAGCACGATCGAGCCATTTGAAAAGATCATGCTAAATCCGTTTAAGAAGTTGTTAAAGATGTAGCCGATAGCGTAGGATAGGACGATGCCGATGGCTCCGCCAATTAGGCAAAGTAGCACCGCCTCTATCAAAAACTGCTGCAAGATATTGCTCTGTCTAGCTCCGATCGCCATTTTTATGCCTATCTCTTTGGTGCGCTCGGTGACTGAGACTAGCATGATGTTCATGACGCCTATGCTCCCCAACTACGAGCGAGACGACGGCGATGCTTGAGATGAGAAGCGCGCATGGTCGAGATGGTCTCTTCGATCGTTTGCTTGATGCTGTCTGAGTTTCTTGTAAAAAAGTCTTTTTTGCCGTGCTTGATCTCTAAAAGCTCAGTTAGTGTTTTTTCGGCGATTTGCGCATTGACGCCCTCGTTTACTTTGGCGGTGACCGAGCTTATAATGTATCTCCTGTGACCTTATTTAGCACGGTCGTGTGCGGAGCGTAATTTTGAAGCGTGCTTGAATCGCCATCTTAAAAATCATCCTTTTGCAAAACGCCGATAATGCGAAGTGGCTTTTTGTTAAAAAGTATGATCTTGCTGATAGGATCATCACTTTTTAAAGATGCTATTTTTGGTGTTTTGATCGATTAGTGCGACTGAAGCTGAGTTTAAAACCTCGTCATCATCGTACTCTGCCCTCTTCTAGCTTTTGAGCCCATTTACGTCAAAGCTCCCTACTCCACCGCCTTTTAAGCTCGCACTTAGCGAGATATTTTCATAAGTCAGCACGCCTGAAGTGCTTGTATTTGGTGTGACAGAGTCTAGAAAGGACCGCTTTGGCAAGCATGTTTGCATCGCTGTGGAGCGTTTTTACCTTGCCTGAGAGCATATCGCCAAAGCCTTTACGCGGCATGATGTCGATCGTGTTTAGCCGATCTTCTGATGCCAGCTAGAAAAATTTGCTCTGCGAGCCTTTGCCAAGAGCAACGACGCTAATGACCGCGGTGATGCTATAATAATGCCAAGCATCGTTAAAAGCGATCTTAGTTTGTGCGCTAGCATCGCATTTTACTGACATTTTAAAGCTCTCTATTAGCTGGTCTTTATAGTAGTAATGTACTCTTTCTGGCTGGGTTTGCTGGCTGCCATAATTCCGACTATTTTGACATTGTCACTCACGATGTTGCCATCTTTATCTCGATCACCCCTACTCGCACACTCAGCGATCTTTGGGTCGTGCGTGACGATGATGATAGGTGACCTTTTGTAAAGATCAACTAAAATTCCATCACCCCAGCCCACTTTTGCTATCAAGCGCGCAGTTGGCTCGTCTGCTGAAATGATCTCGCCGCCATTCATCAGCGCCCTGCTATGGAGACCCTTTGCTGTTGTCCGCCTGAAAGTTTATTTGGTGATGCTCGCCTTTTTCGCTAAGTCCAAGCGAGCCAGAAACTCATTAGCTCTTTTCTCTCGCTCGCTCTTGTTGGCACCTGCGTAGATGCTAGAGCGCTGGCGTTTTCAAGGGCGTTCATCGTGCTAAGCAGGTTGTATCTTTTGAAAGATAAAGCCAATTTATCTCGTCTAAGCTTTAGCAAGTGCGTCACTATCAGATTTTGATATATCTTTGCCATCTAGCAGGTACTGCCCACCACTTGGGCTGTCTAAGCAGCCAAGGATGTTCATCAGGGTTGATTTACCAGAGCCAGACTGACCGATGATGGCTATAAATTCGCCCTTTTTTATCTCTAAATTTATGCCATGCAGGATCTCTATCTCATTGTCACCTAGCTTAAAGCTTTTAGTGATGTTTTTTAGGCTTATCACTTAAAACTTCTTATGTTCTTTGCGATCATCTTAGCGATCTCACTTGATGAGCCTTGAGAAGTGATGATCTCATCGCCCTCGTTTATACCGCTGATGATCTGCGTATCGAGGTTGTCTTTTATGCCGGTTTTGACCGCTGTTTTTACTGGCTTGCCATCTTTTAGCAGATAGACAAAAGTGCCATTTTCATCTTTTTTGATGCCGATGCTTGGCACGATGATGGCGTCCTCGACATTTGCTATTAAAAGCTCGTTTTGTGTGGTCATGCCTATTCTTAAAATTCCATCTTTGTTATCAACGATGCTTTGCGCGTAGTAATAAACCGCCGAGCTGCTGCTTGAACTACTTGAGTATGAAGACTTACTGCGCCCACTTGAGCCGTAGCTGCCATCACTTAGTGTGGTAAGCCCCGGATCGATCGAGCTAACAGTCGTTTGTATCTTTCGTTGGCTCAGAGGATCGAGTACTCAACTGGCGTGCCGACTTTGATCTTTGTGATGTCGCCCTCTGCTATTTGCATCTTCATCTTTACATGGCTAAGATCAGCGATATTTACGATAGTTGGCGTAGTTTGGTTGGCATTTACAGTCTGACCCTCCTCGACCTGCACGCTTACTACGGTGCCGTCTCTTGGTGCGGTGATCTTTGTAGCCTCAATTTATCTTAGCGGTGCTTAGCTCGATATTTGTCTGCTTAATCTGTGCTTCAAGCTCTTTATCTTGGCGCTATTTGCACTATATGTGTTTTTGTCGCTTTCAAATTCGCTTTTGAAGTGGCGTTTTTAGAAAATAGTGCATTTTCTCTATCAAACTGCGTTTTGCAGATATTTAGAGCCACTTTTGCGCTTTCAAGCTGAGCTTTGTAGATGGCAAGCTGTGCTCTTTTATTATCAATGCTATTTTTGCTGGGTCGAGCTATCGATACTTGCGATCATATCGCCCTTTTTACCTGATCTCCAAGCTTAACATATAGCTTTTTATCTGACCGCTCACCTGAGCTCCCAACGTCGATTAGCTCGGTGGCGAAAATCTCTCCAGTCGCATCGACTTTTCTTGCTAAATGAGCCTTCTTTTGCCTTTTTGGTGATAAACTCCACCTTTTTCATCTTTTTATATTAAAAATTGATCGTAGACAAAGTATCCACCGACGCCCTAAAAATAAGCAGGATTATTAAAATTTTGGATTTTTCATCGCTCTCTTTGTAAAAATTGGTAAATCTACTTCACAAGAGTAATACTTCAAAGCCTCTTTGCCATGCCAGCTCTATCAAAACCCTACTTGGCTGATGGGTCACCTTCTTTATCTTGTCGTATTTTTGCATAGCTAGATGATAGCTCGCTTTCGCTCTGTTACTGCACGCAAAAGACGTCTCGCTCTTCAGGCTGCCGCCCATGCTCTTAGCTTTACTGGAAAGCGGTTTTGCGAGATCGACGATGAAAACTTGGTCAACTCAAAGCCCTTTGCGCGCTTTCGCAGCATGCTAACGCCCTGCCCTTCGCTCATCTCGTTGCTTCCAAGGGCTAAGCAGTTATGTAAACCCACTGATATCTTGATATTTTTAGCTAGCTCGCTTAGCACCACGCTCTTTGCCATTATGCGCTCTTTGACCTCTTCTTGAGTGCTAGATCGACGTTGGCCATTTTTAGAGCTTGCCCTTTTGTGCTGATGTTTTTCGACGATTAGTGAGTAATCTGGTAGTTTTATCTCATTTATCATCGTGGCTGGCTTTGAGATATTTCATACTTTCCTTAAAAGTTGTAAATCTTATATAAAAACTGCGCCCTCACTCTGCTTAGCTTTTGTAGTTTTAGCACTGGGTGACCTAGAAAGGTATCGCTAAAAGCCAGCTTAGAAAAGCCCTTGAAACCCTCGGCAAAACTGTCAAGGTCGTCAAAAGGCCTAGCTGGTAGTTTCGCCTTTTGTTTGATGAGATATTTTGCGCTCATCTGGCCCAACTATCCCTTTTATCAAATTTCCATGTCCAAGCTTAAGCAGTGCGTCAAAAATTTCTTTGCTAACTGCGCTGCCAACGCCCTTTGCGTATTCGCAGATGTGGATAAATGCCATTATATCTTTTGGATTGACATAAATCCATGATGTCGATGAGTGCCTTGATCTCGCGGCTCTCAAAAAAGCTCACCCCACCCTTTCGCTTTGAGCCGATGCCTCGCTCTTTTAGCGCGACCTCGATGCCGTCCGCTGATGAGTTATTTCTAAAAATTATGGCGATATTTTCTCTATTAAATGGCGAGAGCGATGATATCAGCGATATTTTGATACTGATCAAAAAGCTCGTTATAGACAAGTAGCCTTGGAGGCTTGAAATTTCCCTCGCGGCTAACTGTGAGGTGCTTTTCATAAAGCCTTGGGTTGTTATTTATGACCTTATTGCAAGGGCTAGTATGCTTGAGCTTGAGCGGTAATTTACATTTAAAGCGTAGATATTTGCGTTTGGGAAGCGATCTTTAAATGAGCCAATAATCTCGATATTTGCGCCGTTAAATGCGTAGATGCTCTGGTCAAAATCGCCCACGCAAAATAGGCTCTTTGTCTTAAATGCGTCTATTAGGCTGCCTTGAAGGGTGTTTATCTTGATACTCGTCGATCGAAAACTTTCATCATAAGCCAACGGCTCCCATTTTGAGCTCGTCGCGCATTTTTAGAGAAGGTCGTTAAAAGTCAGCGTAGCAATTCTAGCCTTTTTCAGCCTCAAACTCCTCTAAAACATCTTCATAAATTTCAGCATAAACGCCCTGCTCTTCGCTCTTATCACTTATCCATTTGCCAAATGTTGTGCCTTGTTCGCTGTTTTGAAAGAGCGAGTAAAGATCGTATAGATAGGCTCCGCCGTAAGGCTTGACGTCGCTTAAATGGTAAAATTTACGCCTCTCAACAAGACTTTTTAAAAGCGTCTTTAGCTCGCTTGGCTGCTTTAGCGTGACGCCTTTATCAAGGCTTTTTAAAAAGCGAAAATGAGACCGAGTGGAAGGTGCCTGCGGTGATTTTTGGAGGTGATTTGTTTTGTCAAAATATCTATTTAGCTGCCTCTATCATCTCGCTCGCGCTTTGTTTCGAAAAGTTAGAAGCTAAAAGATTTTTCTGGCTTTTTACGCCTAAGTCAAAAAGATGAGCGATGCGAGCGACAATCGTGCTAGTCTTTGCCAGTGCCAGCTGAAGCGATGATGAGATTGGTGTCCAAATGGCGCAGTTGCTGGCGGTGTATTGTTCTTTGTTTAACCTAGATAAGGGCATTGTTTCTCTTTTTAAAAAGGCATAATTATAGCTACTTAAACTTTAACAGCTATAATCACGCGATGAAAAAGTTTTACAATTTTCTAAAATTCCCTTGCCCTATTTTTGGCTCTATTAGTCGCTATGATACTTTGATCAATTTATCCACCAATTTAGATGCGCTTAAAAAAGACGAAGCCGTGTACTTGCTTGATAAAAACGGCGAGATAATAAATATGAAGCTTTAGTAGCGACGGAATTTGAGATTTTCACGAGCAAAGCTTTTCCAACTCGCTAAAACAATGCGTCGTTCTCTTTTGAAGATAGATATTTTACTACCATTTTGGCGTAATTTTACTCCATTTTTAGAGCATTTTTCCGACAACCTAAGAAGCGACAACCGCATAGGCGCTAGCACTATCACTGATGCAAGTAGCCAGGATGCTGGAGCCCTGAGATGAAGCTATAAAAACTAAGATAAGAGAAATTTTTGAGAGCATTTCAGCTTGAACTTCACTTTAGCAAGGATGAAATTCAATTTATGCCTACCTAGCCCCATATGGCGGCAATATCGAGGGTGCAAAGGCAGCAGCTTCTTTTACTTTTGGCAAGGAGCTAAACGAGCTTAGCTACGCTCAGGCCGCACTTTTAAGCACGATCCCTAAAAATCCAAAATAAAAATAGACTAGACCGCGTTCTCAAACATAAATGCGCTAAAAACAGGGTCATAAAGATGCTTTATAAAGGCAATGACTCGATCTTAGCGCTTTAAAAGAGCGCAGGCTGAGCCATTTAAAATGTAAGGATAAGAGCTGTCGTAAATGCAAGCGACTACGCAAATGTCGCTTTTAAAAACCAAACTCGTAAAGGCGAGTTTGGATCTCACTTTACAAAAAGATATGTTGTAATCTAAAAGATGCGATGTTTTCGCCAAAGGCTAAAAACGCAACTAACGCCGCAGCCGTAGTCATCGACAACATGAGCGTTGTTGCCTTTATAGGCTCACATGATGAGCGCGCACGCGACGGCAAAAACTCAGCCCTAAATATGAAGCGAAACACAGGCAAGACGCAAAGTTTTTATCTACTCGCTAGCGCTTGATAGCGGGCTTATCACGCCAAGCTCACAACCAATCGATACGCAAAATTTTATATAAATGAATATGTGCCAAAGAACTTTAGCAACGACTTTTTGGGGCTTGTAAGCGCAAAGGACGCTCTAAATTTAGCCTCAACATACCAGTTATAAATTTAGACTTAAAGCTAAAAGATAACTCGCTTTATGAGCTGCTTTGAAAAGGTAATTGAAGTTGATGAAAAACAAGGAGTTTTACGGCTCGATAGTTTTGAAAGTGCCGAGATGTCTCACTGATCTTGCACATCTTTTATACGATATACGCTAATGAGGGCGTTTAGTAGGCCACTTGAGTTTGCGGGCAAAAGCCACATGAAGATAAAAACATAACCTCATCTCGCCTCAAAGCGCATATCTAACCGCTAAAATGATGAGCGAGGCCTCAAGGTCATATCTAAAAATGCTTGGCAATATGCGCAAAACACGCCAAAAGATCGCCTTTTAAAACAGGCATAAGTGCAACTCACGCGATCTTTACGCCATAGGAGCTGATGAAGACTACACACAGCCGTCTGTGCAACCTTAACGCCGAAAAACTGACAAAGACCAACTGGGCCAAATGACGTCTGAAGATCGTTTTTGATACGTTTAAGACTTATCGCTCAGAAATTTAGGTTTTTATGAGCGGTTTAGAGGGCATCGAAAAAGTGCCAACCTGCCTTTGATGCTTTTAGCTATGAGACGTGCAAAAACGGCGCTTGATGATAGGATAGTTGGAGCAAACCACAAGATAAGGGCGAGAGTTTAAGAGGCGAAGAGCTTGAGTTTTTGATAAAAATGGCTTTTTAGACAAAGACGAGGTCAAAAATAGTCCTTTGCGCTGAAGTTTTTAAAGACAAAAAGCCGTTTTTTGCCTATCCGTATGACGACGAAGAGATCGTGACAGATGAAAATGAACACAAATTATGCTAAAATGCTACGCGTTTTAGAGTGATGAATTTGACCTGAAAGTGGATGATTTGAACTTTTCTAAGATAGAAAATGCAAGCGAAAAAGACTAGATCTAACTCCTGGTGAGCACACTTTAAAATGCCTTGATCAAAACTCAAATCAGCGAAATAACAATAAAAACTATGAGATAAAATGCAGCAGCGCACTTTAGCACTTTAGGGAGCAGTAATGTATATGCTTTTTAAGTCTCAAATGGCACCGCTGAGGGTAAAGTCGCCTTTAAGCGTGGAATCGACTAGAAGATGATGTTAGCAAAATCTCTACAGGCACGCTAAGCGAGAAAAAGCTTTATCTCGTGCGAGCCACGCTGGGCGGCACGGTAGAATGAACGCCCAAAGCTCTTACGCTCTTTTTACAAAAAGATATGCACGCAGGCGTAGAGTATAGCCGTAAGCTGAAAATCAGCAGGCTAGCTTTGAGACGAGAATCTGCGCTGAGAAGATAGAAAGCTCACCTGATAGCAATTTATCCCAATTTAATGACGAAGTTAGGACGAGCTTGTGATAGCCGTAAAGGTGCAGGCTTTAATGCTTTGCAACTCTCTCAAAACAGCTTTTGAGCTTGATCTCGATAAAAATGAAGCGAGCCTACTTTTTGATCTTGGAGAGTACTTGAGAGTACTGGCGCTAAGCTAGCAGGCGATGAGCGTAGTGAAATTTAGTGAGCAAGCAAGAGTGCGAGAGCGCAAATATAAACGCTGAGGCAAAAGCTTTGAGATAGCTGAAAATTCATCCGACTAGGCCTTGATAACGGCATCTTGGCATTTAGAATCTATCTAAAAGAGTGGCTAAGGGCATGATAATAATCTAGTAGACCCGGATCAAAGATACAGGCGGAAAGCTTTAGTATAAGCGGATGGCATATAAAAATGACGATGACAGCGCGCCACTCCTGAACTTGAGGCATGATTATTACATCGATATCACAAGCGATGAGTTTAAGCCACAAAACAGCTACGAGATCACGATAAAAACCCGGCTTTGGAGATGATAGAATGTCAAGAGAGCTAAACCTACGAGGTAGTCGCTATAACTTCACCCATTTGCACACTTTTAAAACGAAGAGCCTTGCGATCCCAAGCGTGGCGAGACTCGGCATCAGAAGTGCACATTTCCTGAGCTAAAATGCAAGTGTTGAAAGTTGCTGACCGCGTACTTAGATACTTTTTAATCCCAACGACAATAGCGAAGATCTAAGCACTCTTTAGCTCAAAAGTAGCGAGCAAAAAGCTCAAGTTAGAGGGTGCATTAAACGAAATTTACCAAACAAGATCAAGCTTGACTTTGCAGGAGCAGGAGACGGCAGTTTATAAGATAAGCTTTAAACTACGGCAAAGACAAGAGCGTCTCAAAAGGTCGTCTCATCTAAGCGACATCGCCATAAATGCAAAGCTGGCAAGGATGATGTATTTTTGTCTTGCAAAACCGCCTTGGCGAAAATACAATGCACCAAACGCAAATGTACTTGTATGGCAAAAGAAACGAAGAGATCGCAGTTGGCGCGACAAATGACGTCGGCGTCTTTAAATGAACAAAAAGATATCTACAAAGAGATCTCATCGATCGTCGTCTCACTCTGGCAAGGAGCATACTTTTCTCATCATAAAAGACATGAAGCACTAAAATGAGGCAAAGCTCATCAGCCAAAATCCAAGCGAGAGCATCGACGCTTACACATTTTGCCTCTAAATATCATAAGACCAAACGAGAGCCTAAAAAGGTGCTATCTCATCTAAGAGATAGGGACTTTAACCTGCTTAAAAATATGCCAGTTAAGATCACGATCGATCCGGTCAAGGCAAAAAGTAGCGCCCAGATCACGCAAAATACAAATGATGTCGGTACGATATTTGAAAAAGAAATTTGAAGCGATCTAAGCGGTAGATTTAACATGCAGATAATTTCGCGCAGCAAAGTGATAGCGAGGCGCCATTTTACGCCGAGAGCTCGTGCCAAAACAAGATAAAAACGACATAGCCATAGACGCGATACTCTTTTCAAACGAGCTAGTAAAAGGTAGATCTGACAAGTAGCTATCTCTTTATGGAGCAGCTAGCGACCCAGCTGGCAGCATGCAGGTTAGCTTTTGATGATGAGTATAAAAATAGCGAATTTAAAGAGTATAACTTTTAAAAATGACACCCTAAAAGCGGTTGCCATCCGCTATTAAAATGATCTCACACTTTCAAAAAGATGGCAACTCGCTCAGATGAGTAGATCTTAGCTTTAACTACAAAAACGCGCCTTCTATCATAAAAAGGTCGTCATACCAACGTAAATGACGATGGCAAAATGTAAGTGACGCAAAAGCTTTACGCTCTATCCTTATAAAGATATGGTTGGCATCGCTCGCTAGCACGGCATTTGCTGATCCAAACGAAGATGTAAAGATAAGAACAGTCGTCGTTGATATGCCAGCTCAAAAGGCAGTGAAAGTCACCTGAATGATGTAAAACGTGTCTCATGGCAGTATCAGCGGACGCAAACGGCTACATAAAATGGATCCAAACGCTTGAAGATGTGGATAGTTTTTATAAAAATAGTGGCGAGTTTAGCTATAATCTTACGCAAAGTGGCTCATACGTCATAACTGCTACAAATTTAGTAAGTGGTGCAAGCACGAGCCTAGACATCGATGTAAGCGGCTATAACTACTCAACTCTAGCGCCTACAAAAGCGTTTAGCAAGTCTCAGATAAAGCCAAACAAAAAGCGTCTCATAAAAAGGGCGACGAGCTAAGCGCGAGATCAGCTCAGCTTACAAGAAGGCATCGCAGCTGTCACGCCTTGAGGACGCAGGTGTCAAAGCCTACAAGGTCGTCAAGATCAAAAACAACTCAGCAAATGTTAAATGTAAACTTGACTCTGACTTTAACGGCCTTTACGTGAGCGCAAATATCTACCGCATGACCGACGCTGGACTAACTCCGTTTAGAACATACGGCAAGGTCTATGCAAACGGCGATAAATCTTCAAGAAAAGATAGAGCTTAGCTTAGAAGCGCCAAAAAGCGCAAAGAGCGATGAAAATATCAAAATTTCACTAAAAACAAAGCCAAAAGCTTATCTGAATTTATTTATCACAGATGTTGGCGTGCTTGATATCACATCGCAAAAACCAGCCGATCCGCTTAAGTTTTTGACGTAATTCTACCTGATGCGTGTCTTTGACTACGACATTTATAATATGCTTACAAACTACAAGGTGGAGGGCAAACGCTAAGCTTTATGCGTGATGTCGCAGTGATGGCAGTGGGCTGCAAAAATGGCAAAACATGCAAGTCCCAGTTGATAGCAAAAATGTAAAAACTTATGCAAAATCTAGTGAGCCTTCAAGCAGACGACAAAGGCGAAATTTCATACGAGTTTAAAACGCCAAATGGCTTTAACGGCGCCATTAGAGTAGATGCTGTGGCAAATGACGCAACTGCAATGAACGCCGTAAATAGTGAGATAAAAGTAAAAGATGATGTGACTATTAAGCCAAGTGCTTTGATCTATCTTTTAAAAAGGTGATGAATTAAGCGCAAACTTAAGGCTTATACAATGACAAATGCCGACAAAAAACACTTACTATAAACATCGCAACAAGTATATTTCTAAACATCAAAAACGCAAGAAATGCCAACCTAAAGCCGTTTGAAAAACAAGGCATTTAGGTTAGTACTTTCAGCCCTTGGAAACAGGTGCTGGCGAATGCAATGTCACAATAGATACATAGCTCAAAACGCTTCGTAAAATTCTACTTGATCGTCGTTAGCCCTTATACGATCAGCACCTCGCCGCAAAGAGCAGCTGTCTTGACAAAGAGAGTAGACTCACCACCAAAAGGTTATCACGATGTGAGCGTTGATGCCTCAAGCTCGGTCTCAAGCGTGCTTTTTGGCAGCTTCTAGCACTGAAGTAGAGCATCCTTTACGGATGCGCGGAGCAAAGGAGCTCAAGATCGCTTTGCGCTTTTGGGGAATTTAAAAACCAAAAGATGAGCTTGAAAATGGCTGATCAAAAAGAGATTTATCGTTAGTGGTATAGATGAGCCAAGTTAAGATGCAAAAACCAGACGGCAGCTTTGGCTACTGGAGCGATCTAGGCGAGACAAATGCATTTGCAAGCATCTTGCAACAGACGTGCTTCTTGACCTTGAAGAGGCTGGGATATGAGGTAAGTAAAGGCGTCAAAACAAAATGCTCTAACCCGCTCTCAAATACGCAAACAACGACCTTGAGGCACTTTACGCCTGCGTAAGCTCACGCAAATACTGGCCGATAGATCAATCTTAACAAAATTTAGGCGACGACAAAGCCTACAACAAAACAGCGCTTGGCAAATACCTAATGGCAGAGCAGCCTAAAGCTAAACGACCTGACGACGAGGCAAAAAGGCTCGCGCCAAAGATATCAAAAACGCTAATCAAGCGAAGAAAACCATCTGATTTTAGTCAGAAAGTAAGAGATAACGCCTTTATCTTATACTTGCAACGCAAAAATACTTTTGAGAAAAACGACTACTCAGACGATCTTGCAAATTTTCTTGATAGTAATCTAAATGAGCTAAGCTCAACGCAGAGCGTGCATTTACGCTAAGAGCTCTAAATGCCTACTGGCAAAGATAGCGGCGAGAAAAAACAATACCGGCTTTAGCTACAACGGAGAAAAATAAAGACTGGACGGCTCTTTTAAGCACCTCTTTACTACAAAAATGGCAGAATGTAGCATCACCCACTAGGCTCAAACTAAGCTTTATGCGACTATCTTAAGCTACGCTTACTTGCCGCTTGAGATCAAACATAAGATCGAGCCAAAAAGAGCTTGATATCTACTCACGTTTTTGTCGATGAAAAAGGCAAAGAGCTGGGATCTAAATAGCCTAAAAGCAATGACGTCATCTACTCAAAAAGTAGTGATAAACTCAAAAACAATGGTTAAAAATGGCGTTATAAACGAGATCGTAGCAGTCGCTTTGAGCCGATAAACAGTAATTTAAGCAACTTTTAGCAAGAGCTTAAAAACAGCTCGCAAGTAGAGTATAAAAGCGTAAAGATGACCGCGTGCAGCTTTTTACACGCTAAGTGGTGACGAAAAGACGCCGTGCTCACAGCACCTTATCGCGTAAGGCTTGGCGGGCAAATGCTCGCTTTGGTGCAGTCACAACTGAAAATATATATAACGAAAGACAAAATGACTATGACTCTAGCCCAGCGAAGCTTTTAACGTCAACAATTATGTAAACTTCTGGGCGTTTAACCGCCCCATGCTCATATTTCATTTCTTTGCAAAGATTTTTAAACAATTTTAGATAACATTAAGCATTTTTAAACGAAACTGAGGAGAGAAAAAGTGGCAGAATTTTACAATGCAAAAAGAGATAGAAGACAATTTATAAATTTGGGAAGAACGCGGATATTTCGAGATAGACGCAAACAAAGATATCCAAAAAGATGGACGTAAATTTTGCATTATGATGCCACCTCCAAACGTGACTGGCTCGCTTCACATCGGACACGCCCTAACCTTCACACTTCAAGATATCATGACTCGCTACAAGAGGATGGATGGCTACAAGACACTTTGGCAACCAGGACTTGACCACGCTGGTATCGCTACTCAAAACGTCGTTGAAAAGCAGCTTTTGGCTCAAGGGATCAAAAAAGAAGAGCTTTGACGTGAGAATTGTAGAAAAAGTGTGGGAGTGGAAGGAAAAAAGTGGCGGCATGATAGTCCATCAGATGCGAAAACTTGGCATCACTCCGGCTTGGTCACGCCAGAGATTTACTATGGATGAGGGCTTAAGAAGAGCTGTGAAAAAGGCCTTTTTGTAAATTTATACGACAAAGGGCTAATTGTCCAGAAAAACTACATGATAAACTGGTGTACGCATGATGGCGCACTCTCTGACATCGAGGTTGAGCACAAAGAAAATAAAGGCAAAGCTTTATCATTTGAGATATTACTTTCTGCGGATGGACAAAATGAAAACCATCGCTGAAGTATCACATGATGAATGGTTGGCTGCGATGCGAGTTCGAATGAAGGCACTCTTCGTGCGTTGCAGTGAAGAACGAGCAGCAGTCTCCAGCAAAGGCGCATGCGAGACAAGGCGCTTATATAGTAGTTGCGACTACTCGTCCAGAAACTTACTTTGGCGATACAGCAGTAATGGTAAATCCAAACGACGAGCGCTATAAAAATTTAATCGGCAAAAAAGTGGTACTACCTATCATAAATAGAGAGATCGAGATTATCGCAGACGAGCACGTTGATATGGAGTTTGGAACAGGCCTTGTTAAGGTCACGCCTGCGCACGATCAAAACGACTACGAGGTTGGCAAAAGGCACGACCTTGAGTTTATCACCGTCTTTGATGAAAAGGGGCATTTAAACGACAAGTGCGATAATTTGCAGGTCTTGAGAGGCTTTGAGGCTAGAGATATCGTGTGGCTGAGCTTGATAAACTTGGCAATGTTGAAAAGATAGAGGACTACGAAAATCAAGTAGGTTACTGCTACCGCTGCAAAAACGTCGTTGAGCCATATATCTCAAAGCAGTGGTTTGTAAAAAAAGAGATCGCGGACGAGGCGATACAAAAGGTCTCAGAGGGCCTTGCTAAATTTTACCCGCCGCACTGGATAAACAGCTTTAATGCGTGGATGAGAGGCTAAGAGACTGGTGTATCTCACGCCAGCTTTGGTGGGGGACATCAATTCCCAGTATTTTACTGCGACGAGTGCGGTCACATGTGGGCTGACGAGGACGAGCCATGCGAGTGCAAAAGTGTAAAAGTAAAACATCCACCAAGACCCAGACGTGCTAGATACGTGGTTTAGCTCTGGTCTTTGGCCATTTAGCACGCTTGGCTGGGGCAATGAAAGTGAGCTAAAAATGAAAAATGGTTTGAAGGCGACTTGGCTGAGTTTTATCCAAATAACCTTCTTATAACTGGCTTTTGATATATTATTTTTCTGGGTCTGCTAGGATGATGTTTCAGGGTGAAAATGCCTCGGTGTCGCCATTTGACGACATTTACCCGCACGCGCTTGTAAAGATGAGTTTGGCAGAAAGATGAGCAAAGCTCTGGCAACGTCATCGACCCACTTGATAGCATAAACGAGTATAGCGCCGATATATTGCGCTTACGCCAACGCTTCTAGCTGTTCAAGCGACGCGACATCGCTAATGCGACGCCAAGATGAAGCAGGTAAGAAATTTCACCAACAAGCTTTTATAACGCGAGCAACATATCTCATGCTAAATGAGAGTAATCTGAGAATTTAGAGGATATCAAGCTTCAAACAAAGCTGAATTTGATATGAATAGTCGCTTTAACGAGGCGTGAGAGAGGTGCGCGAACATCGACGCCTCACCGCTTCAATGACGCCGTAAACACACTTTATAACTTTGGGATGAGTTTTAGATCAGTAATCGAGCTTAGCAAGGCTGACAAAAGCGAGCGTAAAAGAGCTTGGAAGTATATTTAAAGAGGCGATGAAACCACTAAACCTTTTTCATGCCGTTTTCTCAGAGTATCTATTTTCAAGAGCTTAGCGGCACACAGCTTGAAAATGCAAAATCAATAATGGTGATGAGCTATCCAGAGGTAAAAGAGCGAATTTTAGAGCTGAGAAGAAATTTGAGCTAGTTATCGAAGCGATCGTGGCTATTCGCCGTGCAAAAAGCGACCATCGATCTTGGCAACTCAAAGATCAGCAAAAGCCTTTTGTTAATGAACGAAAACTAGATCTTGACGAGGTTAAAGAGCATATCAAGCTGCTTTGCAAAATGCGAAGAGATTGGCTTTGTAGATGAGAAAAATCTGAAAATCCAATAAGAGATGTGAGAGATTTAGAGGCATTTAGTCCTCGCTTGAAGGGCTTGATATGAGCGGTATCATCACAGGCTAAGGTCTCAAAAAGACAAAGCTTGAAAAGAGATAGCCAAACCTCAGGCATGCTAAACAACCGTACTCTGTAGCAAACGCACCAAAAGAGGTCATAGAGACAAACAAAGAGGCTCTGCAGAGCTGAGGCTAATTTAAAAAGTATGCGAAGAGTTAGAAGCTCTGGAGAAAAATAGTGATAAAATAGTAGTAATTTAACCACTATGGGCATAGCAGATCCTTTTTGATGGGACTAGAGGTTGCAAAGGGCGAAATTTTTGCTATCGTGGCATAGTAGGCGCTGGTAAATCAACGCTTTTAAGGCATAAACGGACTTGAGAGCTACCAAGGTGGCAGCCTAAAAGTCTTTGATCAAGAGATAGATATCTAGATGAGACGCAGAGAGACATTTGAGGAGATGTTGATGATATTTCAGCATTTTGCCTTGATGGCTAGAAAAATGTCTTTGAAAAACGTCGCCACTCCGCTTTCAAATTTGGGGTTACAAAAGCGATGAAACTGAAAAAGAGTGAGAGAGCTAAATTTAGTCGGTCTTGAAAGCAAGGCAAAAGCCATCCCGAAGCGAGCTAGGGCGGCGGTCAAAAACAGCGTGTGCCACTCGCTAGAGCACTTGCTTTGAACTCCGTACCTACTAAGCGACGAGGCGACCTCAGCTCTTGATCCAAAACACGACAAATCAAATTTAGAGCGCTTGAGAAGATAAAACAAAGAGCTAGACATCAGCGTCGTCATCGTCACCACGAGATGGAGGGTGGTAAAATCGATCGCAAAACGCGCGATACTGCTAGAAGGTGGCAAGATCATAGGCCTGAAGCATCGAAGAGCTATTTTTAAAGCCAGATGAGAAGATGAAAGAGTTTTTTTGGCGAAGTTGAATGCCTGCCAAGCACTGGCACAAATATCAGGCTATTTTTCCCAAAAGAAGTGGCTCAAAACAGCGTGATCACGCACATGGCAAGAAGTCTAAATATCGACTTTAACATAGTCTGGGGCAAGCTGAGAAGCTAAACGACAACGTCCTGGCTCACTTGTCATAAAACATAGATGAAAAAGATAAAGAAAACGTGCTTAATTATATCAAGCAAAGTGGCGTTTTTGTGGAGGTTGCTTGATGTTTGGTGACTGATTTTCTCAAATTCTCCAGATGTATTTTTCAGGATACTTTGCCAGCTATCGGCGAGACGCATATATGAGCATCGTCTCCACCCTGCTCGCCTTTTGCCATAGGCCTTATACCTGCGGTTTTGCCTCATCCTTTCAGACAAAAGACGGTCTAAAGCCAAACAAAGCAGCTTTATTTTGTACTTGATATCATTATAAACGTGCTTAGAAGCTTTCCGTTTATCATTTTGATCATCGTGCTCTTTCCAGTCACAAAAATGATCGTAGGCACGAGCATCGGCACCACAGCTGCGATAGTTCCGCTAACTATCGGAGCAGCTCCGTTTGTAGCAAGGCTTATTGAAAATGCCCTCAAAGAGGTTGATAAAGGCATCATCGAAGCTGCGTCAAAGCTTTGGTAGCTCAAAATTTCAGATCATCTTTCGTGTGATGTTTGTAGAGGCGCTTCCTGGCATCATCTCTGCATTTACGCTAACGCTTATCGTAAATATCGGCTTTTCAGCGATGGCTGGTGCAGTTGGCGGTGGCGGACTAGGATCTGTTGCTATAAACTACGGATATCAGAGATTTCGCCCAGATATCATGCCTACACCGTGGTTATTCTCATCATTATGGTCTGGCTCTTTCCGTTTTAGGCAACCATCTCTATGTACTCATGATTTTAAAAACATAGCAAATGCTAATGCCACACATAAGATAAAAAGCGGATAAAAATTGCATACAATTTTGGCTTAAAAACCTATTAAGAAGAGTTATTTGGCAGGCTAACCCCGCTACGTTATTACAAACGCTCTCAAATGCGGCTGCACCTAGCACCTGAGGCAAGAAGTGCGGTTAATTACACTAGCGATTCTCACTCTAACACAGAGTATCTCAAAATAAATGCCGAAATAAGCATCGAGGCGATGTCGCTAGAACCAAGGTAGTTTGAGATAAGCTTTTTGTGAACAACCGTGTATAGCGGCACAGATAAACATCGCAAGTAGTATGTAATAAAATAGTTTTTATACTCTTTACCTGAGTTTAAAAGCGCTACTTTTGTAAATATTTTTACTATATATATCCTTGTAAGAGCAGCTCGTCTGATTAATGGGTAAAACAAAAGCCTTTAGTTGGATTGTATGGGCCAATTTCTGGTTTTAAAAATCATCTTTTAAAATAGATTTTGATCTGCTTTTGACTAAACAAAAGACCAAAAGCAAGCGATGAGATAAAAATGACCGCATAAATAATGCCAAAGATTTAAACCCAAAACTCATAAAAAGAAGCGTTAAAATTACAGGATTAACAAGCGGAGCTTAACAAAAATACGCTACTAACGTTGGCGATACGCCGCTTTTAAAAACCCATTTAAAAGCGGTATAGAGCACGAACAAAACGGCGTAGATAGCGCCAACCAAAAACGCCTTGATAAAGCTTGTATGCAAGTATAAGGTGTTTTTGGAGTTTTTGACCAATGCCAGATACGATAAATACCAAAAGAGACACATAGTAGAAAACTTCGGTAAAATAAAAAGTATGAAAAATTGATAAACTCAAATATATTGTGTTGATTAAAAAGATCGACATTTTTACCTTACTTTTTATATGATTATATATCTAATATAGAATATAGTCAAGTATAATCTTTAGCCTTTTTAAGTTAAAATCATAAAAAGGTATAAATGCAATATGTTGATATTCTCTGCGCCAAAAAGCGAATTTATGAGAGTTTTGGCTCATCCTATTAGGGACTGGGATAGTTGAGGGTTTTAGGTGATAAAAAGATGAGCGTAGGCTAAATTTATGAGCTTTTAAACAAAGAACAAGCAACGCTCCAAAGCATCTTGGGGTATTAAAAATGGAGGAATTTTAAAAAAGCGAGAAGTCCGGACCTATGTCACTGGTTGATATTTGCTGTTTGCCAATGAATGTTTTAAAAAGATATTTAGAGGAAAAAGCCAAAAAACTCATGCAAGAGGTGTCATAAAAAGTCTAAGATAATTTTAAAAATTTCTATAAAGTTTATTTATTTAGAATGCGCGAATTAATTTTAACTGAAAGGATTCTAAAATGAACTCAGATATGTGCCAGATGTGTCACCACTAAAAACGCGTCGTCGAAAGACTAATTCTGTTAGCATAATTTCTTTATGCGTTTAGAAAAAGCTTAAGCGCTTAAAAAGAATTTAACCTTCTAGTTTTAATGATCCTTTTTGAAGCTAGCAATTTTAAAAAGCGATAAACAAATGAAAAACTACTTTACCTCTTTAGTTGCCCTGGCCTTAGCGTTATGCAAATGCGCTGGACAAGTCAAAAACAATCAATCGTCGGTGCTACACCATCCCACATGCTGCAGCTCTAGAGGTTGTGTAAAGCCTATTTTGGCAAAAGATGGCATACACACTGAGATCAAAGAATCAGACTACACCACGCCAAACCTCATGACAGAGTGACGGCGACCTTGACGCAAACTTTCCAGCACATCCCATATCTTGAAGACATGAATAAAACAAAGGCACTCACCTTGTAAAAACAGTTGGCGTGCACCTCGAACCTATGGAGTTTATTCTAAAAAGATCAAAGATATCAAAAGAATAAAAGATGGCGCAGTTGTTCTCATCCCAAATGATCCAACAAACGAGAGCCGCGCACTTGACATCGTAGAAGCGCTGACTTATCAAGCTAAATGACAACCGCTAAAAACTCCGCTTTGATATAGTTGATAACCCAAAAAGCTTAACTGAAGAGATCGAGCGCTACGTGCATGGCAAGAACGCTTTGATGACGTTACTCATCGCAGTTATCAACACAAACTACGCGCTAAACGCAATTTAACCAACAAAAGACGCGCTAGATCGAGGGCAAAAGATAGCCTCATACGTAAACTACGTAGTTGTAAAGCTGGCAACGAGAACAGCCCCAAACCAAAGCGCTGATAAAGCGATCAACTCCACCAGAAGTTAAGTGAAATTTATCGAGACAAAATATACGGCGCTATCATGTCCCAGCGTTTTACATTCACCTATAAAAAGCGACGTAAAGCTTACCTTTTTAGCGTCGCTTCAAATCAAATCAAAAAGGAAAACAATGAATTTATCAAACTTTTTAACCGCATCTTTAGTTGCTCTAAGCCTCACGCGAGCCGACAAGGACCACCATTGTTACGCGTCTCACCAGTGCCACACGCTGAAATTTAGAATCTTGTAAAACCAAAGCTAAAAGATATGTCACGACCTTGTCTATCTCTGGAAATCTCAGACTATTCGATACCCAAAATGTCGCCACAGAAGATATGGCATAGACGCACTTTTCAGCATTTGCCATATCTTGAGTGAGCAAAATACAGCTAGAGGTTTGCATCTTGTAAGCGTTGCAAACGTCCATGTCGAGCCACTTGGCTTTACTCTAAAAAGATAAAAACATCAAAAAGATCTAAAAGATGGCGCAAAAAGTGGCGATCGCTATGATCCGTCAAATGGCAACAGAGCGCTTAGAATTTTAGAAAAAGCTGGTCTTATAGAGATCGATAAAACGTAAAAGTTGCAAACTGTAAATGACATAACTAAAAATCCTAAGAATTCTGCAGTTTGTCGAGCTAGAAGGCGCTCAGATCCCGAGACGCTTGATGATGTCGATATCGCTCATTAGCACACTCGTCCTTGATCTTGCATGAGCGTGGTAGACGCACTTTGCTTGAAGATGCCAACAGCCCTTATGCCAACATCAATCGTCACAAAGAGCTGGCAACGAAAAGACAACCCTAAGATCAAAGCTTTAGTCGATGCGGTGCTTAGCCCTGATACTGTACTCATCATCACTGCTACAAAGGCGAGGTTATACCTATGTACGAAAAACGGGAGCGAGCTTTTTCGCCCCTACTCCTTTTACCCTTTACCGTAGAAGCTGTTTATAACTATTTAAAATTTTATCGCTATCATGTTAGTTACTATTAGTAAATAAAGCTGCTGTCAATGCCTCACTTTAAGATAATCTGGAGTAAAATGCTACATGACATTATTGATTTTATCATTTTCATGAGAAGTAGATATGCTGGCATATTTGTGATGATGTTTCTGGAGAGCCCATCCATTTCCAAAGCTGAAGGGCGATGATGGCTCAGCTGGATATCTAGCTCACATGGCGAGAGAGCTAGCGCTTTGCCTTTATATCAGGCACGCTTGGCAGCGCTTTGAGCCATTTTTAACTACTACTCTTTGCTACTGGACGTGGAGATCGTCTCTAAAAGACGGCAATTTGTCGGCATCACCCATGTAAAGTATGGATAACGAAATAGCGCTTTAATAAACACGGCTAGGCTCGACCTCAACTCACGCCTCATCCCTGTGAATTTGTCAGTATATCAGCCTGCCAGCTGGGCTTGCTTAAGATGCAACATTTTAGATTTTGCCTCCATTTTACCACGCTTGGCGCTGGGGTTTGCGCGCGGTTTTGCTTGAGTTAAGGCCATTTCTCAGGGCTCAAATCCCGCTAAGCAGACACCTTCTAACGATCACGATCGCCCTGACGGTGGCTGCGAGCACAAGCTGCTATCTATACAGTAAAGCAAAGACGTACACATATAAAATACATAAAATCAGTGTATTTTGCTACCTGGCTCACTTAGCTAGCGGCCTAGCTCATGATCGCTCCTCATCTTTTTCTAGGCGAGCCACTTTCTGGGGTTCCTTTCTCTAGCCTGCACTTGTTGCAACCTCTCACCCTGAGTCGCCCGAGGTAGTAACTTTTGCTATTTGAGCTAACGACACTTTGAAATTTTAAGTCCAAGCTCGCTTTATAGGGAGGCGCTTTTATCGTCCCTCTCGTTGCCAGTTTCATTATGCTTACAGTTTCTTGGAGGCATCTCTTAAGCTTATCTTTGCTAAGCTAAAATGCGTGCAAGCCTACACCGTAGTCAATGATTTAGATCACCGAAGCTAGCTCATCTTTTAGAGACGACTTCACGTTTTCACCTCAAACCAGCCTTTTCAGCGATCTATAAGGCGAGGCAGAGCAAGTGCAGCTCGGTTCTGTTTTATCTTTTGCGGTCACCCAGGATTAGCTCTTTTGAGCTTTGCAGGCCATTTACGCACTGGAGTGGCGATGACAAGCGTTTTTAGGGCGTCATCGTGGCTTTGGGATCGTGAGCTACATAGCTGGCTCCACGCCGCTGACCGCACGCCCATTCGGTGTTTCCGTTCTTTATCGCCACGCTTGTTGCTGTGTCGCACGCCACCACGATACAGCGTTTCTGCGCTATCTCTTTGACAAGAAATTTTACCCGCGTCAAAGCTAATGGCCTCCATCCCTCGTTTTTGTCCGTATGGGACATTTTTCACTGCCCGCGTAATATAGTGTGATCTCATGCCTCGCTGCTTGCTTAAAGCTTCATTTGTCAAGACGCTAAGTCCGCTGCGCTCTGAGTCAGCTTTATACCCATCTTCATGCCCATCCCAAAGCCTGCAATTATAGCTACAATATCTTTTGTAAGCAGTATTATACTGCATTTTAAAGTTGGATGCCATCGGCAGTTGATAAGGTTATTTTCATCTTTGCGCGACTTTGATCGCCATAAGCATCATTTTCTGTTCAATCTCCTGCCAGTTTTACAGTTTTGATTTTAAACCGCTGACGATCACTCATCTCGCCAGTTTGCAGTCGGCTGCAGCAGATCTCACGTGGTGGCTGCACAAACCCGGACAAAGCGCCGACGAGAGGCTGAGCGCCGATGCATGCGCTATCGATACGAGGGGCCCTGCGCCGCCTTTGCGGCTTGACATTGCACCGACTGCCATGGCAAGACGCTGATCAGACCGCCGTGCTTTCTCGCTTGCGCCCGTTGAGTTTTTCAAAGTCGGTTTTGGTCATGGCGTGGAGTCTTTTGCTCAGAGTACCTGAGCGACGGCAAGAGGACCTTTTGATGGCTGAGACAAAGACACTTTTTGCCCTTATATATTAATCTGCGGCCATTTGTATCGCTATCTGCTTATCGCCGTTGGCGCAAAACGACCTTGGTCAGGCATGTAGTTTTGGCACTGCTTTTTGTGGACGGATGGCGTCTTTTGGCAGTAGGGCCAGAAGTTAGGCCCTCTTGGCATCGGTGCATCTGTTGGCGCCGCTTTTGTCGGCGCGCGAAGAGGTTAGCTCAGAGCAGCCGGCCTATGTACAAAGTCATCGCAGAGCACGATACAAAGCCATGGAGTTCTCTTTCTTGCCAGATAGCGGCAAACGTGCTAGAGTGGGCAGACGCACCAGAGCCACATCAGATTTCTCACTCACCAAATGCAAATTAAACACGGCGAGTTTCGTTTGCATGAGCTTGGAGCTGCATACGCTGCTAAGCGAGGTGCATACGGACTCTGTGCTAGCTGGCAGCTGAAGAGGGTACGGCGTTTTTGGCATGCGCATCAAGCAGCTGATCTTTGATCACGCCACTTTATAGGATATTTAGAATTTCAGCCAGGAGCGAAACACGTACTCATCACCCATTCCTCACTTGGTATCGCCTCATCTTTGTCAGTTTTCGTGATGAATAGCGACAACACATCGATCACGCCGATAAAGGTATCGCACGCTGCCATTTCAGCTGACGGCGGCAGCCTGCGTGCTTGCTATAGCACGGCATCGGCATGATCTTGATGGCTATGAGGCAGAAACCATGATAGATATCTGTGGTGGCGGCAACTGGCGGGCATTTGCAGACTCGCTAGAAGCTTTTGCGAGGAGCCAACATCAGAGGCGCTATTTTCAATCGGCTCCAACCAGCGGTCAGATATACTCTGGTTTGAAAAATGATGATAATCGCACAAAGTACCCTTCTTGCCAAGCAGTGCGTGTCAAATCAAAAGAGGTCTTCCAGCCAAGCTAAAATCACTAACAAAACATCATAAGCCCGCATCTAAAATGCAGCACTTAAAGAAATGGCGCAGAAAGCAGTCATCAGCGGGAGGATACTCACCAGGCAGCACCCATAGCGTACCCATCATCTCAAAAACGCCACTTTTCATCCACGAGCAAAATGCCGCACTCGCAAGCTTTGGGAATAGTACTGTAAAGCCAGTACGCAAAAGGTAGCTCTCGTCATGAGCTTCCCTCGCCCTGCCCTCACCCAGTAGTGGCAACAATTCTTTTGAAAGCCAAAGAGCAAGAGATGAGCTAAAAACATACTATAGGTGGCTCACAAGGTGCAAAAGGAAGACGAGCTAGCTCATACCCTCAGCACATATCTTAAAGAAAAAGCGGAGAAAAGACTCATTCACCAATGCGGCAAAACGCCTCGATGAGCTTAAAAAGAGAGGATGAGCTTTGGCGAAGGAGCGCAACGTACGGGTAATCTTTGACTTTCAGCAAAGAGAGAGAAAAGAAGATGAGTGCAGGCTGATCTTGCCATATCAAGAGCTGAGCTAGCTCGCTTTGCAGAGCTTTACAGGCAAACGCCCTTGCCATCTATCTTTGCGCCATTTTCATGCCGCTGGCAATCACCAGTTTTATAATCGCCAATTTTCTAAAAGATAAAGGCGTAGCTTAAATGCCTCGCAAATGGCGAAAATTTAGACAAACGATGAGTATAAACGATCGAGCCTTTGATCTAAACAAAAGCAAAGTAAAGTTTTGAAGATACCCTTTTGCCAATGGAGCAAAAGAGATAGTGGATGACTTGAGCCAGATCCTCGCCTATAGCGTAGGCTTTTCTTAGCCTCGTAGCCTGTAAATGCAGGTAGTGATAGAGAGCTCATCGGTCTCCTAGGCTCTGCACTGAGAAACAGACTCTATCATCTGAATGATCTTTGCCCAGTTAGGCCTGCGCTGACTTTCAACCACAGTAGCCTGTCACGTTTGCTTTTGCCACTCTGATAGCAGTTATAAAATGTAGATAGTGTCTTGCATTTTGCAAACCACATTTGAGACGATTTTGAGAGTCGAGTTATGCAAACATTTCAAACATCCCATCTTTGCACGTTCCATCGCTCAGGCAAGCAGCCCTCTAATCATCGACTGTGCATTTGCGCTCTTGAGAAGATACTCTATTTTTGGATCTGATACTCAGCGACCATTGCAAATTTTGCATGATATTTGAGACAGCAGCATAGGCTCCCGCAATTTTCGATTAGCTCTTAGTCTAACACCAGCTTTTTCTTGTACTAAAATACAACTTCTTTTGTTCGATCCAAATAAGAGCTAATGCTTTCATATTAGTAATCAGTATTAAAAACATTTTAAAAAAAAAACCTTCCCCATCTGTTGTGCTGTATTCTTTTTGACCTCTTCGACACTTTATTAAACCCAACACCCAATAATTGTCTGACTCAACAACGCCTTTGTTCTAAAACCCAAGACCTTCTTAAGCGAAACTAATTATCAATCTTTAAAACCATTTTCCTCAACTCTATCTATTCTACTAAAAAAACCAAGTTTTGTCTTGGAGTGATAAAAAGATGGTGCGCCTGAGAGAGTCTGGAATCTCTGACCCTTTTGAACCGGCAATCAAATGCGTCTCCATCCAGCTGAGCTACGAGCGCGCATATAGAATTGTGATATTAACCAAAGTTTCCTTAGGATCGTATTCATTTAAATTTATAACCTTTTAGTAACAACATACTAAAAAGGAGTAAATATGAACGCATGATAGCTTAGAGCAGATAGAGCTTGCAAAAGAGCAAACAAACGCTAAAAACCACAAAAAGAAAGCTAGTTTCTTACACAAGAAGAGATAATATTGCACGAAAGAAACAAGCTAAAAATGAGTGCTGATGAGTATATCAAAAGATCGGGATATTAGAAAAATATAATGTAGAATACTAAATTGCACTACAACATATAATCATATTTTATTTAGAGACAATGCGGGTAAAACAAACACTAGAATCACTAAGTATACTGACGATAATGATATATTATTTATGCGAGCTAGAGACTTAATAAACATTCTCACCTGGGGTACATTCTATCAACAAAATAAAGTCATCTCATTTTATGAAGAAAATGAGATGCCACAACGCAAAATGCTTCCTTAGAGTATACTTTATGAAGACACAAAGTCAAGACTGAACTAGACGTTCGCTTTGCAAACCATATAAAACCATAAAGCTTGGTTTAATTCATACACTAGCGCCAGTTATCATGGCGATCAGTTTTATAAAACAGCTGAAGCAGTTTGAGCTAAAGACACACTTTGCAAAGGCTTTGCCGATTAACACAGTGAAAGTCTAGTAAAAGTGGTGTTGATTTTAGTAAACGATGATGATTTCTTAAACAGTATTATTTTCCAAATAACAACGAGATATCAATGTTAAATAAACCTCTAGCAGAGAACTATCCAAAAATGGTATAAATTTTGTTTTGTGACGAAAAAGAGAGTATATTTTAAAACACAACATAAAATATAAGTCTCGCAGAAATTTATGAGTAGATTTTCTGCACTTGCGTAATTCTGTGAAGAAAAATTTTGAGAGTTGCAGGACATAGTAAAATGACGACTTTGCTACTGTTGGGCAAACATATCCCTCACTGCATAAATATCTACCGGCCAGGATAGACACTCAAATAAAAGCTATCAAGCTATACAAGAAGAGACGCGAAGAAATTTAAAAATATTCGATCTGCTTATGAAGGCTTAAAACCATATTTAAAAATCAAAGAAAAGAATACTGTAATGGTTGGTTAGCTTTTGGAGCAAAATGAATGGTGAAGTTTTAACGCTTGCATTTGATCGTAGCCCATAAAGCAGCTCGTAAGTCAAATTGAGCTAGACTACAAAGGCATATATAAAAAGCCTAGTTTTTGACTATATTTTTGGAGATGAGCAAGAAAAAGAGAGCTAGCATAAAATGAGTGGTTTAAGCATCACAAAAGCTTGGGCTAAGGGACTGAGATTTAGCTACCTGAGCCGTCTCATCAGAGGAGCGCTTGCTGCAAGGCTTTTTCAAATGTAGGCTCATAGTCAATTCTTTGCATCTATAAAGATAAGATGAGCTACTTCAGTCAACGCACTGGAGCTTTGAAGAAGATAAAAAGCTGGGACATAGCCTATAAGAATTTAGCCTCAGACGGCATGCCAGAAATTCAAAATTCTGAAGCGATAACACTTTGGAGTTTAAAGATATCCTAACTAGGACCCTCAATGCTAGACGAGATAGTGTGAGACTTTTGGCGACTGCTTTTAGAAAAAGGGCTAAAAAGCGCTAAACGAGCCAGAAAAATATAGAGCAAAAATATCCCTAAACGCGCTTTCACTTACTGCCAGCTAATTTAGCTCTTTTTACCGCGCGTGACGCGGCAGATGTCTTTGGTGCATGGGCTCTTTGAACGACGACGCAGCAGGCTGGGCGCAGCATAAAAGATGAGGCAAAGAGTATGATGAGACTAGCAGCGAGCTACGCAGATGCGAAAAGCCACGCTTTTTGCCATAAAATGAGTGGTAGCCAGCCGTTTATCTGATAGATCTCGTTGGCTTTGAGCCGCCGATGCTTTAGGATTTTTGCGGTATTTGGTGATGGTTCGGCGAACGATTTGGATGTTAAATGAGCTTGGATGAGCTCTGGATTTTAGATCAGAAAGTGGCTTTTTATGATCTTCATTTTTGATAAGCTCAGTGAAAAATATCCTTTATCGCGGCTGTTTGAGGTCTCTCGTCAAAAGCCGGCGGCGAAGAAATTTTTATGACGACCGTGCCTCTTGGAGAGCTTAAGATATTTGTCCGCGATCGCTCTTGAGATGGTTGAAGGGTTGCGCCCAAGCTCGTCAGCTAGGTCTTTTAGCTTCATAGGCTTTATGTCACAGCCCAAAAAGTAGTCATACTGATACTCAACTATCATGAGCCCTATCTTATAAAGTGTCGCCTTTCATCCTCAAGGGGCATCTATGAGCTCGCTAGCCTCTTTTTATGCGTGAGCTCTACAGCGCCTCTTTCGTCTAGTCCATCGGTGTCGATAGAAATTCGGTGATAGTACTCGTCATTTATCTGCACACTTATGCCACTACTTGTGCTAGCACGAAGATATCGGGCACCGCTCTTTTCATCTTCAAGATACCAATGGCCGGAGGATTTTTAACCCTTTTATGATCTTTAGCGCGTCGTCGTAAAATTCTGCTTTCGCTTTCTATATTTTCGTGACTTCTAAGATGATCTTTTTGCGCACCTATGATCTCAATACTCGCCTCTGCCTCGCTTAGCTGAAACAAAAAGCCTCTTTGAGATCCTTCGCACCCACGCCACGGGGCTCAAAGGTAGGCAAATCTGCTCAACTCGCTCCACTTCATCCCTCATTAAAACCCGCGAATTTTATCATCATAAGAAAAATATCCTCATCACCCAAACACTCGATGATCTTATATGCGATATCTTGGGACTTTGTGGTGGGAAAAGTGGTGATTTGATCTGGCTAACGAGCTTTTCATAGAGGCTTTTATATGTACTTAAAGCTCCTCGATGCTCTCGCCAACCGAGTTTTTGCTAACCTGCTCGAAAAAGTATCCCGCTTTTTTCGCTTTTTCTAATTTTTCAGTGTTCGATCGGTAAAATGGGTTTTCTTTTATGAAAAGGCCTGCGTTTCTTTTTAGCTCATCAAGCCCGCTTTGAAGGATAGGAAGCCAGCTTCTTTAGCGTTTGGTTTGCTTGATCTGGCGCTAAAGTTTGCTTTTGCCTTAGCATCATCTACTCAAGCAGCTTAAATTCTTCGCCAAGATAGTGCGTTCTAACGAGCTTTGTTGTCGCCACTTGCTCGCACTGCCGCTTGCCAGCAGCGAGCCATCTTTGATGACGTAGGCTCTGTCGCAAATGGCTAGCGTCTCACGGACGTTGTGGTCGATTATCAAAAACGCCGATGCCCCTAGCTTTTTAAGGTCTCTAACGATGCTTTTGATGTCAGCTAACCGCGATAGGGATCGACGCTCGCAAACTGGCTCATCAAGCAGCAAAATTTTTGGCTTTATGATGAGGCTCTCATGATCTCACAGCGTCTGCGTGCTGCTGCCACTTAGGCTAACGCCCTTCTTAGGCGGATAGGCCTGATATTTAGCACATTAGCATCTCATTTACTCTTTTAGAGACTCTCTTCTTTGCTTTTGATTTGGTACTTCAGCCCCAGGAGCAATTTTCAACGCTTAGCTCTTTAAATATGCTTGACTCTTGCGCAAATAGCCAATACCAAGGTGCGCTCTTTTGTGAAGCGGACGTTTGTGATCTTTTTCATTGTTTAAAAGACGTCTCCATTAGTTGGCGATGATGAGCCACAGATCATATAAAAAGTGGTCGTCTTTCCCAGCGCCATTTTGGCCCAAGAAGCTCCACACGACTTCGCCGCTATTTACCCCTAAAGATATACCTTTATGATCTCACTTTTCTTTTCAATCGTCTTTTTAGATCTTTTTACTTTAGTTTATGCACTTATAACCTCGTATTTTCTGGGCCATTTTTGCTAGGAGAATTTTACTAACGTATAGCTCTCGCCGTTTTTCTTTAGAGCTTTTTCTAAATTTTCATCGCCCCACTCTACTAGATGAAGCCCATCTTCAACTAATTTTTCAAAAAGGCCATTTTTTGCCATCCCATCAAATCCGATCTGGTAAATGTCGTAGTGGTAGATATCTTTACCATAAATTTGCATCAAAGAAAATGTCGGCGACGTCACGCTATCTTCTATGCCATGAGCCTTGATGATCGCCTTTACAAGCGTCGTTTTGCCACTTGCTAGATCGCCACTTAGTAGCACCACGCCACTTTTTGGCAGCACGCACAAGCTCATAAGCTCATTTTCTAAAAGCTCAAAAACCATCAAAGCTCTTTTACATATTCGCTTTGAGCGCTTTTTGGTATGCTTTTTGTAGTTGGGATCGCTAGCACCTCGTATCTCGCCTCACGCGTAAGAAATTTGATAGTAACATACATCGCCACCTTAACATCTTTTGCTGCTTTTGCCTGCACGCCGTTGATGCTCACAACGCCGCTTTTGCACATATCTTCGCTAACGGCACGCCTTTTGGTGATATTTACTACGTTTAAAAATTTATCTACTCTCATGCGGCGGATTTTAACAAAAATAGCCTTGATCTAATCCTTTGAGATATTTTAAAAGCTCTTTTACATTTAGGAGGCATGACGCTGCTATGCGTCTCATTTCTAAAAAAGCTCAAAGTGAGAATTTACGCCACTTTGCTTTAGTAATTGGGCTATGATCGCTCGCCTTTAAAAATGTCAGCTTTGTCTGTTTTGCCCTTTCTTTTTCAAGCTCGCCAACGCTAAGAAAGACATAAATTTGGCTTTTTAATTTTTCTTTTTACCTACCCTCACTTATGTTTTGCTTTTTACTTTCAGACTCACCCACCAAAGAGATGGCGACGATAAAGAATGAAAATACGCCATCATAGCAAGGCATAGAGCGTAAAAAGCTCGCCAAAAGAGTGTCCATAAAGGCTCTTTATTGCTTTTGCACGTTCAAATCTTTCTCATCAATTAGCGGCACTACATTTCTAGTTATAAAGTGGTAAAACGCATCAGCGCCACCACCTTGCTAAACTCTCGCCATCTCGCCTTTTGGCGTGAGATCTTCGTGCGTTTTTCACCCCTAGCTTTTTGTTGCTGTCATATCCTCACGCCCATTATTAGTGGGGCAGCCTTGCCATCAATTCATTTAAAAGCATGTTAAACTGGGCGTTTGCATCAAGCAAGAAAAGCACATTTTAAACCATCTTTGCCCTTTAGCTTGGCTGTAGTACTTATACCATTCATCATTTGCGCTCATTTTAAAGGTTGAAATTTCAACTTTACTAGCAGCTTTTTGGCTAAGTGACTCAGGCGTTTGCTAGGTCCTGCGTGCAAAGTCTGCGTCACGCCAAGCGCAAAAAGTAAAATTTAAAGGCTCTTACCATTTTGCAGCGACCTTAAAACCAAAATCTCCTGCCCTCTTGCGGATACCAGTAGTAGGTCGTCATGCACAAGCGCCTCATCGTATCTTACTTTATCAAAGATGTTGTAGCATTTAGGCTAAGCGTTAGATGCTTGTTCGCAGTCCCAGCTGACGCCTGTATCAGAAGGTGAGTAGGTCTTTTGTGTTCTCTACGCTGTTGCCAGCACCAAAACTTACGCTTGTTAGCTTTGCTTCGTAGTTTGCGCCAAAAAATGTCTTGACGCTTTTTATAGGCTTATAGTAAGCGTGGCGTGAAGTGTGTGCTCTGGCGTTTGCTGTTAGCTCTTGCCATCAAGTCTGGCTAAGTTTGTCTGCTCAGTCATAGGGCTCTTGGCGTGTTTATCAGTTGGGCTGCATGCTATCTTTGACTTATTATAGGTGTGGTTTGAGCTCAATTTAGATTGAAAGGGATGTCATAGTCGCCACTTAGCTCCACGCCCGCAAACGGTTGCACCTCAATGTTAAAGTAAGTTTCCCCAGCCGGGCAATTAACGTCTGGTGCATTTGTGCAAGTGCTAGGCTGGAATTCATTTACATTACTGCCGTCGGTGTCTAGGATCTTTATCTTTAACTCATTTCTAAAAAGCGCTCACCGAGCCTCTAAAATCAGCCTGATTGTCATAATATGCCCCAACTCATAAGTCGTGCTTTTCTGGTTTTTAGATCCTTTGTTGCCAAAATCAACTATCCTCCAGCCACCTTTGGATAGTGCCCTACCTGGGTGAAATTTGATTGATATCTGGTGTTTTGATAGCCAGTTGCTACGCCGCCTTTTAGCTTAGCGTATCTGTGGCGTTATAGACTAGGTAGGCTCTTGGCGAGATGGCTGCTGCATCTGTTGTGTGTGAGCCTTGAGCCAAGCGTTAAAAATAGCTTTCATCTGGGACTTTGCCACTCATCCTCGATAAAAGCCCGCATGCTCGCTCATCGAGTAGGTTTTTGGATCTTTAAACCGTTTTTGAAGCGTTTGAGACGATGAAGGTCGTGCCGATATTTTGCTTCATGAAAGTCAGTAGCCAAAAGTTAGTGAGTGAGCGCCAAAACGTTGTAATTTGGAGTTGAAAGTTGTGATTTTAGCTTTTTGCAGGTATGATACTATCAAAAAGGCTACTTCTGCGTCTGATCGTAAATGTAGCTAAGATCAGCATTTAGGCTATCAAATCTGCCAAGATAGCCCACACCATAGCTCTTTTTCTCGTAGTCATGGCATTTTAGAAACCTATTTGTCTTATAGTGGCTGTTTTGCCAACGGTGCGCAGTAGTCGTGTCTTTTCGTTTTGAGCCAAAGGATGGACATTTACTATGCTCATCTGGAGTGATCCAAAGCTTTTGCACTTGACCTTCCTTTATCGCTCTTTTGGTAGCCGCCTTTTGTAATTATCCTCGTCTCTTAGCTTTTTATAGCCCCAAAAGCTGAAGCGCAGGTCTCTATAAAGAGGTAAATAGATAAAAGTCGCCTTGTCTGCCGTCTACCTATGCCTTTATGCGCATTTATCGTAGTTGAGATGCCGACGTTGCTGCCACTTTCTGAAAAATCCTTTTGGTACATGATGTTATAATCCTCCAACTGCGTCGCTACCATAAAGCGAGCTCATAGTACCACGGATAACTTCTATACGCTCGATCGCTTCAGCTGGTGGGATGAAATTTGAGTTCATATCCCCTGCTCCACCCTTTGGATTTGCGCTACTTGAATTTACTCTTTTGCCATCAATCAAAACTAGCGTTTGAGACTTCTCCATGCCGCGTATTGAGATGCCACTAGCTGCCCCGTCCTCGCCACCAACGACATTTACACCTGGCACTTTTTGGGCGATTGAGTGAAGTGAGGTAAAGCTATCTTTTGTAAGCTCATCGCCACTTATCACACTGATGCTTGCAGGGCCTTCTTTGATCTGCTGCGAAAAGCCACTCGCACTTACTACGACGCCATCTAGCTTAGTTTCGTTGTTTTCTTTCTCTACTGCATAGAGAGAATTTGCCACAGCGCTAAGGCAAATGGCGATACTCTGATCTATTCACGGATATCCTTTTTGTTACTTTAATTATTGATAATGAAAGCGAAACGCAAATTAACAAAGCAAGCATAAAAACAATATTAATTATCATAATTTTAAATGATACACTTTTCATGAAAACTGCTAGAGTTTTTAAAATAATGCTTTACATTAGAAATTAGATCTAATTTATTAAAGATTAATCAATTTAGGCTAAAATACGACCATTTCAACAAAAGGACAGCTATGAAAAAGATGTAAAAAGTTGTTTTTAGCATACTCAGGCGGACTTGACACAAGTATTATTTTAAAGTGGCTCAAGACGAATACAAATGCGAAGTAGTCACATTTACAGCTGACATCGGACGAAGGCGAAGAGCTAGAGCCTGCACGCAAAAAGCCCTAGCACTCGGTGTAAAAACCTGAAAATATTTTTATAGAGGACTTAAGAGAAGAATTGTACGTGATTATGTATTTCCAATGTTTAGAGCAAACGCAGTCTATGAGGGCGAATATCTGCTTGGCACATCAATCGCGCGCCCACTAATAGCAAAACGCCAAAGCGAGATCGCAAGACTTGTTGGCGCTGATGGTGTGAGCCACGGAGCAACAGGCAAAGGCAACGACCAAGTTCGCTTTGAGCTTGGCTACTACGCACTTGGCGACAACCTAACTATCATCGCTCCATGGCGCGAGTGGGATCTAAACAGCCGCGAAAAACTTTTGGCATACGCTGAGAAAAACGGCATAGATATCACCAAAAAACCAGGCAAGAGCCCATACTCAATGGACGCAAATTTACTTCACATAAGCTATGAGGGGCTAGTGCTTGAAGACCCAAGCCACGCACCAGAAGATGATATGTGGAGATGGACAGTAAGTCCAAAAGATGCTCCAGATAAGAGCGAGATCATTGAGATTGGCTATGAAAAAGGCGATCCAGTGAGCATAAACGGCAAAAAAATGAGCCCAGCTGAAATTTTAACCGAGCTAAACCGCCTTGGCGCAAAACACGGCATCGGCAGACTTGACATCGTAGAAAACCGCTCAGTTGGCATGAAGAGCCGCGGCTGCTACGAAACTCCCGGCGGCACGATAATGCTAAAAGCTCACAGAGCGATAGAGAGCATCACGCTTGACCGCGGTGCAGCTCACTTAAAAGATGAGATCATGCCAAAATATGCAGAGTTAATCTACAACGGCTACTGGTGGTCGCCTGAGCGAAATATGCTCAAGCTCTCATCGACAAGAGCCAAGAGCACGTAAATGGCTCTGTAAAAAGTTGAGCTTTATAAAGGCAATGTGACTATCCTGGCAGAAGCAGTAAAAATGATAACCTATTTAGCGAGGCATACTGCACATTTGAAGAAGATAGCGTTTATGACCAAAAAGATGCAGACTGGATTTATCAAACTAAATGCACTTCGCTCATAATCGCACGCAAAAATGGGCGAAAGTTTGACTAAAAATAAAATTAAAAAGGATAAAAATGAAAGTACTACTAATAAAAAGATGTAAAGGACTTGGCAAAAGCTGGCGAGATAAAAGAGGTAAAAGACGGCTACGGCAACAACTTCTTAATCGGCAAAGGCTTTGCAAAAGCAGCCACTCCAGATGTCCTTCGTCAATACGAAGCAGCTCAAAAAGAAAGGCTGAAGAGCTAAAATATGAGATCATAAATTAGAAAAGCTAAAGAAGAGCTTGCAAAAGTGACAGTCGTCGTCAAGAAAAACTCTTGGTGCAAATGGCTCTGCTTTTGGCTCAGTTTCAAAAGAGGAGATCGCAGCAGAGCTTGAAAAAGACACATCATTTGGTAGTTGAGAAAAAGGCTATCGATCTGACACTCACCTAAAAGCAGTTGGTCTTTATGACGTCTCTATAAAGCTTGGACACTCGATAAATGCGACCTTAAAGGTTGATGTGCAAGGAGAGTAGATGTTTCATGCGACAACCATCTTAGCCTACAAAGGCAAAAATAAAGCGGTCATCGGCGGCGATGGACAGGTGAGTTTTGGCAACACTGTCTTAAAAGGCAATGCCGTAAAAATCCGCAAAATTCACAACGGCAAAGTCCTAGCTGGCTTTGCTGGTAGCACTGCTGACGCGTTTAATCTCTTTGATATGTTTGAGAAAAATTTAGAGCATACAAAGGGGGACTTGCTAAAGGCGGTGATAGAATTTAGCAAAGAGTGGCGCAAAGACAAGTATCTAAGAAAGCTTGAGGCGATGATGCTTGTGCTTGATAGGGATAAAATTTTCTTACTTAGTGGCACTGGAGATGTTGTTGAGCCAGAAGATGGCAAGATAGCAGCTATCGGAAGTGGCGGTAACTACGCCCTTTCAGCGGCTCGTGCCCTAGATAAATTTGCTGATATCGACGAAGAGGATCTAGTCAAAGAGAGCCTCAAGATAGCTGGCGAAAGTGCATCTATACAAATACAAACATCAAAACTTATGTTTTAGAATAAGAGAAAAATGAACTTAACACCAAGAGAAATTGTTAAATTTTGCAGATGACTATGTGATCGGTCAAAAAGGACGCCAAAAGATCATAGCGATCGCACTTCGCAACCGCTATCGCCGCATGAAGCTTGAAAAAGAGCTTGCAAGATGACATCATGCCAAAAATATCTTGATGATCGGCTCAACTGGCGTTGGTAAAACTGAGATCGCAAGGCGTCTTTCAAAAGATGATGGGACTGCCATTTATCAAAAGGTCAGAGGCTAGCAAAATATACCGAGGTTGGCTTTGTTGGTCGTGACGTTGAGAGCATGGTAAGAGACCTTGCAATGGCATCATATAATCTCGTAAAAACGAGCAAAGCGAGAAAAATCAAGACAAGATAAATGCCTACATCGAAGAAAAGATCGTCTCAAAGCTACTTCCGCCACTCCAAAAGGTGCTAGCGAAGAGAAGCAAGCAGAATACGCAAAGAGCTATGACAAAAGATGCTAAATAGGCTAAGAAACGGAGAGCTTGACGAGCTAAGCATCGAGATAGAGGTGCAGCAAAACCCACTTGAAGCTGGCTCAAACGTGCCGCCTGATATGGCTCAGATGCAAGAGAGCTTTATAAAGATAATTGGCATCGGTGGCAAAAACATCAAAAAAGAGATGAAGGTAAAAGGACGCTAAAAAGCCCTTCAAAGCAGGGCAAATGATAAAAATTTTCAGACCTTGAGAGCGTAAAAACGGAGGCTTTAGAAGAGCTGAGAAACGAGGGCATCATCTTTATAGACGAGATCGATAAGGTAGCTGTTGGCTCAGGTAGCTCAAACAGGCAAGATCCTAGCAAAGAAGGTGTGCAAAGAGACTTGCTGCCTATCGTTGAGGGCTCAAATGTAAATACTAAATTTGGAAATTTAAAGACAGATCATATTTTATTTATCGCGGCTGGCGCCTTTCACATAAAGCAAGCCAAGCGATCTCATCCCAGAGCTTCAAGGCCGTTTTCCACTAAGGGTCGAGCTCGATAGCCTTGATGAGGACGCGCTTTATCAAATTTTAACTCAGCCAAAAAATTCGCTTTTAAAACAATATATCGCACTTCTTTCAACTGAAAATGTCGAGCTAGAATTTGATGATGAAGCGATAAAAGAGATAGCTAGGATCGCTCATGCAGCAAATGAAAAGATGGAGGATATCGGTGCTAGACGCCTTCATACGGTGATCGAGCGCGTGATAGAAGATATCAGCTTTGAGGCTAGTGAAAAGAGTGGCGAAAAGATAAACGTGACAAAAGAGCTTGTAAAAGAGCGCCTAAAAGACGTTGTTGAGGATCAAGATCTAGCGAGGTACATACTTTGAAATCAGGCTTTGTTAGCATCATGGGACGCACAAATGCTGGCAAAAGCTCGTTTTTCATGCTCGTATTAAACGAAAAGATCGCCATTGTCTCGCACAAGCAAAACGCAACTCGCAGAAAGATAAATGGTATAGTAATGAACGGTGAAGATCAGATCATCTTTACCGACACGCCAGGGCTTCACGAGAGCAACAAGGCGATAAATCAATTGCTAATTAGCCAAGCTATAAAAATCGATGGGTGATTGCGATCTCATCGTATTTTTAGCACCTATCATCGATGAGTACTAAGCGACTACGAGAAAGTCTAGCTCTAAATCCTGAAAAACCACACATCTTAGTGCTAACAAAAAGTCGATGAGAGCTCAAATGCAAAAGTGCTTGAAAAGATCACCAGTATCAGAAATTTCAAGATAAATTGCTAGCTTTTGCTCACCTTTAGCACCAAGCAGCCTACCTATAAAAAGCCGCTTCTGTGATGGTAAGCTTTTGCCAGAGCATGAGTACTTTTTATGATCCAATCTTCTACGCCGACAAATGAGAAGGAATTACTGAAGGGATGATACTTGAAGCGATCTATGAAAATTTTAAGCGATGAGATCCCATATCTTAGCGATGCGATCATAAAAAGCGTGAAAAGAAAAAAACTGGCATAACTGAGGGTATGCTGAGTATCATCACGGAGCGTGACATCATAAAAAGTATGATCATTGGAAAAATGGTGAAACTATTAAAACGAATAGAATTTTTGCAAGAAAGTTAATGCAGTAATTTAACCAACACAGAGGTCTTTCTAAAGCTCGATGTAGTCGTTAAAAAGGGTGGAGTAAAAGAAGAAAAGAGCCTAAATCAGATAATCGGCTGTGATTTTTATTTTAAAAGATATTAAAAATATAACCCAACTAGAGTCTTATAGAGGTTAACGTATGTTAAAACTGGAAAAACTAACGATACTCAATTGTTACCTAAATCCTTACGAATACGAAGGTTTTAGATTTTTATAACAGTGCTGTTGATGCACTAAAGCCTCTCAAAAATGTTTCTAAACATGATTTTTATATCTTACATCGAATACAAAGATATTATAACAGCTACCTTGAATATATCATCAAGAACAACAGATGATGATGACCTTGAAAAATATTATATCTATTGGTATGAAGAACTTTCTCTTGACCCAGCAATTGACTACAAAAATAGTATATTTTTGACAGCAAAGTAAATACTGAGAGAGATTACTAATGTATTTATTATCGCTAATGAAAACGATAAACAAAAATATTTAAAAATATTTTCAAAGAGTTAGTTTTATCGACTACTGTCGCCGTAGAACCACTTTTATATGGTGCTATTTACAAAAAGGCTTGCTTCCAAGTACACAAAACCGACTGCTTTGTTTAACAATTAGAGCCGATGAAGCTTTCGTGAGCATATATGTGAATGGAGAATATCTAACTTCAAGGAAGCATAAGATATGCATTAAATTACCTAAGAGATAAATCGGAGAGCAAAGTGGTGAAAGAATAAGCAGTGATAAGTTTGCAGATATTTTTAAAAACAAAAGGACTTGTCGACAAAGAAGAAGGTTTTAATTATGATTTAAATACTATTTTTTGAAGACTGTATTTTTTATGTTAATGATACGATAAATATCATCAATAGAATTATAATGTTAATACAAAAATATTTTTATTGATTGTGACTACAAGATCGAACATCTTGAGAAAGTGTATCAAATACAAAACTTGACATTAATGTCGCAAAAGTTAAACACAAATACTGCTATACCTTTCTAAGAGTAAAAATTACCGAACGACACAATATAATGGCTTTATATGCAAAGATTTCATGAAAAAGAAGGCTTTTAATGCTGATTTCAATTTTTCAAATATGCTTAGGCCAGACCCATTTACAAAAAGAAAAAGTGAGATAATTTATTCTGACATGTGCTGCAGCTTTTTGTTTTAAGCTACGCTTATCCATTATATAATTATATTGCTGGTGAGATTTTTAGATAAAGATTCGCAAAGACTAAACGATGAGCTTTAGTGTGCTTAATGCACAAGCAACTCAAATAAAAATACTCTTGCAAGATTAAAAAGAGCAAGATGAAGTCAAAACACTCAACCGTAAAAGAAGAGGAAAGACCATTCTAGAAAAGGTTTATTGCAAGAAATTGAAAATAAAAAGATAATTACGCAATGAAAGGTTTAAATCTTTTGAAATTACTGATATGATAAATGACAATGGCGTTTTTATAACAAATATTGCAAAAATAATGATAGAATGGTACCATAACTACCGTAAGCGATAATGAGAAGAGGATAACTCAGTTGATAAAAGACATCAGTAAAATGCCAAAATATTCGGTAAATACTAAAAATCAAAGAAGATAAACGAAATAGCGAATACGAAAAAGCAATATAAGTATAGAGATAAGACAATGAGACAAGATATTTTAAGTAAATTAGATAATTATTTTGATACACAAAGCGAAGTAGCATAATCTTCTTTGGATCAGCTTTGGTTATTGTATATATTGTTTACATGCTTTGCTTTGACCCATCACAGAAATCTCTATGATGAAAAGCTTGATGCCCACACAAGAGTAAGTAGTGAGCTTTCTAAAACAGAGACTATTGACATCAGTTAGCTCGCCAGATGGTGATAGAAAGTATAAAAATAAACGAAGAAACAAAAACTTAGAAGTTCTAAAAACAGATATGCTAATGTTCTAGTATGAATGGATATTTTGATGCCAAGTTAAAAGAGTTATCATTTTTGCTTTTAATGATCAAAATTGCAAAACTTTTCGACAATATTGTTCTTTTAGTAGCAAAATAATATAAAATACATTTCAGAGCTAAAAAGTGACATAAAAAGAGCCAAATTTGCAAAAGATCGAACAAATTTTTAAATATTGACTTAACATTTTTGGGTGGTTTTTAAAGATATGCTTTTACATATAAATAGTCTAGAAGAGTCGAAACTCGTAGTAGATCTTCACAAGATGGATGTAAACTCTACACAAAAGATCTTGGAGCTAAAAGATATCAATATCTGTTTGGGATGAAATACTAATGAAGAGAGGTATTTTGTTAGCATTTTTTATTATTTAGTGTAATATGTGCTAATCAGTTTCAAAAACGAAACAAGTTCTTACGATAAAAATTTTTGAAAAAGATAAAAGAGAAGTGGTCTAAATGCTATTGAGCTGTGTAAGCGTTAAAGATCCTTTTTAAACAAGAATCTTTAAAAACCAAAAAGTTGATCAAAATAGATCAAACGAGTACCAATCTTCAAGAGGTCTTAGTCTAAAGGCAATATTGCTTAATAAGGCAAATATTAATTCAAAAGTGGTATAGTGTTGGAGACATCGTTGATGAGTATAAACCAACCGCTGTTACAAGAAATAGTGTTGTTTTAATAAAGGCGACGATAAACAAGAGCTAACTTTAAAAATGGAAGTAAAAATGTTGGGATCAAGTAAATAAATTATTTGATAGTTGCCGCACTGGCATGCTTTTAAGTATAAAATTTTGCAGATGCAAGACCAAGCAGTTGTTTAGTAAAAACTTTAGTATGAGTAATTTCAGATGATGTTGCCCTCTGGAGACGTACTAAATCAACTTTTCTGAAATGTGTGACTTTTAGTATAGTAGCCAAAGATGCATATAGTAAAACAGAGCTAAATGATAAGGTTTTTGGCGTAAACATTAGAAAATATGAACTTAAGTGAAGTTTTTGACTCACTCTTGAGTGATTTGAGCTATGAATTTTCAAACAATGTCTTAAAAATATCTTCATTAAAAGAAACTCAAATTTTCAAACTGATTATATAACTTCAATAAGGAAGGAACTGCTGTAACTCAAGCGTCTGTTGATGCTACTCCATCTAGAGATCTCTACAAGCTCAAGTAGCAGTTCATCTAATGCTCAAAGCGATACGCTCGTCACAAGGCTCAAGTAATCTCATAAAAACAACTGAAAGATTTGATTTCTGGAAAAACTTGACGCTGAATTAAAAAGCTATTTTAAATAATAGCGCTGAACATATCGCAGCGCCTGATCCTATAATAAATCAAAAACGCTGGCCTTATTACAGTAACAGCCACACCTTCTCAACTTAAACGTGTAGAAAAGTACATAGCTGAAATGCAAAAAGACTTAAAAACACAAGTCATTATCGACGTTTTCTATAATATCAGTAGAGCTAAACAATGAGTATAAACAAGGGGGTTGACTGGAGCAAACTGGAGCTTGGATTTAATACATATATAGGCAATTCAAGTAGTAATGGAAGCTCAGGTGCAAATTGGACAAACAAAGGCAATAGCCTAAGTGATGGCTGGTCAGTACATTAAATATTGCTTTCAATTGAAATTTTAGTCTTGATGGTATGATGATACTTTTCTTGAGACAAATGGTAAACATAAAGGTCATCTCAAGTCCAAAAGTAACTACACTAAATAACCAACAAGCTCTTATTTCAGTTGGTGATAATATCAACTACAGAGTTCAAGAGCAAACAGATAGTGGTAACAGCAATAGCGATAGGCTAACAACTACATATAAACAATACTCAGTATTTATCGGCATCTTGTTAAATCTACTACCAGAAGTATCTGACAATAACAAAATCATGCTTCGCATCAACCCATCACTTAGCAACTTTAAATACAGCGAAGACGACACAAGACAAAACGCATTAAGAGAGATAGCTCCTGATACAGTACAGAAAAAACTTTCAACTGTTGTTCAAGTCGATAGTGGAGATACGATAATACTTGGCGGTCTAATAGGCCAAACAAAAGGTAAAATAATACATCTGTGCCTATTCTTCAGATATTCCTCTTATAGGCAAATGCTTTTAAAAAGCACAAGAGATAGCGTAAAAACAACTGAGCTTATCTTTTGTTATTACGCCACATGTAGTTGATCTTGAAGATAAAAGCCAATAGGCCAATCACTAAAAGACTTAGGTTTTCTAAATCTATCTATGAGTAACGAAAAACATTTATACTCATATAAAAGATGTCTTTATAAACGAAGACGAAGTGAGCGACTTTTGTAATTTAGACAAATTCAATAGCTTGCTATAATAAAATAGTTTCAGCTTTAAAAACCGCTAAAGCTTATTTTTGTTTTATGGCAAAACCAGGAAGCGGAAAGACATTTTTACTAAACAAAAATAGCATCTGATCTAAAGAAGATAAAAGGTTGATCGCATCCATTCTTCAGCGAAACTTCTTTTATAAAAGCAATTAGTGAAGAGGTATGGCAACACATTAGACAATATAGATAATTTTGAGAACTTCATCACACACTATTCTAAGAAATTTTAAAAGATAAAGATAGAAATCTTACAAAATCAAACAGATAGTTATATTGGACGAGGCACAGCTTTATCCAACTGAACTTATTGAAAAATAAGACTTATAGCTGACAATCGGGATGTTTAAGTTTCTTTTTACGATACATAAAACCGAAAAATGAAGATGTATTGGCAAAGACTATTTTCAAAACAAGACTGGGAAAGCATTGAGCTTGGAAGTGCAACTACAGATGAGATAATCGTCTACTTGCAAAGAAAACTAGAACAAAAAGGATATGAAAAATATCTACTTTCAGACTACGATAAAGCCTGTGAATGGTGCTCTGGAAAGTTACGTACGACTAAATAAGATCATGTATAAATTCGAGAGTTGTGCAGGTTTTACGAGCAAAACCAGCCATCAAAAACCTAAGTGATGAAAATGCAAATATCAGAATTTTAACCATGTCGGCACTTGACGCAGGACTGATAAATGCTTGAAATCAAGAAAATTCAAAGACTAGAAAAACTTCTACGAAAGAGTATGAGAACAAACCTAATCCTTTAAAATTTCTTATAACTGGTGATATCTAAATTTCTGGTTATTGAAATTTAGCAATCGATAGTGTTGCTGATAATTTTGATATTTTGAAGCCAAAAAGAGAGAAACAAAGCCCTGCTCCGTAGTAGCACAGAAAGCAATTGACAGTAGCTCACCAAAAGCAAAAGACGTGTAATCGACTATACTAGAAATAAATACAAAAAATGCTTTAGAAAATGGAAAACAAAAAGCGAAACAAATAAAGAGAGTTGAGGCTGACGCAAGATGAGCTCAGCTGATAGCCAAAAATTAGAACAATCAATAAAAACTAAACGAAGACAATAAAGAACAAGAATCTACCAAAAACAAAAGAGCTGGCGGTGGCTGGCTGAAAACTAAATATGCCAAGCGATGATGAAAATGTTCAAAATGAGCAGTCTTATGCGCAGCCTCTACCAAGCGAGAGAGACAATAGAACTAGAACCAAAGACAAAACCTAAGATTGACATCATCTCAAATGCAAAATAGATGAAAATTTTCGAATATTAAAAAGATAATTTAACATAAAAATGTCAAAAATGCACTCGATATAAAGCGAAAAATGTTACGAAGAGTTATAGTGACGCTATAAAATGGGCTTTAACGGCAAATGAGTAGATAGTAGCTCTGAAGAATCATGGATTGTATTTGCAAAAGCAAAATATATGTTAAAACAAAAGATGATGCGCTACGCGCACTAATGGAGTATAACAAAAAGATAAACAAACCAGTCATAAATGAGCTTATAAAAAGATAAAAAGTGACACGCTGTGAGTCAATACTAATATTTTTCAGCAATCAACGCCTTTATCTTGGCAGTGTCGAGATAAAAAGGTTAGTTTTTGAAAGGTGAATACACTAGGATTTCTGTAATCAAAAAGTGCAAGACTTTCTAAAAAGACTCACAAAAACGAAGAACTTGTAATATATTTGGCATATCTTGTTTTAAAATTAACGATATAGATAGACTTGCTGTACTACCAGCAAGCAAACTATCTAGAAATCACAAACATCAAGGAAAATGCAGCGTATTTTGCAGATATCTTGTTTAGCTACATCATGCCTTTTAGACGGAACTGATATAAGCTATTAGACTTCCAAAAGAGCGATTATATACTCTCATTTCATATTTGATAATATGTCAGTACGTTGAAGAACTTGTATATTTATTTTTGAAGAGTCAAACTCAGATACAAGATATGAGCTTATCAGCATCTTTTGGGTGCAAATTCTCCAAAAATGATTTTACTTTATGACTGATCTTATTGTCAGATTGAGTATAGGTAGATATGCAAAATGAACAATCTTTGGATCAATATTAAAAAGCATAGAACAACTACTAAACTCAATAGCGAGCACATTCAAATCTCGTTGAGGATAAAAGCTAGCTCAAAAAGACTATTAAGCATCTTGATAAATGAACATATAGTTGATGAAGAGGGCTTTTTGACGTATTATCTGATATTTGAGAAGAGGAAATGCTGATATAGATGATATTTCTACTGATCTTCAAGTAGATCAAAAACGCTTTTATAGAGCATAGTTTGTGAAATCGAAGATAACTTTTGATCTTGATGATATCGACATCGACTACCGCATCAGTGAAAAGCTACACCGCTCAGCTAAAAACATATAGCGCGATCCCTAGTAAAAGAAGACGAGATAAGTGTATATATATGCTGATCCATTTTGATGTTATAGCTCAAGACAAAGTGCACTTTATTCAATAGGAAGCTCGCTTAAGTGGCATGTGCTGATCCAGCACAAATGAAAAATATATAAATAAAGTAGCTCTTAATGAGAGCATAAAAGATGTCGTTGCAGAGATCAGAAGAGAGCTTTCCAAAGCTGCAGCTAGTCAAGGGCAAAACACTGAAAACTCTGGAATTTTAAAGCTAATAGAGATCATCTTAAAAACATCTATCCAAAGCAGAGCCAGCGATATCCACATCGAGCCGACCGAGACAAACTGCATCGTAAGAAGCAGGATCGATGGCATGCTAAGCGAGACATTTGCATGTTGATGAAAAGATATCTATCCGCCGATGGTTAGCCGTATGAAGCTACTATCAAACATGGACATCGCAGAGCGCCGCCGCCCACAAGATGGTAGATTTTCAGCTCAAATCTTAGACAAAGAGTATGATTTTCGTATCTCGACGCTACCTATCTTAAATGGCGAAAGTATAGTTTTTAAGGAATTTTGGATAAGTCAAAGGTTATTATAAACTTAGAAGATCTTGGCATGCATCCTGATAACTTCGCTAAATTTAAAAAGAGCATGAAAGCACCTTATGGCATCATCCTTGTTACTGGTCCAACAGGCTCAGGTAAGACTACGACACTTTACGGCGCTCTAAATGATATAAAAAGCGTAAAAACTAAGATTATCACAGTTGAAAGATCCTGTCGAATACCAGCTAAATATGATCCAACAAGTGCATGTAAATGAAAAAGCCGGTCTTACCTTTGTTTCAGCCCTTCGCTCTATCTTGAGGCAAGATCCAGACGTCATAATGATAGGCGAGATCAGGGATCAAGAGACGCTTCGCATAGCGATACAGCGGCACTCACTGGTCACTTGGTTTCTCTACGCTTCACAAAATGATGCCATTAGCGCACTTCCTCGTGCGATAGATATGGGCATCGAGGCCTTATCTAGTAAAGCGAGCGCTCGTTTGCATAGGGCTCAAAGGCTTTGTTGAAAGCTCTCCACACTGCAAAACAAAAGATCACTCTATCTCAAGGCGTTTGACGAGGTTAAGCATCATCCTGAAAAGCTACCAGTTTTCAGAGCGTCGGATGTCCGCGATGCTCACAAACAGGATACTTAGGACGTGAGATGATAGTGAAGTACTCACCTATTAGTGACCATATAGCAAGTATGGTTGCAAATGGTGCTTCTAAAGATGAGCTTAAAAGCGTTGCCTTTACGAAGAGGGCTTTATAGATATGTTTCATGATGGTGTCATATGGGCGGCAAATGGCATAACCACGCTTGAAGAAGTTTATAGGTTGCTAAGATATGAAATTTTACGAGATAGAATACATAAAAGACGGCAAACGCCATGAAGATGAGTTTAAAAAGCAAATAGCAAAAACGACATAAAAGATCGTGCAAAAGTTGCTGGTATGATCGTAAAGATTAAAGAGACTCAAACTTCAACTATAAATGATGGTAGATCTACAAAGCAGAAAATTTATCAAGCTTTTTCATCTGCAAAAAGTGTAAAATCTCGCGCCTTAGTTGCCACCATAAGGCAGCTGTAGTTGTTAGACAAATGCCGGTATCTCAATACACGACAGCATCAAGGAGACAGCAAATGCTACTGAGGATAAAAGACTAAAAGAGATATTTCAAACAATAGATGAAGATCTAAACCAAGGAGCAAGTCTACACTCAAAGTACAGAGACTCAAGAAGAGCTTGAGGATGTCACCAGCTATTAGGATAAGGCTGGTGAAAGTACTGAATATGGCTGACGCATTTCTGCAAAGCTTTGCTCTATCTTGCAAGAAGTCTGGGACAATCAGCAGAAATTTAAAAAAGCGATTCGTTATCCTATAACTGTTATTTGTGCTAATATAGTGCTAGCTTTTATTATATTAATGACATCAGTTGTACCGCACTTTCGTGACACTGAGCAGCCAAATGCTGAACTGCCACTTCCAACTGCGTAAATTTTATTAAATATCGAATATGCTATGAGTCATTATGGCATATATATCGTCGCAGTTCTTTATCATTTTTGCAATCTTATTAAGAAAATACTATGTAAGTGATGAGACTTAGAGATAGGGATTGATAAATACTCTACTAAAAGTTTATCCAATAGGTAAAATAATATGCAAATATGAGCAGATTTTAATTAATATTTTACAGAGCTTCAGCGCGCTGGCCTTCCTATCGCCGACGCATTAGATACTGCTGTTGTAACTGTGTCAAACCAAGACATAAGAAACAAGCTTTACTGAGTTAAAGTATTAGTTAGGGCGGTGTAAAGCTTTTAACAGAAGCTTTTTAGACAGACTGGACTTTATGAAGGTATGCTAATACAGATGATAAGCGCAGGAGAGCAAAAGTGGTAGTTGAGATGATATGACCGAAAAGTTACTGATTATTACAGACGATGAAATTGAATGATATAATAGACAATATTTCAAATTATATCGAGCTGCAATTTTGCTAGTGTTTATAGCTGCAATGGTGCTTTTGCTAGCCCTTGGTATATTTATGCCGATGTGGGATATGGCAAAAAGCTGTTAAAAATTTAATTTTAGACGACAAAGGAGTAAATGTCTATAGAAAAAGAATTGAGTGTTGATGAAAACGCATTTTTAGTTTCAAAAACTGACCCAAAAGGAAGGATCACTTACTGTAACGAGCCGTTTTTAAATATAGTAGAGCTAAACAAGGTGATCTTTTAGGCAAACCACACAATATCATAAGGCATCCTGATATGCCAAGAGTTGTTTTTAAAATGCTTTGGGATAGAGTACAAAAATAAAGAAGAAATTTTTGCCTTTATATATAAAAGTTTTAATGGAGGATTTTACTGGTCTTTGGAAACATAACAGCATCGCTTGATCAACAAGACAATATAGTTGGTTATTATTCTGTTAGACGCAAACCAAATCCAAAAAGCTATAGAGGTACAGTCTCTTTATACAAAATTGCTTGAATTAGAGCGCGATGGTGGTATTGAAGCATCTAAAAGTACTTATTAAATTTCTTTGAAGAGAAATCAACTAGCTATGATGAATTTATAACAACTTGTAGGGTTTTAAAAATGTTTAAGAAAAAATCAAATGCACAAGTGAAATTTAGACGTTGTTAAATCAGCAAGAAACGGTATACTAGAGCCTCGCATAGTAAATGTTGGCGAAAAGATCGAGATGAGGAACTGTTTGAGTACAAATGATCTATTAGATCAAGTAGAAGTCTTCTAACGTGAGATCGCAACTCCATCCAAGCTGCCCAAGAGTCACGCATAGAAATATCTTTAGCAGAAGGTTTTAGGGGGCATTTACAGGAAATGCTATATCTATGGAGACAAATGGCGCTTATTGGTATCAAAGAGGGACAAAAAGCAAAATTAGAGGCATACTTTAGTGAACTTGATAAACTTGGAAACGGCATAATGGCATAAATGATGTTAGAATGACCTAAAGTGAAAGCATTAAAATTTGAGCCAACAGCAGCAGATGCTGGCCAAACAGCACAGGTTGCTAAAGAAAATATGTCAAAACATTACGGTGACTAGCCAAAAATATGGGACAGCTTGATGATTTAGTACAAAAGCTGCACAAATGTTACAAGCATGCTAAGCACTAGAGCTCTGAGATAAGTTCGGTCTTACTGTAATAAAAGATATTGCCGATCAAACAAATCTACTAGCGCTTAATGCAACCATTGAAGCACTGCAGAGAGCATGGCAGATGGGCTTTGCAGTCGTTGCTGATGAGGTTAGAAAACCAGCTGAAAATACACAAAAAGCAGCAAGCGATATCGAAGTAAATATAAAAACACTCAACAAGAAGTAAAATGGATCGATGAAAATTCTATAGATGAGATATCAAAGCTAACTACACAAAATGTTGAGACTCAAAAAGGTATTAAGCGAATCTCAATATAAATGCACAAAATACAGCACAAAAGACATCAAAATATGTTGAAAGAACCTTTGCAATAATTGCAGAAAAATTTTCAAATAGCTTATAAAACTAGGGCATATCTCGATGTTATAAATGAACAAGGATATGATGAGGAGATACAGAATTTTAGCTCAAGGACTAGCAGATTGGTATGAAAAATGATAGTATTAGGAGCATAAGCTTGATGTACATTTCATCAAATCACAAGAGCTGACAACCTCTAAAACAACAATGAAATTAAACATTTACTTGAGAAATCAGCTCACAGGATATAATGAACAAAATTTGAAACTATTTTGTAGAAGAATTAAAAAAGATAGAAAAATTAAGCGAGCAATATTTTCGCCTCTTTATAATAATATCTTTGGCAAACAAACCAATTTTATTTAGCTTATCTTTGATGTTTCTTTGGGTGGTCAAAAATAAAAGCTTTTGCACTGCCCTCTTTTTAGCTCTTTAAATCTAGACTCAAACTCAATGCAAAAAAATGCCTGACGTTGGGATATTATCGATCGATGAGTCACTTAGATATTCGCTACTTTCAGTTATGCTTGGATTGTGCGTGATGATGAAAATTTCATCTACTTTTTGTCTACATTTCTTACGAACTCCAAAAGATCCTCAAAGCTTATGTCGTAAAGCTCGTCCTTTTATCTCTATGGATTTTTTTCTTTAACTTTTAAAGTTTTTAGCGATGATTTTTGCTGTTTGCTCGCATCTTTTAGCACTGCTTGAAAAAGATAGCTCCCGGCATCACGTCATACATTTTTAGCCTGCTAGCCATAACTTTAGCGTCCTCTTTTGCCTTTTTGGGACTAAGCCTCTTGAAGCGTCTTTTGCGCCGTCTTTGTTCTCATCAACTGCTTTTGCATGCCTTATGAAATAAATTTTGCTCATGATCTCTCCTTTGAGAAATTCTTTATCCAACTAAGCTCTTCCTCGCTAAAATCCAGCCTTTAAGCGGTCTTTTTCGTTGATCTCTCAATGCTTTTAAAATGAATTTGGATATAATTAATATGATGTCAAAGTAGCTTTTCTCATCGACACCCTCTTTTTTTGCAGGCAAATTTAAACCACTTATCGCCCTTATAAACGTGAGAGACTTCCTCTTTTAAAAGATGACTTTTAGGCACTCAATGAGCTCTTCTTGCCCGCCCTCAGATTCTAGCCTTTTGATGATGTGAGCGTTTGCATCAAGCCCGTTTGCCTCCATATATCTTGGCAGTAGCGCCATGCGGCTAGTAAAGCCCTATCTGAAGTCTTTTGAAGTGCGATAAAAGGCCATCATGCACGCTTAGCTCGCCGTATCTGCCGCCCCTGCTTTGTGAGTGATTTTTCTATCATGCAAAAGTGCCTGATCTCATCCTCAGCTACCTCCAGCCAGTCCTCGTAAAACTCCCTTGGCAGCCCTCAAATCTATAACAAGCATCAAGCGCGATGTCGATAGCGCTAAAATCTGATGTGAGCGACTGAGTGGATGAATTTAGGTTTTTATCTTTTGGCTTTGCCTTTTTGTTTAGCTCTTTTCATGCTAACGACGTCGCAAATTTGCAGCGTAGCATGGGGTAGTTAGCTCATTTGGCGCAGAAATTTTCATCAAAAACAAATATCCAATTTTGATCTAACTTTTCGTAAAATAGCTCAAATTTTAAAAATTTAAGCTCCACGTCGCCCTCCTTTAAAATATCCCAGATCTCATCATAAAAATCTCATCTGCTCTCTTTAGGTAAATTTAGCATACAAACAGCCGATACCCCAGCCTATAAAGTGCGCGTACCATGCGACATTTATGCCCATAAGTAGTGGCAAAAAGCTCATGGCAACAACGATGGCAAAGTAGCCAAACCACGCCTTTTTATCTGAGTAAAGCACCGAGGGTCGCCAGCATGCCAAAGAGCATACACAAAGCACCGCTTGCACTGACTAAATTTACTACATTTCTCATTTTCAAAATGCAAAATATATATAAATAAAGCTTAGAAATTGCGTCAAAACGCCGCCAACGATATAAAAATGATCAATTTTTCGTACCAAGATATAGCTCGCTCATCGTGCCAACTTGATATAAAAAGAGCATATTCATGAGCAAGTGACCTGCGCCTGCGTGCATAAAGATAGATGTGAGAGGCTGAAATATATAGAGTTTTTCTAAAAAATAGATATTTAAGCCAAGCGCGAGCCATAACTCACGCGAGTGCAGAAAAGTAATACCAAAAATGCAGCTAAATTTAAAGGATAAGTGCAAATGTAGCTGGGCTACTTAGCTTTGCCATATCCAGCAAATCTGTTTGCCGCTAGGCAGCTAGCGTTTGAGCACCTTACGACGTAGCTGTTTATCTCTTTGTCGCCCTTTTAGGTGCGTGTTTTTTTGTTTTAAATCCATATAGCTGTGGATTATCCTGCCGCCAGAGTTGTGGATAAATTTCACCGTCTCATCTGGGAGTATGGCCGTTACGATACCAACGTGAGTGACGTTTTTCTTGTCTTTATTTTTGTATGCCTTTGCCAAGGGTGTTTTGAAAAAGAAGATAAGATCGCCTTTTTGGATTTTTTATGAGTGATCACTTTTGGCTTTCATAGAAGTTGTAGATGGCTTTTTGACTTTCTGCCACCCTTGCTGTAGTAGTTATTGATAGTTTTTCATCAAAATACATATTTTTATATTTTTGCATTTACGATAGAGACGAAGCCTGAGCAGTCGCCCCTGCTCTAGTGTTTACTATTTTTTTAAAAAATGAACCACTCTTTATCAGCTCTGCCGTCATCTTCGTCTAAAAGCTCACTTGAAGTTTGCCTGCTAAAGTCTTCGTTTGTAGAGGCGGTTTGATTGTAGTCATTTTGTGGGATTTTAGGCTCATTTGAGGTGAAAGAACAACCTGTAAAAAAGTGCAATACAAAGTGCAAAAAAATATTCTTTTATTTATTAAACTTAACATATTTTTATCCAAAATAATTAATTTTCGTAATTTTAACTCTTAAATGTAAATAAAGCGAAAAATAGCGCCCTGTTTTCTTTACTCTAAGTTTAAAAACAATATAATCGGCAAAAAAATATATTTTCTTAAGGCAAAAATAATGATGCACTATCTAAAAAATAGAAGGCAATGCCAAATTAAGCGGCGAAGTAAAGATCAGCGGAGCCAAAAATGCCGCCCTACCTATCATCGCCCTAACCCTACTTGCTAAAAATAAGATAAATTTAACAAATATCCCAAATGTCGCTGACATAAAGACGCTTTGCCAGTTGCTAGTTAATCTTGGAGCAAAGTGTGAATTTAAAGATGAAAACTCACTAAGTATCGACACGAGCAGCGTAAATTCGACAACGGCAAACTACGACATCGTTAGAAAGATGCGCGCTTCTATATTGACGCTGGGTCCGCTTTCTAGCGCGCTTTGGACACTGCGAAGTGAGCCTTCCTGGAGGCTGTGCGATCGGACAAAGACCTATTGATCTGCACCTAAGCGCACTTGAGAAAATGGGCGCAAATATCGAGATAAAGCAAGGCTACGTCGTCGCAACCGCGCCAAATGGTCTAAAAGGCGCAAAGATAGTTTTTGACAAGATCACCGTAACTGGCAGCGAAAAACATCATCATGGCAGCAGCCCTGGCGCACGGCACGACAGAGCTTTTTAACGTCGCACTGAGCCTGAAGTGGTGCAAATTTGTGTAAATGCAGCAAGAAGTGGCGTTAAAGATCGAAGGCATCGGCACGAGCGAGCTAAAGATCACTGGTAGCGGTCAAAAACTGCTTGAAATTTGTGATATCGAAGTCATCCCTGATAGGATCGAGGCTGGCACATACCCTTTGCGCTGGAGCCATCACAAATAGCAAATATCTCAGTCACAAGAGCAAATGCTGCGCACATGACAGCCATTTTTAAATAATTTGAAGAGATGGGCTTTGGCATCGAAATAGACGGCGATAAGATCACGATTCTGCCGACAAATGAGATAAAAACCAGTCGAGATAAGAACGACTGAGTATCCAGGCTTTCCAACCGATATGCAGGCTCAGTTTATGGCGCTTTGTCTTGCAGCAAATGGCGTTAGCACGATAGATGAGAGGCTTTTTGAAAAACCGCTTTATGCACGTTAGTGAGCTAGCTAGAATGGGCGCTGATATCCGCTTAAATGGTCACATCGCAAGCGTTTATGCTCCCTGCAAATTTAAAATGCAGCTGATGTCATGGCGACTGACCTTAGAGCAAGCTCAGCGCTGATACTAGCCGCTCTTATCGCAAATGGCGAGAGTTTGGTGCATAGAATTTACCACCTTGATAGAGGCTATGAGAGGCTGGAGGAGAATTTAAAAGCCTTTGGGGCAAAAAAATAGTTAGGCTTGAGGAGTAAAAATGCTAGTAAATGACGCACTTGAGGCTTTAAAAGCTAAATTTAAACCAAAAAATGAGAGCGAAATTTTACCCATTAGCGAGGCTCTTGGTAAGACCTTAACAAATGACGTGATAGCGGTCAAAGACCTGCCCTGCTTTGATAACTCAGCGCTTGATGGATTTGCGGTCAATTTGATGAAAAAGATAAACCTTATAAGATCATCGCAAGTGCCTTTGCAGGCGATAAAGAGCAGCTAGCTATCGGCAAAAACGAGTGTGTGAAGATAATGACAGGTGCAAAGATGCCAAGGGGTGCTGACACGGTCATGAGATTTGAAGATTGCGTCGTTGAGGGCGAGTTTGTAAAAGCGCCAACTAAACTTAAAAAAGGCGAAGCTTACCGCTTTAAAGGCGAAGAGACAAAAGTTGGTGAAATTTTACTAAAGAGTGGCGAAATTTTAAATACAAGAAGCGTGATGATGCTAGCAGCTCAGGGCATAAGCTTTATAAATGTGAAAAAGCAGCCTAGTGTTGGAATTTACTCAAGCGGAAATGAGATCATCGAGCCTTGGCAAAGAGCGAGCGAGGATGAAATTTACAACGCAAACGCACTTGGCATCACCGCACTTTTAAGCTCAATCGGTCAAAAAAGCTCATATCTTGGCATCATAAAAGATGAGCTAAATGCCGTAAAACAGGCATTTTTAAACGCTGCAAACTACGACATTGTTATCTGCTCTGGTGGAGCGAGCGCTGGTGAGGCTGACTTTATGAAGATAGCCCCTAAGTGAGCTTGGATACAACGAAATTTTTCTCGCACCTTGACATAAGACCCGGCAGACCTTGCAAGGCTTATGAAAAAGATGGCAGGCTTGTTTTTTTATCTTGCCCGGCAACCCTATGGCTGCTTATCTTTGCACGATGATGCTTGTTTTGCCTCTTCTAAAAAGCGAGTGTTTTGTGACGCAAAAAGCTATAAATAGCGAAAATTTAAAGGTAAAATCAGGCAGAGCAAATGCGGTTTTTGGCAATGTAGCTGATGGCAAATTTGTAGCAACTGACGGCGGAAAAATATGGCTCAGGCATGATAAACCATATATTAAAAGAGTGATTTTGTGTTGATAACTAGCCCTGATCAAGGTGAAATTCTACAAAATAGTGAAATTTCACTTATAAAACTTCCATAATCCTTGACAAATGAAAAACAATCTGATAAAATGCGGACTTCATTTTGATTGCGGGAATAGCTCAGGGGTAGAGCACAACCTTGCCAGGTTGGGGTCGCGAGTTCGAATCTCGTTTCCCTGCTCCATCTTTTTATACTCATTTTTTTATTTTCCACAAAACTTTTTGCAAATGAAGTCAGCATCTATCCGATGTATTGTGTCGTAAATGATCAAATTCACTTAGCACTTTTTGGCTTTTGAAGGCGAAGACAATGATTTCTAAACCCTAGAGGGCAAAAAGAGCTGCCAAGATAGACAGCAAAAACCTCATGAAATTCTAACAGCAATTTAAAAACATATAATGACAAAAGTGGCGGTAGCGTAGCTTTTGTGAAAAACTGCTCTATCATGGATGAAATTCAGATGCAATTTCTAAGAGAGATCAGCAACGAGTACCCGGGCATCAGCGTGAGCGATCTTAGCATCAGTCCGCAAAACAAACTCCCTGCAATTTAAAGGATCTAGTTTTTAAAAAATATTTTTAAACGATCAAAAATAGCCAAAAAGGCGTCTTTTAGAGCCTCATTTGAGGATGTTGATCTAAGTTTAAAAAGCCTTTATTTTAATTTAGCTTTTAACGCTAAAATGCCAGTTTTTATCGCCATAAATTCAATGAATACAAACCACATTTTAAGCCTGCTTGATTATCAACCAACGATGATAGAGTTTAGCAAATGGCCACGTGACGCACTCTTTGGACTTAGTGCCTCAACGCTTGTCACAAAAGTGCAGATAAGAAGCGGAGAGATTTTAACCAAACGCCAGTTTAATGCCATAAGTTTAGTCAAAAAGGTCAAATGCTAAATGCAGTTTTAAGCGAAGGTGGTGTCAAGATAATCGCCGAGGTAAAAGGCGCTTGAGGATGGAAATTTAGGCGATATGATAAAGATAAGAACAAGAGAAAATAAAATTTTACAGGCCACAGTTTCAGGCAAAAGATGAGGCAGTTATCAGATGAAAAAGGTAGTTTTTGCAGCCACTGGAGCAAGCGGGGCTGGGCTTTTTCTAAAAGCTAGTAAATGCCGCCAAAGATAGCTGTGAGGCGCACGTCATAGTTAGTAAAAATGCTATGAAAGGTCTTAGAAGCTGAAGAGAAAATCTGAGGCTACAATTTAGATGATCTTGGCGTGAAAAATTTATGATGATCAAGACCTTAGCGCAGGTCCAGCCTCTGGCTCATTTGGCGTTGAAGCAATGATCATAGCGCCCTGCTCTACCAACACGCTAGCAAAAGTCGCAAACGGCATAAGCGACACGCTCATCACAAGGGCCGCAAGTGTCGCGCTAAAAGAGAGACAAACCTTAGTTTTGGGCGTTAGAGAGATGCCATTTTCTGCGATCGCACTCTCTCAGATGCAGCTACTCTCATCTCTTGAGCTACCATCGCTCCGCCAGTTTTAGGCTACTACGCAGGCATAAAGAGCCTTTCTGATATGGAAAATTTTATCATTGGCAAGTGGCTTGATGCTTTAAAAATTGAAAATAATCTTTACAAAAGGTGGCAAATTTGAAAAAATCTTGCATCTATCCAGGGACATTTGACCCCATAACAAACGGCCATTTAGACGTTATTATAAGAGCTACGAAAATTTTTGACAAGGTAATCGTCGCAGTTGCAAAAAGTGACAGCAAACAGCCGATGTTCGCACATGAAAAGCGCATAGAGATGGCAAAAGAGGCAGTTTGCGAGCTAAAAAACGTAAGCGTTCTTGGCTTTGATAACTTGCTTGTTGATTTTGCTAAATCGCACGACATAAACACCGTCATTAGGGGCCTTCGTGCGGTTAGTGACTTTCGAGTATGAGCTACAAATAGGCTACGCAAACGCTGCACTCTGGGACGAATTTGAGACGGTTTATCTTATGCCAAGCTTAAATAACGCCTTCATCTCAAGCTCGATTGTCCGCTCAGTCTTGCGCCACGACGGCGACGTGAGCAACCTAGTGCCAGCAAAAATTCTTAAAAATTTAAAGGCGTAAAATGTATGTTTTGTTTGAAGGCATTGACGGCGTTGGCAAGAGCACGCAGATAGAAATTTTTAGCTTCTAAATTTAGTGATGCCATCGTCACAAAAAGAGCCAGTGGCACGCAGCTTGCGTAAATTTACGTGAAATTTTACTAAGCTCAAGCATAAAAATAGGCAAAAGGGCTGAAATTTTACTCTTTTTAGCTGACAGGGCTGAGCATTTTGAAAAAGCTGGTCGCTCCAATTTAGGCAAATTGATTTTTAGCGACAGAGGCTTTATCTCAGGCATCGCCTACGCTTTGGCAAATGATGAAAACTTAGATGAAAACGTGCTTTTAGAGCTTAATAAATTTGCACTAAATGATAATCGTGCAGATAAGATCATCTTTTTGAAGCAAGCCATGAGCTTATAAGCTCGCGCCTAAAAGCAAGAGGCACCAGCGATAAGATCGAGGCTCGTGGGCTAGAGTATCTTTTTAAAAAGTGCAAAAGTCTGATGAAGCAAATCTCATCAAAAAATGGCTTTGAGACGCTTTTTATAGACGCTTCTAAAAAGCATAGAGCTAATTTCAAAAGAGATAGAAAATTTTATAAATTTCTAAGTAAAAATCACAAAAATAAAAAAAGGATAATGCGATGATAACGGCACTTCGTGGCATGAAAGATATGCTTCCAGCTCGCGCGAAAACTTTACGCACAGATAATCAAAACCTGCGAGGAAGTCGCAAAAACTACGGATATGAGCAAATTTCTGACCCCGCACCTCGAGGAGACGGCGCTTTTTAAAAGAAGTGTCGGCGAGAGCAGTGACATCGTGGGCAAAGAGATGTATCAGTTTGAAGACAAAGGCGGCAACGACGTTTGCTTGCGTCCTGAGGGCACAGCTGGCGTGGTTAGAGCCTTTATCGAGGCAAAACTTGACAGGGCAAATGTGACAAAACGCTGCTTTTATCATGGCTCGATGTTTCGCTACGAGCGCCCACAAAAAGGCCGCTTAAGAGAGTTTCACCAGTTTGGCTGTGAGTGCTTTGGCGAGGGCAGCGTCTATGAGGATGCGAGCATTATCTTGATGGTGAGCGAAAATTTTCAACAGACTAAATATAAAAACAACCCTAAAGATCAACTCGCTTGGCGACGAGAGCTCAATGAAGTCTTACAAAGAAAAACTTGTTAAATTTCTAGATGAAAATGACGATAAAATTTGCGAGGACTGCAAAAGACGCAAGCTTTTAAACCCAATCCGCGTGCTTGACTGCAAGATAGAAAGCTGCCAAGAAATTTATAAAAACGCTCCAGTTATCACTGATAGCTTAAGCGCGAAGCGCAGGCTGATTTTGCAAAACTGCAAGAAATTTTAACGGCAAATGGCGTTAAATTTGAGATAGACACCAAGCTCGTTCGTGGGCTAGACTACTACTGCAAGACGGCGTTTGAGTTTATCAGCAACGAGATCGGCTCACAAAGCGCGGTCGCAGGTGGAGGCAGATACGACAGGCTCGTTGAATATCTTGGCGGTAGAGCAAGTTACGGCGTTGGCTTTGCGATGGGCGTTGAGAGGATAATGGAAAATTTTAGGTGAAGCTGAAGATGAGCGAGACGGAGTTTATCTTTGCGCGCTTGATGCGGCGAATGTTGATTTTATCTATAATCTTGGCTCAAAACTCGCAAAGAAAATATCAGGTTGAAATTTTCTTATGAAGCTAAAAACTTCAAAAAAACATCTGCAAAATGCCGACAATAAAAATGCAAAAATTTTTCCTTTGCGTGGGCGAAAATGAGATGAAAGAGAATAGTATCGGTATAGTAATTTAGAGACCAAAGATGAAAAACTATAATTTAGATGAGCTTGAAAAGGAGCTGGGATGAATGATTTTGGACTTAGCATTTGGGGCAATTCAAATTTTGTGATAGAAGACGGCAAAGTCTGCATAAACGAAGCTAGCAAGCCAGCGATCATCGATATCGTAAAAGAGATAAGAGACGATGGCTACAGAGGGCCGCTACTGCTTCGCTTTTCCGCACCTATCCAAAAAGCAGATCGAGCAGATCCACGCAAGCTTTGCAAAGGCAAAGAAAGAGTTTGCCTACAAAGGCAGCTTTAACGCCGTTTTTCCGCTCAAGGTCAATCAATATCCGGGCTTTGTAAAAACCTAGTACGCCTTGGCAAGCCCTATAACTACGGCCTTGAGGCTGGTAGCAAGGCTGAGCTACTTTTAACGATGGCTTATAACAACGACAAAGCGCCTATAACGGTAAATGGCTTTAAAGATAAAGAGATGATAAATATAGGCTTTATCGCCGCTGAAATGGGGCATAACATCACGCTAACGATCGAGGGCTTAAACGAGCTTGAAGCGATAATCGCCATCGCAAAAGAGCGCTTTAAACCAAAACCAAAGATCGGACTTAGGGTAAGACTGCACTCGACAGGATCAGGACTTTGGGCAAAAAGTGGAGGCATACACTCTAAATTGGACTAACATCAACCGAGCTAATAGAAGCTGTAAAGATGCTAAAAAAGGCAAATTTACTTGAAAACTTCACGATGATACACTTTCACATCGGCTCTCAAATAAGCGAGATCCACCCGCTCAAAAAAGCACTCATCGAGGCTGGCAACATCTACGCTGAGCTTAGAAAAATGGGTGCCTCAAATTTAAAAGCGATAAATTTAGGTGGTGGCCTAGCGATCGAGTACTCGCAGTTTAAAGAAGAGAGCAGCAGAAACTATACGCTAAACGAATATGCAAACGACGTTGTTTATATGCTTAAAACTATAAGCGAGCAAAAAAAGGAGATCGAGCCAGATATTTTTATAGAGTCAGGTCGCTACATCGCCGCTTCTCACGCACTTTTGGTCGCTCCTGTGCTTGAGCTATTTTCTCAAGAATACACCGAAGAGAAGCTAAATTTGAAAGAAAAATAATCCAATTTGATAACCGAGCTAGTTGATCTTTACAAGTCAATCAAGCCTTCAAACGCCCTAGAGTACCTGCACGACGCCATCCACCACACTGAGAGCATCCTCACGCTTTTTGACCTAGGCTATGTCGATCTGCAAGATAGGTCAAACGCAGAGGTGCTTTTAAGGCTCATTAGCAAAAAGGCTGTCGTGATGCTTGGCAACAAGAGCAACTCAAGCGATCTAACTAAAATTCAAAAAGAGGTTCAGAGAGATACCTGCTAAATTTTCTCGATCTTTCAAAGCTTGCCAGACTTTTGGGGGACTAAAGCAAAATTTCCCTATCATGCCACTTGACAGGCTCGATGAGCGCCCTACTCTGCCAGCTTCGATCTGGGATATCACTTGCGATAGCGACGGCGAGATCAGCTATGATGACGAGAAAAACCCACTACTTTTACACGACGTGGATGTAGAGAAGGAGGATTATTTCTTGGGATTTTTCCTAGTTGGCGCATATCAAGAGGTGATCGGCATGAAGCACAATCTCTTTACTCATCCAACAGAAGCTACCGTGGAGATAACAAGCGATGGCTACAAGATCACAAATTTACTAGAGAGCCAGTCGATCCTTGATATCATGGAGGACATGGACTACGATATCTACGAGATCCAAGACACTCTAAATGAGCGCTTAGAAAAATCAACTCTGATAAACGAAACACAAAAAGAAGCAAATTTTGGGCGAACTTTATCTATTTTTAAATGACAATAGCTACTTAAAGACAATCAACTAAAAAGGACGAAAATGCAACTAGCAAACAGAATGCAAACATTGAGCGAATCAATCACAATCGCGATCAGCACAAAAGGCCAAAGAGATGAAGGCTGCTGGCATCGACGTGATCTCGCTTTCAGCTGGTGAGCCTGACTTTATGACTCCAAAAAGATAAGAGAAACTGTAAAAACGCACTTGATAACGATAGCAAAAGCGGCAAATACACGCCAGTGCCGGGTCTGCCTGAGGTTATAGAGGCCATTAGAGCAAAGCTAAAAAGAGATAACGGACTTGACTATAAAGCAAATCAAATCGTCACAAACATCGGCGCAAAAGCACTCACTTTTTAATGTATTTCAAGCGCTTATCAACCCGGAGACGAGGTCATCATCCCATCTCCATACTGGGTGAGCTACCCTGAGATCGTTAAATTTTGTGGCGGCGTGCCTGTCTTTATCGAGGCGGATGAGAGCACAAATTTCAAAGTCACAGCCGAGCAGCTAAAAAAAGCGATCACGCCAAAAACAAAGGTCTTTTCACTAAATCACCCGACAAACCCAACTGGAGCTGTATATACAAAAGATGAGATCGCGGCATTTGGCGAGGTTTTAAAGGGCACTGACATCATCATCACAAGCGATGAAATTTCTGAAAAAGTGATCTACGGCAAGAAATTTCACGCAGTAGCCTCAGTGAGCGAAGATCTTTTCAAAAGAACGGTCACGATAAATGGACTAAGCAAGTGTGGCGCGATGCCTGGCTGGAGATTTGGCTATATCGCAAGCTCGATGGACTCAGCTAATTGCTGGCATCAAAAAGCTTCAAAGCCAAAGCACAAGCAATATTAGCTCGATCGTGCAAATAGGCGCTATCCCATCGCTTCTTGGCGAAACTGATGAAGACATCGAAAAACATGAGAAAAGAGTACGAAAGAAGACGCGACGTGGCAGTTGAGATGATAAACGCTATCCCTCGGCTAAGCGTAGTTAAGCCTGATGGCGCTTTTATCTATTTGTAAAATGCAAAGATGTAGATAGCGACTCACTTAGATTTTGCAAAAAATGCTTGAAGAGGCGAACGTAGCGACCGTGCCGTGCAGTTGGCTTTGGCATGGAGGGATACTTTTAGAATTTCTTTTGCAACAGACATCGAGAGCATAAAAAGAGCGATCGAGAGGATCGCAAATTTTGTAAAAAGCTGCAAAGACTTTAATGATCAAATTTAGAGTAAATGGCAAAGTACTTTCGAGCTTGAAAACGATATAAATGTTTATGATTTTTAGCTCAAAATGGCTATGAGCTTAAATTATAGCCCTTGAGCGAGACGGAGAAATCTTTGCCAAAAAGCTTTGGCGTGAGCGCTTCATGAGCGAGGGCAAAGCTTATGAGATCGTCACTTTAGTTGGCGGTGGATGAGGAGAAAATGATAGAGATTGTATTAAATGGCGCAAAATGTAGTGCCAGCAAAAAGCCTTAGCGAGCTAAAAGAGCTTGCTCTTGGCGATAAAGAGAGTGAATTTATACTTTTTAGAGAATTTAACGCGACAAAGCCAGACATTTTTATCGTTGATGGCTTTGCTATAAAAGAAGATAGCGAGCTAAAAGATGGCTCAAACGTCGTATTTATAAGGCGGCGTGATGCCCTGAGCGTGAAGTTTTACGCGCGATGATCGCCTCACGAAACAGCCCTGAGCCACCTAGCCCTAAGCAAAGCGGTGATCGGCGTGGCTGGACTTGGCGGACTTGGCTCAAATATCGCGCTAAGCCTAGCTAGAGTTGGCGTAAAAAGCTAGTGCTTGCCGACTTTGACGTCGTTGAGCCAAGCAATCTAAACCGCCAGCAGTATTTCGTCCGCCACATCGGCTTAAAAAAGACGCAGGCGCTTAAAGAGCTGATAAATGACGTCAATCCCTTTGTTAAGGTCGAAACTCACGATATATTTTTAGATGAAAAAAACGTGGCTAGCGTCTTTGGCGAGTGCGAAATGTCATGCGAAGCCTTTGACAACGTCGCTGGCAAGGCGATGATACTAAACGAAGCTGGTGCCAGCTTAAAAGAGAAAAAGATCATCGGCGCCTCTGGCATGGCAGGATACTTTGAGCTCAAATCTCATAAAAACCATAGGACTGCAAAAATGTCTATCTTTGCGGCGACCTCACAAATGAGGCGAAGATCGGTCAAGGGCTCATGGCGCCGCGCGTTGCGATCTGCGCAAACCATGAGGCAAATTTAGCCATTAGACTGCTTATGGGCTTGGAGGCGTAAGTGCAAAAGTGATAGTTTGATCCTGGCGGCAAGGAGTTTCAAAGCCGCTTTATCCTTGGCTCTGGCAAGTACTCGCACGAGCTCATAGACTCAGCTATAAACGAAGCTGGCGCGCAGATCCTAACCCTCGCTCTTAGGCGCATAAACGAGAGCAAAGAGCGAAATATACTTGACTTTATCCCAAAAGGCGTGACGCTTTTGCCAAACACAAGTGGCGCTAGAAACGCCAAAGAGGCCGTTCGCATCGCCCAGCTCGCACGTGAGCTTGGATGTGGCGAGCTTGTTAAGATAGAGATCATCACTGACTCTAAATTTCTCTTTCCAGACAACGCCGAGACGATAAAAGCCTGCGAAGCCTTGGCAAATGACGGCTTTGTGCCGATGCCATATATGTTTCCAGATCTAAATGCCGCAAGAGCGATGCTAAGTGCAGGTGCAAGCTGCATTATGCCTCTAGCTGCGCCCATTGGCTCAAAACCAGGGGCTAGTTTTTAAAGATATCATTGAGATTTTGATAAACGAGCTTGATACGCAAATCATCGTAGATGCAGGCATTGGCAGGCCATCACAAGCGTGCGAAGCGATGGAGATGGGAGCAGCTGCTATCATGGCAAACACAGCCATCGCCTCATCTAAAAATATCCCGCTCATGGCAAGAGCTTTCAAAGAGGCGATCATCGCTGGTCGCAACGCCTATCTAGCAGGGCCTTGGTGCAAAGAGCAAAAGCGCAAACGCCTCATCGCCGCTCACTGGATTTTTAGACTGATGAAATTTACAAGAACCGACCACATGCAGCTACTACCTCACATGCAGGATGTTGGTAGCGACATTATGGATGAGATTTTAAAAGAGCGAGCTAGCTACAAACCTGAAATTTACACCGAAGCAGACGTAAAGGCAGTCCTTAATGCAAAGCACTGCTCGCTTGAAAATCTAAAAGCCCTACTCTCGCCTGCTGCAGCGCCATTTTTAGAGCCAATCGCCCAGCTTGCCCAGGCAAAGACAAGGGCAAATTTTGGCTCAAACATCACACTCTTTACGCCGCTTTACATAGCAAACTACTGCGATAACCTCTGCGTTTATTGCGGTTTTAACGCTAAAAATAATATAAAAAGGGCAAAGCTAAGCGACGAGGAGATCACAAGGGAGCTAAGAGAAATTTCAAAGAGTGGCTTAGAAGAAATTTTGATCCTAACAGGCGAGAGCGAGACCAACTCAAGTGTCGCTTACATCGCAAACGCCTGCGCTTTGGCAAAGAAATTTTTTAAAGTCGTTGGGGTTGAAATTTACCCGCTAAACTCAGATGCCTACGCCCTACTTCACAAAAGCGGCGCAGACTACGTGACCGTCTTTCAAGAGACCTACAATCCCACAAAATACGAAAAAATCCACCTTGGTGGCAATAAAAGGATATTCCCATACCGCTTAAATGCACAAGAGCGAGCTCTTCTTGGAGGCATGAGAGGGGTTGGCTTTGCCGCACTTCTTGGCATAGATGACTTTAGACTTGATGCCTTTGCGACCGCACTTCACGCAAGCTTAGTACAAAAAAAATATCCGCACGCCGAGATCGCATTTTCATGCCCAAGACTTCGCCCTATTATAAACAACGACCGCATCAATCCACGCGACGTGGGAGAGCGCGAGCTTTTACAAGTGATCTGCGCTTATAGAATTTTTCATGCCAACAGCCAGCATAACGATCTCAACCAGAGAAAAGGCGAAATTTCGCGACAACGCCGTAAAAGATCGCCGCAAATAAGATAAGCGCTGGCGTAAAAGTGAGCATCGGCGCTCACGGCGAAGAGAAAAAGGGCGACGAGCAGTTTGAGATAAGCGACGACAGAAGCGTGGATGAGATAAAAGCAATGATAAAAGCAAACGGCCTAGAGCCCTTGATGAGTGAGTATGTCTATGTTTAAAATCTTCTGTGGCTGACTTTGAAAGCTATGAGGGCGATGACTTTTTAAAGAGAATCCAGCTACTTTGCAAGGCTGGCGTGGATGAATTTTTGCTTCGTGCAAAGGGGCTAAGTCGAGGCTCATTTTTACGATCTTGCTAGGGTTGTGGCTCAAATTTGTGAAAACTACCGCAAGAAATTTGTCATTAATCAATTTTTTGACGTAGCTTGCAAGCTAAAGAGCGACTTTTGGCTCACTTCAGCACAGCTTGATTTTTTTAAAAATCACGGCGTTTTTAGATGAATTGAAAAAACAGCTGAAAATTTACGCCCCAGCTCACGACCCAGAGCAGGCTAGTACTCAGCCTCTATCGCTGACGTGCTCGTCGCTTCTCATATATTTGCCACCTCTTTGCAAGGCGGGTCTAGAGCCAAAAGGAGTAATTTATAAATGAGCTAAAAAGCTTAGACAAAGAAATTTACGCACTTGGCGGACTAGACAGCGGGAACTACAAAGAGGCCATAAAAGCTGGCGCAAACGGAGTTTGTTTTATGAGCCTAGCGATGAACGGCGATATGGAGCTTATAAAAAGATAATAGATAGCAAAAACGGCTAAATGTAGTATAAATTACACAAAAATAATACAGTAAAATTTTTACTCATTTTTGCTAGCGATATATGTTTTTATATCAAATATAAGTAGCGTCACAAGTGATGGCAGTATATAGGGAGTTTAGCACTAAAAGCAGCGACTTTTGTCAACTTTGACTTTATTAAAGTCTCTATGTCAAGGCTGCTGTTGTAGTTAAAAAAATATAGCAAGGCAAACTCGCCAACAAGAACTATACGAGTGATCTTTAGCAAGATGTCATTTCCCAGTCTTGCAATTTATCATCGACCACAAGCGACAAAGTGATCCAGCTAAGCAACCAAATTGAGCAGGCTAAAGCATAAACAGTAATGCTTTTCATCAAATTTTTCAAGTAGTAAAAATACCAAAGGTTGCAAAAATACAAGGCTAGCGATAAACCAAAGAAGTGAGCTAAAGGCCAGCAGACAAACACAGCCAAAGATAGAAATGGCAGAGATAAAGCCAAAAACCTCTAACCCAAGATAGTAGGCCAGCGCATAGGATAAAAAGAAAGAACAAGCCACTTTTATAACAAGTCGCCACCCTATTTGCAAAAGGCAGTGGCTTTTAATTTAGGCTATCTGTCAAACTCATTTACGAGATTTTTCTTTTTGTTTTTGGGCGGAAAACTTTTCATCACGTTTTCATCAGTCTCGATAAACGCACCCTCTATAAGATCAATGCAGTATGGCACCGCTGGAAATACCGGCTCTAAGCACTCTTTTATCGCCTTTGGCTGTCCTGGTAAATTTATGATTAGCGCATGGCCTCTTATGCCTGCTGTTTGGCGTGATAGGATCGCTGTTGGGACATATTTTAAGCTCGCAGCTCTCATTAGCTCACCAAAGCCCGGCATCATCTTCTCGCAAACCGCTTCAGTAGCCTCTGGAGTGACGTCTCTACTGCTGGTCCTGTGCCTCCAGTAGTTAGCACAAGGTCGCATCCTAGCACGTCTATCATGTGCACGAGCCTCTCTTTTATGAGATCAAGCTCATCTGGGATCACCTCGTAAAAATACTCTCTTTCGCTTACTATCCAGCCATCAAGCACCTCTTTGATCGCTGGGCCTGATTTGTCCTCGTATGTGCCCTCACTTGCGCGATCGGACATAGTTAGAATTTCCTATTTTTGCTTTCATTTTTTCTCCTTTATTAGTAGTTTTCATTTAAAATTTTAGCAAGCGTCTCTTTATCTACGCTCTCGTAAGCAAGCAGATATGAGCTTATCCTTGCGATCTGCTCGTTCGTGCCCTTTAAAAAGGACATTATATCATCTTTTGCCTGTTTTAAAATTTCTTCCACATCGTTTGGATTTGGCACGAAAGAATTTCCCATGCCATACTCATAAACCATCTTTGAAGCGATCTCTTTTGCCAAATTTAGATCATTGCTTGAGTTTGAAAATATGTCGTTCTCATCTATCTCGAGTTTGCACATGCCAGAGATTAAAACCTTTATGCGTGAGAGCATCTGTGACTTTGACTCGATCTCTTGCTCAGTCGCCATAAAGCGGTCTTCAATGAGTGAAATTTTCTCAAATTTCACATCAAACCAGTAAGCACTTAGCGCCTTTGCACCTTGATAGATGGCTTGAATTTTCTTCTCGCTCTCGCTGTAGCTTAGCACCTTTTTCTTGCCGAGCAAGACCTTGTTTAAAACAGCCTCAAAGTCTCTCATCCCTAAGCATCGCTTTCGCCGTTTCTTAGAGCGTTTTATCGCAGCTTCATTTACAAGCGTGCTAAGTGCCGCACCAGAAAAGCCAACGCTCATCCTAGCGATATCCTCGGCTGACACTTCGCAGTTTTTATCTCTTAGATATGTGTTTAGGATAGCCACCCCTGTCGTTAAAATCAGGCATTGATAAAAATATACGCCTATCAAAGCGCGCCTGATCTAAGCAGTGCCTCGTCGATCATCTCGATCCTATTTGCTGCAGCCATCACTATAACGCCTGAGTTATCTTCAAAAACCATCCATCTCGGTTAGTAGCTGATTTAGCGTAGCTTCGCCTCGTCGTTTCTAGTGCCACCCCTCGCTCTTGCCAACGGCGTCTATCTCGTCGATAAAAGATGATTGAAGGTGCGTAGGATTTGGCTCTGCTAAAGAGCTCTCTAACTCTTTTTGCGCCCATGCCGACGTAAATTTGCACAAAGCTTGCACCATTTTGGTAAAAAAACGGCACATTTGCCTCGCCAGCGACTGCCTTTGCCACAAGCGTCTTACCAACGCCTGGAGGGCCTATCATTAGCACGCCTTTTGGCATTTTTGATACCAGTACTTTATATTTTTTTGCGGATTTTTAAGAAAAATCAACTATCTCACTAAGCTCGCTTTTTGACCTCGCTAATGCCCGCTACATCGCTAAATCTCACATTTGAGATGACTGGCATCGTATTTTGATTTAGCACGCTTTCTATCTCAAAAGCGCCGTCCTTTTTGCTTAAAAGGCTCTCCTCTTTTTTCTTGATAGCCCTAAAAATATATGCATACCAAAGCACAAGACAAACAAAGATAATGCTTCCCAAACCATGCCAGGCGTGATATACTGCACGCTTCGCTCGACTGGGACCTTTTTGATGAGCTCTTTTATATCTATGCCCTCTTTTTATGATGGCAAAGCGGTTATTTTGCGCATAGAGGATGACCTCATCTTCGTCGATGACCGCTTTATCGATGAAATTTCCATCCATTAGTTGCATATATTGCGAGTAGGTGATGTTTCGTGGCTCTTTGCTAACAGCAAAAAGTAGCGCTATTATCAGAGCCATAGCGGCTATTATCAGGATATTTTTCTTGTTAAACTGTAATTTTTGCATAATTGGCATCTGGCTTAATTTCATATTCGCTTACCTCCAACCACTTTTTTGTTATGTCATTTTGACTCAGAATTTAGCTTTTGTTGTAAAACTGATCAAAGCCCTCGTAAAAGTCGCCGTTTTTTGCTCGACTAAAATTTTTAAAGTTTCGTTATGTTTTTCTGTACTTTTCATTGTTTTTGAAAAAGCAATGCTCTTGTAAAACCTTTAGCCTTGTTTTGCCACATCGCCACTTACGTCGCTCTTTTAGCGTCGCTGAGTGTGTATCGCGCCCAGGCGAATAGACAAAAGCGTGCAGATGTGTGATAGGTACCTTTTTGAAATTTTTCCACCGCTTCTGCCCACCTCTTCACTCTCGCCCGGATGACCCACGATGTAGTCAGTCCCCAAAGCAAAACCAAGGGAGCTTTAGCTCATTAAAAGCTCCAAGTCGCTAAATGCGTTGTTTCGCCTGCGCATGATCTTTTAGCATCGCCTCGCTCGTGTGCTGAAGTGCGATGTGAAGATGGCGCTCCAGCCACTCCCTCTTTTTAAAATCTTTCTAAAGCTCTCATCTATCTGGCTTGGCTCGATACTGCCAAGTCTTATGCGTCTGATGCCTGAAATTTTTGCCTCAAATCTGCTAGCAACTTTGCCAAGAGAGCTATTTGTATCCCTTTGCCGTAACTGCCTATGTTTGTGCCAGTTAAGACGAGCTCATTATAGCCATTTTGAGCTAGTATTCTAGCTTCTTTAAGATCATCGCCTCATCCATGCTCCTAGCTCTGCCGCGCACTGATGGGATGATGCAGTAGCTGCAGTTAAAGGTGCAGCCCTCTTGTATCTTTATAAATGCCTTTGTATGATTTTCGTAGTTTGTGACGATGTTTTTATCGACTGAGTTTAAATTCAAGCTCAAAAAGGGCTTTTTTGTTTTGAAAAGCTCGTTTAGATCACTCTTTTTGCTAGCTCCCAGCACTCCGTAAATTCCGCTTGCAAACAGCTCCTTGCCTTTGCTAACTGCACCACATCCTGTTAGTATGACCTTTGCACCACGTCTTTTTACGCCGTTTATATAGTTTCTAACGCCGCTATCAGCCGAGTTTGTCACGGTGCATGAGTTTATGACTACGATATCAGCGCTCTCTTCGTCGTTTGTGATCTCATAGTCTTTTGATGTAACTTTTAAAAGCTCAGTGTCGTAGATGTTTGTGCGGCATCCAAATGTTTTAAAAAATATCTTTTGCATCAGGTGTTTTCGCCCTCTTGCTCGGCGTGAGCTATGTGGTCGCTTGGCGTTTCTTTTTTGCCTATAAACATAGTTTGTGTTGGGTAAGCTATCTTTATATCATCGTGAGCCAAAAATGCCTCTATAATCTCAGCGCTTATCGTGCTTCTAAGAGCGAGCGTGGCGTATGAGTTTGACATAAACCAGCATGAGATATTTATGCCGTAAGGCTCAAAAATGTATACCCTTGGCTCTACGCTTGGATTTTTGATGCTGTACTGGCTTCTTAGCTTGTTCATCTGACGTTTTTGCGATGTCAGTATAGCCTTTTGAATATTTTTTACTATATTTTTGCTAGATAGGCGGCCTTTTTGTGATTACTATCAAAGCTTATCACGACATCTATGCCGTCCCAAACGGTCTTCATGCCGTAGTGCGAGTAGTTTGCGATGAGGTCTGTAAAGATGTAGTTATTTGGCACAAAGATGATCCTACCTGCACGGCGGTTTGTCTTATAGGTCGAGTAGCTAACGTCTTCAAAAACAGTTAAGCGAAGCAGTGAAATGTCTATCACATCGCCCACAAACTCGCTACCGTCGTGATAGACCCTGACGCGGTCGCCCACGTGGATCGTGCCACCAAACATGATAACCATCCAGCCAAGCATACTCATAAACATATCTTTCATCGCGATGGCAATACCAGCTGAGGCAAAACCTAGCACGGTTACTAGATATGTGACGTTTTCGATGTATGAAAAGAGCAGGATTATGATGATAACGGTGATGTTTAGCACGTTTAAGAATTTATTGACCGTGTAAAAATCTCTCATTATCCGTGATCGTTCTTTAACGATAAATATAGCGATAAATGTTAGTCCGATCGTTAAAAGGATGACGATGGCTGTGTAGCCCATGCTTAAAAACTGAGCCTTGATGTCAGAGGTCGTCATATTTACCGCTTCATCTGCCCTTTTTTCATAGACGCTATAAGTGGTATCAGCGATCTGTTTTGCCGCTTTGAAGTCGCCTATCTCTTGCTTTACAAGGTTTAGACTTGCTCTATTTTGCTCGCTGTCATCTATCAAATTTGAGTCTATTTAGCAATTCTCTTTTTGCTTCAAGCTTTCAAGCAAGGTGTCAAGTTCTTTGATGTGTCTTTGGTACTCGATCTTGTCGCTTTCTATCTTTTTGATGTATGAAAAGCCAGACACCAGCGCCACTGGGCTATTTATCCTAGGTGGTGTCTCCATTTCTGGGGCTGCTAGCATATTTGAAAAATGGCGTTTTCTCATACTCTTTTAGCAAATTTATCTGCTCTTTTAGAGTTTGACTTCTCTTTATGAGATCGCCACCTCTTTTTGAGCCTTTATCGAGCTTTTTAAGCTCATTTTCATTTTGCTCTAGCTCATCAAGAAGCTTTTGATAGGTGTTATAGTTGGCGTATCTTGTGATCCAGATGTTGTTTTTTAGGGAGTTATCTAGATTTGAAATTTCTTTTATAAGCTCGCTATTTTGTAAATTTTGAGACATTTTTGCTCAAGTGTAGCGTCTTTCAGCGTAGAGCGCAAAGCAAAAAAGTAGAAAAAACTAGGATCTTTTTCATTTAAACTTCTCTCAAAGTTTCTAAAACGTCCTCTTTTTTTGACGTCATTTTTGATGAACGCACTGCCGATTTTTATCTGCGATGATGAATTTATCTTATCACCTTTTTGTCTTTTATCCATAAAAACGCCTCGTAAAATGTCTCTTCGTTTGCGACCTTATAGCTTGTCGGTAGGTCACATTTCTCTAAAACCCTGCCTTTGATCTCCTCTGCCTGCACCTCGCTCATTAGGCCAAGTCTAACACTTAGGCGATTTGCCATATTCATACTCTATCGCCACCGCTTCGCCGTGTGTAACTCTTTGTAGTTTGTCCTGTTTTCATGACGTGAGCAAAGGTGTGACCGTAGTTTAGGATGGCTCTTAGCCCTTTTCTTTCTCGTCTTGCTCGACCACCCTAGCCTTTAATTTATCGATCTTTTCAACCAGCTTTGCCAAGTTTTTCATCGTCTCACCCTACGCTCATTAGCCAGCCAAACATCTCTTTATCAAAGGTTATCGCCATCTTTAAAAGCCCTCAGCCACGCCAGCTGCAATCTTCCTTTGGCAATGTTTTTAAGAAATTTATCTCGCAAAAACTGCTTTTGGCTGATAAAAATGAGCCCGATTAATGCCAATTTGTTATTTACGCCCTGTTTTTCCGCCAACACTAGCATCAACTTGCGCTAAAAGCGTAGTTGATATTACTGAGCTTATCCTCTTTCATATATGCTTGCCGCAGCCAGTCATATCGCTGATGACGCCACCAGCCAAGAGCTATGAGCGTAGATGAGCGGTCAATTTACTAACAAAAAGCTGCTTAGAATTTGCTCTATCGTCTCAAGATTTTTATACTCTCGCCGTCCGCACGCTTATGATACCTTCATCGCACTTTTAAAAACGCTAGTAGCTTTTTCAAGGTGAAGCCCCGCCACTTTGGCATTTGTGACGATGCCGACCTTGCCTTTTAGCTCTAATCTATCAAGCTCGTTTATATAATTTTATAGCTTGACGCCTTTTCCTTAAGGTTTACCCTATCTGCATTTTTCACTCACTTACTGGCACAAAAAGCTGTGCGTTTTTGACTTAGTTTTTATAAAGTCTATTTAATTTGTCGATAAAAAGGCAAAAGCGTCGCCATTTGCTACGCTCTTGCTAAACATCACAAATGAAGCAGATCATTTGTGCCTTTTTTAGCTTCACTAGCGGGTTTTTTCAGGCTGTGATTTTTCTATCTTTATGCGCTTTGAAAAGAGCGTGCTAATGCTCTCAGTGCTCTTTAGCGCCTCATCGTCGCTATGTTTGTTGTCAAAATAGTAAAATCTCATCTCCAAATCATGCTGCGCGCAGCAGTCTGTAATGACAGCTGATTGATTTTTCCACCTCTGGCTTTGATCGCCCAGTATCACGCCCTCTTTATCTTTTGAGAGCACTTGCACCGTTTTTAGCACTGGTATTTTAAGCTCATAAAAATAGCTTTTTGAAACTGTAAAAAGTATCTATCGTCGCTTATGATTAGTCCGATGTCGTGTTTTAAAACGTCACCTTTTATCGATTTATTGTCGCTATTAAAATAATCCATCAAAACAAGGATATTTTTTTCTCTTTATCGCCTTTAGCGTCTCTAACTTTTTCGCTCAAAGTTGGGTTTATCACTCTAAAAGATAAGGCGTTTGTTATTTAGCTTTGAATGCACATATAGGCTATCTTTTGATGAGCTTGCTAACACGCTCTTTACTCATTGATCTCATGTCGATTAGCGTGTAGATATTGCTGCCAAATGGACTTGGAAACTGCCCACTCTCGCGTTTTATCGAGCGATAAACGTTTTGAAGCACGTTTGGATCGCCAACGATTAGCAAGATATCGCTTGGTTGGATCATTGTGTTTGGCTTTGGCAAGATGATCTCAGCGCCCCTGTAAATGAGCGCTATCCGCCATCTTTTTTGAGCGATCGAGCTTACATGGCGATACATATATGAGCTGCCAATAGGCACCTTAACCTCCATGATCTCACCCTCGCTAAAGCCGATATTATCAGCATATACAGGCATATCTGGCAGATAGTCCATGAGCCTAGAAGCTGCGATATCTCTATATCAACCACGCTTAAATGCTTATCGCTTGCAAAAGTCTCCTTGCACTTTTCATCAAGCTCCCACGAGTTCATAAAAATGGTCTCAGTCTTTGTGCTGATCTGTCTTAAATTTTCATAAACGGCAACCGCTTCATTTTTGTTCTCACTACGATACAAAACTGGCTAAAAATAGCCATCACTTATGCTCTTTAGCTTTGAAAGACTGGTTGGATCAAACTGATAAAATGTGACTTTTCGTAATTTGCCTTTTTGGCTAAGGTCTTCGCTTTGAAACAACGATATAGTGGTGTAATTTGACTTTTGCTCCAAGAAGTCTGCTTGAGTACTTTTCTGCAAAAGCTCCATCTGCGATTATTAAAATTTTCATTAATTCTCCGTATTTTTAAAAGCCACATTATAACAAAAGGTATTTAAAATAAGCTATTTTTGGCTATAAATTTAGGGAATCACAGCCAAAAAAAAGTATTTTTAGAGATTATTTCAGAGATGAGAGTATCGATGGCTGAATTTGCAGCCTTGTTTATCGTCTCAAAAATGGTGCTTGACCTGGGATCTGGGCAGAAAATTTCTTTTGTGATCATGCCTGATTTTAGCGAGGTGTTTGCGTTAAATAGCTCGTAAGCTAGCGAAACTTCGGCCTTGTCGCCTCTTATTTGAAGTGAGATGATGCTAACTTTTAGCCTAAGATCCTTTGCATTTGGCGAAAAATATCGGCTTTGCAGCGCAGTTTGAGTAAAGTCCTTTTACGAGCGACTTATAGATCATTTCGCTTGGCTCAGATACAAATTTAGCATCGTCAAATATCTTATCTTATTGTTTTCAGCGACGATTAGAATCTTTCTGGTATCGACCATATCAAGGGCGCTTACGTTTTCTATGAAGACATTTTTTAGCTCTTTTTGCTTGTTTTCAGCTGAGCACTCTTTGTTTGAGTAGTGAATTTCATACATAGTTGCCATTGGCACGTCGGTCTTTAGCGAGCAGCCAAAAAATAAAAATGCAGCCGCTAGAAAGATTAAATTTCTCATTTTTATCTCCTTTGTCATTTGGCACTGGATTTGTGAAGAAAAACTCGTAAGGTTGTCCTCAAGTCTTTGAAGCGCACCTCTAAACTCACGTAGCGTCTTGTCAAATCCATTTAAAAACTCGCTAGCCTCTCTAAGAAGTGGAGAGACCGTGTTTCTAAGGTCATACTCGCCGTTTTTTACCTTTTGAGTAACGATATCTTGAAGCGAGCTGTATCCAGTGACAGCCGAATTTGCTGATTTGAAAACTGAATTTGCACTTGCGATTAATGTGTTTAAATTTTTAGCAAGCTCTTTTGTGTCGGTTTTGTTTAAGCTGTCGGTGAAATTTTTTACATTTTTAACGATGCTATCAACCTCGCTTAAGCCATTTTCATCGCTTAAAACCTGAGTAAATTATCGATATTTCTTAGGATTGATTCGATGTGAGAGATATTTTCAGCTGAGAAAAAGCCATCAACTTTATCAAGGGTTTGATTTATCTTTAAAGTGATGTTCTCAGCGTTGTTTCCAAGCTTTGAAAGAAGGCTCTCTTCAAGCTTTAAGATAGGCTTATCGCCTGGTTTAAAATCCTTCGTGCCTCGGCTTATATTGATACTCGCCACACCGCTAATAGCCTGAACTTCGATGCTAGCCACGCTATCAGCCTTGATAGGCAGATCCTCTCTTATCTTCATCGTGATGTTTATAAGAGCGTTTTTGTCATCGACAAAATTTATATCGCTAACGCTTCCAGCTGGCACGCCGATACCGTAACTGTAGAATCAACCTTTTAGCCCGCTTGGCAGCTCGGTCGTGTGGATGTAATACCTTTAAAATCAACCTTTGTATTATTTTTGCTAGTCATCCACCAGATAAATATGGCAAACGCTGTAAGGCAGGCTATAAAAAACATGCCGACAATGGTATAAGAATTTCTATTTTCCATCTACTTTTTCCTCATTTTAAATAGCTCTTCAAGTGGGTTGTTTTCAAGATGCTCAAGCTCTTTTATATCTCCCTCAAAGGCTATCTTTTTGTTATCTATTATCAAAAATCTATCCAAAATATCAAAAATGCTATCCGCATCATGCGTCACCATGACGACAGTTACGCCGATGCTATCACGAAGCTCTTTTATGAGCGCGTCCATCTGGCGCGAGCTAACTGGATCAAGTCCGCTGTTTGGCTCATCTAAAAATAGCACCCTGGACTCTAGCACCAAGGCTCTTGCAAGTGCAGCACGCTTTTTCATACCGCCACTTAGCTCGCTTGGATAAAGCATTGAAACCTCTTTTTTAAGCCCCACCTTTTGTATCCAAAACATCGCTATCTCATCGATCTGGCGCTTGTTAAAGAGTACTCATGGAGCAAAACGCCCACATTATCAAGGATCGTCATCGAGCTATAAAGCGCTCCAAACCGAAACATCGTCCCACTTTTTAGCTTTATCTCCTGCTCGCTCTTGCTGACTACTTTTCCACATATTGACGCCATCAAAAATATATCGCCCTTTGCTTGGCTTTTTAGATATATCATCGTCTTCATAAGCGTCGTTTTACCAGCGCCACTACCGCCTAAAAAGCCATAAATTTCAGCCTCTTTGACGCTCCAGCTCACATTATCGTGCATTATCTTGTCGCCATAACTTGTCGTTATGTTTTTTCCAACTATTATCTCGTTCATATCTTTAGCCACATAAAAATTATCGCGAAAAATGCATCAAGCGCGATGACCCAAAATATCGCATTTACAACGCTAACGGTTGTCATCGCTCCAAGACTTTGGGCGTTTTGACTAACGCCAAACCCCCTCATGCACCCAATGATCGCTATCACCGCGCCAAAAAACGGAGCCTTTATCATGCCAACAGCAAAGTGCCTAAGCTCGACCATCTCGCGAAATCTATTGAGATAGTCGCTAAAGCTGATATCAAGAATAGTTTGGCAAATGATCATCTGCCCTAAAATGCTTATGCTATCAGCTATAAAGATGATGACAGGCACGCAAAGCACCATAGCGATGATGCGAGGCAGTACTAAGAAGTTAAAGGCTCAAAGCCCATCGTCTTCATCGCGTCTATCTCCTCAGTTAGCTTCATAGCGCCAATTTGCGCGGTAAAGCTAGAAGCCGACCTGCCTGCCACAACGATAGCAGCGATGAGCGGAGCGACCTCTCTAAGCGTTAGCATGCCCATGATCTCTACTATAAATATACTTGCCCCAAAGCTTGCAAGCATCGCACTGCCAAGATAAGCAAGCACGACGCCTATCAAAAAAGCGGTGAGCGAGACGATGAAAACGGCATTTACGCCACCATCTTTTATGTAGTTGCTAAATTCTCTAAACCTTAAATTTGCAGAATTAAATAAAATCCTCACGCTCTTTATCAAAAACTCGCCCAAAAACGAGCCAAACTCAAGTAAATTTACAAATCCCTCACAAATTTTCTCACCAAGGCGCGAGAAAAAATTTAGGCTATTGTGCGGTGGCATATAGTTAAAGTCGATCTTCTCGTCATTTAAAAGATCACTCATCGCCTTTTATCTTCTCATCATTTGTAACGATCTCAAATTTCTTGCCATTTAGCGTGTTTTTTAAAAGGATCAAAACAGCATAATCAATGCTCTTTTAGTTCACTAAAAGTCAACTTAACATTGCCGTTAAGCTTTTGGATTTTTAAAAATGCTTTTGTAAATTTTAGCCTCTTTGTAGCTAAACTCGCCTGCAATTTTATGGTCGCAGTGCCGTTTGCTTCGCTAAAAACGACATCATTTCTCTTTTTGCAAAAAGTTCCTTTGCCTTAGTAATTTCTGAATTATATTATAATTTTTAGTTAAAATAAAAATCAGCACTTTTACAGGACTTAGATGAAAGTGAAGTTATAAAAAGATGGCAACGCAAGGCGCGGCGTCCTAACAACGCTCACAGCGTGATACAAACGCCAGTTTTCATGCCAGTTGGCACGGTTGGCGCAGTTAAAAGCCTAGACGCCTTTGATATGGAGTGAAATTTTAGACGCAAAGATAATCTTAGCAAACACCTATCATATGTATCTGCGCCCCGGTAGCAAGGTCGTGCGTGAGTTTGGCGGACTGCATGGATTTTTCAATTTGAGCGCTCATTTTTAACTGATAGCGGCGGATTTCAGGCATTTTCACTTAGGTCAAACACCAAAAACGACGATGGCGGGATAAAATTTAAAAGCCACATCGACGGCAGCACGCACTACTTCACGCCAAGATCCGTCCTTGACACGCAGTATGACCTAGGCAGCGACATCATGATGATACTTGATGACCTAGTCGCCTTGCCTGCTGAGCCAAAAAGGATAGATCTAAGCATAAAACGAACGATAAAATGGGCAAAAGAGGCGATTGATTACCACAAATTTATGCAAAGCAAGGGCGTTGGCTTGCAGCAAAATATCTTTGGTATCGTTCAAGGTGGCACCGACTATGAGGCACGAACATTTTGCGCGCAGGCACTAAATGAAATGCCATTTGACGGCCTTGCGATCGGCGGTCTAAGCGTTGGCGAGAGCAACGAGGCGATGTATGACACGGTTGAGGCGGTTATGCCGTTTATGGATGAGCTTAGACCACGCTATCTAATGGGCGTTGGCACACCAGAGGACCTAGTCGAAAATGTCGAACGCGGCGTTGATATGTTTGACTGCGTTATGCCAACAAGAAACGCAAGAAACGGCACGCTTTTTACTAGCTTTGGCAAGATAAATATAAAATCAGCCAAATTTATAAACGACCACGCGCCGATAGACCCAGCTTGCCAGTGCTACACCTGTAAGCGCTACTCAAGAGGCTATCTAAACCACCTTTTTAAGGCAAGGGAGCTAACATTTTTTAGACTAGCAAGCCTTCACAACCTGCACTACTATCTACTTTAATGAAAAGAGATGAGAGGCGATAGAGGTCGATGACCGCTACAATTTGAAGCGAGTACTCTATGCAAAAAGGAGCGCAGATGAGCTATAAAACGTGGTTTGTGGATATTTTTATGGAGAAGAGTTTGACTACATCACGCTCTATCTCATCATCGCAAAAGCAAGTTTTTACTTTATTTAAAGATGGGCAAATTTACAAAGAAGATCTTGAGCATGAATGTGACAAAAGCACGTTTGAAGTAGCTATCAAGGGATTTGTAATGAATATACAAATAAAAATTTAGAGCACCAAGACGAGCTAAATGAGTATGAGAGAAATTTATGCCAGCTGAGTAGGTATTTTGAGAAATTGTAAAAAGGCACCACTTTTAAAGTATGAGATCAGGAAATTAAAATAGCATTTCACACTTTTACGAAGCTTTTGCAATCTGCCAAAGTGAGCAGCAAGGGCTAAAAAAGAGCTTAAAAACAGCATCCACGAAGCAAGTGTCTTTAAAACCATAGCCAACGAATACGCCTATAGAGTTGAGGATATCTATACATTTATACAAAGCGCTAAAAACGACAAGATAAATAAAAACATCTACCTCTTAACGCTCATTTCGGCTCTATTTTTGCTGCTACTTTCATCACTGGCTTTTTTTGGCATGAATACAAACGGCATGTTTTTAAGCTCATTTAAAGACGGTACATTGATAGTTTTTGCCTTTGTAGCGATGCTTTGCGTGCTATTTTTATATTTTATTACAGATCAAATAAGGATATTAGTTAAATAGTAGGCTTTGGCAAGTTCGATCCAACCTGCCAAGTAAATTTGAGTTATTCTAATGATGATCTTCTCGCCGTCGCTATCGATGGTGATCTCATCGCCACTTTCAAGCTCATCTTTCAAGATCATAGCAGTAATATTGTGATTTTTATATTTACTAAATCATTCAACACTTTTTAAAATATTTAAATAATTTTATTCTTGAAAATAAATGTAATATAATAACTCTTTGCAAATTTTAACAAAAACACTTTAAAAACATATCGCATTAAGAAATATCATAATACTTTAGAATTTATTTTTGAAAAACTTAAAAACTATAAAATTTACATAAAGAGTAGAATTTTGCCCTGAAATTCTCAGGACAAATAGAAGATTATTTTCAAGTTCGCGGATCTTAGCCGCTTACCGCGAAGTTCGCGTAGATAGAATAACTTACCTTTCAACACGACCTTTTCTAAGAACCTTTATCTCTCGATAGAATCGCCAACATCGGGATCTTCAACACCAACACTGTTGGCGCTGATTTTTCTGATGATAACGTTTCACCAGTGCCGCTACCACGTCTAGTCTATACAAATGCCTCTGTACTTTTGAATTGCGTTTTGTCTCCCTCGTGAATACGAGTAGCCACATCGCAATGTATCTCCTGCACGGAAGTCAGGAGATTCTCTACCAGCAATTTGAGCATTTTCAAACGCTTCAATGTATTTATTTCTCATGTTTTTCCTTATTTATGTGGCTTTAGCTTTTGATATAAATCAGGCGAAAGTACCTGTTTTGCAGTGAGCCATCTTGTTTTGTTGTGGATTTTAGCATGATTACCCTTTAAAAACTCTGAAAACCACAAAGAGAGATTTAAAATTATCAGGTTTTGTAAAAGATGGGGCTTCAGCCAAATTATCCTCAAAACTCTCCACTTCAAGGCTCATGTCGTTTCCTAAAACCTCGTGCATATTTCTTGATATCGCATCACTCACAAAGTGCAGGCAGCTCCGCCAGTTAAAAATAAAAATCACCTATACAAAAACTTCGTCCGCCCAAAGTTCAACAACTTCTCTATCAAGACCTTCTATATCTACTGCAGACAAAGCAAATATGATCTTTTTTTAGAGAGCCTCTTTGCGTCATTTTGACTAAATTCCTACCAGTTGGCGTCAAAAATAACATGGGTATTTTTATTTTTCTTTTTAGAAATTTGATCGACTCATCTAAAGGTCTGCGAAAACATCAAAAAGCCCCTGCTCCGCCTCCGATCATATAGTCATCAACCTTTATTATGTTTATCGTTGGTAAAATTTTCTGGATTTATGAAATCAATTTCATACATTTATTGTTAATCGCGCGTTTTAAAATAGAATCGCAAAAGTAAGGGTTTGACCACTTTTTCAAAAAGTGTAATAAACGTACTCATGAATTTTTCAAGATGTCTCTAGCGCCTTTTACCAAAATCTCTCCACTATCCACTTTTACGCTTGATAAAATGCCCAAATATGGAATGTAGTCTTTTGCTTTACTCGCATGCGATAAGCTTTTCATCAGTTTTATGTATAAAAGTGAATCTGCAAAATTATCTTGGATATCTCTACAACACCTGTAAATTTCTCGCCATTTTCTACAACTTTTAACCGATGATATCAAACTGAAAAATCTATCTTTTTAGTTTGCAGCTTCTGCGTGAGCTCTTTTGTGTATAAATAGTTTTGCTTTTACAAGTGTTTTAGCAAGGTCTAACATCGTAATTTCAAACAAAACCAGCTCTTTTTGTTCATTGTAGTCTTTTGCGATGAGTTGATCATCGTTTTTATCGAAAAAGGTTGCGCCCTTTTTAAATTGCTCGGGAAGTCGCTCTGTTGTGAAGCTTTAACAGCCTTTAAACCAACACATCTACCGATGGTAGCGGACTTAACAATATCACTATTCAATAGCTTTTTACCGTTACTTCCATAACTTGTATTGTCTCTTAGCTTTTACAGCCAACAATAACGGTCTTTATAGCATTATCATTTTGTTGTCTTTTGCCAGTAAAGCTTCCAGTGTCAACCTTTTATCAGCGCTTATAATGATCTCGACATGCATCACCGCTCTTGACGCTCAATAGTCACCTTTCAGTGGAAAAATCAGCCATCAGCTTGGCGTATTCGTACATCTCAAACCATTATTTTGTAATTTCAGCAACTCTGTCGCTAAGTTTAGCACCGACGCTTTTCCAGTAATCCAATCTCTTTGCTGAAATTTTATAACATCTGGCTCAAACCATAGGTTGTAATAACCAATGCCTTTCATCCAACTGCCGTCGCGTCTTTTTCTGCTATCTGTAACAACTATACGATAAAAAGCTACGTCCCATTCTTTTGTTAGTCTTACTACTGTTGCCATATTATATTCTCCTCTTGTTTTTAACAAAGCTTACTTTAGATAAAAATATCCAAATTTAAACCCTTTTATCAAACAGGTCTTTAAATGGTGCTTGTGAAAAGCATTATTTGTAAGTCCTTTGTCCGCCTTTTTCCCTGGTATTTTGTATAAGTTTTAAAGCATTTTCAAACCGTTTCAAAAACGATTTACCTCACTTGAGATAGTCCAGAGCCAGCTGCCAAACGCCTTTTTCTACTATTGTTTAAAAGGGTCTGGATTTTCAACGCTCTTTTGCGTCATAGAGTTTATCATAGCCCATATATGCGTACTTTCTTTTGAATTATCAAGGTCTACATCTTTATCTGATTTTGGCAATATTTGAAAGTCCGCATCATCCCATCAAAGATTTCATGCTACCAAGCTTTTTAACGCTTTCCATTTGATCCAAAAAGCTACAGTTAAACTGACCTATCTTTGACGGACGTTTTGGCTTCTTTTTCACTCGATAATAGTCGATGTTTTTCAACCAAAGTAGCTAAGTCGCCCTCGCACCATTGTACGGCTTACGATGTGGTCTGCGGCAGCTCTGATATCAGCTACTTTTCTCGCCAGTACCAACAAATCTACGTGATATTTAGCTGTTTTTGCGATACTACCAGCTACGCCACCCTTTGAGCTCGAGAGCCAATTTAGAAAGGATAACTCCAGAAATTTCCTGCACTCATTATTAAACTTGTAGCTGTTTTACAGATCTGTCCGGCTCATAGCGTCAGCAACGTGCAGAAATTCATGTGGATTTATCGCATTTTTACATCTTTTATCTCTTGCATCAACTTTTCATCGATCGCAAGACGACCTGCAGAATCCACCAAAAAGCACGTCATAAAGACCACTTTTTGCTTTTCTAGTGCTTCTTTTTGCTACTTTTATGGGGGTTGTTTTTCGCTTTTCATGATAGAAAAGATCGATCTGTTTGTAACGCAGAGCTGTCTTTCAGCTGCTCAACCGCCGCTAATCTTTGAATCATCACAAGCCGCAACTCAAAACTTTTTCTTAGTCTTAGATAGTTTGCAAGCTTTGATAGTTGTCGTTGTTTTTACCGCCACCTGCAAGCCAGCCATCAAAACACATGGTCGGTAACTCGGCATAGACAGCCTTGGCTGCCGTGAGCCGTTAAGATAGTAGCTACCGGACTCTGATCGCATCTAGGAAATTCTTTTTGACCAACGCCAGTTTGCTTTTAGTTCGCTTTCGATAGACGCGAGTAGATCTTTTGGTGACTTTGTGGTGAACATCAGCTTTTAAAAAGAGCTTTTTGAGCACGTCGCGCGTGTTTTAGAGTTTTTCATCATCTACAAAACGTATCTTGCTAACGGCTAATCTAAAAGACTCGCTAATTTGTTCGAACACTAATCACCTCGTTGTTATTAGCGCGTATATTACTAAAATAATTTCACGTTCTTTTACCCAAATGTATTAGATAGCTCAAAATCCAAGAGAGTTACTCTTGGGATTGGCGCTGAAATCATAGTCTAAAAGAGCGATAGAATAAGCATGCAAAACATTCTATTTGCCTATTTTTCGCCTGTATTTCCTCATCGCCAACGTATAGGTAACTGAAGCTTAGCCAAATGCACTTTTATCTGGTGTGTCCTGCCTGTTTTTATGGCAACTTTACCAGCGTACCGCACAACCATGAGCGGTGAAATTTCACTCGATCGCCTTTGCCATCTTTTTGAGATCTGAGAAGGCGCCATTTTTATATCGTTAAGATCGGCCCATTTACGACGACCTCGCCTGATGCCCCTCAACTGCAGCCACGTAATTTTCTCAACCTTCATCTTTTTAAAACTCATTTATGGCAAGGCTCGCAATCTGTCATCACAAGAAGCAGCACGCCAGTTTGTGTCTTTATCGAGCCTGTGAAGTAGTGGAATGAGTAATTTGACTGATTTTTCGCTAGTTATGGCAGCTGGTTTGTTAATGGCTACATATTTTCATCTTCGAAAGATAACGCTTGGCTTTTGGCATCTCTTCGACGCTAATTTCAGTATTTTCGCTCATCAGCGCAACGAGCGATCATCACCTTTGCTCCTTGGCATAGACAGCCCGCTGTCGATTAGCCCTTTTGCCTCGTTGTTTGAGATATTTTTGTTTGGCTAAAATTTTATACGCTTTTTCTTCACTCATAGCGTGCTCCTTATATCTTCTTAGCGATCGCATCAGCGCTGGCCTGCACGGCGATCTTTGCTCTTTTTGGCGCTCACTATCTATTATGCCGCCGATCTTGCTAGCTCTTTGCGATAGATGTTTTCACCAGGCCAAATAACGCCTTTTTGTTAAATATAAACTCGCCGCTAATTATCACTGCGGGTTAAATTGCAGCGCACTGATTGGATTATGCCCACCGACATTTTGGCACAAACCGCTCCAAGCACGACCACTATCGCTAATAGCATGACATTTGCAGCTTCGCCTAAAGTATCGCAATTTACTTTAGCGTCAATCGGCGCTTTGGCTACGATTTAGCAAAGCCAGTCTATCTTTTTAGCGCAATCGCCTCGCCAGCTTTTTCCACCTCAGCAAATCTTCAGGTGGCGTGGGCGCGATGATTAAAAGATCGTTTTTAAATTTAAATTATCTAAAATCATCTCTTTCTTCACTCGCATGCGCTTGCCAGCACGATCACTCTAGCTTTTGGCTTGCATACTCTACTCGCACTTGGCACGCAGCTTTTATGTTGCCAACAACCTCTATTTCACCTGCTCCATGCGTTTTAGCCGCTCTTTATCAAGTCTCGCTTTTGGGGCGTAATCTATCTATAATTTAAAAAGATATCTGTAAAAAGCCAATTTCGGCGTAGCTTTATAGCTTTCTATCTGAAATCTTAGCGTTTATGAGGATCACGCGGCTGCCTTTTTAGCTTTGCTATGCAGAAAATCCAGCATAAGCCAGAGCTCAGCCTCAAAAATGACTAGTAATTTTGTAGCCAAATGGCGTAGTACTCAAATGGCAAAAATCTGTGTTAGAACAATATACTCGCCGCTTCAAAAGCCCGTATTTGTCACAACGCTTATGGCTTTGCTGTCACTTTGCATCAAGGCTTGCTGTTGCACTTCGCCAAATGAGCAAGCGTGGAAAATGCACATCTGCACTCTTTTGAAATTTAGGATTATTAAAGAGAAAAACGTGCTGGGATCGATCTATGGTATTGAAACTTAATAAAGTAGAAAATAGCTCCCAAAAATAGAGTATTGAGGCTAAAAATAATATATTATTATCACGAAACGTGTTATTGCTCTTGTTTATATAAAATTCCTGCCACAGTGCGGGCAAGTAACGATATCTTCGCCTTTACAACCGCAGAGAAAGTTTTATCATTTATCTGCATAAAGCAGCTATAACAAGCTTGTGTAACAGGCACAACGTGCTGTGTTGTAGAGCCCATTTTCTGATCTTTTCGTAAAATGCTAGGATCTTTTTGGTTCATCGCAGCGACAAGTTTATCTTTTAGCATAGACCCTTGCGCTCTTTTCGATCTTGCTCAGATGAAAACCCTCGCTTTTTATCTTTTCTACTTCCTTCAAGTTTGTAGCGTTTAGCTCATCTTTTGAGCATTTTTATTGTCTATTGCTTTTCAAGTCTAGCGATCTCTTCATTTGTCGCTTCGCTGCTCTTTTTGCGATATCTTCAAGACCCTGAAAGCGCTTATCTCTTTTTCGCTTTTCGCGCTTGAGCTTTTAGCTACTGTCTTTGATCTTAGCGCCAATTCCTGCGATATGAGCGTTTGTGCCTGATTTTTGTGATTTTAGATCATTTACTCTTCGTCAAGTCTTTCTACATTAACCGCTATCAGTTTTCACACCTTTCTTCTATGCTTTTATAGGCTTTTTCACTTTGCATGCGCGGGGAAACCATCTATTTGTTTGTCAAGATCAGATAATTCAACCACTTGTTGCAAATATTTATTCATACTGTTTCTGTTAGCAATATGTAAATGGGTTTTAGAATTGCTTATTATAACTTCACTTTTTAGATTTTGCAAAATATTTGCTATCACCATAACGTCGCTTTTCATAGTGGTTTATGTCGATCAACTTTAGTCCATTTTCCTTGCATAAAGGGCTTGGTGATACTTAGATCGCCCGTTAAAAAGGCGTCTGCTTTGACCTCTTGCATGAGATCTGCGGCCGCTTCCAGTGCAGATGCAATTTGTAAATCATCTTTTGGGCCTGAACCGCTCTTAACTTTTCTAGCCCAAGTTTTTCTTTTACAATTTGTAAAGCTCACAGTTTTCATCTTCACATCAGCGTAGATCAAAGCCTCTTTGCTTGAAATTTCAAGCCCCAAAACCTGTGTCAAATTTTTCATTTAAAAATGCAAGGTTTATGTTTCAGTGAAGGAGATGAGCGATATTTTTATCATCATCTCTTATGAGCGAGCTTGACAGAGGCGTGCAGTCCCAGGCTCTTTTAGCCCTTTAAAAATGAGCGGATGGTGAGGATACGAGCGAGTTTGGCAAGACATTTTTGCAAAGCTCGCTGTCAAGATCAAGGCTTAGATAATCTGCTCAAACTCACTATCAAATGAGCCAACTTGCAGACCGCTATTGTCCCAAGACTCTTGGCTCGCAAATGGGCAATTTATTCATCTAAATTTTTATACCAGCTATTTTCATCACTCTACTTTTGCTCTAAGCTCTCTTTTATATGTTAGCGCGCACCTCTTTTGCAAGCTCGCGAATTTTTAAAGATGTAGTCTTGTCTTTTGTGTAAATCGCTGATTGCTCCGCGCGCGTCAAGGACGTTAAATGTATGAGCTGCAAGCATGCAGTAGTCGTAAGCTGGCAGTGAAATCTTAGCTCCAAGCAGCGTTTGCACTCGTTAAATGCGTTTTCAAACTGGTTAAAGAGCACATCAACGTTTGCCACCAAAGTTATATTTGCTCCACCATACTCGCCTTTTGCTTTATGCACGTCAGCGTAGGTTACGATGTTGCCATTAGAGTCATCCCAAACGATGTCATAGATGCTATTTACGTCTTGTAGATACACAGCTAAGCGCTCAAGTCCGTATCGTTATCTCGCCAGATATGAGCTCGCATGCGATGCCGCCAACTTGTTGAAAAATAGGTAAATTGCGTCACCTCCATGCCATCTAGCCAGACCTCCCAGCCAAGCCTCCCAAGCGCCAAGTGTAGGGTCTTCCAGTTGTCTTCGACAAAGCGAATGTCGCGATTTTTCACCGACACTAAGTCTTTCGAGGCTTTTAGATAAAGTCTCTTGGATATTTTCTGGACTTGGTTTTATGAGCACCCTGAAACTGATAGTAAGCGCCGAGGGTCGGTTTGCTTTTCGCCGTATCTACCATCAGTCGGACGGCGGCTTGAGCTACGTGCAGCTGGTCGCCCACGGCTTTGGTCCAAGGCTTCTAAAAATGTCGCTTGATGATATGTGTCTGCACCTGCTGGCATGTCGTATGGTTGAAGTGCATGACGCAGCCTTTGCTTTTGCCAATAGTTTTGAAGCGTTAGTATTATTTGTGAAAAATGTCATTTTTGCCTTTTTATTTTATTGATATATACTTTCTATTTTGTCTTTTTAGCATTTTTCAAAGTCCGTTTTATAGGCTCTTTTCTAGCTCACTACTTTTAAAATATCTCCAGCCTCACCCTGTAATTTTGCAACATTTTGTAGCTCATTTGCAAAACTAAAAAGAGCGTATTTTTCCGCTTTTGTATCTTTACTTCATCACCTTTTTGGCATGATCTTATGCCGATGAAGTTATCGTAATGTCCATTAAGATCACTTTCGTAGTTGCAGTAAACGCTATACCACTCTCGCCATCATAGTATTCACTCATATCTAGACCATAGCTGGGAATTTTACCCCTTTCCGTCCATCTCATCTTCATTTTTAGTGCGAGTTTTTACCCGCATACTCAAAAGCTATCTTCTAAATTTTCATAATCTTCATAAGCCACTTTTTGTCCGTTGTACTAACTGCTTGGTTCCACATGAGCTTGTATTTTCGTTTTGGAAATTCAACTTCATCTTGTGAAATTTTAAGCTGTTTTGTAAGCGTCTCGACCGTTTTTCATCTTCGTCATAGAGCTCTTGCATCGAAATGAGCGCCTCTTTAGTAAAATCGATTCTCATTTCTTAAGGTCTCAAGCGTCTCATCTTTGCGTCAAGCACCTTTGTCGTAAATTTAGTATCGTGCCAATCGTCTTTTTCGACAAAGCTTAAAAACCATCTTGGCTTTGCGGGCTGCAAAGATACTTATGAGAACACTCAGGCACCACGCTCATCGTTCCCTCGCTCGCTTCTATCACAATTTCTCCATTTTCCTCTTTGGTTTTCAAAACGCCACGATTTATCATATCCTCGATAACTTCGCGCTCCAAGTGCACAAGTTTGCAAAATTCATCAACTCCAAGATAGGTCTGCACCGCTTCCTTTTATAGTATCACTTCAACCTTTGAAGAGTCTTCCTCAAAGCCTTTATCTTGCCTCTCGTCGGCCTTTAGCACGCTTGCTAGCCTCCATCTTCAAGGGCCAAAATTTGTCACCGCAAGATAGGGTCCATTTATCGCACCAGCCTTGCCGATAGCTAGGGTTGCCACTGGCATGCCACTTGGCATTTGCACGGTTGAGTAAAGTGCATCGACACCGCTTAGAGCTGAGCCTGCCATTGGTATGCCGATCACTGGTTTTGTTGTATTTGCAGCGATCGTCTAGCTAGGTGAGCTGCCATGCCAGCAGCTCGCGATGAAGACTTTGCGCCCTTTTTCTCGGCATTTGCGACGTATTCGCTAGTTCTTTTTGGGCTTCTGTGGGCTGAGCTGATTATCAGTTCATATTTTACGCCACTTTTCTCCAGAGTCTTTTGCTGCCTCACTAACGATCCTCATAGTCACTTTTACTCCCATTATAATAGAAACAATTTCATCTTCTCCTTAAAAACCACCTTTGGCACTTTTTAACGCCAAGGTTTATCTCATTTTTCATTGCCGCTGTGAATTTTCGCTCATGACCTTGCCTTTTTGGTGATGAGCTGCTTAATTTAATACTTTTCGCATCTTGCGAATAGACCTTTGAAAATTTCATTTTCACCATCATCTATATGATGAGCCAATCAGCGCCACGATCTCTCGTAGCCCTTGTCTGGTGACTTTTGATACTTGCACTTTAAAAACTCGCCATCTTCGCTTATGGCATTTACCCTGATGAGTGCCCTCTAGGCTGCTCGTGTGATTTTTGCGTATCGGTTCGCTCATAAGGTCTATGCACCAAGTAGCCATCTGTAAAACCGCGATTTTTTTCAGCGTATTTATCTCATTTTCATAATTTGCGCATCACTTATCATTTAAGGCATCATCTATCGCCATTTTGTAGGCTCTTGCTGTGCAGGCTGCAGTAGTACTCGCTCTTTGTGCGGCCTCTATCTTAAAAGCTATCAATGACACCGCTATCAACGATCTCTTTGATGTGAGATGAGGCAAAGATCCTTTGAGTTCACGATGAGTGCTGCTTTCGTCCCTTTCTAATCGGAAAAGTGCCACGCCACTCTTCGTTTTTGGCGTAGAGTTCATATTTAAATCTGCAGTCGTTTGCACAGTCGCCGCATGTTTTGACATACGTCCGCTTTTGCACTGAGCTTATTAGACACCCGCCAGAGTAGGCGCACATCGAGCCATGGACGGTACTTGATATCAAGGGTTGAATTTCTCTCTTTATCTTTATAACATCTTTTTAAATTATTCTGGCGTGCCACGACGATGTCGTTTTGCGCCCATGTCGTGATAATTTTAGCGTCCAAAACGTTCATAACGTTTGCCTGAGTTGAGAGGTGTATCCGATATCTCGAGCGATCTCTTTGCTAGGCTCGCGACGCCCGGCAGTTGCGATGATAAAGGCATCTGGCTTCATCGATGAGATAGTTTGCAGGTGCCTTTTTAGCGGTTCTATCTGAGAATTAAAAGGAAAGGCATTCATGGTCGACAAAATTTTCTCCTTTTCGTGTGTGTAGTCTATCGCCTCTTGAATGTTCTCAAGGTTAAACTCCCTTGCCGATCTAGTCCCAGCGAAAAAGCTAGCCACCGATCCATAAACAGCGTCGGCTCCAGTACTCAAGGGCAATTTTTAAGTTTTGACAATTTCCAGCTGGAGATAAAAAGCTCAGGCCTTTTTAACACTATTTTTTTACCCAGACTTTTCTATCAAGGTTCTGATGTCGTCGTTGCCGACAAGGTTTTCAGTCGTTGTATCACCAGCGATATGAACAGCTGAACCAACACGCTTATCATCACTCGATACGACCTTCAAACAATGTATTCATATTTGCTAAGTGCCCTCATAACGTTGATAACATCGCTCGATCTTTTGTCTGTGGATGTCTTGATACTGCATCACATCCATAGCCATCGCGATCTCATCTTTGTCCCATTTGTACCTTCGATGATATTATCGATCGTGCCAAGAAGCGAGTTGTTTTTCTCAAAGCCTCGCTAAATGCGGCAATATTTGGACCTTTCACTTAGCGTTGTAAATAGCTCAACGTTTGAGCTTTATCGCATCTTTTAGGCTATTTGAGTCGCTCTCGGCGTCCAGCAAAAGTTATTTATCGTCTCAAGCTTGTCAAACATCTGAGTAGCTTTTCGCTATCTCTTTGTCACATCGTCAAGCTGATGCACCATTTTATGGTCTTCAGTCGGTGGTGGTGGTGGCTAAACGCCATCTGCGCTTCACTCTGTAGTTTTCGCATGTTTTGAAACTATTTGCTTGTGGCTCATCTGCGTTTTAGCACTCATTGCCTCTGCAACTTCTGCTACTCGTCTGTTTCCTCTTTGACGTCCGCGACCCTTGGCTGGCATCTCTAGTATCACCTAAATCATCCTCTAATCCGCCCGCCATAAGCGTTTCTAAGTTCCTCTTGGGTCATAAAAAGCTCCCATAATACTTGCCTCGGATTATATAGGATTTAAATAAAAGAAAGTTTAAAAGTATGCGTTTATCTTTAACTTTATCACCTGTAGGGTAGCATTTTGAAAAATAAACGACTTTAAAGGCTACAAATGACCGTCGATCTTCAACCACACACCTTGCAACCACGCAGTTGGCGAACCGCTAGACTTTGTGGAAAATGCGCCATAAAAAGCTGGCAATAAAATACTTTTGGTTTAGCGATCACGCGCCGATGAACTACGATGAAGCTTTATAGGATGAATCGAAGAGATGCAAAAGCCACGAAGACGAAATTTCACGTTTAAGAGATGAATTTAGCGGTGAGATAGAAATTTTACTTGGGTTGAGATGGACTAGATGGCTTTTATGGACGAGCGAGTTTCTTGCTAGAAAGGTTGATTATCTAATCAGGCTCTGGTGCATTTTTTAACGGCTGGGCGTCGACAACCCTGAATTTTATCGGTGGCATGAGGGCAAAAGACTTGACGTCACTCTGGCAGGAGATGACGACCATAGAAAGATCAGTTGTGCTTGGTAATCGGACATCATAGGGCACATCGATCTTTTGAAAACTATTACCCACCAAAAAGATGTCAGGACTCAGCCAAAAACGCGCAATAAAAGCGATAAAAAGAGGCACTGGTAGTTGAGATAAACGCAGCTGGTTTTTAGAAAGACCCATCGGCGACAATATCCAAGCGTACTCTATTTAGAGTTAATCGTCGAAAATGACATCACTCAATTTTTGGCTCAGACGCTCATGCCAAAGAAGATATCGCACGGCGGTATCATGGAGCAGACAGTTGTGGAAATTGGATATTCCAAAAGTGCGATATTTAAAAACAGAGATAGAGAATTAGTGTACTTAATTCAGGTCAAATAAAAATATAAAAACATAATCTTTAAATATAAAATTTTGTAGATACAATACGAAAAATTAAAACCAGAAGGAGATAAAAATGGGAGAAATTTGTCCAAAACATCGATCATGATTTTTGCAAAGAAAATGAAGTTAATTTTGTAGATTTTAGATTTACCGATCTAAACGGCGCTTGGCACAGCATAAGCAACATAAAAAGCTGTTACAAAAGAGAATTTCACAAATGGCATCCCAATGACGCTAGCTCGATGAACGGCTGGCGCCCAATCGACAAGAGCGATATGATAATGAAGCCAGAAGCGACATTCGCGTTTTTGGACCCATTTACCTCTGACATCACAGTCGTTGTTTTTGCGATATCTACGACATTTACAAAAGGTCACCGGCGGAAAATGCCTCGCTCGATCGCAAAAGAGCGATGCACAGCGTAAAAAGATAGTGACTTGGTGACGAGGTATATTTTGGCCCTGAGAATGATTCTTGTATTTGATAACGTCAAAATCATCGACAGCCCAAACTGCGCGATGTATCAAGTAGATAGCGAAGAAGGCGAGGGAACGACGCTGCAGCACTTCAAAGATAGCCACAACACAGGTCACCGCTCACGCAGAAAAGGTACTACTTGATGACCCAGCCAATCGACAGCATGGTCGATCTAAGAGCTGAAATGATGCAGGTTTTAGAGCAAGTTGGCCTTGAAGTATGCGAGACACCAACGAAGTCGCACAAGGTCAAGGCGAGATCGGCGTGAATCGGCAACCTAGTCGAGGCCGCTGACAACGTCTCAATCTATAAACACGTCGTTCGCATGGTCGCTCACCCAAACGGCAAGACAGTTACACTGGCGCTAAAACCGCTTTTATGGCGACAACGCAGCTGGCATGCACGTGCATCAATCAGTCTGGAAAAGATGGCGTAATTTATTCTACAAAGAGGGCAACTACGCATATTTAAGTGACTTTGCAAGGCACTTCACATCGGCGGCGTTTTAAAACACGCAAGAAGCGTTGCACTTCACAAACCTAAGCACAAACAGCTACAAACGCCTAATCCCGTGCTTTGAAGCGCCATCTCATCCTCACTTACTCGAGCCAAAATCGCCTCAGCGAGCATCCGCATACCTACGGAGCTGGCGAAAAGTCAGTTAGAGCTGAGATGAGACTTTCCAGATAGCACAGCAAACCCTTATCTAGCCTTTTTCAGCGATGCTAATGGCGGGCCTTGACGGTGTTAAACATAAATACGAGCCAGTTGGTCCGATGGATGGTATTCTATTTAAACTTCACCTAGATGAGATCAGAGAGCGTGGCATCGAGCAGCTACACACACACTTCGTGGCAAAATTTTGAAGCGCTTTATCCGCGATAACGAATACCCAAACCGATAATGAGCGATCTTTTATCGACACTTATCAACACATGAATGGAACCTAGTTTGGCCTTTACGAAGCACGCCCAACTGCTTATGAGTTTAAAACCTGTTTCTCTTTGCTAAAAGAGAGTCTCCAAGCTTATTTTGGGCTTTGAGACTTTTTAATCACTTTAAAGTATAAAATCTCCATCGTACATATACTGCATCTTACATTAATAATATGTACTTAATGCATATAAAAATACAAAATATTTAGCGTATTATGTATCTTATCTATACTTTAGTAGTAAACTAAAAGCGATTAGAAGCATAATAATCCCAACAGACCTTTAAAATTTTCCATGAAATGCAAAAACTGGAGCGAGAACCTTGCTCCATATCCTAAAAGAAAAAGAAGAAAAATAGCGATGCAAGACTAGCGCCGATGCCAAAAATTATATTTCTCATCTCCGCTTTATTGAAATAGATCCCATTAAAAGCATCGTATCAAGATAGACGAGGATTTAGCTAAGTAAAAGCAAGCGTCAAAAGCACCTGATTTTGCATACTTGACTCGTATTGCGCATCAGGAAGAAGGCTTTTGATTTTTAAATGCACTATACAAACTCTTTAGACTATAGACAACAAAGATAAAGCCACCATATATGGCGCAACCTGTTTAACGAGCTCACTGTATCACTTTTGCAAAACCAAAACCCAGCATATAAGCAAGGCATCACCATGCATATTAAGCAAACTGCGAAAACATACTCCTTCTTTATACCCTGCTTTCAAAACAAACGCATTTTGCGCGCCGATAGCCAATATTAAAAGATAAACTGTAAAATCCACTCTAAAATGCAGACATTTTCATCCTTTTTAAAATTACCAATTGTCTGCGTAATTTAACTAAAAGCAATCTCAAAAAGATGGTATCTTAGCTATATCAAAAAGGACAACAATCATAATCCCTATACCTTTTTATAAAATCATAACCAACATACAGGATGTTCTTTGCAAGCGCTAGCCTTTAAAAATATCGCCCTAATTTGACGAGCTCATCGGGTCAAGAAGCAGTTAGCAAAAGCTCAATACACGCACTTGATGAAAGGTCGCATGAGTCATGCGTATCTGTTTTCAGGGCCTTAGAGGAAGCGGCAAGACATCGAGCGCCAGGATATTTTGCAAAGGCACTAGTGTGCGAGAAAGGGCCAACTTCAAGGCCTCGTGGAGGTGTCCGCAGTGCGTGATGGCAAACGAGTCACGTCACTATGGATATCATCGAGATGGGACGCAGCTAGTCACAGAAAGATCGACGACATAAGAGAGCTTTATCGAGCAAACAAAATATGCCCCACGGCAATGGCTAGATATAAAATTTTTCATCATTGACGAGGTGCATATGCTCACAAAAGAGGCAGTTTTAATGCACTCTTAAAAACACTAGAAGAGCCGCCAAGCCATGCCAATTTATCCTATGCAACAACCGATCCATTAAAACTGCCAACCACCGTGTACTTTCAAGGACGCAACATTTTAGATTTAAGCAAATAAGCAGATCAGCATCGTAAAACATCTTGAATTTATCCTCAGCAAAGAGGGCGTGAGCTATGAAAGAGAAGCACTTGAGATACTAGTAGAAGTGGTGGAGGCTCACTAAGAGACACACTAACGCTGCTTTGATCGTGCTATCATTTACGGAGCAAAACAATGGGTCACGGCAAAATGGTGTAGCATCGATGCTAGGGCTCTTGATCCAGATAGGATCGAGATATAATCACCACATACTCAAATGCAGACAAAAACGCCATTAGAGTACTAATAACTGAGCTTGAGACCTATGATCCAGAGATGATCATAGATGGATTTTGGCAAATTTGAAAACAGAGATTTTTAGACAAACGACCCCGTAATTTTTCCTTTCTAGTTTATGAGAGATTTTTCAGGATCCCTGGCGCAGTCCAAAGGTATGCTACCGTAGCACGATAATGGCTTTGTACTAATGCTAATGCTTTTATGATGATAGAGGCGCTAATTTGCAAAGCATCGATGATGCTATTGAGACAAAGTTATTTCAAAAATGATGAAATTTCCACCCAAACTATACAAAATAGCACTCAAACCCAGCAATGCACCTGAAAAAACAAGGTCCGTACGAGCTATTTTGACAAAAATTTATGGACCGCAACTATGATCTTGGTGAGTTTTTCAAAGCATTCGTAGACTTAGTTTCTTTTAACAACAATGAGCTTGGACTAATCGTAAAGCAAAAGATGAAAAATCCTGAATATTTTAAGAAAAACTGGAAAATACTAAATGAGATATTGCGCTTTTTGGACAAAATGCAAAAATAGTAAATGCAAAAATGACGAATCAAAATGCAAGTGCAAACACCCATGGCCACTCCAAAAGATAGTGCAAGAACGAGCTTGACGAGCTTGACGCAGAAATTTCAAGGTTAAATGCACAAAAACCTGAAAAGCAATAAAACGACTCAAAGACCGAGATAAAAAGTGAACCCAAAAGTCTAAAAATGACTTTTGTTCGATGCTAAATACTGAGCCGAAAAACACCAGAAGAGATACAAAACAAAAAGAGCAAAGGATACTAAAGGAGGCCAATAGGCTATGAGCCAACTATTGAGAGTTAGTCTGGTCTTTTTGCTAGCTTCTAGCCTCTTTTTAGCGCCTCCTTTTTGCGAAGTTCGAGCTGGTAGGCTTCATTTAACGCATCTTCGTCGTCTATCTGCTCCGTCTGCAATTTGCGGTAGTCTTCAAACCGCCTATTTTTATCCCCACAGCACACCAAAAAGCAAGGTCGCCCCATCAAAAACCGAGAGATAAAAACAAGCATCGCAAGAGTCGTTGTATCCACTATTTGTCCTAATCTTAACTATAAAAAGCGAGTTTAGTATGACGCTTAGCGAGCTTTAAGCCGACATGAAAAGCGCGGCGACAGCGGCATGACGTAGCCACACACGGCAAATGGCAGGCTATAGGGCGTTATAAAGCAGGCAAAGAGCAATTTTGCTTTTATCGTTTTGTAGGTACTTTTAGACTGCCACCGCTTTTGCAAGGCTTTGAAGGCTATCATCAAGCAGCACCACGTCGCTTTTTCTCTAGCTCACCGCAGCGCCACTCCCATGCAATAGCCACATGAGCAAGGCTAAGCGCGGTCATGGTCGTTTATGCCGTCCCCACCATCAGCACCTTTTTGCCCTGTTGCTTAAGCCCAGCTATAATTTAGCCTTTTCATCGAGGCGATCCCTCGCTCCAAACTCACTCACACCAAGCTCATCTGCCACGTTTTTTACCACATTTTGCACGTCGCCACTTAGGATGCACACCTTCATGCTAGCACTCTTTAGCTCGTTCATCAAAGCCTTTGCCTCGGGCTTTACGCTATCTTTTAGATAATTTAGCCACCAGCTCGCCCTGCTTGCCAACAAAAACTCACATTTTTCTTCGCTCTCTTCACCTCACCCCATTTTCAGCCAAAAAGCGCCTACTTCCAGCCACAAAAGCGCTCACCCATATATCAGCACTTAACTCCCTTTGCCACGCTTAATTTGTATTTTTCAAGCTCAACTTTTTTTGCGCCTTTTTGCTTTAAAAACTCAGCCACCGCCACGCTTATTTGCTGGTTTGAGATGAGACAAAGCGAGTAAATTTTATCAATACTCGCGCCCTCTTTTATAAAAAACTCGCCAACTTCACCTAGCCTTTGTGAGCGTCCCAGTCTTGTCAACATACCGCTACATCGCACTTTGCAAGGCTTTCTGCACTGTAGCCTCCTTAAAAGCACCTTGTTTTTAAAGGCAACCCCAAGGGCGCAAACGCTCGCTAACTGGCGTGGCAAGGGCAAGCGCACAGCGGGCAAGCAATCACGATGACGCTTACGGCTGTCACCACCGCTTCTGAAAAAGCCACGTAGCACTCAAAACCAAAATGCAAAACGCCAGAGTTAGCACACGCAAGAGAGATTTTGATAGCGATTTTTATTGACTGCTAGCTCTGATATTTGGCTTTAGCTCTATGTTTTGGAGTAACTGATAAGCTTTATTAAGGTATGAGCTAGAAACGGTCTCGCTTCATAGACGATCTGCCCGTTTAGACAGACAACGCTGCTTTTGACCTCGCCCCAGAGCTTAGCAAAAGTGCGGCAATCTCGCCTGTTAAGCTTGAGCTATCCACGCTCGCCTCGCCACTAAGCACCACCCCATCAAGCAGCGCCCTCGCCAGCTCTCAGCACGATCTTTTCGCCTACCTCACATCCTTTGGCTCTTTTAAAATGTCCTGCCATCTTCTCTAAACGCACACCTTTGCAAGCAACATCACTCAAGAATGGAGGTCCCGGCGCCTTTTTCTGCCTGTACCTTTGCATTCCACCGACAAAAACAGAGGTTATGACTCATCGCGACCGAGTCAAAATAGCTCTCGCCGCTTCTCGTAAACATCGCAAAGATCGAGTAGATATATGTTATGCTAGCCTCGTGATAACGAGCAGGTCCATATTTGGCGAGGCGTTTTAATGGGCACCTTCGCCCCTTTAAAAACTCCCGTCGCCAGTGTAGAAAAGTCATCGGCGTTGCCAGCACAAACTGCGCGAAGCTTAGCAGGTCCTTCACGTCGCTTCTGGATACCGCCAAAGTAGCCGCCATACTGCGCGATCGCCAGCCACATGATATTTCATCGTGGCAAAGACGCCAACAAAGCCGCTTTTGCGCAGTAGTCTCGCCTTGACCAGTTCATCCTTTTTGGCTCGCTGTGTAGGCCTTTTGAGTGTAGCCAACGGCGTACTTTTCTCAATTATCTGCTCCACCAAAGCTCTGCTCATCGTAAACGATGACTCGCCTTGGCTAAGCTGAGTTGATATTTTCACCCAAGATGCCGGTAGATAAAAAGCGCCTTTCAAGCAGCCAGATGCACGCTGAGCAGGTGATGCCGTCAATGAGAAGCGATTTAGAAAAACTCGCCCCTTTGTCACTCAGCTCGCTGTAATTTGCTGCCAGGTTTTCTTGACATTTGCACCGCTATTTGCAGGATTTAGCGTGTTTTTGCCAGTCGCTCATAAAACTCGCCAAGGCCACTTTCATTTAATATTTATAGACGCCTTTTGCACCCAATCGCAAAGAAAACTTAGCCCGCCTTTTAGCCTCTATCATCGCGCTTTTCATCAAAGCTTTTAGCTTGCAGTGAGCGCACCCACACTTCACGGGGCGCTTCTTTTTGCTGGTCTAAATAGCCATATATCGTGATCTTTGAGACGTTTAGTTTAGCTGCTACGACCTCGATAGCGCCTCTATATTAAAAATGCCTTTTCGTTCATAGCCCACGAGCTCTGTAGCTTTGCTCTTTTTGAGCTTTTTGGCCCTCGTTTTTAGCGCGATGATCTTGTCGATCACCTTTAAAACGATCTGCATCACGTCATCGTTTTGCTCGCTTTTTGGCCTCATTTTCACCGTTTTAGCAATTTCCAGCCATTTCAAAAGGCTTTGCCACGCTCGCATCGACATTTACGCATATCGCTCTCCATGATATCTCCGTGCTCGTCTCTGATAAAGGCGGTTGAGGACTCTCACCAGCTTTTTCGTCCTTTTGTAAAAAGTAGTTTGCCACGTAGTCGTCTTTTGAAATTTTTGCTGTTTTAAACTTCGCTTGCAAGGTAGGTCAAACTTTGTCCGACCTTTTCTGCCAGTGACGTCGCCAGCTACATATACGACCGAGTGCTGTGGGTGTGAGAGATCGTGCAGGATGACTTCGCAGGCAAATGGCGAGCTTTTGTATGAGATTTGCCGTTTGATAAAATGCCTTTAATATATGGTGCATAAGGCGCCTTTTGTTTTTGTTTAAGTTTAGCTAAATATTTTTACTTTTCGATAAGAAAAATATAATTTTTATGGTAAATCTGTGAAATAAGTGGTAATAATACCTTTTATCTATAATTTTTACATCTATATGAGAAAATATGGTACATGTACGAAACCGAAATTTCAAAAAGAAAAAGGCTCACTACTCTTTAGCGACTCGAGCACAACGGCATCCTCTACATCTCAGGACAGCTTAGTATGGACCCAGAGACTCAGGCATATCCCAGACGGACTAAAGGCAAACAAGGCAGGCTTTAAAAACCTTTGATAACGTGCTAAAACTGGCAAATGCGGACAAGAACGATATCTTGATGTGCCGCATCTATACGCCAGATATCGACTTTTGGGACGAGATAGATGACGAGTAGCAGCTATTTTATGATCGCAGGCCAGCTCGTGTCGTAGTGCTGACAAACAAACTTCACTTTCGCTCGCCTGCTAGAGATCGAAGCTACAGCGATACTTGATAGTAAAGCAAATTTGCTAAAAGGAGCGAAAATGCTCACTTTATCTCGCTCAAAGTGCGGCAAGAGCGTTATTTTGAGACGCCTCATATTTGCTGCGAGTGCGGTGGGCTTTTTATGATCTGGAGCTTAAAGCGGCCAATTTGATCTCAAATTTGATCGATCAGAGCGAGTTTAGCCCTATTTAGATACCGCGAGTTTTTTCCCTTATCAAAAATGATCTCTGGCGCGACATCAGCCTCGGCGAGGGGCCAACAAAGAGCGTGAATGACGACTCGCTCATCTCAAAAATGGACTACGCGATGCCAACGCTCTCTTTTAAAGATAGAGGCGCGGTGATGCTCATTTGGTTTTGCAAAACCTCATGGTATTATTTGCAAGATAGCAGCGGAAACGTTGAAACCTCGGTCGTCGTGACACGCTGCCAGAGCTGGCATAGAGTGTGAAATCGACGTCCCAAAGGCACAAGGAGAAAGATAAAGATGCTTGAGTACCACGGCGCAAAGGCGGTTGTCTTTGACGGCACGCGCGATGAGATGCGGATGCTTGTAGAAAAAGAGCAAAAGATGAGGGAATTTTTACGCAAACCACGTATTTAACCCGCTTTTTACCAAGGCACCAAACATATATATATGAAATTTTACGAGCAGCGCTTTGTCCCTGAAAAATCTCTTTTTGCCAGTTGGCAACGGCACCTCGTTAATTGGTCATGCGAGATAGCGCCAAATGAGCTATATGCGGAGGCTGGAGTTATCAAAAAACCACCTGTAATTTTCATCGTTCAAAGCGAAAAGTGCGCACTATTTTTGCGGGCGACAGGCGAGCCACGTGTACGATCAAGCCAGAGCCAACTTTTGGCTGAGGGTAGGCAGAGCGATAGCAAAACCGCTCGTGGCGCTGAGATATTGCACGCAGATACGCAGAGAACGCGAGGTGATCACGATAAAAGAAGAGGATATTGAGCCAGCTAGAAATTTTCTAGCAAGTGCCGCGGCTTTTACGTCGAGCACACCACAGCAGCGATCTACGCGGCTACGCAAGCTTTTACGCAAAATCCACACAAGATAGAGGGCAAAAAGCATCATCTCGATGTGCGGCGCTGGGGCTAAAAAGCGAGCACTTAATGTATCGCAGGTCATTTTGCTCGCAAAATTTGCCTACTGTTTAAAGGACTTTGGTTGTGGCATTTTCTTGACAACAAAGTTTTATTTTTATAAAATGCCAAAACTTTCAAAAACTTCTTTGAAGCTTAGAATTCGGCAATCTTATCCCCGCATTTAAAGAGGAAAAATGGAAAACAACAACCAAACCGAGCAAAGTGCTCGCTCAAAGCGCAAAAACTACAAAAAAACATCAAGCATCAAGAACCCACGTACCAGTCGACGGACACAAGATCGAAGAGCTAAGAACGCTTAGCTTAGATGAGCTAGTGCAGATCGCAAATGGCGTTGGCGTCGAAAATCCACGCGAATTTGCAGGCAGGATTTGATATTTGAGATACTAAAACCCAGACAAAACAAGGCGTTTATACTATTTACTCGAATTTTCAGAGATCACAAAACGAGGCTACGGCTTTTTAAGAGCTGTTGATGCAATGAAGTGACAGCTCAAACGACGCTTATGTTTCAAACCTCAGATCCGTACTCAGCGCTCGTGTGGGCGACATCATCACCGGCCAAGTAAGAGAGCCAAAAGATCAAGAAAAATACTACGCCCTTTTAAAGATCGAAGCGGTAAACTATATGCCTCTAGCAGACGCAAAAGAGAGGCCACTCTTTGACAACCTAACCCCACTTTTTCCCAACCGAAAAAGCCAACTGAGTATGATCCGATGAAGCTAACAGGCCGTGCTCGACCTTTTCACGCCTACTGGCAAGCGGGCTCAGCGTGGCCTCATCGTCGCACCTCCAAGAAGCGGTAAACTGAGCTTATGAAAGAGCTAGTCACGGCATCGCTGAAAATCACCCGAAGCTCAACCCATGGTGCTTTTGGTAGATGAAAGACCAGAAGAAGTTACAGACATGCAGCGCTGCGTAAAAGGCGAGGTATTTAGCTCGACATTTGACCTGCCAGCGCTTAACCACGTACGCGTAGCAGAGCTAGTCATCGAAAAGGCAAAACGTCTAGTTGAGATGGGCAAAGACGTCATCATCTTGCTTTGATAGCATAACCCGTCTAGCACGCGCCTACAACACAGTGACCCCTGCCAAGCGGCAAGGTGCTAACAGGCGGCGTGGACGCAAACGCACTTCACAAACCAAAACGCTTCTTTGGTGCAGCTAGAAACATAGAGCACGGCGGCTCACTAACCATCATAGCAACAGCACTTATCGACACTGGCTCACGTATGGATGAAGTGATATTTGAAGAGTTTAAAGGAACTGGAAACAGCGAAATCGTGCTTGACCGCAACATCTCAGACCGCAGATCTCTACCCAGCTATCAACGTGCTAAAAATCTGGCACCAGAAAAGAAGAGCTACTTCAAAACCTGATGAGCTTCAGTATCGGCTATCCGCTCTATGATAGCTACAATGGACGACGTCGAAGCGCTCTAATCTTTATACGCAAAAATGCTAAAACAAAAGATAACAAAGAGCTTCTCTCATCCTAAAACGAGTAATTTCGAACTCGAGCTTGAGTGCTTTGCTGAGTCTCACTCTTCACTTAAAAATATCTCAGCCAAAAATATCTTTAGAATTTAATTTTTCTAGCACCTGCAATTATAAAAAGAGATTACGATTTTTAAAACGATTATTTACTAATCTATATCTTGATTGATTAAATCTTACATTCGCAAAGTTTCGTTGCAAGTTTTCTTGCTCTGCTCGATAAGCTCATCACTCTAAAATCCAAGCATCACGATACGATAAAGGTTGGGTAGAGCTGCCAGTTGTAAAGCGTTGGCGACATCAACGTCTCAAATGATAAGCCATATCACGTTTTGTCATCTTACCCACTTTTACACCTCCTTCTTTTGAGTGATTTTATACTTATTCTGATAAGAAAACAATTGAATTATTTTTATGTTTTTATTAATTTAATTGAATATTTAAACTTTATTTAATATAAGAGTAATTTGAATAGCCACGTAACATAAATAAGGAGTAAAAATGAAAATGTAGTTTTAAAAGTTGCTTTAGGTTTAAGCTCTAGCTAGTGCTCGTCACTTTAGCGCAAGGAGCCTTTGTAGGAGTTGAAGGAGCACTACTTTTGGATCAGCTACTGTAAAAGGCGATGACGGCTCAAAGATCAATGAAAAAAGCGCAACCAGTTCTTGGTCTAAAAGCTGGTTATGACTTTGATGTGGCTAGAGTTTATGGTAGCTTACTATATGATTTTCAAGTTAAGAAAACAGCAAATGACGAAGATAAAAGCGTAGCTGAGTGGAAAACTCATAATTTATAGTTGAGCTGACTACACCCAGTGCGTAGCAAAAGATCTTAACTAGTTCTTGTGGCTATACTGGTTTTTCAAAACTTAAATAAAGAGGTGGCGATGCTGAAAACTCCGATGGAAAGTGCAGCACAAACGGCTGGATACTAGGTGCAAGAGTTGGTGCCGAATACTCTATCACGAAAATAATGCGGTTGAGTTTGGTCTAAAAAGCTGATAGAACTGACTACGGTAAGATACAGCAATGGATATGATTGATGCCAAAGAGACAAACCTCGGTCTTTATATGGGTATACATATACTGAATCACTCATAAGCTCAGCTCAAAGCTAATTTGAGCTTTAACTAACTGCCCTACTTTTAAAAATAAACTATAACTTTACTCAGTTTTTCTACCGCCGTCTAAACGGTAGGTTCTCCACCAAGAGATTGATTTTTAGCGCCCATGCTTTTCATAAAATTTGATACTTGGCTCATTCCAGTTTAGGCAAGACCACTCGCCTGAAATTTTTCATCCTTGCAAAATTTGAGCCAGAATGTAAAAATGCCTTGCCGATGCCTTGATTTCTAACCCTTTTGACGTAGATGTCCCTCACAGGTACATTCCGCCAAGCCCTAAAAATGTAGAAAACGTGTAAAAATAGATAGCATATCCCTATCGCCCTGCCTCGCTTTCGCAGATAAGGGCTTTTTGTGATTTTTATTAAAGACGGAGTCTGCAAAAACTTCATTTGTAAAAGTGACTTGATCACTCATCTTTTCATAGCTCGCAAGCTCTCTTACAAGCTCGCAGATCACGTCTCATATCAGCTCTCGTTGCTTTTCTTATTTGAAATTTCATTAGTTATCACCAAAGAGTGCTTTTAGATCCTTGACCATTTCGCCATTTTCGCCACTGCTGCTAGTTTTTGAGCCAAGCTCGTTTAGCTCGATCTCATAGCCAGTTAGCATGTTTGCAAGGCGGATATTTATGCCATTTTTGCCGATAGCTTTGCTCTTTGCTCGCTCGCAAGCGTCACGATCGCCTTTGTTTTCTTCGATCTTTCACAGATGTACATGATCGCAGGTGCCATAGCGCGAGCTACCAAGATCGCTGGCTCAGTGGTGTATTCGATCGCATCGATGCTCTCACCATGAGCTCTTTTGCTTTACGGCACTTTATCCTAACGCCCTTTGTAGCCGACAGTTGCGCCGACTGGACTCGATGTTTGAGTGGCTGAGATGAGTGCTACTTTTTGCTCTTTTCGCCGTGGATCCTTGCACTTCCTTGATGATGATGCCACCATCTTTATCTCAGGCACCTCTGAAGTTAGAGATGCTTCAAGAATGAGAGGAAGTCCTGAAAGCTCGACCTTTGTGCCTCACTCTTTATCTGTAAAAACTTTTCTAATGACCGCTTTTTACCACGTCGCCTACTTTAAACCTTTTCGCCTTTTATGTGGTTTTTGCGCGGTAAAGATGGCGCGAAGTCTCGTCTATCTCGATAAAATGTAGTTTTTCATCGTTATCGACTCTGACAACTGGTCCAAGAGACCATGTGACCGCTCATCTCATTATATTTTTGTGTAATTTTTCTCTCAACTAGGCGCTGATGATACCAAGCTCCCTTAGAAGCGTTTGAGTCATGGTTCTGCTCAAGGTTATCATAGGCTTAGTTCGTAAGCGAGCTCATCACCGATCTCTACGCCACCATCTATCTTTTTAGCCTCTTTTGCTTAAAAGTGTTCATTGTCTTCAGCAAGTCTCTCATCGTCGTTTGCTACGATTGAAATTTTTGATAAAGCTTTTAAATTTCTTTATTAGCATCAATATCACGTCATACTCATAATTTTCGCCATAAACCCTTTTCGCAGTGTTTATTAAGGCTCTTATGACGCGCTCTTTACATCTTCTATCTTCAATTTCTCCTTTCATTTGCAATTGACTCGATGATATCTGGAAAATTTTCTTTTCCATTTTTTCTCCATTGTGACGATACCTGGGGATTTTTTTCGTGAAGTTTTGAAATTATACATGAGCTCATACTTTTTAATAACTCGGCTTGTTATTAACTTTTTATTTAATCCTTTTTATGATGATTTGGGTATATTGACCGATTGTACTCTAAGATTTTGAAAGGATTAAAAATGGAGCTAAAACTTGCAAGAGCCGAATTAGACGCAAAACCAAAAACGATTTCACTAGAAAAGATAGAGGCAGTTGTCGAAAAAGAGGGTCGTAGTACTTTTCTATTTTGATAAAGAAAAACACGCACAAAACAACTAATCGCCTTAGTCGAGCACTCTGAAGAAAAAGGGCATAGCGTTTATCACAGAACCGTAAAAATACGGCCTTGATGATAGCGATTATATGTATGAAGTGTATATACTTTTAATGAGTAAAAACCCTTTATCCAAATCCTAGGTTAGTGCTATGAATGTTCGTGACAGCGAGCATATCACAGCCGAGCTCTCACAAAAAGAAGACTACCCTCAACACAAAAACATCGAAGAAGCTTGATTTAATCCTTATAAATACCTGCTCAGTTCGTGAAAAGCCAGTTCATAAGTCTTTAGCGAGGTCGGAGCCTTTGAAAAAGCCAAAAGAGGTGCTAAATAGGTTTGTGACGCACTGCGTCATTTTCGGTAGTGAAATTTTTCAAGCGCGCACCTTATGTTGATTTTGTACTGGTGCAAGAAATGTCATAAGATCACAAAGGCGGTAAATACGCCCAAACTTATCTCAACCGACATCAACCACGACGAGAGCGAATATGCATTTGGCGAGTTTAGAGGCTCGCCATACAAAAGCCACATCAATATCTCGATCGGTCGCGATAAAAAGTGCACCTACTGCATCGTCCCACACACTAGAGGCGATGAAATTTCTATCCCTTCAAGCCTCATCCTAAAAGAGGTAGTGAAAAAGCGGCAAAAAGCGGTGCAAAAGAGATATTTTTACTAGGGCAAAATGTCAATAACTACGGCAAAAGATTTTCAGGCGTGCAAGAAAATATCGATTTTAGCGATCTGCTAGTAAAGATAAGCGAGATAGAGGGCGTTGAGAGGATAAGATTTACAAGCCCGCACCCACTTCACATGGATGATAAATTTCTTGAAATTTTCACAAACAACCCAAAAATTTGCAAGTCTATGCACATGCCACTTCAAAGCGGAAACACCAAAGTTTTGCGTAGAAATGAAGCGCGGATATACAAAAGAGTGGTTTTTGGACCGCGCGCTAAGACTTAGAAAGATGTGCCCAGATGTGAGCATCTCAACTGATATCATCGTCGCATTTCCAGGTGAGAGCGAAAGCGAATTTGAAGATACGATGGACGTGCTTGAGCAAGTTAGATTTGAGCAAATTTTTAGTTTTAAGTATTCGCCCTGTCCGCTTACAAAGGCAGCTACTTTTACAAACTCAAATAGATGACAAAAACCGTTTAGAAAGGCTAACTCGTTCGTAAAATCGCCACAGCGAATTCTAGACGAGATCGTGGCGGCGCAAAAAGATGTACTTTTTGATGTATATTTTGAAGAGCTAAGGGCAAATGGCGGCGTTGCTGGGCGAAGTTTTAACAACTTTTTAGTTCAAGTTGATGGCAGCGAGGAGCTTCTTGGCACTACGCAAAAAGTAAAGATCACAAACCCAAAACGAATGGTTTTGTATGGCGAGCTGCAAATTTAAAAACACCCTTGAAAAGCTCGCCATGAGTGTTGGCGTCTTTTTCATCTACATTTTGATGTGGCTCATTTTTTAATCCTGCAAAAAGAGCTACACCCGACCTTTTTCGCCACAAAAATGGTCGCGTCGTCGTCTTTTGGCACGGCAGACTTAGCTTTATGAGCTTTTGCTTACAGGCGCTGGTGGAGCAGTACCCAAAACAGAAAAACAGGGCAAGGTGATAATCAGCGACCACAAAGATGGCGAGCTCATCACCAGAATAACTGGACTGGCATCGGCACCATTAGAGGTAGTAGCTCAAAGAGGCTGGTGCAAGGGCGCTTATAGAGGCTCTAAAAGAGATAAAGCGGCCAATGACGTCATCATCACACCAGATGGCCCACGCGGACCAAGATTACAGCGTCGCAGACGGAGCTGCAGGTGATCGCACAAAAGTCATCTTATGAAACTATGCTCAAATCTCGAAGCAAACCTGTTTTGGGAGTTTAAAAGTTGGGACAAGATGATACTCCAAAGCCATTTTCAACTATACTCTAGCTCTCAGCACCTTTTAGCGTGGCAATGAACAAAAAGAGGCAAAAGAGAAGATACAAAACGAGCTTTTGGCAAGTTTCCTCGCAAAATGATTTGCTGGCAAGAGTGCAGGAGCAAAAATAAAGAGGACTTTAGGTCAATTTGAAGTATTTCTAGGACATATACACAAAACCGCATAAGCGATGATAAGAGAATTGGACGAATTTGTGAAAAATGTACTTTTCTATCTTTATAGCCATTTTTATAGTAGCTTTGTTTTGGCTCTTTTACAGCGACAACTCCTACAAGCTCGCTCTTGAAGCGAAATTTCTACTACGAGAGTAAAGAGTATGAAAAGGCTATAATCTAAGCCAAAAATCTCTTGATCTTGACGCCTACAACGAAGATGGCCGCCACCACGCTTAATCAAAGCAAGCGCAACAGCGAATTGAAAGCCTCACACACATATGGCAAAGAGTATCTTGAACGCATCAAAATGAGCCAAAGTGGCGTCAGTAAGGTTGATAATGAGCGCATCAAAATGATGTGTGATGATGATAGAGGATTTTGAAAGCTAAAGAATCTGCACTCGCTTTGATGATGAGCTAAAAGTCGAAGCCTCGAAGATGAAAGAGGCGTTTGCAAAACTAAAAACGAGCTGTTTTAAAACTTATTTAATCCCTTTTTACAATATATCATAATGCACTAATGAGAGTTATGTCTTTTAGCATCAGAAAAGCTCAAACCTTTTCTTAAGCGTCGGATCGAGGCAATGAGTGCTGACGGTCAGGTCTTTAGAAACGGGCAAGCTCATAAAAACCATAAATGCTAATTTACTGACATAAGCATCGATAGTGTCGATGAAAAAGTTTTGAAAAATACATAGAAGAGCAAGAAAAGGCTCATTTTGTGTCTATAGCTCGCTAATGACGACACACAGGCCGCTTACCGCTAAATCTTTTGACGAGTGCCAAAGAATTTAACATCAACACGCAAAAATTTAAATTAGCCTTGTGATGCAAGATAGCTGGAGCATATATGATACTTTAAACGCTATAAGAAGATATAAAACTTTGGGCAAGGTAGTCGATCTTATCTCTACCGCCTATCGCCCTGCTCTTTCACGGAGCTTTTAGTGCGTGGATTTCGCCAAAACTACGCTATATCTCTACATCCACTCGCACTCTTTTGTGCTTACGATATTTAAAGATAAGCAGATGAAGCTCTCGACGTTTTTAAATATGAGCGACGCTGAAAGAGGCAACGAAGAGATCGAAAGCCTAAAAGAAGAGGGATATAACAGACAGATAACCTATAGTCAAGAAGAAGAAGGCATGCAACCGTGTTGATGATTTTTAAGAGTTTGATGATTTCTCAGCGATGAACCAAAAGAATTTGAAGATCTCAAACTACGAGCAACATGCCAACTTCGACCACCGTCGAGAAGTCAGTGGCGATCTTTTTAAGCGATATGAAGATGTTTGACTACATCGCAAAAGCTATGGAAAGAATTTATGAAAATCCAATCCACGGCAAGTATGATTTTATCGAGTAGATCATTGCTTTTTGAAACACAAAGACAAGCGCAACCTTTTTACAATACCTGCAATCAGAGCTATTTGTAGAGACATCAGCCATCCGATCAATACAAATCACATCATGAGATGATCAGCAAGAAGAGATAACACTATGACTCTAGTTTCATCACCCAGAACCAAGACTGCTTTCATCTATCTTTAGTAGCTCTGCATGTTTCACTATTTTGTCTTTGTAGTGCTGGTGCGCGTACTTTTATCGTTTATAAAAACTACCCAACAAAAATATAGAATTTTAGCAAATGAACAAAAAGAGCTTAGCTCAAAAGATAGTCACCACGGATGAAAGCCTCAGCCAAGCTTTCGCCGTGCAGATAGACTCTGCAAAACGACATCTTTACGTCACCTATCCTAAAGCAAAGCCTGCACAACCTTTTTGACCTTGTGCCTGATAGCATCACGCTTGAAGAGGTCTTTGCGGATAAAAACCACTCATATACGCGGTATAACGCCTGCAAAAGATGCTCAACCAGCTCTGGCCTCCCGCTAACGTCGATTTTCACCACGTCAAACACTAGCTTTTTATCAGAGTAAACGGCTGGTACGGCTTATAAGCACAAAATAAGATTGATAATTCTGAGGATATAATGAGTAAAAAGACACGAGCTTAGAAAATCGACCCAGTAAAGCTTTTTACTTTTTATATTTGCTTATCATAGTTTGCTTCATTATGATATGGCTTTATCGTGCCAAATATAAAAGAATTCTAAAAGCCTTCAAGACAAAAACTACTCGCAAACCCTCATCATACACGAAGCGTAAAAATGAATGAAGCTAACTTTTAAAGCACTTTGAGGCGACAAGACAGACGGCGCTACTATTCCTTTGCTTGATACAGCTTTTGATAAGGATAAATGATATTCCTTTGCATCACAATTTTTAGTTGAAGTGAGCCTTAGCAAGATAGAAGAAGGCGAGAATAACGCAACTGAGAAGTTCTTTAGATACCGCTCAATGTCACCACTGCTCACTAAAAACCCCGCAAAAATTTATGACTTTTTAGAGCACTTAGCAGCACGATAGCATCATAAAAGCAGAATTTCTCCTATCGTCACGAAAAGGCGAAACGACAAGATCCACTAACAAACCTTTAAACATAAAAGTCTTTTGGTTGAAGTAAGAAGCTCACCTATTTAATAAAAGCTACAAACGGATAATATCTCAAGTTCTGAGTTACAGAAATCACATAAGGACATACTATGTATTTTATCGGCATCGATACAGGTCTAACATCTGCAGCGCAGCAAATACTAGATAATCAAGATATTTTGTAGATCTATTTTGACTACAAGCTGGCGGTCTTTAGGTGCCATAAAATCGCACGCGATATAGCAACTTGAACGAGAACGCACATCAAGACGCCCCAATCGCAGCCTACTGATATGCGAAGAGCAAGCGTAGGAACACGCAACATTAGTGCAAGGAGATACTTTGCCACGGACTTGGAGCATATTATTTATTTAAACCAGGACTGCACACAGTTATAGATGCTGTCGGCGGACAAGATACAGCCATATTAAAACAGGAAAATGGAAAACCAACTGATTTTAGTATAATGAACGACAAATGCTCGGCTGGCACAGGAAAAGTATTTTAGAGATTAGTGCAAATAGACTCTGATCTGACCTAATGAAATTTCTACAAACAGCACATGCAAAAACCCAAATATAAAAATTAGTTCAACTCGTACGGTATTTGCGGAAAGCGAGGAGGTATCGCTTTAGCAAATGAAAGCACAGCAGCCAGCATATGCAATAGTAGAATCATCGGCACACAGGTGGCTTCTGCATAGACTAGAAAATAACTGACTTCCTATGGTGGCCTTAGCAATGTTCCTCTTTTAAAGAACTTCTATCCGTCATCTATACTCAGAATTTACACTGACATGCTATATATTGTGGGAGCTATGGTGCCGTGATATAATAGCAAAAAGGAAATCAACATGAAATACGATTTCATTGAACCAGAGAAAGTCTTCTAGCACCACTAGATTCTTAAAAGCTAAAGGCAAAGCATGCATGGCACATTTTGTACATTACTCTCCAAAAGAGCTGATTTGGCGCCGCTGCCGCACCAACTCAGTCTTTGTGCCTACGATGAAAGTCCACATGCTCGCCCACGAACTGCATCGAAATTCCTTTGCCCACTCACCAGTGAAAAGTGCACACGGATATGCCGTGACCATGTCCATATATATGAATGCTAGCGATATTATCAGAGAGACCACTTTGTGATGGCAAGAAGAAGACGTGGCGAGCTTCGTGCAGCCATGGAAGAAGTGCATGCTCAGGAACTTCCGAACATACGACAAATAAACGTAGTTTAGAACTTTTCGAGAGATGAGATGAGGGATTTTTAAAGATTATCTTGAAAAACGTCTCGATGTACACAGACGAAAAGCTAAAAGAGACACAGAATGTACTGAAGAAAGGATATGTGCTAAAATAAACTTATGGATCCTAGCTAAAACTCGATCCGAGTCCGATTAGTGGTAGTGAGATACCAGTGCTATTTGCAATGATTTTATATATGACAAAAAAGAAAGATAAAAATGTCTTTGTTCATACATAAAGCTTTAAAACAAAAGATATGTCCCAAGGCAAAAGCATAAAAGCGCATTATCATTACCGGATGTCCAAGTGGTGGAGTATATGAAAAGGTAATAAAACAAATAGAGGAACTTGTGCAGATGTTGTAGCCTTTGAAAACTGCACAGGAAACTAAAAATCTTAAAATAATATAAGCACACAAGGTGATCTTATAGAGCTATCGCCAAACTACTTAAAGATACCCTGTTCTGTGATGTACAAAAACGACGCGAGATCTGATGTTGATTAAAATTACTACAGAATATAAAGCAGATGGCGTAATAGACATCGTTCTAAGCGGCTGTCACACTTATGCAATAGAAACAAACAAGATAAAAGAAGCCAGCAAAGAAGCTGGCGCAAGCTATATGAGCCTTGAGACTGACTACTCCAAACAAGATGTTGGCTCAGATCCGAACACGTTTAGAGGCCTTTTAGACTTTTCTTTCTCGATTAAAAGATCAATTTTCAAAGGCTCAGAGCCTTTGCTGATTTATCGCAAATTTTTAGAGCAACTTTTCGACTAGTATTATCTGTTATCCACGCATTTGCCAAGTTGGCAGGCTCTTTTGTAAAGTGCGTCTGCCTTTGTTTCATCGCCGCTTAGCTTTGCAAGCAAGAAGCACGACTGAGTATCATTAAGCTCGCAGCTCTTTGCCAAAAAGCTTTAACACTCTAGCTCTCAGCCTTGTTTCTATCTATCTTATGAGTTTTTAATTTTTCGCTTTCGATGATGATTTTAGCCCCATTGCCCTCGTTGTAGCAGACGCAACGCCGTCGCCACTATCGCAAGCTAGTTTATAAAAGCTTTTGAGAGCCTTTTCAGATATCTTTTGCTCATCAACTAGCCCTTGCTCATAATCTGACTCCCAATGAGCACGCCGTCGCAAGCCCAGCGCTGCAGCCTTTTCGTAGTAGCCTTTGCCTTTTACGAAGTCCTTTTCTGTTGCTGCAATTTACAGCTGGGTTGTTGCAGTCGGATGCTATTTCCGCCTCGCAGCTTTTGCACCATCTTCTTTTTCAAGCTCAAGACGCTCCGCCCCTAGCCTCCTCATCACTTTGCCAAAAGCCAAAGCTCACCATCTTTTGCCACGACCAGCGAGCCACTTAGCATAAAAGCTAGCAGCTACGATAAGTCCCGAAATGCAAAACTTTTTCACTTATTTTCCTGCTTTACATGCCAAGCTTTGCGCCAAGTCTTTCATCTGTGGGCACGCCTTGTTTAGACCACGAAAGCAAGCGACTTTGTAAATCCCATAAAGTTTCTTTTTCGTCCTTGTTCATGCCAAGACCTAATCTCATACATCGCGCCGATATTTGCGCAGCTGACAGATCTTCCAGCGTTGCAGCGTTTGTGTATGCGCCCCCATCGCTGAGATAGTAGTCTTGTTTTTACGATCTCGCTCTTGCGGTAGGCGTTGTCGGCGATAGCAAGCTTGCACACCGCCACTATTGCAGCTATCTTTGTACCTGACCGCTTTGATACGCCAAGGCCGTTTTCATGAGAGCGTACCAAGGTTTGAGTGCAGTTGTACCGCATCGCAAGCCTTTTTGTAGTTTGCGTAGGCATTTCGCCATCTCTTTCATAAGCTCGAATTTACACCCAAGTCATTGTAAGCTTCAGCATCGCTGCTCTGCATTTTGGTGTTAAAAGATCGATGGTATGAAGTCTCTTTTGTTTTTGCACTCACTTTTTCGTCCTTGGCTGTTGCCATGAGTCATCTTGTTTTGGCGTATCCCCGATGCCGATCACGTTTAGCGTACCTGTGAAAAATAGAGCAGTTAAAGTAGTAGACTATTTTTCATTTTTGTCCTTTTTAGTATTGTCCAAACAAGTCATCAGCGCTTCACTGATGCTTGGGTGAGTGGTATCGGTAGATGCAATCTGCTTTTAATCCATAGCGATCGCGATCCCTGTTTATGATCTCATTTGCGTAGATGCAGTGAAAGCTTTCAGCCCCGTAGTTCGCCGCTACTAGCTTTCACCGACGCTTTAGTCACCCACATCGTGATTTAGCACCTTTTGCCCGGCACCGCCGCCATGCTAAGTTTTAGCTCCTTGAAAATGGTGGCCCGCTTGTTAGCTTTTTTTGCATTTACGCCAACTCTTTGCTAGCGGAGTGTCGGTAACAGTACATTTGGCATGGATGTTTCTGTTTTGTGTGGTGCGCTTTGTCGCCAGAAAATTTGCGAGAAAAACCATCCTCAAAAATCATCCAAACTAGTGTGGTAAAAGCTTCGTCCGCGCACGTCGCCCACTGCGTAGATGTTTGACACATGTGTTTGAAGGCGCTCATTTGTCTTTATAAAGCCTTTTTCATTTAGCTCAACACCAGCTGCTTTTAAATTTAGATCATCTAAATTTGCCACTCTGCCAAGCGCTACTAAAAATGCGTCTGCCTTGATAAGCCTATCTTCATTATCTTGTTTGAAATTTAGCGCATTGTCTTTTAGACTCTCTATCTCGCAGCCCTCTAGTACTTTCTGACACCCCCGCACGTTTAGCGCATCTTTCACGCTTTTAACTATATCTTCATCTTCGTTTTTTAGAAGTTTTGAGCGTCCGACGATGGTCACTTTTGAGCCAAAATTTGCAAACATCGATGCAAACTCGATGCCGATAAATCCACTACCAACGATAACAAGATGCTTTGGCATAGTTTTTAGATCAAGCAAAGTTTTACTTGAAAAGATATTTGAGTTTGTTATCTCAAATGGCGCATACGCCTCTTTTGAGCCAGTGCTTATGATGATAAACTCCACTTTCAACGACTTTTTGCTCGCCGTTTGAGGTTGTAACCAGGACGCTATTTTTATCTTTAAACGAGCCAACGCCATCGATCACGTCGATATTTTCTTTATCATTTAGCATTGCGTAGTTTTTAGACGGTGCTGAGATTAGCTGATTTTCGTTTCTCGATGCTGGGCGTGTACTCTGTTTCAACGCCATTATCTGCCATATCGCCTCTTTGCGCCAGTGATTAGACGTTTTGTCGGTATGCGACTGCACGTTTATGCAAGTAGCCCTCCATACATCTTTTTGACGATCTCCTCGATTAGCGCGACTGCCAAGCGCAAGCAGTCTTTACAGCTAGCGTCTTGCCAGCCTTACCAAATCCAATAATAACAATGTCATATTTTCATTTAATTTTTCCCATTATGGTATGTGTTTCGTTTATCTTTTTGATATCCATTTTGTATTTATTTTGCCCAGCTTTTTGATGATCTCATCAACACGCTCTTTATCTCTTTGACGGTTGCGACGTTTTTATCTTTAGCCTATCCTCACTCCCGCTCATCGCCACAAAGCAAAGGTGTGGCTTTTAGATGATCGTTTAGCTCGATAACACTCTTTGGCAAAAGGCCGTCAGCGTTATTTAGTACCCTACGCATATGCTCAGCGGTCGTTTCATCTATGTTGTAGCCAAGCTGTCAAAAGTGCGTTATGATCCATATCGTTCCTTTTTGCTTTACAATCTATGATCATTATAAGATGAAAATCTGATAAAAATCGCCTAAATTTTTCAAGGACAAATATGGTGACTCGATCATTTTTCTATTTAGCATTTTGCTATTTTGGGGCTGTTCTGCAGATCACCTGCGACTTAGGTCTTAGCGAGCCACCACTTGATCCTGAAGTCGAGCAGATAGCAGACGCCATCTATCTCATATAACGAGGGCAACTACCCAAAAAGCTTGCAAGAGATTTTACGACTACGCAAAAGATGGCAATGTCCTAGCTATGCGCAAAGAAGCTGGCGTTTGCTTTTCGTGACGGCGAAAAGGCTTTAGTGGCGATATCTTAGGGCGCTTTTGGTTTGAGACAGCTGGCAGATACGGCAACATAGACGGACTAAGAAGCGCTGGATATATCTATGAGTACGGCCTTGGGTGTATCAGAAATCAGAGAAAGCGATATATTTTTACGAAAGCCACCAGTCTTGGCTCAAGCGAGGCTAGCTACGATCTAGGGCTTATCTATCTTGGCAAAAATGACTACAAAAAAGCTAGAATTTATCTTGACGAGGCTTGCTACCATGGCAAAGAAGAAGCCTGCATGAAGCTAAAAGAGATGAAATTCTAGCTCTCATCTCTTTATTACTACGCCTCAGCTTTTTGGGCGATCAAGACGCCCCTCATCATCTTTTGATATCACCATCAAGTATCGCGTCAGTTTGTGAAAATGCCTCGCCACTGCGGTTGTCTTTTACCTGCTGATACGGAAAAAGCACGTATGATCTTATTTGATGTCCCCAGCCGATCTCGCTCTTTTCGACGCTGTTGCTCGCCTCTTGCTGTTTCATCAGCTCAAGCTCGTAAAGGCGCGACTTTAGCATCTTCATCGCTGTGGCTCTGTTTTTGTGCTGACTGCGGTCATTTTTGGCACTGCACGACGATACCAGTTGGTATGTGCGTGATGCGGATGGCTGATTCAGTCTTATTTACGTGCTGACCGCCTGCGCCACTGGCTCTATAAGTGTCTATCTTTAGATCTTTCTCTTCGATCTCGATCTCTATATCATCATCTACTTCAGGGCTCACCATAACGCTAGAAAAGCTCGTGTGACGGCGTCCTGCGCTATCAAATGGGCTTGTGCGAACGAGCCCGATGGATGCCGTTTTCGCTTTTGAAATATCCATAAGCGTTTTCGCCTTTTACGATAAAGCTCACATCCTTTTAGTCCAGCCTCTTCGCCCTCTTGAAAGTCTAAAGTCTCGACCTAAACTCTCACGCTCGCAAAATCTAAGATACATCCTATAGCATGCTCGCCCAGTCGTTGCTCTCAGTGCCGCCAGCTCCGTGGTGTATCGATACGATCGCGTTTTTGCCGTCATCCTCGCCACTTAAAAAGCCATAGAAATTTCAATTTACTATCTTTTCATCTAAACTTTTTAGCATCTTCAAATAAAGAACTGATAGTCTCCTCGTCATTTTCGAATTTGCTAGCTCAAAGAGCCCTTTGCGTCGCTAACTGCTTGGTTGGCGTCACTAATCGGCAAACATATTTGAATACTTTTGTCTTTCTTTATTTCAGCGCTCCAGCTTTTAGCGATATCTGCGCAAAAAGTCAGGGTCTTGCTCTATGGCCTCGATCTCTTTAGCCTAGCCTTTTATCTCGTCAGGCTTTTACGATAGAGCCTATGTTTTCAACTTTTGTTTGTAGTCTTTAAAAGCTCGTTGTATTCGTAACTATCCAAGTTTTTCTCCATACTTTTGCCGATTTTTAGCCAAAAGTTGCTTACATTTTTAAATTTACGCCCTTTTAATCCTTTTTGTTACAATGCCAAGTTAAAACTTTAGATAAAAAGAGTCAATATGCAGATCATAAGAACTATAAAAAGAGCTTTGAAATTTTGTCCAAAAATGCAAGCGGCAAGATCGGTTTTGTCCCGACAATGGCGCACTTCACGACGGACACGTTAGCCTCATCAAAAATGTGTGAGCGAAAATGAGACAAGCATCGTCTCAACTTTTGTAAATCCAACTCAATTTTACCAGTGCGAAGATCTGACAAATACCCAGAAAAGAGCAAAGCGACATCCAATTAGTGAGCAAAATGGCGTTAGCGCTATCTTTTATACCAGATGCTAACGAGCTTTACTTTGAAGATGAACCGCTCATCGTCGCTCCAAAGAAGCTTTCAGCCATCTTAGAGGGCAAAACTAGGCCTCGGGCACTTTGATGGCGTCTTAAGAGTGCTAAATAAGCTATTTCGCCCAACTCGTGCAAATAGCGTCTATATGGGCAAAAAGACACCCAGCAGCTCATCATCGTGCAAAATATGATAAAGACATTTTTCCCTAAACATCGAGCTAGTGGCTTGCGATATCGTTAGAGAGCCAGATGGCCCAGCACTTTCAAGCAGAAACGTCTATATCTGCGACGAAGATAAGTGCAACGCGCTAAGACTTCAAGATCGCTACAAAGCGCTCAATTTGATCCAAAAACGGCGAAGAGGACGCAAGCGAGATCAAGGCAAATATGCTTTGAAGTTTTAGAGCCACTAAAAGTTGATTACGTCGCGGTTACAGATAGAAATTTAAATGAATTTCAAAGGTAGAAAAAGGCAACACCATCATCTTAGTAGCCGCCTATGTTGGCAAAACTAGGCTAATAGACAACATCTGGATCTAAAAATGCCAAAACTTCATCTAATCTCGCTTGGTTGTAATAAAAATTTAGTTGATTCTGAGATCATGCTTGGGCGCTTGCAAAACTACGATATCACGGACGATATCAGCGACGCAGACGTCATCATCGTAAATACCTGCGGCTTTATCAAATCACCAAAGAAGAGAGCATCCAAACCATACTCGAGATGCATGAAGTCTCGTAAAATGGCTCTTTGCTAGTAGTGACTGGCTGTCTTATGCAGCGCTACAAAGATGAGCTCATAAAAGAGCTACCAGAGGTCGATCTCTTTACCGGCGTGGCGGATTATGACAAGATCGATGAGATCATCTTGAAAAAGCAAAATTTATTTAGTCCAGAAACTTATCTGCAGGCAAACGAAGAGCGCGTGATAACTGGCTCAAACTACCACGCCTCACATCAGTATCTCAGAGGGCTGTCAACCAAAAATGCAGCTTTTGCGCGATACCGACATTTAAGGGCAAGCTAAAATCACGCTCGCTTGAAAACATCGTAAATGAGGTCAAAAATCTAGTCAAAAAAGGCTACTACGACTTTAGCTCTTTATCCCAAGACTCAAGCTCATATGCGCGATCAGGGCATTAGCGACGGGCTAATAAATTTAATAGACGAGATAGAAAAGATAGAAGGCGTAGGAGTGCAGGATGCCTTTACCTCTCACACGCCAACAACCAGCAAGGAGCTAATTTCGCATCATCGCCCTCGCCCATCTTTCACAACTACTTTGACATGCCGATCCAGCACATCAGCGAAAAATATGCTAAAAGATAATGAAGCGCGGAAGTGGCGCTAAAAAGATAAAAAGAGCTTTTTCAAATTTGATGAGAAATGCTGAAATCATTCTTGCGAACTGAGCGTCATCGTGGGGACATCCGAGTGCGAGTGAGGAGGATTTTTGAGGAGCTTTGCGAGTTTTTAGAAGAGTTTCGGTGATAGATTCTCGCCTTGCCTACTCAAAAGAAGAGGACACAGCCTCTTTTGAAATGAGCAAATCCCAGCCAAGATCATCTCAAAAAGGCTAAGCAAGATAGAAAAGATCACCAGCGATAAACGAGAGCCTTCAAAAAGAGCTTGGCAAAGCAAATTTACGCATCGCTCTGAAGGTATTAGCGTGAGGGCGAGATGTTTTACGCTCGCCAAAAAGATATCTGGGATAAAGATAGATCGGCGAAATTTTGATCAATGAAAGCGACGTAAAGAGCTTGAGATCGGCTCACTCTACCTTTGTCGAGGTCAGCGACGTGGTTGATCAAAACCAGTCGCCACCATCGTCAAAAAGCAAAATGATAAGCCAAAAACGTGCTTGGTAGGCTAGCGCTGCGCGCAAACCTGCTTTGCCTTCTCGCACGGTATCGATAGCACTGCACTCACATTCTACACGAGGCTAGGGGTCAAGTTTGATCTAGCCATGAGTCGATCACAACGCCAGAGAGCAGAGAATTGAAGTTGAATGCGCCAAAAGAGCTTGCTGACAGCAATTTCGGCATCACATAAAAAGCGTAACGTGTAAGTCACTTGAAAAACGCGAGGCGTGAGGTATGAGTAGTGAAATTACGCCAAAATATGGCTATGAGTATTCTGATCCTAGCGCATCAATTTGACGATAATTTGAGTGGTTTTTGATGCAGCTGGCAAGGCGTGGCGCTGGGCTAAAGAGCTCTTTGGCATGAGCGAGCTTGAGAGGAGAGAGCACTTTTGGCTCGTTAGGCTGCTTTTAATTCTACGCAGCTTCAAACTACACTTTGACGAGCGAGGTTTGCGTTACTTGTCGATGAGACAATCGATGGCGTAAAGAGCGTTTTGTTAGGCCAATGAGTGAGCCATTTTTGGACGAGTATTTTAGTGGCGTGAAAAAGAAGCTTTGAGTTTTGGAGGCTGATAGGCAACTTTTTGCCGCCAAATATCACAAAGATAGATGATGAAAGTCTTTTCATTATAAAAATGATAGCAACGTTGTGCGGGCGTCGATATGGCAGAAAAGGATAAAGAGCTAAATGTGCTTTTCCCAAGGGCTCAAAAGATGAACTAGCACGCAAACTTTAGCAGCAAACAAGCGTGGTGTTATGGCAAGATCGCCGTTGGCTCACGCTGATGATATCTTAGTAACGCCATTTTGGCAAAGCCGTACGCCAAAAATATTTAAAGAAAAAGGCTAGATATTTAAAAAGCCCCAGCGATAAATAGATACATTTATGTTACTATAAATTTGATCTATTAAGGTTCTCAGGTCAAGCAATTACAAAAGAGGTTTTGGCTTAAGCCTTTTTTACTATAAAGCTAAAGCCGCATTTTAGTTAAAACAAGCTATTTTACGCTTTCGTTGTGATAAACACGACGTATCACTCGCCAAAAGAGTGAAGCTGTGCTTAGCACTTTATACAAGGGAGTTCTTCTTTAATGGAATCGTATCAGTCACCACTAGCCTCGTCTAAAAGCCAAGTTTTAGCCTATCATAGGCTGGTCCGCTAGCACCGCGCGTGCAAAACGCCATTACGCTAGTTGCGCCACGCCTTTGAAAAATTTTCAGCCGCTTTTACGATGGTGCCAGCGGTATCGATCATATCATCGACCAAGATCACATCTTTTGCCTTTTTAACATCGCCGATCACGTTCATCACTTCGCTCTCGTTTGCTTTCTCGCGGCGTTTATCAACGATGACCATATCTAATAACTTTAGATTTTTCGCCAAGGCTCTAGCACGAGCTCACCGCCTACATCTGGGCTTGCGACGACTGGATCTTGGTACCTTCAGCTTTTACGTAGTCGTTAAAAAGATGATGCCTCATAAAGGTTATCTACTGGGATGTCGAAAAATCCCTTGAATTTGTCCTGCGTGAAGGTCCATAGTAACGACCCTGTCGATGCCTGCGTTGCTGCATCATATTTGCCACTAGTTTTTGCAGTGATCGGCACTCTAGGGAGCTGCTTTTCTGTCTTGTCTCAGCGTAGCCAAAATACGGCACGATCGCTGTTATAGAGCTTGCGCTGCTGCGTTTTAAAGCGTCAGTTAAGATAAGAAGCTCCATTAAATTTATATTTGCTGGGGCACATGTTGGCTGGATGACAAAACATCTTTCCCACGCATCGCTGCCGATTTGCACGCTGATCTCACCATCGCTAAATCTTTTAATGCTAGCTTCGCTGAGTGGAAGCGACAAATATTGCGAAATTTTCTTCGAAAGCTCGATGTTTGCGGTGCCTGAGAAAATTTTATAGCCTCTCATAATAGTAACCTTTAGTGATCTTTATGTTGATTTTATCGAAATGAGTTGACTCTAATTTTATTTGTCTTACTACAAGTGTACTAAAATATCAACACAAATTATAAGGCACTATTTGATTTTTGCTTTAAAATCAGACCACTATCTAACCTTTTCTTTTAAATCTTTGTGGAGATTACAAAATTACAATAAAAATCCAAAACAATACCGTAATCTTAATTTAAATGGTTATTTACAGCAATAGAACAAAACTTAATAAAAATAAAACGAAGACTGCCAAAGAGCCAGTGTTTTTGTAGATATAATAATTAATTTTATCGTACTACTTAAACTGCAGCATCTAAAATCTAAAACATGTTTAAAAAGCTTATAGAATTTCATGATTTTTATCAAAGACGACGTTTAGATATGAAGTACTTTGTTGATAGTTATCCAAGAGGCATAAGAAAAAGAGATACTTGCTCCTTTTTGGCTAAGGCCCATTACTCCTAGTCCTGCTTTAAGAGAGTGGTTTCATGAAGATAGAGAGGGCAGATTTGATGAGTTTTGTGATAACGAGCATGAGCTTGACAGCAAAAAGAAAAATCATGTTTTTATGCTAAAAATTAGAAAAAGAGTATGGAGATATAGCACTTTTTAACAGCAAGCAAAAGATATGATCTTTGCATACCCTATGTTTTGTTAAAAGTTCTAAACAAGAGATATTGCTACTAATTGTTAGCATACCAAGCAACTTTTCAAACTGCACGCCATATCTTGTGCGGTTATTATCTTTTAGCGTGATCTTGATGCTCATGCACACTGTATTGATGCCTTTTTGATAGCATTTTGCATGCTCGCCATTTATAGCGAGGCAGCACCGAAGCGAAGATATCGCAGTGCCAGCTTGCGTGAAAATGGCAATACTCGTGAAAAATACTCCACTTTTTCTTTCGTCTTTGCGTCATGTTATGATACCACACCTCATTTTGCCTATACCCACGCCCTTAAAACGATCTTGCACGCCAAACCAGCTAAGTCCTCTAACTCAAAATGTAATCCTCGCCGTATCCTCGCTTAAAAATGGCTTTTTCACACATAAAACTTGCCTCAGTTATGTTTAGGTGATGACGTGTGCCTTTTGTGCAAAAGCTCTCTCATCTCTTGCACAAACCTCTCATCAAAGCCGTGATAGAGCTTGCCATTATCGCCCATGCAAGGATCCACAAGCCTTAGCAAAGAACCGCTATCAAACTCAGCAAAGACCTTCTCATAAGCCTCGCCGCCTAAAACCACCTAAAAACTCAGTGTAATCCCATCAAAAGCTGATGCCTCTTTGTGCCAAACCTGCGTTATAGCGTCAACTCATCAGTCAAATCACGAAAAAGTGAAATTTCTAAAGCCAGTGTGAGTTGAGAGCAGTGCTGCTGGCAGATCGCACGCCTCGATGCCTTGCGCGATTATGGGAAGTGCGACAGTGAGCGAGCATTTGCCCACGCACGAGATGTCTTGTATAGTTAAAGTATCCCGCTTCATTCTAGCATCTCAATTTATGTACTGAACGCCAGCAACGTCGCGTTTGTATAAAACCGCATCATCTTGCAAAAGGTCATGCTTAAATTTGCTTTGAGTGCTTTGAGAAATGCTCTGGACATTTGCCGTAGTTTGCGGATCTGGCGCTCAGCATGGCTGTAAATCTCACTCTTATTAAATTCCATACTTTTGCTCCATCTTGTGAGCCCCAGCTATGGTGACTGGCACGCCTTTTTATCTTGCTTTGCTAAGCTCGTTTCCCTACCAGCATCAACGCCTTTACATTGTAAGCTGGCGGGCGATCTATCGTGCCCATCATCCACTCGGTGCGGAGCTATCTCATTTATAGCCTCATTAAGCGCTGTAAATTCTCTTCTTTGTCGTTAAATCCAGCACGACCAAGATTTCAAGCACAGTCTCGCCCCACACTTTGCGAATGTAGCCATTGCTTTTTTATAAGTTCATTTACTTCATGCCACTTTTGTTGCGGTCTATCTTTTTAAATGTGCTTTGCACGGCGCTATCAAGGCTACCTAACATATCAAGCCCTGCAAGGCTTCACAGTACTCGATTCTCGCGCCTGAGCCATTGCTTAGGATAAGAGTTTTGCTCAGCCTTTTAGCTCATTTACTTTTTGCCATCAGCCTTTTTAAGTGTGATCAGAGTTGACTCGCCATTTGCTGTAAGCGTGATGACATCGATGTTTTTGATGAGCTTTTTAAATGCTTCTTTTTAAAAGCGCCTATGATTTCATTAACGCTAGGGATTTTCATCTTCTCAACCGGCTTTTGCGCCCTTTAGCTCGCAATAAACACAGTCAAAATTGCATGATTTTGCTTTCGACTTAGATCGATGCCAAGACTCATGCGCAAAAACGGCGCGAATTTTATCGGCCCAAAGATGAGAGTGCTATCTTGCACTTTTTCTTTGAACCTCTTTTATGAAATATTTTCGCGTTTTCAACTGGCACATCTGGCAAGATCCCGCGACCAAGGTTGAAAATGTGCGGTGCGCCTTCATCGTGCGTTAAACATTTATCCACGCCCTCATCGATCGCCTTCGCATATAAAGCCTTGTTGGCTCCATGTTGCCTCGAAGGACGTATCTTGGCTAAGTTTTTCTTTCGCTAGTCTCGATCGGCGTGCTCCAATCAACGCCAAAAACATCAATTTACTCTGAATTTTATCCAGATAGCCGCTGATACCTTTTGGAAAACGATGACTGGGATCTCTGGAAACTCAGCCTTGACGCTCATCAACTATCTCTATTAATGTAGCTAAATCCAAACTCAAAATATGCCGTGTTTCTTCCGCGCAGCTGCCCAGCTGTCGCATTTGCACTGGCATTTACGCCAGCTTTTATCTCGTCTTTGACGCGATGAGCGCCGTCACTTTTTCTAAAATTTGATGTAATTCTGGATTTTGATAGAGACCTTTTTGCAGACCGCAGGTGCCGCCACCACCCTCTATCACTATATGTAGCTATCGTCCACAAAAGTGCGCAAAAGCCAACGAGCCGCCTTATCTTGGCTAATCTTCTCTGTAAGCTTTGATCGTGTCATAAACGTATGCTTTTTAACCGATCTTTTCGATACTAAGCTCATTGCAAGTGCGCTCATCACGCAAAGGCTTTGTAGAAAACCGGTCCTCGCCCTCTTTTCCAGCGATCCGCCCATCTCAAGAGGGCGCGACAAGGATATCGCCAACTAAAAATCGTCGCATCAACGCCAAGCACTTCAACTGGCTGAAGGTGACCTCGCTAGCTCTTTTATAGTCTTTACAAAGCGATAAAAAGTCCCCTGCTTTTAGCGCTCTTACAGCCATATATTCTGGCAGATATCTTACCAGCTATGCGTCATCCAAACAGGCGTAGTATGGGTCGGTTTTTGCACGCGTCTATGAAAATCATCACTCTTTTAAGTTTTTAAAATGGATATTATCCAAAAATAGCTAAGAAAAGATGATAGGATGTAAGCGTAAAAACGCTTAAAATTTAGTGATTCTCCTCAGAAGGAAGTAAAGTCCAAGGCAAAGGCGTCAGGATAGAAGCCGCAAGATAGGCCATCTCAAGCGGTGTTGTAAAGTTTGCGTGAAGCACCTTTGAAAGAAATTTTACGATTAAAACCATGACGATCACTTTGCCAAGCTTATCTTTTTAGCTCATCAAGGAATGTACTTCAAGCACCTTTGCTCTGCTTTGACTGCTTTTAGCTGCGTGATCTCTGGAGATGAAAAGCTCGTGTATCCCTGAAGCTAAATATATGAAGAACAAGCGCCATCAAGTAAAGATCGATCGCTCCAACTATCTAGACAACGACCTCTGACGGGAAATTTCTCAACGTAGTAATCTGCAGAAAGAAAGAAACATTATAAACCCTCAGCACTTTGCCGACATCATAACTTGCGATGATAGAGCACGACGCACTTCTAAAAGTCCAAAGACTACTGGAAAAGAGTGAAACTGTTGCTTTGCAAGCTAAATCTCTCGAATATTTTTACGCAATAAAACCCTTTTAGTGAATTTTAAAAGAGGTATTTTTATGTCCCGTAATTTAGGTGCAAAATCGCACTAATTTTAATGAAAACTACTCCTGCATCATGGTCCATTTTTGTGCGATCCTAACGGCATTTGTCGCAGCTCCTACGCGGATCTGATCGGCACTGCACCAAAGGTGAAGACACATTTTGATCTAAGAGTTATCAACCCTGATCCCGCCAACATAAGTCTCGTTTGTATCGCTTGAGATAGTAGGCATCGGATACTCTTTTTAGCTGGATTATCGATCTACGACGACGCTTGAGCTTTGCTTGAAAACCTCTCTGCCGCATCTGCGCTCACGTCTTTGTCAAAGTGGATAGTGATCGCTTCAGAGTGGCTTTCTAAGTACCGCAGCACGCACGCAAGTGGCTGCTCACTTCGATATCTTTGTGAAGGATCTTTTGTGTTTCATTGACCATTTTCATCTCTTTCTTTTGTATAGTCATTATCCAAAAAGACGTCGATGTGTGGGATCACGTTTAGCGCTAGGCGGTGCGCAAAGACCTTTGGCTCGCACTCATCAAGCTTAAATTCAAAAAACTTTTGCATCTGAACAACAAGCTCCTCCATGCCTCTTTGCCAGCGCCACTTGCTGCTTGATAGGTGAAACATCGACCCTGTTGATGCCAAGCGTCATTTTAGGGGCTTTTAAAATTTGAACCATTTGGATGGTTGAGCAGTTTGGATTAGCGATGATGCCGCGGTTTTTCCACATAGCAATGTCACTTGGGTTACACTCAGGCACGACTAGCGGGATATCTTTATCCATCCTAAAATGGCTGGTGTTATCGATGATCACTGCGCTGCTGTCACGCAACGGCAATTTTCTCTGAACCGAGCCACCTGCACTAAAAATGCGATATCGATCTCGTGCTCGCTAAAAACTTTCTCGGTTAGCTCTTTTTACTTTGTAGTGTTTGCCCTTACAGCTCGATCTCCATGCCAACGCTCTTTGCGCTTGCAAGTGGCAAAAGCTCACCAACTGGGAAATCAACTCCTCCATAACTCTAAAAAGCTCTTCGCCGACCGCTCCAGTAGCTACCAACGACCGCTACGTTACATTTCTCATCTGCTCTCCTTGGTTTCTTTTTAATTTTTCTTAATTTGCATAATTTTTACTAGCCAAAAACTACATCTACCTATTTTTACTTCTTGCTTGCAAAAACTAGATCTTTTGGCAGAAAACCCTCATCGCCCTCGCTTAGTATCGCCGCACGCTGCACGACTGAGATGAGCTCTCTTATGTTACACGGATAATCATAGCCTAAAAGCTCCTCTTTGGGCTCGCTTTTGAGAAGTCCCAGCCTCAAAGCCATACTCTCTGCGACGATTTGTCCAGCATCCTGCGCGATAGGCGAGCTCATCCTTTCGCTCGCGAAGTGGCGGGATGAAAAGCGGGATCGTGTTTAGGCGGTAGAAAAGATCCTCTCTAAACCTGCCCTCTTCATCGCAAGCCCAATCGTGCATTTGTAGCGCAGATGATGCGAACGTCTCATCTTTTCGCTCTTTGTGGCGCCAAGTCTTGTTATCTCGCGCTCCTGCAAGGCACGAAGCAATTTTGGCTGCTAAATTTATGAGCATCTCGCCGATCTCATCTAGAAAATAGTGTTCCGCCATTTGCCAGCTCAAACTGCCCTTTTTGTGGTCGCTGCGTCAGTAAAAGCGCCTTTTTCAAAGCCAAAAAGCTCACTTTCTATCAAATTTTCAGGGGATCGCGCCCATATTTAAAGCGATAAATGCTGCATCTTTTCTTGGTGAGTTTGCGTGGATAAATTTTAGCAAAGACCTCCTCGCCAACGCCGCTTTCGCCACTAAGCATTGACTGAGGCGTCTGTTCTTGCAGCTTTTAGCGCGATATTTAGCGTGGTTTCGCGCCTTTGAAGTGGCTAAAAAGCCGTTATTTTCGCTTTTAGTTTCAACTTTTTATGCTTTTTGAGTCTTTTGCTTTAGCGTCTCGACCCTTTTTATCGCTTCATATAGCGTTGAGACGTCAAATGGCTTGGTCAAAAAGTCCTTCACGCCGAGTCTCACGCTCTCGATCGCCTTTGTGAGTGTCGCATTACCCAGTCATTATGATGACGATCAATTGCCGTTGTAACCTCTTTTAATGAACTCAAGTCCGTCCATCTTTGGGTATGTTTATATCGGTGATTATTAGATCAGTGTCGCTTAGTTTTTATGAGCTCAACTGCGCTCTTGTAACTCTTGATGTTTAGCTCGTCGTACTGCCAGCATGCGATCTCAACGACTTTCGCATATTGATGTCATCTCTACTATGCGACGATATTCATTTGATCTCTTTTTATGCTGAAGTGGCCGATGATAGTGATTTTGGCCAATCTCACCATAAATCTAACTCTGCAGTACTTTCAATGAAGCATTTGTGACCTGCGTCATGACATTTAGCTCATTTTTATCATCACTTTTTATAAGCAAAGCAGTCAGATACTTTTCATCTTTTGTGTATTTAAAAACCAAGAGTTGTAGGTATTTTCATCTTTCAGCATCTATCTGGCAAAGGAATTTTGGTTTTTGGATTGGGCGTTAGAGTCATCGCCTTTGAAAATGAAATTTCCTCAAAGGCAACTATTTGATTTTTCGTATCGACCTTCGCCCAGAAGATAAACTCCTCCAGGCAAAAGGCGAAATTTAAAAGTATCGTTAGTAAGAAAAGACTTCTCGCCACTTATCTTCGTCTATCTTAAGCTCCATATTTACCTTATAAAGCCCGTCTTTGAAATTTTCATTCACGATCCTTGCGTTTTTGACAAGGCCTTGAACCTTTGAAGTGATAGATGAATCATTTAGCATCGCGTCTCTTACGGTGTCTTCAGCGTTGATCTTTACGCCATAAAGCTTGCCTGCAAGCTGAGAATAAGCATCAGCCATCGCTGCTCTTTTTGCAAGAGTAACTGACTGAGCGTATGAGAGCGAATTTAGCGGAGCTATGCCCTCGCCTGTGGCTCTAAAAGTGGTCTCTCTTGGAGCGCTATCATCTATCATCTTCTCTTTTTTCATCACCTCTCTAAGATCGTCTTTATCGACCTTTTGGATGACTACGTTGCGGTTTGATGTGCTAGTTGGCTCGCCCATAAAGCCATTAAATGAGCAGCCGCCAAAATAGCGATCATCAAAGCAAAAGATGAAATCAACCTTCATAAACAACCTTTTTATGCTTTTTATTTGACTTAATAGCGATTTATTCAAAAAGCCCCATATCTTCGCTTGGTGCTTCTCTCCTCATCCTCGCCATCATCTGCCTTAGGGCATCTTGCGATACTCACGACATCATCGCCATCGACATTTACGACGATCACGCCACTTGTGTTACGTCCTGCTTTGCGGATGCTTTGCATATCAACTCTTATCATCTTGCCGCTTGATGTTAGAGTCATTAGATCTTGCTCTTCATCAACCATTACAACGCCCACAAGATCGCCTGTTCTGCTTGTTAGTTTCATGCAGATGACGCCTTTGCCGCCGCGGTTTGTCAAGCGGTACTCATCAGCAGTTGTGCGCTTAGCCGATACCTTTTTGAGATATGCTTGTACCTGCTTGATCATTGCTTTTCGATGACTGCAGCAGCCTACGACCTCATCGCCCCGGCTCTTTAAATTTTGATGCCAGTTACGCCGCGTGCAGTTCTTCCCATTTAGCGAACCTTGCTGATCTTAATTTAAGGCACATACCTTTTTTAGTAACGACAAATAGCATTGTCTCATCGCCTGAGTTTGCGTCCTCTTCGGCATTTGCGCTATCTTCGTCGATCTCGTTTTGAAGCTCTTCAACTTCAAGCACCTCTGTCTCAACGCTTAGCTCATTTTCAGGGTCAGTTACTGGCATATCATCGTATGTCTGAGCGATGAGCGCAGTTACAAGCTCGTCGTTCTCATCAAGGCTTATCGCCTTATCGCCAACTGAGCGGATGTTTTTCATATTCGCTTCGGGAGTGTGCGTTTACGATGCCATTTTGTAGTGAAGAATGCCAGCGATTTGCTCTCGTCAAAGTCAGTCGTTGGGATGATCGCTTTGATCTTCTCATCAGGCTGCAACTGGATCACTTTACAACTCGCCTTTGCCCTTTTGCCGTGCGGCTTCCTCTGGGATCTTATAGATTTTAGCCAGTAGAGCTTGTCGCGGTCGTCACAAAACATAGCGTGTCGTGGGTATTTGAGTAAAGCCTCTCATGAAGTCATCGTCGTATGTCGTGACCGCTACTTTGCCTCACCGCGTTTTTGCTTCTCGTACTGCTTGCTTGGCACACGCTTGATGTAGCCGCGGTGAGTTATGTTACGACATATTTTCATTTGGTATAAGATCTTCAATGTCGATATCATCGTAGTCATCAACGATCTCAGTAACTCTTGCACTTTAAATTTATTTTTGATCTCAGAAGCTCTTCGATCACCACAGCACAATGTCTCGCTCTTGTACCTCATCAAGTCTTGCGATCTCAGCCATAAGCCTCGGCTAGCTCGACTTCAGTTTTTCTCAGGCCTGTAAGCTTGCTTAGACGCATATCAAGGATAGCGTTTGCTTGAAGCTCTGAGAGGTACACCTACTGCTTCTCCTCAGCAAACCGCCGTATCAGCACTCTTCTAATAAGCTCAATCACCCGTCGATGTTATCAAGTGCGATCTTTAGACCCTCTAAGATGTGGGCTCTTGCGCGTCTTTTTCAAGCTCAAATATCGTCCTTCTAATGATAACCGTTTTTCTGTGATTTAAAAATAGCTTAAGTAGCTCGATAAGGTTAAATACCTTTGGCTCTTTGTTAATAGTAGCAAGCATAATAACGCCAAAAGTGCTCTCCATCGTGGTTGATTTAAATAGGTTGTTTGGCACGATGTCGCTCATCGCGTCGCGTTTTAGCTCGATGACTACGCGGATGCGTCCTTGTCAGACTCATCTCTAACCTCGCTGATGCCCTCTATCTGCTTATCTCTACAAGCTCGGCGATCTGCTCGATGAGCCTTGCTTTGTTTGTTTGATATGGTAGCTCGTCGATTACTATGACGTCTTTGTTTGCCTTTTTTTCTATGTGAGTTTTGGCTCTTAGTTTGACCCTGCCACGACCTGTGCGGTAGGCCTCTATGATGCCTTTTTGACCAAAGATGATACCGCCAGTTGAAAGTCTGACCTGATAGATTCCCCATCACCTCTTCAAGCGTCGCCTCTTTTGTTTTCAAGAAGCAGCAAAAGACCGTCTATTAGCTCATCAAGGCTGTGTGTGGATATTTGTCGCCGCTACCGACCAGCAATACCGCTTGAGCCGTTTAATAATAAATTGGCACACGTCTAGGCAAAACATCTGGCTCAACCTCTCTATCGTCGTAGTTTGGTACAAAATCAACCGTATCTTTGTCGATATCTTTTAAAAGCTCTTCAGTAAGCATAGTCATTCTAGCTTCGGTATAGCGCATCGCAGCTGCGCTGTCGCCATCAATCGAGCCAAAGTTTCCTTTGTCCATCAACGACTGGATAACGCGCCAGAAAGAGTCTGAGCCATACGAACAAGTGCGTCATAAACCGCTATATCACCGTGTGGGTGGTACTTACCGATGACTTCACCGACGATACGAGCTGACTTCATATAGGCACTTCTGCTGCCAACGCCTAGGTTGTCCATAGCGTATGTACCTTCTATGAACTGGCTTTAGTCCGTCTCTGAGCGTCAGGCAAAGCACGTCCGACGATGACGCTCATAGAGTAGATCAAGATAGCTATTTTTATAGAATCTTCGATATCAACTGAAGCGATATCTTGAGTTAATTCAAGTAGATTGTCTTTCATTTTTATCCTTAAATCTGGCTTGTGGGATTTTTAGCACAAAATTGATACTCTAGAGGGCAAATAAATGCACGTGCATAATGTATAGACTTCCAGCCACACGTACTATAAGCTCTCTCTAGCACAAAGCCATAGCTAAAAGCATCCACAACGACGCCAGCATGACTGCTCTCTTTAGCATCGCAAGACTCTTTTAGCCCTATCTCTATGCTCTCTTGCTCGCTGTCGTTTCGCTAAAGCTTCATCGCCTCTTTGCTTGTAAATGCTGGAAAATAGCTAATGCTTCTCGCCCTCATCTTCAAGCAGGATAAATTTGATATTTGAGCCCTCCTCCTCATAAACGACGCCGCCATCAGGCTTTGCAAGTCGCTTGGTTTAAAAAGCACTGGAGCAAAAAGTAGCCTTTTTAAAAGCCGATATCAAAATTTATCTCATTTTTCTCGCAAGGATCACTGAGATGTATCCATCGCTTCTTTGCATTTTAGCCCCTAAAAGCCTCATCTACGGCTTCGACAGATCGTGTGTATGAGATGTGCGACTCTTGAATTCTTGCTGTATCGCTTGAGCTAACGACTAACGATCACATCCTTCATTCATCGCACCGCCACCTTTGCCGCTAAGTCCAAGCACTGATGCGCCCATTTTCTTGGCACTTTTTATAGCTTCAAGGACATTTTTGCTGTTGCCACTGTTGAGATCGCCACGAGCAGTCGCTCGCTGAGCTAAGGCCTCAAACTGGCGTGAGAAAAACGCATAGTCAAAGCCGTAGTCGTTGCCAATGGCCGTAGCGCCGAAGTATCGGTGAGTTAGCGCGATGCCCGGGTAGTGCTTGGCGCTCGCTTTTATATCTGCCAGTTAGCTCGGCTGCGAAAGTGCTGAGCGTCCGCTGCAGAGCCGCCGTTACCCACATATCAGCACCTTTTGCCATTTTTAGCGTATCAGCCACCATCTGGCAAGCACGCTCCAAGCTACCTAGCAAATTTACATGCTCGCTAAAGGTCTTTTGGTGAGCCTCGAGCTCATTTTTTATCATCGTTTTTAGCATTTTTTATCCTTTTTATTATCCCTGTCGTGCTTTTGCCCTCGACAAAGTCGATCAGCCTGACCTCTTTTTACGATCTCGCTGCCAACGACCTCTTTGCCTTTATAATCAGCCCCTTTTACAAGCACGTCAGGCTTTATCTTTGTTATCAGATTAGAGCGTATCCTCATCAAATATCACGACATAATCGACAAATCCAAGCCCACTTAGCACGCAGGCTCTGTCATCTTGCGAGTTTATAGGTCTAGCCTCGCCTTTTAGCCTCTTAACTGAAGCGTCCGAATTTAGCCCAACAACCAAAAGATCGCCAAGCTCCCTTGCACGAGCTAGGTATTTTACGTGTCCAGCGTACGAGATATCAGCACCATTTGTGAAAAACAACCTTTTCTCGCCCTTTTGGCTCGTACTTCTTCTAGCTCTTCAACGCGCTCAAGCTTTATGCTCGAATGTCTCTAAAACGAGCTATTTAGCGCTGCTCGATCTCACTAAAGCTAGCCGTTGCGCTACCTATCTTTGCCACGACGACGGCTGCTGTGAGGTTCGCTATCTTGATCGCCTCTTTTTATATCAGCCCCGTTTTGCTAGCATGTAGCCGAGGTCGTCGCAAGCACCGTATCTCCAGCGCCAGTGACGTCAAAGACCTCTTTTTGCTCTTTTGGCGGCAAAGATGTGCACTGTCGTCATATAGCGCGATGCCCTCTCTGAGATCGTGATGATCGAATATGTCAAATTTAGCTCGTCTTTTAGCTGTTTTATCGCCTTTTTCAAGCTCAGCCTTGTCTTTTATCTTTTAATTGTAGCCCTCGCTCGCCTCTTTTTTATTTGGCGTTAGAAGGGTTGCGTTTTGATACTTTGAGTAGTCGCTGCCTTTTGGGTCTATGAGAACTGGTATTTTTAGCTTCACGCACTCGTTTATGATCTCTTGACAGACCTTCTCGCTAAGCACGCCTTTTGCCATAGTCACTTAGTAAGACCGCCTTGAATGGTACAAGGTTTTCTTTTACTTTTGAGACGAGCTCATCTTCTAAATTTATCTTGACAACGCTCTCTTTATCGATCCTGACAACTTGCTGGTGAGATGCCATGATGCGGCTTTTTATCGAGCTTTCGCGTCCTTTTTCAGTGAGGATCAGCCTCATCTTTTACATTTAGCTCAGTAAGCTTTCTCTTTTATCTTTTGCCAGCCCTCATCATCTCCTAAAGACGTTAGCCACGCTCACGTTTGCGCCAAGCGAGAGTAAATTTCTCACCACATTACCAGCGCCACCAAGCGTGTAGGTTTCGTTATTTATCTTAACAACCTGCACCGGCGCCTCAGGCGAGATACGCTCACAACTGCCCCAGATATAGTGGTCCAGCATGAGATCGCCGACGACTAAAATTTTAACTCTCTTAGCCATTTATCTCTTCCTTATAAATTCTCTTTATCTCTGGCAAGTAGTCTTTTATCGCCTCCTCTAGCTCCAAGTCGCTAAAGCCAAATGCCTCGCGAGCTGGGGCCACGTCGGCCTCAGTGTGAAACTGATAAGAGCCGATAAATGGGTTTTTCGATATATTCGTTTGCTCAATTTACGCCGATCTCATGCTGTAAGATGTCAGCGATATCTTGAAAGCTTCTTGCCTTGCCAGTAGCTGCGTTATAGACGCCACTTGGCGCGTCAAGCGCTTTTATATTTGCGTCAATGATATCTTTTATATAGACAAAGTCGCGTTTTGATCTGGTCGCTGCCCTCAAAGAGCGCTTTTGGGGTCTTGCCAGCTGTAATCCCGCAGGTCCAAACTGAAGCACCATCGAGGCGGTGGTTTTGTTTGAAAAACTCGCCCTGCCAAAGACGTTAAAATACCTCAGTCCAACCACGCTACGCCGCGCTTTGCGTAAATTTTATTGATATTATCCATGCTTAGCTTGCTAAAGCCATAGACGTTATTTGGCGCTTCGCACTCGCCAACTGTTTGTGGGCTCTTTGCGTTGCCGTAAGTCGCCCCTGAGCTAGCGTAGATCATCTTTGCGCCCAAACTCTCGCAGATATCAAGCAAATTTACAAAGGCATTTTACATTTGTTTTTATTAACTCGTCTTGCTCTTTTACGGTCGTGTCTGAGATCGCTGCTTCGTGGTAGATGACGTCTGGGCGAAAAGCTTTTTATCTTCTCAAGCGTACTACTATCATTGATGTCGCCAGCGTAAATTCACCCTTAAAACCAAGATACTTTTAAAATGACCAAAGCTTTTTAGGTTGCCATTGCTAAAATGTCTCGTCGTTTCTAGTATCCACGACAAGCACGTGAGCATCTTTATAGTTTTCATCAAAATAGTGCGCCAAAGCTGAGCCGATAAAGCCAGCGCCGCCAGTTACTAACCTATCTTTTTCCGTTTTAAATTCATAGTGATTTTTCCTTTTTAGCTTATTTTAAAAACATCTCTTACATCTTCGAAAATTTATGCCATCAAGCATGAAAATTTCTGCCCACACCGCCCTTTTGCCAGCCTCGACGTCGCTTCGGTTTATCGCCTATCATGAGCGAGTTTTCAAGGTCGATGTCAAACTCTTTGCAAGCATCAAGTATCATTTTTGGATTTGGTTTTCTGCAGGTGCATTTTTGCTCTGGAGCGTGCGGGCAAAAATAGACCTTGGTGATAAAAATCTGCTCTTTTTTAAAGCTTTCAAGCATAAATTTATTTAGAGCGTCAAACTGCTCCTGCGTGTAGTAGCCCGCCCTGCCGATGCCTGATTGATTTGTCACGACAAAGAGCTTGTAGCCAGCATAGCGATCTCTCTTAACGCATCAAAAAGTGCCATCAATAATTTGAAAGTCTTTGATCTCGCAAACGTATCCAGCGTCCTCATTTATGACGCCGTCTCGGTCTAAAAAAAGTGCTTTTGTTGGCTGTTTCTTTTATCATTTGGTGATTATAGCCAAAATATTTTAACCCACCCCTTGCAAATTTACATTTTTGTATTATAATGCCGGCACGTTTTTAAAAAGGATGACAAAATGAAAAACTTACTAATCGTTTCAAGTGTTGCAGCACTACTTTCAACTGCTGCTTTCGCTGCAGATGGCGCTACTATCTATAAAAATGCGTTGCTCTGTCATGGCGCTAAAGCTGAAAAAGTTTTTCAATAACAAAGTTCCAGCTTTTAACATCACTTGATGCAGCAACTATCGAAGCAGCTCTTGAAAGGCTACAAAACAGGAGCAAATAAATCGGTCTTGGTGCATGATGAAACCTATCGCTACTCCAATGAGCGATGAAGATGCAAAAGCAGTAGCTGAATACATCCAAACTTTAAAATAATCACAGGGGCGCTCGCCCTTTTCTCTACAGTTAAACTCACACCACTTAAAAGCTCTTGGCAGATGATCGTCTAAATTCGCCTAGACTTTGTCGTTATCTATCTCTATCAATTTAGATTGTATTTTTATAAAGCTCTATCTTTTGCTCTTTTCTTTTTAGATATGCCTCGTCATCTTCCAAGCCCAAACTCATACATAGACCTTTGCCTTTTTGGTATGTAAAAATCACAATAGACATCCTCTTTTATCGGCACTCTTTTTCATAAGCGACTATGCCTCAGCAAAAAGCCAGTTTGCTATAACTAGCTCTGCCTACTTCACGTAGTGACCGTCGATTTGTCTGGTATTCAGCTCTACATTTCTCTAAAGTCTTCTTTTGCTCTCAAAGAGTCGCCACTTTGCTTTTGTGATCCGTCATAAATTTTCATTACAAAGTAGCCTCTCATCCCACCTAACGCTTGCCCTGCCCATGGTAGAAATTTCATGCCGCCATAGTATCTGCCAACATCTGTCACGTTGTAGCCGTTGTCACATATGAAAGTCACTTTAACAAAACCTCATTTACATCTTTTTGCGTTTTGCCAATCTTTTGCTATCTCTTTTGCACTACATGTATCAGCTATATTTCTTTTGGATTCATTTCACGTAAGATTTTGATGCAGCTTTCGCTCTGATAAATTTTGTTATCAAATTTTATCACTGACAAATATTATGATAGGCGGCGCAAAGCTACAGCTGGCAACATAGTGGATAGTAAATCGGCCGTACCGTACCTAGCATTTTGACTTTCTTTATAGTGTGCTGATGATAATCAGCTATGTTATTAGTAAAAATTGGTTGCGGAGGACGGATTTGAACCGCCGACCTTCGTTATGAGCCCGACGAGCTACCACTGCTCTACTCCGCGATAAGAGTTGTTTGGATTTTAGAAGGTGGATGGGGTAAGAGGATTCGAACCTCTGAATGACTGGACCAAAACCAGTTGCCTTACCGCTTGGCGATACCCCAATGTTTTTAAGAGTTATAATTATATAGATTTTAATGCGCTTTGTCAAGATTCTTTTCGTACGTATGTCAGTATTCTGTAGCTATGATACATTTAAAACAAATACACAGAAAATCAGCTGCGAGTTCTATCTTGGCCTTTTGCGTTTTAGCGGGCTTAAACGCCCATCCATCTGTTCGATTATATTTGCAGCTTTGTTGTAGCCTATTTTTAAGCGTCTTTGTAGGTAGCTGATCGATGTTTTTGCTCGCTTAAGATGATCTCTTTTGCCCTCTTCATATAGCTCATCAAGTCTTCTTCGCCCAGCGCGCCAGCAGCCGAGCCTGCGCTAGAGCCCTCTTCTGCTAGAAATTTATCATCATAGATCACGTCTTGTTGCTCTGAGAAAATTTACGATCGTCTCGATCTCTTTTTCACTCGCAAATGGCGCATGCAGTCTGATCACACCCGTGGCTTCGGGAGGCGTAAATAGCATGTCCCCACGTCCTAGTAAGCTCTCAGCTCCCATTTGATCAAGTATAACCTTACTATCGATCCTCTGCCCTACTCTATAGCTTATCCTACTTGGTAAATTTGCCTTTATAAGGCCAGTCACGACGTCGACACTGAGCGCTGGGTCGCTACTATCAGTGTATGCGCACTAGCCCCTGCCATCTGCGCTAGACGGCCAATGTAAAGCTCCACATCCTTGCCACTAGTCATCATAAGATCAGCCAGCTCATCGATGATCACGACAATGTATGGGAACTGCTCGCCGCCCTCGCTCTTCATCTTTTCGTTTTAGCTTTCAATGTTTTTTGTGCGAGTTTGGCTCATTATCTATATCTTCGCTCCATCTCAGCGACCATGTTTGAAAGCGCTGTGATCGCCTTTTTAGCCTCTGTGATAACAGGCGTCAAAAGATGTGGGATGTCGTTATATATGCTAAATTCAAGCATCTTTGGATCGATCATCATTAGGCGCAAAGTTTGTGGGCTATTTCTATAAAGCAAGCTTTAGCGCATCGCGTTTATGCCCACACTCTTGCCAGATCCTGTTGTACCTGCGATTAGCAAATGTGGGAGCTTTTTGAGGTCAGTCACAAAGGAGCGCCCACGATATCTCCTTACCAAGAGCCATGGTTAGCGGACTGCTCGCGTTTTTAAAGACTTCTGCCTTCTGTACTAGATAGATTGCCTCTGGTTCTGATTTGGCACCTGATACCAACGACAGTCTTTGCCGTGATCGGCGCTGGATACGGATGGTTTGAGCCTTTAGCGCCATCGCTAGAGTCATCTTGCAAAGTGAGTATTTACTCACCTTTGATGTGTGGGCCGGCAGAAACTCAAATGTCGTGACGATGGGACCAGTGTAGGTTCGCACCACGTCGCCATCTATCTTAATGATGCGCAGTTTGTCGAGTAAACGTGAATGGCTGATCGATCTCGCCTCATTTATATTGTGCGAGCGCTTTGAGGGTCGTTTAGAAATGGCTGGGCGGCAGAGACAAAGTCTTTTGATTGACCTTGCTGCGCTCTATCTGACTCAAAGTTTTTTGTTTTCAGCCACTTCATTTACTCAACTGCCTATGGTTGCAGGTCTGTCTCTTGTGCCGGCTCCATCTCTGGCTCGCAATTACTGGCTCGCTCTCTCAATCGGCTCATCATCATTTAGCACCTGAGCGTCTCAGGTTCTTCTTCTTTTTATCTCGGCTTTTTGGCTTTTGCGCCTATCTTTGGTATCTGCTGCCCTTACCTCTCTTTTACGCTTGCTACTTTTTCCTCATAGCTATTTGGCTCTTTATCTACACAAAAGCCTTTCTTTAAAAACGATGATGATTTTGTCTCAAAAGCAAGTCCAAAGTGAGATGATAAATATCATAAGTGGCTAGCAACTGCAGTGCCGATAGCGCCGATGACTTCTTTAGCGCTGAGACTATAAAGCTACCTATCACGTCGCTATTTGCTCCAGAAGTTGTTACAGCCTGAAACATCAAAAATGCGATAAAAATAGAAAAATCCCAACTACAAACTGGGCAAAATCTAAAGTCAATCAAAATTTTTATATACAAAATAGCTCAGAAACGATAAGCAGAAATGGATAAACATAGGCTATAAGGCCAAAATATTTAATATTAAAAACGCCAAGGCTTTTGTCCAAGTGAGCCTACAAAATCAGTCAGTCGGACCAGCTCAGTGATACCAAAATATACACAAACAAAAATAGTAAATAATATATGTCTTAGAAATGTAGATCCTTTTTGTTAAAAGGCTTATTATAGCACGTTTGAGCTTTGACTTTATCAGCAAGCTAGGCCTGCTGATTTATCATTTTAGTCTAGGTAGTTTAACAATGCTTTAGTTGATTTATCTTTAGCGCTTGCTTGAAGAGCAGTCTTGATATGAGAGTGAAAGCTGTGTAAATTTAAGATATGACTCTGCATAGTCTGCGTCTATGACGTCATTTTTAACGGTTAGCACATTTACTTTCATGACCTCTGCACGCTGATTTGTCGCAGTTAGTAGCTTTGTTTGAGAGCCTATCTTTGTAAGCTCTTTATTTGCGTGATCTATCAAGTGATCTAGCCTTTTTAAAGCGCCTCTGCATACGGTATTTCGCGGATCGTGATTGTTAGCATCTGTCTATAGTAGCTGCATTTCTAACGGCAAATATCATATCATCAAGGTCTTGAAAGACGCTTGTAGCTAGCTCATCGATAGCAAAGCGTTATTTTCATTAAAGCTAAATACTGAGCCCTTACCTTGAGGGTGGCTTGCAGCGCCAGCAGTGTTCATGCCAGTGCTATCTCCGTCAAATATATCTCCATTTTTCGCATCATACATGGTTAGCTCATATTTGTGACAGATTTTGTCTTGTCAGTTAAAACCATCCTACCTTTAATCGTCATCTCTACCTTCATTGCGCCTTAGTCTTTTGACAAAGCATCTTATAGGCATTGTAGTTTTGATCTCTTCTTACCTTTTCGATATCTGTATCAAAAGTTTGCATTCTCTGCGTGTGTGAGGATCTGGGATATTAGTCGCTTGCAGCCATCGCTACGATGTCCATTAGCTGACGATATGTAAAGTCGCTTGCACAGGTTCCGAACCACGATCCATCTGAGTTATAGACGGTCAATTTCTAGTTGAGATACCACCAGCAGCTGTTGTTGATGTTATTTGAAACTGCACCGCACGGTATGCCACCCGCTTCGCCCATTTTTACTTTGATGTCGTAGGTCGTGCCAGTGATTGATTTTACTCGAAGACCCTATCTCTTTGATTATCTATGTTGTAAAGCTCCCTCTTTCTAGCATCGACATCTTTTTGGGTATACATTTCATTGTAGCTCTCTTTGTGCCGAGAAACCTCGCTTAGCTTTTGTCTGATCAGTTGCAAACTCACCCGTTCTTCTAGCTACTTGAGGTAATTTCGTATTAGTTCATTGTCCTTCGCTCAAATCTAACCTTTTGTCATAGTCAAATGCGTTTGTCAATTTCTCCATCTTTATCAAGGTATTTGCTCTTTGTAATCCAGTTATATGAACCGTTTTGGCACAGCATTTGCCATATTTTCAAGAGCTTTGTAGCAGAATTTACTCGTATCAAGTATTGTTTGAGCTATTGCACTCACGATTTGCCGCCACAGAAGATAGCTGCAACCATGTGAGAGTCTATCGTTTGATTGCCTTTTAGAAGGTCTTTTATATGTAAATTGTCCAGTCGTTGTTATGCTCACATCGACAACTTTTTGTCGTCTTTGTGTTGCCAAATTTCCCACTACCGATCTTCTCCATCAAACCAGCCAGACGACGTCATCAGCACTCATCTTAATTGCCTTGTAAATGTCGTGCCGTCTGGCTTTTTGCCCTGCATGAAAAAGTATGTGTCAGGGAAATTTACATTTGAAGTATCCAAAAAGTCAAAATCTGGCTCGATCGTAGCCTTTATAAGAGCCGTCACCGCCCACAACTGAGTCGCTGGCGTAGTTTAGAACCGATCATATTTTATCTTGCTATTTTCATCAAGATACTGGCGCATAAGAGATGTCAGTTCTAGTTTGATCAGCCAGCATCACGTTTGTTGTTGCATTTTGTTGTAGTCGCCATCTTTTCCCTAAAAATAGATCACAATCCGGGATGTTGTAAGGTAGCTCAACCTGCGCGCCGGCTGAAGTTTTCACATAGTCGCGGTTGCCTTGATATTTACCCGAGCCATCGATCGGCTTTAGTATCCATGCACTTCCTGAGAATAAAAACTGCCCATTTATAGAGGTATTTGCGATATTTACAAGGTGGTTTTTGATGCTCCCGAAGGTCGTTTGCCAAAGCTTCAAGAGATGTAGCTGCTATCGCACGCTGGCTGCTTGAACGACTTTTGTTTAAAAATATTTTTCAAAGCTGTTTTTCAAAGTCCTTTTCAGCGCATTGTCTGCGTTTTTCGCAGAAATTCTACGACTTCACCGGTAGCATCATGCCACTTGACGTGAGAGTGGTCGCTTCCACAATCAAGCCTCATATCGCATCGTTATAAACCGCAGCACCGTCGTATGGATCTTTGATTTTGAGTCCGTTTGAGAGTCGCTGTGTGCTTTTATTTACGCCAACCATATTTTTGATAGTCGTCAAAGTCTGACTCAAAACGTAGTTGATTTGTAATTTCATAATTTTTCCCTGCAATTTTATTCACTCTAAGCAAGAGATAATTCGCTTTGTGATATATCGGTGAGTACTGATAGTGCAAAAAGTTTTATTGTATAATCTGCCACTCCATATATAAAATAGGAAAAGAAAATGGCGTTAAAAACTCTTCTCTCACCAAGTTGAAAGCGTAATTTCTCTAAGATACAAATGATAAGTGATGGTAAAAATTTGATATTTTCTGAGCTTTTTGACAAAAGGGCTGATAATTTAAAAAGATATGAGTGAGTTTTTAAAAAGTGCAATTTAGACGAGATAAAAGCTTTTGGGCTAAAAGAGCTTGAAGAGAGCGAGCAGCTGCGAGAAAGTCTATCTCAAAAAGGTGCATAAAAGCTATCTTTAAGATATGACGGCTTTGCCTACAACACCTAAACTACCGCGGGACTAAGCGATGAGGCTCAAAAATATATAGATAATAATGTTTTGATATTTTCAAACCCTGACTGAAGTAATTTTAGCAAAAGATGAGATAGCTGAGTACTAAAACTAAAGCAAGGCGAAAAGATAGCTGAGCTTTTGATATTTGTGAGTATGAGCAAAAATAATTTAGCAAGGCAGTCGATAGCTTTTTAGAAAATGATGAATTTAGATCTTAGAGCTAAATTTTATGAGGAATTTTATGTGATAAAAAAGACTTTACGACATTTTGCTTTTAAAAACAAAAGATACTAAGCCACCATGCAAAAAGCTTTATAGAGGTGAGGTTTTGCGCCAGATCGCAAATGCTAAAGTGACAAACAAAGATGAGCTATGGCTCCCAATGAGTAATCAAAGCTTTGTAGATATGAAAAGATAGGGGCTAAAAACGAGCTACGTTTGAATACGTAGAGTGAAAAGTTCAAATCGGTCTTTTACTAAAAATGCAAAAAGAGCTAATTTGAGGGAAAAAGTATTGTATAAAAAGAGTGTAGAATTGCCGCATAACTTAAAAGGATGGTTCATGAAAAAGCTGAATTTATTCAAGCGGTTGCCGACAAGGCTGGTCTTTCAAAAAGATACTCAAAAGTTGTTGATGCTACTTTGGAGACAATCCAAGCGGTTCTTGAAAAAGGCGATACATTAGCTTTAGTAGGCTTTGGTACTTGGTACTGCTGACAGAGCTGCAAGGAAAGCTAGAGTTCCCGAACTAAGAAAGTAATCGACGTTCCTGCTAGCAAAGCAGTCACCCAGTTGGCAAAAACTTAAAGAAGCAGTTGTTGCTGGTGTTGCTAAAAGGTAAAAGAAATACTTTTTCGGGAGCAAGTCTCCCTTTTTCTTTTCTTCTCTCACAAATGAAAATTCAATCTTAACTTAGCCTGAGTGGTGAAACTGGTAGACGCGTCGACTCAAAATCTGATGACGGCAACCTTGTGTCGGTTCGAGTCCGACCCGGGCACCATTATAAGCTAAACATTTTATAACTCATAATCGATATTAAGTGCAACATCTTTAAAAAGGATTTTAGATGAATGTTGACTGCAAAAAGTATGATTTTATAATTTGAAATGATTTGCAAAAATCTATCCAGATTTTTAAATCATATCGATCAAAAATAGCTCAAAAAGTAGATGCAAGCCAGTTTAACGAGCTTTATGAAGCAAATAAAAACAGACACCATCTACATAACTGAAGCTGATATCAAAAGAATACAACAAACGTCTAGCAATACAAAAAGCAGAAGAAAATTTAAAAGATTACGCTAAAAATTTTTAATATGCACAGCAACAATAAATTTACTCAGACGAACTTTTCAATGGCTTTAGCAAAACGCCTACTTTAAAAATATAAATGTACAGATGACGATGACCATGCTACACTGTCTAAAAAGTGGCTACTTAGAAAAATACAAAATTTGGATGTAAACGACTACGCCCTACTCAAACACTCTGAAGACAAATTATGTGAAGTGGAAGTCTTTTAGACATTTAGGCGATAACGACGAGCTAGGCATTGGAAAGCTAGAAAACAACAGCGCACTTTTTAGCTTTTGATAGCAATAATGACGGCACGCTAGATCAAAAAGATATGCTCTGACAAGCTAAAAAGTGAGAGGATACGACAAAGACGGAAATGATAGCAATTTAAGTGACGTCACGGCTAGAGTTGATCTTAGGCAGTTTATCAGCACAAATGTCATAAATCACAACTCAACAAGCAAGAGAAGAGCTCAAACCATAAAGCAATAATCACAATGTCCCGATCTTTACGTAGATACAAAAGAGATCGATCACAGGCACTCCTAATACGCCTCAGATCCAAACACCTTGTTTGCTGCTGAAAAATAGATATGAAAAGATAGGCAAAATGATATAAATAATTTCTTTAAAAATATGCTCAAAATGACGCTGGCTCGATCTAAGGCACAATAATATCTTTTGGCAAGGATAGTCTTTTAGTACTCTTTCACACAAAAATAGGCTTTGATGACAGCTGCAAGACTAAGCTGAGTTTGAACTCGATCGTCGAGCCAAGCAAAGAGCACACACAAGATGAAAATCTTCATATACATGTACTCAAAAAGATAGTTTTATGAGATGCTCTATAGTGACTACAACACTGAGCTTGATGCATACAATAAGATGATAGAAAATCTTGGCGCTAATTTAAAAATGGACGAAAATGCGGACGCTACATATCGAAAGCTTGAAGATACAAAATCCGCTAAAATGATCAATGGAAAATGATTTAAGCAAGCAACTGGGCTTTGATTTTTAGCATCTCAAATACTAAAAAGGTAAAAAGGCTTTACTACGAAAATGAAGCCACAGCTGCCACTGCACTGCGAGATAGCGATAGCGTCATAGCTATGAAAGCCTAAATCAAGATGGCACGATAAGACTAGAAATTTGATAGCGGCAGAGAGCCAGAACGTAAAATGAGCTTACAATGACACTGGCGTTAACACGCCATGAGCTAAAACTAGCGTAAATTCGAGATGCAAAAAGATGGACAATGCGCAGCTAAATGGGCCACTTCAATGATATCGGCGTCATGCAAAAATGGCAAGATCACAAGCCTAAAGATGCTGGTGCGATCGCTATCATCAACCTATCAACAATTCTGAGAGCAAATCTTAATCAGCCTAAATAGCGGCAAAAGCATATCTGCAAGAGAGATTTATAATATCAGCTATCTTGAAAACGATCTAAAAATAAAGAAAAGATAGATGAGAGGGATAATTTACAAAAGGTTGATACTAGGCTTAATTTAAGAGTAAAAATCCAAAAAGTTTATTGTAATTTAATCTTTGGGGCATATAATCAATTTCTTTTGTAACCCTAAACTTAAAGAGACTGCTATGAATTCTCACACCACTTTTTGCAATATTTTCATAATCGCAACTGGTGCTAAAGTCGGCATTGTTGAGCAAAGCTACTCGATCCATTTGTGGATTTTGTCCTTTGTTTGCAAATGCCTGCGCTTAATTTTTCGACGTAAATTTACCACGTAAATGTCGATGCCTCGCTTATAAACACGATCCTAATCGGCTTTTGCCTCAACCGCCATTAGTGCGCTTAGCATTTGTCATAGGCAAAGATTTTAGTCTACCAAAAATAACAACCGTTAGTATGGTCATGCGTATATCTTTTGGCAACACACTCATTTGTCGGTATAGCTCTGTCATTCAGGGCTTCTTTGGCGATGCGATGGTAAATGAGGTCATCTTTTACGACAACAGCCACTGGTATCCCACTTTCGATCCTGACCACTCATCCTATCTTTTGCTGCACCAGTAGAGAAGCTCTCGCTCTTCAAAATACAATGAAAATGTACTTCACCATTTATCGCGCTTATCATGGGTCTTGTCTTAAAAGAAGTCCCACTTCCAGATTTTCATCTTTGCGCCACTTAGATGTTTGAAGGTAGCGTCACCCCAGTGGCACTTTTTGCGATCGGCGTTGGTCTTAACTTTAGCAGCATCACATAGCTCATATAAAGGCGTTAGTGTCGTGCTTTTGTGCAAGATGATATTGCCAGCTATCGTATTTTTCATCATATTAAAAGTCTCAGGGCATCCAGATGAGCAAAACTTGGGTCGTTGGTCTCTTTCAATGTGCGATGCCAACATCAGCTCTTGCAAGTGCGATGGTCATGAGCTGGACTTGATAGCTCACCAGCCATCTCATCAGTTGCCATTGGCGTGCTTTCATTTTATCACGCTTCCAGTTATCTATTTTGTATTTGCGTAATTCACACTTATTTCACACTCAGTGACTACAGATTGCAACATAATTTAATTTAAAGGAGACTTTATGAAAAGGATTAATCTTAGTTGCACTTTGGTGCTATGTTTTATGTTTTTGGCGGTCTTGCAAATGCTACTGAAATGATGCAAAAGGACAAGATGGGCAGAGATGAGATGATGAAGAAAGATAGCATGATGAAAAGATGATATGTCTAAAAACATCCTGTCAAAAACACAGTGAAAAAGAAGACATGGGCATGAAAGACGAAATGAAAAGAGACATGGGTAGAAAAAAGACGACATGGGCATGAAAGACGAAATGAAAAAGATGACATGGGCATGAAAAAGACATGGGACGAAATGAAAAAAGGGCATGTAAAGGTGCTTAATGGTTAGAATTTTGCTCGTTGAAGATGATGAATTTTACTTGATCTCATCAGTGCAGTATTCATGAAAAATGGCTACGATGTCACCACTTCAAACAACGCCAAAGATCGCACTTGATCTTGCTTTATGAGCAAAATTTTCGACCTCTTTGATCCTATGACGTCAAAGCTCCCCAAGGGCGACGGCTCCTCTCATCTTTCGCTACGAGAGCAGGTTAGCGCACCTAGCATCTTTTGCCACCTCGCCAAACACCATTGACGATCTTGAAAAAGGCTACACAAAGTGGCTGCGATGACTATCTAGCCATTTGAGCTAAAAGAGCTACTTATCCGCATGCCAAGCTCTCATAAAAGAAATTTCGCACAACAAACGGCGAAGATATCAAGTAATTTAGACGATCTTTGCTCATCCCACAGAGCAAAACTCTGCACGGCGAAAATATAAATATCCGAGCAAAGAGAGCGACCTGCTCGCCCTATTTTTGCAAAAACAAGGGCGTGACTTTTAACCAAAAGATGAAATTTAATGAAAATTTGGAGTTTTTGACGAGGAGCCAAGCGAGCTTAGCCTCCGTGTATATCACTGTACTGCCAATGTACAAAGATGCCATTTTTAAACAGGCGTGGAGATGGCTAGGGTACATCTGTGTCTGAAAAGACGCAGATTTATATGTACTCTATCCCTCTATCTTGTTAGCTCGCAGCTTTTTCTGGGCTATATATACACGACTACCAAAAATAAAAAGCAGCGCCCATCTTAAAATGAGGTCATGCCTAAAAGAGATCAAGATGGGCAGTATATATGAAAGCAGATGAATGGTCTAGACTCGTCTCAAGTCTCACAAACGAAAAGGGCGTACATGCTTGTATCGTGCTAGAGAAATGAGAGAGAAAAATTTACAAAGACTTTTGACTGCCAAAAAGATCAGACAAAAGAGCAAAAATGTGACTGTGATAGACGGCAAGGTAGCGATCTTTGAAAAGATCCAGTATCATGGAGACAACGCCACAGACGAGCTATCGCACGCTGACATCTTTCTAGTTGGCAAACATATCAACGGCTGAGTATCCTGCAAATTTTCGACCACACTGAAGGCGCTCTTTTCCTCTTTGCCCTGTTCTTGTCGCCTTTACCCTAGCAAAACTAAGCCTTAAGACCGCTGATAGAAAAGATAGATACGCCAATCACTTCATAAAAAGACTCAGCTACACGAGATAAACACGCTCTAAGCGTCATCTCGACGAGGTATAGAAACGGCTGATCGTGACAACTCTAAATGAGCGAATAAAGTCGTTTTCAACAACATCAGCCTTGCTGCAAAAGAGCCTAGGTAGCATCTACTGATGCGCTCGTTCATCTAAGCTTTAACCCAGATAAAACCACAAAAGAGCTCAATAGATCTACCCCACTAACCACACAGAGACGTTACTATCTCGCCATTTTTGGCCAAACGCGGGCTTAAAGATAGATCGCTAGCCTAAAGCCAAGCTTCATAAACGCAGACCTTGAGGATGTAGTGTAATTTAGACAACCTCTTAGCAACGCCTCCAAACTACGCAGCGCCAATCCAAAAGGTTAGCATCGTTTTAGGAGCCTACCTCTTTAGCATAAGCACACACTGGGCGTGGCATCAAGCAAAGAGCGATCGAGATGAGTACTTTTTGATCGCTACACGAGATTTAACGACGATCACATGGCTTTGGCATAGGGCTACTGAGTAAAAGAGTGCTGCAAGAAAAATGGCATCACCGTAAAATGCACAAGCGAGCTTGATGGCGAGACTACGTTTTTACCCCTCTCGGCAGGTTACCAAACCACCTACTCTAAATAATAAAATTTATTAAAAAGAGAATTTCATGTCCAAAATTTATTTTTGATACTCTATTAATATTATAATCCTTTTTACAAAAATCTTAATCAGGAGAAAAGTAGTAAAACCACGGAAAAATACGGGCTTTTTCATAATGGTGAGTGGCGTGACGAAAAGACGGCGCCACACCTTTGATGCCGCATCCAGCAAACGGCGAGCACCTGCAAAGATCGCTGACGCTACCGAAGAAGATGTAAATGACGCGTTCGTGCTGCACTGAAGCTTTTTAAGAAATTTAAACACACCACAGTTAGCGAGCGAGCGCAAAGCGCTAAAACAAGATCGCTGATATCATCGATGAGCACAAAGAGCACCTCGCAAAGTCGAAAGCATGGACAACGGCAAGCCAGATCCGTAGAGACGCTATGTCGATATCCCTTTTGCGGCCGAGCACTTTAGGTACTTTGCTGGCGTTATCATGGGCGAAGAAGGCAGCGCAACGTGCTTGATGAGAAGCAACTCTATCGTTTTGCGCGAGCCAATAGGCGTTGTGGGTCAGATCTGCCAGTTATTCCATTTTTAATGGCAGCCTGAAGTTAGTCTCAGTGATCGCGCGGGCGATGCGAGCGTTTTAAACCTTCAAGCGAGACAAGTCTAAGCGTGCTTTGAGCTATTTAGGCTGATAGGATAAAGTACTGCCAAAAGGTTTGACAAACATAGTAACTGGCAGAGGCAGCAAGAGCTGGCGAGTGGATCAAAAACCACCCAGGCCTTGACAGCTAGCATTTACTGGCTCAACCGAGATCGGCCGTGATATCGCCATAGCTGCGGCTCGCCGTATCATCCCAGCCACGACTTGAGCTTGGCGGCAAGAGCGCAAACATCTTCTTGAGCGACGCACAGACAGGCGCTTGACGGCCTTCAGCTTGAATTTTGTTTTAACCAAGGTCAAGTTTGTCTGCGGGATCCAGAATTTTCGTAGAAGAGATTATGACGAAATGTATAGAGGCTGCGGTTGCAGGACTAGAATTATCAAAAGTTGGCGATCCACCTGATCCTAAGCACTCAAATGGGCTCTCAGATCAATAACAAGCTGAGCAAAATCTAAACTACGTCGAGATCGGCAAAAAGAAGGTCAAAGTGGCAGTCGGTGGCAAAGCTCACACCGCAAATGGTTGCGACAAGGGCGCATTTGTCGAGCCAACACTGCTAGTTGATGGACAAACGATATGAGAGTGGCTCAAGAAGAAATTCGGACCAGTTGGCGTTGTCATCCGATATAAAGATGGCGCTGAGCTTATCAAATGGTAATGACAGCGAATACGGCCCTGGTGGCGGGTATCTTTCACGCAAGACATCACGTAAAGCACTTCGCGTCAGTAGGCCATGGAGACTGGCAGGGCTCGATCAACACTTCACAACCAAACCCAGCAGGCAGCTCCATTTGGCGGATACAAAACTCAGGTATCGGCCGTGAGACGCACAAGATCATCCTTGAGCACTACACTCAGATGACATCATGATAGATCTCACTGGCAAGTTACGGCTTTTACGCATACACGATTTTAGGGGCTTTAGCCTCTACTTTTAAATTTTACA
>BNJU01002669.1_pt1 | contig 227801 bp, 211 predicted proteins | sample 8539281 | NCBI WGS metagenome assembly BNJU01 (sample SAMD00202456, study PRJDB9452) | human saliva metagenome | isolation source: human saliva | place: Japan | reverse complement strand
AACCAGCAGACCGGACAGCGCACCACCAACGTTGTGAGCGGTGTTCCACCAGGAAACCTTCGTGCCGCGCTCGCTGGTGGAGAACCAGTTCACAAGCACACGACCCGAGGGAGGCCAACCCATGCCCTGGAAGATGCCGTTGAAGACCATGATGGTCGCCATGATGGAGGCGATAGCGGCACCGTAGCCTGCCGCACCCGCGCCTTCACCCAGGTAACCGGTCATTGCCAGCAGGATGTTTGCAACACCCGAGAGCACCAGACCGATGGGCAGGAACAAACGTGCGTTCGAGCGGTCAGAAATCATTGCGGTGAAGAACTTGCTGAAGCCGTAAGCGAGCAGTAGTGCAGTGGACAGCGCACCAATTGCTGCGTTGCTGAAGCCAAGTTCCTTGGTCAGAATCGGGGTGACCAACGGGACGTTGTTACGAATCAGGTAGAAGGTCGCGTAACCGATGAAGATACCCATGAAGACCTGTAGGCGCATGCGTGGGTACTTCGCATTAACTTCTGCTTCGCTGAGCTGGGGCTTGGGTGCCGGAATAGCGAGCCAGCGGGGTGTAGAACCCTTCTTCTTCTTTGATGAAGTGGTAGTAGTCATGCTGGAATTCTAAAAACGGCGGCTTATAAAAATGCTAATCCGCTGGAAATGTTTTCAGTAGAATGTTCACTAGTCTGAACGGATATTCAGAGTGATTATTCTATTAACACTGTTTTTACCCCAGAATCGCGGGGAAGTTCTAAATCTATGTGATGTATATCTGTCTACTGGGCAACAGTGCCACAGATGATGCAGTGAATATAAATACTTTCTTTGTTGAGTAAGTATGTGTTTTGGTCAGACCACACTTAAATTTAGAGTAATTTATACCCTAAGTTCAAAAAGAAAACCACTTGGATGCCACTAAATCGGCGCCCAAAAACAGCACAGAAAAGCCCGCCCGCACGGTGCAGAAGAAAAACCGTACGGGCGGGCTCGTTATCTATCCCCAAAAGCTCGGCATACAGTCGGTACGCATACCGGCACGAAGCCGAACAGCCGCCACCTGCCGCAGGTTACCGCGAGCAAACCATCATCCGGTCAACCCGCAGCAGGCAGCGGAACCAATAGGCGCCTCCTAGAGGGATGCGCGAATCGCCTTGGTGGCGTCCACCAGGTGACGCAGAGACTGCTTGGTCTCCTCGTAATCACGAGTCTTCAGACCGCAGTCAGGGTTCACCCACAGGTCAGCAATAGTGCCGTAACCAATCGCAGCCTTCAGCAGGGACTCAATCTCCTCCTGCGAAGGAACACGCGGGGAGTGGATGTCCCACACGCCCGGGCCCAGACCGGAAACGAAGCTCTCCGGAATGTCAGCCAGCAGCTCCATGTGCGAACGAGCCGCCTCGATGCTGGTCACGTCAGCGTTCAGAGCGTTAATCGAGTCGATAATCTCGTTGAACTCCGAGTAGCACAGGTGGGTGTGAATCTGAGTGGAATCCTTCACGCCGCTGGTTGCCAGGCGGAAGGAGTTCACCGACCAGTCCAGGTACTGCGGCTGCTCGTCGCGGCGCAGGGGCAGCAGCTCGCGCAGAGCCGGCTCATCCACCTGAATGATGCGGATACCCGCCTGCTCCAGGTCAGCAATCTCGTCGGCAAGAGCCAGAGCCACCTGGTTAGCGGTCTCGCGGCGCGGCTGGTCGTCACGCACGAAGGACCACGCCAGAATCGTCACCGGGCCGGTGAGCATGCCCTTGACGGGCTTGTCGCTCAGCGACTGTGCGTGGGAGCTCCACGGAACGGTGAACGCCTCACCGCGCAGGCCCTCACCGTGACGCTTCACGTCACCGAACAGGATCGAGGGGCGGGTGCAACGCGAACCGTAGGACTGAACCCAGCCGTGGCGGGTGGTTGCGAAGCCGTCGAAGTTCTCAGCGAAGTACTGAACCATGTCGTTACGCTCAGCCTCACCGTGAACCAGCACGTCCAGGCCCAGCTCCTCCTGCAGTGCGATAACCGAGGCAATCTCGTCACGCAGGAAGCCGTTCAGCTCCTCAGCGGAAATCTTGCCCGCACGAGCCTCCGCACGGTGGCGGCGAATCTCAGCGGTCTGCGGGAAAGAACCGATGGTGGTGGTCGGCAGCTTCGGCAGGTTCAGGTCGGCCTGAGCCGCGCGGCGAACGTCAATAGTCGGGCGGTCGAAGTCCTCGGGAGTCACAGCTGCGGCGCGGGCACGAATCTCGTCGTTGTGCTTGCGCGGGTCAGCGGCGAAGCGAGCCAGCGCCTCGTCAGCAGCCTTCAGCTCCGGCTCAACAGCAGCCTCACCCTCAGCCAGGCCACGAGCCAGCAGAGCAATCTCAGCGACCTTCTGATCGGCGAATGCCAGACCATCCACGGGAACCTCGGCGGGGTCTTCCAGAGCCAGGTCGTGCGGCACGTGCTGCAGGGAGGTCGAGGAAGCCACAGACACGGCACCCTCGGATGCGCCGGGCAGCGCCTCCAGAGTCTTCAGGGCGGCACGAACATCGGCACGCCACACGTTGCGGCCGTTCACAACACCGGCAACCAGGTGCACGCCAGCAGCAGAAACAGACTCCAGCTCAGCCTTCGAATACACGCCGTGCACCAGGTCAAGGTGCAGCGCCTCAATGCCGGTACCCAGCAGTGCCGGCAGGTTCTCACGCAGAGAACCGTAGGGGCTGGTCACCAGAATCTGCGGGCGCTTCTCGCCAGCAGCCAGGGCGCGGTAGGTGCGCTCAGCCAGCTGCGCAACCTTCGCGTTGTCGGCACGGTCCACGGTCAGGCCCGGCTCGTCCAGCTGAACCCACTCAACACCGCGCTCAGCCAGCTGCTCCAGCACCTGAGCGTAAGCGGCAACGAACTCATCCAGACGGTCGATGGGTGCGAAGTCCTCAGCGGAACCCTGCTCAGCCTTAGCACCCAGCAGCAGGGTCAGCGGGCCAACAATCTGCGGGCGAACCTTCACGCCAGCCTGCTTTGCAACCTCAAGCTGCTCGTCAATAGCCTCAAGGTTCAGCTTAATCTCGGTACCGGCACCAATCTCGGGTACCAGGTAGTGGTAGTTGGTGTCGAACCACTTGGTCATCTCCAGCGGAGGCAGGGTCTCGGTACCGCGCGCCAGTGCGAAGTAGCCGGGCAGATCCAGCAGGCCGCGTGCGTCCTTAGCCTCAGCCAGACGCTCGGGAACCAGGGTGAACAGGCGAACCACGTCAAGCACCTGGTCGTAGTAGGAGAAGGTTGCCGGAATCGAGTAGTTGTCAGCCTTCAGACCGGCGGCGGTCACGCGCTCGAAGTAGGTGCGCTGCACGTCAGCGGCGGTGTCCTGCAGCTCCTGCAGGGTTTGCCTTGCCCTTCCAGAAAGCCTCCTGAGCCTTTTTCAATTCGCGGAAGCGGCCCACGCGGGGGTAGCCAACAATGGTTGCGGCGGGGAATGCGGTGTTCGACATAATAGTTATTCCTTTACTGGGGATAGATGTGGGAGTCGGTTCCGGCGTTTTACCACCCGACTGTGGGTGGTGAAACGGAGGACTCAACAACTCCCGGAATATTTGTGGGGGAGAAAGTGGAAACGCGTCCGACAAGGAGCGTTATGGGTTGAAGTGGGGTTTTAGACGTATTCCAGTTCGCTCAGCGACTGAGAGAAACGGTTACTGTACCGCGGCAAATCCAGCTGATCCAGAACGTCCAGAACCGCCGCATGCTCGTTGAAGGTGAAGAAGTGCAGACCCGGTGCGCCCGCATCCATCACGGCGCGGCACTGGTTCAGCGCGTAATCCACGCCGATGCGGTGCAACTCTGCGTTGCTGGTCGCCGTCTCTAGGGCGTAGGCGAGGTCCGTCGGGACTTCCATGCCCGCCATCTGGCAGAGGTTCTGTAGGCGCTTCAGCGAGGTTACCGGCATGATGCCCGGAATAATCGGAATATCCACGCCTGCCAGGTGCGCCGAATCGACCAGGGCGCTGTAGCGTTCATCCTCGAAGAACACCTGAGTGATAGCGAAGTCCGCGCCGGCACGCTGCTTGGACAGCAGAATCTCAATATCCTGCAGCAGGGATGCCGACTCGGGGTGCTTCTGCGGGTACGCCGCCACACCAATCGACACCTTGCCAGCTGCCAGGTGGGCGAAATCTTCACGCTCAACGCGGCGAATGAGCTCCACCAGGTAGCGGGCGAAAGGAAGTTCAGAAACCTGACCTTCCTGAATATCACCGCGAAGAGCCAGGAAACCGCGCACACCCAGACCCAGAATCAGGCGGACTGCACGCTCCAGCTCGTGCACTGAATGGCCTGCGCAAATCAGGTGAGCCAGCGGGGTGAGGGAGGTTTCATGCACCAGGTGGTCGAGTAGCGCGAGGGTCTTCTGGCGGCGCTTCGCGTCACCGGCGTAGGTGACCGACACGTAGTCGGGGTTGGTGCCCTCAAGCTCCGCAATGGTGTGGAGTAGCGACTCGCAGCTTGCGTGTGAGCGGGGTGGGAACAGCTCAAAAGAAAGAGCCGGGTGAACTGTCGTCATAACCTTCCTTCGTGTTCACCCGATAGATACGCACCGTGAGGGTGCGTGAATTCTTCTGCAGGATGCGCTGTACCTGTTTGCGGGTGCACATCATCAAGGGGTGCCGAAGGGTATTCTTCTCTATCGGTTCTGGCGGGAGCACCTTGTCCGTACCCTGCACCGTGACGGTGGGGGATACTGGCGAGGTTGCTGCGACGTCGACGAGCCAGATCTCTCGGTCGCTCTTGATAGATAACGCTTTCACTCTACCCACTGCCTCCGAGGGTGTGCAAGGGATACGGCGGTTGATGTCCTAATATTTCTGGACATGACATTGGGGAGAAATATGAACTTAATATGACTGACTATGACGAAGGGGGCTGAGGGTGTTGCGGGTAGAGCTGTCGGCTGACCCCTGGATGCCCGGAACTATCACAGATATATCTGCTTAATATTCTTGGACACGCACGAATATATGTGTTTTATATTTCAGTGAGGAGTAGGGTAACTAATGAGGCACGGGTAGTGTTTCGATGTCCGCTCATCGAGGAGTTGTAGGGCTCAAAGATGAGTTCAGTATGACTTTGTGAGCGTGGTGAGAATGAAAAAGCTATTTTCTTCTATACTCTGGTCCTTCCGCCTAGCATGGAAAACCTGTCCCACAACCCTGGTGAGCGTCGCCCTATCGCTAGCCGTCATAGCCTGCATTCCCCTGAGCCAATCCTTGCTAATCGGTAATACAGTATCAGCCTTGAGTGGTTCAAATGGTGGCACAGCATGGATTTATATTGTTGCTCTTGCCCTTGTCGTTGGAATTAATATCATTGCTAAACGCTGGGTCATAAGTAACATGCTCATCCTCAAATCAAAGGTGAATTATCGGGTTCACTGCATGTTAAATAACAGGTTATCTACATTTCCGTTATCTGATATAGGTAGCACAAATCACAGGAAGATATACGTGCTGCTAGAGAGGCAATATCGAAACAGGAATTGCAGGTTCACACCATGTCAGTTATGACATTGGTGAGTGCCTTCGCAATGGTGTTACTTCTCTGTCTTAATATCGCGAACGTCAGCATTGTGGCAGCAATTTTTGCGGCACTGTGTTCACTACCCCTATCCATTGCAATGGTGATTCTCGCTAAACGTGATTACGCTATCTACACCCTAATGTACGAGGATTATCGGGCAGAGAACTACTATCTAGACAATCTGATGGCTCAGAGTCGCGCCCAAGAACTTCACCTCATGAGAGCCTCCCGATTTTTCTCGCAACGCGTAGCGTCCTGGCGACGCCGGGCAGCCGGTAGGGAATTGAGCCTTGAAAGTGTTAGAGGAATCATCTCCATAGTTGCAGGGCTACTCTGCTCTGTCTTACTTTTTGCGTCCCTGTACTTCCTTGTGGATTCAGGAGCCGATATATCGTATGTGGCCGGATCGCTGATTGGAATCATTGCCTGTGTTGCCGCGACCCAAGAGGTGGGATATTCATTTGGTCAGATTATTAATGGAGCATTATCTGTTCAGCAATTCCGAAGGGTGTGCGACTCTGATACTTACGACCATGCTTCTGAGATAAAAACTTCTAACCCTAACCGTGAAAATATTTCAAAAATTATATGCAAAGATGTATCCGTTCAGTATGGGGGCGCGTCGTCTTTTGCGCTTAAAGATATTAATCTTGAGCTGATGAATAATCAAATGATTGCAGTAGTTGGTGCCTCGGGCGCGGGAAAAACAACGCTAATAAATGCAATTCTTGGAATTACACCAATTGCCCAGGGGAGCATAACGTATAAGGGTGCTTCTTCTGAGAGTAAATACAACATGTTGGCGAATGTTGGTTTGGTGAGTCAAGACTACGGCCGTTATGAACTGACTGTGCGTGAAAATCTTCTTCTGGGTTTGCCGCAGGAGGCTGTTGAGCGTCTTGGTGATGCTGATTTGTGGTCGGCTTTGTCGGTGGCTTGTGCTGATGATTTTGTGCGTGGTCTTGAGGGTGGTTTGGATGCTCAGTTGGGTGAGTCGTTTGGTGGTGTTGGTCTTTCGGGTGGTCAGTGGCAGCGTTTGGCGTTGGCGCGTGTGGTTCTTCGGGATGCGCCGGTGTGGGTGTTGGATGAGCCGACCAGTGCTGTGGATGCTGAGACTGAGGAGGAGATTTTTGCTCGGTTGAAGGTGGCTGCTGTGGGGCGTTTGGTGGTGTTGGTGTCTCATCGTGCGTGGACGTTGCGTGGTGTTGATTCTGTGGTGGTGTTGGATGGTGGGTGTGTGGTGGAGCAAGGAACCTACCGGGAGCTACTGAAGGCAGAGGGAAAGTTTATGGAAATTTTCAAAAACCAGATCTCTGAAGATTCTGCAGGGCGCAAAACTTCTACTGAAAGGGACTATAAAGATGCGTAAGATTATGGCTAATACTGTTTGGTCCGTGGTTTATGCTTTCAGAAATCACCCCGTATGGACCGTCTCCTATCTAGCGTCTGTTGTGTGCCTATCGCTATTCCCTGCTTTGCAGATGGAGGCTGTCACTAGGCTTGTTGAGCATTTGGGTCAGAGCCAGGATGAAGTGCTCCCGCTAGCGCTGGGGGTTAGTTTGTGCTGGCAGGATACATTGCCCTGGGACAAGCATCAGACTCTCTGCGTATGATTCTAAATTCTCGAATGTCAAGTACGGGTATTCAGAACGTATCTTCTCGTCTGGCGACTTGTTCCTCTCAGGAAATCGCGAGTGGTGATTATGCTCGCTCATCAAGGGCAGCTCATGAAGCTGTGACAGGGGGGAGTCTAGGATCTCAAGTTTCCACTATGGGTGCTCTGATATTCATCATTTTTTCGACGGGAGCTCTTAGCTATTCTGTAGGAAAGATCAATGTATATGCTTCACTCTGCATGCTTGCAGGCATGATTCCTGTTGCCTTTATGTCACATCTCTATTCGAGTAAGAATGCTGAGGCAATGGAAAAAATATATTCATATAGCTACAACGCGTGGCATAGCACTAACCAGATTGCACAAATAACTACTGCTCGTGAGCTTGCAATTCTTAATGCTCGGTCGTTCTTTGCGCATCGTGCTAATCAAGAACGGAAAAAATCCGGTGAGGAGGAAATTGGCCTAGCTCGTTACATCCTCAGAATATATACAATTGTTGGTTTTATAAGCGCTGCATTGCTAGCTTTATCCCTTATTTCTAGCGGCCTCGGTGCCGGCTCCCGGTGCTCTTGCTGGAGCTGTTATAGGTATTACCTCGGCTATAGTCTCGCTTGGCTCGATGGGAAGCGACCTTAGCTCGATGGCAGCGGGGTCAAACGCAATTGATATATATCGAAAGTTTATTTCTAGCGCACAGCCCAAGCAGAAAAATTCGGTTGCCGATACCTACCTCGAAATTTGCAGCGTTTCCATTAGGAATCTTGCTATCCAGTATCCAAAAGCTGATTCTTTAGCTCTTAAAAACATCAATCTCACTTTTGGTCCCGGGCAGATGATTGGTATTGTCGAGCCCAGCGGATCGGGAAAGACAACCCTAGTAAATGCACTCATGGGCATGCTTAAGCCCTCCAAAGGAGACATCCTCATGGGAGATAAGTCGGTACAGGACATATCACCTGATGATTTGTTGGCGAAATGTTGGGTTTGGTGAGTCAAGACTACGGCCGTTATGAACTGACTGTGCGTGAAAATCTTCTTCTGGGTTTGCCGCAGGAGGCGGTTGAGCGTCTTGGTGATGCTGATTTGTGGTCGGCTTTGTCGGTGGCTTGTGCTGATGATTTTGTGCGTGGTCTTGAGGGTGGTTTGGATGCTCAGTTGGGTGAGTCGTTTGGTGGTGTTGGTCTTTCGGGTGGTCAGTGGCAGCGTTTGGCGTTGGCGCGTGTGGTTCTTCGGGATGCGCCGGTGTGGGTGTTGGATGAGCCGACCAGTGCTGTGGATGCTGAGACTGAGGAGGAGATTTTTGCTCGGTTGAAGGTGGCTGCTGTTGGGCGTTTGGTGGTGTTGGTGTCTCATCGTGCGTGGACGTTGCGTGGTGTTGATTCTGTGGTGGTGTTGGATGGTGGGTGTGTGGTGGAACAAGGAACCTACCAAGACCTAACGACCGACCCTACATCACGCTTCAGAAAGCTCTTCGCCTCCCAGCTGGAAGAGAAATCACCTCGCAACATGCCCGCACAACGTAGAGTTAAAAAGCATGGAACGTATTGAATCTCCCGTCTACCGCAGGCTCGGCAACTCCGGTCTCGTCGTACCCAGCGTCGGCATCGGCTGCAACAACCTCGGCCGCCCCGGCACCCCCACCCGCACCCAAGAAGGCACCAACGAAGTCATCGCCGCCGCAGTCGACGCCGGCATCAGCTTCTTCGACATCGCCGACCTCTACGGCGCCGAACCCGGCCTCTCAGAAACCATGTTCGGCACCGCCCTCACCCAGCTCGGCCTCGACCGCGACGAACTGACCATCGTCACCAAATTCGGTCTGCCCGTCGGCGACCTCAACGGCAACGACCGCAACGCCCGCGGATCCCGCCGCTACATCATGCGCGCCGTCGAAGGGTCCCTCCGCCGCCTCGGCACTGACTACATCGACCTGTACTTCTACCACAGTCCCGACCCCAACACCCCCATCGAAGAAACCCTCAGCGCCCTCGACCAGCTCGTACGCGACGGCAAAGTCCGCTACCTGAGCCACTCCAACTTCTCCGGCTGGCAGCTCGCCCACGCCGAACACTGCGCCCACGAACTCGGCACCGAACGGTTCATCGTCGCTGAAAACCACTACAACCTGCTCGACCGCCGCGCAGAACTCGAAATCCTGCCCGCCGCACGGCACTTCGGCATGGGTGTGCTGCCGTACTTCCCGCTCGCTAACGGCCTGCTGACCGGCAAGTACCGCCGCGACAACATTCCCGCCGGTTCGCGCCTGTCCCACTCCAAGAAGAACGTGCTCGACGCCGCCAACTGGGACCAGCTCGAAGCCTTCCACAGCTTCTGCACCGAGCGCGGCATCACCGAGGTGCAGGCGGCGTTCTCCTGGCTCGCACAGCAGTCGCCGGTCACCTCCGTCATTGCCGGTGCGACCAGCGCCGAGCAGGTGCGCGCCAACGCACAGGCGGCATGCCTGCGCTTCGACGCTGAGGACCTCGCCGCCCTGGACGCCATCTTCCCGGCACCCGAGAAGATCGCGCTGTTCTAAACTCCGGCTCCCTCTCAAAGGGGCACTCAGGCGGTCGCACGTGTCGGCCGTAATATACGCTGAAAAATGTCCGTGGTGAGAAATAAATATCACCCGCCGAACGTTTTCGCTAGGATTAGGTGAGGTGTGTCTAACCTGATGCACCTCACCTAGCCCACTGACAGTGCTGAAGAACCACCAATGTCGGTGTAATCTCACCTAACCCCTCGGCATAAAGGACACCATGAGCGCACAGAGCACCGCCTCCACCCTGCCCCCTTTGGGCACCGGGAAGCACAGTCGATACCTCGGCATCATTGCACTCATCGCCACCTTCGGCGGTCTGCTCTTCGGCTACGACACCGGAGTGATCAACGGCGCGCTCGAACCCATGAGCCGCGAACTCGGCATGGACTCCACCACCCAAGGCTGGGTCACCGGATCGCTCGCTTTCGCCGCCGCTATCGGCGCACTCGGATGTGGCCGCATCTCTGACCGGTTCGGCCGCCGAACCACCATCATTGGGCTCTCCACCATCTTCTTCATTGGTGCCCTGGCGTGCGTTTTTGCACCCAATGTCGCCGTGCTCATCACCGGACGAACCCTGCTCGGCCTGGCGGTCGGCGGCGCCTCCGCCGTGGTGCCCGTATTCCTCGCAGAGCTCGCACCCTACGAAATTCGAGGCTCCCTCTCCGGCCGCAATGAGCTCATGGTCGTGGGCGGTCAGCTTGCCGCGTTCATCGTGAACGCCCTCATCGGCAACGTATGGGGCGAGCACGACGGCGTGTGGCGCTGGATGTTCGCCATCTGCACCCTACCCGCCATCGGCCTGTTCGTCGGTATGCTGCGAGTGCCCGAGTCGCCGCGCTGGCTGCTGCGCGTCGGCAAGCGTGAGCAGGCGCTTGAGGTGATGAAGCGTATTCGCTCCACCGAACGTGCAGAGGCTGAGATTGCCGACATCGAGCGCACCCTGCAGGCGGAGGCGACCACCTCCCAGAACACCGCGGTGGGTAAGGAAAGCGTGGGCGTGCGCGGCTGGTTCGTGCGCATCCTCCTCGTCGGTATTCTGGTCGGTGCGGGCCAGCAGCTGACCGGCATCAACTCGATCATGTACTACGGCATTAAAGTGCTCAAGGAAGCCGGTTTCAGCGAATCCGCGGCGCTCATCGCGAATATTGCGCCGGGTACGATTGCGGTGCTCGGTTCCATCCTGTCGCTGCGCCTGATGGAGCGTGTGCCGCGCCGCGTCATGGTCATTACCGGCTATAGTTCGACCGCGTTTTTCCACGTGCTGATTGCGGGTGCATCCATGCTGTTGCCCGCCGATAATGCGGCGCGTCCCTGGATTCTGCTGGTGCTCATCGTCTGTTTTGTGGGCGCGATGCAGACCTGCCTGAACGTGTCCACGTGGGTGATTATGAGTGAGCTGTTCCCGCTGCGTGTGCGTGCGGCGGGTATGGGCATTTCGGCGTTTAGCGGTTGGATGATGAATGGTGTGCTGTCGCTGGCGTTCCCCGTGATTCTGGGTGCGGTCGGTCTGACTGGCTCCTTCATCGGCTTTGCCGTGGTGAACGTGGTCATTGCGCTGCTGATGTTCCGCAACCTGCCGGAGACTCGCGGCGTGAGCCTGGAGCAGGTGGAGCGCGGCGTGATGGACGGCAGCATCTACCCCTCCGCAGGCAAGCGCTAGATTCGGCGGTTTTTAGGCAAGAATGAGGCGGGACGGCCCCTCCCCGGTGGAGGTGTCGCCCGCCTTGCAATATGCGTTGAAAGACTAGTCTGCAGGGTTCTCTGCGAGGAACTCGTCGAGGCCGATGCGGTAGCCGTCATCTTCGGCGCGTGCCTTGCGAAGAGCCTCAATGTCGAGGAGCTCTTCGTACTCTTCCAGCAGCTTCAAATCTTCGTAGGAGATGAGCGCGGCAACAGTCTTACCATTGCGGCTGATGAGGGGACGTTCGCCGGAGAACACGGCTTCGTTGACTTTGGTTCCGAGGTTGTCGCGGAGTTCTTTAAGAGTCGTGACATTGGAACGAGTCCGGTGAGTGGTGACAGTCATGACTGGTTCCTTTCTGGGGTTTGTCCGTTAGCTCCGAGGATAGTTCCTGTGCAGGTTCCAGCCAGGGGGCTACTTATATAGTTTATATAGTACAACAATGTAAAGTATGTAAAAAGTGTACACTTTTTCTGCTAAGGTTGAGGTTAAGATTTAAAGCTCTGCCTGAAGGATGCAGATGACTGCAAACCATCTCTCAAACCCCGCGTACCGGGTCGAATTGACGCGCAAAGCAGCGAAAGAACTGAAGAAAATCCAACGAGAAGACCGGGCAGTCTTCGAGAAAATTATCGCCTGCCTCCGGTCCCTTGGCGATGACCCCTATATGGCGGGAGTCAAGAAGCTACAGGGCGAAGAAGGGTACAGGGCGCGAGTAGGAAATTACCGCATCCTGTACACCATTGATAACGGTGCGGTTGTTGTTGAGGTCTTCCGAGTTGGTCATCGGCGAGAAGTCTATCGTGGCCTGTAGAGTGAATGCGGCGTGATGGGTTGTAGTGCTGCCGCGACCGCACTGTTCGTTGAATGAGAAGCAAGGAACCCCTACCCTGCGCCACCAATCCATAAGTGATACGGGTCAAAGAAGAACTAATGGATTCACGTGCTGAAATGCACGCCCGACCCTGCCCCATACGCATCGCCCGGACGCCCGCATCCAGCACGCCACAACTCTATAACGAACACGGGTGAACAATGACTGAGAACGTACACAACGACTGGGACCTCCGAAGCGAAGAGGTCCAGAAGGACCAGGTAGCCGCCTACGACGCAATGCGCCGCCGCTGCCCCGTCGCCCACGACGAATTCATGGGCTACTCCGTCTTCAAAAACGCCGACGTACAGCACGTACTCGACCACCCCGAAATCTACTCTAACGTCGTTTCCACCCGCCACATTGCCGTCCCCAACGGCATGGACGCACCCGAACACACCACCTTCCGCGCGGTCAACGACAAGTACTTCACCCCCGAACGCCTCGAAAAGTTCGCACCCGTCATCCGCGACGCCGTGAAGACCCTCATCGCAGAACTGCCCCGCGGCGAAGAAGTAGACGTCATGCAGGGCTTCGGTCAGGCATACGCAATGCGCGTGCAGAACGCCTTCATGGGCTGGCCCGCATGCCTCGAACAGCCCCTCACCGAATGGATCGAAAAGAACCGCGTCGCCACCCTGCGCCGCGACCGCGAAGAAATCGCTAAGGTCGCCCTCGAATTCGACGGCTACATCCGCCAGCTGCTCGACGAACGCCGCGAGGATGCCGCAGCCGGCAACCCCAAGGACGTCACCGCCGAGCTGCTCACCGACACCGTGCAGCTGCCCGGCGAAGAACCCCGCACCATGACCGACGAAGAAATCGTCAGCCTCATCCGCAACTGGACCGTGGGCGAGCTGTCCACCGTCTCCGCAACCGTGGGCGTATTCGTCAACTTCCTGGCACGCAACCGCGCCGAGCAGGACCGCCTGCGCGCATCCCTCGCCGATGGCAACGCACTCGACGACCGCAGCGAAATCGCCCTCGCCGTCGAAGAAATCATGCGACTCGAAGACACCCTCGTCACCAACCGCCGCATCACCACTCAGGACACCGAACTCGGCGGCCGCACCCTGCCCGCCGGCTCCCGCGTGACCATCAACTGGGCAAGCGCCAACCGCGACGAGGACGCCTTCGAAGACGCCCTCACCTACAACCCGCACCGCGACCAGTCCCGCAACCTCGTGTACGGCGACGGCATCCACGTCTGCCCCGGCGCGCCCCTGGCACGCCTGGAACTGCGCATCCTGCTCGAGGAGCTGCTGCGCGGCACCGAGTCCATTGAGATTGCGGACGAGAGCGAGAAGCCCGCAACCGTGAACGCCGTGTACCCGGTCTCCGGCTACTCGGTCGTGCGCGCCATCTTCAACTAGGCACGCTCCAGCTCTAAAAAGTGCGAGGCGCCGAACCCCGAGAATAGGGGTCGGCGCCTCGCGCTGTTAAGAGTAAATATAAGAGTGAATAGTAGGGTAGTGGCTCGGTATCAGCCGCTCACTATAGATAAAGCGGAATATTCCCAGACGGCTATATAGCCTAGTGGAATACTCAATAAAGCTGAATCTAGCGGTCGGAACTCGTTGCCGAAGGCTTCACCGAAGAACCCGCAGAACCGCTCGCAGACGCACGAGTCGAAGCACTCGCAGAAGCAGAAGCCTCCGCCGCAGCCGATGCCGACTCCTCCGGGGACAGAACCGTACCATCCGCATGAACACCAGCCATCGCCGGAGTCACACCATTCACGAAGCTCAACTTCGCCTGCTTGAACTGGTACTCGGGAGAGCAGGTCAGCTTATACTTCGAATTCGCCAGCTCGCGAATCGACTTCACATAATTCTGAGTCTCCTCATACGGGGGAACACCGCCGTACTTCTCCACGGAACCCGGGCCCGCGTTATAACCGGCGAGAACCACATCCTGTAGCTCATCCTCATTGGAGGCGTACTTCGCCAAACGAGTACGCAACTCAGCCAAGTAGCGTGCCTGCGCCGCAATCGCATCGTGCGGGTTCAGAACATTACCGCCATTGCCGAAGCTGTAGTGGCCGCCGCTCCACGCGTCATCAGTGAACTGTGCAATACCCTTAGCGCCCTGGTGGGACTCAACGCCCACACGCCAGTGGCTCTCGGTCTCAATCTGCGCCGCCAGCACGCCGGGACGGAAACCCGACACCTTAGAGCCCTCCTCAAAATCGGAGCGGAGAGCCGCCGGAGCATACGAAAGCTCCGTCATGCCGCAGTAATCGTCGTAGGTGGCTGCCAGGCCGGCAACACCGCCACCCAAAAGAACCGCAGAGGCAAGAATCTGCCAATGCGCAAGAACCCCGGCGAGAAAGCGAAGCGGGAAAGCTTTACGCTGCCGAGGAGAAATTTGTTGATCCGCCGGAACGGAAATGTGGTTGTTGGCGCTCGTAGCGTTACGCTCGGAAGAGGGCGCTCGAAGTGCTATCTGCCATTCCTATAGACTAGCGCACCATCGCCGTTTATGGTGAAAAAACTTCCCCTCCGTTGAGGTGAAAACCATAGTCAGAGAGTTCTAGGCGCGTCTTTACCGGAGTCAACATCAGTGCAGGTACAGACTCCGTGCACGTGAAGGATGACCCCACCCGGTACACCTTTGACAGGGAGCACCAGGCGGGGCCAATCCATGATGGGGAGCTTCAGGAGTCCCCTAACGGTTCGTCACCACGATCTTGCCGGCGGCACCGCGCTCCATCTCCGAGAAGGAGTGATTCACGAACGTGTACGTGCCAGACTCTAGGAACTGCATCTCCACGAAGCCGCCCTGAGCGGGCGCCAAATCGAGTGCCTGGCTGTGGCCGTCACGGCTACCGAACGCATCCGCGCCGCGGCGCATCAGGTAGCCGCCCTCCTTGTAGACCGTGTCGAATTGCGAACCGACCACGTGGAAGCTCGTGCCGTGGTTCGGGCCCGCAGCCATTACCCAAACACGGATACGCTCGCCCTTCTTCACCTGCAGCGGCTTCGCCTTGTACTGGGTTGCGTAGCCGTTGAACATGGTCAGCGTGGGGGTGCCCTGCCGCGATCAGCTCCGGCGAGTTCTCCGCCAGCTTGTTACCGTCGGAGGCGGTCTTGCCGGTGTCGTGCAGGTACGCCTCGCCCTGAACCATCACGTACTCGTGATCGACCGGGTCAAGGTCCGCCGGGTCAATGATGACCGCACCGTACATGCCCTGGGTCATGTGCAGGCTCAGCGGGGCGGTGCCGCAGTGGTACAGCCAGATACCGGCGCCCTTCGCCTCAAAACGGTAGACGAGACGCTCACCGGGGGCGATGGTCTTCATCGTGTTATCGGGGGAGACCATGCCCGCGTGGAAGTCCAGCGAGTAGCCCATCGTGCCGTTATTGATGAGTGTAATTTCAAAAATGTCGCCGACCTTGCCGCGCAGAATCGGTGCCATGTTCTGCCCGTTGAACGTCCACATGTGGACGGTTACGCCGGGTGCGACCTCGCGGTCGACCTCCTGCACGTCCAGGGTGACCTTGCGGACGGTCTTGCCGTTCACCTGCTCGGCGGTGTTCGGTGCCGGGATGTTCGGGTCGCGGTACTTGTAGCCGCTGCCGGGCGCTGCGGACATGTCAATCCTGCTGTTCGCAACGGTCATGAGGGTCGGAGTGCTACCCGACGCGGCGTGGTTGTGGCCGCCCGTAGAACCGTGGTTGTAGCCGCCCTGCGCCACCTGGTTTGCGGAGGCGCCGGTCGCCTTCACCTTGAACACCATGCCCAGGGAGCGGTGACCCGCCACGGAGCAGTAGCCTTCCTGGTCGGCGGTAATGACGCCGGCGTCAACGGTTTTCGTTTCGCCGGGGTTGATGGTGCCGGTGGTTGCGCCGTTGTCGAAGGTCAGGTCGTGGGTCATGCCCTCGTCGTCGTTGGTGACCTCGACGACCAGGCGGTTACCGGCGGGGACCTCCACCTCGGCGGGGGTGAAACGGTAGTTGCTGGTCGCCTTCACCTGCACGGTGGTGGTCTGACCGGTTGCAGCCACGGAACCTGCCGAGGAGAACGACGGCAGGTTCAGCGCGGACGGGTTCACGGCGAAGCCCAGCAGGAACGCCATGGCAACCGCCAGCGCCGCCTGGAAGCTCTGCTTGGCGTGCGGGACGGGTTCCGGGGTGAGCGCCTCCGGGTTGAAGACGGGCTTCTCGCCGCGGGCGCGTGCCGCCATCATTTCCTTGCGGGTGTTCACGGACGCCTTCACGCCGCGCACCATGAGCGGAATGAACGCCATGAGCGCCAACGCACCCACGATAGCGACGGCAATCTTAATGGACTGGCCCACCATGGAGCTGGGCATCATGAAGATGAGCAGTGCCAGGTTCACGGCGGTTACGCGTGCCGCCGCGAAACGGCTGAACTCCTTGTTGGAGGCGCGCACCACCGCCGGGCCGCCACCCATGCGCTGGGGGAGCAGGTAGCTCATTGCGCCGAGCAGCAGCTGCAGCAGGAAGCCGACCACGAAGATGGGGGTTACGGCGCGCATGTCCAGCTGCGCGAAGGGGACGGTTGCCACCAGGTAGGCGGTGGTCGCCACGCCAACAATCAGCCAGAGGAAGCCCATACCGACGCTCATGGGCGGGTACTCGTTCGGGCGCTTGGTGCGCAGGGTACGCACCATCACCCAGGCGACAATCAGCAGGGCAACCAGGTAGACGACCAGACCCGCAGCAGCAAGCGGACGCATCCCTAAAATCGCGCCGACAACGGTCAACGCCAAGCCACCGCACATCAGGTACAGGGCGCGCAGGCTGTGGGTGAGCGCCTTATCCACCATCTTGGTGCGCAGCATGGTCGGCCAGAACGTCACCAGCGTACCCACCGCGGTAATACCGACGAAGCCGAGCACGTTCACTGCCTCGTGCGCGAGCAGGAACTGCGAATGCAGGGTGCCGGACAGGTTCGGGTAGGCAATCATGCCGCCAAACGCCGCACCGAGGGGCAAGCAGCAACGCCGCAACAATGTAGAAGCGAATGGTCACACCGAACCGCGACGGCAGAGCCTGACGCACCTGCTTCAGCAGGTAGATGCCGTGCCAGGCGACCATCGACCCGACAATGAGGGCGCCCACCACCGTGGCGGCGTAGAGGCCGGGCACGCTCAGCTGACCGACCATGCCGATCATGAGCACGAGAATACCGGCGTTCAGAATGAAGATTCGGCGCACCTGGGTTCCGCGGTGCTCGTCAGGAATCTTGATTTTCATGAGCGCTTCGGTGAAGTGCTGCGACCAAATCAGAATCGAGTTCGTAATCAGGCCGAGGGTGATAATGTGCACCATCAGCCAGCCGCTATTCGGAATAAACTTGTGCAACAGAAGTACGCCGACAAGGGTAAACATCCAGTGGGAGACCGGCTTGGAGGCGCGACGATGCCACGTACCGCGACCGGATGCGCGGCGTGCAATCTCTTCGGGGGTGAGGTTTGCGCCGGGCACATCAGCCGGGCGCGCGCCAATGCTCAGGCCGGAGGAGCCGCCTCCGGAGACGTTTGCGGGCTTGCCGCTCGTGTTCTCACCTTCGGGTGGGGTGCCGAGATGTTCACTCACGTGATCACTGCTTTCACTGCTGGTTGTTCGTGGACGTCGGTGTGCTGGGCACCATCAGCCCCTGCGTTGGGGCGGGTGCCAATAAGCCCATTATATTGCCCGGATAGTACCAATTTTGAAGACATGACGTGCATATGAAGGCGGCTTGCGCTGGTTTGCGTGTTGGTGTTCTGCCCTGCGTGCGCCTCGGGAAAACTGTGCCCGGGCACCTGCCCCTGTGAACCTTCTCCCCGATGCATCCTTCACAGGTGGGCGCGATAAACTATTAGGATTCCAAAAGTAGATGCCCGCCCACCCTACGCGCGCATCCGCCGGCACCAAGGTAAGGACAAACACCTCGTGACAAGGACTGACTCCACCACCCCCATCTGGGGAAAAATCGCTATTGTGGCACTCATCCTCATTGTTGGCGGTGGATACGTCGTCAAAATGCTCACCAACCCCTTCAGCGGTATGGACTTCTCCATTTACCGTCTGGGTGCGATGACCATTTTCGATAACGAGGGCTTTACCCAGGACCTATACTCCCCGACCCTGAACGATCACGGCGTGATTAAGCCGCCGTTCACGTACCCGCCGTTCGCGGCAATGCTGTTCTTGCCGTTTGCTTTTATTCCGCTGGAAGTTGGCAAGGTCATTATGGTGGTCGGTTCGGCTGTGGTGGCGTGGTGGATTTCCACGATCATTTACAACTATGTGAATGCGCGCGGTCGCGAACTGCCCCTGCAGCAGTACTTTGGTCGTGCCGGCACGATTGCGATGCTGACCATTCTGGTGGTGGCGGCGGGCCCGTGGCAGCGCACCCTGGACCTGATTCAGATTAACCCGTTCATTACGGCGCTGATTCTTGCCGATTTTGTGCGTCCGGCGACCCGCGTGCCGCGCGGCGTGCTGATTGGTATTGCGGGCGGCGTGAAGCTGACCCCGCTCGTGTTTGGTCTGATTCTGCTGGTCCGCCGCGACTGGAAGGGCATCGCGACCCTGGGTGCAACGTTCTTCGGCACCATTGCGCTGGGTTTCATTCTGATGCCTAAGGACGCGCCGGAGTTCTGGTTCTCCGCGCTGACGAACCCCTCCCGTGTGGGTGGCCTGAACTTTGTGGATAACGTCTCGATTCAGGGTTGGCTGCTACACTTCGGTCTTTCTGAGAGCGCCGCGAAGCCCGTCTACTACGCCCTGGCGCTGGTCACGATTGTGCTGACCGCCGCGCTGCTGTACCAGCTGGAACGCCGCGGTGCCGCGCTGGCGCAGGTGGCGGTGACCGCCTCCTTGATGGTGGCGCTGTCGCCGATTAGCTGGTCGCACCACAACGTGCTGCTGCCCCTGCTGGCTGCCGTGTTCATCATGGACGCGTTCCCGACCTATTTTGCGGTTCAGCCGGCGTGGCTGCGGGTGACAGCGACCGTGTTCGCGGTGGTTGCGGTGTTGGGCCTGTACCTGTCGCCGATTAGGATTGCGTCCTGGTTCCACGGTAGCGCTGATGGTTTGGAACAGCTGGCTCCGGGCGCGTTGGCGGTTTCGGCTATTCCCGCGTTCTGCCTGTGGGCGACGATGACGCTCTGGTCTGTTGCCGCTCTGAGCGCGCCGGTGCGTGGTGCGAAGGTTGAGCCCGTGCAGTACGGTTCCGTGCGTAGCGATGCGCCTCTGGGCTGGTGGGGCGCTCGCGCCCTGGTGTCCGAGAGCGCCCGAGTCTGTGCGTGCTGCTGCTTCTCGTGAGGCAACCGCGTGAGCCGCGACAAGGAACTCGAAAAGACCCCTGAAGAATACTGACAGAACGACGACCGCGGAGAATACCGAGGCGGTAGCGCCCAGTATCCCGTGGGCTTCGGCATCTCTACGGCGGTTGCGGAACCGGCTGCTGAGAGTGCTGCAGAGGTGCCCGAAGCCTCGGCAACCCCTAAAGAAACCGTCGAGGGAACCACCAAGGAAACCGCTGCAGAGCCCACACAACCTGCGCGTCTTAGCTTCTTTGACCGCATCCCCGGTCTGCGCAGCGGCGCTCTCTGGGCGCACCTGCTGTTCATCCTGGTTGCCCTCTACGCCTTCGACTACGTGACGTACGCGGCGGCTGACGATATTTACGTCTACCGCCTGGGCGCTGTCTCCCTGGCGGACGGCCCGGACGGCTACCAGCTGTACACCTTCCGCACGCGCGGCCTGCCGTTCACGTACCCGCCGTTTGCGGCGCTGCTCTTCTACCCGCTCGCGTTCCTCACCGAGCCGCAGAGCATGCTGCTGATTACCGCCATTATTTGCGCGCTCAGCTACTGGTGCGCGTACCTGCTGTACTCCTACGCGCGTAGCCGCTCGTGGCGTCTGCCGTTGCAGAAGCACCTGGGTCATTGGGGCATGGTGTCGCTGATTGCGGCGCTGATTTGGATGTGCGGCCCGTGGCGTTTGACCACGCATTTTGGGCAGATTAACGCCATCATTCTGGCGCTGATTCTCGCTGATTTTATGCGCCCGGCAACCCGCGTTCCGCGCGGTGTGCTGCTGGGTATTGCGGCGGGTATTAAGCTGACCCCGCTCGCGTTCGGTCTGCTGCTGCTCATGCGTAAGGACTGGAAGGGCATTGCGACCCTGGGTGCTAGCTTCGCCGCGACCGTGGGTATCGGCTTCCTGGTGATCCGTGAGGAGTCGCTGACGTTCTGGTTCCATGCGGTGCATGACACTTCGCGTGTGGGCTGGTTCAGCTACTTCGATAACGTGTCGATTATGGGCACGCTGACCCACGCGGGCCTGCAGCATCACCTGACGGCAACCGCCCTGTCCGTGGTGCAGGTGGCGTTGACTCTGCTGATTGTGCTGGTCACCGCGGTTCTGCTGGTTCCGCTGATTCGTGCCCGCGCGCTCATGGCGCAGCTGGCGCTGACCGCGTTCATGATGCTGCAGATTTCGCCGATTAGTTGGTCGCACCACAACACCTGGTACCCGCTGATGCTCGCCGCCGTGGTCATGGAAATCTTCCCGCTCATGTACCAGCGGGTCAGTTCCTTCGTCTTCACGTTGGCTGTTATTTTGGCGACTGCGGCGCTGGTGGGCATGTACATTTCACCGTTCTGGATTGTGCTGGCGTTCTCCCCGCACTTCAACGCGGATCAGATTCTGATGGTGCCGGAAGGCTCCCTGAGCCTGATGGCTGGCACCATGCCGTACCAGCTGATGTACCTGTTTATTCTGGTGACGTTTTTTGTGTACCTGGCGAATCGTCAGCTGGTGGAGCGTGCGGCACACGCAGCGGACGCCGAACTGGCGGAGGCGAGGTACTCCCGCTAAAGAAACTGCCCGCTCACGGTGGCTAGCGCCTCCAGCAGGTGCACAAGCCTCACCGGGTATAAAAGTATCCCCCGCACCCATGACGGGTGCGGGGGATACTTTTATGCCCAGCCTACTGACCTAGTCAGTCACGCTGTTAGTTAGTGCCGATGCTCCAAGTAATGTTGGAGTCGGTACGAACCTGCATGTAGCTCTTGTTGCTCTGAACCCACTGCATGCTGCTCTTCACGGTCGGAATGGTCGAGGAGAAGAACGGGTCGTTCTTGGTCGCGTTCAGAACGGTGAAGCCGCGGGTGGTCGGGCCGCTGGTCTGGAACTCCATGGTTGCCTCGGTGCCTTCGTAGGTGAAAGCGTAGAAGTTCATGGTGCTCTGGAACTTCTCACCCTTCTTGTAGTGGGGTGCGGAGTCTGCATCGTAGACGCGGATGGTCCATTCGCCCTTACCGGTCAGCTCCAGCTTGCGGGTGGGGGTGGAGTGGCCGCTCGCGTCAATCCATGCGGTGCCCTTGAGCTCCTTGCCGTCGCGGGTGGAGTCGAGAACGCTCAGACCTGCGGTGATGTTGCCCTTGTCGTCACGGCTGGTGATGAAGGCGTTAACCACACCGTCTGCGGGCTTGAACTCGTAGTAGAGCAGGCCTGCGGACACATCGCCCTTGATCTTCTCAATGTCGATGGTGTCCTTATTATCGGCGACGGTCTTCTTGTATTCCTTGAACTCACCCTCGGGCATCTTCGCTTCAGCAGCAGCAACCGGCGCTGCGGAAGAAGCGGAAGTACCTGCTGCCGCGCTCTCAGATGCGGGCGCTGCGGAAGAAGCCTCAGAGGATGCCGCCACGGAGGACGCCTCAGCGGAAGTAGCCGCCGCGCTCGATGCTGCCGCAGAATCGGAGGTGGGGTTCGAGCCGCCACGCGGAATCAGCATGACAATCGCCAGGATGATAACAATCAGCAGAGCCAGCGCACCACCGATAACACCCCAAATCTTGGTGCCGGAGAACAGACCCTTCTTCTCGGAGTCGTCCTCGCCCTGACCTGCGGGCTCGGTGACGTAGGGGTTGCTCAGTGCCACGGTTGCCTGGTCCTGATCGGACACCTGACCTGCGTAGGGCTGCTGAGCGTTGTACGGCTGACCTTGGTAGGGGTTGTTCTGGTACTGACCGCCCTGCACGTTCTGTCCGTCCTGGAAGCCCTGACCCTGGAAACCCTGGCCCTGGTACTGGCCACCCTGGAAGTTCTGGCCCTGGAAGCCCTCACCCTGGAAACCTTCAGCCTGGTTCGGCTGGAAGCCGTTCGGTGCCTGACCTGCCGGGATGAACGCCGCGTTCTGGCCGCCCTGCGCGTTCTGGCCGGGCTGCATGTTCTGACCGGGCTGTTCCGAGAGGTTCACGGTACGCTCGGACAGGTTGACGGTGCGCTCGGTCTCCGGGGTGTGGAACTCAACGAGCGGGGAGCTCTCGATGGTGTGGGGAGCCTCAGCTGCGGGAGCCTCAGCGACCGGCTCGACTGCCGGCTCAGCGCCAGCGGGTGCCTCGGGGGCAACCTCGGCGACGGGCTCAACAACAACGGGCTCTGCAACAGGTTCGGAAACAACCGGCTCAGAAGCGGCGGGCTCGGAAACAGCGGGCTCTGCAACCGGAGCCTCAACAACGTGCGCCTCAACGGGCTGCTCGGAAGCAACCTGCTCAGGTGCGGGAGCTTCAGCCACAGTCTTTTCAGCCGCAGTCTCTTCAACGGAAGCCTGCGGGGTCAGAACCTGCTCGGGCAGAGCGGTGCCGGTCAGCGGAACCTGAGTCAGGTGACGCATCGGCTTGGGCTCGGAGGACTCCTCAGCGGACTCAGCCTGAACCGACTCAGCGGGGGGTGCCTCTACCTGCTGTGCCTCAACGTGGGGATGCCTCAGCCTGGGGTGCAGCCACCTCCGGAACCTCGACGACCTGCTCACCTTCGAGCTCAGCGGCGAGCTGCTCCAGGTCAACGTCCTCAACGGTCAGCGGTGCTGCAACCTCGGCGGGCTGCTCAGCAACTACGGGCTCAGCAACCTGCTCAGCCGGAGCCGCCTCGGCAGCGGGCTCCTCGGGAATCAGCGGCTCAATAGTAGCCTCTTCAACCTGAATGGGTTCAGGCTCGGGTTCTTCGACCCACAGCTGCCAACCTTCAGGAACGGGACCCCACGCGGGGTCGGGGCGCCACGTAGGAGTGGGGACCCATCCAGCAGGAGGAGCGGGCCAGTTGGGCGGCGGATTGAAGACGAGTGCCATAAGAAAGCAGCCTTTCTGGTGCTGAAAAAACACCCCGGAAGAGCGGTCATCAGCGACTATGTATATGAGCGTATTATCGCTACAAATTATGGCATAGGTTCAGAAAATGAACCCCGTGAATGGTGGGTTTTTAGCCTTATTCACGGCTTTTTCAATGGTTTTGGAACATTCCGTATCAATCAGTACTTGAAGGTTGCCGCATGCCCGGTCACCATCGAGCCCGCGGAGGCTAGGATTAAAGAATGAATACGACACCGCCTCCCGCACCCCCGCAGGTAGCCGCCGGAACCCCCGCTGCTCCTGCGCCTGTTGCAGGTCTTGCCTACCACCGTCTCTCCCACGCCGACCCGAAATCCCGCTGGTTCTCACCCCTGCTGGAAGGTCTGCTCGGCGTCGCCGTATTTATTGGCCTCAACTAATCATTTCAGTTGCCCTGGCTGTGGCGATTATGGGTTCGGGACTTTCCCTCCAGGATGTAGCTACGAACCGCGCCGTCATTATGGAACACCCGGCGCTGTTCGCCCTGACCTTCCTCTCCCTGATCGCCATTGTGCCTTCGCTCTTTCTGGCGCGCCTGGTCGTGAGCCCGAAGCCCTGGGGTTTGATCCATTCGGTGGCGGGTCGTCTGCGCCGCTCGTTGCTGCTTCCGTACCTGGGTTTGAGCTTCGCTGTTTACGGCATCTACTACGCTGTGATGCTGGCGTTGAGCGGTGAGAGCCTGCCCGAATACCGCTATTTTCAACCTCCACAGGTTGAATTTTGGGTTTATGTGGCGATGATGCTGCTCCTCGTGCCCGTGCAGTGCTATGCCGAAGAGCTCGCCTACCGCGGCTTCATGATGCAGATGCTTGGCCGCTGGCTCCGCACCCCCTGGCTGCCGGTTGTGCTACCCGCAGTACTGTTCATGCTCTCCCACGCCTACGACCCCTGGGGTCAGAGCACGATTCTCGCGATGGGTATTTATGCCGGTTTCCTCTGCTGGTACACCGGCGGCCTGGAGGCCTCCATCAGCCTGCACGTGGCAAATAATGTGATCCTGATGCTGCTGTCCATGGTGGCTGGTCTGGATCCGTTCGCCTCTGAGGGCGTGACCCCCGTGGATGCGCTGCAGGGTATTGCGCTGGAAGGCGTGTACGTGGTGCTCGCCTGCCTGATCTTCAACGCGCGCGCTCGCCGCGGCGAGGTTTCACGTGAAACACAACCGCTCAAGGTTGATAAATAGGCTATTTAGCGGGTTACTCTAGCTCAGCTACCCCAGCCCGCCCACCCCGCTCCATTCGAGCCTCACCAGGGCTATTGCTCCACGCCGCGTGGATTATCGTACCCGTCACCCCGTCAACACCCAAGAAAAGGTAGGGTTAAACCATGACTGTTGATGCTGTAAAAAATATTGAAGACCTCGCCGCATTCGTGGCGGAGTCGCCGGTCTCTTACCTCGCCGCGCGCACGGTAGCGCGCCGCCTGCAAGCAGCAGGCTTCACCGAGCTTGTAGAGACCGAAGCATGGGACCCGCAGATTGCAACCGGCCGCCACTTCGTCGTCCGTGACGGCGCGATTATCGCCTGGGCTGGCGGCGCGAAGGCGCAGAAGGCAAGCGGCTACCGCGTGCTGGGTGCGCACACCGACTCGCCCTCCCTGAAGGTCAAGCCCTCCTCCTCCATCACCACGAAGGGCTGGCACCAGATTGCCGTGGAGAACTACGGTGGTGCACTGCTGAACTCCTTCCTGGACCGCGAGCTGTGCGTGGCGGGCCGCCTCACCGTCCTTGAGGGCGGGGAGCTGAAGGACCGCCTGGTGCGCACCGGCCCGATTGCGCGCATCCCGCAGCTGGCGCCGCACCTGGACCACAAGCGCAACGAACTGGTGCTGGACAAGCAGTTCAACATGTACCCCGTGTGGGGTGTGGACCCGGCGGAAAATGATGTGCTCGGTTACATGGCGAAGCACGTGATTGACGGCGAGCCGGTCGACCCGGAAAGCATTGTGGGTTACGACCTGCTGTTCGCTGATTCGCAGTCGCCGCGCCGCTTCGGTGCGGATCAGGAGCTGTTCGCTTCCGGTCGCCTGGATAACCTGTCTTCGGTGCATGCGGGCTTGACCGCCCTGGAGCGTTACGTTGCCGATAACGCGGACGAGCACGCCACCGAGACTGTGATGCTTGCGGCGTTTGACCATGAGGAGCTTGGCTCCGAGTCGCGTAGCGGTGCGGCTGGCCCGTTCCTGGAGGATATTTGGTGCGCCTGTCCGCTGCGCGCGGTGAGAGCACGGAGGAGTACCGCCGTTCGGTGGCGGCGTCGTTCTGCCTGTCCGCTGATGCCGGTCACCTGGTGCACCCGAACTATCAGGGTCACCACGACCCGACCGTGCAGCCGCTGCCCGGTGGTGGTCCGCTGCTGAAGATTAACGCGAACCAGCGTTATGCGACGGATTCGGTGGGTGCTGGCGTGTTTGCGGCGGCGTGCGTGAAGGCTGGTGTGCCGTATCAGGAGTTCGTGTCGAATAACAATATGCCGTGTGGTTCGACGATTGGCCCGATTACGGCGACTCGCCTGGGTATGCGCACCGTGGATGTGGGTATTGGTTTGCTGTCGATGCATTCGATGCGCGAGATGTGCCATGTGGACGATATGGCGTACATGACGCGCGCGGTGGAGGGCTTCTTCCGCCTCTAAATTGAATCCCGCTGAGGTGTGAACAGCTGGGAGTGGGCGCCGGGAACGTAAGGTTCCCGGCGCCCTATTTCTTTAAAAAAATTTTTCGGGGGAGTGTTTACCTCTTGAATATGGTCTATGCGTGCTGTAAAGTAACCCACAATACGTTATACACGTGTTGCACACTACTTATTTTTGAGAACTTTTCACCAATGATGGTGCACCATCAGCTCGTCACCGGCGTAGCGAGCGAACCCCCAGATGAAAGGCGGTTCCCATGTTCTTCGATATTTCTCTGATCCCGCTGGCGGTTTTGCTCATTGTGGGTCAACTGAAAAAAGCACCACCAAGGTTGCTAAACAACCCTAGCTATCAAAAGGAGAGGGAGCAGGTGCTAAAGCACCGGCGCATCCTGGATACGCTCGGCGTGGGTTTTGCTCTTGCCCTGATGATTATTCAGTGGGGTAACCCCGCGTTATCGCTTGCCTTTCAGGCGTTCGTTATTTGGGGGGTTCCCAGCCAGCTGTATAGGCTCTGGCAGAAGTTCAATGTGTCGCGTGAGGTACTCTTCGCGTGTGCTGTAGCCCTGATTGTTACTGAGTTTGGGTTGGCGCTCCTACCCTAACCTGCACCCTATAACAGTTGTGGCGGTGACCGAATGAAACGGTCACCGCCACAACTATTTTTAGGACTGGAAAGGGTTAGATTAGACGGGGTTGTCGGGGCTGGGCAGGGTTACCACCTCAGACCAGCGAGTATCCTTAGCGGCCGCACGGTTCGCGTCGCTCTTCTGCTTTACGTCAGCAGGCGCCTGCTGTGCCCACGCCTCAAAAGCAACAATGTAGTTCTCGGGGTAGTTTGCCGCGAGCAGTTCCTGGCGGGTCGGGAAGTACTCCTGACCCTCTCGAATATCGACGTAGTTGCTTGCCTTGTAGGGGTCTGCGCTCTGGATGTCAGTGCGCGGGCCGGAGGCTACCTTTCCGCTTGCCACGTTATTGTCATCGATAGCGCGCACCCACGCCGCAGCGTAGGCATGATCGGCCTTGTTCTTCTCGTACAGCGCCAGGCACCCGGCTCCTGCCGATTCAGCTTCGGCGCGGGTGGGGAAGTTCGCCTGGTTGCGCACAACATGTCGCGCGGAGACGTAGAGGGCAGTGCCGTACCGCGGTCGGCGCTGATGGCTTCCTGCTGCTTGAGGGTTTCAGCTTTTGCGGCTTCGTCAGGTTCAAGGCAGGGGGTAGTTGCCTTCTTCGCCGCGGAAGAGGAGGCAGACCCGGTTGAGCTTGCTGTTGACGGGGAGGAAGCCACGGTCGTGTTCGAGGGCGCGGGAGTATTTGATGCCGTGCTAGTGGAGCTACCGCAGGAGGCAAGTAGAAAACAACTCAGAATAATAAAACTAGTATTATGTAGCTTCATTTTGGAATCCTTACTTCAGCTCTACCTGAAGAATGACGGTGTAGTGGGTTGCTGAGTAAGTCTGTGCATGGTAGCGGGGAAGGTAATTCCAGTAATTACCATGTCGCCAGATACCCCAAATAAAGTAGTTAGGCCCGTAAGGATCACGGTACAGAACACGAGAAGTATGCAACGTACCGGGGTTGAAAGCATCAACTTCAACTCCTCCAATATTGACAGTTCCTGACTGCCTAATGCGGCGAATCGACCCATTAGGGAACCTGAGAACGAACGATGTCTTGAAGTAAGGTTTTGCTTTCTTATTACCTTCCTGCTGAACAGGCTTAGAAGTCACTGAGGCACTTTTTTCTCGGTTCAGACGACTTGCTTCGAGAACTTCTGAAGGGGCGGAACGCAGCACTGCACGGTACTTGTCAATCTCCGCTTCCGAGAGGCCAGCAGACCTCAATTCTTCTTCAGTCGGGAAGTATGCGCCATGATGGAGGATCGCCTCAAAGTTCTCAGAAGACTCCTGGGGCTGGGCAGCATTTGCGTTGGGCATACCCATCATGCCAGCCAGCATGCTGAGACCTGATCCAATTACAAATTGTTTACGAGAGATATTTTCCATACCGATACTCTAGCTACCTAGTTGACTACCTGTCAATGGGAAATGTTGGTTTTTAAAAATAAACAGAAACCGTAGACAGTAGGTTGGTAAGTGGCTATAATTACGGCAATGACAAGCCAAAATATTGGATCTTTGGAGTCTGTATAGAGATTTTCTCTTGATGACGAACTGCACTCTATGTTGGTATTGGGTAGTTCAGAAAGGTAAAGCAACATTTATGGATCATCGTGTACTCGACACTCAACGATGGCTAAACCGGACCTATAAGACCCATCCAGGGTGGGTTAATGCGCCGGAAACTGGAAACACCGGATGGCCTACTATCGCTGCGCTCACCCGAGCACTTCAGATAGAGCTTGGTATTAAAGACCTCTCGTCTCGTTTCGGAGAAACCACAACATCATTGTGGAATCTAAAGATTGGTAATCTCAACCAGACATCAGGAGTCCACGCGAGTATCCTAGCCATTCTCTCTGGGGCCTTGTGGTGCAAAGGATATGCAGGGGCGGATACTACTAAACTTCCTAAGGGTCCTAAGGACGCTTTTCTCATTCGATTTGAGGAATTTTCTGACTCAATCGTAAAAATCAAACAAGATATAGGTCTGCCGCCTAATCTCCGTAGCCGTGATGTGAACGCCAAACTTATGGCTTCCTTGCTATCAATGGATGCATACGTGCACCCACAATATCAGGGAGCTCCTGCATCTTACGAAGAAATCCGAGAGGGCCAGCAGTGGCTGAATGGTAAGTACTGGTCTGAAGCCAGCTATGAACTGTGCCCTACTGACGGCATATTTTCTCGGCGTACTCTCTCTTCGTTTGTATACGGAGTGCAGTATGAGCTGGGGTTAAAAAAATATAGCTAATGGATGGTTCGGCCCAACAACAAGAAAAAACTTACGTCAGCAGCCTGCCTTACGACAAGGTTCATCTGGTACGTGGGTGTTTCTTGCACAAATTGGTCTGAGATTTAATGGACACCGTACTGTTTCCCTTTCGGGTAAATTCGACGGTGATATTGTGCGTGAAGTCCAGAATTTCCAGCGTCGTGCAGCTTTGCATGTTAGCGGGTTGTGTGATTATACAACATGGTGCGAGATTATTGCTTCTAACGGAGATACCGATCGAGTGCTGAAGGGACTAGACACAAACGTTTTTATTACTGCTTCTGAAGCAAAACAAATGCGTGCAGCTGGCTATACTCATGTTGGCCGGTACCTAGTTGGGCCAGGACAAAAATACATCCGAGCTCAGGAATTCAAAAATATCTCTGATGCTGGATTGCGCTTATTTCCTATCTACCAAAGGTCTAATGACTCCCTTGAGTCAATGAGCTACAGTTTAGGGTATGAACAAGGTCTGGAGGCTCTTGTTAGGGGTCGTGTCTTGGGATTGCCTTTTGGAGCTGTTATTTATTTTGCGGTAGATTTTGACCCTGTTGGTGACGAGATTTCTGGTCCGGTCGCTGCTTATTTTAGGGAGTAAAATCTGCGCTAGAGTCTGTTCCCTCTTCCCGCTCGTACCGTGCAGGTGTTTATGGTACACGAAATGTATGTGGGGTCTTGCGTAGCCTTGGTCTAGTACATGGATTATTTGTATCTGGTATGTCATGGGGATTTAGTGGGAACATGGGATTCGTTCTGCCCGATGGCTGGGATTTTAATCAGGTAATCGAGGTGCAAGGTGTATTTGGTCCGAGGCGTGGAAGCATAGACCGTGTAGCGGTATCTCGGGATAATGCAGGCGTTGATGTTTCCAGGATAGTTGCCCCTCCTGTTTGGGGTGGAACAGTCGATACTAATGGCCAGGGTGGAAATGCTGTTTCTGAGTTTGATAAATTTTTTGAATGGGTAGTAAAATGTGAAGTTATTTTTGATCAATACTACAAAGAAGGATATGATGCTGCCCCAAATATTCCGACAGCACCTCCTCCTGGCGGTATGATGCACAGATGCTCGTATAGTGCGTTTAGTATTCTCCATGCAGCGCGGCAGGGTAGCTATTGGGGATTCGATGAAAAAATGGGGGTATGGATGTTCTATACTCCAAATAGTCTTGCATTAAACGATAATAGGTTCGATTTGGATGAGCATGTTAAAAATACTTCTACTTGGGGTGCTAACAATTGTCGAGACTACAAACATTTTGCAGTTTCTACAATTGCATATCTTCAATGGGGGCTAAAGCGTGAGTACTTCAAAATCCCTCTTGGGGATATAGGTGGATGGGGTCTTGATCTTCTCTCCCTGTGGGATGAATGGGAAAAGGAACCCCGAGGAGATTTCAGGATGTTTATTCGTCAGAAAATTGGATCTACCGGAGTATCAAAGTTTGGGTATGCAGATTTTATCGCTGACTGTGATGCATGGCTTTTGGCATTAATTCTTTCATCTGCTCCTGAGAAGAGATTATCTGAAGCGCTAAGAGAGTTGTATGCGCAGCCTCCTCGAATTCGACTCAAAAAATTTGCTGAGTATCGATTTGGTGGTAGAAAAGAGGAAGTCAAGAGAATTTTCTCATCTATTTATAATGGTAATCGTCCTATCCGAATTCTTCTTGAAAAGAAAGGAATTATACCTTCAATGGTAAATGATGCAATTGACCGTATGTATAAAGGGGCATCAGACGTTAGTACATACCCGAGTCTTGCTCAGGCAAATATTATGGCTGAGGAGTATTATGATTCTTTGATTATGGGAAGGGCATGTAAATATGACTCTTAGGAGCAAGCCATTCTCCGTTAACGAGAAGGTAATTTTATACGTATTAATTCTTATTATGTTACCTTTCTTGTATGCTTTTCCGGCTACTCTTTATGTAAGTTCCTACAGGTTCATTTCACCGTGTACTGGGGTGCAAAGTAACTATCACGACCTTATATTTTTATTTATAGTGGCAGCTGTGCTTGGTGGGTTGCCTCAAGTTTTAAGTATGTGGCTGGGCATGAAGTTTCGTTTAGGTATTTTTTGGACAGCCTCATTGTATCTAATTTTTAAATTATATACGACTTATAATCTTGTAAAAGATAATATTATGAGCCCCTGTGATTTTCCTATAGAGTATGAACGTAAGATATTGTGGTCATATGATTTACAGGCTTTTATCCTACTGGGCCCCGATATTGTATCATGCGCAGTTTTTTTATTATTTTTTATTGTATTCCCTAGGTGGAACTATTGGATTTCTTCTGTATTCGCATTGCTTGCATTTGTTGGGATGTGTTTAATACTTTTATGTTCATGGGGTTATGTTAGGGGTTTTGTTCGCACCATTCATCTAATTTACATGTAGTAACTATATTATTTGTAAAATAATATAGTTTGGATTATTCTTAGTTTGCCTTTAATATTAAGGAGATATTTTGAGCTCTCTTAGTCGTCGTACGTTCCTGACTATTGCCCCTATGCTTGTTGCGTTACCAAATATTGCGTACGCATCGGAGAGGAATCATGGGGATCTGCTTGGACCCGCTTCGATCCAACCGCTGCCTAGCATGGAGACTAATCTACTACCCCTTAACCTCCGGGAGTTTGTATCCATCCCGGTCACCTTGGGTATTATCATTACGCCTAGTGTGACTATTTTCCCTAGTAGTCACCCTACTCTCACGCTCAAATGGGATCCTGAATACTATGAGTATGCTCAGCTTCCTGAGTTTCTGGAAGATGAACCTCCTAGTAATCTCAAGAATCCCATGTCAGATTCTGAGTATATTCGTACTTCTGGAGCCTTGGATCTTGCTCGGGGTAGTGCAGAGATTACTATTCGAGACATTCTTCGTGCAGGGCACTCTTATCGATTCATCTATGCATATGCGCGTCCACCTCAAAGTGCACTCCTTACTCCGGGGTATTCACGTGCTATTCCTGATATTTCTCATGTATCACTGGCTCTAGAAGACCACCCTATTATTAAAATAGACATGTCTGAACCTGCTATTTTCGAAACCGCTCCGTGGTCTGCGCAGCTGGGGGTAACTTGGCGGCATATAAATTTAGACCATTATGTTTTTGAGCAGGATATTCCCCACCAAACGATGGTTATCCCTACCTCATTAACTGTCACCTCCGGTGGGCCTGGCTCTGTACCTGACGGCTCTTTTGTGCGGGTTTCGTATGATGCATCAGCCTTTGAGGGGATCGAGATTCTGGATTGTCATATTATTCCGCCTATGGTGAGTGATTCCAGCCTTGCGCAAGATACGGGCCAAATATATGCGTATAGTCAACAAAGTAAATTTCCGGTTACTCTTCAGCAGCAAAATGTTGAATCTGAGTATCGTATTATCTTTGGGTCTTCCATTCCAGCGGGTAGTTATATTCGTATTGAACTAGGGGTTATTTACAAAGGAGTGCTTATTACTGCATCGACCTCTCTTAATAGAATTAATCTACCTTCTATGGGGATGAGTTATGATCCTTGGTTTTTCTCTGTTGAATCTGGTGTAGAAGCCTCGAATAACCTGGCAGTTCATATTCCTATTGCTGACGATAGTATCGAGTCCTCTTGAAACTATTCACCACAACCAAATATTATAGGTGGATTGTGATGCATTTCGATGCGCGAGATGTGCCATGTGGACGATATGGCGTACATGACTCGCGCGGTGGAAGGCTTCTTCCGCCTCTAAATTGAATCCCGCTGAGGTATGAACAGCTGGGGAGTGAGCGCAGGAACCCTTAGGGTTCCCGGCGCCCATATTTTCTAAAAAATTTTTTTCAAAAATTTTTTTCGGGGGGAGGGGGAGTGTTTACCTCTTGAATAGGGTTCATGTTTGCCGTAAAGTAACCCACAATACGTAATATACGTGTTGCAGACTACTTGTTTTTGAGAAGTTTTCACCAATGATGGTGCGCCATCAGCTCGTCACCGGCGTAGCGAGCGAACCCCCACATGAAAGGCGGTTCCCATGTTCTTCGATATTTCTCTGTTCCTGCTAGTGGTTTTGGTCATTGTGGGTCAGCTGAAAAAAGCACCACCAAGGTTGCTAAACAACCCTGGCTATCAGAAGGAGAGGGAGCAGGTGCGAAAGCACCTGCGCATCCTGGATGTGCTCGGCGTGGGTTTTGCTCTTGCCCTGATGATTATTCAGTGGGGTAACCCCGCGTTATCGCTTGCCTTTCAGGCGTTCGTTATTTGGGGGGTTCCCAGCCAGCTGTATAGGCTCTGGCAGAAGTTCAATGTGTCGCGTGAGGTACTCTTCGCGTGTGCTGTAGCTCTGATTGTTATTGAGTTTGGGTTGGCGCTCCTGTCCTAAACCCATAGCAACATAAAAAGCCTTGGTTGTGAATTGCGTATTCACAACCAAGGCTTTTCATGTATGAGGGGGCAAGGCGCCCAATTTAACGCGGTTGAGCAGACTATTCAGCCGCACTCTGAACTAAGGTGCTTAGTTCTTCGAGTAAACAACCAGGCCGTCCAGCCACACCTGGTGGCCGTTCAGCATAGTGTTTGGAATAGAAGCAGCCAGAGCCTTCGCGGGAACACCAGACTGGCTTTCCTGAGTCAGGATACGCACACGGTCGTCGTCCAGCTTCTCAGTTAGCCAAGAGTGGTAAACCTCCAGGCAGTCATCACCCTCAGCAACGTTCCAGCCGCCTGATGCTATTCGCTATAGTCGAATATTTCAGATGGGCGTGTAGCACCTTTCAATATGAATATTGGATTTTTTGTCAAATTTAAGAAAAACCAAAATGTCATCTTGACAAAAACAACTGAAATGTGTTCGATATACATCTCCATAGTCAATATATCCGCAAGTCAGGCAAATAAAAGTGCCCTTATCTGTCACGGTGAGTCGAAATGTTGGATATTGAAAAAAATCGCAAATTTCCCTTGACTGTCAATCATTTGTGTCTATAAACTTGGGTTATGAATAATATTTCTCGTAAACGGTTTATTGTTGGTTCGGGTCTCAGTGTTGTGGCTGGAGTAATGGGGATGTCTGCGGCGCAGGCCTCTCAGGGTACTCGTGACAACTTCGAGGCAATCCTTTATCACGGTGGCTATTTCCCCAATGAGTCAGAGCTAAAAGCCCTTGGAAAGACTCGCAAGGAGATTGAGGAGTTTCAGACTTGGCTTCGCACCGTACCTGTAGATGTGTTGAAGGCTAGCGATTCTCATAGGGCTGAGCAGGAAGAAGTTCTGAAGAGGTCTAAGCACTCAGCCTCGAAGCGCCCCAACGCGCGACCTATGGCATATGAGATTTGGTACAAGCTGAAGACGAGATGGCATGGGGAGCGTACTTATACGCGAATTGGCCAGACGAATTTCTCTCCAGTCGAAACTTTGGCTTTCATGCCTAGTAACTACACCATGGCTCGTTCTTTGGTGCTTGTAGGACCAAGTCCTAATAATAGATACTGGACGATTTGGCGCGTTGGTGGAGGATGGCAACACCTCGGTATCCAGCATGGAGAATTCTACCCCAGTATTATTGGAGTAGATATTCGTCCTTCGTTTAGGTAGTGGTTGATGTGAAAACGTCATTTTTGAGGGTTGCATCCCTCTTGCCTTTGGCGATGCTCCTTGCCGCCTGCGGTGGTACAAACACCGCGGCAAGCAGCACCTCCTCACCCTCCACGGCGAGCGCCTCAGCAACGGCAAGCACCACGCCGTACATCAGCTGCTCCTCATACTCCGCCGAAGATCTCGCATCAGCAGAAGCCGCCAAGCCCGTCCCGCGCACCGATGAACAATACCCCGCGTACATCCAGTACCGGCACATCCTCGCAGACGGCGCCCACATCATTGAGCCCAGCGAAATCGACAGCAAATGCCACGCAGCACTCAAAGCAGGGCGCAGCACCCTCCCCGAATACGTTCAAAACATCGATGCCTACAACGCCCACCCCAGCACCGGAGTCACCGACCCCTTCGCAGGTAGCGAGTACCGAGACATCAAGGACCGCAACGAATTCATCCCCCACCGCGCAGACCTGGAAGAAGCCGCCTACCCCGAGATGATTATTCGTCTCTACGAAAAGTGGTACGAGGCAGCCCCCGCAGACATCAAGACGCGCAGCGACGCAAACCGTGCACGTTTCCTCGCCACGAGCGCCTACCAGCAGTGGAAGACCCAGCCCCAAACCCCCAGCAGCGCCCGCCCATAAACCCACTCACACATAAACCCGCGCAAAAACAGTTGTGGCGGTGACCGAACAACGGTCATCGCCACAACTCTTTAAACGGTCATTACCGGGCTTATTTTTTGGGGGAGGGGCTACTTGCCCTTCACCTCGCGTGCCAGAGCCAGTAGCTCCTCATGCACCGTCGTATCGCCCGTAACCTCCGGGTGGAAAGAAATACCAATCAGGTTGCCCGAACGCACACCCACAATCTTCCCCTCATGACGAGCCGTCACCTGCACACCCTCACCAGTGCCAGTCACAATCGGCGCACGAATAAACGCCGTATCAATAACCACCTCATCACCGGCAGGGGTCAGCCACGGCAGGCGCACCTCCGCAGAATCAACCTGCGAACCAAACGCGTTACGACCCACCGAAACATCCAAAACACCCAGCGACTGCTGACCCGGCGCCGGATCATCAATACGCTTCGACAACATAATCAGGCCAGCACACGTACCCAGAGTCGGCAGGCCCGAAGAAATCGCCTCAATCAGCGGCTCACGCACACCAAAAATACGGGTCAAACGGTCAATCGTCGACGACTCACCACCCGGCAAAACCAGCGCATCCAGGCCCTCAAGCTGCTCACCGGTACGCACCCAACGCACCTGCGCACCCAGAGACTCCAGCATCTCCGCATGCTCACTCACGCCGCCCTGCAACGCCAAAACACCAACCGTCAAACCCTCACCCGGCAAAACACCGGCAGGCTGAACCTTCTCAACCATCACCGCTCCCTTCAGAAAATCAACAAAAACAAGGAGGGTGGGACCCGCCTCAGCGAACCCCACCCCCTCATCAAACACTCACCCCAAACGTGGGGTGCGCGCACGAATTACCAGCCGCGCTCCGCCAGGCGGTGCGGTGCCGGAATGTCAGCAACGTTAATGCCGACCATAGCCTCACCCAGGCCGCGAGAAGCCTCAGCAACCTTCTCCGGGTCATTGTAGAAAGCGGTAGCCTTCACAATAGCCTTCGCACGAGCAACCGGGTCGCCCGACTTGAAGATACCGGAACCAACGAACACGCCGTCAGCACCCAGCTGCATCATCATCGCAGCGTCGGCGGGGGTAGCCACACCACCAGCGGTGAACATCACCACGGGCAGCTTACCGGTCTGAGCAACCTCACGAACCAGCTCGTACGGTGCAGCCAGTTCCTTAGCCTTCACGTACAGCTCATCAGGCATGGTGTTGTACAGGCCCTGCAGCTCAGCAATCTGACGCTTAATGGTGCGGATGTGCTTGGTTGCCTCAGAGACGTCACCGGTGCCAGCCTCGCCCTTCGAACGGATCATAGCGGCACCCTCGGTGATACGGCGCAGAGCCTCACCCAGGTTGGTAGCACCACACACGAAAGGCACCTTGAACTGGTGCTTATCAATGTGGTTCACGTAGTCAGCGGGGAAAGAACCTCAGACTCGTCAATGTAGTCGACCTTCAGGGTCTCCAGGATCTGAGCCTCAACGAAGTGGCTAGATGCGTGCCTTCGCCATGACCGGGATCGAAACAGCATCAATGATGCCCTCAATCATGTCCGGGTCAGACATACGAGCCACGCCACCCTGCGCACGAATATCCGCAGGAACGCGCTCGAGAGCCATGACGGCAACAGCGCCAGCATCTTCAGCGATCTTAGCCTGTTCGGGGGTGACGACGTCCATGATGACGCCGCCCTTGAGCATGTCGGCCAGGCCGCGCTTAACAAGCGGGCTGCCGGTTACGGTGTTGTTATCAGTCATGACCTTATCTTCTCACGTTCTGAGTGTTCGCGCGCACTCACAGGGGCGGATTTTCTGTTCTCTGACACAGTACGACCCCAAGTTCACGTCAGAATGACACAAAACGTCATGAAAAGCGGTCAGAGTAGGGCGGTTCGTGGGCTGAGCAGGCCCGGCTGAGCAGACCCGCCGGATGCACGCAGGTCGCCTCCCATAAACTCACATCCCGAGCGGCCATAAGGCAAGGTTTTGCTCAGGGTAAACATCCACCCACCCGCACTGAACAACGGTAAAATACAGAAGCTACGCCCGCACTCGTCCCCACGCGGAAGCCTCACGGCCCAGGGAACGAGCAAAACATTTTGGGCACCCTGGCACCCGCACACTCGCGGACATCAGCCGTCTATCAGACGCACACCATGAACCAGCCGCCACATCCAAAAGGAACACACCAAATTGCTTGAAGTCATCATTGCCCTATCGCTGGCAATTCTTCTGGGTAATATCCTCGCCCATAAAATACGGATAACCCCCGCCATTGTGCTGATATTCATTGGCCTGGCTATCGGCATTATGCCCGCCCACGAACTGCACGAAGTTCAGAGTATCGGCCTGCCGCCGCACGTCATCCTCGAAATCTTCCTGCCCATCATGCTCTTCTGGGAAGCCCGCAACACCTCATGGCGTGAAGCGCGCGCCCGTCTGCGCGGCATCCTGCTCTCGGGCACGGTGCTCGTAATTCTCACGGCGTTCGTTATCGCTTGGGTGATTCACACATTTATGGGCGTCTTCATCTGGCCTGTGGCGCTGATTATCGGTGTGGCGCTCGCCCCCACCGATGCTGTGGCCGTGGCAACGCTTAACGGCAAACTCCCCAAATCTTCCATCACCACCCTCAAAGCGGAAGCACTCATTAACGACGGCACCACCCTAGTTCTTTTCGCACTCGCCCTGCAGCTTGCGGGCGGTCATGAACTTACCCTGGGGACCGCATCCGGAATGTTCTTCTTCTCGTTCCTGATTGGAACTCTCGTTGGCCTGGCCGTCGGATGGGGTGCAGATAAGCTGCGTGCGCACATCGGCAACCCCATGAACTTCAGTGTGTTCATGTTTACCATACCGTTTATTGCTTTCTTCCTGTCTGAAGAAATCGAGCCTTTTGAAGGCATGAAAGGTTCCGGAGTGGTGGCTGTGGTGGTCGCCGCTTTCTACCTGACCTATCGCGGACCGGATACCATCAAACCCCAGAACCGTTTCTACGGACTGCCCATCTGGGCGTTCGTCACCTATGTCATGAACGGTGCGCTCTTCGTGCTCGTGGGTGTTCAGCTGCCCAGCGCCGTTGAGCATATGGATGGTGTTGTTCATGAATACAACTATGCGTGGGCTTTGGCGCTCGCCGTGATTGTGGTGGTGTGGCTCGTTTCCATTGCGGTGCGTTTTATCTTCCTGCACATCTCGATTGGTATTATTCGTGCCCTTGACCGTTCAGAAAAGCAGAGGCAGCTGCGCACAACTTTCCGTGGTCGTGTAGTGAACACTTTTGCGGGACTGCGCGGCGGTGTTTCCCTCGCGGTGGCTCTCTCCGTGCCGACTGATGTTCCCGCGCGTGACTTTATTATCTTTGTTGTTGCGGGCGTGGTTCTGCTGTCGATGGTGGTTCAGGGGGATGCTCCTGCCGCTCGTTATTAGGTGGGCGAAATTCCGGTTGATACCACCGAAGAAGATGAGATTAATGAAGCAATCCGCACAATCATTGCCGAGTCCTTCGACTCTGTGGCTGAGATCGGCCAGGAAATTGGTGCACCACAGTGGATTATCGACCGCATTGCCGACGAACAGATGTACAACGCGAGTATACACCGCAACCTGCACGCCGTTCGTAAAGACGGTGCGAATGCGCCGGAAGAAGCCCGCCGCATTATTGAAGCGGGCGACCTTGAGAAAGAGCTGCGCCTGCGGCATTTGGAGAAGCAACGCAGCGTGCTCAAGCGCCTGCGTAATGAGCGCATAATCGACACGAATGTGCTCCACGCGATTCAGGAAATCCTGGATATTGAGGAGGTTCGCGTGCTTGGTCCGGTTGAACTCGAATAGCTCACACTCCTACATGCGATACGTATGAGGCGAGGCGCCCCACCCCTAAACGGGGAGGGGCGCCTCGTTACTTTTTTGTCTAAACCCCTAGCCCAACCACTACGTGGAAACGGTACAATACACTAGCCCGTTTTTTGTGCGGACCACGCTTCTTACCGCGCACCGGACACAACACAGACTAGAACCACAGGAACCTATGACGTCCCACCAGACTGAAAACAACGCGCCCAAAAATAGCGCAGCACCCAAAAATAGCGCACCCGCCGCAGGACACCGCCCGCACGGCGTAAGCGAAGACCCGCAGAACATCTACCTGCTCAAAGACGCCCCCATCCTCAAGGCGCTCCTCTCCCTCGGCGTGCCCATGGCGCTCGGCCTCGCCATCACCAGCATCTACAACGTGGTGAACTCCTACTTCGTCGGCCACTACGGCGGCACCGAAGACCTCGCCGCCACCAGCTACGGCGTGCCCGTCTTCGGCGTCATCATGGCGATCGCAGGACTGTTCGGCCTGGGCTCCTCAACCCTCGCCTCCCGCAAGCTCGGTGAAGGCCAGCCCGCCCACGAAATTCACCGCGTCACCTCCTTCGCCCTCTACTCGGCGCTCGGTGCCGGTATCGTCGCGGCGGCTATCGGCTTCATCCTCGCCGACCCGATCACCAGCATCATGGGTGCATCCGGCGGCTCCTACGAACCGACCCGCATCTACGTGCACCTCATGTTCCTCGGCGCGCCCCTCGCTATCGGCATGTTCACCCTCGAACAGCTCGTCCGATCCGAAGGCTACGCCAAGCAGTCCATGTACGGCATCATCGTCGGCACCGTCGTCACCTGCATCTTCGACGTGCTGTTCATCGCCATCATGGGCATGGGCGTCGCCGGTGCCGGTTGGGCGATGCTGCTGGCGAACGGCGCATCCATGCTGTACTACCTGCTGTTCCTGATGCGTCAGAGCGAGAACTTCTCCGCGAACATCCGCGACTTCTCCCTCGACCCCGCTATCATCAAGCCCGTGGTCGCGGTCGGTGCTGCTGAGCTCATTCAGAGCCTCAACCTGATCTTCGCCGCCCTGCTGCTGAACAACCTCGCCGCCTCCTACGGTGACGACACCGTCGCGGCGTTCGGCCTGGCAATGCGCCTGAACATGGTGCCCGAAATGCTGTGCATGGGCCTGTGTATGGGCGGTATCCCGCTGTACGCCTACGCGTACGGTGCCCGCAACGGCGCCCGCGTGAAGGAGGCGCTGCGCACCGCAACGATCCTGTCCGTGGCGACCTCCGCGATCATCACCATTCCGGTGCTGATTTTCCGCCGTGAACTGCTCGCCGTGGTTGGCGATGCAAGCCTCATCGACACCGGCGAAGAGGTCATGATTGCGCTCATGCTCGCCGCCGTGTTCAACGCGGTCAGCATCGTGTTTGTGTCTTGGTTCCAGGCGGCCGGTAAGGGCGGCCCGGCAATGCTGATGACCCTCGGCATTGCGTTGCTGTTCTTCCCCGCCGTGTACTTCGGCAACATGTGGTTCGGCTTTAAGGGTCTGACCTGGGCGTTCCCCTTCACTCAGGTGCTTGCCTGCGTGCTGGGTCTGGTGCTGTTCCTTGCTACGGGCGGCTCGAAGGTACCGCCCGCTGAGCCTGAGGTAGAAGCTGAAGGTTCTGAGGAGTCTGACGCTCAGGCTGCCCAGATTTCTGGCGCACAGCCCGAGCAGAAGGCGTAGTCCTCGGTCTGCGAAAGCATAGTAAAAGCCCCGGACTCCCACCAAGGGAGCCGGGGCATTTACGTTAGTTCTTACGCCGGTTGAGGCGCTAGTTCTTCCACCAGGAATCAAAAATCGTCACCGGAGTAGTGCGCTTATGGCGGCTACGCAGGTAAATCTGCTCCAGCTTCGCAGCTGCCGCCTCATCGATTTCCTTACCCTCCAGGTAGTCATCAATCTGCGGGTAGGTCAGACCCAGCTCATCCTCATCGGTACGGCCGGGCACGCCGTCCAGCAGGTCAGCCGTCGGCGGCTTAGCCCACAGACGCTCAGACGCACCCAGCACCCGCAGCAGCAGCTGGTTCTGGCGCTTGTTCAGGCCGTACAGCGGTAGCAGGTCCGCGCCGCCGTCACCGAACTTCGTGAAGAAACCCGTAATGGACTCCGCCGCATGGTCGGTACCCACCACCAGGTAGCCGGGGCCGCCAGCCACCGCGTACTGGGCAATCATGCGGGCGCGCGCCTTCACATTACCCTTGTTGAAGTCGCTGATCTGCTCGCCGGTCGCGGCAGTGTAGGCGGTGTCGAAGCCGTCGACAGCCTCCGCAATGTTGAAGGTCAGGGAGCGGGTGGGCTGGATGAAACGCAGCGCCTCCTGCGCGTCCTCTTCGTCGTGTTGCACACGGTAGGGCAGGCGCACCGCCACGAACTCGGCGGTGCGGCCGCGCTCGTTGAGGCGGTCCACCGCCAGCTGGCAGAGGCGACCCGCCAGAGTGGAGTCGATACCGCCGCTGATACCCAGTACCAAGCCGCGGCTTCCGGTGGCTTCCAGGTAGTCGCAGATGAACTGGATGCGGCGCTCCACTTCTTCGCGTGCCTGCTCTTCGGTCATGTTGGGCTTGACGCCCATTTCACGGATGATCTGTGCCTGTAATTCACGCATGACTTAAGTGTACGCTCCACCTTATAACCCGTGCGGTGAACCGCCGAGGGAGGCGAGGTAGTGTTCCACACGGTGCGTTCAGACCCGCCAGCGCTAACTAGCCCGCCTCGGGCAGGGCGAGGCAAGCAAATACCCCCGGCAGATGCGTACAGCATCCACCGGGGGTATTTCTTTTAAAAAGGTAGTTTTTCATGCTCCTGGAAGCGGCAATGCGCTCACTCGAGACTGGAAGTGAGATGCGAATGAACGTATTGAGTAAACTCTTCAATACTGCAGACATGAGTGACTAATCCGATGACTTTGTTATAGAGATGAGTAGAGTCATCTACTAAATAGAGACCGTGACACTCTAGAAGGCCACCAAGGAGCGCAACCGCTACACGCTTATTGCCATCAACAAAAGGATGTTGACGAATAACCTCTACACAGAGATGAACAGCCTTATCTACAATGTGCGGATATAGCTCTTCTCCACCAAAAGTTTGGTAAGGGCTCTGAAGAATTCCTTCGAGAATATCAAGGTCTCGAACGCCTGCAGACCCTCCAAAGCGGTTGATAAGCAACTGGTGGATAGCTAAAGCAGTATCAACGGAGATATGTGCAGAGGACATCACTGGCTCAGACGTTCAAAGACGCTTTCGTAACGGTCAATGAAGCTAGTCGCTGCCCCTAAAATCTTCTCCTGATCGATAGTTTCAGAAGAAGTCTTCGCTACGGCTTCTTTGTTATCAGAAGTGGAATCTACTCCCAGAGGAACAATCTTGAAAGCAGGCTGATTGCGCTTAAATACAGTGATTTCTTCACCTTCCTGAATGACCTGATTAGTCACGGAAGTGAGATTGGCACGTAGTTCAGAAAATCCAACGGTGAGCATAGTATCTTTCCTTTGTACTATTTCTTGTACAAATTTTAGCACTATATCTACTGATGAAGTCAGCCCACAGAAAAGGCCGTGCCGGGGTAGAAAACTCCACCCCGACACGGCCCTCACATCCGCATCTGACTAGCGGTTATTCAGCACGCGCACGTTATAGCGGTGCAAGAACGCCGCCATCGCGCCACGCTCAATCGGCTGAACCGGACGGAACGAACCATCAGCCCAACCCGTCGTAATACGCTGCTCAGCCAACCACGAAATCTCACGATAGAACTGGCTACCGGTCGACACGTCACTAAACGGCGACGCCACCGGAGCAGAATACGCCGGCGAACCCGCAAAACGGTAGAAGAACGCCGCCATAGCATCACGATTCACCGCAGCATTCGGACGGAACGTACCATCCGACCAGCCGGTCGTAATACCGCGGGCACGCATCCACTCAATCTCCTTGAAGAACGGGTGATCACGCGGCACATCCTTAAAGCTCGGAGTGCTCGGCGCAGTGAACTGCGGCGAACCCGCCATACGGTAGAAGAACGCCGCCATCGCGCCGCGCTCCACCGAACCGTTCGGGCGGAACGTACCATCCGGGTAGCCGGTCGTAATACGACGCTGAGCCAGCCAGTTAATATCATTCACGAACGGGTAATCCGCCGGAACATCCGTAAAGTGTGCGCTCGCGGCGGTATCCTCAGAGTTCGACGAGACACGCAGAACCTGCGCACGCTCACCCGCAGCCCCATTCACGCCGGACAGGTCGCCGGTCGCATTGTGCATGTGCAAGAACAGCGCAGAAACGTTCTTCGCGTCGCCGTTACGGTGCGCCACCAGCTGAGTCTCCGGTGCGTCCACGAACAGGTTCGGCACGCCCGCCGAATCGCCACTGAACCACAGCTTCGGTGCCGCATAGTTGAACACCACCGAATCAGTCGTATCAACCACAGTCGTAGCGGAGAACGCGCTCGAAGTGGTCACCGAGTACGAAATCTCGGTCGACTCAGCCTCGGGGTCCAGACCCAGAACGCTCAGCGGAACAGTCATCACCAGGGTGTTCGAATCCATGATGTTGGTGTCCGTATCACCCCAGGTGCCGTTCAGCGGGTACAGGGCGTTCTCAATGGCCTGCCACTTGCCGTTGCTGCGCTTAGAAACCTTCACCAGCGGGTAGTCCAGGCCCTTCTCACGCACCGTCTGCAGGCGGTAGTCGCTCGTGCCGTCCTTGTCGGTATCAATGAACACGTAGTAGGTGCCGCGCGGGGTCACCTCCTGCCAGTTACCCCAGGTGGAAATACCGAAGGACAGGCGCGCCTGCGAGGTGTCCGCACCGGCAGCCTTCAACGCCGCCACGTCCGAGGCGGCACCCACATACTGCAGGTCCATGCGGGAATCCGAACCCACACCCAGCTTCGCGGTCGGGATGCGCGGGCTCGAAGCGCCCAGCTCAAAGGCACCCAGCAGGGAGCGGTAACCGCCCTGATCCACCGCGGTACCCTGCAGGGTCAGGGTCTGCTCCAGGGCACCCACGCCGTTCGTGTCAAAGTGAATATCTGCACCGGCTACGCGCATTGCGGAGACCGGTTTCGGAGCCACATGCAGCGGCATGCGCAGGGTCTTCACCGCAGCCGACGAATCAGCGTCGGTCAGGATCAGGCGGCCCGAAGCGCTCGCAATGTACTGGCGGGCACCCGAAATGGTGACCGTACCGGTCGAGTAGTTCACCGAATCCTGGTTCGGGTACATGGACGGGTCGCGGGTCTTCTCCAGCTTCGACGGGTCAATGCGCACCGTCACGGTGAACGTTGCCTTCTGACCGGCACCCACAGACACGGACTGCGGGTAGGAGAACTCCACACCCGGGATGCTCGTGCTTCCCTCATAGTTCAGGGTGTAGGTGTGCGCCACCGAGTCGGTGTTCTCGACGCTCACGCGGTGCTGCAGGGTCTGCACACCGGCGTTCGGGGTGTACTCGAGCACGCCGAAAGTGTCCGAAACCTGTTCGGGGCGTGCCGCGTTGAACAGCATGACGCGGTCAGCCACCGCCGCACGCGTGTTGATGCGGCCGGTACCCACACGGTCCACCGCGTAGGGGTTGCCCCAGGCGTCCTGCATGTGGTGGTCGGCGGTGTTCATGATGACGGTCTTAAGCATGCGCGGACCGTACTCCGGGTGCGCCTGCATGATCAGCGCCGCAACACCGGCAACAAACGGCGTGGACATGGACGTACCGGTCTTCACGCTCGAACCGGTGCCGCTACCAACCTCGATGGAGGAAATGTTCGTGCCCGGTGCCGCAACGTCCGGCTTGGTGATGCCGTGCGAACCGTGCAGGCCACGCGCGGTGGAGGTGTTCGCCTGATCCAGCTTGCCGTTGGGCACGCGGATCGAGTCGCGCAGGTTCTCGCCGAGCTGCAGGGTCAGCTCACCCGAATCAATCTGCGCGGAAAGGCGCTCCACCTGGCTCTTTGCCAGGCGCACGCCCGGAATGGAGGAGTTACCGCCGATAGCGGTGTCACCGACCTCAGTGTTCGAGGTGAGCACCACGCCGGTCGCGCCAGCCGCCTGCAGGTTGTCGAAGCGTACCTTCGAGCCGCAGGGTGCGGTGCCGTCAGCGTCCGCCCAGTCGATGAGAGCCCACTTGCCCTTCAGCGCTGCGGCTTCCTCTTCGGTGAATGCCTCGCAGGCGTAGCGGTTGCGGGAGGCGGCACGCACCACGGTACCGCGCAGCTGCTCTTTGGTTGCCTTCGAATAGTCGAAGCTCACCGAGTAGTCACCGTAGGTGTCCGCCTCGTTCGCGGGGGCGAGAATCTTCACGCGGTCCACCAGCTGGGTCGAGCCGATGGAGTTCGCCACGGTCAGGCCGTAGGCGCTGGTGCCGGGGCCGCCCGAGTTGGAGTAGGTGTCGCCCACGGCGTTGTAGTTGTTGGCGTTACCCGCCGCGACCACGGAGAGGATGCCCTCGCGGTAGAGGGAACCGACCGCGTAGTTCACGGTCTCATCGAACACGCCGAACTCGTTGCCGAGCGACAGGTTCGCGATGTCGGCGCGGTCGGAGAAGTCGCCGTCGTCGTTGGGGTCGAGCACACGGTCCAGGCCCTTGGGGACGAACGCGGTGGTGCCCTTACAACCGAAAATGCGCAGTACAATCAGCTGGGCGTCCGGCGCGGAGCCGGTACCGATCTTCATGTCCTTGAGCCGCTCTTCGGTGAGCTTGGAGTAGTCGCCGTGGAAGGTGCTGCCGTCCGCGTTCACGCCGTAACCTGTCGCGGTGCCCGCCACGTGGTCGCCGTGGTACGCCGCAGTCGAGCGGGTTGTTATCCGGGTGGGGAGTGGAGGTTTCCTTCTTGCCGGAGTTGTAGTCGTCACCGACCAGGTCGTAGCCGCCAAGGAACTTCTTCGGATCGTAGGTGCCCTCGGGAATCGTGTCGGATGCCTTCGCCTTCTCGAAGGCTTCCTGCGTGCCGGAGCCACCCAAATCGGCGTGCGTGTAGTCGATACCGGTATCGAGCACGACAATCTTCACGCCCTTGCCGGTGTAGCCGGTGGAGGCGGGGTTCGCCGGGCTCTTCGCCCACACGGAGAGCGTGTCCGTATCAATGAGGGTGCCGCTGTTCTGCGGTGCCATGTCCTCAATGATGCTGATGCGTTCCACATCGTCGCGGTTCGCGAGCGCACGAATCTGCTCGACGTTACCGTAGAGCGCCACGCCGCGCATCGTGTTGTGGGTGGTGTACAGGACCTGCGCGCCGGATTCCTTCGCCGCGGAGGCGCCCTGCTGCTGCACGCTGGCGCGGATTGCCTGCACCTGCGCCTGCGCGTTGACGGGTGCCTGCGCGCGGGAGCGGACCGCGTCCGGCTGGGTCTGGGCGTACGCACCCTGACCCTTGAATCGGACGAACACGGCGCGTTCGCCGGTGGCGCCGTCCAGGCTGGGGGAGAGAACTTCGTTGTTGTTCTCGCCGGTGCCGGTGTTCTGGTGGGGTGCGTCCCGGTCTGTGCCGCGTACTACGCCCGGTGCCGCGTAGGCAGCGGTACCGAACGGCAGGGCGGTCAGCCCGAGGGTGAGCCCCAGGGTGAGTGCGCCGCAGCCGCGTGCCAGCTGCTTGAGGCGACCCGGCTGTGTGTGCCGGGTGGCTCGCGCGGGGGTAGCTTCAGGGAAGGTTGCCACTGAATGCTCCTTATTTAGTGATGGTGCGTTTCTTAGCGGTTTCTGCACCGAGGTTCTGCGCGGAGAGTTCTACGCCGAGGGGGTTCTGCACCGAGAGTGCTACGGTGCGTCTGCACTGTGTTTCCAGTGCGCCTCCAGTGTGTCCATGCGGCGTAAACGTCAAGGTTCATGCCGATGGTGAAGAAACCTTCACTTTATTGTCTCAACGATTCTTTATATAACCTAGTCAGACTCGTATTACGGAACATTGCGCGTAAATACAAAGCACCCGACCACAGAAAAAAGGGAGCCGCACCGCCGCAGATAAACTGCAACGGTACGGCTCCCTCGGTAGAACCTATGAGTACAGGTTCTTAGATTCCGGAACCCTAGATTTCAGGGCTTTCCTTCAGCACACCCGTGCTGTAGCGGTACACGAACGCCGCCATAGCGTCGCGGTGCACCGGCTCCACGGGGCGGAACGAACCATCGGGCCAGCCGGTGGTCACGCCCTGCTCAGCCAGCCACGAGATCTCGCGGTAGAACTGCTTGTCGGTCGGAACGTCCGTGAAACGAGCCTGCGCGGGGGCAGTGTACTCGGGCGAACCGGCGTAACGGTAGAAGAACGCAGCCATCGCGTCACGGTTCACCGAACCCTCGGGGCGGTACGTACCATCGGGCCAGCCGGTGGTGATGCCCTGAGCCTTCATCCACTCAATCTCCTTGTAGTAGGGGTGGTTGAGCGGAACATCCGAGAAGCTCGGGGTGGACGGTGCGGTGTACTGCGGCGAGCCGCTCATACGGTAGAAGTACGCAGCCATGGTTGCGCGGTCCATGTTGTTCAGCGGGCGGAAGGTGCCGTCCTGGTAGCCGCGGTCAATCTGACGGGCAGCAATCCACGTGATTTCACGGTAGAACTGGTTATCCGCCGGAACGTCGGTGAAGCGTGCATCGTGGATGGTACGCGCCACCTTCACGACCTGCGCACGGTCGCCAGCGGCAACACCGTTGGCGGTCTTACGGCCGCTCAGGTCACCGGTCGCGTTGTGCATGTGCAGGAACAGAGCCTGACGCTCCTTGTTGTTGTTCTTGCGGTGAACGGTCAGCTGGCCGCCGTCACGGTCCACGAACAGGCCGGGCACGCCCGACTCCTCACCGGTGAACCAAACACCGGGGTTGAAGGGGGAGTACTCGATAGCCGAGGTGGTGTCCACGTAGGAGTTACCCTCGTTGTACCAGGTGTCGGTCTGCACCGTGTACTTGATGCTCTGAGCCTTCTCAGCGGTCAGGCCCAGGTCCTTCAGCGGCACACCCAGAATCATGGTGTTGGTGTCCATGATGTTGGTGTCGGTATCGCCCCAGGCGTTGTTCAGCGGGTAGCGTGCCACCACGGTGGATGCGTTACCGGAGATGGACCAGACCTTCACCAGCGGGTAGTCCAGACCCTTCTCGCGGGTCACTTCCAGAACGTAGTCGGCGGTGGAGTCGTTGTTGGTATCAATCTGCACCTGTACCTGACGGCCCCAGTGCATGCTATCCCAGGTGCCCCAGGTCGAAATACCGAAGAACAGAGAACCATCGTTCGGGTTCTTACCGGCAGCCTTCAACGCCGGAGCGTCCGAGGCGGCACCCACATACTGCAGGTCAACAGACTGGTTCGACGGCAGCTTCAGCTGACCGGACGGAATACGGTCACTGACCGCACCCAGCTCAAACGCACCCAGCAGCGAACGGTAACCGCCCTGGTTCAGGGTCGTACCACGCAGAGTCACCGTGGACTCCTTATCGGCAATGCCCTTGTAATCAATACGGGAGGCATCAACACGCATCTTCGAGACGGGCTTCGGCGCCACGTGAATCGACTGGCGGATCGCCTCGCGACCATTCTCAGAGAAAATCAGGCGACCAGAAGCGCTCGCAATGTACTGGCGCTTACCAGCAGCCAGAGTCTTACCGTTCGTCCAGTCCTGAGCAACCTGGTCGGCGCTCATCGCCGGGTCCATGGTCTTCTCCAGCTTGGACGGGTCAATACGCACGGTCACGGTCACGTTCTTACGCTCACCGGCACCCACGCTCACCTGCTGCGGGTAGGAGTACTCCACACCCGGGATGGTCGTGCTTGCCTCGTAGCTCAGAGTGTAGGTGTGAGCCTGCGAATCGGTGTTGTCCAGCACGATTTCACGCTGAACAGTCTGAATACCCGAATCGGGGGTGTACTCCAGCACACCAAACGCGGTCGAAACACGCTCGGGGGTCTTCGCATCGTACGCGATAACCTTCGCGTCCACGGCTGCGCGAGCATTCACCATGCCCGTACCCACACGATCCACCGCGTACTGCGCACCCTGCTCATTCTTAATCGGGGTGGACGCACCGTTCATCAGCGCAGCCTTAATCATCTGCGGGTTGTAATCCTGATGCGCCTGCATCACCAGGGCAGCAATACCGGTCACATGCGGGGTTGCCATCGAGGTACCGGTGAAGGAAACACCCTTATTACCCGTGCCCACAGCGGCAGAGACAATCTCAGTACCCGGTGCCGCAAGGTCAGGCTTAATGAAGCCATCAGAACCGTGCTGACCGCGAGCGCTCGAGGAATTCAAATCAAAAGCGTGTGAGTGAGGACCGCGGCCCGAAGCCTTGTAGTCCAGGTTCATCTCAACGGTTACCGGACCGGCTGCCAGAGCCTTCTCCAGGTCCTTCGTCGAAGAAGCAGTCAGACGCAGACCCGGAATGGTCGCATTACCACCAATGCCGATGGTGTAGCGCTCAGCCTTACCGGCCATCACCACGCCAACACCGCCGGCAGCCTGAACGTTATCGAAACGCACCTTCGAACCGCACGGGAACGTCAAATCGTCCTGATCCCACTCGAAGTAAACCCACTTACCCTTCAAAGCCTTCGCCTCTTCAGCGGTGAAAGCCTCGCAAGCGTAACGGTTACGCTTCGGCGCGGCAACAACCTCGCCGCGCAGCTGATCAGCGGACGCCTTCGAATAATCGAAGTTCACCGAATAATCACCCTGCAACCACTCCAAACCAGTCTTCGTGGTCGCGCGGACACGGTCAATCGGCTGAGTGGAGCCGTAGGCGTTCGCCACCGACAGCGCCGCAGCCGCATTCGCCGGGCTACCCGAATCGGAGTAGGTGTCACCCACACCGTTGTAGTTATTGGCGTTACCGGCAGCAGCCACAGTGAACACACCCTGGCGCGCCATCGTATTAATCATGTACGACTCAGGGTCGTCAGCCGGAGCGAACTCGCCACCGAGCGACAGGTTCACAATGTCGGCGCGGTCAGAGAAATCACCGTCACCATTCGGGTCCATCACGGTATCAAGCGCCTTCATCACAACACTCGAATTGCCGTAGCAACCGAACACACGAATCGCCAAAATCTGAGCATCAGGAGCAGTACCGGGGCCAATAGACATGCCCTTCAGCTGCTCCTCCGTCAGGTTCTTGTAATCGCCACGGTAAGTCGTACCGTTCGCCGTCACACCATAACCGGCGGCAGTACCAGCCACGTGCGTGCCGTGACCGCCAGAACCGAAACCATCCGGGCGGCAATCCAGCGGGTTATTATCCGGCTGCGGAGTCGACTTCTCAGCCACCGACGCATTGTAGTCATCACCGACCAAGTCAATGCCGCCAATGAACTTATTACGATCAATCAGACCCGAATCAGCGGACGGAAGCTCCGTCATCGCCTTAGCCTTCAGGTACGAATCCACCGTACCGGGGCCACCAAAATCAGCGTGCGTATAGTCAACACCAGAGTCAACAACCGCAATCTTCACGCCCTTACCCGTGTACCCCGTATTCTCACGAGTCCACGTGGCAAGAGTCTTCGTATCAATCTCGCTACCGGAGTTCATACGCTCCTTCGCGATAATCGGCGAAATACGCTCCACATCCGGGCGCTCCGCCAACGCACGAATCTGCGCAGCATCACCAGTAATCGCCGCACCACGCATCGCATTATGCGTGGTGTACATCAGCTTTAGAACCAGAAGCAGCCGCCACAGACTGAGCCTGCGACTGCACCTGGGCTGCAATAGCCTGCACCTGCGCCTGACGGTTTGCCGGCGCCTCCTTACGTGCCAGAACAGCCGCGGACTGGGTCTGCTCATACGCACCCTTGCCCTTGAACTGAACATACACGGTGATTTGGCCTTCAGCCTTCTGCAGGCCCGGGCTGATACGCGAGGCAGCGTCACCGGATGCGCTCGCAGTACTTCCTTCAACCTGCTGGGGGCTCTGAGCGTGAGCTGCAGAGAAAGTGGCGGGAACGCCGAGAGTCAGGGCAAGAGCCGCACTCAAACCGGTCGCACCGACAGCCTTCATTCTGCGGCGTGGCGCATGAGGCGTTGTCATGGAATCCTCCTTCGGATTTTCTATTTTTCGGTAATGCTGTGTGCTCTGTGGTTGTGTATCGGTGATGTGCGGAGGCGGCCCCACCGGCAGACGACGAGTGAGTGCATCCGCCGGTGAAACCGCCACCAAAACTTGAGAGGTTCCGGGATTTCAGGCCCCGGACCCTGCCGGTTCCAGGTACCCCTCCCACCCCATGCAGGAGGTGGGAGGGGACCCGAACTGTTCGCTACCGGTTAGCTACCGTCTAGCGGCCGGCCTGGTTAGCAACCTTCTCGGTGTAGCGGTAGATGAACGCCGCCATTGCGTCGCGGGCAATGGGGGTCACCGGGCGGTAGGTGCCGTCCGGCCAGCCGGTGCTGATGCCCTTCGAAGCCAGCCACGTGATTTCACGGTAGAACTGGTTATCGGTGGAAACATCGCTGAAGTGGCTGGTTGCGGGCAGGTCCACGTGCGGGGAACCCGCTGCACGGTAGAAGAACGCAGCCATGGCGTCACGGTTCACCGGTGCGGAGGGGCGGAACGTGCCGTCCGAGTAGCCGGTGGTGATGCCCTGAGCCTTCATCCACTCAATCTCCTTGTAGAAGGGGTGCGTGGTGGGCACGTCCTTGAAGCTCGGAGTGGAGGGGGCAGTGAACTGCGGGGAACCCTGCATGCGGTAGAAGAACGCCGCCATTGCGCCACGTTCCACGGACTCCAGCGGGCGGTAGGTGCCGTCCGGGTAGCCGGTGGTGATGCCGCGCTGAGCCAACCAAGAAATCTCGGTGTAGAACTGGTCGCCGTTCTTCACATCGCTAAAGCGGGACGGAGTGATGTACTCGGTCTGCTGCTCCTTTGATGTTCAGCACCTCGGCGCGGTTGCCCTTGGCGCCGTTGGTGCCGGAGAGGTCGCCGGTGCCGTTGTGCAGGTGTAGCAGCAGCGCCTTGGCGGGGGTACCGGATTCGCCGAGCGCGGGGATTGCGTCAGCGGAGCGGTGCGCCGTCAGGGTGGTGGTGGGGGCATCCGGGTGGAGGCCAGCCACGGCGGAGGAATCGCCGCTGAACCACAGCTTGGGGCTGAAGGGGCGGTACTTGATCCAGCCGGTTTCGCTGACGTTACCCCACTCGTACTGGGTGGTTGCGCTGACTCGGTACTGGATGTCCGGGTTGTTTGCGCTGGTCAGGCCCAGGTCCTTGAGGGGCGCACTCATGATGAGGGTGTTGGTGTCCATCATGTTGGTGTCCACGTCACCCCAGGCGCCATTGAGCGGGTAGTAGCCGAGCTCGACGAGGTTGCCGTTCTTGTAGCCGTAGAGGCGAACCAGCGGGTAGTCCAGGCCCTTAGCGCGGTCGGTGACCAGCTTGTAGTCGGCGCGGTTGTTGCCGTCAGTATCGATTTCTACGGTGAAGGTGTTCTCGTAGGAGACAACATCCCAGCTTGCCCAGGTGGAGATACCGAAGCGCAGGGTGCCGTCATCAGCGTTGCCGCCGGCTGCCTTCAGCGCGGGCGCATCCGAGGAAGCACCGACGTACTGCAGGTTCGCCTAACGTTGCTGTTCAGCGACAGGGAGGTGGGAGCCACACGGTCCACGCTCGCACCGTACTCGAACGCGCCGAGCAGGGAGCGGTAGCCGCCCTGGTTGACCTCGGTGCCGCGCAGCGAAATCTGGGACTTGGTCCAGCCGGTGTCTGCCTTCTGAGCCTCGTCGCTGGAGGGCTTCTGGGTGAAGGTGACGGTGTCTTCGGCAGCGTGCATGGTGCTCACGGGCTTGGGTGCCACGTGAACGGGCAGACGCAGCGCCTTGGTGCCGTCTTCGGTGAGGACGAGTCGGCCGGATGCGCTGGCAATGTACTGACGGTACTGTTCGGGAACGGTTTCGTTGCCGGTGTAGTAGTCAGTTGCGTTCTGGGTGGTGTCCATTGCTGCGTCGCGGGTCTTCTCCAGCTTGGACGGGTCGATGCGCACGGTGACTTCGAACTTCTTAGTTTCACCGGGTGCGAGGGTGACCGCGGAGGGGAAGGAGTATTCCACACCGGGAATATTAGTGCTTTCAGCGTAGGACAGGCGTAGGTGTGTGTCACGGAGTCGGTGTTCTCGACCGTCACCTCGCGGGTGAGGGTCTGAACGCCAGTATCCGGTGCGTACTCGAGCACGCCGAAGCTCAGGGACACGGTACCGCTCTTGTCGGTGTTGTAGACGAGGGACTTCGACTGCACGGCAGCGAGGGTGTCGACTCGTCCGGCGCCCACACGGTCCACCGCGTATGCGGCACCGGATTCGGTGCGCACATCGTGGGTTGCGGTGTTCATGAGGGCGGACTTGACCTGTGCGGGGGTGTAGGTCGGGTGGCTCTGCATGACCAGGGCGGCGGAGCCGGTCACGTAGGGTGCCGCCATGGAGGTGCCGCTGAAGGTCACGGAGTTGTTACCGGTCGCCACCGCCGCGGAGGTGATGTACGAGCCGGGTGCCGCAATGTCGGGCTTGGTGTAGCCGTAGCTACCGTGGAAGCCGCGGGCACTCATGGGGTTCAGCTGATCCAGCTTATCGGTGTCCACGCGCAGGGAGGACTTCAGCTCGTTGCCGAGGCGCACGGTCAGGGGCTTACCTGCCGCTTCTGCTGCGGTGATCTGTGCACGCAGGTCCTTAGCGGCGGATGCTGCCAGGCGGAAACCGGGCAGGGTATCGTTACCGGCAATACCCAGGCCGGGTTCTTCGTCGTTGCCTGCAAGCAGAACGCCCTTGGCGCCTGCCGCCTCTAGGTTGTCGAAGCGCACCTTGGAGCCGCAGGCGAGTTCACCGTCATCTTTAGCCCAGTCGATGAGCACCCACTTGCCCTTTACAGCTGCCGCTTCGTCGGCGCTGAGGGCGTTGCAGGCGTAGCGGTTGTTCTCGGAGATTGCGGTGAGTTCACCGGTGAATTCCTTGGTGCCCGCCTGTGCCCAGGGGTAGGAGACGCTGTAGTCGCCGCGTACCTTGCGGGTGGTGCCGGTGGCGGGGTCGGTCAGCTCTGCCGCATCGACGGCGCGGGTGGAGCCGTAGGCGTTAGCTACGGTGATTGCGCTGGCTGCGGTGGCGGGGTGACCGGAGTTGGAGTAGGTGTCGCCGCGCAGGCTGTAGTCGTTGGCGTTACCTGCGGAGATCACGGAGAGCACGCCGGCGCGGGTGAGCGCGTCAACGGCGTAGGCTTCGGGGTCGTCCTGCGGGGAGAATTCGCCGCCGAGGGACATGTTGACCACGTTCACGCGGTCGGAGAAGTCGCCGTCACCGTTGGGGTCGAGGGCACGGTCGAGCGCCTCAATCACGACGTTGGTGCTGCCGCTGCAACCGAAGACGCGGAAGGCGTAGATTTCAGCGTCGGGGGCGACGCCGGGGCCGATCTTCATGGTCTTGAGCTGCTCTGCGGTGAGCTTGCTGTAGTCGCCGGTGAAGGTGGTGCCGTCGGCGTTCACACCGTAGCCTGCCGCGGTGCCCGCCACGTGGGTGCCGTGGCCGCCGGTGGTGCAGTCGAGCGGGTTGCCGTCGGGGGTTGCGGTGTTGGTGCCGTCGTAGGCGTCACCGACGAGGTCGTAGCCGCCAGCAACCTTGGTGCGGTTGATGAGTCCGGAGTCTGCGGAGGGCAGCTCGGTGAGCTTGGATGCCTTCTCGTAGTCTTCGAGCTTGCCGCTACCGCCGAAGTCGGTGTGGGTGTAGTCGATGCCGGAGTCGATGACGGCGATCTTCACGCCCTTGCCGGTGTATCCGCCCGCGCCGGCGGGGTTGGTGGTGCCGGTCCAGGTGGCGAGGGAGCCTGCGTCAATGGCGGCGCCCGCGTTCTGGCGGTACTTGGGCAGGATGGGCGAGATTTTCTCTACGTCGGAGCGGTTGGCGAGTGCCTTGATGGACTCGGCGTCACCGCGCACTGCCACGCCGCGTACCGCGTTGTGGGTGGTGTAGAGGACCTGTGCGCCGGACTGGCTGCTGACCTGCTGTGCCTGGCTCTGCACCTGGGAGGCGATTGCCTGCACCTGCGAGCTGGTGTTGACGGGTGCCTGCACGCCGGCGCGTACGCCTGCGGGCTGGGTCTGTTCAAAGGCGCCCTTACCCTTGAAGCGGACGAAGGCGGTGACGGTGCCGCTGGCGTTCTTCATGCTTTCGCTGAGTACCTGCTTGACGGCGTCGGGGTCTTCTGCGGCGTGGGCGGTGGTGCCCAGTGCTGCGAGGGGGCTCAGCGCCATGCTGAGGGTGAGTAGCCCGCTGCCGATTCGGCGTCGGTGCGACCGGCCGCGGGGGTTTGGGGAGGCGGTGTGTGTCACGGTGCTCCTTTGCTTGGCTCCCGGGGTGTTTCTGGGAGGCTTGTGGTGTTGTTCTGGTGGGTTCCAGCTGAACTTGAACACACTAGATGTGAACTAGGATACACCCCAAAGTGGCTTGTGAAGCGTTTATTACTCCTAAATGCATCAAAATGTGGACATGTTCGACTCTTTTCTTTTTCACGTTTTTCATTTGCATTTGGGTTCAGGTTCTTTTCAGGTTCGGTTGTTACTGTAAAACCATCTATTGAACATCTATCAAAAATGATGGGATAGGGAGGGCTGAACCATGGTCAAGCGACGCGTTTCTGGTGACGATTCTGTTCTGCTGATGTCGTCCCAGGTTGTTTACGGCCGTCCCGGCTCACTGTTGGAACGCATCCATAGGGGAGAGGTGCAGGGCATCCTCACCGAGTACAGCTCATCCGCCTGGCAGATTGGCGAGGTGGTCGGCTACGCCCCCGTGGAGAAGCCACCCGAAACCTTGGATATGAAGAGCCTATTCACAGACTGGAGCGGCTTCACCTGGTATGTGTTGGGGCCGCTGCTTCGGATGGTGTTCTGGGTGGTCTTTTTTCTCGTGCTGATGAGTCCGGTACTTTCAGCCTGGGTTTCAGGGGAGTGGACGAGGAAACGGCGATGATTTTCTTTGCCTTGTTGATTCCGCTCTTTTATTTCCCTCCGCTGATTTTGCTTGTGGGCTTTGTTGGCCTCGTCGCAGAAATCTGGTTGCTGCTCCTCTGCGTAGGAAAGTTTCTAAATGCTGTTGGGGATGCTGTCGAATCGACGCGCCTGCTCATTAGGCAGCACAAGGTTCAGCAGGATTTTCAGTTCCGGCTGGTGTACGAATGCACCCCGCTTGACGGTAGCTCAGCTGAGGCATTGCTGCACCGCATCCTTGAGTCGCACCCTGAGGAGGAATCATGACCGCCGATAAGAATCAGCCCGCTTCCCCTGGTCAGCGTGTTTTGAAGATGGCACCGCAGGTGTATTACGGCTACCCCAACCCGCAGCTGATGCACATCCACGCGGATGACGTTCAAGAGACTCTCCCCGAGGAAGAATTGCCGGAGGAGCACGGCGGTGAACTGGTCGGGTACAGCCCCGTGTCGGTTCCTTACCGTAAGCCGAGTTCAGAGAGAGCTGGGAAGGAGGCGCTGGCGTACCTGGCGTTGGCTATCGTGGCGGATCCATTCGTCTATATCCTGGGAGGTCCTATCCTGGGCGAAGAAACCCTGGTATCTCTTTTTGGGGCAGGCGTAGGATTTTCGATGCTGAGCTTCGGCATTCTTCCGTTGGTGCTGTTCCTCTTCTCCCTGTGGGCTGTTATCAACTTCTTCGCTGTGATGGTGAAATCCACCGGTAAGCGCGAGACCGAGGAAAGAATCAAGTTCCGGTTGGTGTACGAGTACACCTCCTCCTCTGAAGGAAGCCAGGAGGGCGACGATTCACTTCGTTATGGTGATATCGACCAACCGGTGATGGACCCTGGCCCCCCGCCCACTTCGTTCCAGAAGCAGAAGGCATGGCTTCTGTTCTTGGGAGTTTCCGTGCTGAACCCCTATATTGCGGCGGCGATTCTCTCTGTCACCGCTCTGTTCGGGCGGGGAGAACTCGTCGCAGGTCTCTTTATGGCGGTGAATCAGGTGAGCGCAGGGCTCATGGGGATTCCCGGCATTATCTGGTTTGTGGTGTGGATTATGAGTATTGCGCGGCTTGCCGAAGCGAATGAGGCTTAAGCAGACTAGCCACTGGCTCAAAGAACAGCTGCGGGATTGAGCCCCCACGCACCGAACACACAATGTAGACAACACAACAGACACATAACAGCAGACAAGCATTGGAGGAGGTCACCGTGGCGGAGCATAGCGAAGCACCGAAAAACCCTCAGAACCCAACCGAGAAGAGCGGTAGTGAGTATCAGCCGCTGTGGGATATGGAGCAGCCCGCCCCCGATTACTCGGCTTTGCTGCTTCACGGAACACCCGTTCCCGCACCAACCGGGGAGATTCCCGAGCCAGTGAGGGAGGTTCTGGAAATACAGAAGGCTCGTTCTGCATCCGCCCCTGCTGACTCCGCGGTTCCTGCAGCACCTGATTCTGCGGTGCCAGCTCTGGCGGTTTCTGCTCCTGCGCCGTCTGTGCCGGCGGCGAATTTTTTCCCTTCGGCGGAGGGGTACCCGGTGCTGAATCGACCGCTGTATGGCCGCCCGGGCCCCACGATGCGCCGAATGTCCCCCATGGGCACGGATACTGGCGCATCTGCAAACCAGCAGGTGCCAAGTGTGTTTCCTACCTGGCAGGAGGGGAAAGTAGTGGGTACACCGCGACCCATCGGGTATATCTCAGCGACCCCACTTGCGGGCAAGGTGCGTGTATCAGACTTATGGTGGAAAGCCTGGCCTGAGTTCATAGTGCTCTTCTTCGTGGGTGTGGTGTTTAATCCCCTGACTTATCTTCTGCTGGCTACCGTTACAGAGGACCCTCGCTTCGGCGGGTTTGTTTACTATTTCTTCCTGATATTTTCTCTGGCAACGTTTGGTCTTCCCCTGTTCTTGTGGGCTGGTGCGCTGATTTTTGCGCTGATCCGAGTGAGCCGAAAGTACCGAGCGCTGAAATGGAAGGCCATGCCTCTCGGGTCGTTCTGGTTCTACCTGGTGTATGACCGCCTGCCCAGGGATGCCGAGGAGATGCAGGGAATCCTGGGCGCGGCGTCTTCGATGTCTTCCGTGGCGCCAGCCCCTCAGCCGCTGAGTGCCCAGAGCCCTACCTCAAGCCCTGTTCCAAACTCAGCGGATGCATCGTAGTCGACTTCCCGTGAGCCCCTGGACTCCGGTAGCGCTGAACCCCCGGCAGTGTTAACACGTGCGTGTTGGCGCTTGTCGGGGGATTTTTCTCAGCTTTTATCGGGCAGGTTTCAAGGGACTGCCCAGCGCACGCTGGTACGGTGGTGCCGCTAGGAGTATGTCTGGTAAGCGAAGGAGACGACCATGGCAGACCGACTCACTGAAAAGAAGGAAGCTGCAAAGAAGGACGAGGCGTACCAGCCCCTCTGGGACACCGACCAGTCCATCCCGGAATACATGGCGCTACTCATGGGCGAGCAGACGCAGAAAAATGAAGACGTTGAGCTGCACGAAGCCTCCGACAGCGAAGACTCCGACGGTAGCAACGAACCGGAAGACACCTCAGAAGACACCCCGGAAGATACTCACGAATCTCGCAAGGACGACGAGCGAACCACCCGGTAGCGCTCGCCTCCACTGAACAGGCTCAGCAAGAGCAGGCTCAGGCAACGCACGCCTACGGCGAGTACGTTCGGCTGGAACACCTCGGTCTGCAACCGGGCGCTATTCTGCCGGTTATTCCTGAGCCGTTCTTCGGCATCCCCGACTCGGAACTTATCGAAATGCGCCTGCTGGACCGCTCGCTTGAATCCTCCGCACCCATGCAGGCGTGCGCCGCCCACCTGAACCCGGTCAAGGCTGAGGAGAACCCCATATCGCGGGCGGCCGAGCTGCAACCGGTGGGCTACGTTCCCATCAATAATCCGTTGGCTGGCTCCAACATTGAAGAGATCGAGGGTCAGCGCACCTTCTGGAAAGCCGTGCTTATTGTCCTACTGATACTGAACCCGTTTGTGCTGGTTCCTTTGGTGAGCATGTTCGATAATAATGCCGGCATGTCGATGCTGTTCTTCTTCATCATTATCGGTCTGGGATCATTTTTTGTGGTGCCGATCCTGTGGATTGTGGGTATTGTTCAGGCTGTGAAGCATAAGAACCGGCTGAGGGAACTCATCCAGAAAACAAAGACGGTACATGCCGAGTTCTGGTACTACCTGGTGTACAACCGCCTGCCGGACGACTACACGGGCATCAACGGATACACGAAGAAACATGGTTTTTTCGATGAGTATGAGGCGCTGAAAAGGCGGGAACGTGTAAAGCTACGCGAGTCTGCGGCACCGCGCGAGGCCGCCGCACAGCGCGAGCCTGCCGCACTACATAAGCCCGCCGCGCATCCTGGCTCACCCGATGTAGAGATACAAGACTAACCTCAAGCCAATCCACACCGTATAACGACCTGCCCCTCCACGCACGTACCACCGCGTGGAGGGGCAGGGGCGTCTTTTCTTGTCATATTCGGGTTTCTTCGTCTGTTGTCCGGCGAGGGTTAATATTCCATTTACTTTGCCTTGATAGGGTGAAACCATCACGAGCGTTGCGACCAAGCCGAGCGAGGCGGGCACCCGCCGAAAACGGCGAGTTAGCCTGCCGCCGCGCCTCAATGATTAGCCGCGCCTCAACGATTAGCTGTATCCACTCATCGATAGATTAAGGAAAAGAACGATGTCCCAGAACCCGAACCCTGAACAGTACAACCAGTACTCCCAGCAGGCACCCTCCTACTCGCAGGCGCCGGGTCAGCAGCCCAACGGTTACGTAGTCTCCTCCAAGGACGACCAGAACATGGCGATGCTCGCGCACCTGGCTTCTGCAATTCTGTCTCTGCTGTCCTTCGCATCCGCAAGTATTCTCGCGCCGCTGGTCATGTGGTTCATCTACAAGGACAAGCCCGGTTACTCCTTCACTAAGGAAGCATCCCGCCGCGCGTTCAACTTCAACTTCTCCCTGTGGGTCATCAGCATGGCTTCCTGGCTGCTGATTATTCTGACCTTCGGCATCCTGGGCATCATCCTGTGGGTCGTCCCGATGGTTGTGGCTATCCTGATGGTTATCTTCCACAGCCTGGCTGCTCTGGCCGCAAACCGCGGTGAGCAGTACACCTACCCGATGACCTTCATCGAGATCATCAAGTAGTCTTCATAAGCTCATACCGGTAGCGCCCCCGTCCAAATATCGGATGGGGGCGTTGCCGTGCCCGGTGAGGCTCACCGGCACCGGATCTGGCACGCCTACCGCCCCGTAACACGGGACTTAAAGGGACGGGCACGGTATCATTAGAAGAGCTGTGCCTACCCGAAACATGAGGCGGTAGGTCGCCGCCGCGCCGTGAAATCCGGTGCGTATCTTCAAGGCTTTCAAGGAGCACAAAAATGTCAGCTGTCGTGATTGTGGGCGCCCAGTGGGGCGATGAGGGTAAGGGTAAGGCAACCGACCTGCTCGGCCCCCGCGTAGACTACGTGGTCAAGCCCAACGGCGGTAACAACGCCGGTCACACCGTGGTGGTGAACGGCCAGAAGTTTGAGCTGAAGCTGCTGCCCGCGGGTATTCTGAGCGATAACGCCGTCCCCGTGATTGGTAACGGCGTGGTTGTTAACCCCGAAGCTCTGTTCGCTGAGATTGACGGCCTTGAGGCACGCGGTGCAGACACCTCCCGCCTAAAGATTTCCGCTAACGCACACCTGGTCGCACCCTACCACCAGACCATGGACAAGGTGACCGAGCGTTTCCTCGGCAAGCGCGCTATCGGCACCACCGGCCGCGGTATCGGCCCCGCCTACATGGATAAGGTTGGTCGCCTCGGCGTGCGTGTTCAGGACATCCTGGACGAGTCGATCCTGCGTCAGAAGGTTGAAGGCGCACTGCGCCAGAAGAACGAACTGCTGGTGAAGGTCTACAACCGCCGCCACGTCGAGGTTGACGAGATCGTCGAGTACTTCATGTCTTACGCTGAGCGTCTGAAGCCGATGATTGTGGACACCACCCAGCTGCTGAACAAGGCACTGGACGAGGGTAAGACCCTGCTGATGGAGGGCGGCCAGGCAACCTTCCTGGACGTTGACCACGGCACCTACCCGTTCGTGACCTCCTCCAACCCGACCTCCGGCGGCGCGTGCGTCGGTTCGGGTGTGGGTCCGACCCGCATCTCCCGCGTGATCGGTATTCAGAAGGCGTACACCACCCGCGTGGGTGCTGGTCCCTTCCCGACCGAGCTGTTCGATGAGATGGGCGAGTTCCTGCGCACCACCGGCGGCGAGTTCGGTGTGAACACTGGCCGCCCGCGTCGTTGCGGCTGGTACGACGCCGTGCTGGCGCGTCAGGCTGTGCGCATCAACGGTTTCACCGACCTGTTCATCACCAAGCTGGACGTGCTGACCGGCCTGGATAAGATCCCGGTCTGCGTGGCTTACGACGTTGACGGCGTGCGCCACGACGAGATGCCGATGACTCAGACTGAGTTCCACCACGCTAAGCCGATTTTTGAGTACTACGACGGCTGGACCGAGAACATTTCGGATGCGAAGAGCCTGGATGAGCTGCCCGAGAACGCCCGCAAGTACGTGCTGAAGCTGGAAGAGATTTCTGGCTGCCGTATTTCCGCGATTGGTGTGGGCCCGGACCGTGACCAGACCATCGTGGTCCGCGACCTCATCAACGAAGACTAAAAACTGACGCGAAGGACCCCTGGCGAGGCTTTAAGTGCCTCATCGGGGGTCCTTTTAGCTGCGATAATTTGTAACATACTGTCTTATTTAGGGCACTATTTTGAATTAGTGTCATTCTGACGTTGATAAATGCTTATAGTAATGAGTAGACTTTTCTGTAGTCAGGGTTAAATAATTATCTAATATGAGGTTTATCTTTAAATGAATAAATTCAAAAACCATAAATACGGATAAAATTTATTTTGCGTGAGTGATAAGATTAGATTATCCAAGATATACCGAATCGGTATACAGGATTTAAGTGCTAATACGTCATAAATACTTATGTGCTGGATGCATTTAATATTCTCACTCAACACGATTGGAGACAGTGATGTCTGCATTATCGCGCCGCTCAATGATTGCTGGCGCCGCATTGTCAGTTCCGTTTGCTTCAGCAATGGTATACGCTGATGCGCATGCTGATGAAGTTCAAGGTGGAATTACTCCGCAAAATCACACGAAAAACTACATTAATCTCCTGAGTAATCCGCAGGTGAAAGCTGATGGGTCTCAAGATTGTACTCAGGCCATTAATGATGCAGTAAGGACTTTGGCTTCAGCTGGAGGTGGAGCTCTAGAAATTCCTGCTGGAAAGTACAGGGTCAGTGCTCCTTTTATTCAGCTACTTGACCGGGTTGAAATCTTTGGGCATGGTAAGGCCACACAGATTATTGCTCATCCTGGCGGTGACCTAGTGCAGAAGGACGAAGACGAAGCGGAGTGTGTTGGTGTTTTCCACGTTGGATCTTACCTTGTTGCTGGACCGGAAAAGCCAAAGCCAGGTGATAAGGGGGCCAATCAGTGGTTCTCTGAGGCCCCTATGCGTTTTGGGGTTCGTGATTTAGTTATTCGTACGAATGCTGATAATGTCCGTCTAAATCGGGATGACCCTTATAGTCGGGCTCGGCACACTCCCATTATGAAGGGTGTGGCGGGAGTTATTTTGCATACGTACTATGCAAATAAAAACTATCGGCCTGAGCCTGAAGCAGTTGCAACACTAGAGAACCTTGAAATCTGGGATACAGATATGGGAGTTGCTATTTTGGGTCTCCATGACCGTGCGATGAAGGTCCATGACATTCGCGTGCGTATGACATGGAGGCAGGGATTCCTTGTGGGTAAACCTATTGGTCATAAGGCAATTAATGTGGATGGTATCGGTGCAGCTGATAATAAGTTCAGTATGTTGGATGTATCCGATGCCAACAAGTGTGGCAGGAATTATGCCGGCATTGAGGTCTACGCTTCGCAGTGTAAGTTTTCACAGTCAACGAGTTGGTATAACCACCGGTATTCGTCTGGAGAATCGCTGTATCAGTCGCGCCAGGAGGGGAAGCCACATTACGCATATGCAGGTAAGGCTGGTGCAGGCTGGTATGTTGCGGCAAGTCGTAATATGTTTATCGGATGCACTGCTCAAGAAAATGGGGGTCATGGCTGGGTAAGTGATTTTGAGCGTAATATCTTTGATGGTTGCATTGGCGAATCGTCCAGCTACTTCGATACAGTTCATGGTCAAGCTCAAAATAATCAAGCAGCCAATTGGTACATTAGCAATTGGTCGCATGAATGTAAGTTCATCGCTCCACGTTCCGATAATCCTCATAAGGTAGGTGATGGTGCTGTAAAAGCGGAGAAAGATGTACGTGCTGCACGGTGGGGCTTCTACTTTGAGCAAAATTGTAGGGATATTGTGGTAGTTGGTGGTGATGCCTACGATGAGCATCGTAAGAAGCATCCAGATAATTACTCATGGAAAGTTCACTTTGGCCCGTGGCGTGCAGGGTATATGGATGTCACGATTAATAACTTTGTTATGCGGTATGGAATGTATGACATTGAAGAAGAATCCAAGAAAAACCGGAAATATTTTGACAAAAATTCTAATTACAGTCGCGGTATTTATGAATCTAATTCTGTGGAATTTTAAATAAAAATTTGGGGCTCTATATCAATATCAGTATTGATATAGAGCCCCAAAATATTCTATAAGATTCCCATCAAATCCAATCTGTAGAGGGTATATAGAATATCTGAAAAAGTAACTTCATCATTATCGATATACCCACAGCTCATGTTTGGTGAACCATACCAGCTACGTGCCTTGTGCATGTCGCTATTTTCTTTAACGCAATGTGCGTATTCTTCGGGGATGGGGGTAAGGTTGACCGTCGGCTTACCGTGCATTCGATAAAGGAAAATGAGCGCAGTATCAATGTATGCGGTGGCGTCGTAATGGAACTTTCCGTCTCCCCATCCGCTGCTGATACCTTCACGAGTAGCCCAGATAGCAATAGGGTAGTGCGGGTCATTGACCGAGATATCGCTGTATGGCGAAGTAGCAGGAAGATCCTTAACCACGGGCCTGCCCTTCACATGGTACAGAAACTCAAGAAGCTGCCCACGAGTCATCGCAGGCTGACGAGCATTCTTGTTCTTCTGAAGATAAAGACGGCGGCCGTGAGTAATAAGCCCAGTGCACTCCGCCCAAGCGATCACCTTATCCTGATAATCACCCGGGGTATTGTACTCAGACTCATTAATGCAGGTGACTTCCAGTTCATCACCCGGAAAAGGAGAAAAAGTCTTAGGGTGCAATTGCGCTGCAGAAGCAGGTGCCACCGCAGACAACAAGAGAGAGCAGCGGCAAAAGTACACGCCGCACCCCTTCACAAACGGTTTCAACAGCATCGTTGACTCCTCAAAAGAAAATAGTGGTTGGTTCTAAGACAATCTCAGTCTTATTAACTAGAAGTTTAGACTTTCTTGGCTTTCAAGGGAAGGTTGAAACTCTATAACTCCCAGATATCTTAAAAAGAAAATCCAAGACTCACCACAACACCCCAGCCCTCCAGCGCCTCCGAACCTGCACATGTGACCAGGACGGGGCGTGTGCCGTATGCTGGAAAGAGCGCCCCGCACACGTGGCGCCAAAGCGTTCAGAGGAGGACAACGATGACCTACATTACCGGAGCCATCTACCCCAGCGGCGACCGCATCCGCATAGGCGCACCCGAAGAAGAAACCCTCAACGCCTACCAGCAGCCCAACACCGCCGTAGCCCTCGGATACGCCAACCCCGACATCCACGAACTACACGCCCTGCAAAAAACCTTCAACCTGCACGAACTCGCCATCGAAGACGCCGGACGAGGCCACCAGCGCGCCAAACTCGAACGATACGGCGACTCCCTCTTCACCGTCATCCGCCCCGCCATCTACCTCGACAAAGAAGAAGAAGTGCGCCTCAGCGAACTGCACCTCTTCACCGGCCCCCGCTACACCCTCGCACTCGTTCGCGACGAACAGCGCATCAACGACCAGTTCAACCTGCTCTACGCCACCCCCGATGCATCCCCCGCCCGACTGCTGCACCGCATCCTCGACAGCACCGTCGACAGGTACGCCCCCGTGCTCGAGGGACTCGAGAACGACAACGACGAAATCGAAGACATCCTGTTCTCCGCGCACGACCGCCAAGACGCCAACTCCCTGGCGCAGCGCATATACGAGCTACTCAACCAGGTGATTGACTTTCAGCGTGCCTGCCGACCCTCGAATCCGATGATCGGGTCGCATCATCGAAGGGCATACGCACCGGCGCGCTCGACCCCGTCACCCTACCCGGGCGCGAGCCGAGGCGAAGTCAGAACGAAGAAGCGGTCGAACTCGCCCGCCAGTTCCGTAACGTGCTCGACCATGTGGTCCACACGAAGGAACGTTTGGAGGACCTCCGCACCTCCCTCGAAAACGCCCTGCGCGTACACGACACCCTGCTCGGTCAGCAGCAGAACGACGACACCAAGAAAATTTCCGCCTACGCGGCGCTACTCATGGTGCCCACCATCGTTGGCTCGGTGTACGGCATGAACTTTGAGGTCATGCCCGAGCTCAAGTGGGAGTTCGGCTACCCCGCCGCCCTGCTGCTGATGCTGGTCTCCTGTCTGCTCCTCTACTGGTTCTTCAAGAAGAATAAATGGCTCTGATATGCGCGTATGCCGCATAGGGCATACACGATATGCCTTATGCGGCGCGGTCGTACTGGGCACGCATTGCGCGGCGGCAATCACGACGCTCACGCTTGAACTTCTTACACACAGCCTCCGAATCGGCAAACATGTAGAAGTCCTCCGGCTCAGCCGACAGACCCAAAGTCGACAGCTCAACCAGCGACAGCATCGCGTAGAACATCTCGCGGCGCAGCTCAAAATTGCAGGCACCCGGAGCGGACTCCACCGCGAACACGCCGCCGGTGCACTCCAGCGCGCGCATCGCCCAGTGCTGAGTCCACAGGTCACCATTGACCGGGCTCACGCCCAGGCGAGTCAGCGCCAGGCCGGTACCCTGCACACGCTCAAAGCGCAGGCACATCTCCAGGTCCTTTTCCAGGGGGAACACGAACAGCAGAGCGTTCTGTGCCGCTGCACGCAGCTCAGCCAGGTTCACCTCGTAACCGGAAGCACCCTGAGTCAGGTGACGCATCACGCGGCCCATGGTCGAAGAGGCCGGCGCGGTGCGGAAGCACGAACCGTCAGCCACCAGCTGCTCCAGAACGCCGCGGAGCTCCTCCACGTTGAAACGCTCCATACGGACGATGGTGCCCGCCTGCATCAGCAGGTTGAACTCTGCATCACGGCACAGCTGCTCATCGGCGGTGCAGGAAATCTCTGCGTTTGCGTACTGGCTCTCGTGAGTGGTGTTTTCCATGACCGTTCCTTCCGTAGATGCTGAATCAACCTAGCGGCAACACCGCAGGAGACGGCGTGCCCGGTCGGAAGGATCGTCCCTTCCAACACCTACACTCTATGAGCGACCCCTGACACGATAAGCAGTTTTTAATCAACCCCGGGGTAAAACTGGGAAAATTCCGAAAAATTCTGAAACCACCCGTGAAACCCGGTGAAACCGCCCGTGAAGCCCCGTGAAACAGAGAAAACCGGGTGCCCCCACAGTGGGGAACACCCGGTCACTCATACGGAATAGACGGCGCAACTAGCGCTGACGGTACAGCAACCACAGCATATACACGCCACCCAACGCGCCCGTCACCAGGCCCACCGGAATCTGGAACGGCGCCAGCGCACGAGCCGACACAAAATCAGCCAGCACCAAAATTACCGAACCCAGCAACGCCGAATGCCACATCGCCATACCCGGAGTGTTCCACAGGCGGCGCGCAATCTGCGGGGCAACCAGCGCCAAGAAACCAATCGGGCCGGCAACAGAAATCGCCACAGCCACCAGGAGCACGGCAGCCGCTACTAGCAGGTTCACGGTCCTCTTCACAGGCAAACCCAAACCCGCCGCCAAATCGTCGCCGAGCTCCAAGACGCGCAGGCGATGCGTCAGCATCAGCACCAGCGGAATCGCCACCAGCAGCAGCACCGCCTGCACCGACATCTGGTTCCACGACAGGGCATTTAGCGAACCGTGTTGCCAGGTCTTCGCCGCCTCCGCCTTCTCCAAATCACCGCGCGTAATCAGGTAATCGTTTACGGAACTGAGCATCGCACTCACCGCAATACCAATCAGCACCATCTTCTGACCCATCGTCGCGCCACCGCGCACACCCGCCAGAAGCATCACCACAGCCGCCGTCGCAAAACCGCCAATAATAGCGCCCATGCCCATACCCACGCCGGTAGAACTCAACGACCCAATCAGCACCACAGACAGGGCACCGGTCGCCGAACCCACCGTGAAGCCGATAATATCCGGCGAGCCCAGAGCATTACGGGAAACCGACTGAAAAATAGCGCCCGACAAGCCCAAAGCCGCACCCACCACCACGGCGGCAAGCATACGCGGCAGGCGCTGATTCAACACCAGCTGGCGCTCAATCTCCGTGCCCTCACCCTGAAAAATTAGGCGAAACACCTGATCAGGGCTCATCTGATAACTACCAAACACCAGGGAGGCGACCGCCGCCACCACAAGCACCGCCACTACCAGCAGGTACGCGGAATAGGGGTGCGGTAACGCCCCGGAATACGCACGGACCCGGCTACAGAACGAGACACAACGCTCACAATAAAACCTCTCAGAAACCGGGACCTACGAACCAGATACGCCAGTCGAACCAGACGAACCACCCACAACAGGGCGGTGAGCACGATGCGCACCGTGCTCCGACACGTGAGCCGGGCCCGCCTCGTCGTGCGCCTGCGCCTTCGAACCCAAGCGGCTCTTCTTCGCACCGCGCGCACCGGCACTCAAACGCAGCACCAGAACCATCAGCACCGGGGCACCAATAAAGGCGGTCACAATACCCACCTCAAGCTCACTGGGCATGACCAGAACGCGACCCAAAATATCGGAGGCAAGCACCAACACCGGGCCGTACACCAGCGACAGCGGCAGCACGCGTGCAATATCGGAACCCACCAGCAGGCGAACCACATGCGGCACGACCAGACCCACAAAACCAATCGGGCCCGCAACCGCAGTCGCCGCACCACACAGCGCCATGATTGCAATAATCGTCGCGCCACGCACCATCGTCACCGGCACGCCCAAGCCGGCTGCCGCATCCTCACCGAGTGCCAGGGCACGCAGAGGACCGATCAGCATGAACGACAGCACCATACCCAATGCCACAAAGGGCAGCGCCGAGAGAACCTGCTCAAAGGTGCGGTTCTCCAGCGAACCCACCACCCAGAAACGGTGCGAATCAAAAGCCTTCGAATTAAACATCGTGATAATGCCGGTAATCGTGCCCAGGCAGGCATTCACCGCCACACCCGTCAGCACCAGACGCGCCGTCGAATCCAGGTTCGGTTTAGAATCCACCAGACCCATGACGAACACCAGCGCCGCCGCCAGACCCGAACCGGCCAGCGCCAGCCAGAGCTGAACGAACGGGGACGACACCCCAAAAACGCCCACACCGACCACCACGGAGGCGGCAGCACCCGAGTTCACACCCAGCAGACCCGGCTCAGCCAGCGGGTTACGGCTCAACGCCTGCATGAGCACACCCGACACCGCCAACGCGGCACCCACCAGCAACGCCGCGGCGGTACGCGGGGCACGCTTCGCCCAAATCAGCTTCGACTCGATGGTGTTCGCTTCCGGGTGGAGGAAACCGTCAATCGAGCGGTCCAGGGTGAACAGGCGCGAACCCACCGTAAACGACAGGGCGCAAAGCAGCACCAGCAGAACGCCGCCAATAATGAGCGCAACCGCCAGACGCGAGATAGACTTGCCACCCTGACCGCCAGAGGAGGCGCCAGATACGGCGTCCGAAGAAGCGGAGAGGGCACGAATTTTCGCCAGGGAAGCAGCGCTAACGGCGGGTCCGGAAGAGGGGGAGGTCTGTGGTGTCATAGGCTTTGGAGGTGGTGGGGGAGCGGTGTGCTCCCGTGCGGACGGAGGATGCTTAACGTATCAATAGATAAGTATTAAGTATCGCATATGCATATATGAGGTTATCCTAATAATATGGCAAATATGACGAACAAGATCACCCGCCGCTCCTTCGGCGCACTCGCACTCGGTTCCTTCGGCGCCCTCGCCCTGGCGGCATGCGGCTCCTCCAACACTTCCGGCTCTTCCTCCTCCGCGTCTGCTTCTGCGACCGGTAAGAAGGTGGCACCCTCCGCCTGCCCTCCGGCATGGGCACCACCACCGTTGACGGCGAATTCCCCCGCACCGTCAAGCACTTCCGCGGTGAAACCACCATCAAATCCGCACCCTCCAAGGTCGTGATTCTCTCCACCGGTCAGCTCGACGGCGTGCTCTCCCTGGGCATCGTGCCCGTCGGCGCGGCAACCGCCGGTGACGCCGACCTGGTCCCCGCCTACCTGAAGACCAAGTTCTCCGATAAGTCCGCAGAGCTCGACAAGATTGCCAAGGTCGGCAAGCGCACCGACCCGGACGTTGAGGCCATCGCGAACCTCAAGCCCGACCTGATCCTCATCAACAACACCAACAAGAAGGATGAGGTGTACGAGTCCCTCGCCAAGATTGCGCCGACCGTGGTCACCGAGGGCACCGGCGTCAACTGGAAGCAGGACTTCCTGCTGATTGCCGCCGCGCTGGGCACCACCGAGAAGGCTGAGAAGCTCATGGAGGAGTACAACACCAAGGCAAAGTCGGTCGGTCAGAAGGCTGGCACCGAGAAGACTTTCTCCTTCCTGTACGCTTCCGCTGACCGCACCCGCATCTTCGCGAAGTCCTCGTTCGTGGGCTCCATCTGCGCTGACGCATCCCTGGCACGCCCCGCAGCTGCGCAGGTTGAGAAGACCTCCGTGGACCTGAGTTCCGAGCAGCTCGACCAGGCGGACGCCGACTACCTGTTCTACGGCGTGCAGGGTGGCGACGAGTCCAGCTGACCGGTGAGGCGCTGTGGAGCACCCTCAAGGCTGTTACCGAGAAGCACGCGCACAGCGTGGATGCTGACATGTTCTTCCTGAACGCTGGCCCGGCTGCCGCGCTTGGTGTTCTGGAGACCATCGAGAAGGCTCTCTAAAGGTTCTAGCCTCTCGTAGAGATTCGCCGGGAAGCCCCGCATTCTTACCTCTCATGCTCGCGCATGAGGGTGAGGAGGCGGGGCTTTCTGCACGCTCGGCACCTGCTTTCGCACCTGCTTGCTGCCGCCGGATGCACTCGTGACCAGAATTGGTGCGCGCCCGCCCGAAATAGGGTCTAATGGGGGTAGAAGGCGCAGCGGTACCGTAGCCCCGCGCCCGACACACCGAACCTTACACACCGATTAATTCACCGACGAAACGAGCACACAATGCCGAAGAACAAGCCCTCCGAAGAGACCCTGGCGCAGGCACGCCGCGTCATCGACGCGCTCAACGAGCGTGGCGCCCACAAGCAGGCAATCCGCCTGAAGGTAACCCGCCCCGACGCCCCGCTGCCGCAGACCGCATCCAAGTTTGGTGGCCGACCGTACCTGCCCGCGGGCGAGTCCGCGCCGACCAATGAGAAGGGTGAGCCGTTGGGCATGATTGCGCAGATTAACTGCGCTGACCTGCCTGAAAACGACATCTACCCGGCGACCGGTATGTTGCAGTTCTGGATTAACCCGAATGACGAAGAGTGCATGTGGGGTTACGACTACGAGAACCCGCTCTCGCAGAAGAACCACCGCGTCGTCTACTACGAGACGCTGGATGAACCGAACCCGGATGTGCAGTTCCCGGTTCCCTTCCCGACCATCGACTGGGGCGATTACGGCTGGCCTCTGGGACCTGAGGGCAAGGACGTTTCTGAGGCAACCACCGAGTACGCACTTGCCTTCGAGCCCTGGGAGCAGGGCTTCCTGGATGGCGGCTTCGAAATCTACGACCAGTTCGCTGACGCCTGGGACGAGATGTACCCGGACCAGAAGCTGCCCGAGGAACCGAACGCACGCGGTGACGCCTCCTACAACCTGCTGGAGCCCTTCGAATCGGAGGAGAGGGATTACTCGCATATCGGCGGCTACCCCTCGTTCGTGCAGAATGACCCGCGTGACGAGTTTGAAGAGTTGAGCGGCCACACGGTGAACTTGCTGACTATCGAGTCGGAGTGGGGCGAGGACGCTGAGGAGGGCGTGTACGTGATGTGGGGTGATGCCGGTGCGGCGAACTGGCTAATTACTCCGGAGGCGCTTGCCGCCCGCGACTTCTCGCAGGTCGTCTTTGAATGGGCTTGCGGCTAGACACCGTACTACTTTCACACCGCCACATCATCAATGAGGAGACCCTAAAATGTTTGACAACAAGCCGTTTGAGGACATTGAGAAGCAGGCGAAGCACGTTATTGACCTGCTCAACCAGGAGGGCGCCCGTAAGAAGGCTATCGCTCTGAAGCCCTTCGTTCCTGCCGAACCCTTGCCGCAGACCGCATCCAAGTTTGGTGGCCGTCCGTACCTGCCCGCTGGCGAGTTGCCTCCGACCAATGAGAAGGGTGAGCCGCTGGGCATGATTGCGCAGATTAACTGCGCCGACCTGCCTGAGAATGACATTTACCCGGCGACCGGTCTGCTGCAGTTCTGGATTAACCCCAACGACGAAGAATGCTTGTGGGGCTTTGACTACGAGAACCCTCTTTCGCAGAAGAATCACCGCGTCGTCTACTACGAGACGCTGGGTGAGCCGAACCCGGATGCCCCGTTCCCGAACGTGGACTGGGACGAAGGCGGTTGGCCCATCGGCGGTTTCGACTGTGAGAGTGGCCCGCTTGAAATTGAGTACGGCATGACCTTTGAGGTGCGTGAGCAGGGTGTGACCGCCTCCGGCTACGACTACTACGATGTTTTTGGTGCGAAGTGGGATGAAACCTACCCGGATGAGTTGCTGCCCGAAGCGCACGAGAACCCGTATAAGAACCAGCCTCGCCGCGAAGCTCTCTACGAGTTGACGGAGCCTTTCGAATCGGAGGAAGAGTACTCCCACGTGGGCGGATACCCGTTCTTCGTGCAGAATGACCCGCGTGACGAGTTCAAGGAACTGCGCGGCCACACCGTGAACCTGCTGACTATCGTCTCCGAATCGGAGAACGAGGAGAACGAAGACGAAGAGATTGAGATCATGTGGGGTGATGCCGGTGCGGCGAACTGGCTCATTACCCCGGAGGCGCTTGCCGCCCGCGACTTCTCGCAGGTCGTCTTTGAGTGGGCTTGCGGCTAAACGTGGTTTTGGCTGAATAGTCGAAGGGGGAGGGAAATAGAGAATAACCGCTCTATTTCCCTCCCCTTTTTGTGTACCTTTTATCGGGCACGTCTAAGCAGCGCGATACTTACGGTTCTTACTACGCGGCGGAGCCGTAGGAACAATCAGCTTCGCCTCCACAAGACGGCGCAAATCATTCGTAATGGAGGTACGTGAAGCGCCCCGACCCCAATGCTCTTGGATATACGCCGTGGAAACAGCCTCGCCCTGTGCACGCAGGCCGCGCACAATACCAGCCTGGCGTTCGTTAAGGCCGTCAAGCGACGCATCGGCGCCTGCCGGTTCGACGGTGTCGGCTGAATGTTTGCCCGTGGAATGGGTTGCGTGCTGAGTCTTATACTCAGGCGCGGTCTTCTGCTCCATAGAAGACGTACCCTGCGGAGGCTGCAACAGAGTAACCTGCACGTACATCAGACGGTCAGCAAACTGGGGAGCGGGTAGACCCGCCTCCTTCAGCGCGCGCAGAACCGTGGGAATACCGGAAGCCCTATTCTCTGCAATCAAACGCCCCGTACCCGGGTCGGGCAGATCAGTCAGAATGCTTGCCAAGTAGCTGTTGCGGGTTGAAGAAACACCGGGCTGACCGAAATCTCGGATAGTCACAGCACCGTAGATACCACCCGGGCTACGCACCACCAGGCGGTTGGTGTAGAGCTCAACCTGCACCTGCGAGCCGCGCGCACCCGGCGAGTAGTCGCGGTGCATGAGGGCGTTGACCAAGAGCTCGCGGATAGCCTCCAGCGGATACTCGTAGCGCTCAACCCGCCCGATACCGCTACTGTTGAGGCCCTCCATCGTGGACGTTTTGCGCATATTGCGAACCAAAACGCCCATAGCTTCATCCAACATGGAGGGGATAGGCCCGGTACAGCTGTGATTGTCCAGAAAACGTCGACCGTCCTCAGTGACCTCACCAAGCTCTTCACCGGGAAGAACAACAACGCTCATCATCAGCTGCGGGAAGAACGCCTGCGGGTAGGATCCCATGGCGAGAAGCGCCCCAAGAGTGGGCACTTCTCGGCCCTCAGAATCGATGCGTAGAATGCGTGCCTGCAGAAGAACCTCACGGTCAGAAAGCGCCGCAAAAACGCGCGGCTGCTCCTCGCGGAGGCGAGCGACATAGGCACTCACAAGGGTGGGGGGAGAGGTCCTTGAAGCTTGCCTCGCTGACCATCTCCTCGTCGTAGCGGGGCTGGCTGCGGTTCTCTAGGAGGCGGTCAATCTCGTACTTGGTGAGGCGAATATCGGCTTCGCCGACGCGCTGGTAGGAGCCGTTATACATGCCGTGTGCTTCGATGTAGTAGGGCTTCTGCGTCGGGTCGCCGGGGAGCACATCGATGCGCACGATACGGTGCTGTTCGTCTGCCGCCTCAATCTGAATATCTACCGGGGGCCGAGGTGTGATCTTGGAACGGATTGCCTCAACGGATGCGTCGTGGACTGCCTGTGCGTTGAAACCTTCAACTGGTTGTAGACCTTCTGCCGGGTCGGTCATGCCAAGAAGAATGGTGCCACCGTCGCCGTTGGCGAAGGCACTAACGGTTTCAAGAACGGACTTGGGGAACCCGCCAGCTGCAGCTTTGACTTCTACTCGCCCGTTTTCAGCCTGGCTACGGCGTAGGTTTTCGATGAATTCGGCGGTGTTTGTTTCCATGCATGCTCCCGATGGCTACTTCTTGGTGAACGTCATAGCAACGTCATAACAGCATCATAACAATTTCTGCGATGATGTTGCTATGATGAAGTATTTTCCTCGCGCCTTGAACCTTAAAAACCCCGGATTTGCAGGCTAAAACCGGGCATTCCTGTCAGTCACATTGACCGCGCATCATAACAACCGTCATAACAACTTCTGTTATGACGGCTGATATGATGCCCCGCTAAGACCCGTACGACAGTCCCCGCTCACCAAAAACCGCCCGTCATAATCCGCAATAAACGACATATAGGTACCCGCACTTGGTGCACCCCCGCCGCCGGTGGCACAGTATAAAGTCGAGCCACTATCGACTCCCCGCACACAGGCGGGCAGATACACCAGGAGCAAACCAATGGCTGAACACACTTTCGGCTTCCGCACCCGCGCACTACACGCGGGCGGCACCCCCGACGCTGAACACGGTGCCCGCGCGGTCCCCATCTACCAGACTTCCTCCTTCGTCTTCAAAGACGCTGACGACGCCGCGAACCTCTTCTCCCTGCAGAAGTACGGCAACATCTACTCGCGCCTGTCCAACCCGACCGTCGCCGCACTGGAGGAGCGCATCGCCTCCCTCGAAGGCGGCATCGGTGCGGTAGCGACCGCATCCGGCATGGCTGCCGAGTTCATCACCTTCGCGGCTCTGTGCCAGCAGGGCGACCACATTGTTGCATCTTCGCAGCTGTACGGTGGCACCGTCACCCAGCTGGACGTGTCCCTGCGCCGCTTCGGCATTGAGACCACCTTCGTGCCCGGCACCGACCCCGCCGACTACAAGGCGGCCCTGACCGAGAACACCAAGGCGATCTACACCGAGATCGTGGCGAACCCCTCCGGTGAGGTTGCCGACCTGGAAGGCCTCGCAGAGGTCGCCCACGAGGCGGGTATCCCCCTGGTCGTGGACGCAACCCTGTCCACCCCCTACCTGATCCGCCCCCTCGAGCACGGTGCGGACATCGTTATTCACTCGGTCACCAAGTTCCTGGGCGGTCACGGCACCACCCTTGGCGGTATCGTCGTCGAGTCCGGTCGTTTCAACTGGGGTAACGGCAACTTCCCGTCCATGACCGAGCCGGTTCCCTCCTACAATGGCGTGTCCTGGTGGGGTAACTTCGGTGAGTTCGGTTTCCTGACTAAGCTGCGTTCTGAGCAGCTGCGTGACTTCGGTCCGTCGCTGAGCCCGCAGTCCGCGTTCAACCTGCTGCAGGGTGTTGAGACCCTGCCGCAGCGTATGGACGCACACCTGGCGAACGCTAAGCAGGTTGTCGCCTGGCTGGTTGAGGATCAGCGTATCGCCTACGTGAACTACGCCGGTCTGGAAGACCACCCGCACCACGAGCGTGCGAAGAAGCTGCTGCCGCTGGGTGTCGGTTCCGTGTTCTCCTTCGGCGTGAAGGCGACCGAGAAGGCTTCCGGCCGCCTGGTCGGTGGCGAGTTCATCGGCGCCCTGCAGCTGGCAAGCCACCTGGCGAACATTGGTGACGCACGCACCCTCGTGCTGCACCCGGGTTCGACCACGCACCAGCAGTTGACCGCTGAGCAGCTGGCTGCTGGCGGTGTCGGTGAGGACCTGATCCGCATTTCCGTGGGTCTGGAAGACGTTGAAGATATCATTTGGGACCTGGATCAGGCGCTGACCTACGCGACCGGCCTGAACCACGCCGGTGAGCGTGTGGGCGAGTCCAGCGCAGACAAGGTTGTGGAGGCTGAGGAGGCGGTCGCCGCCGCTAAGGCCGCCGAGGACGCTGCCGCCGCTGAGGCTGCTGCTGGCGCATCCTGCTCCCTGCCTACTACCACTCAGGAGGAGAAGTAATGACTGAGAAGCGTACCTGGGTGGGTCCTTCCGCCCCTGAGCGTCTGAACATTCTGCGTAATACCCGCACGATCGCGATTGTGGGTATGAGCGATAAGATTTCGCGTGCCTCGTACTTTGTGGCAACGTATCTGCAGTCGGCGTCGCCGTACAAGCTGTATTTTGTGAACCCGATTCTGGCGGCGAAGGGCAAGCTTGTGCTGGGTCAGCCGGTGTACCCGTCGCTGCAGGACCTGCCGGAGGTCCCGGATCTGGTGGAGATTTTCCGCCGTAATGAGGACCTGCCGGGCGTGGTTCAGGAGGCTGTGGATCTGGGCGCGAAGACCGTGTGGATGCAGCTGGGCTCCTGGAACGAGGAAGCAGCCGCGATTGGCGAGGCTGCCGGCCTGAACGTGGTGATGGATAAGTGCGTGAAGATTGAGCACGCGCGTTTCCACGGTGGTCTGCACCTGGCTGGTTTCAACACGGGCGTGATTTCTTCGAAGCGTCAGGTGCTGTCGAAGTAAACAGCCTGTGCTGTTGAGCCGCTGCGGCTTGTAATTACAAAAATTAGGCGCTTGTAAGCGTTTGAACTTGTGAGTGCTTGAAAGAGGGGGGGGCGTACCCGGGGTGTTTCCCAGGTGCGCCCCTCCCTAACACATGGGTAATTGTGATGGACCTAACTATAAAGAATGCTGAATTTTGTGAATTGTGGCTTGTCCTGATGCTATAGTTGTCTTAACAGTCCCCCCCGATTGGCCTCTGATTCAAGCCCGGGGGGCCATTTTTTATGTTCGGTTCTATGGTGAACTGGAGTGAGGAGTTCTAGATTATGAGCGGGAACACATTTGAATTTTTATCCTCTTCCGAGGAAAAAATGAAATATATGATATTCAAGGGTTATCTTGAACAAATACCAGAATTGAACAAAGAAGACTTGGAGATGTTTGAGTGCACCAACTTTCATCACCTTCTGGGATATATTCGCCAATACAATCGTCTTATAGAGGCTGGGAAAATATCGGGTCCTTTTGATCTTTCCCAAGTCCTGGATATCGTTCGAATGGACACGCGGGTTACTTCTCTCTTGCAGGGTTACATCAGGGAAGGTGAGCAAGCAATTCGCTCTGCCTGGATTAAAGCTTTCTGTAGTGAGTGTGATAAATATGGGCGGGAATACTCTGAGTATCTCAATCCTGATTCATATCCAGAAGATGAAAGAATTACTAGGGATATGATGGTTCATATTCTACGGTACAGGGAACCATATGTTCGTAAACGTATTATGCGTTGGTGGAATCAGAGAGTGAAAGCCAATCCCTCTCTAAAGGGAGAGAGACCTACAGACTTGAAGAACTGGAATGAAGCGGATCTTCGAAAGAAGATGCAAGCAGAGCTTCCCCTATGGTCGGTTGTTGACTCGTTCTCTTTAGGGCTTCTTTCTCGCGCAGTGCACCGGAGTCGTATTCCAGGGGCTTCTGATGGACATGGTGGAATTAACGATTTGGAAATTTGTAATAAAACCGCAAAATACATGGGAATTCTTTGGGGAGATGAATTTCAGAACCGAATGAAGTCTTTCTGTGTCCTGAGGAATCGTATATCTCACGGGTCGCGTTTGTGGATGATGCCTGAGACAGTTGCTCCTAAAGAGCCGCAAGCAAAGATTTTTGAAGAGGCTCTTGAGAATCCAGACCCACGTGGTATGTTACTTGGTTTTGCTAATGTTGCATTATTTCAGGGAAGTAAAGATCGTAGAGATGATGCTTGGTGCAGGATGCATGAGTTAGTTAAGGAAAACCCTGTCTATTATAAATTTATAGGTAGTGAGCCTATTCCCTGGAATACCTCAAAAAAATAGGACTATAAATCGATTCCGGAATATTTTGTAATATGCAGGAGCTATTTCTGAGCGAAGTTACCTCGTGGGTTTCTTCTACTCGTGAGTGGCTGGTTTCAATACGGGCGTGATTTCTTCGAAGCGTCAGGTGCTGTCGAAGTAAGCAGCCTGTGCTGTATGAGCCGTTGCGGCTTGTAATTACAAAAATGAGGCGCTTGCACGCGTTTGAACGGAAGGGGCGTACCCGGGTGATTCCCGGGTGCGCCCCTCCTTCTATGATGCTGGCACAGTGAGATAAGCAAGCATAAGGTAATCAGGGAAAACGCCCAGATTCCTTGAGAGCGTGTAGCTCCAATGTTATTGTTGTAGTAACAGTCCCCCCCCTCCGCCTCTGATTCAAGCGCATCTCGAGGGGGTCCTTTTTTATGTTCGGTTCTACGGCGAACCGAGTAAGGAGAGCACCAGTATCGGGATGGGATCACGGAAGATTTTTTAACGTGATGGCCATTCCTGCCGCTGGCCTCGCATTATGATGCTGGCGTTCTCACGGGGCTAAGAGAGGGGTGTACCCGGGGTGATTCCCGGGGTCGCCCCTCCTTCTATGCCCGGTGTAATACCCGTGTAATGCCCGGCAGGGCATCCGGCGCGTTTAGGCGAGATTGAGGGTGCAGCATAGCCCCTAGTGGAGGGCAGTTCAGCTTTAAGGTAAACCTACCCTTATGTTCTGGGGTGCTGAGCCGGTATCCTAGTGTGGAGCCCGGCGGCCGGTACTCAGCACACACGCGTACCGACCGCCGGGTCTTTTCACGCGCGAAATATGACGAAATATATGTCTAAAATGTCGAAATATAACGCCGTTTTTTAGTCATAAAAAGTCACTCGGTCACAGAAAAGAAAAAACTAGTCAGTATTCCAAAAGAGCCCTAAGCTGGCAGTGTATTTATCCCCGCATTCGATGCCCAACCTTAGCCGAGGACAGCATGACAGGATTCACGACGCAGGCCATCCACACCACGGATCGTAACCAGTACGGTTCCATCCTGCCCCCGATTTTTACGACTACCACCTACGCCCAGCCCTGTGACGGCACCGAAGGCCCCTACGACTACCAGCGCGGCGGCAACCCCACCCGCGCGGCCCTCGAAACCACGCTCGCAACCCTCGAAGGCGCCAAGCACGCCTTCGCCTACCCCTCCGGAATGGGCGCCACCGCTGCCGCCCTCGGCATCCTCAAGGAAGGCGAGACCCTGCTGCTGGGCATGCCCTCCTACGGTGGCACCTACCGCTTCGCGACTATCGAGCTGCCCGCCCGCGGCGTCAAGACCCGCTTCATCGGCGACTTCACGACCCTCACCGACGAGGACTTCGCCGACAACGTGACCATGGTGTTCCTGGAGAGCCCCTCCAACCCGCTACTGCGCGTGAGCGACATCGCCGCCATCGCCGAAATCGCGCACCGCAACGGCGCAATCGTGGTCGTCGACAATACCTTCATGACCCCGCTGTTGCAGAAGCCCCTCGACCTGGGCGCAGACATCAGCGTGCAGTCCGCCACCAAGTACCTTGGCGGCCACGCCGACCTGCTTGGCGGTGTTGCCGCAACCAACGATGACGCGCTCGCCGAACGCCTCTGGCACCTGCAGATGATTACCGGCGCAATGCTCTCGCCCACCGACTCCTACCGCCTGTTGCAGGAGGTCAAGACCCTCAAGCTGCGCCTGACCCAGCAGCAGAAGAACACCATCGAGGTCATCAACTACCTGGAGGCGCACCCCGCCGTGAAGCGCGTGCTCTACGCGGGTTCGCACAGCGAGTATGAGGCGCAGGTGCACGCCCGCCAGGCGAACGGCCTGGGTGCTCTCATCTCCATGGAGCTCGTTGAGGATGCGGATCTGCCCGCCTTCCTCGAAGCCCTGAAGATTTTCAGCCACGCGGTGAGCCTGGGTGGCATCGAGTCGCTGGTGGTTCGTCCTGCGCTCATGGTGCAGGCCGCCTACACGCAGGCGCACCGCGACGAATACGGCGTGAGCGACAACCTCATCCGCCTGGCCATCGGCATCGAGGAGATTGAGGACATTATCGAGGATTTGGAGCGCGGCCTGACCGCAGCCCTGGCGCATCAGGCATAGTCCCTGAACATGAGGCACCGCACGACCGTATCGCGTGATTCGAGGTGCCCCAAATACGCGGTGTAATGTCACCCATAATAATTACTCAAAATACCCGGATTAACGTATTTCTTTCAATGTAAAAGAATGTTTTTGATTCGGGTATTTTGTGCACCCTCACCGCATTTTTATATGACGTTGCGTGAACATATTAACCCCCGTGACGCGGGGTTAGAACGGCATAAAAAATGCGGGTAGGGTAAATCTCGGATACACGACGAATACCAGCTACGCCCGCGTTCGGGGTAGCCCGAACGGAAGAGAACCACCATGAGCCAGCAGAACCAGCTCGAACCGACAGTTTTACCACCCGCACCATCCACGCCGTGCACGATGCCCGCTACGATGCCTCCGTGCCGCCGGTTTACCTGGCCAGCACCTTCGGTACCGCCGGTGAGGACACCACCTACATGTACCAGCGTGGCGCCAACCCCACCCGCGATAACCTGCAGGCGACCCTCGCCGCGCTTGAAGGTGCCGCGCACGCCTACGCGTACCCTTCCGGTATGGCAGCTACCGCCGCAGCCCTCGGCGTTCTGGAGGCGGGCGATACCCTGCTGCTGGGCATGCCCTCCTACGGCGGCACCTACCGCTTCGCGACCACCGAGCTGACTAAACGCGCTGTGAAGACCCGCTTCATCAGCGACTTCACGACCCTGAGCGATGAGGACTTCACCCCGGACGTGAAGGTCGTCTTCCTTGAGACCCCCACGAACCCTACCTTGCAGGTCACCGACATTGCAGCCATTGCGGAGCTGGCGCACCGCCACGGGGCCCTGCTGATCGTGGACAACACCTTTATGACTCCGTACCTGCAGCGCCCCCTGGAGCTTGGCGCGGACATCACCGTGCAGTCGGCCACTAAGTTCCTTGCCGGTCATGCGGATCTACTCGCCGGTGTGGCCGCCACGAACGACCCCGACCTGGCCATTCTGCTGCACCGCGGTCAGCTCGTCAGCGGCGCGCTGCTGCCCCCTATTGATTCCTATCGTCTGCTGCAGGACGTGAAGACCCTGGCCCTGCGCCTGGAACGCCAGCAGCAGAACGCCCGCGAGCTCATCGATTTTCTGTCCGCCCGCCCCGAGGTTGAGCAGATTTTCTACCCCGGTAGCTCTTCCGAGGAGCAGGCCGAGATTCAGTCACGCCAAGCCCGCGGTATTGGTTCCGTATTCTCGCTGCTACTTGCGGAGGGAGGGGATGCACAGGCCTTCGCCCGCGCCCTGCCCATTTTCGTGAACGCCGTGAGCCTGGGTGGTATCGAGTCCCTCGTGAGCCTGCCCGCGCACACCACGCACGGGGCTTATGCGCAGGAGCACCGCGACGAGTTCGGGGTGGATGACCGCCTCGTGCGCCTGGCAATCGGCATTGAGGATGTCCAGGACCTCATCGCGGCTCTGGAGATTGGCCTGAAGGCAGCCTTCGCCGGCTAGGTTCGTGCCGCCGGTTCATACTGCTGGCGAACGTCGCCGGTCCATACCGCAGATTTCAACTTTCACACCACGCATCAACGTAGATTAAGGAACCAAGAATGACCGTTCTCAACACCTCCGCCGTGCTGAACCGACGCTCCCTGCTACTGGGCGCGGCCCTCGCCGGAACCACCGGCCTGCTCGCCGCCTGCTCCGGCGGTAACGGCTCTAGCGCAGGCTCCGCACAGAGCTCCTCCAACCTGCTGGAGTCCATCAAGTCCGCGGGCAAAATCCGCATCGGCGTGGAGGGCACCTACCGCCCCTACACCTACCACGACGCCTCCGGTAAGCTCGCCGGTTTCGAGTATGACATCGCCGAGACCCTCGCCAAGGACCTGGGCGTGACCGCCGAGTACATCGAAACCCCCTGGGACTCGCTGATTGCTGGCGTGGATGCGGGCCGCTACGACATCGTGCTCAATAACGTGGCACCCACCGAGGAACGTAAGAAGAAGTACGATTTCTCCGTGCCCTACGCGCACTCCCGTGCCCGCGTGGGCGTGAAGAAGGACTCGAGCCTGAAGAACGCCTCCGAAATCTCCGGCCATAGCGCCGCCCAGAGCGCCACCAGCAACTACCGCAAGCTCGTGGAGGAACGCGGCGCCACCATCATCGAAGTCACCGGCTTCGACGAGGCCATCGAGCAGGTGCTTACCGGCCGCGCCGAGCTGACCGCCAACGACTCCGTGTCCTTCGCCGAGTACTTCAAGGAGCACCCGGACGCCAACCTGCGCCTGCTGGAGGGTGAGGTCGGCCCCGGCACCAACGTCGCCGTTCTGCTGCCCAAGAACCAGACCGCGCTTAAGGATGCGATTGACGCCTCCATCAAGAAGCACCTGGGCAACGGCGACTTCAAAGCAATTTTCGAGAAGCATGTGAGCGAGGATTTGAGCCCCGCCTCCTAAGCTTTCGTGAAAGGCTCGGAAGGGGCCCGGAAAGGGCTCACCCGCCAGGACTTCTGAAATTGCGTCGTGGTTGATGTCTCCGTGGCTTATCCTGCACCGATGAGAGAATATGACGGAATGTTACGTTGAATTCTTTCCCGTCGGGAATAGCTGTACGATAGCCAGCGTTGCACCCGCAGAGAGGGGCACATCGCATGATGCCCCCGGGTTACCGCAGGGTGACAACCCGCAACTAGAAGAGCATCGACCAGCACACGGAAGAAGAACACTATGTCCGCAATGATTAACCGCCGTACCGTCCTCGCAGGCTCCGCATTCACCGGCCTGGCTGCACTGCTCGCAGCGTGCGGTTCGTCCAGCAGCAGCACCGCATCCAGCACCAACAAGCTGGAGGCTATCAAGTCTGCCGGCAAGATCCGTGTGGGCCTGGAGGGCACCTACCGCCCCTTCTCCTTCCACGACTCGAACGGCACCCTGGTCGGTTTCGAGAAAGAAATCATCGACCTGGTCGCTAAGGACCTGGGCGTGACTGCAGAGTTCACCGAAACCCCCTGGGATTCCCTGATTGCCGGCGTGGACGCTGACCGCTACGACATCGTCATCAACAACGTGTCTGCAACCGACGAGCGCAAGCAGAAGTACGACTTCTCCGTACCCTACCTGTACTCCGAGCCGAAGGTTGCCGTGAAGAAGGACTCCTCCCTGCAGAACGTGAGCGAGATTTCCGGTCACTCCTCGGCGCAGTCCGAGACCTCGAACTTCCGCAAGATGGTGGAGGCGAAGGGCGCCTCGATCGTGGTTGTTTCCGGTTTCGATGAGGCTATCGAGCAGGTCCTCTCGGGCCGTGCAGAGATGACCGCGAACGACTCCGTTTCCTTCGCTGAGTACTTCAAGGAGCACCCGGACGCTAACCTGCGCCTGCTCGAAGGTGACCTGGGTACCGGCAGCAACTCCTCCATCCTGCTGCCTAAGGGCCAGGACGCCCTGCGTAACGCTATCGACGAGTCGCTGAAGAAGCACCTGGAGAACGGTAACATCAAGGCGATTTACGAGAAGTACGTGGGCGAAGACCTCTCACCGAAGAACTAATACTTTCTAAAGGAGCTGAGTTCCGTTCATGGAACGCTACCTGAATCTTTGGGCTGAGTCCCTGCCCCAGCTGCTGAGTGCAACCCTGGCAGTGACCATTCCACTGTCGTTGATTTCTTTCGCGGTGGCGCTGCTGGTGGGCATCGTCTCTGCTGGCGCGCGCACGAGCCGCTTCGCACCGGTGAACTGGCTGGCGTGGGTGTACATTTGGGTTTTCCGTGGCACCCCGTTGCTGGTTCAGCTGTTCATCGTCTTCTACGGCCTGCCGAAGGTCGGTATCGCCCTGGACGTGTGGAGTGCCGCGATCATCACGATGAGCCTGCACACCGGCGCGTACGTGGCGGAAACCTTCCGTTCCGCGGTGGCGGCTATTCCGCGCGGCCAGTTTGAGGCGGCGGCAACCCTGAACTTCACCCGCATGCAGACCCTGCGCCACGTGGTCATTCCGCAGGCGGTGCGTATTGCGCTGCCGAACCTGGGCAATAACTTCATTGACCTGATTAAGGGCACTTCGCTGGTGTCGGTCATTTCGATGGTTGACCTGTTCCAGACCGGTAAGCAGATCGCTTCGCGCACCTTCGAGCCGCTGGCAATGTACTCGCAGGTCGCCATCATTTACCTGGTGATTTTCACCCTGCTGACTGCCGCACAGTCTGCGCTGGAGAAATACAGCAACCGTTACGTGAGGAGCAACAATGCTTAGCGTTGATTCCCTGTCGAAGAGCTTCGGTGAGACCCAGGTGCTCAAGAACATCAGCCTGGACATCCCCGACGGCGAGACCACGGTGATTCTGGGCCCGTCCGGTAGCGGTAAGTCCACTCTGCTGCGTTGCCTGAACCTGTTGGAAACCCCGCAGTCCGGCACGCTCACTATTGATGACGCGCAGGTGGATTACAGCCAGAAGCTCACCGACGCGCAGGTGCGTGATATTCGTTCCCGTTCGGCGATGGTGTTCCAGCAGTTCAACCTGTTCCCGAACTACACGGCGCTGAAGAATGTGGCGCTCGCCCCGACCCTCAACGGTACCCTGAGTACTCAGGAGTCGCAGGAGCGTGCCCGCGAGCTGTTGGCGAAGGTGGGTCTTGCCGACAAAGTGGATTCCTATCCGGACGCCCTCTCTGGTGGTCAGCAGCAGCGTGTGGCAATCGCCCGCGCCCTGGCGCTGGAACCGGCCTACCTGCTTTTTGATGAGCCGACGAGTGCGCTGGATCCCGAGCTGGAGGCGGAGGTTATTCGCGTGCTGATGCAGCTGGCGAAGGAGGGCCGCTCCCTGGTCATCGTGACGCACAATATGGCGTTTGCGAAGAAGGTTGCGGATCGTATCGTGTTCCTGGAGAACGGTACCCTGCGTTATAACGGTGAGCCGACCGGTTTCTTCGCGTCGGATGATGAGCGTATCCGTAAGTTCTTGACGGTGTACGACAGCACCGAGTACAAGATTTAGGCATATTGCACATAGTAAATATGGGCTGGTTTCTGCCAGTCAGATAATCATCTGACAAGCAGAAACCAGCCCATATTCTATATTCAGCATATATTGGTTTTACTCTGAAAGACCCTTAGAGCGGCGGTACTCCTCCAGCTGCTCAGCATTAATCACCTCAAGCTGCTCAGTGAGCGGCTCACCGGGCGACCAGCCCTCATTAGCAACGGTGCGGTCCTCCTGCTTACCAAAAGCGAAGAGACGCGGGCGAGGCACACGCAGCTCAGCCGGGGTGGTCGGCAGCTGCCAATTCTTCGCGTGGGAGAGCAGGCCAAACACCAGGCACAGGAGAATCGATAGTGCCATCGCCAGGTTGGGGCGGTGAAACAAACCGGTTACCAGGGCGGTCTCAGAGGCACCCACAAACGCGACCGTCGCGTACAGGGAGTTACCGCCAAAAATCGCCGGAATGCGGTTGACCATAATGTCACGAATAACGCCGCCGCCAACCGCGGTGGTCACGCCCAGTGCGATAGCGGGTAGCCAGTGCAGACCCAGGTTCAGGGACTTAATGGTGCCGGTTGCCGCCCACGCACCCATGCCGACAAAGTCAATAATGAGCATGGTTCGGGTTGCCCAGCGGGCACTCAAATCGAGGCTGTACGCCAGAATTGAAGAGCCGATAGCACCAACCCAGTAGCCGCCGTCGGTGAGTGCCACGGGCAGGCCCGAGTTGAGCAGAATGTCACGGATCATACCGCCACCCATGCCGCAGGCGACCGCGAGCAGCAAAGAAGCCCACGATGTCGAATCGGAAGGCGCGCGCCACGGCACCGCCGAGCAGGCCGTTAGCGACAACGGCGGCAATGTCGACGATGCGGAATACCTGGTCCGGGTCAAAGAGCTCGTGCATGGGCGTTCTCCTGCGTACGTGATGCATGTCTGGGCGGGTGCCGATAGGGAAGGGCGCGCACGGTGGGCGGGTCGGGTGACGACGTTATCACCGTATCCGGCTCTGTCTGCCTGTGCGCGTACCTGAAATGGCACCGATTTATTGTAGACCCGCCGCCGCTCCTGCTCCTAGTTGAAAGGTGCTCATGACGAGCTCTGAGACAGAAAGAGAAGCTTGTGAGCACATTAAAAGTTGGGCGTAGAATGGGAAATCTCCACCCCCTATGCTCTGTCATGATTGTTTTTGTGCTGGGTTCCTTTCAGTACGGTAGCGGCATCATTTCTTCGCTGCTGCTTGCGTTGAGCCCCCTGAATGCGGTGGAGTCCATGGCGGTGATGATGTTTGCCGGCACGGCGCTGTCGGCGCTCATGGTGTGGTTGCCATCGCGTAGCCGGAACGCTCGCTAAGCTGGAGCTAGACGAATACTAGAGGCATGTGGCCCGGTCGTTTGATAGACCGGGCCACATCGCAAATCGTTATCTGCGTAAGGTGAAAGGAGCCGCCGTGGCGGTATCGCGCGACGAAGTTTTCGGGGTCCTGCAGGGGGTTATACCCCATCTGGAGGAGGCGCTTCCCGACTGGTCGGTGCGCCCCAACATTACGGGGACCGGCGCGGTGGGGCTCTACCTGGACGGCCCCGCAATCTACCGGGACGGCGAGCCCCTGGCCGGCGTGAACGCTGAAGGTGAGTCGGTCGCCCGGCACCTGTGCGGTACGATTCAGACCGCTGACCGCGGCCTGCCGCAGGAGCTGGGGCAGGTGCGTTACCAGTACATCCTGGGTGTGAGCGTGGCGGAGCACGAGAGCGAGTACCCCGAGCCGGCCGACCTGGTGAGAGTGGGGGAACCGAGTTGGATTTCTGCGCTGAGGGCACTGGAGGCTCTAGTGGAGTCCGAGGGGCGTGAGGTGCTGTTCATCAGTCGCGGCGGGTACGTGCCCGGCCGCCGCGCCCTGGGTAAGCGCCGCGTGGCGCTGCGTCGAGAGCTCTTCCCCGGTAAGCCCTGGCTGGGGTTGGGCACGATTGATTGGTGCGCGGGCGTGCGCTCGACCCCGGTGTACGCCGAGGACTTGGCGTCTCTGGTTGCTGCGGCGACGCGCCTGGCGAGTAGCTGGGATGCCGCCCTGCGCACTGTCTCTGCGGACGGCCAAAAGTAGTTAAAACAGAGCGGCGCATCCGACCCGAAAAGGGAAGGATGCGCCGCTTTTGTGTAAGCTCTAACGCTGAGTGGGTTTAGCCCAGTGCCTCAGCCAGCTGAATGCCCTGTGCCACGCCACCGAGGGTTGCAGCAATACGGATCAGGTCGTTGACCTGCTCCTTGGTTGCGCCCTCTTCACGCAGGGTGTGCTCGTGAGCCTCAACGCAGTGGGAGCAGCCGTTGACTGCGGACACTGCCAGTGCGAACATCTCGAAGTCCAGCTTCTCAATGCCACCGTTCTTACCGATGATCTGCATGCGCAGGTTTGCGCGCTGGTCATCGTATGCACCGTGCAGGAAGCCACGGGTGCGGTAGAAGATGTTGTTCATGCCCATGATGGTTGCAGCGCCCAGAGCAGCCTCGTAAGCGGTGTCGCTCAGGTGCTCCTTAGCCTCTGCAGCAATCTCAACAACAACAGAGTCAACCTTGGTCGCTGCTGCGGTTGCGAGGATTGCGCCCCAGAGCTGCTGCTCGGTCAGGGAGGTGATGCGGGGCAGGGAGGACAGGTTGAGGTTCATGTCCTTCGCGTAGGAAGGCAGAGCCGAACGCAGGTTATCGATGCTCATGGATTACTTCATCTCCTTGAATGCGTCGATGGTCGCTGCACCCTTCTGCCAGTTGCATGCGCACAGCTCGTCGGACTGCAGTGCGTCCAGCTGACGGAGCACCTCGTCGGTGTTACGGCCGACGGAATCAGCGGTAATGGAGACCGACTGGATGGTGTTGTGGGGGTCGATGATGAAGGTTGCACGGTCTGCAACGCCGTCCTTGTTCAGGATGCCCAGTGCGCTGACCAGCTCACGCTTGAGGTCGGATGCCATAACGATGGGCAGGTCCAGGAGCTCTTCGTGGGAGCGGCGCCATGCGTAGTGGGTGTACTCGTTGTCAACGGAAACACCGATTACCTGGGTGTCGCGTGCCTCGAACTCGTCAGCGAGCTTGCCGAATGCGGCAATCTCGGTGGGGCAAACGAAGGTGAAGTCCTTCGGCCAGAAGAAGACGACGCGCCAGGTGCCTTCGTCCAGACCCTCGGAGGAAACGGTGGTGAAGTAGTCTTCGGGCTTGGTTGCTTCGATGTCAGCCAGCTTGCCGGGGACAACGCCGGTGAGCTCGTATGCGGGGAACTGGTCGCCGATGGTCAGAACTGCCATGGTGTTCTTCTTTCTGTTTCGTGCCGCGCGGATTCGTTGCGCGGCGCTTGTTCTAAGTGGTGCCCAATGGGCGGGCTCGATAAATATTTTATTATGAATAATTCATAATAATCAAGTAGCCTTGGATTAAAACCCGAAGGTTTAAGTATGATATGCATCACCAAACATTCCGAGGTGTTCAAAAAGCTTTTCAATGTGCAAATCTTCACCTACAAACCCCAGGGGTTAAGCTCGAATCATGACCCCCGAACACAGTGGCTTCTTAGAACACAGCGAATATGCAGAGCCCAACCAGCCCGAACTCATTACCGAACGCCTCACCCTGCGCCATCTGCGCGAGGCGGATATCCCCGACATCGTAGAATCCTGCCGCGACGAAGAAACCCTCCGTTTCACCCGCCTCCCGTTGAACTACACGCGCGCCGACGCCGAGGACTACCTGCTCACCACCGCCCGCCAGATTACCGCCGGGCAGATTCAACGCTGGGCGATTGACGCCTCCGGCGTGTTTGCTGGGACCATCGAACTGCGCCTGGCTGACGGCACCCCCGAAAGCCCCGGAACTCGCGCCGAACTGGGCTATTACGCCGCCCCGAAGGCGCGCGGAAAGGGCTACATGACCGAGGCGCTGCGAGCCGTCCTCGGTTACGCTTTCGACCCGCTCGGGCTGGGCCTTGAGACCATCCGCTGGACCGCCCTGGCGGGTAACGAGGCATCCGAACGAGTGGCGGTTAAAGCGGGTTTCACCGGCATCTACGACGATATTGACCCGAACTCCGGCCGTCCCGACGAGAACGGCCACCCGGTGCAGCACCGGGTACGCCGCGCCGATATGACCCGCGCCCAATTTGCGGCGCTCTGGACAAGCTAGGCTCTGGGGGCAAACTAGCTCTGGAAGTAACGTGCACGGGGCTGAGCGGGAACCCGCACGCAAGCTACCTGATGCCGAAGCCGCGGAACGAGCCGCTCGGCTCCTCCCACTCGACGAGCACCTCATCCACGCGCCCGGCGGTATCGTCACCGCGCAGCACATCCACCAGGCGAGCGCAGGAGGCGGCGGTACCCTCCGCAACGACCTTCACGCGCCCGTCGTCGAGGTTTTCGGCGTAGCCGGTCAGCCCCATGGGCTTGGCGGTTCCGGCGCACCACCAGCGGAAGCCCACGCCCTGCACTTTGCCGCTCACGAAAGCGACGAGGCGGATTTCGGCGGGTTCTGCCGGGGTACGGTCGGTGAAGAAATCAAAGAAACCCATGGGTCCTCCTGATAACGCTGATGGTGTGCGAGGGACTGCTGACTATGCAGGGTTAGCTACTGCACTAGCTACTGTGCACTAGAAACGGTGCATCTATCGCAGTGATGTGCCTTCCGGTGCGGCGGCGAGCGCATCAGCCACCGGGGTGTTGCCGTCACGGAAGGGGATGGCCTTGCCCACGGTCGACTCATCAGCCACAGTGGCGGTCAGTACGCGGGCTACGGTGGCACGCGCGGTATCCGAAGAGAGCGTGGACTCGTGTGCAGGAGCCGAGGTCACTTCGATGCCGCTTTCCTCACCCATGGTGAGGGCGCCCGGTCCCAGAATCGTGAAGGCCAGGCCGGAGGAACGCAGATACTCGTCTGCGGCGGCCTTCGCCTCAGCGTAGGCGTAGAAGCCGTGGTCGGCGGGAATTCCGTGGTCGGTGCCCGCGCCCAGGTACGAGACCATAATGTAGCGCTTTACGCCGGACGCCTTGGCCGCGTCCATGGAGCGGATGGCGGCGTCGCGGTCAATGGAGTAAGTGCGTTCGGGGCCGCCTACACCGCCAGCACCAGCAGACCAGATGAGTACTTCGGTACCCAGCTCTTTGAAGAGCTCAGTCATCTGCTCTACGGTTAGGGCGGTGATGTCAGCGACGACGGGGGTGGCGCCGCGTGCCATGAGGTCGGCGCTCTGGGATTCGGTTCGGATAATGCCGCTGACTTCGTGGCCCGCATCGACCAGCAGGGGTTCTGCCAGAAGTGCTACTTTGCCGTGGCCGCCGATGATAGTTACTCGTGCCATGGTGTACTCCTCGGACTGAAGGGTGATTTATCTCCATTTCCAGTCTAGAGTGTTACCCCGGGCGCGGGGCGTAAGATGGGAATGTTAGCACTGGGTGTGACCCGGAGCCACAATATATCTCACCACGGGGTGCTGTCTGTGCTCGCACCGCATTCTGTCGCCCAGTGACCGCATCACCACATACCGCAGCCCACCGGAGGATCATGAGCAAGCGTCCCGCGAAAGCACCCCTCGTCGGTAACCCGGCGAAGACACCCTACAAGCCCTGGCCTGCTCTCTGGTCCCTGGTCGTGGGCTTCTTCATGATCCTGGTGGACGGCAATATTGTCACCATCGCCCTGCCGCATATGCTCCAGGATTTGGAGGCGTCCCTCTCGGAGGGCATGTGGGTGACGAGCGCCTACCTGCTGGCGTACGCTGTGCCGCTGCTCATTACCGGACGTATGGGTGACCGCTTCGGTCAGAAGAACCTGTACATGATTGGTATGGGCATTTTTACGCTCGCTTCCCTGTGGTGTGGTCTGGCGGCGGACGTTCAGTCGCTTATCGCTGCCCGCGTGGTGCAGGGTCTGGGCGCATCGCTGATGACCCCGCAGACTATGTCTCTGATTACGCTGATGTTCCCGCCGAATGCGCGCGGTGTTGCCATGAGCATTTGGGGTGCGACCGCGGGTATTGCCGCGCTGGTCGGCCCGATTCTGGGCGGTGTGCTGGTGGATGCCCTCAGCTGGGGCTGGATCTTCTTCATCAACATTCCGGTCGGCCTGATTGGTTTGTTCCTGGCGTGGCGTAATGTGCCGGTGTTTGAGCAGAAGAAGCACAGCTTCGACTGGTTGGGTGTGGTGCTTTCGGCGATTGGTCTGTTCCTGCTGGTTTTCGGTATTCAGGAAGGTGCCACCTACGATTGGGGCACCATCACTGATTCGTTCATGGGTACCGGTATTGCGGTGAGCGTGTGGGGTCTGATTATTGCCGGCGTTATGGTGCTGGCGCTGTTCATTGGTTGGCAGGCGATGAACCGCCGCGAGCCGCTGGTTCCGCTGAGCCTGTTCAGTGACCGTAACTTCTCCGTGTCGAATGTGGCTATCGCTGCTATGGGCGTGGTTGCTATCAGCATGGCGTTCCCGCTGACCCTGTACCTGCAGCAGGTGGAGGGTCTGAACCCGACCGAGGCGGCGCTGATGACTGCGCCGCTGGCTCTGTCCTCGGGTGCGTTGGCGCCGGTGGTGGGTGCGCGTCTGAACCGCTATGACCCCAAGTGGATTGCGGTGACTGGCTTTACGCTGATGGTTATTGGTTTTGCTCTGCTCCGCCCGACGATGGTGGCTGACGGCAACCTGTGGCTGATGGTTGGCCCGATGATTATTCTGGGTGCGGCGAACGCCTGCATTTGGGGTCCGCTGTCGGTGTCCGCGACCCGTAACCTGCCGCCTGAGCGTGCCGGTGCCGGTTCGGGCGTGTACAACGAGACTCGCCAGATGGCTTCGGTACTCGGTTCGGCTGCGATTACTACGATTATGGCGTCTGCAATTACCTCGCACCTGTCCGCGTTGGGTCCGGCTGCCGCAGCGGGCGGTAGCTCTCACGGCGGTGCTGCAGGCGGCGTACTTCCGCAGATGCTGCGTGAACCCTACGCGGCGGCAATGGCTGATTCCATGATGCTTCCGCTGGTTGCTGCGGCAGTGGGCGCGGTCGTGTGCCTGTTCTACGCCTCCACAAAAACCTCCGAGGCGAAGGGCACCGCACAGAACGCTGCACGGAACACTGAGGCAGAAAACACTAAATAGAGGCTTATCAGAACGGTTTTACATCATATTTGGTGCATAAACCTGAAAAATGGTGTTATACCGGGAAAATCTAGATGCACTCTGTGTATGATGAAGCGGATTATTGTTGCTCTGAGGTGTCAAAACCTCGTGAGGGCGCAATGATCCGCTGTTCTTTAAGCGGCATCCCGTACCACCATATGTGTTCGGGATGCCTCGCCGCAGCGCACATATATACACTCTCCGCATAGACTGTGCCCAATGATCCAATAATTCACTCAACGCTGCCTCCGGCAAACATATAATCACGAGGGTCCTCGCGCGCATTTATGCGAACGAATACGAGAAGAGATACAAATGGCTTTCTCATTTTCTACCCGCGCGGCACGTACCGCGCTCGCCTCGGCGGCGATGCTTGTGCTCAGCTTGGTTGCTGTCCCCGCAGCGCAGGCGTATAACCCCGATATTGATGGCGACGGAATCGGTAATATTTTGGAGATGAGGGGGTATGACGGCGACCGTGATGGCAAACTGGAGATTGACTATCCAGGCATGGGCGCCAACCCGCTGAAGAAGGATCTCTTTGTCGAGATGGACTACATGCCCGGTCTGCTTGCTAGCGAAGAAGAGCTCGACCGCATCACCGAAATCTTCGCGAATATGCCGATTCGCAACCCCAACGGCACCACCGGCATCAATATTCACCTGGACGCCGGTAGCGCCCGCAGCGCCAGTATAACCTCGGCGGTGGTAACGAAGTCCCCTACCAGCAACTGGATAGCACCATGGAGAAGTGGCACGAGATCCGAAGGGCTAACATGGACCCGGACCGTGGATCTTCCTTCCACTACATGATTTGGGGTGACGCTCACGATGAATACGGCTCCTCGGGGCTGGGTTACATAGGCGCTCCAGGGTTCGTCGTGACTGTGGGCCCGCGCTTCTGGGGCAAGTCGGCAACCTCCGACGTGCGCGTGGCGACCTTCGTGCACGAGCTGGGTCACAACCTCGGCTTGCGTCACGGTGGTACCGAGGATGTGAACTACAAGCCGAACTACATGAGCATCATGAACTACCGTTACCAGCTTAGGGGCATAGAACGCCCGGACGGTACGAAGTACTTCGGCTACTCGACCCGCGTCTACAAGGACCTGGACGAGAACAAGCTGGATGAGAAGACCGGCTTTGGCCGCAATGCATACGGCCTGTACTATAGGGGAGCTCCCGCCTGGGAGGCTATCGACTTCAACGGCAACGGCAAGATTGATGACGAGCCGGTGTCGGTCGACCTTAACCGTGATGGTGAGAAAACCATCCTGACCGCACCGAATGACATGAAGAATATAAAGCTACCGGCTACTGCTGGGAACGATGACGACGACTACTGGATGCCTTCCGAACAGAAGTTCTCTGGAGAGATTGAAGAGAACGAGATGACCGCCGACCGTGCGCGTGCTGAGGGTCTGGTTCCCGCGAAGGACTAGTTCCAAGCGGCGGCGACTAAGAGGCTTAGCCTATAACGGGCGGGAGCCATAAAACAATGGGGGCCCGGTATCCATAACGGATGCCGGGCCCCTCAATGTTTATGTTTGTGCCTTTAGCGGCTCAGTACCTTAGCGGCTGATGGTTGCCGAAGCGCGCAAACCAGCCAGGTCCTGGAAGGTGTACTTGCCACCCTCGGTCAGCTGCATTGCGACGCTACCGCTGGTGATCTGAGCGGTGGTGGTCAGGGTGTAGCTGGAGGGCACCTCGGTGAAGTACACCGGAACCAGCGAAGCCAGCACCTGCGCGTAGCTCACGCCGTCCTTCGCGGTGGCCTCCAGGTAGTCAGAGGTGCGGATATCCAGCACGCCGGTCCAGACGTTGTCCTCGATGACCGGCTCGTAGAACTTCGCGGTGTATGCGATGCCGTTGAACGCAGCCACGGCGGGGTTGTTGGTCTTCGCGCCGCCCTCGCTCTTAGCGAGTGCCGGGATTTCAACGTCGTTATCGACGTCCCACAGCAGCGGGGCGGTGACGTCCTCGGCGGTGGGGAAGGTGAACTCGAAGGTCACCTGCAGGTGCGCCAGAGGGTACAGCCAGGTGCTGCCCTGGAACTCGCCCTTGGAGTTAATGGGCGCGGGAAATCCACAGACCCGCACCACCGTACAGGCCTGCACCGACGCTACCGCCGGGGGTGAAGGTGCCGCCGCCGGAGCTCCGCGGGGTGGTGGAGGTTGCGGTGATGTTAGGTACCTGCACGGTGTAGGAGTCCAGACCGTAGCGGGTATCAAAGTCATTGGCGGGGTTCGAGTTGAATGCCTGGGTGAAGACACCGAACTTCAGGGTCGGGGTTTCCAGCGCATCGGTGGACGCCGCGTAGGCGGGTACCGCCGCTGCGGTTGCGATGACGGGGGTGCTCCATGCGGCACCCTTGATGAGGGCGCGGCGGTTCAGTCCGTTAGTGGTGTTCGAGGAAGAAGTCATAGGATCTCTCTTGTTGTGAAGAATGTGGTGATGCGTGTGAGTTGAATTACTGATACTCTAATGTAATTCAGCTCATCTTCAAAATTATCTCAACTTTTACCTTAATGTATGAACATTACGGTACCCAGCTCACCTAACGCGTGAAACGGGAGCATCATGGAAACCGAGGAGAACGTTCTCCCGGAAAACTCCACAGAAACACCACGGTCACCACACACTGAAGGAACACAACATGGCATTTATGAAGAGCGCACGCGTCACGCTTGCCTCCCTCGCAGTGCTCTGCCTGGGCACTATCGCAGCCCCCGCAGCAAACGCCTACAGCGCTGATATTGACGGCGACGGCATCCCCAACACCTGGGAGATGAAGGGCTACGACGCTGACGGCGACGGCAAAATCGACGTCGACTTCCCCGCAATGGGTGCAGACCCCAAGCACAAGGACATCTTCGTAGAGATGGACTACATGGCAGGCCTGCTGCCCAGCGAAGACGAACTGGACCGCATCACCAAGATTTACGCCGACCTGCCCCTGCGCAACCCCGACGGCACCCACGGCGTGAACATCCACCTGGACGCCGGTGACGCCCGCAGCGCCAAGTACAACCTCGGCGGCGGCAACGAAATCAGCTACCAGGCACTCGACAGCGAATTTAAGGCGCTCCACCGCATCAAGGCGACCGAAGGTAAGTTCAACCCCGCCCGCGAAGGCACCTTCCACTACATGATCTGGGGCGACTACTACGACAACAGCTACTCCTCCGGTATCGCTAACTTCGGCGGTCGTAACTTTATGGTCACCGTCGGCCCGCACTTCTGGGGCAAGGCAAGCAGCGACATCCGCGTGGCAGTGTTCGTGCACGAGCTCGGCCACAACCTCGCCCTGAGCCACGGCGGCTGGGACGAAATCAACTACAAGCCCAACTACTACAGCGTCATGAACTACCAGTACACCCTCACCGGTGTGCCCATGGCTGACGGTAGCCGCTACTTCGGCTACTCCACCGCCGAGTACCGCATGCTCAACGAGGCGAAGCTGTACGAGGCGCGCGGCTTCGGCCCCCGCGCGGCTGGCTTCCTATACAAGGGCAAGCCCGCCAACCAGCCGATTGACTTCAACGGCAACGGCAAGATCGACACCGAGCCGGTGTCCGTGGATCTGAACGGTGACGGCATGATCACGAACCTGGGTGCCGCAAACGATGTGAAGATGATCCGCTTCCAGGCGACCGAAAACCCGGAGAAGAACAAGGGCCCCGAGCACATTGAACCGAGCGGCATTACCGCTGAACACGCTCGTTCGCTGGGCCTGATCAAGTAGGCTGACTGGGCGGCACACCGCCGATAAAGAGCCTTGTCAGCTCAGTAAAATAGCGAGGTGCGGATACCGAATCATCATTCGGTATCCGCACCTTTACTCTATGCAGCTTTCAGCTCAGCGTTCAGCCCAGCAGTGGAGCCTAGACAGCCTCGCTCACGCGGCCGGTATCCACCAGCACCTGCGCGATGTGGCCCAGCGCCTCCTCATTCTGCAGCGAAGAAACATCGCCCAAAGAACGGCCCTGGTATAGCTCACCGAGCAGACGGCGAGTAATCTTACCAGAACGGGTCTTCGGGATATCGGCAACCGCCACAACATCCTTCGGCTTAGCAATCGGGCCAATGTGCTCACGCACGTGCGTGGTCAGCGCTTGCCTTCAACTCATCCTCAGTCAGGGCCTTACCCTCATCGGTGAGCGTCACGTAGGCGACCGCCTGGTGACCGGTCAGCTCATCCTCCACGGGGCAGACGCCAGCCTCAACCACAGCCGGGTGAGTCACCAGAGCCGACTCAATCTCAATCGTGGACAGGCGGTGACCCGAAATGTTGATCACGTCATCAATACGGCCGAGGATGTACACGTTACCCTCTTCGTCTTCCTTCGCGCCGTCGCCGGCGAGGAACCAGCCGCGCTCGCCGTAGTGACGCCAGTAGGAATCCAGGTATCGCTGCGGGTTCTGCCACACGGTACGAGCCATGGACGGGCCAATCTTATCGACCACGATGAAGCCCTGCTTGCCGGGTTCGACCGGGTCGCCGTGCTCATCGACCACGCGGGTGGACACGCCGGGAACGGCGCGGGTAGCGCAACCGGGCAGGGGAGTGCAGTGCGGGGTGCCCTCCGGGTAGGTGCCCTCGGGTGCGAACGCCGGGTCGTGCGGGCGCGGGGAGCACACGGTTGAACCGGTCTCCGACTGCCACCAGGTGTCGATGAACGCCGCGGTGCCGCCGCCCACGTGCTGACGCAGCCAACGCCACGCCTCCGGGTTAATGGATTCGCCCACCGAACCGAGCAGACGCACGGTCGAGAAGTCGTACTTGCCGGGCTCCGGGCCGTTCGGGAATGCACCCATGAGCGAACGAATCAGGGTCGGCGCGGTGTAGTAGTTGGTCACGCCGTAGCGTTCGATGACCTCAAAGTGGCGGCCGTAGTGCGGGGTGTTCGGGGTACCCTCGTAAATCACCTCGGAGACACCGTTAACCAGCGGACCGTAAATTTCGTAGGTGTGCGCGGTCACCCAGGCGAGGTCGGCAGTGCACCAGTGAACGGTGGACTCAACCTTCTGCGGGTCGTTGACCACGGACAGCTCGTCGGGGCGCAGCACGCCGTTCTCATCCACGTAATCCGGCAGCAGATCGTACAGCAGCGCGTGAGTGTACGCGGTCTGCACCAGGTAGCCGCCCATGGTGTGCACCAGGCCCTTGGGCTTACCGGTCGTGCCGGAGGTGTAAATAATGAACAGCGGATCCTCGGCGTCGTGCAGTTCGTAGGCGTGGGTATCCGGCTGATCGTCCACCAGGTCGTGGTACCAGACGTCGCGGCCCTCAGTCCACGGCACAGCCGCGTGCGCAACCGGGTCGGAGGCGCTGGTGCGGTCCACCACGATCACGTGCTCAATGTTGTTCTCACCCGAGCATGCCTCATCAGCGTTCACCTTCACGGGAACAACCTTGCCGCGGCGGTTCTGGCCGTCGGTGGTGATGAGGACCTTCGCGCCGGTATCTTCCACACGGAACTTCAGCGCCTCGGCGGAGAAACCACCGAAGACGAGGGAATGGATCGCGCCAATACGCGCGCAGGCGAGGGTGAAAATAATGGTTTCGGGAATGACGGGCAGGTAGATGACCACGCGGTCACCCTTGCGCACGCCCAGGGACAGCAGACCGTTCGCTGCCTTCGCGATGCGGCGCTGCAGCTCGGCGTAGGTGATGGCCTCGCGGTCGCCGGGTTCACCCTCAAAGTAGAGGGCTACCTTGTCGCCGCGGCCCGCCTCCACATGGCGGTCTACGCAGTTGTAGGCGACGTTCAGCTTGCCGCCCTCGAACCACTTAATTTCGGGGATCGTGAACTGTTCGATGCCGTCCTCGTCGAAGCCGAGGGACTTCGGCTTCTCGAAGCGGTGCGCGGTGTGCCAGGGCTCAGCCCAGGTGAGTCGCTGCGCCTGCTTCTCCCAGAACGCGACGCGCGCCTCGTCAGATTCGAGGGCGGGGTTCGGGGTGGGGTTCAGCAGGGTCGGTGAACGAGTAGGGGGTGGGCAGTCCCATTATTCTCCCATCGGTTGCTGGCATTAGCACCCTTGCTCGCCGTGCCGCTGTCTGTGTGACCGTGGGGTCTGTGTGTGCGTTGGCGAGGGGGTTGCTGCGACGTCACGGAGCCAGGTCTCTCGGTCGCTCTGGATGGTTTGCCTTCTTAGTAAAGCGCGCTCCGGGCCAGGAAGCAAAGGAGCCCGTCATATTCGGCATGCTGTGTATCGGTTCGTAATATTCCGAAATATTTAAAGACCCCGCCCCGCGCTCACTGCTGTGGGGCGCGGGGCGGGATTCATCATCATCCAGTAGGCGGCAGGTCGCCCCGCCGACTCCGTATCCCACACGTCAAGGTAGGCGCCCTTCCCCGTATAGGAAGGAACTTATAGCGTGTGGATATCTCTCCTGTAACCCATCGAATGTATGTGGGCCAATTCTTATCTCTGCAAACCATGAGTCTCTGCAAACCATGAGCGTGGTGCGCAGGGGTGTTGTCAGGCGTTATTCACCGGTGAATCGTTCTGTGCATGTCAAGACCGGGAAAGACCTATACCGGTTACCTTTAGGGTTTGCTCCTTCAACCCTATGGGCTGTGCCACGCCTCAATCAACCCTGCGGGCGCGTATGAATTTCTATGACCGTATATTTCGCATTTATCACGAAATATTTCGGTTCCACGTCACAAAAAGATTTTTTCGTCACAAACGTGACCTCCCTCCCGTGCGCCCCGTACACTCAAACCACGAGATCATGAGTCCCGGCGCTAAGCTCTGGCTAGCCGGGCGGCAACCCTCTCCCGTAGCGGGGTGCCCCAGATGATGATCTGGCCTCAACGTTACGAGGCAAGTACGGCGCGAACGCGCCACCTGCACGAAGGCCACCACCGAACGCAGAAGGCAAGAAGGAGGCGGCGCGCGGGGTGCAGGGTACAAACCCGATCGTCCCCGATCATTCGCGAAAGGAAAATCGATGGCTGAGCAGAAGAAGCGCATCGTAGTCAACGCATTCGAGATGACCTGCATCGGTCACCAGAGCTTCGACCTCTGGCGTCACCCGCGCTCCCGCGCAACCGAGTACAACACCATCAAGTACTGGACTGACCTGGCTAAGACCCTTGAGCGCGGCCTGTTCGACGCCGTGTTCATCGCTGACGTGGTCGGTATCTACGACGTGTACAAGAACTCTGCCGCTCCCGCCATCGAGGGTGCCGCTCAGGTTCCCGTGAATGACCCCGCAACCCAGATTTCCGCAATGGCTGCAGTGACCGAGCACCTCGGCTTCGGCGTGACCGCTGCCGCTACTTTCGAGCAGCCCTACACCCTGGCTCGCCGCTACGCCTCCCTCGACCACCTCACTGAGGGCCGCGTCGGCTTCAACGTGGTGACCTCCTACCTGCCCTCGGCTGCTGAGAACCAGGGCCTGCCCACCCAGATCCCGCACGACGAGCGCTACGATATCGCTGACGAGTTCCTGGACGTCTGCTACAAGCTGTGGGAAGGCTCCTGGGAAGACGGCGCAGTCGTCAAGGACCGCGAGCGCGGCATCTACGCTGACCCCTCCAAGGTTCACCCGATTGGTCACAAGGGCAAGTACTTCTCCGTGCCCGGCATCTCCCTGACCGAGCCGAGCCCGCAGCGCACCCCCGTGATTTTCCAGGCTGGCGCATCCAGCCGCGGCCAGAAGTTCTCCGGTAAGCACGCTGAGGCTGTGTTCATCAGCGCCCTGCGCCCCGACCTGACCCGCGTTGTGACCGACCGCATCCGTGCATCTGCCGAGGAGCAGGGCCGTAGCCGCGACGACGTCAAGATTCTCGCAATGCTCTCCGTCATCGTGGATGAGACCGAAGAGAAGGCAAAGGCAAAGTACGAGGAGTACAAGAAGTACATCAACCTCGAATCTGCACAGGCTATTATCGGCGGCTGGTCCGGCGTTGACCTGTCCCAGTTCGACGAGGACGAGGTCCTGAACTACGTGCAGACCGAGTCGATTCAGTCCTTCCTGACCCCCTTCACCCTGCAGGCGAAGGACAAGAAGTGGACCCGCAAGGCCATCGCTGAGCACACCACCATCGGTGGCATGGGCGAGGTCATCGTGGGTGACCCGGTTCAGGTTGCTGACGAGCTCGAGCGCTGGATTGACGAGGGTGGCCTGGACGGCATCAACCTCGCGTACCACGTCACCCCGGGTTCCTTCGAGGACTTCATCGAGTACGTTGTTCCCGAGCTGCAGAAGCGCGGCCGCTACCGCACCGAGTACGAAGGCAACACCCTGCGTGAGAACATCTTCGGTAAGGGCCACACCAAGGTTGCTGACTCCCACCCGGCTGCTAAGTACCGCGGCGCATACGTGGGCAAGCCTTCGGCTGCTGACACCCCGGCTCGCGCAATCGCTGAATAAGCGTTGCCGCTGAAGCGTAACCGTGTAGGTTCGCTCAAACTTAACGATTGAAAACAAGAACGCCCGTTCTGCTGGGGGATGTGTATCCCCGGCGGAGCGGGCGTTTCTTCGTGCAGTGCTTTTTGACGCGGGCTTTCTTGAAGCGGCGCGTTCTTTATACTGGGTGGCATGACTGAACTGAACCAGGTTGAACTTAACCACGATGACCGCTGCCCCTGCTCGAGCGGCGAGGTGTACGGTGCCTGCTGCGGCAGGTTCCTGGGCGAGTTTGCCGCCTCCGGTACGCTGACTGCTCCCGCGCCGGAACAGCTGATGCGCTCGCGTTTTACCGCGTTTGCGACCGGGGATGCGGCGTACCTGCTGGCGAGCTGGCATCCGAGTACTCGCCCGGCCGCCTTGGAGTTGGAGGATGATATCCGTTGGTATCGCCTGGATATTCTGGCTTCTTCGGGTGGTCCGTTTGATGCGTCCGGTACGGTGGAGTTCGTTGCGTATTACCGTTCGGTGCCGGGCGTTCCTGCGGAGGCGCGGGTGAAGGGCAGCATGCATGAGCTGTCGCGCTTTGAGAAGGTGGGCGGCGCCTGGTTCTATGTGGACGGTGACGTCCGCTAACTCCCCTTATACACATGCATAGTGCGGGCATAGAAGAAATGGCAGAATCATTCCGAAACCGGAACGATTCTGCCATTCTTTGTTGACGCCTCTCAATGGGGCAAACTATCGGGGCTAGCGGACTTAGCTAGTCCAGCCGTTAATGATGCCCATACCGAAGTAGATCACGAACACTGCGGAGACCAAGTACATCAGCCAGTGCACGTCCTTGCCGCGGCCCTGCACCAGACGAATAAAGGTGTAAGCCACGAAGCCGGCACCAATACCGTTCGCAATCGAGTACGACAGCGGCATGAAAATAATGGTCAAGAACGCCGGAATACCCAGACCCCAGTCGGTCCAGTCAATGTTCACAGCCTGGCGGATCATCAGGAAGCCGACCACGACCAGCGCCGGAGCAACCGCCTCGAAGGGAACGATAGTGACCAGCGGCGAGATGAAAATCGCCAGCAGGAACAGCACACCGGTCACAATGTTCGCAAAACCGGTGCGTGCACCCGCACCAATACCGGTAGCGGATTCCACGAAAATCTGGTTCGCCGAACCGGACGCGCCACCACCGACAACGGAACCGAAAGCGTCCACGAGCAGGACCTTGTCGATGTCCTCAACCTTGCCGTCCTTCATGGTGCCAGCCTCGGCGGCAAGGCCAACCGAAACGCCCATCGCGTCAAAGAACACGGACAGCAGAATGGTGAACACCAGCAGCGATGCGGCCAGCGGACCGATGTGGGTGAACGCGCCGAACAGGTCAGCGGAACCGATGAGGGAGAAGTTCGGGGTGGTGAACTTCATGTCCGCCAGGGAAGGCACGTTCAGGGACCAGCCGGTCGCCGCCTCCTTCACGGAACCGGAGGGGACAACCGCCTCCAGAATCAGGGACAGCGCGGTGGAGGCGAGCACGCCCCACAGGATCGCGCCCTTCACGTTACGGATGAACAGGGCGATGGTGAAGAACAGGCCGAAGAGGAAGACGAGGGTGGGCCAGCCGAGCAGGTGACCGCCCGCGCCGAGGCTCACCGGAACGGTGGTGCCGGCTGCGTCAGGCATGCGGCGGATAATGCCGGAGTCGACCAGACCGATAAAGGAAATGAAGAAGCCGATACCGACCACAATCGCGGTTTTGAGCGACTCGGGGACCGCCTCAAACACCGCGGTACGGAAGCCGGTGAGCACCAGAACGGTCATGATCAGACCGGCAAGAACGACCAGGCCCATGATGTCTGCCCAGGTCAGGTTCGGGGTGGTGGCAATGGTGGAGGCGAGCAGCGCGTTCACGCCCAGGCCAGCCGCCATGGCGAAGGGCTGCTTGGCGATAACACCCATGAGGATGGTCATCACGCCGGCAACCAGCGCGGTCACAGCCGCGACGGGTGCGATACCGAGGGTGCGTTCGGATGCGTCCTTGCCGAGGCCGATGACGAGAGGGTTCAGCACCACGATGTAGCTCATGGCGAAGAATGCGGCGAGGCCGCCGCGGAATTCTGCGGCGATGGAGGAGCCGCGTTCGGAAATCTTGAAGTAGCGGTCGAGTGCGCTGGTGGGCGCTTGCCGCCTTCTGGGGTTCAGACATGTGAGGATCCGTTGATGTTGTTCGGTGTGTACTGTTGCGCCGCCGGTTTCGCGGGTGAAGCTCGCGGGTAAATTTCACGGGCTAGGCTCGCGGGTAAATCCCGGGTTGGGCGCCACGATGGTTCAACCATTGTAGGCGCCGCCTCCTAGCTTGTGCCGTTGAAACGCGTTGTGTGCGGCGGTTCAGTCGGTGCTGTGGTGTTTCCCCGACCCCTGCACCCAGAATCGGTGGTTGGGGCAGAGGGGAAGAATAGCGCAGGGCGGGGTACCGGCAACCCGAAGGTGCCGATACCCCGCCCTGATGGCGCCCGCGCCTCCACATGTGGAGGGTGAGGCACCTGATGTATTTAGTGCATCCAGCCGGTAATCAGGCCGTTAGCGAAGAAGATGAGGAACACTGCGGAAACCACGTACATGAGCCAGTGAACTTCCTTGCCGCGACCCTGCACCAGGCGGATGAAGACGTAGGACAGGAAGCCTGCGCCGATACCGTCCGCGATGGAGTATGCCAGCGGCATGAAGATGATGGTCATGAACGCGGGGATACCCAGACCCCAGTCGTTCCAGTCGATGTTCACTGCCTGGCGAATCATCAGGAAGCCAACGAACACCATTGCGGGTGCAACAGCTTCGAAGGGCACAATGGTGACCAGCGGGGACAGGAAGATCGCGACGAGGAACAGTGCGCCGGTGACGACGTTCGCGAAGCCGGTGCGTGCGCCCGCGCCGATACCGGTTGCGGACTCCACGAAGATCTGGCTTGCGGAGGAGGAGGTGCCACCGCCGGCTACGGAGCCGAGGGCGTCCACGAGCAGGACCTTGTCGACGTTCTCGATCTGGCCGTCCTTGATGGTGCCTGCTTCGGTTGCGAGACCGACGGAGGTGCCCATTGCGTCGAAGAACGCGGAGATGAGGATGGTGAAGATCAGCAGAACAGCTGCCATGCCGCCGAGGGTGCCGAAGGCACCGAACAGGTCAGCGGAGCCGAACAGGGAGAAGTTGGGCAGCTTGCTGGTGTTGGAGTCCCAGACGGGGACGTTCAGGGACCAGCCGGTGGGGGATGCCTGCGAGCTGCCGGAGGGCACGACCTTCTCCAGGATGATGGAGAGGGCAGTGGAGGCGAGCACGCCGTAGAGGATTGCACCCTTCACGTTGCGGATGAACAGCGCAATGGTGAGGAACAGGCCGAAGAGGAAGACGAGGGTGGGCCAGCCGAGCAGGTGACCGCTGACACCGAAGGAGACGGGCACGGTGGTGCCTGCTGCGTCGGGCATGCGGCGGATGATACCTGCGTTGACGAGGCCGATGAAGGCAATGAAGAAGCCGATACCGACGACGATTGCGACCTTGAGCGATTCGGGGACCGCGTTGAACACTGCGGTGCGGAAGCCGGTCAGCACGAGGATGGTCATCAGCACACCAGCCCATACGACGAGGCCCATGATGGCGGGCCAAGTCAGTCCGGGGGTGGAGGCGATGGTGGTTGCCAGCAGTGCGTTCACGCCGAGGCCTGCCGCCATGGCGAAGGGCTGCTTGGCGACGACGCCCATGAGGATGGTCATGACGCCTGCGACCAGTGCGGTCATTGCTGCGACCTGCGGTACACCGAGGGCATTGCCGGATGCGTCCTTGCCGAGGCCGATGATGAGGGGGTTCAGCACGACGATGTAGCTCATCGCGAAGAAGGTGGCGAGGCCGCCGCGGAATTCGGCGGCGATGGTGGAGCCTCGCTCAGTGATTTTGAAGTAACGGTCCAGTGCGCCCTTGGCTTCTGCCTTGGGGGTCTGGGGAGCCGCGGTGTTCTCAGAAGACATTCGTGAAAATCCGTAGATACTCATAGTCGGGGCGTGACTCGGGGTTCCGAGCCCGCATAAAAAAGTGCCACTTCCCGGTGTGTTGGGGAGGTGACACTGTTGTACCGAAATATTCTACGGTTAAAGTTTCTCTAAGCGTTAATCCAGGAAATTCCCAGCTTTCGTTCAGGAACCCTGATAAGGCAGGGTAAAAATTCTTAAAATCCGCTGACTAGTAAAAAAATATATGTCATGAATCTAAATAATTCGAAAATCTATACCATTTAGGTTATGAAGGTGGTAGTCTTCTAGCACCAGGCCTGGGGCGGTGAAGTTTTATACCCGCCCGCTACAGACGGGGATTCAACGATGAAAAATGCTCTGAGAGTGTGCGCAGTATTGTGCACGGTTCTGACCTTTCTGCTGGGTAGCGCCCTCATCTCTGTCCTGGAGACGCAGGCTCCTCTGGGTACCAATGCACAGGTACAGCTTTCTCTGCGTTCTTCGCAGCAGTCTAAGTCTGAGCTGATTCAGAACTTTGATACCTTGGTGGATCGCTACGCTGCCGATGGTGCCCAGCTACTCAAGGTGGTCGCCGACCCCGAAGATTTCTGGCACGGAAAATCCATCTACGTTTTTGGGGCAAATTCACTGAGCTCTGACGGTGAAACTATCGATTGGTTCGACCCGGATAAGCACGGGAAAAATATCCATCACGAGCACTCGGGGATTCTTCGCTTGACGGCCAATACGCGCTAGCGGGTAGCCAAGAATTTGTGCGTGCTTTTGAAAACCTTGCCCGTGAACAAGGTATGGATGTGAAAGTTACCTCCGTTAACCCGGTGCGTGTTGTCTACGGGGCTGTTACTTCTTCGGGCTCTCTGACGAGCCTTATCTGCCTGGCTGTGCTCTTCTGTACCGCAATCATGGGGTGGTTGTCGGTCCGTTCGCGAACTCAGAATATTCTGCTTCTGAACGGATACTCCCCGCAGCGCCTGCAGCTAAGGGATGCACAAGATCTCCTGCTCCTGGCGCTACCTCCTGCAGCGGTAACAGCATTGTGCATGGGATGCGTAGAGGGGTTCGTGTACGGCGTGGCGCATCTTCCTCAACTGTTGGGGGTTACAGCGCTGATTTTTGCCGTGTTTACCGTTCTCATGCTGGTTGCTCTACTGCTGATCAACCTCATGACTTGGCCGAGTATTACTGCTGTGGGACGTAGGGAACCGGCGTATCGACGTTTTACAGTTCCGAGTGCAATCGCTAAGTATGCTGTGGTGGTTTTAGTGGCGTGCACTATTCCGGGTCTGGTCTCAAGCGCTCAAGTGAGTTTGGGTAGGAGCGATTCGGCGGCCAGCTGGTCTCTTCTTTCTGACCAGTACACCTTACGGGTGAACGTGCCTGAAGCGACGATTCGGGATGAACAAGCGCTCGCCTCCTACGACCAGGCCACAGTGCGTGCTTTAGGTTCTCTTGAATCACGGAACGGTGTCCTCCTGTCCTATGCGTTGGAAAACGTTAAGGGTTTGGAGGGTAGCGGATACGATGGCGCCCTTATGGTGAACCGCGCCTATGTGGACCTTCTTCAGCAACGTCTTGGCTTGTCGTTCAAGAATGTTGAGGATAGCAGCTTCCCTGGATCTCAGTCTTTGCGTGCAGAGTATTCTTTCCACCAGAAGGACCGGGAGGATCGCGGATTTACTCTGCTCACTGTGGAGGATAAAACCAACTCGTCGGGGGTAAAGGTGCCTGCTTTAAGCTCTCAGGATTCACGGCTTCTGAACTATAAAAAGCCTGTTCTTGTGGTAACCGAATCGGCGACTCAGAATCTACAACCTTCCTTTATTTCTGCGGCCTTGACTACCGGTAACATCATGGTCTCTCAGCCTGCGTCTGTACGGGCTGCCTACAACGCTGAGGAAATTGGGCAGACCCTACTTTCTGTGGACCGCGCGGGAGAAGAACACCTTTACATCGCGCAGCTGGAACGTAATCAGTATGTTGCATATCTTGTGGGCCTAGCAATTCTCTGTGCGGCACTCGTTATTGGTACAGCAATTAATACGTACATTACCCTTGCGGCTCGTGCTCGTAATGATTTTGTTTTACGTACTGCTGGTCTGCCTCTTAGAACAATTTTTAGTGGGTACCTTCTGAAAGAAACCTGCATTGTGTGCCTTTGCTCTGCTGCGGCGTTGGTACTTCTTCTGGTGCAGGGAGCAGAGTACGCTTTTTCAGCGTTGGCGGCACCGCTGTTGTACGGCACTATTCTGGCAATGGTGCTGAGACTGAGTTTTAGCCGTATCTTCACCGCGACGGTTCACCGTCGTCACGTATAGGAGTGAATGATGAGGAATACTGTTTATCCCTCTGGCAATGTGGAACACCCTGAGGTAACTATCGCCTCCCGCAACATTGTGGTGTATGCGCAGAGGCAGCCCATTCTCCAGAGTCCCCACTTTGAGGCATATGCGGGGGAAGTGACTGGCATTGTAGTCCGAGCGGATGCGGTAAAACGACGCTTTTGAATGTGTTGGGTCTGCTGATACCGCCTCATGAGGGTGAGGTGGTTATCGGGGGTCGCCATATGGAGCGCGCTCGTGAGAAGGAGCGTCTTGCGTTCTGGGCTGATGAAGCTTCCTTCGTTTTTCAGGATTACGGAATTATTGAGGAATGGAGCGTTATCGAGAATATTCTGCTTGATCGTAGGACCTTTGGTCGTGCTCGAATTACGGATGAGAGCCGCGAGCTTCTGAGCATCATTGGTCTTGAAGGGAAGGAGCGTACTTCGGCTGCCCTGCTGAGTGGTGGTGAGAAGCAGAGAGTGGGCATTGCTCGGGCAATCCACAAGGGTGTGCGCTACATTTTTGCGGATGAGCCGACGGCAAGTCTCGATGCTGAGAACCGGGCATTGGTTATTGAGCTTTTGAGCTCTGCTGCTCGGCGTGGAGCCACAGTTATCGTGGCGACTCATGACGCGGATATGATGGCCGCCTGCGATAGGCTATGCCGTCTTGAAAGCCCTACCAGAATTCCTGATTTGGGATTGGCGGATGTAAACGTAAATTCTCATCGGAAGGAGAATGAATCATGACGACCAGGAGCCCTCTAGCTCGTGATGAGTATGATCGTGTGCCGGAAAATTCAGGAGGCGACACCCCTCGAAAAAACGGATTGCGGCATCTGCCGCGAAAAGTGGTGGGCGTTCTAGTATCTTGCGTGGTGTTTGTTGGCGCTCTTCTGGGTCTGTACTGGGGCGGAGCTTTTGAGCCATGGCTGAATGAGTATTCGACCACTACACCAGCTTGTGCAACAGCTTCTTCACCGGAGGATGTGCAGCAAGCTCTTGCGCGGACTGAAGAGCTTAATGCTATTCGTTCGGCTGCGAAGAATGTTGAGTTCTCCCAGACTCTTCTGTGTGATGGGCAGAAGGCTGTTTTGACGATTACGTACACTGACCGGTCGGATTTTAAACGGTTGGACGATGCGGTGATTTCGGCACATTTGGGTGCTGCTGCTGAGATTAAGCTCAAGAGGTAGGTGTGTAAAGAACGGTTGTTTATCGCCCCTGCGCGAACAACGATAGTTTGTTAGGTTAGTGGACCCTAAGTCTCTGCTATATTCGAGGTGAAACAATGCGTCGCCGGATGCAGGGTTCCGTGTGGTGAGCCTTTTTCGGCACCGATAAGAAGGAGTCCACCGTGACTGAAACCCCGCAGGAAAACACCGCCATTCCCACCGAAAACTACCCCGCCGCAGAATCCCTGCCGGTACGCCAGCGCGCCATCGTAGCAACCGACCGCCCCGCCCGATACATCAAGCAGCTCGGCTCACACATGGGCCGCAAGCTCGGCACTGTAGAATTGCCCGACGGTCTGCGCCTGACCTTCAACCGTGACGGTATTTTCCGCGGCTACGGTGACCTGCGCGAAACTGAAGGGGCCCTCGTCATGGAGGTGCGTGCCGAAAGCGACGAGCAGGCAGCCAGCGTGGCGGATGTGCTGGACCGCCACCTGGTCCGCTTCGGTGAGCGCGACGAACTGGTCGTAACCTTTGAGGCGGTGCCCGCCTCCTAGCCCCCGCCTCCTAGCATGCGCAGCCCGGTGCGGGTCGTACGTTCAGGCCTTATATACGTAGCCCCCGGTGCAGTGAGTTTTTCTCGCCGTGCCGGGGGCTTTTAGCTTGCGGTTGAGGTACCCAAGATCCACGCGGATGCGTGTTCTACACCCTGCCCCGCTCTCCTGCACCTCGGAGGGCGGGGCAGGTTTTATGCCCACTGCGTGCGGAGGCTCCCGGGGCTGGATGCACCACCCCGCCCGAATTAGGTAACCCCAGCCGGAGTCAGGTAACCCCGCCCGGATTACCGCCCGGATTAGGTGACAGAAAATTGTCCTATTTAGTGGGCGAAGACATATAAGCCCCCGAACACCCGTCAATCCCCGGTAAAATAGGCAGGAAGTGAACACTAAGCTCACCGCCTGTTCGCGCCGCACCGGGCGCCGGACGGTGAACTTCGAAAGGAAGATTTTCGTGTCTGAAGCAGCACGCCCCCTGCGCGTCGCCGTTATTGGTGCAGGTCCCGCCGGTATTTACACTGCCGACATCCTCACCAAGTCTGAAGAGGTCCGCACCGGCGCCGTCGAGGTCGCCATCGACATCTTCGACCGCTACCCCGCCCCCTTCGGCCTGATCCGCTACGGTGTGGCACCGGATCACCCCCGCATCAAGGGCATTATTACCGCACTGCACAAGGTCCTGGACCGCGGCGACATCCGTTTCTTCGGCAACGTCGAATACGGCAAGGACCTGACCCTCGCCGACCTGCGCGAGCACTACGACGCCATCATCTTCGCAACTGGCGCGATTTTTGATGCACCCCTGAACATTAAGGGCATCGACCTGGACGGCTCCTACGGCGCAGCAGACTTCGTCTCCTGGTACGACGGCCACCCCGACTACCCCCGCACCTGGCCGCTCGAAGCTGAGCAGGTTGCAGTGCTCGGTAACGGCAACGTCGCCCTGGACGTCTCCCGCATCCTCTCCAAGCACGCTGACGACCTGCTCGTCACCGAAATCCCCGACAACGTCTACCAGGGCCTGAAGGCTTCCCCCGTGACCGACGTGCACGTCTTCGGTCGCCGCGGCCCCGCACAGATGAAGTTCACCCCGCTCGAGCTGCGCGAACTCGCACACTCCCGCGACGTGGACATCGTCCTGTACGAAGAGGACTTCCAGTTCGACGAGGCTTCCGAAGAAGCAATGGAGAAGAACGCCCAGACCAAGGTCATGATGAAGACCCTGCGCGGCTGGCTGGAAGACCAGAAGAACAACGAGCAGACCGCATCCCGCCGCCTGCACCTGCACTTCCTGCAGTCCCCGCACGAGATCCTCGGCGAAGACGGCAAGGTCGTGGGCCTGCGCATGGAGCGCAACAAGCTTGACGGCAACGGCGGCATCATCGGCACCGGCGAGTACGTGGACTACCCCGTACAGGCTGTCTACCGTGCAATCGGTTACTTCGGTTCCGAACTGCCTGAAATCGGTTACGACGACAAGCGCGGCGTCATCACCAACGTTGAGGGTCGCGTCGTGGACGAGAACGGCGAGGTCGTTCCCGGCCTGTACGCATCCGGTTGGATCAAGCGCGGCCCCGTCGGCCTGATCGGCTCCACCAAGTCTGACGCACTCGAGACCATCACCCACCTGCTCGAGGACCGCGAGAACCTCTACACCGCACCCGAGCCGGACGCAGAGGCATTCAGCGCCTACCTGGACTCCAAGGGCATCAAGTACACCACCTGGGAAGGCTGGCACCGCCTGGACGACCATGAGAAGGCACTGGGCGCAGCATCCAAGGATGCAGCCGGTGAGCCTCGCGCCCGCGTGAAGGTTGTGGACCGCGACGAGATGATCAACATCTCCCGCGGCGAGTAATCCTTACGTGTAGTACGTAGAGCATAGAAATCGACCCCGTACCGTTAGCCGGTGCGGGGTCGATTTTTGTCTATATAAGGAAGCGGGGGAGGGGAGCGTCGGGGGGCACGCTCGAGGGTCAAGCTCGAGAAGCGCTCGCCCGAAAAGAGCGGCCGAAAAGAGCGGCCGAAAAGAGCGGCCGAAAAGAGCGGTTAAAGAAACCCACCCCGCACCATGAGGTTATGCGGGGTGGGTTGGGTAGGTGCCGAAGACACTCGAGGACATACCCTCCGGCTACCCGGACGCGCAGCGAGCCCATGCAGTGACTCTACGTGCGGCGCATCCCTTAACGGGGTCTAGAAAGCTAAAGAAACACCAAGATTAGCTCTCTAAACAAGCGCATAGCCGTACGGTGTGTAGACTATGCACACTTTTTGAGGACGTCTTCAATGCCCAAAATGGCCTTGAGTACGGTTTCAGTTTCAGTACCCAGCTTCTTGCGGGCTTCACCAGAAATGACGGCCTTCACGATGTTCTTGAAGGTCTTCCACTGCTTGAAGGCGTTAACGAGTGCCTTAATAAGCTTGTAAATGGCGATGCCCAGCTGAATGACAAACTTTGCAATACTGACAACGCAGGCAATAACACCAACGGGGGAGAGCGCTGCGTGGGCGCGTCCATCAGACTTGCGGACAGCGGCCTTCGCGCTTGCAATCTGACGGCCTGCGTCAGTGCCCTGGACGGTGGTCAGGTTGCCCAGTGCGCTCTCAATGCCGCTATTAACGCGGTTGGAGGATCCAGGCTTCGCATACTTCAAGCGGGCAGGTACCTGCTCGAGGCGGCGCAGAATCAGCTTGAGCTGCTGGTCGGCAGTCATTGCCTTCTGCGGGTGTGCCATCTGCTGTGCCTGCGCCGCGGGTGCAGCTGCACAGCCGAGAGCGATGGTTGCGGTGCCTACGCCGAGTGCACGGAATGCCGTGCGACGGTTCATCGTTGCGGACACTGGATCCTCCTTCGGATCTCTATGCGGTTTATCGGTGCCGTAATGTGCGGTGACTTTACGTCTGGGGCTCCGGAAGTGGCCCCGTGCTGCAAGGTCCGGAAGTGACCTCACGCCCTCTATAGTACGGTGCTCAAAGAGGGGGCTTCAAGCCAATTCAGGGGGTATTTTCAGCGGGCTTTCATCTCTCCTTGTCAATCGCTAGAGGTTTATCAAATCTTTATATTTCTGTGTTGTCATAATTCTGTATTTACTTGCATAAAGTGAAAAATACGTATCTGACAAGCCGTTTTATTGTATTCCCCGGAGTGAATATTTTCATTTTGGTGCATCTTGACGGGTAGTTGCTTTGCACGGCACGTTTTTTTGGGCTCCCCCTGGGGGGGGGTGAAGCTGGGCTGTGTCTGCTGGGTGGTGCTAGATGGGCGGGGCAGTGCTTGCTGGATGGTGCTTGCTTGTGCACCTTATATAGGCGCTGTAGAAATTACTGAAAATTTTTGGAGATATTTTGCGCGCGTTTAGGCTGCCGTGAGGTGAGTGAGAGGGGGTGGCGGATTTTCGGAACTCTGGTGGAGTGCCGTTCAAAGGTCTTCGACTCTCTTCGGAGCATCTCCGGAATAAAATTTTGGAAGATTCTGAAGAAAATCTGCAGAAATCAGAGTGGAAAATAGGGCTTCCTCGAAGCCTCTGTGGGCGCCCAAAAGCCGCGAAACCCCTCCAAAAGCCCCTGATATAGGGTGTTGTGAAGAAATTTTAAAATTTTTTGAAGTTTTTCTGAATCCTCATTGACAAGCTTAAACGTATATGTGCCAGGCTATAAACGGTCGAAAATGGGGGTCAAAATCGGGCAAAATCGAACAAAACGGTTTGCGCGCCTCCGCAAACCTGACATAGACTAGTGGAGGTTCGAACGACGGGATGAAGAAAACTGAACCTGTTCGATCGACTAGGCCCCCATCGTCTAGCGGCCTAGGACGCCGCCCTTTCACGGCGGTAGCACGGGTTCAAATCCCGTTGGGGGTACTTGCAAATCTCACGATTTGCAAAGCCAAGTTTGATGATATAGAATTTATTTCTGTTGATTCCAACAAGGCCCCGTAGCGCAGTTGGTTAGCGCGCCGCCCTGTCACGGCGGAGGTCGCGGGTTCAAGTCCCGTCGGGGTCGCTCTGGCCGCGTAAGTTCAGATGATTATTCATCCGAAGACGCGGTCATTGCGTATCTAAAAGTAAATACGCAAGGCTCTGTAGCTCAGTTGGTAGAGCGTACGACTGAAAATCGTAAGGTCACCGGATCGACGCCGGTCGGAGCCACGAAATCCGCCTCCAGGCTTCTACAGTGGGGCGGGTTTTGTTTTTAAAAAACTTTAGGGCTGCAGGTACTGCAACCCGCCGAAAAGGCGGTATCTTAGGAATAAAACCCCGAGGTGCCGCCTTTTTGTATGTAGAAACAACTTTGTATGCAGAAACAACGCCACGCTCACTCTAGAAAGCATCCCGTACCCATGACCGCTCAGAATCCCAGCGCACAGCCTCCCAACGCACAGCCTCCACAGAGCTCACCTCAGATTCTGAGCTCACCCCAAATTCCCTGGGCAAAAATGTTGCTGTCAGCGCTCAGGCGGGCGGAATCCGCTTCGAGAACATTACCAAGAGCTACCCGAGCCGAACCGGTGAACCCACCACGGTGTTGCAGAACCTGAACCTGCACATTCCCGCCGGTCAGATTACCGTGTTTGTCGGCCCCTCCGGATGCGGTAAAACCACTAGTCTGCGCATGATTAATCGCATGGTGGAGCCCAATAGTGGCACCATCACCATTGACGGCGTGAACGTGCACGAGAAGAACCCCTACGAGCTGCGCCGTGGCATTGGCTACGTGATGCAGCAGGGCGGTCTCATGCCGCACCGCACCGTCGCGCAGAATATTGCCACCGTGCCGCGCCTGCTCGGTGCCTCCCGCAAGCAGGCGCAGGCGCGCGCCCTCGAACTGCTCGAAGTGGTCGGTCTGGATTCTTCGTATGCGAAGCGCTACCCCTCCCAGCTTTCGGGCGGTCAGGTGCAGCGCGTTGGTGTGGCGCGTGCTCTCGCCGCCGATGCGCCCGTCCTGCTGATGGACGAGCCGTTCTCCGCGGTGGACCCGGTGGTGCGTACCGACCTGCAGAAAGAGCTGCTGCGCCTGCAGGGTCGACTCGCCAAGACGATCGTGTTCGTCACTCACGACATTGATGAGGCGCTTCTGCTCGGCGATACAATCGCCGTCTTCGCGGAGGGTGGTCGCCTCGCGCAGTTCGGCACTCCCGAAGAGATTCTTTACAGCCCCGCCGATGATTTTGTGCGCTCCTTCGTGAGCCGTTCTGTTGCCGGTCTGCTGGATGAGCAGACGGTGCGCCAGGCGCGCGTACGCCGACTTGCCGCCTCCCAAAGAAGCACAGAATAGCAAGGCAGAAGGCGAGAAAAGCGAATGAGCCTTCCAGAAAATATTGTGCTCGCGGCGCCACCGCACGCCGCGCTACCTCTCACCACTCAGCCCCTCGCTGCAAGCGAGATGCACTGGGAATGGGTCGCCACCAATAGCCAGCGCATCCTCGAACTGACCCTCAGCCACCTCTACCAGGGCGTTGTGCCCGTCGCGATTGGTACCCTCGTCGCGCTGCCGGTCGCCTACTACGCGAGCCGTCGCCGTGACCGCAGTTCCGAACGCCGCATTGGTGCGCGAACCCTCATGCACCTCTCCTCGCTGCTGTACACTATCCCCCTCGATCGCACTGTTCGTGCTGATGCCGCTCATTCTGGGAACCTCCATTATTTCCCCGCTGAACGTGCTCGTCGCCCTGAGCATCTACTCCTTCTCGCTCATGGTGCGCTCCGGTGTGGACGCCTTCGACTCCGTACCCGATAGCGTGCACGAATCTGCCCGCGCCCTCGGATACACGCCCCGACAAGCGCTGATGGAGCTCTACCTGCCCCTCGCTACGCCCGTCATTATGGCGGGAATCCGCGTGGCAACCGTGGCAAATATTGCGATGGTATCTGTGGGTGCCCTCATTGGTGTGCCCTCGCTCGGTACGCTCTTCACCGATGGACTCGCGCGCAATATCCCCTCGGAGATCCTGGCGGGCGTGATTCTTAGCCTGCTACTGGCGCTGGTCCTCGACCTGCTCCTTATCCTTCTGACCAGGGCACTTACGCCCTGGCGGGCGGCCACGACTGCGAACCGCCGTACCCCGGAAAGGAGGGCGTAACCCGTGAACGTCATAGAACGAACCTTCGCCTACCTCATGGACGGCGCCAACTGGCAGGGAAGCGGCGGAATCCTCGTGCGCCTGCTCGAACACCTGAGCGTCACCGCCCTCGCCACCGCCTGCGCGGCACTCATCGTCGTGCCCCTGGGCCTCTGGGCTGGACACCACCGACCCTCTGATCGCGCTAACCGCCGCCGCAGCAACCTGCTCATGAGCGCCGTTGCCGCCACCCGAGCGCTACCCGCGCTTGGTCTGCTGACCATCCTGGCGCTCTGGCTGGGCGTCTCAACCCTGCCCGCCCTCATCGTGCTCATTATTATTGCGGCGGCACCCCTGCTCGCCGGAGTTCTTGAAGGCCTCGCCGCCGTGCCGGAAGACCTCGTGGACGCAGCCCGCGCCCAAGGCCTGACCGAATGGCAGATCCTGACCCGCCTCGAAATCCCGCTCGCCGCCAACATGATGCTCGGCGGGCTCCGCGCCGCACTCGTGCAGGTCATCGCAACCGCGACCATCGTCGCCTATCTGAGCGGCGGAACCCTCGGCAGGTACCTCTTCGACGGGCTCGCCGTGCGCGACTACCCGCGCATGCTCGTCGCAACCCTGCTCGTGGCGCTTCTCTCCTTCGCCGTGGATGCGCTCATGGGCCTCGTGCAGCGCGCGCTCACTCCCGCGGGGCTCACCATCAACCGGAAGAATGCATGAACCCGATGAATCAGATGCCTCAAACCTTCACGCGCCGTGCTGTATCTCGCCGCACCGCCCTAACCGCCGCCGGAGCGCTCGGTATGGCGGGCATTCTCAGCGCCTGCGGGCTCAGTGGCGACAAAGTCTTCAGCGGCGAACACGAAGGAATCATCGTCGGCTCAGCGGCCTTCGCCGAATCCCAAATCCTCGCCGAAATCTACGCCGGAGCCCTCGCCCGGGCGGGATTCAACGCCCGCACCCAGCTGAGCATCGGCGCCCGCGAGGCCTACCTGGGAGCACTCGCCTCCGGTGCGGTGGACGTTATCCCGGACTACTCCGGCAACCTGCTGCTCTACCTGGACCCGAAGGCTACAGCTAGTACTGCGCAGGAGATTCTGCAGGCGCTACCCGCCGCCCTCGGCACCCTCACCACGGGTGGCTCCGGGGCTGAAATTCGCGCCCTCAACGCCTCCGAGGCGGAGGATAAAGACTCCCTGGTCGTTACCGCGCAGACCGCCCAGAAGTACGGTCTGCGAAGCCTTGAAGACCTCGCCTCCCGCTGTGTGAATCTGAAGCTCGGCGCCGCCCCGGAGTTTGCCGAGCGCGCCTATGGCATCCCGGGTCTGAAAGAGAAGTACGGATGCGTCCCCGCCGAGTTTGTGCCCCTCTCGGACGGTGGTGGCGCGCTGACCGTCAAAGCCCTGCTGGATGACACCGTGCAGGTGGTTGACCTCTACTCGACCACCCCTGCGATTGAGCAGAATCAGCTGGTGGTTCTGGAGGATCCGAAGAATATGATTCTGGCTCAGCAGGTGCTGCCCATTATCAATACGTCGCGAGTTCCCGACTCTGCGGCGGAGGTTCTGAACCGTGTCTCGGCGAAGCTGACTACCGCCGATTTACGTACTTTGAATGACCGTGTTTCGGGTACTTCTAAGCAGGAGCCCGCGCAGGCGGCGGCTGCCTGGTTGAACGAGCGCGGCTTCTAAGACTCTGCCTAATATTCCGTATAAATTCCTCTACAGGAATGGTTATAAACAAAACCGACCTGGGAATATTCTAGAAATAGAATATTTCCAGGTCGGTTTATATCACCCCGCCCCACCCATCAGGAGAGAGGCGTACAGTAGCTTTTAGCCCTCAATCAGCAGCGCCAAAGCCTCGTAGGGGTGCAGGCTCAGCGTCACCGTTTCAGCAGAATCCGTCGCGGCAGAATCGACCGCAATGGAATCCACGGCAGAATTCTTGTAATTACACACCAGTACGCGACCGGAACGAACGAACTCAGCCGGAACCTCAACCTCGGTCGGCTCACCGTAGAAGTTCGTCAGCACCAGCAGACGCTGCGCCGGGCTACTGTTCTCAGAGCCAGCCTCAGCGGGCAGCTCACGCAGGTACGCAAATACCCGCTCGTGATCCAACGCGTAGGGCGCGTACGAACCGGCAGAGATGACCGGGTACTGCTTACGCAGGGCAATCAGGGTGCGGTAGTAGGGCAGAATCACGCCGTCGCGCTCTTCATCCTCCACCGAAATACCGGCGCCGGTTGCCGCATCACGCACCGGGGCGGGAGCCAACCACGGTGACTTAGAACCGAACCCTGCGGTCGCCGGATCTGCGGTCCACTGCATCGGTACACGCGAACTATCGCGGGCCTTCGACGCCACAATCTCCAGAGCCTGCTGCTCGCTCAGACCGCGCTCACGCAGCATCGCGTAGGCGTTGTGCGCCTCCACATCCACGTACTGCTCAATCGAGGAGTAGACCGGGTCAATCATGCCGATTTCCTCGCCCTGGTACACGTACGGGGTGCCGCGCAGCAGGTGAATTACAGTCGCCAGCATGGTCGCCGACTCGGCACGGTAACGCTCAACGTCACCAAAACGGTTCAGCGCGCGTGGCTGATCGTGGTTATTCCAGAACAGCGCATTCCAGCCGCCGCCGGCCTGCATGCCCAGCGCCCAATCGTTCATAATCTGCTTCAGCTCGGCAAAACGGAACGGCACCTTTGACCACTTCTCGCCGTTCTCGTAATCCACCTTCAGGTGGTGGAAGCTGAACACCATATCCAGCTCGTGGTTTGCCGGGTTGGAGTAGCCCACGCAGTTTTCGATGCTGGTCGAAGACATTTCGCCCACGGTCACGGTGTCATCATACTGACCGAAGGAGGCGCGGTTCAGTTGCTGAATGCGGGTGTGCACAATCGGGGTGTCGGTGTATTGTGCCTTGTCCACGGTGCCTTCGGGGGCGTCGAGGAGCTCTTCACCCTTACCGATGACGTTAATAACGTCGAAACGGAAACCGCGCACGCCCTTCTCGTACCAGAAGTTCACCACCTTAAACAGTTCGTCGCGCACAGTCGGGTTGTACCAGTTCACGTCCGCCTGGGTGCGGTCGTACAGGTGCATATAGAACAGGGGAGTGCCGTGCTCATCCGTGTACTCGCCAAAGCGGGACCAGCAGGGGCCGCCGAACTTCGATTCCCAGTTGGTCGGTTCGCGCAGCTGACCGTCCTCGGTGTACCTACCGGGGCGAATGTAGAAGTAATCCCAGTACTCGCGCTCACCGGCGAGTGCACGCTGGAACCACTCGTGCTCGGTCGAAATATGGTTGAGGACCATGTCGAACATGACGCCCACACCGTGCTCGGCGAGGGCGGCAATCATCTCTTCGACGTCCTTCATGGTGCCCAGGTCGGGGTTGATGGCGTAGTAGTCGGAAATGTCGTAGCCGTTGTCGTTCTGCGGGGAGGCGAAGAACGGGTTGAACCACACCATGTCTACGCCCAGGGAGGCAATGTAGGGCACCTTCTCGATGATGCCGCGCAAATCGCCGTAGGCGCCGCCAGCGGAGGAGTAGAAGGACTTGGGGTACACCTGGTAGATGACGGAGGACGCGAAGTCCTTGCCGCCTGCCGGGGTGGTTGCCGGTGTGGTTACCGGTGTGAGGGTGAGCGATGCGGTGGGTGCCTGTGTCATGGAAACCTTCTGAATCGTATGCAGGGTTCAGTGCGTATAAATCTGCGTATAAATCAGTGTGTTGGAAACGAACCGCGCTGGTGCTATGTATGGCGCTACGTGTGCTGCTACGTGTGCTACTACGTGTGCACAGCGAGGCTCGTACGTGGCGGACACAGCAGCCCGCCGCCTCCCGGTGCGTTCGCCGATTGAATATCGTCGCCCGCAACCTGGGCTCATTCCAGATTAGGGGGCATAATGGGGTGATGTCCCCATCTACCCCAAAGGGGGCAATTCTGCCGCAGATCCGGCACAACCCCCGTGGCCTCAACCCTCCCACCGATAGGCGGTTGCAGGCTCGTGCGCGTTTCGATGCATGAAACCAAAGTGACCCTGAGCTGAAGAGCGTTGGACGCCGCGCGTACAATCAGTACTTGCATCACTACGGAAGGTAAAACAATGCCAGAACTGCGTTCACGTACTTCAACTCACGGCCGTAACATGGCTGGTGCCCGCGCCCTGTGGCGTGCCACCGGCATGGGCGATGACGACTTCGGCAAGCCCATTATTGCTATCGCGAACTCCTTCACCCAGTTCGTGCCCGGCCACGTGCACCTGAAGAACATGGGTGAGCTGGTCGCCGGCGCGATTCGTGAGGCTGGCGGTGTGGCTAAGGAATTTAACACCATCGCCGTTGATGACGGTATCGCGATGGGCCACGACGGTATGCTCTACTCGCTGCCTTCCCGCGATCTGATTGCTGACTCGGTTGAGTATATGGTTAACGCGCACCGTGCTGACGCGCTGGTCTGTATTTCTAACTGTGACAAGATCACCCCGGGTATGCTTCTGGCGGCTATGCGCCTGAACATCCCCACTATCTTTGTCTCCGGCGGCCCCATGGAGTCCGGTGAGGGTATTGAGGGTATTGTTGAGCACCGCCTCGACCTGATTGACGCCATGGTGATGGCTGTTGATGATAACGTCAGCGACGCTGAGCTTGCTCAGGTTGAGAAGAATGCGTGCCCGACCTGCGGTTCGTGCGCGGGTATGTTCACCGCGAACTCCATGAACTGCCTGAATGAGGCGATTGGTCTGGCGCTGCCGGGTAACGGCACCACCCTGGCTACTCAGGTTGCTCGTAAGGAGCTGTTCCTGGATGCTGGCCGCCGCATCGTTGAGCTGGCTAAGCGCTACTACGAGCAGGATGACGAGTCGGTTCTGCCCCGCTCCATTGCGACCAAGGAGGCGTTTGAGAACGCTATGGCGCTGGATGTGGCGATGGGCGGTTCGACCAATACCGTGCTGCACACCCTGGCGATTGCTCATGAGGCGGGCGCTGACTTCACTCTGAAGGATATTGACCGCATTTCGCGTCAGGTTCCCTGCCTGGCGAAGGTTGCCCCGAACTCCACCAAGTACCACATTGAGCACGTGCACCGTGCCGGTGGTATCCCCCGCCCTGCTGGGTGAGCTGAACCGTGCCGGCCTGCTGCACAAGAACGTTCATTCTGTTCACGCTGATTCGCTGGACGAGTGGCTGGACGAGTGGGATATCCGCGGCGGCAAGGCGAGCGAGAAGGCGAAGGAACTGTTCCTCGCGGCTCCTGGCGGCGTGCGCACCACTCAGGCGTTCTCTACGGCGAATAAGTACGAGTCCCACGAGACTGACGCTGAGAACGGCTGCATCCGCTCCGTGGAGCACGCGTACACCAAGGACGGCGGTCTGGCGGTCCTGTACGGCAACATCGCCCAGAACGGTGCGATCATCAAGTCCGCTGGTATTGATGAGGAGCTGTTCCACTTCAAGGGTCGCGCGTTCGTGGTTGAGTCGCAGGACGAGGCTGTGTACGAGATCCTGTCGAAGAACGTGAAGGAAGGCGACGTTGTCGTCATCCAGTACGAGGGCCCGAAGGGCGGCCCGGGTATGCAGGAGATGCTGTACCCGACCTCCTACCTGAAGGGTCTGGGCCTGGGTAAGAAGTGTGCACTGATTACTGACGGTCGTTTCTCCGGCGGTACTTCGGGTATTTCGATTGGTCACGTCTCCCCGGAGGCTGCCGCTGGCGGCGCGATTGGTCTGGTGCAGACCGGTGACGAGATTGAGATTGACGTGAACAACCGCATCCTGCGTGTGAACGTTTCGGATGAGGAGCTTGCTGCTCGCCGCGAGGCGAAGGGCGCTGTACCGTGGCGTCCGACGAAGCCGCGTGAGCGTCAGGTGTCGAACGCCCTGAAGGTGTACGGCATGCTGGCTGCTTCGGCTGATAAGGGCGGCGTGCGCATCCTGCCCGAGGACGCATAAGCCCCTCACGTATCGTGTGAGAATTTAATATTTGCCCTGATGGGCTGGCGCCCCGTTCCGCAGTTTCTGCGGGCGGGGCGCTGTTCTTTGCCCGCTTCTTTGTCTGCCGTCGTGGGATACCCGGTGCGGCGTATTGCCTTGTCAGTTGCGGTGCAGTAGGGTGTAAGGAGGTATTTTTATACTTATTCACCGACTCAGCACAACCACTCAAACACAACGTAATTCGCAACCCTCACGAGGACGCACTCATGATTACCCTGCCCGCACGCGCACAGCGTGCCTTTACTCGTCGTGCCCTGACGGCTCTTGCCTGCATTGGCGCGCTCGCTTTGAGTTCTTGCTCTGCTCAGCCGCAGGCTGATGATTCTGAAACCACTCCGATGAAGGTCGCGACTTCCTCGGCATCCGTTGATGCGAAGGCGCTGTTTACGGCGGCGGACGGCTCCTGGAAGCCGAATACTGTGCAGATTTCTGCTGGTCTGGATGCGCCGGCAACTTTTGATGCTGTAGCAACCCCGACCGATACGCCGAGCACGGACGCCGAGTACGCGGCGGCATACGCTTCCGCGAGCGGCTCCGCGAACATTATTGATGCGGGTACCCGCTGCGGTGTGACGAGTCTGCTGGGTGGTTCTGCCGGTATTTACGTGTATGACGGTTCGGATTGTGCGAAGGCTCAGGAGGCGGTGCGTCTCTTCAACAGCCGCAAGAACCAGGACGGTTCGGCGAGTGTTGAGTGGTATCAGTGCGCCACGAAGGTGCAGGGCCGCGACTACATTACGGGTGCCTGCTTCACGCAGGGCGGTAGCGCTGAGAAGCCTCGCCTGGCGTTGATTCCGGCGCAGACCCGCATGCTGTCGGGTACGCTGACTTTCGCTGAAGCGTACGGCGGCGGCACTTTCGGTCAGGGCGATTCGGCGAAGACTGTTGAGGCGCTGCGTTTCACCAGCCCGGACTCTAAGGTCGCGTGCTCGGTGACCCCGTCGGGCGTGGATTGCCAGGCTTTGGTGGGCGTGACCCTGGAGGGTTGGGATGCCGCCTCCGGTAAGGCGCAGCAGCGCGTGCACATGGTGCAGGACCAGGCTCCTGCGGTGAGCCTGGTCGGTCAGACCGCCACTCCGGAGCCGGTGAATACCGAGGGTATTACTGCGCTGCCTGCCGGTCAGGTGGTGACTGCGTATGGTTACACCTGCAAGTCGGTGAATAGCGGTAAGGTGCATTGCGTGAGCGCGACGAATGGTTTCACGCTTGATTCGGTGGAGGTTGGCGTAGAACGCCGATAAACCTGGCGAGCATGAAGGCGCGCCGTGAGTAGCCGCGCTCGCCTCCAGGATTTTTAATATGAAGGTGCCCGGTACCCCTCTCATAGGGGGTGCCGGGCACCTTCGGTATTTAACGTTGCTTAGCGGAAGTTGACGATGCGAACGTCCAGCTCGGAGGAGAGCAGCGGCTCCCATGCGGCGACAGCCTTCTGGAAGTGCTCGGTGCCCATGTGCTTTTCGAGCAGTTCCTGGGATTCCCAACGCTCGATGAATGCGAAGTCGGTGTCGGAGACGGCACCGAAGTCGTAGCTGACGTTGCCTTCGTCCTGGCGGCTTGCGGTCACGAGCGGTTCAATGGTCTTGAGGAATTCTTCGACGTGCTCGGGCTTGACGGATACTCCGGCGTAGACACCAATCATGGGGCTCTCCTTGTGGGGTGGTGCGGCGGTTGCCGCGTCGTACATGACTCTTTTACCGTACACCTTCACTCCCGCCGCGGGGAGGTATGCGCGTAGGTTTCTCGCGCTGTGTTGTGCGCCGTGTTCTGTGCTGGGTTTTGTGTTGTGGTGGCGGGGGAGAGGATTTTCGGCTGACCCATTCGCTAACTGTAAAAAAAGTATTTTATATTTGCGTGCCCCTTTCTTCTCGACCTATAAAAGAATGAGGAAGATACACCGCATGAATGAAAGGAGAAGCGGTATGGCACGCATGGGAGGTGACACTCATGGGATTTTCACCGGCGCATATCAAACGATGCACCCTGACTTGGGAGGCGCCCGACTATAGCGCTTCGTACCCTGCCGGGTACACGGATCAGGGCGTTGCTGTGATTGCTGTGGCTCAGGAGCATCGTACGGCGCAGGGTTTTTGCTATTCGGCGTTGTCGACGGTGGTTTTTATTTCTAAGCAGGACGGCACCCGCACCGTGGTGAATGAGGAGCCGATGCTTTTCACTCACGTTCATTCCCTCATGGAATCGTGCGATGATGTGCATCCTTGCCTGCTGGGTCGTGCCGTACTTTCGGCATGGGACGTAGTTCCGGAGCAGTACCGTAAGAACCTGGTGACGATTGCTGCCGACCGTAAGAATTTGAAGCAGCTTTTCCGTGATTGCGACCAGTTGAAGGGAATTATGGAGTACCGCGCCTTTGAGAAGGTGCTGGACCCGTACGATAACCATTCTTTGGGTGAAGTGCATGTGAAGCTGGCTGGCACGCCCGCGTATGAGCGGATGCAGGCTGAGGTCTGCGCAGCACGTACCGCTGTGGATGAGATGGTGGAGGAGGCGCTGACCCCTCGACCGCTGGATCAGCTACAGGACTATAGCGTTTTCACGGATTGTTCGTTCCGTTCGACTCACAATAAGAAGTATCAGCGTGGCGGCCGTATGGGTATCGCCGGCGTGAGTGAGGACGGCTTCTATTTTCACTCCCACTATGATGGCGTGAATATTATGACCGGTGAGCTGTCTGCGATGTTGGCGGCGTATACGGTGTTCCACAGCGGTTCGCGCCGCCTGATTATTCACACGGATTCTTTGGGTGCGTTGACGTTTGTGTTGCGTTTGGCGCATAGCCGTTGGGCTTTTGAAACCTGGGTTTCTGAGGGTATTCAGGATGAGCGCGTGGTGGCTCAGATGTCTGCTTTGACGGAGGCTATCCGCGAGAAGCGCGTGCTGGTGAAGCATGTTCCGGGTCATACGGGCCACGGTTTGCAGGAGAGTAGCGACTCTGTGTCGAAGATGCATCGCCATTTTCCGGGGCAGATTGTGGATAAGCGTCATCAGAGTGAGTTTAATCAGCGTTGCGAGTCGATTATTAAGGCTTTGGCTGGTTGTGCGAAGGCTGTTCGCTTGCTCGCGCCGGAGTGGTTGCAGATTAAACCTTCTTCAATCCACACGGGAAACCGTTTATGGCGCTAAACTAGTCCAGGGTAGAAATGAACGCGCGATACATTCGCCGCATACGAGGGTATGCGATGTCGGAGGTGTCGCGTGTTTCTTTTTGCCCTTTTGCCTTTTCTGTGTGTGCTTTTGCGCGGCTGGTCTGCAGTGATAGATGCACAGCGACGGGGATAGAATTGTGTGAAGGATTTCTGAATTTCCCAATCTGTTGAGCGGGCGCACACTTCACCGATTTTTAGGGACCCAATTTATGCAGTTTCTTCTTCCTCCTCCTGATTCTTCTCTATATATTCCGTTGGTGGTACTGTATGCGCTGACGGCGCTTTCGCTGGTGCTCTTTATCTGCCTCTTCCTGCGGGAACGCCGTAGTGTGTTTGTCGGCTGGTTGCTGGTTGCGACTGTGGGGCTGCTGGGCATGAGCCTGGGCGTAACGGCGATTGAGTCAGGGAACCAGATTTTGCTGGTGCTGGCGTTCTTCATTGATATCATTCCGGCGATTCTTTTGATTTTTACGCCTCTGGGTTTGACCGGCCTTTTCCTTTATAGCGGTGTGCGCCTTATTGTTCGTGAGGGTTTTTCGCTCACTAATTCTTTGGCTTTGGCTGCCGGTGTTGCTCTTATTGTGGGGCCGTTTTTTGCTCCCGGTCCGGCGGAGAATGTTCCGTTGGGCGGCGTGTGGGGCACTATTTATTTCTATCTTTCGCTAGTGCTGACCTATTTCACCATCTACGCGGTGGGCTTTACCGTGGCGGCTGCGTTGAACCTGGTGAATTTCCGTCGGGAAGCTGACTATGTGGTGGTGCTTGGTTCGGGTCTCATTGGTGATCAGGTGACTCCGCTGCTGGCGGGTCGTATCGACCGCGGCATTGAAATTTACCGTAAGAACCCCGGCTCGAAGCTGATTATGTCTGGCGGTCAGGGGCCGGATGAAGAGATCCCCGAGGGAGTGGCGATGACTCGCTACGCTGTATCCCGCGGTATTCCCGAGAGGGACATTATTGTGGAGGACCGCGCGGCGAACACCCGCGAGAACCTGCTCTTCTCGTACGCCCTGATGCCGGAGGTTGCCGAGGGTAAAACCCCGAAAGTTGCTGTGGCAACAACCAGCTACCACCTGTTCCGCGCACTGCTGCTGGCGCGTTCGCTGGGCCTGGAATGCTGGGGCGCGGGGGCTCGTACGAAGGTGTATTTTGCGGTGAATGCTTTTATCCGCGAGTTTATCGGCTACTTGAGCATGACGCGCCGCCGCCACATCATCACCTTGAGCCTGTGCACGGTTCTCTACATTGCAGCGGAGTTCTTCGTGTGGTGGATGTACTCCTTCGGTTTGGTGGGCCCGGGCGAACCGATGTAGCATCCAGCTACGGCTCTAACGGGCTGCCCCGTTCTAATATGCGGTGCCGCTTTGGCTTGTGGCCCCGTGCATGCTGCACCGGTGCGAGGGAAATGAAAGCCCCCTGAGTGTTGATTCAATCGAACTCAGGGGGAGCTTTGAGGTTATTTACCAGCGTGAGTGAACGCATACTTCAGAATGTCAAGAGTAATAATGGCGAGGGTGAACCATACTGCGCTTCGGACAGTACGCCAGCAGATTGGTTCACCGCGGTATCGTGCAATGACGAAGTTGAGGGTAAAAATACGCCACACCACGGTTGCCAGACAGAGAATAATTGTGAGATCGAAGATGATGTCATAGTTGCCACCAGATGGCAGAAGCATGGCCACAACCAGTAATACTACGGGGTATATGGTGGTGCCAAGAATGGGACTTGCGTTGCGTAGTGCATGCTTAACAAACTCACGAGGAGGGGTGCCGCCATGCAGCACCCGGTACTCCTGCATTTCTGAGATGACGTGGGCAACGTAGGTGGTCAGACCGGTACCCGTAATGTAGAGGATTGCGGTGCCGTCAAGGATAGCATTCGCGTCGTAGATGGTCAGCAGCGCCGCCAGCACCAAGAAATTACCGTAGGTGTACGCGGAGACTTGGTGGGCTACATCGTGTGCACTGAGTTCAGCGAATTTGCGGTGTGCTTTATGGAATAGAAGGGGCAATCGATAGTCCTTTGGCGAGTGCGGGGATGAAAACTCAGCCCCGAGTGTGTGAAAAATAGTTTAGAGGAGCGATGACCACAGTCGGCAGAGGTTCTCCGTCATCTTGATGCGGCGCGGGCGCTCCGCCCACTGGGTGTACAGCAGCTCTGTGCAGACCTGCTCGTATTCGGCGCATACTTCATCCAGCATCGCGACCATGCCGCGGTCAATGACGAACGTTGACACTTCCATGTTCAACGAGAAGGAACGCGGGTCCATATTGGACGAGCCAATGAACGCGATTTCGTCGTCGACCATCATGAACTTGGAGTGCGCACGGTCGGGCTGGGGTACTGCAGAATACGCACACCCGCCTGCAACAGCTGCTCGTAGTAGGAACGCTGCGCCATGTTCGGCAGGAACTGGTCGCCCTTCTCGCACACAATCACGGTGGTTTCAATACCGGAGTATGCGGCGTTCGTGAGTGCCTGCAGTAGGGTCTCTTCGGGTACGAAGTAGGGTGAGCAGATGGTGATACGCCGCTCGGCATTGTAGATCAAGTAGTTGATGAGGCGCAGGTTGTTTTCGGTTTCAAAACCGGGGCCGGAGGGAACAACCTGGGCGCGCATCCCATCCTCGTAGTAGGGGATGGTGGTGTTAATTTCTGCCAGGATCAGCTGGTTCGTTTCGGAGTACCAGTCGGAGACGAAAATGGCGTTGAGCTCTTCAACGATGGGGCCGGTGCAGGAGAAGGTCAGATCCTTCCACTCCAGGCCCTTCTTGATGTTTTCGGGCATGTCGTAGGAGCGGTGAATAGCGTTCTGCGAACCGGAGAACGCGACGCGGCCGTCCACGACGAGGACCTTGCGGTGGTTACGCAGGTCGGGGCGCTGCCACTTGAGCTTCCACGGTTTGAGCGGCAGCATGAGGCGCCACTGCATACCCGACTCGTTGAGCATTTTCACGAGCATCTTATAGGACGGGTATTTGCGGGAGCCGATATGGTCGATGAGTACGCGCACCTGCACACCGCGTTTGTGGGCGGCGAAGAGGGCGTCCCAGAGGACTGCGCTCGCCTCGTCGTAGGCGGTGATGTAGAACTCGAAGTGCACGTATTCGGTGGCGCGGTCGACTTCTTCCGCCATGGCAACCATCGCGTCGTGGTTGTCGGTGTGGAGGGTGAACTGGTTGCCGCCGACCAGGGGGAGCGAGCCGAGGGTGTAGTTGAGCTGGCTGGCTACCTTTGCCGGGTCGGAGAGGTCGTCGGTGCGGGTGAGGAAGGGCTTGTTCTCGCTGACTTCGCGGATTATGTCGTTCATGGCGTGTTGGCGTGCGCGGCGGTAGGCGGGCAGGCGCGAGGAGCCGAAGACGAGGAATGCGATGAACCCTACGAAGGGGATGAAGAAGATGGCCATGAGCCAGCCCAGTGCAACCACGGGTTTGCGGTTGTAGGGGAGCCAACAGAGGGCTGCGAGTCGGATGAGGATATCGGCGATGCCGAGTGCGAGGCGTAGCCAGTCTGGCAGGAAATCGAGATAGGCGGGGGCAAACAAGTTCATCCCTCTATTATGCCGGTATTTCGTGTGGGGTTTGGGGGAGCGGGTTTGCCGCTTTGTAGCGCGATGTGTCGGTGGTGTGTTCCGGGGGGGGGTCTTAGCTGGCTATGCTATGAGCTTTAACGCTAAAAAAATGCACTTGAGCATTGTGTGCAGTGGTGAAATAATTGCAGTTATGCAGAAAAAGGAACAGAGTCTTCGCGAACGCCGCCGCGAACAAACCTGGACGGCAATCCACGAAGCAGCCCTCAAACGCGTCCGCGAACACGGGATGCGCGGAACCACCGTTGAAGAAATCGCCCAGGAGGCGGGCGTCTCCCCGCGTACCTTCTTCAACTACTTCCCCTCTAAAGAGGATGCCGTCCTGGGTCTGCGCGAACCGGTGGTCAGCGAGGAAATCCTCGAAACAGACCGTGCCCACGAGGATGACAACACGATTATTCGTGTAACCCATCTTCTCTGGGAGGTCATTTTCCAGAGCTTCCACTACGCCAAGGGCAAGGACCCTCGAGCTCCCTATCAGGAGTTCCCCGAGTCCGCGAAGCGAATGAAAATGCACTACATGAAGTGCGAACAGGTGCTCACCGAGTACCTGAACACCATCGACTGGGTTGCTTTTGATGCTGCCGGCCGCCGTGGCCCCTTCCCACGCCGTAGCCCTGCCGATCCGCTGACCGATCACTACCGGGAGCGCACCCGGGCTAAAGTGCAGCTTGCCTCTGCGGTGCTTCGCCATCTGGAGTTCGCCCGCAACCTGGAGGACAAAGAAGACATCGCCCGCCGTATCCGCCAGACGGTGAAGACCTTCCAGTTCCTGCTTTTTGAGCAGAGTCGACCCGCAATCTAGCGGCGGTTCACCACTACAAACGACAAAGCCCGCCGGAACCAAATCAGGGCGACCGATTCGGGGCAACCGAATCAGCAACCCGGTGGATACACAGCAGACACATATTGAACGTAACTAAGGATTAAACGATGAGTACAGAGGAAAAGAAGTTACCTCAGCCGCCAGCCGGTGAGGCTAAGCAGGAAAGTAAAAACCGCATCCGCGCCATGTTCCTGGGCCTGGTCATTGTGATGCTCATGTCCTCGCTGAACCAGACGATTCTGGCGCCGTCGCTGCCCACGATCGTCGGTGAGCTTCACGGCGTGGAGCACATGAGCTGGGTGATTACTATTTTCATCCTGCTGTCGACGATTACGATGCCGGTCTACGGCAAGCTTTCTGACCAGTTCGGACGCAAGCCCTTCCTGCTTTTTGCGATTATCTCTTTCATGGCGGGTTCGATTGTTGGCGCGCTCGCGCAGGACATGAACTGGCTGATTTGCTCGCGCCCTGCAGGGTCTGGGCGGCGGTGGCCTGATGATTCTTTCTCAGGCGGTGATTGCTGATGTGATTCCTCCCCGCGACCGAGGCCGCTACATGGGTATTATCGGTGGCGTTTTCGCGTTCTCGTCGGTGGCTGGTCCGCTGATTGGCGGCTGGATTACTGAGGGCCCGGGCTGGCGTTGGGCGTTCTGGCTGAACCTGCCGCTGGCTATTCTGTCGATTCTTGCAGTGATTTTCTTGCTGCCGCACCGCCCGTTCCGTGAGCGTGAGAAGCACAGCATCGACTACCTTGGTTCGCTGATTCTGATGGCGGGTACTAGCGCGCTTGTGCTTGCCACGATTTGGGGCGGTAACCAGTACGAGTGGACTTCGCCGCAGATTATTGGTCTGCTGGTCTTCTCGGTGGTTGCTGCGCTGGTGTTCATCCCGGTGGAGAACCGTGCGGCTGAGCCGGTTATGCCCATGTACCTGTTCAAGAACCGTAACTTCCTGCTGACTCTGGGTGCTTCGCTGGCGCTGGGTGTGGCGATGTTCGGTGCGGTGGAGTACATCCCGACCTACCTGCAGATGGCGCTGGGTGTGAGCGCTACGGTGGCTGGTCTGCTGATGATTCCGATGATGGGTGTCATGCTGGTGGTGTCGATTGTGACGGGCCGCGTGGTGTCGAAGACTGGTCGCTATAAGCGTTATGTGACGACCGGTACCGCGGTTGTGGCGCTGGGCCTGTTCCTGCTGTCGACCGTGACTGTTGAGACTCCGACCTGGCTGTTCTGTATTTACCTTGCAGTGATGGGTGCCGGTCTGGGTATGTCCATGCAGTTCTTGACTCTGATTGTTCAGAATGCGTTCCCGGTGACCGTGGTTGGTACCGCGACGGCGTCGAATAACTTCTTCCGTCAGGTGGGTGCCACTGTGGGTGCCTCGCTGGTGGGTGGTCTGTTTACTTCGCGTCTGACCTCGCTGATTTCTGAGCGTATGCCGCAGCAGGCGTTGCAGTCTTCGGGTGGCCATGCGTCTTCGTCGTTGACTCCTGAGTTGGTGGCGTCTTTGCCGGAGCCGGTGCACGGCATCATTGTGAATGCGTATAACGATGCGCTGATTCCGCTGTTCCTGTACCTGGTGCCGCTGGGTCTGGTGTCTACGTTGCTTCTGTTCTTCATTCGTGAGGATGCGCTGGCTACGACCTTGGAGACTGAGCCGGCTGTTGATATTGCTCGTGCGGCAACCGGTGCGATTCCGGTGATTACTCCGGAGATGGCGGCGAAGGATGCGCAGGCTCTGAAGAGCATGCAGGGCTCTGCTCGTACTCGTATTGACGAGTCGTTGAGCTCGGAGGCTTCGCCGGAAGCAGGCTCTTCGGAGGATGGCGGCTCCCCGCGTTCCTAGAACGAGGGATAACGAAAAGGTGTGCGACGGAGGCGTTGCCTTCCTATATAAACGGCGCCCCGGTGCAAGCATTTTGCTTGCGCCGGGGCGCCGCTTTTGGCTGCGTTGCCTTCAACGGTGCGCTTAAGAGGTGTGCCTTAGTGCTTGGTTTAGGGGTTTGAACTGTTGGTTTAGTCCCCTAAATGGTGGGTTTACGTGGTGTTTTGCCCTGTTAAATCGCTTATCGAAAAGGTTATTACGTCCCTATCTGGGTTTAAATGGTTCGGATGTAAAATTTTCGTAAAAATTGTTAATCCGCCCCTTTTCCCCGGTATTCCGGGGCATTTTTTTATTCAGCACTTTTTTAGCTTGCGTACAGGCTGTTCTAAGGGGTGAAAGTACCCAATGTGGGTTTGGTGGAAGTGTTACAGGCTATATAAGATAAAGTAACTATGCTCCTAGTGACAGTCATCACGAAGCAGTGCACTGGGACAGCATGACACACATGCCTTAACACCGACATCTACACAAGGAGGGGAACCGTCCCATGTTTAGGTACATCCTCCAGCGATCGCTGACGTACCTCGTCATGGTCTTTATTACGACCACGATGGGTTACTTTGCTGCGGTTACTGCCCTGAAGCCTGCCCTCTTGGAGCAGGAAAAGGTTCCGAAGCCTAGCCCCGAGCAGGTGAACCGTAACTTCGCGTCCCTGGGTCTTGATCCCGAAATGAACCCCTGGGACCGCTACGTTCAGTGGTTGACCAATGTGGTCACCAAGTTCGATTGGGGCCGTAGCCCCAACGGCGCGTACATTAACCAGGAATTTGGCCAGCGCGTGTGGGTTTCTACCCGCCTGCTGCTGGTGGCTACCATTCTCTCGATTGTGATTGGTATTGCCCTGGGTGTGTACTCGGCAGCTCGCCAGTACAAGTTCTCTGACCGTGTTATTACCGGTTACTCCTACCTGGTCTACATCATCCCCGCCCCCGTTGCGTACTTCGTGGTGCAGCAGGGCGCGACCACTATCAACAACATCGCCGTTGCTAATGGTGGAGAGAAGATCTTCTATGTGACCGGTATTTCGACTCCGGGTCTGACCGGCTTCTGGGAAATCACCATCGATATGGCGGCGCACTACATCGTGCCGACCTTCTGTATGACCATCTTCGGTTGGGCTGGTTACCAGATTGCACAGCGTCAGTACCTGCTCGATAACGTGAACGCTGACTTCGTGCGTACCGCTCGTGCTAAGGGCCTGACCCGCAACCAGGCGATTACTCGCCACGCACTGCGCGTCTCCTTCATCCCCGTGGCACAGTCCATCGCATACCAGATTCCGCTGATTTTTGCGGGTGCATTCTTCGCCGAGACCGTCTTTGCATGGCCCGGTATCGGTAAGTGGTCGATTGACTCCATTTCCTCGCAGGACGTGAACGCTGCGACCGTGACCCTCGCGTACGGTTCTGCACTGTTCGCTGTCGGTGCGATCATCGCTGATATCGCTACCACCATCGTCGACCCCCGAGTGAGGATCTCATGAGCCAGGTAACTGCAACTTCCTCCGTACCGGTGGTACAGGAGAACGGTGACTTCAAGGTCATCAACAAGAGCGTTATTATTCTGCGCCGCTTCCTGCGTAACAGGCTGCCGTCTTCGGCCTGTCCGTGTTCATCGGCATGGGTCTGTTCGGCCTGTTCGGTAAGTACCTGACCAAGTACAAGCCCAACGACATTGACTACATGGCGCTGGGTGAAGGCCCCTCGGCCGAGCACTGGTTCGGTACCACCATTGCGGGTAACGACGTGTTCGCCATGATGGTTGAGGCCGTCTGGACCTCTCTCGAAATTGGTGTGATCGTTGGTTTCATCACCGTGTTCATCTCCGCAGTCTACGGCTGTGTGATGGCGTACTTCGGTGGCTGGATCGACAAGATCATGCTGTTCATCCTCGAGACCCTGATCATGGTTCCCTCGCTGCTGATTCTGGCTATTCTGATTAACGGTCAGGTTGGTAAGCAGATTCAGAAGAGCGTTCCCACCTGGATTCTGCTCTCTGCTGTGCTGATTGCCTTCGGCTGGATGGGTAGCGCCCGTGTTATTCGTGCAATGGCGCAGTCCCTCATTAACCGCGACTTCGTGAAGGCTGCACGCTACATGGGTGTGCACCCCTTCAAGATTGTGATGCGCCACCTGGTTCCGAATATCGGCTCTCTGCTGGTTCTGAACTTCACCAGCGGCATCATGAGCGCTGTGCTCTCTGAGGTTGCCTACTCCTTCATTGGCATCGGTATTAAGTACCCCAACTACTCGCTGGGCTCGCTGATTTCGGATGCTTCGCAGCAGATTAACACCCTGCCGCACATGTTCTGGTTCCCGGTTCTGTTCTTCTTCCTGCTGGTTGGTCCGCTGGCCCTCATGAACGACGGTCTGCGTGACGCATTCGACCCGACCTCCATGTCTGTCGGTAAGATCAAGAAGTCCAAGAAGAGCGAGAAGGCAGAGGCACCCGCTGCCGCTGCAAAGGAGGCGAAGAACTAATGAGTACCTCTCCCGTTCTGAGCGTTAAGGACCTCAACGTCCGCTTCAACACTGAGAATGGCATCGTGCATGCTGTTCGCGGTGTGAACTTTGACCTGTACCCCGGTAAGACCCTGGGTATTGTGGGTGAGTCCGGTTCCGGTAAGTCCGTTGCCTCCATGGCGATTATGGGCCTGCACCCGACTACTGCTGACATCACCGGTTCGGTCAAGTACAACGGCACCGAGTTGCTGGGCTTGAGCGATAAGGAAATGTGCGCATACCGCGGCAAGGAAATCTCTATGATCTTCCAGGATCCGCTGTCCTCTCTGACCCCCGTGTACACCATTGGTGATCAGATTGCTGAGGTGCTCAAGGTCCACAACAAGGGCATGAGCAAGCAGGCTATCAAGGACCGTTCCATCGAACTGATGCGTATGGTGGGTATTCCCTCGCCGGCTGACCGCCTGCGTTCCTTCCCGCACGAGTTCTCCGGTGGTATGCGTCAGCGCATCATGATCGCTATGGCGATTGCGAATGACCCCCCGCGTGCTCATCGCTGATGAGCCCACCACCGCACTGGATGTGACCATTCAGGCGCAGGTGCTGGAGGTTATGCAGAAGGCTCAGGAAGAGACCGGCGCAGCGACCATCATGATTACCCACGACCTGGGTGTTGTGGCTGGTATGGCTGACGACATTCTGGTGATGTACGCCGGTAAGCCGGTGGAGATTGCGAAGGCAGAGGACCTGTACAAGCACCCCTCCCACCCGTACACCATCGGTCTGCTGGGTGCGGTCCCGCGTGTGGACCGTTCCGAGAAGGTCTCCCTGGTTCCGATTGAGGGTACCCCTCCGAACCTGATCAACCCGGTGACCGCGTGCTCCTTCCGCCCGCGTTGCCCCATCGCTAAGAGCGGTGGCCAGTGCTGCCAGGACTCCAACGGCGAGCCCGATCTGCAGCTGCTGGAAGGCGTTGGCGAGGGTCACTACTCCTCCTGCACCATCTCTCAGGAGCTGGTCGGTAAGACCGCTGATGAGCTGTACCCGGTTCCGGAACCCCCGGTATCTAAGTACGACGGTATCCCGCGCGAGGAGCGTGCCCCCGTCCTGGAGGTCCGCAACGTCAAGAAGCACTTCCCGCTCATGAAGGGTGCGCTGATTAAGCGCCGCGTGGGCACTGTGAAGGCTGTGAACGGCCTGTCCTTCGATATTCGCGAGGGCGAGTGCTTCTCCATCGTGGGTGAGTCTGGTTGTGGTAAGACCACCACCCTGCTGGAAATCATGGAGTTCAACAAGAACACCGACGGTGAGATTCTGATTAACGGAACCTCCACTAAGGACGGTAAGTCCGCAGGTGAGATTCTTGAGCTGCGTAAGAACCAGCAGATGGTGTTCCAGGACCCCACCGGTGCTCTGGATCCGCGCTTCACCGTTTACGAGGTGCTTGCTGAGCCCCTGGAAAACCAGGGCATGAACAAGGCAGACATCAAGAAGCGCGTCATCGAACTGATGCACATTGTGGGTCTGCAGCCTGACCACGTGAACCGCTTCCCGAACCAGTTCTCTGGCGGTCAGCGTCAGCGTATCGGTATTGCTCGTGCGCTTGCCGTGAACCCCAAGCTCGTGGTTCTGGATGAGCCGGTGTCCGCACTGGACGTGTCCGTCCAGGCTGGCGTGATTAACCTGCTGGAGGAGCTGCGTGCAAACCTGGGCCTGAGCTACCTGATGGTTGCTCACGACCTCGCGGTGATTCGCCACGCATCCGACCGCGTTGCAGTGATGTACCTGGGTCGTATTGTTGAGATTGGTGACGTCGACCAGGTGTTCGACAACCCGATTCACCCGTACACCCGTGCACTGCTCTCGGCGATTCCGGTTCCGGATCCCGAGGTTGAGGCAAAGCGCCACCGCATCATGCTTGAGGGCGACCTGCCCACTCCGGTGAACGCACCTAAGGGTTGTGGCTTCTCGAGCCGTTGCCCGGTCTTCAAGCTCCTGCCTGAAGACAAGAAGCGTCGTTGCCTGGAGGAGATGCCGGAACTGACCCACGTTGAGGGCCAGGATCACGGTTATGCTTGCTACTACCCTGAGGCTGAGGCCGCTACGGTGTAGCTCTAGAGTCGGCTGAATAAGTCGCGTATGTGCCGAGGGGCGAATATTCGTTGAATATTCGCCCCTCGGGTTTTTTATGTCCGGTATTGGTAAGGCACGTACGGCTTGAGGTTGTCACCTAGTGAGACAGCGGGCGCCTCGGAATGTGGTGCTAGGCACTGAAACCACCCGGAAAACGGGAAAAACTGCGCTGACTAGGCGTAACCTTTCTCACCATTCAAGATATGAATATTTATGGAAGAGCTTTCCTGCTGGCAGTAAGCCATAATTAAGCCTGTGGGTGCGCCGCTAGGGGCGTACCTCAAGGAACACATTCATAGACCGGCACTAATTCATCGCTCACCGCACCCTATTGCGGCGCATGAGCAGGGAATCCTTGACGCTTTCCTGCAGGATTATTGAGGGTCAAACGTATAAGAGGACACTCTCATGGAGAAGAATTTCATCCTGAACCGTCGTACCGTTCTCGGTGGCGCTGCAGCACTGGGTACCGTGGGCGTACTGGCTGCGTGCGGCTCGTCCAAGGACTCCAAGGCAACCACCCAGGGTGCAACCGTGGGCACCGATGCCAAGGAACTTTATGACATGGCGGAGACCGCTGTTTCTGAGCTGAAGGATGGCGGCACTCTGCGCCTGGCTATTCCGGGTATTGGTCCGGACTTCAACCTTTTCAGCGCGGACGGCAACTCCCTGTACACCCAGACCGCTATGAGCCCCGTAGCTTACGCAGGCCTGTGGCAGAGTGACCCCATGGGTAAGCGCACTCTGGCTCCCGATTTTGCGAAGAGCTTCGATGTTGCTGAAGAAAACGGTCTGCCGGTTGTCTCCATTGAGCTGAACCCCCAGGCTAAGTTCAACGACGGCACTCCCATCGACTACAAGGCTCTGCAGGCTACCTGGAACATCCTCAAGAGCACCGATGGTGGCTACAAGATCGCAAGCAGCGGCATCTACGGCAGCATTGCTTCCGTGGAGCGCGACGGTGATGACTTCAAGGTGAAGGTAACTTTCTCCGCACCTTACTTCCCGCTGGAGACCCTCTTCGCTGGCATTATGCACCCGGCTCTGCTGGACAAGGAACTCTTCAACACTGGTTTCGTGGACAAGCCGCACCCCGAGTACTGGGTTGGTCCCTTCACCATTGCTGAGGGCGGCTGGAACTCCACCGAAAAGACCCTGACCCTGACCCGCAATGAGAAGTGGTGGGGTGAGAAGCCCGTTCTGGAGCGTATCGTCTTCCGTCAGATGGATTCCGCTGCTGAGCGCGCAGCATTCAAGAACGATGAGCTTGATGCGATTGGTGCTACTACTGTTTCTGCATACAATGAGCTCAAGGAAGTTGCTAACACCGAGATTCGCCGAGGCGCTCGCCTGTTCTCCGGTGGCGTGACCATGAACCCTGCCCGTATGCAGGATGTTGCTCTGCGTCGTGCTGTGGTTGCTGGTCTGAACCGTGAGGCTCTCGCCAAGATTCGTTTCCAGGGCCTGGATTACAAAGAGAAGCTTCCCGGCTCGATGATTCACATGCCCTTCTCCGAGTACTACCAGGACGTTTACCCGACTCCGAACAACGATGCTGCTGCAGCTGCCAAGATTCTGGAAGAGGCAGGTTACACCAAGAACGGCGAGTTCTACGAGAAGGACGGCAAGCAGGCTGCCTTCAAGTTCTCCATCTTCGGTGAGGACCCCACCTCCAAGGCTGTCGGTCAGACCCTGGTTCAGCAGCTGAAGTCTGCAGGCATTAATGCTGAGCTTGACTCCCGTGCTGTTAGCGAGTTTAACAAGACCATGGCCTCCAAGGATTACGACGCAACCTCTTCCGGTTTCGCTCCGAGCTCCCCGGATGCTACCGAGGCTACCGAGCAGTTCTACATGCGCCGTAAGCCCGAGGAAGCCGGTTCCGATGAGATCAATGAGATGATTGCAAAGATGAAGCTCATTGCTGACAACAAGGAACGCAACCTGGCTTGCAACGAGATTGAGAAGAAGCACCTGGCTGAGTTTGCAGTGCTGATTCCGCTCATCAACGGCCCCGAGTACAAGTTCGTGAAGAAGGGTCTGCGCAACTACGGCGTGTCCCTCTTCCAGGGCACCGGTATTCACTGGGAGAAGGTTGGTTGGGCTAAGTAAGTCCTCATCCCGTCACCCACTCGGTGAATAGCCTAGAGCTATTGAAAGTGTCCACCCGGATGATCCGGGTGGACACTTTTTGCATTTCTGGAGGGGGGGGTGTTTTGGGGCTTTTGTATGCCGATGTAGGGGAGCGGAGGTATAGGTATCCGGAAAAATCCGAAAAATTCGCATAAAAACAGCCTATGCATAGTATGAATATTCAAAAACACGATAAATATTAAGAAATATTGTGAAAATGCTTGGTTTTCGTTCCCGGGGCGCGCTACAGTGGAGTCATACAAAGTTATGCAGTGCTCTGCATAAATAATCAGTACCTTGGGGATACGGGATACACCCGCCCGCACAAAACAGAAGGAAACCACTCCCATGACCGCCAAGACCGCATACACCGCGAGTAGCCACGAAGCGACCAAGAACAGCTTCAGCCGCCGCGCCCTCATTGGCGGCACCGCGGCTCTGGGAGCTGTAGGCCTGCTCAGTGCCTGCGGCAACGGTAGCGCAAGCTCTGAAAAGACCAAGGCAGCCGGTGCCGGTGCCAATATCGAAGACCTCTACAACATCAACGCTCAGGACGTGAATAGCCTGAAGAAGGGCGGCACTCTGCGCCTGCCCGCCGGATCCATCGGCCCGAACTTCAACTACTACACCCAGAGCGGTAACACCACCGATAACGTCAATGTTATGAGCACCATCAGCCAGGCTGGCCTGTGGAACCTCGACTTTGACGGTACCTACAAGCTGAATACCGATTTCGCTGTCTCTTTCGAGCACAGCAAGAAGGACGACAAGATTCAGGTTGCCGTCAAGCTCAACCCCAAGGCTGTCTTCAACGACGGCACCCCCATCACCTACAAGGCTCTCCAGTCCACCTGGAACATCTTCAAGAGTCTGGACAATGGCTACAATATCGTCACCAGCGGCATTTACGAATTCGTTGAATCTGTAGAAAAGGGCGAAGATGACTACAGTGCAACCGTCACCTTCTCCAAGCCCTACTACCCGCTGCAGAGCCTCTTCTCTGAGATTCTGCACCCCGCCCTGGAAGACACCGAGCTCTTCAATAATGGCTTTGTCGATAACCCTCACCCCGAGTACTGGGCTGGCCCCTTTACCCTGGCGAATAAGGGTTGGGACTCCACCGCGAAGACCTTCAGCGTTGTGCCCAACGACAAGTGGTGGGGCACCAAGCCCCTGCTGGACAAGATTGTCTTTACTCAGATGGAGTCCAGCGCTGCACGTGCCGCGTTCAAGAACGACGAAATTGACGCTATCGGTGCTAATACTTCCTCCTCGTACACGGAGGTTAAGAACGTTGCTGGTGCTGAACTGCGTAAGGGCACCCGCCTCTACGCCGGTGGTCTGGATATTAACCCCCGCCGCGTCAAGGATGCTGCCCTGCGTAAGGCAATCTTTGCCGGTGTGAATCGTGAGGCACTTGCCAAGATTCAGTTCCAGGGTCTGCCCTATGAGGAAACCATTCCCGGTTCGATGATTCACATGCCCTTCTCGCCCTACTACCAGGATTCTTACCCGACCCCGAATAACAGTGTTTCGGAGGCGCAGAAGATTCTGGAGGCCGCCGGCTACACCAAGAATGGTGACTACTACGAGAAGGACGGCGTGAAGGCTGGCTGCGCCGTGGTGGTCTTCGGCGACGACCCGACCGCCAAGGGTAAGGCTCAGACCTTCACCCAGCAGATGAAGGATATCGGTATCGAGATTCGGATTGATCAGCACGCCGATAGTGAGTTCGCCACCATTCTGGGCAACTGGGACTACGATATTTCCTTCAGTGGTTATTCTGTCTCTAGCCCGGATGCCACCGCAGGTACCAAGCAGTTCTACTACTCCGAGAACAATGATGGTATCGGCAGCAAGGAAATTGACGCCCTCATTGATGCCATGACTCTCATGGAAGACGACAAGGAACGTAACCTTGCCTGCAACGAGATTGAGAAGAAGCACATGGCCGAGTTTGCCTTCCTGGGTACCATTACGAACGGTCCTGACTTTGTGATGGTCAAGAAGACCCTGGCTAACTACGGCCCGAGTCTTTACAAGTCGACTGACTGGACTACTGTGGGCTGGATGAACTCCTAAAAGATGCCTGTCGTATGAGCGAGCGGGTCGAATGCGTATGTGCGCGTTCGGCTCGCTTTGCTGTGCCCGTTAGCTATTTTTTGGGATGGGTTGTGGGGAGGCAGGGTTCAGGAAGCGGGGTTTTGGGAAGCTGGGGAGGGTGTTTGCACGACGGGTGGTGGGGGGCGATAGGGGTTTAGATTGGGTGCCTTAGTCCAGCGCCTTAGTCCAGCGCTTTAGGGCCGGGCGTAATAATTAAGAAATATTTATCGTGTTGCGCACTTGTAGCAATGCATGTGGTGTACACTACTAAAAATATTAAATGTGGCTTAGAACATAGCTGTAAGTCACATTATTTTGCATGGCTTGACCTGTCCGCTCATCACCGCAGATGGCAGGCGCTCCTGTAGACAGAAACCCCGCCTCCAGAGCATGCGAGCCACCCACTCTACACTGCAAACACTGCATCAGCGCAGTCCACACCCACAAGGAGCCCATCATGAGCCCCCACCCCATCCCCTCCTCCCTCTCCGGTTTCAACCCGATCATGAGCCGCCGCGTACTGTTCGGCGGCGCAACCGCCGTCGCTGCTGCCGGCGTACTGAGCGCTTGTGGCTCCTCGTCCTCCAAGACCGAGCACAAGGCAAGCGAAACCCCGTTCTACGAAATCAACGAGCAGGACCCCTCAAAGCTCAAGCAGGGCGGTACCCTGAACCTGAGCACCTACTCCCTGGGCCCGGACTTCAACCGCTTCTCCCAGAACGGCTCGAGCACCTCCGTCTCCGAAACTATGGGCATTATCGCCGGTGCGGGCATCTGGCGCAGCACCTTCAAGGGCGAAGATGAGCTCGACCCCAACTACTGTCTCGGCTTCGAAGCTAAGGAAGTAGACGGCAAGATCACCGCCGAGGTTCGCCTGAACCCCAAGGCAGTCTTCAATGATGGCACCCCCATCGACATCGACGCGCTCAAGGCAACCTGGCAGATTCAGCGTGACCCCGAGGGCGCGTACAAGATCGGCGCTGCAGGTATCTACGAGTTCATCGAAAGCGTTGAAGCTATCGACGGCGACCGCTACCACGCACGCGTTGTCTTCAAGACCGCACACAACCCCGTCAAGGGTCTGCTCTTCGGCGGAATCCTGCACCCGGCAATGCTTGACATAAACCTCTTCAATGAAGGTTTCGTGGACAACCCCCACCCCGAGCTCGGTTGCGGCCCCTTCACCCTGGCACCCAACGGCTGGAACTCCTCCGAGAAGACCTTCACCGCAGTCCCCAACGACAAGTGGTGGGGTGACAAGCCCAAGCTGGACCGCATCGTCGTGCGTGAAATGGCAGACCCTGCAGCTCGCGCCGCCTATAAGAACGGCGAATTGGACGCTGTGGAATCACGTACCCTCAGTGCCTACAACGAGATGAAGGACGTTGCGAACTCTGAAATCCGCCGCGGTCGCCGCCTCTTCGCCGGCGGCATGAACCTGAACGCAGAACACATTACTGATGTTGCCGTGCGTAAGGCAATCTTCCTGGGTATCGACCGTGGTGCTCTGGCAAAGATTCGCTTCCAGGGTCTGCCCTACGAAGAAGAAGTTCCCGGCTCGATGCTTCTGTTGGGTTCCTCCCCGCACTACCGTGACAACTACCCGGCACGTAACCCGGAGGAAGCACGCAAGGTCCTGGAGAAGGCAGGCTACACCAAGTCTGGCGACTTCTACGCGAAGGACGGCAAGACCATCACGCTGAAGCTGACCACCTTCGGTGATGACGCCACCACCAAGGGCCAGGCTCAGACCTTCATTCAGAGCATGAAGGAAATCGGCATCAACTTCGAGCTCGATTCGCGTGCACAGTCCGAATTCTCGAAGGTTGTTGGTAACCGCGAGTACGACGTGAGCATTTCGGGCTTCGGCGTGAGCTCCGAGCCGACCAGTGCTGCCGAGTACTTCTACCACTCCAAGAACTGGAACGGCGTCGGCACCCCCCGAAATCGACGCTATGGTCGACGAGATGGTCACCATTCTCGACGACGCTAAGCGCGCCGAGAAGTGCAACGAGATTGAGAAGAAGCACATGAGCGAGGTTTGCCTCTTCATCCCGTTCCTCAATGGCCCGGACTTCAAGGCATGCCGCCCGAAGCTCGCTAACTACGGTGCGTTCCTCTTCAAGAGCACCGACTGGTCTTCGGTTGGCTGGATGGCATAAGCCGCAGTTTTAAGCTCCCCGCCCCCTATACGTTTTCGCAGTGTCGTATGGGGGTGGGGAGCTTTTTCTTTTAGAGACAGCAGTGCGCCTTAGTAGCCCGTCGATGTGCTTTTAACCTGTAACGATTCTCAAAGCGCCGGATGTGACGCGCTCACACGCCAATGCGACATAATATTTCATTTTTTAGTTTTCACACGCAGCTTCCGCGTGATGATGCGGGTTTAGATGCTGAACCTGTGATTTTTAGACGGTGTATAGTTCTTCCAGAGTCTGAACTGTGGTCTGCATCGCTTCTTTTGGGGGTATACTGTGTTTCAATCACAAACAATGTGGGGGCTCTCACAGAGGCTGTCGGCAGGGGCTTTGTCGCCACTGTACAAATGGGTGCACAATATCGTGCACCGCACGATACGCACCCAAGCCCTCCGGTATGAGGAGAACACATGACTCATCTACGTATTAACCGCCGTACCCTCCTGACCGGCACTGTTGCCCTGGGTACCGTCGGACTGCTCGCTGCCTGCGGTGGCGGCTCGGACAAGAAGATCAGCGGCAAGGCTGCATCAAGCACCGAGGAAATCGTCAAGAACCTCCAAATCAATAAGCAGGACCGCTCCTCCCTTAAGCAGGGTGGCGAGTTCCGTGCTAGCGTCTCCGCAATCGGCCCAAACTTCAACATTCTGACCCAGAGTGGCTACACCACCGAGAATCTCACCGCTTTCGGTGGCGCCTGCAACATCCCCTCCGCTATCGGCTTCACCTCCCTGAGCCCCGCTGGCGAATACAGCCTCAATGGCGACTACGTCAGCGACTACAAGGCTGAGACTGTTGATGGCGTTCAGACCATTACCTTCAAGCTCAACTCTAAGGCTGTCTTCAACGACGGCACCCCGGTTGACATTGAGGCAATCCGCGCCGCGTGGACTGTCTACCGCAAGCCCCGAGGACGGCTACAACGTTATCGCCGCTCCCTTCTGGCAGCAGGTAGCATCCATTGACCCCGTGGATGGCGACAAGACTCGCGTCAAGATCGTGATGACCAAGCCGATCTACCCCGCGGAGACCCTCGGCCTGCTCGGTGTACACCCCGCACTGACCGATAAGGAGCTCTTCAACAACGGCTTCGTGAACAAGCCTATGGATCAGTACTGGTCCGGTCCCTTCAAGATCGGCGAGTGGAACTCTTCGGCTAAGACCCTCACCCTCGTACCCAACGACAAGTGGTGGGGCGAGAAGCCGCTGCTGGATCGCATTATCTGGCGCGAAATGGGCGATGAAGCAGAGCGTGCGGCGTTCAAGAACGGTGAGCTGGACAGCATCGGCTTCGCTGGCCTGGCAACCTACAATGCCGTCAAGGATCAGCCCGGTATCCAGATTCGCTCCGGTCAGAACGTCGGCGTCGTCAATCTGCAGTTCAACCCGACCCGCGTGACCGACACCGCCCTGCGCCGTGCGGTCTTCGCAGCGGTTGACCGCTCCCAGCTGGCTAAGGTCAAGTTCGGCCAGATTAACTGGGAAGAGCCCCTGACCGGCTCCCTGATCGCTATGCCCTTCCAGAAGGGCTACCAGGACGCTATGCCCACCAACCCCGGCCCCGAGGCTGCGGCAAAGATTCTGGAAGCAGCAGGCTACTCCAAGAACGGCGACTACTACGCCAAGGATGGCAAGACTGCAGGCTTCTCCATCACCTACTTCGGTTCGGATGCAACCTCCTTGGCTCAGTTCCAGAACCTTGAGCAGCAGCTCAAGGCGGCAGGTATTAAGCTCGAGCAGGACAACCAGCCGCAGTCCCAGTTCAATTCCGTGATGGGCTCTAAGCAGTACGACTGCGCCTTCTCCGGCTGGGGTATTGGTGCTGACCCCGCAGACAGTGTTCAGTACTTCTACACCAGCGAAATCAACGAGGGCGTGGGCGATCCTGAGCTGGATAAGTTCATCGCGTCCATTTACGAGAAGGAATCCCACGATGAGCAGCTGAAGATGGCTGCTGAGGCTGAGAAGCAGCACATGGAGAAGGTCGCTATTTACTTCCCCTACGCTAACGGCCCCAGCTACGTAGCTGTGAAGGAGAAGCTGGCTAACTACGGTCCTTCCCTCTTCGCAACCAGCTATACCGACCCCAAGCGCTGGACCAATGTGGGTTGGCAGAACTAAAGCCACATGCTAGTTTTTGGGGTTCTAGTCGGTAGCTTCTGAATTTTTGGAGGTGCCGGTTCAGGTCTCCGGAAGGGTAAAGTCCCGCGGTATTCCGCCTTAGAGGCGGGGTACTGCGGGACTTTTCTGTGCCCTTGAAAAGTGCTGATCCGGAGGAGTGAACGGGTAAATCTGCTGAAATATTTCCTTGGGAAGAGTTTCCTGGGTCACACTGCGTGGGAAATGTGTGTATACTATTGCCAATGCAAAATGTGCGTGCTGTCACAAAGGTGTGCGGGTTGTGTTCCCCCGCGTACAAAAATTCAGCATCTCACCTAACCGAGGAAACTAATGACCACTTTCACCCTCAACCGTCGTACCCTGCTCACCGGCACCGTTGCCCTGGGCACCGTCGGCCTGCTCGCAGCCTGCGGCGGCAACTCCTCCAAGAACGAAACCAGCGCTCTCTCCGCCGGCGACGACCTCTCCAAGGCAGTCTCCTACAACGAGAAGGACCGCTCCGCCCTCAAGGACAGCGGCGAGCTGCGACTGAGCGCAGACGGCATTGGCCCGAACTTCAACATCCTCAACACCAACGGCTACACCGCCGGTAACCTGAACATTCAGGCGGCAATCAACTCCGCCTTCACCGGCGGCTTCTACGCTGACTTCCGCGGCGAGTCGCACATGAACGAGGACTACGTCACCGAATACAAGGCGCAGACCGTTGACGGCGTGCAGACCGTCACCTTCAAGATCAACCCGAAGGCAGCCTTCAACGACGGTACCCCCATCGACGTGAACGCCGTCAAGAGCTACCAGACCATCTACACCGCCGCGGCATCCGGTTCGGACTACCAGATCACCCCCTCGCCCATCTGGGAGCAGGTCGCAAGCGTCGAGGCAGTGGACGGCGATACCCGCCACGTGAAGGTCACGATGTCCAAGCCCTGGTACCCCATCGAAGGCAGCTTCACCTCCTTCCTGCACCCGGCATTCGCCGAGCCCAAGTTCTTCAACGACGGCCTGAACGACAAGCCCCTCGACCAGTACTGGGCAGGCCCCTTCAAGGTCGGCGAGTGGAACTCCTCCTCCAAGGTGCTCACCGTCGTTCGCAACGAGAAGTGGTGGGGCACCAAGCCCGCCCTCGACCGCATCACCTGGCGTGAAATGAGCTCCCAGGCAGAGCAGGCAGCCTACAAGAACGGCGAAATCGACTACGTGGACGCCAGCACCCTCAGCTCCTACAACGAGCTCTCCGGCGTGGCAAACACCGACATTCGCAAGGGTAGCGCTCTCGGCGTGGGCAACTACGAAATCAACCCGGAAAAGGTGCCCCTGCCCGTCCGCCGCGCATTTGTTGCAGCCCTCAACCGTGAGCAGCTGCAGAAGCTGCGCTACGAGAAGCTCGGCTGGAAGGAAACCCTGCCCGGCTCCATGTGCATGCTGCCCATGCAGGAAGGCTACCAGGACAACTACCCGACCAAGCTCGGCAAGGACGTCGCTACCAAGATCCTTGAGGACGCAGGCTACACCAAGAACGGCGACTACTACGCCAAGGACGGCGCTAAGGTCTCCTACCCGGTCATCACCTTCGGTAGCGACCCGGTTGTCAGCTCCACCGCCCAGTTCCTGGTGCAGCAGATGAAGGAAATCGGCGTTGAACTGACCATCGAGAACCACGGTGCCTCCGAAATGTCGAGCATCATCTCCTCGAAGAACTTCGCGATTAAGACCGGTGGCTACGGCATCACCACCTCCCCGGTGGATGCAGCGAACTACTTCTACATCTCCGAGACCAACAACGGTCACGGTAAGGATCTGGACTCGCTGGCAGCAACCATGATGTCCACCGAGGACCCGAAGGAACAGCTCAAGATCATGAACGAGCTGGAGAAGCGCCACCTGGACGAGGTCGCCATCTACGTGCCCACCCACAACGGCCCGAACTTCAAGGCGTGCCGTAAGGGCCTGGCAAACTACGGCCCCATGCTCTTCGGTCTGCCCTACTACAACCCGAACGTATGGATCAACGTCGGTTGGGAGAAGTAAAAATCTAAGCGTTGAGCACCGCTCACACACTCCATAAGGGGTAAAAGCGCTACAGCGGCGTGTTACAGAAGGATTAAAACCTTCTGGAGCACGCCGCTTTCCCGTTCCTCAGAGATTTGCACGGATATACTTAAAACAAATGCGGGCATTCTGCCCGCGACCCCGGCAGAGACTGTCCTCCCGCCGGGTTGGAGTGTTAGTTGCGCACCGTTCGCGCGCCGCCTCCACAACACTGCGAATACTCTAGGAGAAATTCCATGAAGAGCATGTCTGTCTCTCGCCGTACCCTCCTGACCGGCACCGTTGCCCTCGGCACCGTTGGTCTACTGGCTGCCTGCGGCAGCTCGAAGGAAAGGTTGGCGGTAGCGCCGCTAACAACGCTGAAGATATTCTGAAGAACCTTCAGGTCAACAAGCAGGACCGTTCCTCCCTCAAGCAGGGCGGTACCCTGACTCTCGCGGCTACCGCCCTGGGCCCGAACTTCAACCTGCAGACCCAGAGCGGCTACACCTCCAGCAACCTGGACGCACTGGCACCCTGCAACATTCCCGCCGTGATGGGCTTCTACACCATGAGCCCCGAAGGCGAAGGCACCCTCAACCCCGAGTTCTGCACCGAGCACAAGACCGAGACCGTCAATGGCGTGCAGACCGCGACCTTCAAGATCAACCCCAAGGCTGCTTTCAACGACGGCACCCCCATGGACGTGAACGCTGTTCGCGCCATGTGGAAGGTCTACCGCGCAACCACCGACAACCCCTACCACATCACCGACAACACCATGTGGCAGCAGGTTGAGAGCATCGAGGCTGTGGACGGTGATAACTTCCACGTCAAGGTCACCATGAAGGCTCCGTACTACCCCTCCGAGGGTCTGTGTGCCTTCGCAATCCACCCCGCACTGGAAGACGTCAACCTCTTCAACGAAGGCTTCGTTGACAAGCCCCTCGACCAGTACTGGGCTGGCCCCTTCAAGGTTGGCGAGTGGAACTCCTCCCAGAAGGTGCTCACCCTGGTCAAGAACGACAAGTGGTGGGGCGAGAAGCCGATCCTGGACCGCATCATCTGGCGTCAGATGGACTCCGAAGCAATCCGTGCAAGCTTCAAGAACGGCGAACTGGACGCCTTCACCTTCGTGGGTGCAACCAGCTACAACGCTGTGAAGGGCCAGGCAGGCACCGAGATTCGCCAGAGCCAGAACACCAACGTCAACATCATTCAGCTGAACCCCAAGCGCATCGAGGATCTGGCACTGCGCCGCGCAATCCTTGCTTCTGTGGACCGCGAGCAGATCGCTAAGGCATACTTCTCGCAGCTCGGCTGGACCGAGCCGCTGCCCGGCTCCATCATCGCAATGCCGTTCCAGAAGGGCTACCAGAACAACTACGCTGGTGACACCGGTGCACAGGCAGCTGGCAAGATTCTGGAGGCCGCAGGCTACTCCAAGTCCGGCGACTACTACGCTAAGAACGGCAAGGTTGCTGGCTTCGCTCTGACCTCTTTCGGTTCCGAGGCGGTCTACCAGGCGGTCTACCAGATTCTGGAGCAGCAGCTGAAGTCCGCAGGTATCCGCCTGAGCGCTGACAACCAGCCGCAGTCGAACTCCAACTCCGTGCTCGGCCAGAAGAGCTACGAAGCAATCTTCACCGGCTGGGGCGTACTGCCCGACCTGGCTTCCTCGGCACCCTACTTCTTCACCTCTGACGTCTTCGGTGTTGGCGACCCCGAAGTCGATAAGCTCATCGAGAAGCTGCAGAACACCGAGAAGGAGGACGAGCGCATCAAGATCGCTAACGAGGCGGAGAAGCTCTACTACGAGAAGGTCGCAGTGTACCTGCCCTACGCAAACGGCCCGATGTACGCCGCTGTCAAGGCTAAGGTCGCGAACTACGGTCCGTCCCTGTTCAAGCAGAGCTACACCAGCGCTGACTACTGGGTCAACGTTGGCTGGCAGGAGTAGTACCGCTTACGGTAACGCTCTAGCCGTCCTGTAGGACTCGAAATCCCGGGTACTCTCACGAGAGAGTGCCCGGGATTTTTCTGTCCCGCTTGTTCTGTGTCTTTTAGCTGGATACATTAGCGGGATATGTAATTACAAAAAACGAGGGGGAGTGGAACGCCGCCCTAACCGGTTGCTACCACTCGCCCAGGTACAGGGCACGCTCCTGCAGGTACCTCAACATCTTCGGGTTCTGCCGCAGATAGAAGATGCGGTAAATGCCGCCTCCAGCGACGATGAAAGCCAGCGGGAAACCTAAAATCACGAGCACACGGCTCATATTGGCGGACAGATCAAAAGGATCACCGCTGGTTGCCACCAGCATAATCCAGAGAGAATAGCCCACGCAGGCGAACACGGTGCCCCACATGCCGCGCACGAGCCAACTCACCAGCGCCACCGCAATAACCCACGCCAGCGCCAACGTGAACTGGTGCCGCTCCGCCTGAGCCCATGGGAGCGCCCCCACGTAAATAATTGCGGGGATGCCCAGGTACCCGGGGATATTCAGCGAGGCAAGAATGTTCACACAAAAATAGCCCAAGAAAATAGCGCTCAACGACGAGGATAGGAACAGGTGCAGAGGAATCATGCCGTCGCCGCTATAGGCTGCGGTCGGGCCCGCGTACACGGTTTCAAACATGAGGGTCAGCGGAGTCATCATGTACTCGATCCAGACGACCAGCGCAAAAGCACCGAACATGCCCAGAGCCTGCATCAGAGCAATCAGCCGTGAACGGGCATCCCGAGGAATCGTGAAGCTCTGACCCTTAGCCTTGACCCCGCAGAGATGAACAACGGCCACCATTGCCGCGATGCACAGCACCCAGCGCACGAGGGCCCCCGGCAGCTCAGGAAGGCCGCCGTAAGCCCCCGTAGCGGGGTTACCCCAGGCTCCGGGGAGCAATGTAATAGCGTGAGTACCCTCGGGGAGGTTTGCGGAGGAAGCAAGTCGGTGCGGTTCGTAGATAACCCACCACAGAAGGTACGCGGGAATCAGCGCGGAGAGCTTACGCAGCAGAACCGGGAACGGCGCGGACTCATAGACGAGCGCCTCAAGATTGAGCCGGCGCATCAGCCGCCGAAAAGGAGGAAGAGCGCGCAACTCTTTTTGCTGCTCTTCCCACACCTCGGTATCCCATATCCTAGTATCAGAAGACATCGTCGTACTCCCTATCACGTGAGAACTTCCTTGTTGAGCTTATTATCACACTAGCAGAAATACCCCCGGCTAGTGGGTAACCCCAGGCTAAGCCCTACCCGAATATCAGGGCATAAGGAAAGGGGGCCCCACCGTAATGGTGGGGCCCCCTTTAGAGCCATAGTTAGAGCCTTAGAAAGCGAACTACTTAGTGGTCACCTTCAGGACAGTGCTCAGGTTCTGGTGAGCAACGCCCGGCAGACCCTTCACCTCAGCGAACTTGCGGGTGTTGGTCACAATCACCGGGGTAATCAGCGGGTAACCCGCCTCCTTGATAACCTCAGGATCGAACTCAATCAGAGCGTCGCCAGCAGCAACAACATCGCCCTTAGCAACCTTCACGCTGAAGCCCTTACCGTCCAGGTTCACGGTATCCAGACCAACGTGAATCAGCAGCTCAATGCCGTTCTCCAGCTTCAGACCCACAGCGTGGCCCGAGGGGTAGGTTGCAGCAACCTTACCGGCAGCGGGAGCAACAACAGTGGTACCGGTCGGCTCAATAGCCACACCCTCGCCCAGCTTGCCAGCAGCGAAAATCGGGTCCGGAACATCAGACAGAGCAACAGCAGTACCCTCAATCGGAGCGTGCAGCTCAATGACCTCACCAGCGGAAGTAGCGGGTGCAGCAGCGGCGGTCGCAGTAGCGGCAGCAGCCGGAGCAGCCTTAACGGCAACAGCCTCAGCCTTGGGAGCGTCCTCAGCAGCCTCAGCCATACGCTCCGCAGCGTGCCTTACAGCGTCAGCCTTCGACTCGTAACCGAAAATCAGAACACCGGTCATAGCGCCGAAGAACGCAATAGCCAGACCAATCACGTACAGGTAGGAAGGCTCGCATAGCCGGAATCGACAGCAGCGAGGTGAACGCGAATGCGTAGGACTTAACGCCCAGGAAGGAAATGGTAGCGCCACCAATAACAGCGGGAACCAGAATAATCGGGATCACGCGCTTGTAGCGGAGCACAACACCGTACAGGGACGGCTCAGAAATACCACCGAGCAGACCGGACATCGACGCACCAACAGCGGTCTGGCGCAGCTCGCGGTCGTGCTTAGCCTTAATAGCCACACCGGTGACCAGGCCGAACACAGCGAAGTTGTAAGCACCCATGGGGGACTGAATGAAGTCAGTACCCATGGTCTGCAGGTTGTTAATCATGACAGCGTTCAGCGGCCAGTGCAGACCCAGCGGAACCATGAACAGGTACAGGCCAGCAATCAGAGCACCAACCAGAGCCGGAGCCTGGTCGTTAACCATCTTCAGGAAGTCAGAGATACCCATAGCCACACCAATACCGATGGGGCCAACCAGGAACGCGGTCACCGGAACCAGAATGATGACCGAAATCATCGGCACGAACACCATCTGCAGCATCGAAGGAATAACCTTCTTCAGGAAGCGCTCAAGCGGAGCCAGCAGAGCAACAGCCAGCAGCGGGGGGAAGACCTGGCCGGTGTAGCTGAATGCGTACAGCGGCAGATCCAGACCGAAGAACGGAACGTTCAGAACCTTGGTGGCGGGGTCAGCAAGAGCAGTCAGATCGGTGAAGGTACCGGTCATCAGTGCAGCGGGGATAGCTGCACCAACCCACATGTTCGCGCCCAGACGCTTAGCAGCGGTAGCACCCAGCATGATGGGCATGAAGTTCAGAACAGACAGCGAAGCAGCCTTCAGGATGTACCAGAAAGCAAACTGCTGCATCCACTGGGTGTTCAGAGCCTTAGCTTCCTCCGGGTCAGCCACACGAGCACCGTTAATGATGTCGATGTTCACGCTCTGACCGGTCAAGTCAGTGTACTGGCCGAAGAAGCCCAGCTGCTGCATGAACACAATCAGGGTCAGAATCATCGAGGTACCCAGAAGTGCCCACAGCAGAGGACGGAAGGAGTCAGACAGAACGTCGAAGACGTTGGTAAGCCAGCCGGACTTCTTGCCCTCAGCCTCAACCTTGGTGTCACCCTCAGCGTGGCCGGACATAGAAGGCAGAGCGTTGATCTCGTTGTACACAGCCTCAACGCGCTCGCCCAGAACAACCTGAGTCTGGCCGGACTGCTCAATCACAGAGAGAACGCCGGGCAGGCCCTCAATCTTCTTGTTCTGCACTGCATCGTTAGACACAGGAGTGACACGAAGGCGGGTTGCACAGTGAGTAATGTGCGCGATGTTCTCGGGGCCACCCAGGCCGTCAAGAATCTTCTCGCCAAGTTCGCGGTTATTCACGATACTTCCTTAGATATGCGGTCAATGTCTATACGGTTGTTGCCGGAGGCTGTGCCTACCTGACGTTGCGGTGGCCGAAAAAGCCCCGGAAAACACGTCCAGAAAACACAAAAGACCCGAGTCTCTCGACCACCGGAAGCACTACACTCGTGCCCGCTATGGAGCTTCGGTACAGCAAATAGAGGGGATTCTCGGCAGATATATGCTGCCGTCCCATACGGTGTTGAGTAACTCAGGTCTTGCCTGCCAAACCAGTAACAACCCTGAAGAAGGTTTCCCTTCTCAAATAGTTCCCTGTAACTCTAAGGGTTTTCCCAGGTTAAGAGCAAGGTGAGAGGCAAAAGCTATCAGAAGCTGTTAAATGTTTCACCCAAGTGATAGCTGAGAATAGCTGAGACACGCTCTCGACACTGATTGCGGGGCGCCTCCCGGCTGGACTCCAGCAGAGTTCGGGTAGGGCTCGGGCAGGGTTCCAGAGCCCTCCGGTACGCCCAGATACGCCCCGGACCGGGTGCTTTCGAAGACGGCGCTCATGAAGACGTGGAAGGGCCCCGCATCCACAGGATACGGGGCCCACACGCTACCGAAGTAGCTACCTTCCGACTAACTACTTAGCCGGGAAGAAATTCAGCGGAGCAACCTCCAGCTCAGGGTAATTACGCTTCTGCCAACGGCGGTTACGATGCGCATTCACCTCAATCAGCGCGGCACCCAGAGCACCGGCACCCAGAGCCGTCCACAGCAGGTGCGGAAGCACAGTAACGAACTGGTGGTACTCCACCAGAATCGGCACGAACAACGCCGCGAAGAACACCGCAAGCAACGCACCAAACAGCAGAACACGAGCACGGTTGAACGGGCGAGCCACCGCAGCCAAGTTCCACAGACCCATCATCACCAGGGTGATGAACGAAGCCGTCTGAACCTGACGGATATCCTCAACACCCATGCCGCGAGCCGTGAACGTCACCGCCAACAGCATCGCAACCACAATAATTGAGTTCGGAACCGTGTAATTCAGCACGCGACGCAAGAAGCCCGGCACGTAACGGCGCGAATTCGGCAACAGAGTCAACGCGAAGGACGACGCACCCACAATCAAGAAGTCAGCAGTCGAGTACTGACGCGGCAAGAACGGGAAGGTCAAACCGAAAATACTGAACAGAACACCCAGAAGAATCGCGAAACCAGTCTTCGTCAAGAACAGGTTTGCCACCATCTCAATGTTCGTAATGACCTGACGGCCCTGCTCCAACGCAGCCGGCAGGGACGAGAACTTACCGTCCAGAAGAACCAGGCGAGAAACAGCCTTCGTTGCCGGAGCAGCGTTACCCATCGCAATACCCAAGCTTGCATGCTTAAGCGCCAGAGCGTCATTAATGCCGTCACCGGTCATCGCCACCACATGGCCGCGCTCCTTCAGGGCAATCACCATGTTCTTCTTCTGCTCGGGCGACACACGACCGAAAATATTGTGAGTAGCCGCAGCCTCAGCAAGCTCCGGACCGTCCTCAGGCAGAGTCGACGCATCAACCGCACCCGCAGACGTATCCATGCCCGCAGTCTTCGCAGCCGCAGCCACAGTGAACGGGTTATCACCCGAGAAGACCTTCAGGGTCACGCCCTGACGGTGGAAATACTCCACAATTTCAGGCGCATCCGCACGCACATTCTCACGGAAAATCACGAACAGAACCGGGGCAGCATCCGACGGAATCTTCTGGATCGGCTCATCCTTCTCATTGCGAACCACCGCAGAAGCATGCGCCAAAACCATCGTGCGCAGACCCAGCGCCGCCAGCTCAGCGGCACGCTCACGCTCAGCGGTGCCCTTGGCGAGAAGCGCCTCCGGAGCACCCAGAAGCCACGCGCCCGAATCCTTAAACTCAATCGCGCTAAAACGCAGAGCCGAGGAGAACGGCACAATACCGCTCACCGACGCCGAAGAAGCATCCGGGAAGCCACCGGTCAGAGCTGCAGCGGTCGGGTTCGCGTTCTCATCGTGACCAAACCACGCCAGCGCCTCATTCCAGCCGGCAGGCAGAGAACCACGCCAAGAAGTGTGCTCCGCCGAGTTAGCATCCGGGCCCTCAGCCTCAGCAACGGTGTCCAGCGGGCGCACCGAATCAAAAATCACGCCACCCTCAGTCAGGGTGCCGGTCTTATCGAAGCAGACCACATCCACACGAGCCAGAACCTCAACCGCAGGCTGCTCCTGCACCAGGATGTTGTGCTTACGGCCCAGCGCCACAGCCGCCGCCGCAAACGCCAGAGTAGTCATCAGCGCCAGACCCTGCGGAATCATCGAAGCAACCGAGGACACCACAGCAATAGAAACCTGCTCCCACAGGTGGTTCTGCTGCACGGTCTCCAGGCCACCAGCCGCCTGAATCTGACCCCACGACACCACAGGAATAATGACCGCAAGGCCCACCGTAATCCAGCGGACCACACGGTTCAACGCATCACGCAGCTCAGACTGAATACGCGAGAACTGGCGCGCCTCATCAGAAATCTTGCTTGCACGAGAATTCGCACCCACGTGAGAGAGCAGGACGCGGCCGGTACCACCCAGCACACTCGACGCCGACAGCACCATATCGCCGGGGCGCTTAGCAATCGGGTCGTTCTCACCGGTCAGCAGGGACTCGTCCAGCTCCAAAGAATCGGAGGTGAGTACAACAGCATCCGCCGGAACCTGATCGCCGCGCTTGAGGATGACAACGTCACCCTCAACCAGCTGCTCCATCGGAACTTCAACGCTCTTGCCGTCACGCACGGCAGTAGCGGGGGAGCGGTCCAGCAGGGAGATGCGGTCCAGCTCAAGCTTCGCCTTGTACTCCTGCACAAAACCAATCACCACGTTAGCAATCACGGCTCCCAGGAAGAGCAAATCAGCCCAACGCTGGTACATAATCACCACGGCGCCACAGGCACCCAACACAAAGTTGAAGACCGTGAACAGGTGCGCACGCATAATGCTCCACAGCGTGCGAGAAGACTTATTGTTCTGGGTATTGACCCTACCCTCAGCAGTCAGGCGAGCGACATCATCGCTGCTCAAACCGTGCTGGGCAATATCGAAAGATCCGCTATGCGGTGTTTCAGAATATTCGGGAATGTAGCCGGCGACGGCAGACGCTGCCGTTTTCTGCTGAGGATCCATGCAGGGGTCTCTTTCTCGAATGGATGGAATGCTGAACTGAATAGAGTTCAGTATTGCGGACACTACCTTTCAGTGTATCCGTGTAGAAGGGGATAAAGATAATCTCCGCCCTGTTAATGAGCTGATAGTTACAGCCATTCCAGAGCGGAGATTTAATATATGCGAATAATGGCATATTTTGAGGTGGAAAGTGTATGCGGGACAGTTCGCTAACGCCCTGTAAAATCAGCGCGCTAGCAGAGTTAGCGCTCCGGCAGAATCAGCGCTTGGGCAGAATCAACAAACGATTCGTCACCGGATGCCTCAACACCTCAATCGGATGCTGATACACCTCAGACAACAACTCCGCCGAACACACCTGCTCAGGGGTACCCGAAGCAACCACCTCGCCACCACGCAACAACACCATACGGTCAGAATACGCAGCCGCCACATCCAAGTCATGAAGCACCGTCAGTACCGCAGCACCCTCAGCAGCCAACTCACGGCTCACGCGCAAGGTCTGCTCCTGATGCGTAATGTCCAGCGCTGCAGTCGGCTCATCCAAAGAATCAGCGGAGTCTGCTGAGCAAACACACGCGCCAAATGCGCACGACCACTCTCACCACCGGACAGAGTCGTAATATCTCGATCCGACAAATGAGTCACCGACGTACGCTCCATCATCGAAGCAACCACGGCGTCGTCCTCTTCAGCGCGCTCCGTACCCTTCCACGGGGTACGGCCCATCTGAACCACCTCGTGCACCGTATACGAAAACGCCACATTCAACTTCTGCAGCAGCATCGCACGCTGACGCGCCATCTGACGGGCATGAATCGAACCCAGAGGGGCGCCATCCAGCAGAATCTCACCGCCACTGGGCGCAATATCACCAGCAATCACACCCAACAGAGTCGACTTACCGGCACCATTGGGGCCAATCAGCGAAACAACCTCGCCCGCAGAAACCGACAGGGACACATCATTCAAAATCTGACGCCCACCAGCGTTAAAACACACACCGGACAGGCTCAACAACTCACTCACGAAGCACCTCCGCCCTGACCCAGAGAACGACGCAGCAACACGAAGAACGTCGGGCCGCCCACCAAAGCCGTAAAAATACCAATCGGCAAATCAGCAAAAGGCACCAGCGTACGTGCACCCAAATCAGACATCGCAATTAACAGGGCGCCACCCAACGCCGAAGCCGGCAACAACACACGATTCGACGGACCCAAAATCATGCGCAACAGGTGAGGGATAATCAGACCAATAAACGCAATAATGCCCGCATACGCCACCGCAGCACCCGTCAACAAAGCCGTCGCCGCAATAGACACCGCACGCAGACGCTCCACGTTCACGCCAGAATGCTGCGCCGCACGCTCACCCAACGCCAGAACATCCAGCGAAGAAGCCATCACAAAACACGCCACCAAACCAATCAGAATAACCGGCCACACGCTCGCCACAGCCTTCCACGTGGAGCCGTTCAGCGAACCCATCTGCCAGAACACAATCTGATCGCGGCTCGTCGTATCAGCAATAAACATGAGGAAGGCAATAATCGCATTCGCCACCGCAGTCACCGCAATACCCGTCAAAATCATCGACAGAACCTTCGCGCGACCCGAAGAACGCGACAGGAAATACACCAGCGCAGTAGCCGCCAACGCACCCACAAACGCGAATGCAGGAGTCGTGAAAATACCGAAGAACTGCAGGTTCAACACAATCGACAAACACGCGCCAACCGCCGCACCCGAAGAAACACCAATCACGCCCGGCTCAGCCAACGGGTTACCAAACACCGACTGCATCACCGCGCCGGAAGTACCCAAAGCGGCACCCACCAGCACGCCCAACAGCACACGCGGGAAACGGATATTCCACAGAGTGCTATCCGCCAGCTGCATCGCCGGGTTCTCCGGTGCGAGACCCAGACGGCGGCCCACAGAAGCAACCACCTGATCAACCGGGATATTGTACTGACCCAAACCCGCAGACAACACCATCACAGCGCACAGCGCCACCGCCAAAAATGTAAAGGTCAGACCGGCACGACGCCGACGCGAAGCACGATAATCCCGCGCACTCGCCGCACTCTTCACCGCAGCCACTACTGGGCTCCCGCAGGAGTCGAGTATGCAGCCTTAGCCAGCGAGAGCAAAACCGCCGGAGTATTCGGGCCATAGGACAGAATCTGGCCGTCACCCATATCGATAATGCGCTTATTCTTACCGGCATTCGTCTCACCCACACCCGGGCGAGCCAAGAAACCGTCCAAACCACCGGTGGACTTAATGCCGCCGCTCATGGTCAGAATGACGTCCGGGTTCAGCTTCACCAGCGCCTCACTGGTCGCCGGAATAATATTCGTCGCGTTCTGCTCAGACGCCACATCCTTGCCGCCAATAGCCTGAATCAAATCATCAGCGCCCGAACCCTTACCGAGCACAAAGAACACACCAGCGGTACCACGCACGTACAGGAACGCGAACGACACCTGCTGCGCGCCCTTCGGGGCAACGTCCTTGAGCACCTGCAGGGCATAATCCAGGTCTTTCTGCACGCGGGCAGCAACCTGTTCGCCCGCCTCCGGAACACCCAGTGCCTGCGCAACAGCCTTGAGCTGCGGAATGATCTTATCCATACGACGCTCATGATCGAAGGCCACGACGGTCACACCCGCAGCGCGCAGCTGGTCCACAATCTCAATCGGGCCGTTGCTCTTATCCCACAGCACCAGGTCCGGGGAGGTCGCCAGAATCGCCTCAGCGTTCAGGTCGTGACCGTTCTGCGTCACCAGCGGCAGATGAGCCAGTGACTGCTCAGTTGAGGAGGTGACACGACCGACCAGGCGGCCGCCCAGACCCAGCGCAATCATCTGCTGAGCCAGAGTGCCGTACAGGTCCAGCGCCAGCACACGGTCAGCGGACTTAACGGTCACCTCAGTGCCGTTGAAATCCTTGAACGTCACCGGGAAAGCCGGAGTGGGGGTGTCGACCATCGGCTGAATTTCGGGGGTGTCCGCGGCGCTATTGGGGCCGCGCAGAGCCTTCTGATCAGGGGCAATAGAAAAACGCAGCTGATCCGCCAGGTTCTCCAAAACGGTGCGGGTGCTCTGCTCATCCACCACAGCCTGCGAAGTACTTGAAGAAGCAGCCGGGTTCTGAGTACCCACACCGCAAGAGCTCAGTAGGAACGCCGAAGTGATGGAGAATGCCGCATACTTCATTGCATCGCGGCGGTTCAGGGCAGAAGAGGAAAGGGAAGAAAACATCGTAGTCTCGCAGAAAAAGGGGAGCTAGAAAAACTGGAGTAGGCGCCGGGGCAAAACCTGGCACCTGAAGCGGGGGTGCAGTGAAAATCTGCACCCCCGCACGGGCCGTGTCGGCTCACCGGTGAACCTCATAGTTGAGTCTCACGGGTGAACCGATAGTGTGGGCATCCTCGTGAGGTGCCGTTATGCCTTCTTGCGGCGGCGAGTGTACACGACGGTACCCGCACCGGCTGCAACAGCGATGAAACCTGCAACCAGGGTGCCCTCAACACCGGAGGCACCGGTGGACGCCAGAGGCTTGCCGGTGACCGGGTCGCAACCCTCACCCTCGTAGACGGTCTCGGTTACGGTCTTGGTGGTGGTCTTCGCGCCGTTAATCGCCGCGGAGAAGCTCAGCGGAGCCATGTCCTTACCGGCCTCGTAGAAGCCAGCGAACGCCTTCGCGCCCTCAGCGGTCAGGGTGGTTGCCGCACCGTTGACGCTCACAGCGTCAGCGGAGCTCTGCAGGCCCGAAAGATCCACCTTCAGCAGTGCCACCTCACCGTAGTTAGTTGCCTTGCCGGAGGGGTCATTGCTGGTCATGGTCGCGTAGAGAGTACCGGAATTGCCGTTAATCTCAAGGCGCGGGTTCGCAATGGTGGTGTCCAGAATGCCGTGGTGACCGGTGAAACGAACCGAACCGCTGAAGGAGATAGAACCCTTACCGTTCTTGAAGGTGCCGGTGCCGTTAGACCAGTTGAACGCATCCGAAGAGTAGGAGGTGCCGTCCAGCTCCCAGCTACCGTTCGCGATGCCGCCGCGCACGTAGTTGCGGAAGGAATCACGCACGCCCCAGCCAAGGTTTGCGCTCTTAATGGTGCCGTCGGATGCGCCCTGCTCCTGCACCTCGCGGGTGCGGGTGACGGGTACGCAGACCGGCTGTGCCGGGTTGTTGCTGACAGAACCGTTCGAGGAGGAACCGCCGTTAGAAACGCTGCCGGAGGTGCCTGCCGAACCGGCAGAACCGGAGCCGTTAGCGCCGGAGTTACCGGAGGAGTTCGAGGAGCTGTTATCGGAGGAGCCGTTCTCAGAACCCTTGTTATCGGAGGACTTGCTCTCAGAGACGCGGGGAACCTCAACGGTGTTCTCCGCGGTCTGCTCGCTGAGCTTTACGGAGAAGCTCAGCGGTGCCATGGCGTTGTCGGCACCGCGGTACTGGCCCGCGAAGAGCACGTCAGAACCTTCAGCGGTGAGCGCGACTGCTGCGTTCTGCGCCGAGAAGACTCCGTCCTTCACGCTCGCGCCGGAGAGGTCCACCTCGGCGATAGCCAAGCCGGTCTTAGAAACGGACTTGCCGTCGCGGGTCAGCGCGTCAACGTCAGCGACCAGGGTGCCCTTGCCGTTGACGACGACCAGGCGCATGTTCTTGATGGTGCTCTTGAGCTGACCGTTGTGGCCGGTGAACTCTGCGGTGCCCGCGAAGTTGATCTGACCGGTCTTGGTCTCGGGGTTGTACACGCCGGATGCCTGAGTGTACTTGAAGCCGCCAGCCGCGGTCTTCTCCATGCCCTCAACGTTCACGGAGCCGTGCGCGAAGCCGGTCAGGTACTTCAGGAAGGACTCGCGGATATCCCAGCTGAGGGTGCCGGACTCGACGACGTTGCCGGTGACCTTTTCTTCACGCTTGGGCTCGGTGGTTGCGGCGGGGGGAGGAAGGTGCCGCGGAGGTGGGAGCTGCGCTCGGTGCTGCAGAAGTGGGCTCGGCGGGCTTGGGTGCCTCGCTGGTCGGTGCGGAGGAGGGCTCGCTGCTGGGCTCTGCGGTCGGCGCAGCAGTCGGCTTGGCGCTGGGTTCACTGCTGGGCTCAGGGCTCGGCGCGGGTGCTTCCTTGGCCACGATGGTTGCGGAGAAGCCGAGTGCATCCAGCTCCTGACCTGCCTTGTAGAAGCCCGCGAAGGCGCCGGTTGCCTCTTCGGAAAGCTTGACGCGGGTGCCGTTGTCCTCGTCAACGCTGGGCAGGGTGATGGTGTTACCCCTCAACCTTCAGGCCGGAGGCGTTGAAAGTGCCGAGGGTCATGTTCTTGGTTTCGACCAGGTCGTTCGGGGTGGTGTTGCCGTTGTAGGGGCGCGACTGAACGTTGGCGCGCACGGTGCCCACGCCGTCCTTAATGGTGACGGAGAGGTCGGAGATGATGACTTCCAGCAGACCGTGGTGTGCGGTGTAGTGAATCGAGGAGCCGGTGAAGGTGACCGAGTATTCGCCGTTGGCTACGGTGCCTTCGGCGGAGGTGAAGTGGTAGGAGCCGTCTTCGTTGGTGGTGACGCCGGTCAGTTCCTGGGAGCCCTGGGAGAAGGGACCGTTGATGTAGGAGCGGAAGGACTTCTTCAGGCCCCAGTTGACGGTGACGTCCTGCAGGCTCTGCTCTGAGGCTGCGGTTACCTCACCGGCGCTGACGTGGGAGTTGGTTTCAGCTGCGAAGGCTGCGGGTACGCCAGCGATGCCGCTGAGGCCGATGGTTGCTGAAGCCAAGAACGCCCAAGTGCGCTTGGTGAGAGAGGGGGTAGACATTCGGTGTCTCCTTGAATTTTGTGATTGTGGTGTTCGTATCAAGTCTAGCCCTATTAGCCTATGTTTGTGTAACTTAATGCCTAGGGTGACTTGTGTATGAGGTTTACCTTAGCAAATTTTTGTGAGAGCTATTGCCAAAACCGGTTTTTGGTGACAATATGTCATTAACAGGTTTTGGTGACATCGTGTCACTAAAACATTTATTGTTCACCCACAAGCCACTTTAGGAACTCACCATGACTATTACCGCCCCCGAAACCACCCAGGAACGCTTCTCCGCACGCCTGAAGGAAAGCACCAAGCACGTCCACGACAACGCCGAACACTCCACCTTCATGGAAGATCTCATGGGCGGCTCCCTCAACACCGAGGCATACCTGCGCCTCATCAACCAGTACGTGCACATCTACGAAACACTCGAAGCAGTCTCCGAACACTACCGCGCAGAACCCAGCCCCATCACCGAACCCTTCACCCACCCGGGCCTCGACCGCACAGAATACATCCGTGCAGACATCCGCGCACTCGGCCAGGAAGGCGACATCGACGCGCCCCTGCCCGCAACCGCAGAATACGTAGAGCGCATCCGCGCCACCATCAACTCCCCCGAACGCTACCTCGCACACCACTACCTGCGCTACCTCGGCGACCTCTCCGGCGGCCAGGCAGTCGCAGCGCTCGTCAACCGCCACTACGGCATCCCCGCCGAAGCGCTGAGCATGTACCGCTTCACCGAACTGCCCAAGCCCAAGGTCTTCAAGGACGGCTACCGCGAACTGCTCGACAACGCACCCCTGACCGATGAGCAGCGCGAAGCCCTCATTGAAGAGTGCATCGAAGGCTTCCGCATCAACGCCTCCCTGTTCGCGCAGCTGGGCCGCAAGGTCGCCGAGGCATAAACACAGAACGCCTCAACGCACAACCTCTCACCGCTCAATGCACAAGCCAGCGGGCATAACAAAAGGGGCGGATGCTTTCACAAGCATCCGCCCCTTTCGGCGTTCGTCTCAAACTAGTCGAAGACTAGCCCTTCGCAACCTCACCGAAGTAAGAAGCGAGAGTACCCTCGTGAGCTGCACGCAGCTCATCCAGGTCAATGGAAACCTCATCCTGGAAGTCCAGAGCGTTCGACGCAGCATCCACCACACCAATACGTGCGAAGGGGAACTGGCGAGCGGTGCACATATCCTTGAAGCGCACCTCTTCAGAACGCGGAACCGAAACCACAACGCGGCCCAGGGACTCCGAGAACAGCAGGGTGAACAGGTCCAGACCGTCACGCTCAGCAACCTCACCCAGACCAATGCGGGCACCGGTGTTGAAACGCAGGCAAGCCTCCGACAGGGCCGCAGCCAGACCACCAGCAGACACGTCGTGTGCGGCATCAATCATGCCGTCACGAGACATGTTCACCAGCATGTCACCCAGCTGACGCTCCAGAGCCAGATCAACCTTCGGCGGCTGACCGCCCAGGTGACCCTTGAAACGAGCCCACTCGGAGCCGTCCAGCTCATCGCGAGTGGTACCCAGCAGGTAGATAGCCTGACCGTCATGCTCGGGAGCCCAACCCGAAGGGGTACGGCGGGTGACGTCATCCATCACGCCCATCATCGCCACCACGGGGGTCGGGTTAATGGCCTTACCACCGGTCTGGTTGTACAGGGACACGTTACCGCCGGTCACCGGAACACCCAGCTCCATGCAGCCATCAGCCAGACCGCGAACAGCCTCAGCGAACTGCCACATGACGTCCGGGTCCTCGGGAGAACCGAAGTTCAGGCAGTCAGACACCGCCACGGGGCGTGCACCAACGGTCGCAACGTTACGGTACGCCTCAGCCAAGGACGCGCGAGCACCCTCGTACGGATCCAGATAGGTGAAACGCGGGGAGGCGTCGGTCGCCAGAGCAACACCGAGGTTGGTGTTCTCGTCCACGCGCACCACGCCGCCGTCGTCCGGCATGGACAGGGCGGTGTTGCCCTGAACGTAGCGGTCGTACTGGTTGGTGATCCAGGACTTGGAGCACATGTTCGGGGACGCCATGAACGCCTTGATTGCCTCGCCCAGCTCCTTACCGCGCGGGCGGGAATCGTCGGCAGCCGAACCGGTGAAGTGGTTAGCCTGGACGTCATCCTGCCACTCGGGGCGTGCGTAAGGACGCTCGTAGGTCGGGCCGTCGTGCGCAACGGTGCGGGGGTCAACATCCACGATGACCTCGCCGTCCCACTCGATGACCAGGCGGCCAGAGTTGGTGACCTCACCGAGGAAGGAGTACTCCACGCCCCACTTGTTCATGATTGCTTCGAAGCGCTCTACGTTCTCGGGGGAGACAACAGCCATCATGCGTTCCTGAGACTCAGACATCAGAATCTCGCCCGGGGTCAGGGTGGGGTCACGCAGCAGAACCTTGGTCAGGTCGACGTGCATGCCGCCCTCACCGTTAGAAGCCAGCTCGCTGGTTGCGCAGGAAATACCCGCAGCACCCAGGTCCTGAATACCCTCAACCACGGAGCCCTTGAACAGCTCCAGGCAGCACTCAATCAGAACCTTCTCAGCGAAGGGGTCGCCCACCTGAACGGCAGGACGCTTCGAGGGCTTGGTGTCATCGAAAGACTCGGACGCCAGCACCGACGCACCGCCGATGCCGTCGCCACCGGTGCGTGCACCGAACAGAACAACCTTGTTGCCCACGCCCGATGCGTTCGCCAGGCGGATGTCCTCGTGACGCATAATACCCACAGCCAGTGCGTTGACCAGCGGGTTTGCCTGGTAGCAGGAATCGAACTCAACCTCGCCGCCGATGTTCGGCAGGCCCAGGGAGTTACCGTAACCACCAATACCGGCAACCACGCCGCCAATAACGCGGGCGGTGTCCGGGTGATCAATCGCGCCGAAACGCAGCGGATCCATCACAGCAATCGGGCGTGCACCCATGGAAATAATGTCACGCACAATACCGCCCACACCGGTCGCAGCACCCTGGTAGGGCTCCACGTACGAGGGGTGGTTGTGGGACTCAATTTTGAAGGTAACAGCCCAGCCGTCACCAATATCGGTCACACCGGCGTTCTCACCGATACCGACCATCAGGTCCTTCTTCATCTCATCGGTGACCTTCGCACCGAACTGCTTCAGATGAACCTTAGAAGACTTGTAGGAGCAGTGCTCGGACCACATGACCGAGTACATTGCCAGCTCAGCCGCGGTAGGACGGCGACCAAGAATCTCCTTAATATCCTCGAACTCGTTCTCCTTCAGACCCAGTTCAGCCCAGGGGAGTTCGGTGTCCGGGGTTGCCGCCGCGTGCTCGACGGTGTCGAGGTTAAACTGCTTTTCGCTCATAACTTCTTAGAATCCTTGTCGTGCGTTAGCGGGCGTTAATCAGGTTGGCAAGAACGGAGGTGAACACGCCGAGACCATCGGCGCCACCGCGCAGAGAAACCTCACCAAAACCGGAAGAGGAAGGACCGAAGCCAGGCTCCACAGCGTGCTCCGGGTGCGGCATCAGGCCGACCACGTTACCGCGCTCATTGCTGATACCAGCAATGTCGTTACGGGAACCGTTCGGGTTGAAACCAACGTAGCGGAACACCACGCGGCCCTCAGCCTCCAGCGCCTCCAGAGTCTTCGGATCAGCAACGTACTGACCGTCCTGGTTCTTCAGGGGGACGACAATCTCCTGGCCAGCAGCGTAGTTGCTCGTCCAGGAGGTGGAGTTATTCTCAATGCGCAGAGTCTGGTCACGGCAAATGAACTTGCGGTGATCGTTCTTAATCATCGAACCGGGCAGCAGGTGAGACTCAGTCAGAATCTGGAAACCATTGCAAATACCCAGAACAGGCAGGGGCGAAGAACCGGAGGTACCGGCAGCGTTAGCGGCATCAATCACCGAACGCATCACGGGAGCCTTCGCAGCAATAGCGCCGGCACGCAGGTAGTCACCGTAGGAGAAACCGCCAGGAATAATGACGGCATCAACGTTCTTCAAATCAGCGTCGTCGTGCCACAGCTCAACGACGGTACCGCCAGCCAGACGGACAGCACGCGCAGCGTCACGGTCATCCAGGGTGCCGGGGAAAGTCACCACGCCAACGCGTGCGTCAGCGAAAGCGGGGTTCGGGGAGTAGCTAGAGAAGTCGCCAACCAGGGGGACTTCAGTGGGTGCGAGGGACTCTGCCATAGGTATTAGTCCTCCAGAACCGAAACGTTCACAACGTCTTCGATGACAGGGTTCGACAGCAGCTCTTCAGCAGCCTTGCGGGCAGCTGCGAGGTGCTCCTCAGTAGCCTCACCCTCGACGGTCAGCTCGAAGCGCTTACCCTGGCGAACATCCACGAAGGAATCAACGCCGATACGGGGCAGCTCGTGAGAAATAGCCTTACCCTGCGGGTCAAGAATTTCGGGCTTGAGCATAACATCAACAACAATACGGGCCATGTGTGGGCACTCCTTGGGTGCGTGGGTTCTGTATGAGCCGTATCTCATCTTACCGTACTAACGACCGTAACGGGGGTATGTGTTCGGTTGGTGGATACCCTAAGAGGCTCGAATCACGTCTTTTACGCCTCGAGGGGCGGAAGATAGCGCTCGCACACCTCCAGCAGGCGCTCACGCAACTCAATGGAATGCTCCGACAGTTCACGCTGAATCCGCACGTACTCAGCCTTACCCTCGGTCGTCTCCACCGGAATCGGTTCGTACCCCCAGCTGCGAATATCGTAGGGGGCCGCGCGCATATCCAGCTCGCGCGCATCCCACGCCAGGTCGAAACAATCCATGACCAGGGCCGAATCAACCAGCGGCAGCAGCTTATACGCCCACTTGTACACGTCCATATTCGCGTGCAGGCACGCGGGCTGCTCCAGGACGCGCTGCGTCTCGCGGGTCGGCTGCAGCTCGTTCAACGGTGCCGCCTGCGGCATGAAGAAACGGAACGCATCAAAGTGCGAGCAGCGGATGCGGTGCTCCTCCACCACACGGTCCGTGCCCTCCGCACCCAGGCGCAGCTGTAGGTAGTCGTGGCGGATATTGTTCTCCACCGACTTGTACGCCATCGCCCACTCGTGCATGCCGAAGCAACCGAACTGGCCCTTCTTTGCGGCCGTGTTACGCAGGATCTCGTGGGTGAAGGCGAGGGCGGTAGCGCGGCGCTCCACAAAATCGGTGACGTCCACGGTGACGGCGGAGGCGGCATCCGCCTGGGCGCGCGCCACCTGCAGGGTGCAGCCAGCCTCAAGGAGCTCCTGCTCGGTTGCGGGCCGGTAAAAACGCCAGGAGGCGCGCTCGGGCGCATCCAGCAGGATGATGCCGGCGCCGGGGTGCCAGCGCTTAAACTGGCCGGGTTTGAGCGTGTAGTAGGTGAAGAGGAAATCCTCCACGGGGTGCACTTCGTGGCGGGCGCGACGCTGCGCAAACGGGTCGGCGTAGCGGCCGGCACGCACCTCATGCGCTGCCTGGGCGGCACGCCATTCGCGGGCATCCATCACCTGGGAAAATACAACACTACTCATGCTTCTAGCCTAAACGATGCTGTGACAAGGTAGTGCATGTAGCAATGTCTACCTAGCTACTAGAAGACCGGGCTTCATTTCTGGATAGTGTAAACTGTGGAGCTGTGTGTCTGTAGTCCGAAGATAGCGGGCAAATTGACGCCGCGCTCCTGCTCGTTCAAGTGCGCGAGGAATATCAGTCTCCGTGAATCGCCGACGACATAGACCTGGAAAAGATAGACCTCCGCAAATAAGGAGGATAGGCGTATTCGGTGGTGCATCGAAAAATCATCCGCCTTTCCATTCTGTAATTTCGTCAAACTTCTTCCGTGGAAGCATAATCAGGCGTTGCGGTCTCGGTGACTAATGCGTGCATGCCGCCGTGTTGGGCGGCGACGCCGCACATGAAGATGGTTTACATATCGGAAAGCCAGCAACTGGTTCAGCAAAGCCTGCACGATTAAGGACTTTGCAGGATGTCGGGATTTGTTTCATTACCAATTTTGCATCATGAATCATCATGAATCGCCTCGGCGTGTGTGGTATCCGACTGTCCATGATTCCGGTGCGGATACGGCGGGCGAAAAATCCGCGTCACTCTCCTTTGTCAAAAGGAGAATCCAATCGCGAAGTCTTAGACATCAGAATGTTCGTATCCAATAGGACAGATTCAGCATCTGATAATGTACTCTCTTTTACCACGCAGGTCCTCCGATAATGTCGTTGAGATTGTTCTCTTCCTCAAATTTCCAAAGGTCTTTGAGAGCTTGTTCCTTTTGAGCGATGGTCTTCTCCAAAAGGGTCTTGCGGAAAACTTCTGCGTCCCCGGTGCGGATGCGGAAATGGCTTCCTACTTTGAACGCGGGGAGCTCGCCGGAACGAATAGCCTTCATAAGGGTCGGGCGTGAGATGCCAATGCGACGAGCTGCCATAGTAGTGGTCAAGTACTGTGGGCTGGTCTGAATCTCGATGCGCTGGCCCTGTGCTAAAGCATGCAAAACCTGTTGAATAACTTGGCTAAGCGCATCACCGATTTCCTGGCTTTCATTCCCTGAAACGGTCAGAGTAACGGCAGTTTCGTTTGAGTCCCCAAGTAGCTTTTTTGCTTCGGTTTGGGCTTGATTAAGGGTTTCTTCCTGCAGGAGTTGGGTGTTGGGCATCTTTGTTCCTTCCTTGTATTACTGGATTGCATTTGGTGCTTAGCTCAAGTAAGTTAGAACCTCGCAAAATGTAGTCCAGTAGCTATAACTCTACCTTGTATCTGAAATAACTGTAAAGTGTTTCAGTTATTTCATCTATAGACAGACAAAAAGGGAGGGGCGGTGCTGAGAAAACCCAGCACCGCCCCTTACCGAAGCGTACAGCTCACAAACGAGCTAAACCCTAGCGGCCAGTACCACCGTAAACAGTAGCCTCGCCCTCAGCGTCCAGACCGAACGCAGTGTGCACCGCGCGAACAGCCTCATCCAGCTTGCTCAGCTCAGTGATCACCGAAATGCGGATCTCCGAGGTCGAAATCATGTCAATGTTCACGCCAGCGTTCGACAGGGCCTCAAAGAAAGTGAACGAAACACCCGTGTTAGTCTTCATGCCCGCGCCAACCAGCGACAGCTTACCAACCGACTCGTTGTAAATAACCTCCTGGAAACCCAGCTCAGCCTTAGCAGCCTCCAGCGCCTCCAGCGCGGTGGGGCCCTGAGTCTGATCCAGGGTGAAGGAAATATCGGTCACACCGGGGCGGTCAGTCGGAACGTTCTGAACAATCATGTCCAGGTTAACCTTCGCCTCATTAATCAGGCCGAACACCTTAGCTGCCGAACCGGGAACATCCGGAACACCAACAACAGTAATCTTTGCGCGGGTGCGATCGTGCGCGACACCAGAAATCAGGGGCTGCTCCAAGGGAATCTCCTTCAGATGGGTGGGGGTCAGTTCCGCGGACTCCTCCGGAACCACAATAGTGCCTTCAAGGTTAGAGAACGAAGAACGCACGTGAAGCTTCAAATTAAAACGACGAGCATACTCAACACTGCGCAGGTGCAGAATCTTCGCACCGTTAGCCGCCATCTCCAGCATCTCTTCACTGGTGATGGTGTCCAGCTTATGCGCGGTCGGCACGATGCGCGGGTCGGCAGTGAACACGCCGTCAACATCCGAGTAAATCTCGCACACATCAGCGTTCAGAGCAGCAGCCAGAGCAACAGCAGTCGTATCAGAACCACCGCGGCCCAGAGTCGTAATATCACCGCTCTGACGGTTCATACCCTGGAAACCAGCAACAATCGCAATGTTGCCAGCCTCAATCGACTCACGGATACGCTCCGGGTTGACCTCAACCAGACGCGCAGAACCGTGCACGCCGTCAGTAATCATGCCAGCCTGAGAACCAGTGAAAGACTGGGCCTTAGCACCCAGGTCGTTAATAGCCATCGACAGGATGGCAGTCGAAATGCGTTCACCGGCAGTCAGCAGCATGTCCAGCTCACGAGAAGGAGTGACATTGCTGGTGACCTCTGCGGCAAGGTCGAGCAGCTCATCGGTAGTGTCACCCATAGCGGACACCACGACGACCACATCGTTACCTGCCTTCTGAGTGTCCACAACGCGGCGGGCAACGCGCTTGACGCCCTCCGCATCCGCTACGGAGGAACCGCCGAACTTTTGGACGATCAGGCTCATTGATATCTCCAGGTCAGTTACTTGTGTGCTGCCGGCAGACGCCGGCTCCTCATTTATAGTAGACGGCGTTCAGTACAAGCGGCTAACTGTGCACCCGTATGTATTGCCCCGTGAAATATTACGTAGTATTACGGGGCGGTGATGCGGGGTTCGGAGGCGGGTACAGCACGCCCGTGGAGGCTAGTTTTTAGGTCCACGGGTTCACGTACGTGACACCCGGCAGCGGCGGAACATCCGGCTTCGGGGTGCGCAACGGGGCGTTCTGAATAGTGCGGATCTTCTCCTCATAGTCCGGGGTGCGGAACACCTCCGGCGTATCTTCTGACTGCTCGGCTACGGATGCTTCAGCCGGTTCGGAGGCGGCGCTCGCCGGCGTGCCCTCAACTGGGGTGCCCTCGCCGGAGTCTTCGCCCAGGTCAGGGGTGGGTTCTGCGGTGGTTTTAGCCTCAGCAGAATCGGCGGGTGATACCTCACTGCGGGGTTCCTCCTCGCCGGATCCCTCAGCCTCCTGCAGAACCTGCTCTATCAGCTGCTCATCCACCGTGCTCTGCACACCCTCGACGGCGGGTGCCTCCGCGCGGGAACCGGCAGAATCCTCAGAATCCAGGTCATCAAACATGCTCGAATTCCAGCGGCGACGACTCTGCTTCGCCTCCTGAGCCTGAACCTGAGCCGCCTGCTCACGCTCCTGCTCCTCCTCGCGGTTCACGCGCTCAAAATCCTCTGCGGCAGTATGAGCCACCGCCGTGCCCTCGCTAATGACGCGGCGGCCCTCCAACGCGCGGCCCAGAGTAATCTCGTCCGCGTACTCCAGATCGCCACCGACCGGCAGACCCGACGCCAGACGCGACAGGCGCACACCCAGCGGCACGAGCATGCGCGAGAGGTAGGTTGCGGTCGCCTCACCCTCAAGATTCGGGTCCATCGCCAGAATAATCTCCTGGATGCGCTCATCCGCCAGGCGGGACACCAGCTCACGGATACGCAGCTGCTCCGGACCCACACCAGCCAGCGGGTTAATAGCGCCGCCGAGCACATGGTAGCGGCCGGTGAAGGAACGGGTGCGCTCAATCGCCACCACGTCCTTCGACTCTTCGACCACACACAGCACGGACGGGTCGCGGCGCTCATCACGGCAGATCGTGCACAGCTTCGTCTCGGAGACGTTACCGCACTCCTCGCAGAAGCTCACGCTGGTCTTCACCGTGGAAATGGCGTTGGCTAGGCGCGCCATATCTGCCGCATCCGCATTCAGAATGTGAAAAGCGATGCGCTGAGCCGACTTGGGGCCCACACCCGGCAGGCGGCCGAGCTCGTCAATGAGGTTTTGAACTGCTCCCTCGTACATGGCTTCTCCTTACAAATGCGGTGTGTTGTGCTGATGTGTTGTGCTGGTGTGCTGTTCTTGGGCGACGTTATGAGTATGCACCCAACCCCTGACAGTTTAGGGGCGTTTCGCGTAGCGAGTATGCGGCTGGAATGAGTGCGCCCGCCATCGGTGCGATGGCGGGCGCGGCACCTACGACCCCGGGTTAGGGCTGGTGCAGGGGGCGTTCGTCAATGACGGTGCCACCAATAATTTTTTCGATAGCGCGCAGACCGATGAAGGTGCTGTTTTCGACCTTCTCATCATCCTCAGAGACGTAGTCTTCATCGGATGCGGTGCGTGCCTGGCGAGCCGGTGCCGCCGACGTGCTGCTAGGAGTCGGTGCTGGGGTTGCGTTAGAAGCCTGCGCTGCGGGCTTCTCATCGCTTGCCGGAGCAGTATCAGCCGGTGCTGCCTGCGGTGTCTCTGCCAACGGACCAGCAGGCTCAACCGGATTAGCAAGCGGACCAGCCGGTGCTACAGGCGCAGTCGGCATTGCGGGCGCAGCGGGTGCCTCAACCGGTTCAGCGTAGGCAGGCTCATCCTCAAAAGGGGGCTCCTCCTCATACGGAGGTTCCTCCGCGTGAGGGGGCTCCTCCGCGTGAGGGGGCTCCTGTGCATACTGGGGATCTGGGGCATGCTGGGTTTCCTGTGCTTGCTGGGGTTCAGCAGCGCTCTCCTCCTGCGGAACTCCACTACCGGAGGCCGCAAAGGAATCACGCTCACCAAAACCACCCGCCGGAGCAGTCGGAACCTGCTGAGCTACCGGAGCAACCGGGGGCTCAGGCGCAAGCGGGCCAGCCGGGGCTTCCTGAACCGGTGCCTGCACTGCCGCCTGGGCAGCCTGCTGAGGTGCCTCCTCGGGGGCGCTCTGCGGAATTGGGGCAACCTCCCACGCACCCAGGGGCGCATCCACGCTCGTAGACTCGGGGGTGTTTGCGCCGGTCAGCGGCTGACCGTGGCGACGCCACGCATCCTCACCGCCGCGCGGACCATCAGCCAGAGGCGCCGGCTGAGCGGGCTGCGGGGGAGTCTGCTGAACGGGCTGCTGAGACGCCTGCGGGGCAACAGTCGCAGGAACTGCAGGCTGCGCTGTGGGCGCACTGGGCGCTGCGGGCTGAGCAGCAGGCTGAGCTGCGGGCTTGACTTGCTCACCGGGCTTCGCCACCTGAGCGTGAATGGTCACCTGACGGCGCAGAAACTCACTCACGCGGGCGGTCAGCTCGGGCACAAAGCCCTTGACCGCGCGCAAAGTCGCAATGTCGGCGCTCACGTACAGGGTTGCGCCGTCCATGCGGGCGGGGCGAACCTTCATCAGCTGCTCCGCCGCACCGGGAACGCTCATTCGGTTAAGAATGGCGCGCCAATTACCCTGAACCGCCGCCAGGGGATCGTTCGGGTCAAGCTTCAGAGGCGCGGAGGGGGCACCCGCCGCAGCTGCTGCAGGAGAGGCCGGGACATTCGGCGCCTCCGGAGCATGAGGTGCCGTCGGGGTGTTACCCGCTAGGGGAGCACCAGCCGCAGGTGCGGACTCCTGCGCGGTCGGTGCCAGAGGTGCAGCACTAAGGGGCGCACCTGCCAGCGGGGGAGCACCCGCGCTAGCCTGCTGAGAGCCGCCCCGCTGAGGGGCTACCTGCTGCGCGGGCTGAGCTGCCTCCTGAACCGGGGCGCTAGGAGCCTGTGCACTAGGTACCTGAGCTTCAGTAACCGGAGTCTTAGGTGCCTGGGTCTTAGGCATTAGACCAGCCGCCGCCATACCCGCCGCACGAGCCGCAGACATGCCGCCCTGCGCCGGGGCAGAACCAGCGGAACCCGAGGAACCAGCAGTACCAGAAGCCACGCGGCGCTCCAAAACCTGCAGGCGAGAAGCCAACGCCGCAACCTCAGCGCCACCGGCAGAACCCTCCGCCGCAGGCAGAAGCAGACGAGCACACAGCAACTCCAGCTGAAGCTGCGGATTCGCCGCACCCGTCATACCATTCAGAGTCTCATTGACCGTACCCGCAGCAACCGTCAGCTCACGCTCACCCAGAGCCTGAGCCTGCTGGCCCAGGCGCTCCAACTGATCCTGCGGAACACCCTGCAAAATCTGGCCGGCAGCCTGCGGAACAGCCTTCACCACAATCAAATCACGCAGACGCTCCAGCAGATCCTCCACAAAACGGCGAGGATCCTGACCGGTCGCCACCACACGCGACACCGCGCCAAAGAGAGTCGGCGCATCCTTCGCACCCAACGCCTCAATGACCTCATCCAGAAGCTGCGCGTGGGTATAACCCAGCAGCGCCACCGCACGGTCATACTCAATACCGCTCTGCGAAGACGCACCAGCCATCAGCTGATCAAGAATCGACAGCGAATCACGCACCGAACCGCCGCCAGCACGAATCACCAGCTGCAGCACACCCGGCTCCACAGCCACCTGCTCCTGATCGCACAGGCCCTGCAGGAACGGCAGAAGAACCTCCGGCGGAACCAGACGGAACGGGTAATGGTGAGTGCGCGAACGAATCGTACCCAGCACCTTATTCGGCTCAGTCGTCGCGAAGATAAACTTCACGTGCTCCGGCGGCTCCTCCACAATCTTCAGCAGCGCATTGAAACCCTCACGGGTCACCATATGCGCCTCATCAATAATGAAGATCTTGTAACGGTCACGCACCGGCGCCAAAGTAGCGCGCTCACGCAAATCACGGGCATGATCCACACCGCCGTGGCTCGCCGCGTCCATCTCAATCACGTCAAGGGAACCGCCACCATCACGCGAGAGCTCACGGCACGAATCGCACACACCACACGGAGTAGGAGTCGGACCCTGCGCACAGTTCAAACAACGCGCCAAAATACGCGCCGACGTGGTCTTACCGCAACCACGCGGACCCGAAAACAGGTACGCGTGATTCACACGGTTCTTCTCCAAAGCGACCATAAGAGGTTCGGTCACGTGCTCCTGCCCGATAACCTCAGCAAAGGTCTCGGGGCGATAACGACGATAAAGGGCAGTGCTCACGGCAACCTCTTCAACTCGGGGGTGCGGATAGGACAATCCCTACCATTTTAGACGCTTTACCCCTCAGCCCGAGTGGCCGACAGTCACCGGCGAACACGTCACCGCACCACCGCCACTGTGACACCTACTATGGACGCTTACCCGGGTAGCAAGTACGCTCACAGAAATACCGCGGACGCACCGAATTCCCAAGAACCCAAAAATCCGGTACACTGGTTCTTGCCTCTTACGTGGCGTTATCTTGGAAAACTCCCCCAGGACCGGAAGGTAGCAAGGGTATTCGAGCTATGACGGGTGCGTAAGGGGTTTTTCTATGCCCAAAAATAGCTACTTAGACAATTGGGCACCCGTCATATGCACTACGTGCCCGCTCCGCTGGCGCTCCGCGGCTTCGGATCCGGATTGATTCTTCGCTCGCTCAGAATCCGAATCCTCAGCGGGTGCGTAAGGGGTTTTTCTATGCCCAAAAATAGCTACTTAGACAATTGGGCACCCGTCATATGCACTACGTGCCCGCTCCGCTGGCGCTCCGCGGCTTCGGATCCGGATTGATTCTTCGCTCGCTCAGAATCCGAATCCTCAGCGGTTGCGTAGGAGGTCTTTTTTACCCAAAAATGGGTACCTGGGGAGTTCGCGCCCGTCATATGCACTACGTGCCCGCTCCGCCTGCGCCTCGTCCAAAAGCGAGGACACAAGCAACCACAAATGTGCTTTCTGTTACTTTTCCCATCCAGGGCTTGCACGTTTCGCAAAAGCGTAGTAAAGTTTTATTCGTTGCCTACGCAATGCGTAGAAAACATAGCTGGAGGATTCGCCTAGCGGCCTATGGCGCACGCCTGGAACGCGTGTTGGGTTAACAGCCCTCGGGGGTTCAAATCCCCCATCCTCCGCCACCGATCCCCGGTCTTAGAATCTAAGACCGGGGATTTTTCATACCCCTTGGTACTATTTCTTCAGAACCCCACGGTTGCACGCGCCGCCGAGGCGCCCCATACCTGCAGAAAGCACCACCATGATCTTCAAAAAAGTAGGCGACAGCCGCCCCTACCCCCAGCACGGCATGACCCACGCCGACTGGGGAGGAATCCCGCCGCAGCAGGTACGCCTCGACACCCTCATCACCACCCAAAAAACCCTCAACCTCGAGACCCTACTCGCCGAAGACTCCACCTACTACGGCGACCTCTTCCCGCACGTCGTCAAATGGGGCGGCGAACTCTACCTCGAAGACGGCGTGCACCGCGCACTGCGTAACGCCCTGCACCGCCGCGCCGTCATGTACGCGCGCGTACTGGACCTGGACTCCATCTCCCCGGCACTATTACCCGGCGCGTAAAAACCCACCCGAATACAGAAAATGCCGCGGACAGATGCAAAGAAGCATCAGGTCCGCGGCATTATATGTGGCTATTCAGCCCGCATTAGGAAGCGACCTTCAGGTTCGCCTCCTGCACGGGCGACTGCTCCGGCAGGGACTCCTGAGAATCCAGGCGAACCGGGGCACCCTGGGCGTCAAAACGAGCACCCAAACCCATCTGAATAAAACGAATTGTGCTCAGAATCTGGCGTTCGCGAGTCTCCTCATCCGGCGCGTCCTCCGCACGGCCCGCACTTGAGGAGAGGGAACCGTGCACGAGCATTGCCAGTTCGCGAATATCGTTCTTCGGAATGTAGTTCTCAGCAATGGCGGCGGAAAGAATATGCGCGAGCACCATCTGCAGCTCGTGCACGTGCTTGCCGAGCTTCGCGTAGGACTCGGGGGAGAGCATGGAGCGCATCGCAGGGCCCGGAGGCAGGTGGCGGCGCGCCAGGTCGTTGATCTGCAAGCGAATGTAGACCGCGAGCTGGTCAATCGGGTTTTCGATGCCCTCCAGGCCGACGCGCAGCTCGTTGAGGAAGCGTTCGGTCTCGTCCAGGGCGTAGGCGACCAGCAGTTCGCCCATGTCGGCGAAGTAGTTGTAGACTGCGGTGCGGCCGATGCCGGCGTTCTTGGCGACGTCGGTCATGGTCAGGCCGGAGAGACCGCGGTTGTAGAGGATCTCGCCGAAGGAGTTGAGGATGGCGCGCTTGGTGTTTTCGCGCTGGGCGGCGTTGGTTGCTGCAGAAATACGAGGCATAGTGACACTCTACCCCAAATCGTCAGCAAATGACGAATTTATCGAATGTGTCACCAAGAAATTTGCCCAATCCATGCGAATTTTCACAAATATGACAGAACGACCGGCACTACAAGAAGCCCAAACGCGTAGCCGCCGCCAAATCAGCACCCACCAACGACGCAATCGGATACCCCGTATGGCCACGCCCCGGAGTCACCTGCAACAAAGTCCGCGCACCCAAACCCTCGTAGAACGCACTACCCTCCTGCACCGCAATTCGCGCCGACCAACTCCCCTCAGAACTCGTCGCCATACGCCGACGACCCGACGGCGAACGACCATCCAACACACCCACATGCCAGCTCATCAACAGATGCGCATGCGAAGAAGGATTCAGCGCAGCCAGCTCACGCACCCGCACGGGCACGCCGTCAGCGCCGCCTCCACCGATGAAAGTCGCGCCGCCTCCGCGAATCCACTCAATATCGTGCGACAGCAGCTCGTAGCTGAGGAACTCCGCGCCACCCGAATAGCCCGCACACCAGACGCGGCTCATATCCACCCCGTACGCCAGGGTAATCTCCTCAATCAGGGCACGAACCATCCTGCCGTTTGAGCGGGCACGAACCCACCAGTTATAGGTCAGCGGAGGCGCATAGGAGCCGGCATCCGTCAGGCGAGGCTCCCGCAGGCTACCCGGCGACAGCACCGGCACCGACAGCATATTGAACTCAGCCGCCACCTGCGCCAACTCGGCACGCAGGGGAGAAGCACGACGCAACAGGCGACTCCCGGCACGCGAAAGATGATCACCATCAAAAATAGAACAGTACGCCGGGCGCAGACTCAGACTCGGACAAAAGATGCAGGGTTATCGACCCGGTAGTAGATATTGCGTCCGCGATGCGTAAACGATCGGTAACCGAGCAGCTCAGAGGACGCCAGAAAGTATCGGCTCCAGCAGGAAAGACCGGTACGCACAACCTGCGCTGTATAGGTAAACAGCGGATGCAGACGCGGAATATGCGCGCTCAGCCGCCGCTGGTTACGGTACCGCCGCCTCCGCGCTCGCCGTAGAGAGCCACGAACCGAGCGGCGCACCGAGCGCTGCACCGAGGCGCGTAAAGCACGCCCCGCCTCCAGCGGGAACTCCACCTGCCCGGTATGGTGAGCGCCGGTACGGTAAACTCCGCTTGCGGTGAACTCTGCGGCTCAGACTCTTCATACCTCCATTGTAGGTGCGGGGGTTCTGCAAGCGCCGGGGCCTGTCCACACTCTTGAACGGAGCCCATAAACCTGCCGCCGGTACGGCGTATAGGTACTATTAGATAGGCTCGGGTGGCAGACGAGCCGGTGAACCCTGCCCTGCATCGCAGGCTCACCACCACGCGTGAGGGCTCGTACCCTACGTGAAGAAACACATCGCATGAAGAAAGACTTGGGGAAAGTAATGGCTAAACCCGTTAGCGAATCTAAGGCTCAGACGAGCACCGTCAAAGTGCCCTGGGCCGGTCGCCGCGGCTACTTTGATCTGCTGCTGGGCGCATCCTGCGTCATCCTGATCATTTCGAATATTGGTGCAACCAAGGGCGTGGAGTTCGGTCCGCTACCCTTCGAGCTGCCCCTGATTGGCTCGACCATTGTCACCGACGGTGGTTTCTTCCTCTTCCCGCTCGCCTACGTGATTGGCGACCTTCTTTCTGAGGTGTACGGCTTCAAGCGTGCCCGCCGCGCCATTGTGGCGTCCTTCAGCTCGGCTGCTTTTGCGGCCCTGTGCTTCCTGCTGATTGTGCACCTGCCCGCTGCGAGCTTCTACACCGGCCAGGAGGCATTCGCGCAGGTTCTCGGCCCGGTCTGGCAGATTTGTGGGCTCCCTGCTCGGTTACCTCTTCGGTCAGACCCTGAACGCCTGGGTCATGGTCGCGATGAAGAAGGCAAGCAAGGGCCGTTTCCTGTGGCTGCGCATGATTGTCTCCACCCTGGTTGGTGAGCTGCTCGATACCGTCATCTTCTGCTCCATTGCGGCACCGGTGCTCGGCATCGACACCGTGGAAGCATTCATCAACTACGTACTGATCGGCTATATCTACAAGTGCCTGGTCGAGGTGCTCCTCATGCCGATCAGCTACCCGATTATTGGTTGGTTCAAGCGTCACGAACTCGAGTACGTGGCATAAGCTAACCTCCTTACAGCTGATGTGCACAGCCGCCCGGCCTAACGCCTGGGCGGCGTTGCCATTTCAGCTTTGTTCAATACACAGCATGTCTAAGAAAGAGATACGTTATGTCTAAACTGCAGGGGAACACCCCCGAGCAGTCGAAGAACGACTCGTTGAATCGTTCCCTCTCCCACGGCCAGTTGACCATGATTGCGATGGGCTTGGCGCTGGGTACGGGCCTGTTCCTGGGCTCCTCCTCCGCCATTAAAATTGCGGGCCCCGGCGCAATCATCTCTTACGCTATTGGTGCGATGATTGCGGCAACCATTGCTGCGTGCGCGGGCGAAATGTCCGTGCGTCACCCTGTCCAGGGCGGTTTCGGCACCATCGCGAGCCGATACCTGAACCCCTTTAGCGGCTACCTGACTCGCTGGGCGTATTGGGCATGCACCGTGCCGCTGGCCGGTGCCGAGCTGGTGGCGGTTGGTCACTACATGGCGTACTGGTTCCCGGACGTTCCCCTGGCTGTGTTCGTCGCTCTCTTCGGCGCAATTATTCTGGCGCTGAACCTGGTGAGCGTGAAGTCCTTCGGCGCCCTGGAGTTCCTGCTCTCTTCGATTAGGTTTCTGCCGTCATCGTGTTCATGGTGATTGGTGTACTGCTGGTGTTCGTGGGTCTGCCCGGTCACGCCGCGGCGGGTACCGCAAACCTCGTGAACGACGGCGGCTTCCTGCCCAACGGCCCGGCATCCATCTGGATTTCGATGGCTGTTGTCATGTTCTCCTTTGGCGGCGTGGAAATGATTTCCCTCTCCGCAGCGGAGGCGAAGGACCCGGCACGCTCGGTGGCAGCCAGCGTGAAGGCAATGATTTGGCGCCTGTCCACCTTCTACGTGGTGTCCATGGCAATTATTCTGTGCCTGGTGCCCTGGCAGACCGCCGCGCAGAACTCGGAGCTGACCGAGTCGCCGTTCGTGCTCGTCTTCTCCGAGCTGGGTATCCCCTTCGCGGCGGACATCATGAACTTCGTGGTGCTCGTTGCTGCGCTCTCCGGTGCTAACGCCTCCCTGTACGCGGCAACCCGCCTGCTGCACGCCCTGGGCTCTGACCGCATGGCTCCCGCAGTGGCTGCCCGCACCTCCTCGCGCGGCGTGCCGGTCGTGGCTCTGCTCATCTCCTTCACCGGCGTTGTCGTGGCAACCGTGATGGCTGTTGCCAAGATCGGCGACATCTTTGCCCTGCTCATGGCGCTGGTGACCCTGTGCATCCTGATCGTGTGGATCATGATTCTGCTGACCTACCAGGCGTACAAGAAGGACCAGAAGAACGCCTCCTCCTTCACCGTGCTGGGTGGCCGCGTCACCGCAGGCCTGGCTCTGGCGGGTGTTCTGGCGACCCTGGCGGCAATGTTCATGCTGCCCGGCTCGGGTGTTCAGGAATCCATTATGGTCGGCATCGTCTTCTTCGTGCTGATTTCTATTGGCTACGCCATCTCCTCGAAGGTTCAGGGCGGTTATGAGCGCCCCGACCTGGACGCTATGCACGCCGACGAGGACACCAGCGCGGCACAGCACTAAATAGCGTGAAAGCCTCGCGAGGCTAAAACATACAAAGGCACCTACAAGGCACCGGATGGGGGAGCACCCCCGTTCGGTGCCTTTCGCTTTTGTGCTCTACTCGCCTTTGTGGTCTAGACGGCACCGTTCTGAGCGATGTGAGTGTGCCCGTAGAATAGTTAACTATTCGTACCCGTCAACGAGGCAAGAAGCCGCAGAAGTCGGGTGCGAGCACACATTGCACATCACGCCCCTAAGGCGTACTGACGGAAGGCACCTTCGTGTCCCACAACGACGATACCCGCAGCCACACTGCAGCGGGGACCGCCGGATCGCGCACCCTGAAGCGTTCTCTGTCCCACGGACAGATGACCATGATCGTGATGGGTTCCGCGCTCGGTACGGGCCTCTTCTTGGGTTCGGGCACCGCCATTGCGATGGCTGGTCCCGCGGTCATTCTCACCTACGCTATTGGTTCTGCGCTCGCTTCGGTGATTGGTGCAGCAACCGGTGAAATGGCGGTTCGCTACCCTGTCCGTGGCGGTTTCGGTACTATTGCTACCCGCTACCTGGGCCCCTTCGCGGGCTTTTTGACTCGCATCGCCTACTGGACGGCGACTGTTCTGATTGCCGGTGTTGAGCTGGTATCGGTGGCGACCTACCTGAATTATTGGTGGCCGCAGCTGCCCCTGTGGGTCGGTATCGCCGTGTTTGGTGTGGCGCTGATTGTGCTGAACTGACCAGCGTGAAGTCTTTCGGCATGCTGGAGTTCTTCCTGTCTTCGATTAAGGTCATTTCGATTGTTGCCTTCCTGCTGGTGGGCCTGTGCCTGATTTTCTTCGGCCTGCCCGGCCACGCTGCGGTGGGTACCGCAAACCTCTTCAACGACGGCGGTTTCATGCCCAACGGCCCGCAGTCTGTGTGGCTGTCGTTGGCTGTTGTGATGTTCTCTTTCGGTGGTATTGAGATGATCTCGATCTCTGCTGCGGAGGCGAAGGACCCCTCCCGTTCGGTGCGTTCCTCGGCGAAGGCGATGATGATTCGCCTGGCGACCTTCTACGTGCTGGCCGTTCTGATTGTTGTGGCTGTTATTCCGTGGCGTTCAGCCTCTGGTCTGGGCGATGCGGTGGACGCTTCCCCGTTCGTTCTGGTCTTTGAGCAGCTGGGTGTGCACGGCGTGGCGCACTTCGTGAACTTTGTGGTGCTGATTGCGGCGCTGTCGAGTGCGAACGCGAACCTGTACGCGGGTGCGCGTCTGCTGCACTCCCTGGCGGCTGACGGCATGGCGCCTCGCCAGCTGGCTCAGGTGAACCGCGCTGGCGTTCCGGCTCGTGCGGTATGGCTGTCGACCAGCGGCATGGTGATTGCTATTCTGCTGGCCCTGTACAGCCCGAAGGAAGCGTTCCTCTCCATGATTTTCGTGATTATGGTGTGCGCGTTGACCGTGTGGGTTCTGATTCTGTTCGCCTACATCGTGTACAAGCGTGTTGAGCCGGCAACGGGCGGTTTCCGCCTGTGGGGTGGCCAGTTTACCGCGGCGCTCGGCGTTCTGCTGCTCTTCGCGGTGTGGGTTGCGCTCTTCATGGTGCGCGGTTCCATGGTTCCGGCAATTGTGGGCGTGGGCTACTTTGTGGTGCTGAGCCTGCTGTACTTTGCTCGTATTCGACACACTCACGTGATTGACGAACAGACCTTCGTGGAGGCTCAGCAGGCAACTGCCGAGTATGACGCCATGAAGTACGACGCTGATCATGCGCTGGAGACTGCGGCAAAGCTGGGCCGTTAAGGTTCTGTGGCTCCTCGGATTCTGTAGCTCCTCGGAGGGCTGTGTTGGGGCCTGCAGAGACTCCAAACTCCAAGAAGGTAATAAACGAAAAAAATACGGAAAAATTTCTGGGATTCCTCGTAATAAAAACCGTAAAAAATACCGTTGGTCCTCAGGGCGGGTCTATCATAGACAGTGAACCGTATGATCTTGTATGCGTTCAAATGTCTGTGTGTTGGATGAGGCTCGAAAGCATCGTAGCTTTCGAGCCTCATCGCTTTAATTTCTGAACATATTTTTAGAGCATTAATCCTAGATAATGTGTTCATTTGTTTTATGTTGCGAACCTGTGTGAATGGCCCGACTCGTGGTGCAGGGCGAGTAGAGTTAAAAACCATGCAAAACCACGAAAAGAACCGCGAAAACACCCGCGAACAGACCACCGCCTCTGAGGTCGGTACCACCGACGAACTGCTGGTGCACGTACCCGCACGCTGGGGCGATATGGACGCCTACGGGCACGTCAACAATGTTGCTATCCTCTCGGTCATGGAAGAAGCCCGTGTAGCGCTCTTTGGCCCGCCGCCGTCCTCCGGGCAGAAGCCTACCGTGGCACCGCAGCCTCCGATTCCGCTTTTTGACCTGGTTGCCGAGGGCGTGCAGGCACTCATTGCCGAGCACGGCATCCGCTACTTGGCTCAGCTGCCCTACACCGGCGAGCCCGTGCCGGTGCGCTTGAGCGTGGAGAAGGTGAGCGCCGCATCCGTGCGTATTGGCTACTCGATTCTCTCCCCGGTGGATGGCCGTGAATGCGTGCGCGCTTTTACCGTGCTGGCGTTCTGGGACTCCGTTGCGGGGCGACTGACTCGACTGACCCCCGAGCAGCGTGAACTGCTGAGCTCCTATCTGCCGCAGAAGTAGGGGCGCTCCGCTGTAATAAAACGGCATTGAACGGGGGTAAGCGTATGCTTTAAATACCTTCTGCAAAGGGTGCAAAAGGTTCATTCCCGGGAGAGATAACAATGCCGTTTCACCACACTCAGGCAGGCTCCGCCGGCTGGGGTCGCCGCACGATGCGCGCCACCGGATGCGTCGCCGCCCTTCTCCTCGCCCTGACCGGCTGCTTTGGCGGTTCTCAGAGCGAAAACTCCTCGTCGACCCCCAGCCCCTCCAACACGGCTAACCACTCGAAGTACCCGCTCCCTTCCTCCACGGCGTCGCCAACGAAGAAGACCGAGCCGACCGTCACCGAGACCCGGATGTCAGCCCCCGCAGAGAGCGCCGAGGCGAAGGCATCCGAATCCTCGGCACCCGCTGAAGCGAAGGAAACCGCGGCGGTCGCAAACCCCACTGCCGCTGCGACACCCCGCGCACCCGAAAAAGGTGGAGGCTGAGCGCGCCTCCGCCGGTGAGCGTTGCGGACACATTGGCCGCAAGGGCTACCTGAAGACCGGTGCGGAAATCATGGTGCTGCGCGGTACCGTGGACTGCGCCCACGCCCTGGACGTGCTGACCGAGTACGTCACTACCCCGCGTGCCGACGACAACACGACCCAGCACAAGGTTGCGAAGGTTCAGGACGCCACCTGCTACTGGAACCCGCCGTCCGATATGGCTGAGAACCGTCGCGAGGATCGCGGCGCCCCCGAATGCACCATCGGCGAGGATGTCGCCTTTGTGGCTCGCCTGGACAATCCGGATGCTCCTCAGATTCCCTTCCTCATGGAGCCCTCCTACTACGATTCTGGCGCCGGCTACTACCGTTTCAAGAGCGAGGACGAGCGCACCCTCTGCGAGCTGAACTCCGCGGAAGGAACCCTGGTGTGCGAGCGCCGCACCGGCGAGCAGACCGGTGACGGTAACGGTGCGGTCGGTCGTACTTTTGCCGGCCCGGTGGAGGTGACTCGCATGAACTTCCTGACCGGCGCCAGCGAGATAAATACCGTGAATGAGTCCTCGGCTCTGCACGGGGAAACCACCACCGCAAACACGAAGATCATGCACGCCTTGGATGTGGTGACGGTGCCCGTTGCTGAGGGCAAGCAGCTGACCTGCCTGGGCGAGATTGAGACTGGCTCGATCACCTGTCATGACGGAAACGGCCGCACTATTACGGTGAGTGGCAGGCACGAAGGCTAAGCGCCCACACCGGAGGCAATGAGCTGTCAATGAGTTGTCATTGAGCGGCGAATAGCTCAGGAGGGACTCCCCGCGATGCCGGGGAGCCCCTCTTATTGCGTTCTGCCCGCTGTGTCCCCTTTCCCATTGGGCCCTAGAGGGGTCACCCTGCGGGCTCTTCAGATGCCGTATAGCTAGCTCACAGGTAGCGTCTTTAGAATACTGGTTAGGAACCCGAACCGATGACGCAGAAAGGTCACCATGCATCCGGCACAGAAGCACTCTACCCAGACTTCTTCTACTACGCTCCGCACCGCTCAGCGCTACAGCCCTGTAGCATTGGGCGCGACGCTCCTGCTGGCGCTGTCGGCATGCTCCGGAGGCGCCACCACCGCCTCCCCGAGCGCCACCGCAACCCCCAGCCCGAGCGCTACGAGTGCGAAGGCAACCGCCAGCCCCACCCGCACCGCAACGGTCACTGAAAGCACCCCGACTGCCGGCACTATTCACACCCCCACCGCGGTGGCTACCGTGAGCCCCGGAACCATCACGACCGCAAGCCCCACGGCGACCGTGCAGGCGAGCGCGGCGGCGAGCTCCTCCGCATCGGCTAAGGCGAATACTTCGGCAAGTGCTGTGGCGAAGGCGTCGACCACCGCGAGCCTGTCCAGCTCGGATGTTCAGTCCGCGGGCGGTAGCTGCGGCAGCATGGACGCTACCGGCTACCTGAAGCACAACGCTACGGTTCAGGTGGCCTCCGGTGCGGTGGATTGCCTGTTTGCGCGTGAGCTGATCCGCCAGTTTGTGGTTCAGAACCCCGCCGAGGTGACCGATAAGGCGAACGGTGAGCGTACCGTCATGTCGGCGCGCTGCTACTGGAAGCCGGGCGACGGTGCGGATCGTGCGACCCCCGAGTGCGTGTCCCTGGATGGTGGCAGCACCGTCATTACCGTGAAGCTGACCAACTAGTTTACGGCTCATACACCGTAAGGTGCGGGTCTTAAACACAAGCGCCGCGTTGACGAATCATTCGTCAACGCGGCGCTTGTGTGTCTCGAAGCTATCTCATGCAACTGCGTGGCGGCGAGTGCTGCGCGGCGGGTTTTAGAGCTCTCCGCGTGCACGGGCGGCAAGCACGTCGTCCAGGCGGGCGAAGGTCGAACGCCAGGTGGTGCGCACCTCCTCGTGGACCGAGGCGGGCATGGGGCCAATCTCAATGACGATGCGGGTACCGGCTCCCACGCCGTCGGCGGTAATCACGGTTTCGGGGAAGAAACGGTGACGCTGGTACACCAGCACGCTACCGGGGTTGCCCAGGTGGTCGGGCAGCTGCTCGGCGTATTCGAGCTCCTTGAATGGTTCAATGCTCAAAAAGCGGCTCTGCAGAATGCAGGATACCGAGGGGTCCACCTCGTTGATCATGGACAGACGCTGCAGGCCGCCGACGACGGGCTCCACGACAACGTCGGTGGGGCGCACGTGCCAGCCGGCGGGGCCGTACCAGCGGACCAGCAGTTCGGGGTCCAGGTAGGCGCCGAAGACGTCCTCGACCGGGGCCGCGATCTCGTGGTCGAAGACGAGAAGCTCCTCATCGGGAACATGAGTGATGCTCATAGGGTTCTCCTTAAACGGGTTGAAGAGCGGGTTTAGGGCTTCTTGCCGGAGTAGTAGTTGCCGAGGAACTCGTCACGGTACTCGAAGTAGGTGCCGTCCTTGATGGCTTCGCGAGCGTCGTCCACCATGCGCACGATGAAACGCTCATTGTGAATGGAGGCGAGGGTCGCCGCCAGACGCTCGTCCGCCTTGAACAGGTGGCGCAGGTAGGCGCGGGTGTAGTGGGTGCAGGTGTAGCAGTCGCAGCCCTCGTAGATGGGCGAAAAGTCTGCCTTGAAGCGCGCGTTGGTGATGTTGTAGCGGCCGGTGGGGGAGTAGACGGCGGCGTTGCGTGCCACGCGGGTGGGGGAGACGCAGTCGAAGGTGTCTACACCGTTTTCGATGCCGACGAAGATGTCGTCGGGTTCGGAGATGCCGAGCAGGTGGCGGGGCTTGGACTCGGGCAGCTCTTCGGCGCACCAGCGCACGATGGTGCCGAGGTTTTCCTTCTCAAGCGCACCGCCGATGCCGAAGCCGTCGAAGGGCATGGAGCCGAGGTCCTGGCATGCCTTGCGGCGCAGGTCCTCGTACTGCGCCCCCTGAATGACGCCGAACAGCGCCTGGTAGGGCTTGCCCACGCGCTCAGCGGTCAGGCGCTGGTGCTCGGCGATGCACCGCAGCGCCCACAGGCGGGTGCGTTCGAGCGCCTCCTCCTGATAGCCGCGGGAGTTGTAGAGGGTGGTCAGCTCGTCGAAGGCGAACATGACGTCGGCACCGATCTGGTGCTGAACCTGCATGGACACCTCGGGGGTGAAGCGGTGGATCGAGCCGTCAATATGCGACTTGAAGTTCACGCCGTCGTCGTCAATGTGGGCGAGGCGTTCCTTGCCCTTTGCCACGTCGTCGTCACCGAGGGGGCGGCCGTCGGCGCCCTTAGCGTCCGCGACGGTACCCATGTCGATTACCTTCTTGAAGCCGGAGCCCAGGCTCATGACCTGGAAGCCGCCGGAGTCGGTGAAGGTCGGGCCGTCCCAGTTCATGAAGGCGCCCAGGCCGCCTGCCGCGTCGAGGATTTCGGGGCCGGGCTGCAGGTACAGGTGGTAGGCGTTGGAGAGCAGAGCCTGAGCGCCGAGCTCCTTCATGGATTCGGGCAGGACCGCCTTGACGGTTGCCTTGGTGCCCACGGGGGTGAAGGCGGGGGTCTGGATCTGTCCGTGCGGGGTGGTGATGACACCGGTGCGTCCGCGGAACTGTCCGCCGTTGGCTTCTACACGTTCAGCGCTGGGGGAGGCGGTGTCCGCCAGGCGGCTGGTGATGGTGAAGCCAAAGTCCTCGGTGGGGAAAGAGTTATCTAGAACGCTCATTCTTCTCTCGATTGTTTGCTTTCCGTCTGAATGTCTACACCCTAGCCTACCGGAAAACCCCGCCTCTCTTGCCGGAGGCGGGGTTTGCGCGGGTACTATTAGGCGTGGCTCGGGCTACCTAGCCTTAGCCAGTGAAGTTAGCCGGTGAAGCTAGCCAGCGCAGTTAGCCGGCCGGCGAAGTCGCCGAGCATATCCACGGTCGGCACGAAGAAGAGGGTGCCGGTCACCGCGGTGCTGAAATCCAGCAGACGGTCGTAGTTGGCGCCATCCACTCCCATGAACATGTTCATGAGCATCTTCCGAACGGTCGAGAAGGTGCTGGCGTAGCAGATGAAGTAGGTGCCCAGCTCGTTGTTACCCACGGTGCCGAAGGGCATGTTGTCGCGAATAACCTTGAAGTCGTCACCGATATTGGCAAGAGCGGAGTGCGAGTTGGCGGGCTTCTCGTCCTCGCTCATCTCGATGTCGTCGTGCTTGGAGCGGCCAATGACCTTCTCCTGCTCGGAGACGGGCAGGGCGTTCCACGCGGTCATGTCGTGGATGTACTTCTGCACGAACTGGTAGCTTGCCGCCCTTGTACATGGGGTCATCGTCACCGATGATGCCGAAGTATTCGCGTGCCGCGGGGGTCTGCGGGTTCTCGGTGCCGTCCACAAAACCGATGATGGAGCGGCCATCCCAGTAGCGGAAGCCGTGCACCTCATCCAGTACCTCGGCAACATCGCGCAGAGCTGCGGTAATAGCGGACGCCATATCGTAGGCGATGGACGGCTGGGTCGCGCGGATGTGGAAGTGCAGATCACCGGGAGTGGACACCGCGGTGTGCTTGGGGCCCCGAATCTCCTCGAACTCCACGAGTTCCTGCGGCAGCGGCTTGGGCAGATCCAGGGTCAGCCACGCGCTGTGGCTGATGCCCAGCACAATGCTGGCATTCTCGGGCGAGTAGCGGTTCGCGGCGGTGTGGTTGAGGTTAATGACGAGCCCGCAGAGGTTCTGGAACCCCTCAATGAGCGCATCCTGGCTGAGGCCTTCCTTGAACTTCCAGACCATGAAAATGGTGTTAGCGTTCGGGCTGGCAGTGACCTGTTGTGATTCTGGTGCAAACATAAAACTCACCGTACGCCCGTGTGCACGCCCCTGCAATGAACCCAGTCCTAACCTTCTGCCCTGGCCTAACCTTCTGCACTGAACGGAGAAGATGAGGGCTGGGGCAAAGGACCGTAGGGTTTTAGAGGCCGTGCTTTAGAAACCGTGCTCTAGAAGCCGTGGGAGGCGAGGTCACGCGCATGCGCCAGGCGTGCCGCCGTCTCGAAAATAGTCCACGCCTGCACCTGAGTGGACAGCTCCACCGGCGCACCGGGCTTCACAACCTTGCTCATCGGCTCGGTGAACCGCGGGGAGAACTGCACGAGCGCCTTACCGCGAATCTCATTCGGGTCAATGCCGTACTCGTTCATCGGCAGGTCGGGGTCGAACTCGCGGCGGCCCTCCCACAGGGCGCGCGCGGTCGAGTACACCAGGGTCGAGGCGAGCGCTCGCGCCTCATCGCTGAGCAGCGGCGAGGATGCCGCCATGCCCAGGTAGCGCACGAGAATGCCGGTGAACAGGCCGCCGTCGCCGTCGCCGTGCGAGATGAGGATGCGGCGGCGCGCACCGGAGAGGAACTCCACCTCTTCGGTCATGTGCTTGACGATGCCGACGATGAGGCGCTCGGCGCGTTCTGCGGGGTCCACCTCGCAGGGCACACCGGATGCGGCCAAACTCAGCAGGGCGCCCAGGGCGGTTCCCTGGTTGTAGGTGAATTCGCCGCGTTCGTATTCGTACTCGTCGTCGCGCACGTTCACGCCGTCAATATAGAGCGAACGTTCTGCATCCCAGAGGGTTTCGTTCATCCAGTCCATGAGCGCGGCGGCAGTTTTCGGGTCGCCCGCACGCACATACGCCAGAGCGGTCGGTGCGGTCGCCGCAGCATTCACAAAATCACGCTTGGACTTGCGCCAACTCATGCCGCCCACCGGGGAAATACCCTTTGCCAGTTGCTCGAAGAGAGCCGCGCCAGCATCCTGAGCGGCAACGTCATTAGCGCCGGTCAGCTCAATGCAGAAGGAATTCATGCGGCCCACCGCGAGGGTCAGCCACGCCATATCGTCAAAATAATCGTTCGCGAAGCGGCCGTAATTACGCACGTTAATGCCGCGCAACAGCGCGCGGGCGCGGTGCAGCTCTTCCTGGGCGGCAGTAATATTGCCCTCGCGCAGGTGACGCTGACCGGCGTCAATCACACAGTCCAGCAGGTGCGCCTGCCACCAGTAATGCCAAACGTTCAGGCGCTGGCTCAGCGGGCGCGGATCGGGCACCTGTACCGAACCGATGAGGGCGCCGGGCACGCCGAGGATGCGATGCACAAAGGTATCGGTGACGCTGACGGCTGCGGCAGCGGCGTGCGAGGAGGTGCGCTGGGCGTACTCGCTAATCGACTCCAGAGACTGCTCGTTGTGGGAAGACGGCTGGGATTTCATGGACCCTCTGTAGTGTGCGATGAAGTATTACGTCTGAAATTATCCCACTTTTTGCCCTCTGAGCGCCCGGATGCTGTGGGCGGGCTCTCGGGCGTGATCCCTTTTCGAGAGCCCGCCAAGAAGATGCACCGCAGGGAACGGAGTGAACGCCACTCAAAAACCGGTTAGGCGGCGGCAGCCAGCGAGCGCTGGCTGTACAGGTCCACCCGCTCGCCGGTGATGGGGTGCTCAAAGTGCAGGCTGTACGCCAGCAGCTGCAGCGGGTACTCCGGGCGGTCTGGGGCGTCGGGCAACACCTGCGGGTAGAGAACATCGCCCAGAATGGGGGAACCCAAAAGGTTCAGGTGCGCCCGCAGTTGGTGCGTCTTGCCGGTGTGGGGCGCCAAATCATAGAGCGCCCATTCTTGTTTTTTGTTCAGTGTAGGCTCGGCTCCCCACCCCTTAACCGCCTGCGCACTCGGAGTGAAAGTTCGCAGAATCTTCACGGTCGTCAGCGTATTCGGCTCCACACCCTGCGCCGCGCACTGCTCCTCAGACAGCTGCTGAACCTGCAGCTGATCACGAATCTTCTGAATATGTGAACGCACCTGCAGACCCTCCGCACTCAACGCCTGCTCGGCGGCGGACGTGTCGGCGGGAACCGGCGCCACGGCGCGGTAGGTCTTCGACACCTGACGATGCTGAAACATCATCTGGAAGGGGCGGCGCGCCTCCACAGTCTTAGCAAAGAGCAGCACGCCCGCGGTCGGGCGATCCAGGCGGTGAATCGGAATCAGCAACGGGTTCCGCTCACGCACCCGCAGCTTGGTCAGCGCGGTCTGCGCAATATAGGAACCGCGCGGGGTGGTCGGCAGAAAAATGCGGCTTATCAATCGCCAGCACGTGCTCATCCTCGTAGAGCACCGGCATATCGGAGGGCAGCTGCGGCTCGTCGGCAAGCTCACGGAAATACCAGATGCGCTCACCCGGCATATACGGGGCTATCGCCGGTCAGAATCGTGCCATCGTCTAGACGCACCTCGCCGGTGTCGAAGCGGGCGTGAATAATCTGCGGGTCGTTCGGGTAGAAACGCGCAATCAGGTAATCCGCAATGGTTGCCGGGACGGTGTTGTTCGGGGTGAGCTCGGCGGGGAGCTCCTCCACAAGCGGCAGGATCAGCTGAATCGGGTCGATACCGTTCTTCTGAGCCAGCGGAGGGGTCAGTAGGCGGCGGTGCGTGCGGCGTGCCGGTTTCGCCTGATAGACGGTGCCGGACTGCATTCCCTGCTGCGTATCGGGCTGAGAGTTGGGCAGTGAGCTGGGCTGAGGGCGGGGGCGTGCGATGTTCTGTGCGGGCATGGCTCTACTCTACCCCTTTTGGGGAGTTTCAGGAGGGCTGATTCGGCGACGACCCTGGGTGCGCTAGGGCTGAGTTGCCTGCGAGTGGAAATATTACCGTGGGTTTGGGCGTGGGGTTGCGGAATGCAGTTTTGTCTGACACTCATGAATGTTTGTGTGAATGCGTGGAACAAAAAAACGAAAAACTTCACAAATTTTTTTGAAATTATTGGACATTTAATTTAAAAAAACTGCATTAATTTTACAAAAAAACAGCGTTTATGTGCGGTATTTTCGAAAAGTTCTGTCAAATCAGAAACTCAATAACCCTCAATTTAGCCCCCTGTGGTTTTTCTAAGTATAAAAGATGTGAAAGCAAATAAATACCTGCTAACCTGAGCATCCTACGTCATAAACGCCTTAATAAAGGCTGAAAGTAGCCTTAAAGCGGTACGATTAAGACACAGAAGTTCGATATTTCGAACGAAGGGGTCGAAATGGGACAGAAACAGCGCAAGGGCGCAGAGGTTAAAGGAACACCCCCAATTACGGCGGTGCAATCAGACAATTCCAAAAGCACCGGAAAAATGCGATAGGAGAGGTTATGGAACATTCACAAAAGAATGCGGAGCCTCGCACCGGTGCCCTGCGCATGGAACCGCACGAACGCGAAGAGCAAATTCTGAAAATTGCTGCAGAACATTTCGCTCGACGCGGCGTACTCGGCGCCTCCATGAGCGCTATCGCCCGCGATGCAGGCATTACCCGCGCCCTGCTCTACCACTACTTCCCCGGCAAGGACTCCCTGGCGGCAGCCGTCACCCGACGCGAAGCCAACGCAGTCCTTGAGGCTCTCGGCGAGCACCACGAAAATCCCGAGGAAGCACTCCGCAGGGGCGTTGCGCACCTACTTTCCTCGTCGTAGCCGGTGTCCCCACCCCCGGTGGGGAGGACTTCCCGAACAACCCCACTGACTACCTCGAATGGATGCTCCAACGCACCGGCATGCCGATTAATGACCGCACCCGCGTCATCCTCGGAGGCTGGTTGCAGCTCGTCGACTACTTCGCCATGCACGTCGTGCAACTCAACCCCCGCGATCAGCGCACCGTTCGCTCCCGCGGGCTCGGGCTCGAAGAAGCTATCGACCTGTGCCTGGGTGCCGTTGACACCCTCACCGGCGGCTACTAGCCACTCTAAGAGGTGACAGGTCAACGTAGGACTTCCCGCTCCGATGTTTGGTTATGTGCTCCACGGCAAAGGCGACGTGGACATCCGGGCGGTTATTCCTCCGTCGCGCCGCTTGCGACGTGGCGGACTCCGGGAATACCACCCGGTTCGTGAGTAGGGAAACATAATGCCCCGTACCCCCTTCCGTGAGGGTGCGGGGCATTATGATGCTCAGGTTGAGGTTGAGGAAATAATTTAATCTGAGGCTAAGCTTGAGGATCTGCTTGCGTTAAGTTAAATGGAGCGGCGTAGCGACAGGCCACGAACCGTCGCGTAGAAACCCTGTGCCTGCAGTGCGGCACGCAGTGCCTCCACCGGATGCACCACAGCCTCGCCGGTGGAGGGATTCAGCGTGTGGGTGCCCAGCGTGTGAGTGCTCAAAAGCTCCACATCGTTGACCTTCTCCACCGAAATCTTCTCCGCACCACCGGCGGATACCAGGCGCGCCAGGGCGGGGGCCGCCGCCTCCAGAAGTACCGGGTCGGTGGTGAAAGCCAGCAGGGTCTTCGCGCCGCGCTCCACATACAGCACCGGTGCACCGTCCACCAGCACCACGCAAGCGCCCGCCTTGCGCGCCGGGCGGTGCTTGACCACTCCCACACCTTCATGCGCAAAGGAAGGAATCGCGGGCCAGCTCAGCGCCGCACCGTACGGGTTCGCCGGGTCGGTCGCCGCCAACAGGGTCACCGTGAACGTGCCGTACACCTGTTCCGTATCGGTACGTTGCGGGGTGTAGGCGCTCGCGCCAAAACTCTGTGTCGCACTAAAATTCTGTGGACCTGCGGGAATACTGAGGTTATCGGCGGTAGAACGCAGCAGATCCACCGTTGCGGGGGCGGCGAACTGCGCCGCGCCCAAACCCTCAATAAAGTAGCCGCGACGCACCAGCGCACGATCCTCAGCCGCCAAATAAATCCGGTACAGCTGCGAGAACCCGCCGGCAGAATCCTCCACCTGCAAGCATCCGCGAGTCAGTACACCGTAGCGGTCCAGCAGCAGGTCGGCGCGTGCGAGCGCCGCAACCGTCGCCTCCAGCGGCTCCTGCAGCAGTGAGTCCACGCGCGAGAAGCGGCCGCTATCCTGCGGGGCAACAGCGGGAGCGTTGGCATGGAGCCCGCCGCGGAGAGAACTACCGCGCAGGGAACGCAAGCCCCGCCCGGCGGCAGGGGCAGAGTAGCCACTGGAACCATAGCTGTCAGCGCCGAAACCGCCCGCCATGCCGTTACCCATGGAGGCGCGCGCCGCCGCAATACGACCCGCACCGCGGCGACCCACCCGCGACAGACGCGCGGGGGCAAGCCGGGGTCGGATGCGCACTACGGACACCGGCAAGCATCGCCCGAACCGGCGCGAAACTATCGTTCGTCACCGCACCAGCCCACACCAGGCGCCACAGCGCCGCCGAAACCTCCGCCGCATCAGGGAAAGTCACCACCTGACCAGAAGGCGCCGCCGCGCTCATCAGCTGCGCCACCCGCTCACGCAGCGCCGGCACGAACAGGCCGCCGTGAGCCAGCCCCTCATAGATGGCGTGCTCGAGCGTGCCCGGAGCCTGCAACGCCTCCCAGAGCTCCGGGGTCTCAGCGCGTAACAGCTGCTCCGGGTAGTCCTCGCCCAGAGTCAGCGAAGAACTCTCGCTCAAATGCAGGCGAATCCAGCCGTCAGACTTCTGCGCGCTACCGCCGCCGAGCTGGCCGGCCCCGGTGAAGAACACTCTGCCGCTCGCCATGAGCTCGTCCAGCATGTGCGGCTGGTAGCCGGGCACGCGCGCCGGAAGAATCAGCGTCTCCAGCGCCGAAGCCGGTACGCGCACACCCGCCAGCTGGTCGATGGCGGTGAGCAGATCCTCCGTGGCGGAGGCGGAGTCCTGACCCGCATGAGTGGTGCCGTTTTCTGTGCCGTTCTCAGCCATCGGGTTGGGTGCCGCCGGGTTGAATGTTGCTGTGCCGAGGGGCGCCACCCTCTCGCCCACCACCGTGGCGGCGCGGCGGGAGGGTATGAACGCACCGTAGGCGCTCGCCTCCGGCAGGGTCTGCGCAACCCGTACAGATAAAGAACGAACGTTCTGCCATGAAGGTAGGAAAACGCCGTAGACCTGTGCCGATACCGGCTCAATCTCCTCACGCAACGCCGCCAGAGAACGGGCACGAATCGTGCGCAAAACCTGCGCATCCACCCACTCAACACCGACCGCCCCGGAGGCGCGCAGCACCTCGGGCAGGAACTCGCCAGAGCTCAGGCGGCGCTGCTGCTGAAGGCGCTGCAATACCGGAGTCAGCACGCCCACACCCACCGGGGTCAGGCGCGAAAAATGCTCCGCCGCCTGCTGCGCCGTAAAGGGAATATGGGTGCGCGCATAGCGAGAAACCAGATCCTCTAAAGGCTCCGCGACCGGCTGCAGGAGGGCAGTCGGAAGCGCCGCGGCGGGCATAATGCCCAGCCCGTCGCGCAGGCGCGCGGCATCCTCAACCACCGCATAGTACAGTTGCGGCTCGGCGGAACCATCTGCAGCTCCCATGAACGAGAACGCGCGGCGCGAGCGCACCAGCTCCTCCGCCAGGGCGTGAGCCTCAGCCGTGCTGGCGTGCGCGCCGGACTCTTCGCCGTAGGTTTCAGAGTCCTCGGCGCCGCTAAAATCTCCCGCGCTGAAATCTTGAGAACCGTGCGCCGCAGCCTGTGGGGCGTCAGCCCGCAAACGCAGGCTCAGCTCCCGCGCGCTCAACGGCCCCAGCTGGCGCAACAGATCCGCCACGCCCTCCACACCGCAGGCGCGGTAACGCTCACCCGTGCGCTGCAGACGCTGCTGAGTCTGCACCAGCACCGCAGGGTCCAGCAGCTCGCGTAGCCCGGTTGTGCCCAAAAGCTCCGCGAGCATGGCCGGGTCCAGCGACAGCGCGGCGGCGCGGCGTTCGGCGGCGGGCGCATCACCGTCGTAGAGGTGCTCGGCAACGTACTCAAAGAGCAGAGTGCGCGCAAAAGGCGAAGGGTCGTTCGTCTCAACCTCCAGCATGGACACCGCCCGAGACTGCAACGAACGGTGCACCTGAACCAGCGCCGGAACATCGTACACATCCTGCAGACACTCGCGCGCAGTCTCCAAAAGCACCGGAAAATCAGGGTACTTACGCGCCACATCCAGCAGCTGCGCCGCACGCTGACGCTGCTGCCACAGCGGGGTGCGCTTACCCGGATCACGGCGCGGCAACAGCAGAGCACGCGCCGCATTCTCACGGAATCGAGACGCAAAAAGCGCCGAATCGCCCACGCGTTCGGTGACAATCGCCTCCAGCTCGTCCGGGTCGAAAAGGAACAGGTCGGCGCCGGGCGGCACATCCTCCATGGCGGGCAGGCGCAGAATTAGGCCGTCATCGCTCGCCATGACGGAGGCGTCCACCCCGTACCGCTCCTCGATGCGGGCGCGCACCGCCAGCGCCCAGGGTGCGTGCACCCCGTAGCCGAGCGGCGAGTGCAGAACCACGCGCCAATCGCCCAGTTCGTCCCGGTGCCGCTCCACAATCATGCGGGTATCGGAGGGAACCGCCCCGGTGGATTCGTGCTGCTCACGCAGGTAAGCGAGCAGGTTATCGACCGCCCAGGTGTCCAGTCCGAGCTGTTCGAGCTGCTGGCGGGCGGCGGCGCTATCGGCGGCATCCAGGCTGGAGAGGGCGCGCGTGAACGCACCCGTCTGCACACCCAGGGCGTAGGGGCGGCCCATGCGGTCGCCGTGCCAGAAGGGCAGGCGCGCGGGCTGACCGGGCGCGGGGGAGACCCGCACCGCGTCGTGCGTAATTTCTTCAATACGCCAACTGCTTGCACTGAGAGTAATGACCTCGCCGGCGCGGGATTCGTACACCATTTCCTCGTCGAGCTCACCCACACGCTTGGGGCCGCGCTCTTCATCGCCACTGACCAGGTAGACGGGGAAGAGCCCGCGGTCGGGAATCGTACCGCCGCTGGTGACGGCGAGGCGCTGCGCGCCGGGGCGGCCCTCAATACTGCCGGAGGGCGCCTCCTCGGTGGGGGTGCGGTCCCAGATGATGCGCGGGCGCAGTTCGGCGAACTCGTCGGAGGGGTAGCGTCCGGCGAGCATTTCGAGTACGGAGTCGAAGAGGGCGCGCGGCAGTTCGGCGTAGGGTGCGCTGCGGCGTAGCGCCTCGTACCAGGAGTCCACGCTGATGGGGCCCAACGCGCAGGCGGCGACGGTCTGCTGCGCGAGTACGTCCAGGGGATTGGTGGGGATAGTGAGCGGCTCGAGGGTTCCGCTGCGCATTCCGGCGAGGGTGACGGTTGCACCGAGCAGGTCGCCGCGGTGCTTGGGGTAGAAGAATCCGCGCGAAATTTCGCCCACGCGGTGTCCGGCTCGACCCACGCGCTGCAGTGCGGAAGCGACCGAGGGAGGGGCTGCCACCTGAATTACGAGGTCTACGTGGCCCATGTCGATGCCCAGCTCCAGGGAGCTGGTGGCGACCACGCAGCGCAGGGTTCCGCCCTTGAGCGCTTCCTCGATGAGGGTGCGCTGTTCCTTGGATACGGAGCCGTGGTGCGCACGGGCGAGCGGCGGCACCTCGGCGATGTCGCAGATGCCTGCCGCATAGTCTTCGGGATCAATTCCCTGCTTCGCGAGGACGCGGCGCAGGTGAATATCGTTGAGTGCCGCGGTGAGTTTTTCCGCTAGTCCGCGCGAGTTAACGAAAACAATCGTAGAACGGTTGTTCTCAATATGGTCGACGATGCGCTCCTGCACGCGCGGCCAGATGGAGGTCTCGGGGCGCTCGCTATCGGCGGTGTCTCGCAATGCCTTTTCGCGCAGCTCCCCTTCTCGCAATACCTTTTCCGGGATGGTGAGCGTATTTAGGCGCGGCGTTATTGCCCTGTCGCGCCGGGTTTGCCTGTCCGGTTTCTTGACCGGTTTCTTGGCCGGGGAATACGCCAATGGCATCTTCGAGCGTGTAGGGAGCGCTTGCCGGGGTATTCGCTGCGCTGGGGGCAGGCTGTGCCGCGCCCTGCGCCGAGCCGGCAGAAGTTGAGCCCCCGCCGCCCGGCACCTCCGAGGGCGCATATTCTGATGGGGCGTAGAGCCCCTGCCCGTAGTCGTTGGCGCCTCCGAGCGCCGCCATATTGGGTACGGGCACGCTCAGACGCAGGTCCCATTCTTTGGCGACCGGGCGGCTCATGATGGTCACCGGCTGAATGCCGCCGAGGAACCGGGCGACCGCCTCCGGGTTTTCGACGGTTGCGGAGAGGCCAATGCGCTGTGCGGGCTTTTCGAGGAGCGCGTCGAGGCGTTCGAGGGAGACCGCCAGGTGTGCGCCGCGTTTGGTGGCGGCGAGGTTGTGAATCTCGTCCACGATTACGGTGGTCACGCCCGTAAGGGTGTTGCGGGCGGCGCTGGTGAGCATGAGGTAGAGGGATTCGGGGGTGGTGATGAGAATGTCGGGCGGGTTGCTGATGAGTTGGCGGCGTTCGCGTGCGGGGGTGTCGCCGCTGCGCACGCCCACGCTGATGTTCGGTTCGCCCGTGTTGTTTCCGCTTAGGCGGGTGATTCCGGTCAGTGGTGCGCGCAGGTTGCGTTCGACGTCGGCGCCGAGTGCTTTGAGGGGTGAGATGTAGAGGATGCGCGTGCCGCCTGCGGTTCCGGCTTCGTGTTCGCGGTGCAGGGCGTCGAGTGCCCAGAGGAAGGCGGCGAGGGTTTTGCCGGAGCCGGTGGGGGCGATGATGAGGGTGTTGTTGCCGTTGCGGATGCTCTCCCAGGCGCCTTCTTGGGCGGCGGTGGGTGCGCTGAAGGTGGCGCGGAACCAGTCGCGTACGGGGGTGGAGAAGTGGGAGAGTGCGTCGGTCATGTATCTATTATGGCGGGGTTTATGGTGTGCGTCTCTTGAATTGTTGGGGGTCGGGGAGGAAGATGTGCTTGACAGAGCTTCTATAGAGCATGTAATATTTTACTTGTAAAGTAATTGACTGAGAGAACAACCCAAAGGAGCCTCACCATGACCCGCCTGACCGAAGAACAGCTCATCAACCTCTTCCACGAGCCGCGCACCGTCTCCTCCTTCACCGAGGAGCCCGTCACTGACGAGCAGCTGCGCCGCATCCAGGAGCTGACCTTCTACGGCCCCACCGCCTTCAATAGCCAGCCCCTGCGCATCACCTGGGTCAAGAGCCCCGAAGCACGCGAGCGCCTCGTCGCACACATGGCAGACGGTAACCAGGAAAAGACCCAGGCGGCACCGGTGACCGCGGTTCTCTCCGCGGACGCAAACTGGGTAGAGCACGCTGACACCTTCAACCCCTACGCTGCCGACTTCATCAAGGGTTTCTTCACCACCGAGGAGCTTGCCACCCCTGCAGGTGAGCTGAGCGCTCACCTGCAGGCAGGCTACTTCATCACCGCAATCCGTGCCCTCGGCCTGGACGCTGGCCCCATGACCGGCGCAGACTTCGACGGCATCAAGAAGGAATTCTTCGCGGACAACGCAGAGATCCCGTTCCTGGTCGTCAACCTCGGCCACGGCGAGGCTCCCGCATACCCGCGCGGTGCACGCTTCAGCCACGAGGACGTCACCCGCTCCCTCTAAGAGCACGCGGATACGGCATAGCTAAACACCATAGCTAAACACTAGGCTTAAAAATAGTTCAAGGGCGGTTCCCCCAGCACGGGGAACCGCCCTTGAACTATAGGTGCACAAGTGAACTATAAGTACACACAACGTGCCAGAGTTATTTACATCCGCAACGCTGCCTTAGCGGGCACCAAACTGGCCCACCGACAGCTGCGGAACAGACGAGGAACACGCGGTCGTATCCAGCGGAACAATCACTCCACCGGAACCCGAGGGAAGACCCACCAGGAAGCCCTGAACCGGGCGGCTACCGCAATCATCGCCGAAGCGTGCCGGGTACACCGAACGCAGTACCGCGGTGGTGCTATCGCCGGGGTTAAGGGTCACGCCCGCAGAGTTCATGTACTCATCGGAGGTGGAAGCCTCACGACCAACCCAGGTTCCCGAAGGACCCGCATGCACCACACGCGGGTAGCCGCGCAGGGTACAGGAGGAGTTTGAGGAGTTCTGGAAGTACAGGGTGTAGTTTCGGGCGCCGGGGGGGAGCCTTCTCCCACAGCAACCGAAATGTTCAGGTCATCCAGATCGCACTGGGTCGGGCCCTCAGCAACAGTATTGCTGGAGGAGCTAGAGGACTTCTCCGAAGAGTTCGAGGAATTGGAAGAATTCGACGAGCCCGAAGAACCGGAGGAGTTCGAGGAGTTACCCGAAGAGTTGGAACCCGACTGTGACGACGAGTTTGAGCTCTTCTGGGAATCCTGCTGAGAATCTGCAGAGTCGTCTGACTTGTTCTGATCGGAACCCTCGCGGGAGGAATCAGAAGAATGAGAGTCAGAGTTCTGCTTCGACTCGTGAGTCTCGGTGTGGGAAGAAGACTCGGAGTGCTCAGAGGAAGAATCGTGGTGCGCCGCATCGGGGGGAGTTCACCACGGTAATGGAGCCCGGGGACACAGAAGGGGTAGCCCCGTCGGAGGCTACTCGAATCGTACCGGGCTTGACCGAAGCCGAAGCACTCGGCTGCGCCGAGGTGCCTTCAGCTTCCTGACCGGCCTGGGACGCGCCGCATCCACTGAGCGCGAGCACGCAACAGAGGAGGGTGGTTGATGCGAGTACCTGAGCCGATTTAAACATGATTACATCGCCGCCTGCATTTGAATTTCTGCTCCGTCCATACCGGGGGCGTACTCGACCTGGCAGCACAGGCGAGAGTATTCGTTGGCGACATCGTCGACCATGTCGAGCAGGTCCTGCTCAGCTTCGGTGCGTTCACCGGAAGCTTCGAAGTGCTCGGGGTCGATGAAGCCGTGGCAGGTAGCGCAGGATGCGTTACCACCGCAGGTTGCGAGGACCGGCACGCCGTTAGCCTGGAGGGCTTCCAGGAGGGTGTGGTGGTCTTCCCACTGAATGTCGTAGTTTACGCCTGCTTCGTCAGTGACCTTAATCGTTACGCCCATGCGTTCTCCTTCTTCTGTAGTGATGCGTTTCTATTGTAGAGGTAGGGGCTGTTATTCACCGTACTTTGTGGCGCATCCCCAACCCTACCGTCACGCATATCACGGGAACGCATATTAATTTTTATGCTGAATAGCATGTCTGTATTGCCCCCAGTCTACCCCGTATTGCCCTGACAATGCGGGATATCAGCGCCAATGAATACTGCCCCCAGATGCAAAGACATGCTGGGGGCAGTATAAAGAACCGGCACGCAGGCGCGCTTTAACGGTGACGAAGACCTACTCCGATTCCTTCTCCGTAGCCTTCTCGGCCTCCTGCTTTTCTGCGCTGTGGTGATCGGTATTCTGGACGCTTCCTCCGGGGCCGCGCACAATACCGCGTACGCTATCGCGCGGGTCAGCGTAGCGCAGGTCGATACCGAAGGTATTGCGGATCTGGCGTGCCGAGTTCAGGTGCCAGCGCTGCGAATCCGAGGGGGTCACGGAGGTGACCGCCTTCTGACCCGGAGCCAGCTTCTCGTGGCGAATATCGTAGTGCTTACCGCCCATGGTGATGGTGAAGCCGTGCTCCTGCAACAGCTGCACGAACGCGTCCACATCGTGCGGAATCTTGCGGCCGCGCTGCCTCTTCGTGCCGCTCATCCTCGGCTGCGATTCGAAGGGGTTGCGGCTGGGTGCGGTGCCGCGACTAATACGAATGACCTGCTGGTCGGAGTGCGAGAACTCGACCTGGTAGCCGTTGAGTGAGTACACGGTGCGGCTACTGCCGGGAATCGGGCGGCGGTCCTCAGCCTCATCGAGGATGCGGGCAATGTACTCGCCGGTTAGGCCGAGCGACTTGAGCTGAGCCTGAGCCTCGGGGGGAGAGCTGGTAGCCTCCGGCGAGAGCCTGTAGCGGGCGTAGCGCGAGCACTTCGGCGGTCAGGGGGTTGAGCACCACCTGGTAGCCTTCCTCTTCATGCGTGTAGAGGGTGACTTCGCGGCCGTAGCGGTTCTCTTGCGCGCTTTCTTGAACCACGGTGCTTGCGGGGGATTCGATGATGTCTAGAAGCAGCTCGTAGGTGAGCCCGTGGCGCATCATGTAATCCATCACGCCGGGGAGCACACCGTAGACGCGGCGGCGCGGTGGCACGTCGCCGTAGAATTCCTTCTCGATGCGCGCGGCAATACGCTGGTTCTCCAGCGGCACCTCGGTCAGCGGAATGAGGCGCTGGTTGGAGGGGCGAATCTTGGCGCGTGCGGCGGCGGGCTTGGGTGCCTGACGGTACGCGTCCACGAGTGCCTGTTGCTGCTGCACGAATTCCTGGGCGATGAGCGGCAGGAGGGTGAAGTAGAGCTCTGCCGCTTCGGGCTTGAGCGCGCCGTTCTCATCGAGCAGGGAGGCGCCGTCCTTGGAGAGCAAATCCCAGGGCTTATCGTATGCAGTGTTCTCTTCGGAGCCCTGCTCATCGCGGTAACTATAGGCGGCGAGGGAGGCAAGCTCCTGCAGGCGAACGTACACCTCAAGAGGAACGGTAATCTGCTTAGCGGACATTATTTCTCCTCCTCGGTGGTGTTTTCTGCCCGAGCTACTTGATGTTCTGCCTGCTTCGCCAGGGTATTACTGAGCTCTTCCAGCTGTGCCTTGCGCAGGTTCTCCGCGTGCAGAACATGGAAATCCGGGGTCTTCGCCAGAGCCAGAACGGTCCGCTCATCGGGTGAAATCGCAATTTCCAGACCCTGCGCCGCGTAGATGCGGGTCCAGCCTTCAGCCATGCGCACGCTTTCGGGGCTGCTCAGCGCCTGAAGCATCAGATCAAAAACGAACGGCGGGTTCTTCTTCAAGAAGGTGCGGGCGCGCTCGCTGAATTCGAGTTCCAGGGCGTTGAGCGAGGTGTATTCGCCTTGCGCCAGGGATGCCTGTGCCGCTTCGTTGTAGTCGGCGTCGTATTCGTCAATGACGGTGATGACTTCTGCGGAGGCGGTGTTCACGTCAACGCGGTAGTCGTCGTGCGTGAAGCGAATGGTCCAGTCGTTGATGCGTTCCGCTTCGCCTTCGCGCAGGATGGTGCGTACGAGCTCTTCGCTGATATTTTCGCGTTCGAGGCGGGCGCGCAGGCTCGGGCGCAGGCGGTAGCTGCGTTCGCGGTCCTCGGCGGTAATAGCGCGAGGTGCGGCGGCTACCGGTTCTGCTACGGGTGCGCTCGGGGTGGACGCGGCAGGCATCGGTGCACCGGGTTTCGGCGCGGCAGGCTTTGGAGCGGTCGGCTCGGCTACGGGCGCGCTCGGCAACGACTGGCTGATCATGGGCAACTCGTCAGCCGGTGCCTGCTCGGTAGCTGCTGCCGACTGCGCGGCTTCCGTGGCTTCTTCAGCTGCCTGCTGGCGGGCACGCAGACCCTCCAGGTACTCTTCGATGCGCGGCGGGCGGTAGGTCAGCGTGGACTTGCGGAACATGCCGGGGGGAAGGCGCACCGGGAGTCGGCGCTGCAGGCTTGGGCGTAGCGGGCATGGATGCGGTGGGCTTGGGCGCAACAGGCTTGGGCGCCGCGGGGGTAACCGTGGCGGGGGTAGGTACAGGAACCGTCTTTTCTGCTGTTGCCTCTGCGGGTGCTTCCACAGGGGCTTCTGCCGGCACGCTGGGAGCCGGGCTGGGAGTCAGGGCGGGTGCCTGTGCCGCGCGGGCGGCAAAGAGCGCGGGGGAGGGCGTCGGCTTCGGTACTGCAGGCTTGGGCACCGCAGGCTTCGGGGCAGTCGGCTTGGGAACGGCGGTGGCGCTCACCGCGGCATCCTCGCTAACTGCACCCTCGTTAGCCTCTGCAACGGGAGCCTCGGCCGTGGAGTCTGCGGTAGCTTCGGCTGCCTGCAGGTCGTTCTGTTCCTCTTCACGAGGCGTACTGTTGCTGGGTTCCTCATCGCCGCGGCGTAGGGCGGCAACGAGTTCCTGGCGGGAAGTATAAGGAATAATTTCCTCGGGTGAGTCGATATATCGGGGGAAATTCTCGTAGAGAATCTTCGCCGCGGCCTCAAGAGCTTTTCTGTGGTGGTGTTGGCGGCGGGTGCGCAGGGGCAGAGGAGCTCCTGGCGTTGCGCGTCATAGAGGGACCAGTGGGCGCATCGTTCGGTGGGCGGGAAGTAATCGAGTGTTCCCAAATCAGCAATATCGATGAGCGCACCTATCAGGGACTGCGGAATGGATAGCTGTGCCATAGTGCTCCTTTGCGTTGTCTGCCCTCCAGCTTATGTGTGAAGGGTCCTCTTTCCATCCTAGGCGTTTTTTCGCGGGTGTGCCCCGGAGCACGTCATCTTGGAGCGTAAATCTGTGGATTCACAGGGTGAGGCGCACTTTTGGCTCAGCTATTGGATGCGGACGAGGCGGTTGAAGCGTCTTTGCTACACCTCTATACAGGCTCTCCTATATAGGCATCTCCATGCACTGTGGCTTCTACGCGCCGCGCCGCCTGTCGTGAACACGCAGCCTGTCGTGAGCGCGGCGGCCTGTGTTGTACTCGGTGCTTTTGACGGGGCACTGTCTGAGCGTATTTCTGGAGACACAAAAAATCCCCGGTTCCGAAGAACCGGGGATCATTGGTGCGCCCGAAGGGATTCGAACCCCCAACCTTCTGATCCGTAGTCAGATGCTCTATCCGTTGAGCTACAGGCGCATGTTCCTCGCTTTGGATTTCTTCAACCCGTCGCGGCAACAGGTACTACTATACGGATGTCCTTGAGTGCACGCAAGCCGAAAAACTCGAAATTTGCCTAAAATCGCCTCCGAAAGACTCTCAAATACCCCGTTTTACCGCATGATTCCGGGGGTTTTGCGCTCCTAAAATTTTTTTAAAATATTTTTGTTCCGCCCCGAACTCTGCCCCGAAACCTACCTCAAGGACGCCCAAAACATCCGCCTAGACCCTGCAGAATCACCCCCAAAATCCTCCAAAAAATCTTCTCGCCCAAGAATGTGATGCGCAAAACGTAAGAAATGGCGTTATAGAAGGCTCTACCGCGCATTAATGCGTTATTCTGTAAGCATCACGAGGAAGTGGAGACTGTCCAAGCGTGCATATTCACGATTATTTGCACGCTTGTAGTGTTTAACTGCTTCTTTGTTACTGCAGACCTATCCGGATCAACGTAGTATCCGGGCCACCGATTGAAGGGGAAAACGTCAATGGCTGACACCTCAACTCGTACTCTCTCTGCTGAGCTCGAAAAGGAGCTGCAGAGTGCACCCACTACCCACCAGGGCCTTCTGGATTGGGTTCGCGAAGTTGCGGCCCTGACCCAGCCCGCGCACATCTACTGGGTCGATGGCTCCCAGGAAGAATACGACCGCCTGGCACAGGAACTGGTCGACGCCGGTACCTTTGTTCGCCTCAGCGATCACGAATTCCCGAACTCTTACGCAGCTTTCTCCGACCCCGACGACGTTGCACGTGTCGAGGAGCGCACCTTCATCTGCTCCGAGACTGAAGAAGGCGCAGGCCCGACCAACAACTGGCGCGACCCCGTCGAAATGAAGCAGACCCTGACCGGTCTGTTCGAGGGCTCCATGCGCGGCCGCACCATGTACGTTATTCCCTTCGTCATGGGCTCCCTGAAGGCTAAGAACCCCAAGATTGCTGTTGAGCTCAGCGACTCCGCATACGTTGTCTGCTCCATGCGCATCATGGCAACCATTGGTAAGGACGTTCTTGCCAAGCTGAACGAGACCAACGGCTTCTTCGTCAAGGCTCTGCACTCTGTCGGTGCACCCCTGGAGCCCGGTCAGGAAGATGTTCCCTGGCCCTGCAACCCCGAGAAGTACATCGTCCAGTTCCCCGAAACCCGCGAGATCTGGTCCTTCGGTTCCGGCTACGGCGGTAACGCACTGCTCGGTAAGAAGTGCTACGCACTGCGTATCGCATCCGTTATCGGTCGCGATGAGGGCTGGATGGCAGAGCACATGCTCATCCTGAAGGTCACTAACCCCGAGGGTAAGGTTCGCTACATCTCCGCAGCGTTCCCCTCCGCATGTGGCAAGACCAACTTCGCAATGATGGAGCCCACCATTGACGGCTGGAAGGCTGAGATGGTCGGCGACGACATCGCATGGATTGAGTTCGACGAGAACCACCAGGCACGCGTGGTCAACCCCGAGGCTGGCCTGTTCGGCGTGGCACCGGGCACCGGTTACTCCACCAACCCGAACGCTATGAAGGCTATCGCCAAGGGCAACACCATCTTCACTAACGTTGCACTGACCGACGATGGCTCCGTCTGGTGGGAGGGCAAGACCGACGAGGCTCCCGCACACCTGATTGACTGGACCGGTAAGGACTGGACCCCCGAGTCCGGCCGCCCGGCAGCTCACCCGAACTCCCGCTTCTGCACCCCCGCATCCCAGGTCGACATGCTCGCTCCCGAGTACTACGACCCCGAGGGCGTGCCGCTGAGCGCTATCGTTCTGGGTGGTCGCCGCAAGACCACCATCCCCCTGGTTTCCGAGTCCGAGAGCTGGGAGCAGGGCGTGTTCCGCGCAGTCACCCTCTCCTCCGAGACCACCGCGGCTGCTAAGGGCGCTGTCGGCGTGATTCGCCGCGACCCGATGGCTATGCTGCCCTTCATCGGCTACAACGCTGGTGACTACTTCAAGCACTGGCTGGACCTGGGCAAGAAGCACGGCGCCGAGAACATGCCGAAGGTCTACTACGTCAACTGGTTCCGCCGCACCCCCGACGGCGGCTTCGCATGGCCCGGCTTCGGCGAGAACTCTCGCGTCGTGAAGTGGATCTGCGACCGCCTCGACGGCAAGGCTGGCGGTCAGGAGACCTTCCTGGGCACCGTTCCCACCAAGGAAGACCTGGACCTGACCGGTCTGGAAATCTCCGAGGAAGAGCTGAAGGCTGCTCTGGCTGTCTCGAAGGAAGAATGGGCTGCTGAACTGCCCGGCATCGATGAGTGGCTGGAGAAGTTCGGCGACAAGCTGCCTGCTGAGGTTCGCGAACAGCGCGACGCTCTGGCAAAGGCTCTGGAGGACTAAGACACTCCAGCTAATACCTACGGTATAGCGCGTTGAAGGAGCGGAATCTCCCGGTGAGATTCCGCTCCTTCCTTCCGTTGAGGGGGAATTTGAATCCCTATCACCTGGGGAACGGCAAGTTTTCTTGCAGTGGTGTGAGTGTAAGGCTATGCAATCCACTTGCTCTTGAGAAATACTTTAAAACCCCCGCCGGGGTGGTTTGGGGGCAATAGTAGCTGCTCATAATTTCTTGCCCTCTTGCCGCCCCTATACAATGCCAATGTAAGATTTTTGAACGCGTCGAACCCCGCCCGGTTCACGCATCCGTTGCCGCCTCCGTGGAGGGGGACGGTAGCACGAGAAGGATAGAAGGAGTATCCATGCGTTTGACAGCATTCTCGGATGTCTCGCTCCGCGTTCTGATGCTCCTGTCTGCTCTGGAGCCCGGTCAGAAGCTTTCCACCCAGAAGATTTCTGAAGGTGTGGACACCCCCTACAACCACGTGGCGAAGGCTGTAGCTTTCCTCGTGAACATGGGTTACCTGGACTCGACTCGTGGTCGTGCCGGTGGCGTCATGCTCTCCGATGCGGGTCGTTCTGCGACCGTCGGCACTATTCTTCGCGCTACTGAGGGCGATATCCCCATGATTGAGTGCGAGGATGAGAACGGCCACTGTCCCCTCGATAAGTTCTGTCGCCTGCGCAATGTGCTGGCGAAGGCTCGCGAGGCATTCTATGCATCGGTTGATTCGGTGATCATTAGCGAGTTGACTGCCGGTGCGCGCCCTGTTGGCCCGGTGTTTGTCGAGCTGGGCTTTGGGCCTCCGGAGAATGCGCTGCCTGCGCGCTAGTCGTAAGTATTCAAGAGATACGTGATATCTGTGGAGCTTTCCGGTGGGAGGCTCCATAGAGTTTTTAACGCGGAGTTTAGGGCGTTTCTGCGCTTGATGCCGGGGTTGCTAGGCGGTTCGCACGGGGGGTGTTTCGTGGGGGCTTTGAGGGCCGCGCGGGGGTATTTTTGACTCTGCGTGCGCGGTTGTCGGCGCCTGCATGAATCCGAAAATTGTGCAGTAAGTGCAGAATATTGCAAATTTGCTTCTCAAATGCAGAAAATGTGACCATATTCATTTTTGCACTGTACTGCATACTTTCCGTAGTAAATATATTTTCAGGTCAGAATTTTTATGCACACTCCGGGGCTAGTCACGCGGTGAACTCAAAAACAGTGCTGAAAATATATAGTGTGACGCTCGGCTCTCTCTTTGAGTCAAGCTGAACCATAAGTCTCACCTAGACCCCTCAATATCCCTCAGAAAGTGACCTGCACTCAGCGCAAGCACCCCGCAAAATGCTACGGTAAGGGTGCTTTATAAACACTCTGTCACCAACTAAGCTGTCTGAGTGAATGCCCCGCAACACCGATCTTGAGGGGCCTCGCCACAATGACCGAGGTGACCACACAGGAAGAAGGCACGCACCGATGCTCTCCGAAAAGTCCCGCCCCATTATTGAGGCAACGCTGCCCATCATTGCTGAGCGCATTAACGACATCACCCCCGACTTCTACCGTCGAATGTTCGCCGCCCGCCCCGACCTGATGGACGGCATGTTCTCTCGCTCCTCCCAGCTTGAAGGCACTCAGCCTCGCGCACTGGCTGGCTCCATCGCAGTATTCGCTTCCTACATTGTCGAGCACCCGGACTCCTACCCGGACGAGGTCCTCTCCCGCGTTGCACACAAGCACGCATCCCTGGGCCTGAAGGAAGAAGAGTACCCCACCGTCTACAAGTACCTCTTCGAGGCAATCGCCGCTAACCTGGGCGACCTGGCTACCCCCGAAATCGTTGAGGCATGGACCGAGGTCTACTGGCTCATGGGCAACGCCCTCATCAAGCTGGAGAAGGGCCTGTACGCCTCCCAGGCAAACGACGTCATGTTCGCACCCTTCAAGCTCGTTGACCGCAAGGAGACCGGTGAGAACGTCGTAGTTCTGACCTTCGAGCCCGCCGACGAGACCCCCATGACCGAGTCCAAGGGCGGCCAGTACATCTCCATCGTCGTTCCCGCACGTGACGGCCTGCGCCAGGCACGCCAGTACACCCTGCTGCCCAGCGAAAAGAACCAGCGCCGCATCGCTGTGAAGCTCGACCCCAACGGCGAGATGACCTCCATCCTGCACGAGCTGGAAGTTGGCGCAGTCGTCGAAATCTCCAACCCCTACGGTGACCTGACTCTGGAAGGCTTTGGCGACCCCGAGGCGCCCCTGTACCTCTTCTCCGCAGGCATCGGCACCACCCCCATGCTCAGCTTCCTCTCCGAGCTGGTTGAGAAGGGCTCCGAGCGTCCCGTGACCGTGGTCCACGCAGACCGCCGCCTGGACACCTGGCCCCTGCGCGAAGAGCTCACCGAGCTCGTCGGCAAGCTGCCCAACGCACGCCTCGTATCCTTCATCGAGGGCGAAGGCGGCGACTTCACCGGCCGCGTCGACGTATCCAAGCTGGATGTTCCCGCCAACGCTAACGTTTACCTCTGCGGCCCGCTTGCCCTTCATGCAGGGCGTACGCTCCGCACTGGTGGAGGCAGGCGTTCCCGGCAAGAACATCAACTACGAGATCTTCGGCCCCGACCAGTGGATGCTCCACGACCAGGCACGCGAGGCGTAAAAACCGCGTAAGCCGGCTCGTCCGCTAGGTTTCTTAAACCCGGCTAGGTTCTTTCTCTGAGACAGAAGAACCTAGCCGGGTTTAGAACTTAAGAAAAAGATCCCGCCCGCAGAAGTAATCTGCGGGCGGGATCTTAGTAGCTAGCTAGTGCTTAGCCCTGGCGAACCAGAGCCAGAACCTCATCGCGGACGCGCTCCATGGTCGCAACATCCGGTGCCTCAAGGTTCAGGCGCAGGAAAGGCTCGGTGTTCGAAGGACGCAGGTTAACCCACCAACCCTCTTCGGTGTTGGTGAAGGTGGTGCCGTCGGAGTCCTCAACAACCACGGGAGCGTTAGCGTAGTGTGCACGCACGCGGTCCACTGCGGCTGCCTTGTCTTCAATCTCGGAGTTAATCTCGCCGGAGGCAACGTACGGGGAGTACTTTGCGCTGATCTCGGAGAGAGGCTCGTCGCCGCCACCCAGAGCAGCCAGCACGTGCATAGCGGCCAGCATACCGGTATCGGCGTTGAAGAAGTCCTTGAAGTAGTAGTGAGCGGAGTGCTCGCCACCGAACACACCGTTCTCCTTAGCCATAACAGCCTTGATGAAGGAGTGGCCCACGCGGGTCTTCACTGCGCGGCCGCCCAGCTTCTCAACCAGCTCAGGAACAGCCTTCGAGGTGATCAGGTTGTAGATGATGACGGGCTCTTCGTTACCCTCTGCCTTCGCACGAGCAATCTCGCGCTCAGCAACCAGAGCGGTCACAGCCGAAGGAGTGACGGGTTCACCCTTCTCATCGATGACGAAGCAACGGTCAGCGTCACCGTCAAATGCCAGACCAATGTCAGCACCGTGCTCAACAACAGCCTTCTGCAGGTCAACCAGGTTAGCCGGCTCCAGCGGGTTAGCCGGGTGGTTCGGGAAGGTGCCGTCCAGCTCGAAGTACAGGGGAACGATTTCCAGGGGCAGGCCCGGCAGGATGGTGTCGCCCAGAACAGCGGGAGTGGTCATACCACCCATGCCGTTACCAGCGTCAACAACAACCTTCAGGGGGCGGATGGAAGACAGGTCAACCAGCTTGCGCAGGTACTCTGCGTAGGGCTTGAGGATGTCCTTCTCGGAAACGGTGCCGACCTTCTCGACCGAAGGAATCTCGCCGGCATCCAGGTACTTCTGAGCCAGGTCACGGATATCGAACAGACCGGACTCGGAGGACAGCGGAACAGCGCCAGCCTTAGCCATCTTCATGCCGTTGTACTCTGCGGGGTTGTGGCTAGCGGTGAAGGTAACACCGGCAGCGTTCTCAACGCCACATGCGAAGTACAGAACGTCAGTGGAGATCAGACCGATCTTCTCAACATTTGCACCGCGAGCGGTTGCACCCTGGGCGAATGCATCCATGAATTCGGGGGAGGAGGGGCGCATGTCGCCACCGACCAGAATGGTCTGGCCCTCCAGGCCCAGAACGTCTACGAAAGCCGCGCCAGTTGCGCGAACAGTCTCTGCGGTAATGGTCTCGCCGACGATGCCACGCACGTCGTACGCTTTGAATGAGTCATGTAGATTAATAGTAGTCACGCCTTTTATTTTAGCGGTAAAGAAGTGTAACTAGCCTCTATAATGGGCAGGTAAAACCTTATAAATTCCGCTGAATGTATGGGTTTTTTATCACGTCACTTACTTCAAACAACTCACGTCGAGAGGTATTTCCCCCATGGGTGAGATTTTTTCCCTAAAAAACCAGATTCAGAATTATGCGTGGGGTTCCCGCGAAATTCTTGGACGCATGCGCGGCGTGCCCGTGCCCACCGAACAGCCCGAGGCTGAGGTGTGGGTTGGCGCGCATCCGGCTGCGCCCTCCCGTGCAACCGTTGATGGTACCGAGTCCCCGCTCAATGAGCTGATTGTGGAGAACCCCTCCCGCTTCCTGCGCCCGGACCGTACCTCCGATTGGTTCCCCTTCCTCTTTAAGATCCTTGCGATTGATGCGCCCCTGTCGATTCAGGTGCACCCCACCCCCGAGCAGGCTATTGCCGGCTTCGAGGATGAGCAGGCACGCGGCATCGCGATTGACGCGCCGCACCGCAACTACAAGGACCGCTACTCCAAGCCTGAAACCGTCATCGCGCTGACCCCGATGCGCGTGCTCACCGGTGTGCGCACCTCCGCGCAGTTGGCAGAGCTTGCCGAGGCGTTCAAGGCCGGCTGGCTGGCAGAGCACGTGGAGCTTACCCCCAAACAGCTGCTGACCGAGATTATTCGCATGCTGAAGAGACCGCCACCGCGGCTGTTGAGCAGCTTGTCGAGGCGGCAGCACAGCTGACCGACTCCGACAACCCTGTCATTGCTGACGCCGCTGAGCTCGTGCAGATTGTTGCCGGCAAGTACCCCGGCGACCGCGGTCTGCTCGTCGCTTTCGTCATGAACCTGGTACACCTGGCACCGGGCGAATCCGCCTTCACCCCCGACGGTCAGGTGCACGCCTACGTCTCCGGTACCGCTATCGAGCTGATGAACCCCTCCGATAACGTGATGCGTGCCGGTCTGACCGCAAAGCACATCGATACTGAGGAGCTCATTAAGGTTCTCGGTGAAAGCCAGGACGCCCCGGTTATTCAGCGTCCCACCCCCGAGAATGCACCCGTTGGCACCTACGCCATGTGGGATGAGCGCATGAGCGTGACCCGCATCCGCGTTGAAGAGGGCAAGCCGCAGGAATACACCTTCGAGGGCATTAGCGCCGCGCTGAGCGTATCCGGCGAAATCACCATTCACGCAGCAGACGGCAACGGCACCGAAGAGTTCGTTCTGGGTGCCACCGAGTCGGTACTGCACGTGGGTGAGCCCTCGGCAGCAACCCTGAGCGGTAGCGGTGAGCTGTACATCGCTTCTTACGTCTAGGCCTTTTTTAGGCCTTACATCTAGGCGTTACGTCTGGGAAGAGTCTCTGGGCGCTAGCGTCTCTGGACGCTCAAATCCAGACAGATAAATGGAGCATTCAAAAGAGAATGCTCCGCTTATGACGCCCATAAAGAATCCACGTTCTTTCTTGCCTTTAAATAAGGTGAGGGGACGTGGATTTTTTATTCCCTCAAGGTGCGGGGGAGGGGTTTTGTGTTGACCCTACAGAATGTGTTCTGAGTAACCTATAATTGGTCTTATAAATATGCGTATGTATGCGCTTTTATGCACCTCTTCCTTAGGCACGCAGCCCCAAACCACTAGGAGAACACCGTGAAGATTATTCTCACCGTCACAGGCATCGACCACGAAGGCATCATCGCCGCCGTGACCGCAACCCTCGCCGAGCGCAAGGTCAACGTTCTCGATGTCTCCCAGACCATCATGGGCGAATACTTCACCATGATCATGCACTGCTCCTTCGACGAAAAGCAGCAGAACCTCATTGACCTGCAGGAAGCCATGATTGGTGTCGAACACGAACAGAAGGTGCAGATTCGCATCCAGGCAGAATCCATCTTCAAGGCAATGCACGCCATCTAGGGCTCCACTTATGCGCAACACCAACATTCTAGAAACCATCCGAATGATCGAGGAGCAGAAGCTCGACATTCGCACCGTCACCATGGGCATCTCTCTGCTCGACTGCGCCGACTCCGACGGCGAAGTAGCCCGTCGCAAAATCTACGACAAGATCACCAGCCGCGCCGCAAACCTCGTCAGTGTCTGCGAAGGTATCGAAGCTGAGCTCGGCATCCCGATCGTCAACAAGCGCATCGCCGTCACCCCCATCGCGCTGGTGGCAGGCGCCTCCGGCGATGAGGACTACATAGAATTCGCCCGCATCCTCGACGCGGCAGCTAAGGCAGTTGGCGTGAACTTTGTCGGCGGCTTCAGTGCCCTCGTCGACAAGGGTATGACCCCCGCCGACGAAAAGCTGATTCGCTCCATCCCACGTGCGCTCGCAGAAACCGACGTGGTCTGCTCCTCCGTAGACATCGGATCCTCCCGCGCCGGCATTAATATGAGCGCCGTCAAGCTCATGGGTGAAACCATCCGCACCACCGCAGACCTGACCGCGGATGCACACGGCTTCGGCTGCGCCAAGCTCGTCGTCTTCGCAAACGCAGTCAGCGACAACCCCTTCATGGCGGGCGCATTCCACGGCGTGCAGGAGGCAGACACCACCATCTCCGTGGGTGTCTCCGGCCCCGGCGTGGTACACCGCGCCCTGCAGAAGGTCCGCGGCGAATCCTTCGACACCTGCGCCGAAGAAATCAAGAAGGCAGCCTTCAAGATTACCCGCGTCGGTCAGCTGGTCGGTACCCTCGCCTCCGAGCGTCTGGGCGTGCCCTTCAACATTATTGACCTCTCCCTGGCGCCCACCGCAGAGATTGGCGACTCGGTCGCGCACATCCTCGAAGAGATGGGTCTGGAAACCGTCGGTACCCACGGCACCGTTGCGGCCCTCGCGCTGCTCAATGATGCGGTGAAGAAGGGCGGCCTCATGGCATGCTCGAACGTCGGTGGCCTCTCCGGCTCCTTCATTCCGATCTCTGAGGATATCGGCATGATTGAATCCGCAGCAGCCGGACACATCACCCTGGATAAGCTCGAAGCAATGACCGCCATCTGCTCCGTCGGCCTGGACATGGTTGCGGTTCCCGGCGACACCCCCGCAGCCACCCTCGCCGCAATGATTGCCGACGAGGCGGCAATCGGCGTGATGAACCACAAGACCACCGCGGTTCGCGTCATCCCGGCGGTCGGCCTGGGTGTAGGCGACATGGTCGAATTTGGTGGTCTGCTTGGTCGCGCACCCGTCATGCCCACCCACACCCCCAGCGCGGAGGCGTTCATCGCCCGCTGCGGTCGTATTCCGTCGCCGGTTCACGGGTTCCGCAACTAAGCTTGATTCCGTAACTGAGTTCTAGGGGTGCTGAGAACCAATAGAAGGGGAGGCACCGAAGATCATCTCTTCGGTGCCTCCCCTTTTGCTGTATGAGCCACTAAGAAGCTTCTAATACACGAAACGGCTCATCAGCGCCTCAAGTGCCAGACGTGCATTCGCGTTTGTCCGCAGGCGACGCAGAGTCAGCTCGACCGCCTGCACATCCTCCAGCAGCTGCTGGGCGGAACGACGGGTGCAGAACGCCTCCAGAGGCTCACGCAGATGCTCATTGATCAGCGGAGCCTGAGCCGACAGTGCCACCGTCAACGCATCACGCAGAACCGTCTGAACCTGCGCCACGGAACGCAACAGCGTATCGGATGAAACGCGCTTAGCGCGGCGCTTCTGCTGCTCCTCCAGGCGGCGAACCTGCGCTCGCAAGGACGGCGAAACACGCTCACCCTCGCGAATACCCAGCAGCGCCAGAAGCTCCTGGCGTTCCTGCTCATCCTTGAGAGCGGAGACGGCCTGTGCGTCCTGGTCGGCAAGGCTGGTGAGCTTTTCTGCCGCATTGAAAGCCGAAGAAATAGAACGAACATTCAGAATCAGGGAGGTAATCAACTCCCGACGAGCCATCGCCTGCTCATCGGTCGCCAAACGGTACCCCTCCTGCGCATCACCCATAGCCAGCCGCGCCGCACGCTGCGCCAAAGGATCCGCCACACCGTGCGCCAGCAAATACTCGTGCACCTGCGCATCGGTAGGAACCGGCAACTGTACCGGGCGGCAACGCGAACGAATCGTCACCAGCACATCGGTGGGGGAGGGCGCCGTCAACAACCAAATCGTATGCGGCGGCGGCTCCTCAATCGCCTTCAACAACACATTGGAGGTACGCTCCGGCATGCGCTCGGTGTCCTCGACCAGAATCACGCGCCAGCGCCCCACGGTCGGGCGGTCCTGAGCCTTCATGACCAGCTCGCGTGCCTCATCAATGCTGATGTGCGTCGCCTCGGTACTAAAGTGCGTGAAATCTGCGTGCGAACCGTTCATGACGGTCACGCAGCCCTTGCACTGGCCGCATCCGCGGTTCTGCGGGTCGGGCTGCTCGCACAGCAGCGCGGCAGCGAAAACTTTTGCCGCCTCACGGTGCGGCGCACCGGTCGCACCCGTGAAAAGCCAAGCGTGCGTGGGACGGTCGGCGGCGGCATCCGTGCGTAGCTGTTGGAGCTTATCGGCAGGAATCAGCAGGGTATCCCAGAGGCTCATGAGTCCTCCTGACCGGTGTGGACCAGTTCGCGGGCGGCAAGCAGAGGCTCAATCACCTCGAGTACGCGCGCGTGTACCTCATCAATCGTGCCCACACCATCAATGATGCGGTGCGAACCGTTAGCGTCCTCGCGGGCGATCTGCTCGAACGCACCGTGAATACGTGCCTTGAACGCCGCGCCTTCAGCCTCAATACGGTCGACGGTGCCGCGCTGGTCCATGCGCTCCTGCTCGGCGCTCAGCGGCACACTCAGTAACAGGGTCGCGTCGGGAACCAGGTCGGCGGTAGCCCAACGGCTCAAATCGACGATGGTTTCAACACCCAGATCACGGCCGACACCCTGGTACGCGGCGGAAGAATCAATATAGCGGTCACTGAGCACGATGGCGCCCTCAGCGAGCGCGGGGCGAATCAGCTGGGAGGCGTGAGCCGCGCGGGACGCCGCAAAAATCAGCGCCTCGGTGCGGTCGTCAATGGTGCCCTGACCGGCTTCCAGGACGAGGGCGCGCAAGCTTCTCGCCGATCTCGGTGCCGCCGGGTTCGCGGGTGGTGATGACACGGTATCCGCGGGCGCTGAGCGCTTCATTCAGCAGGGCGAGCTGGGTGGTTTTGCCGGCGCCGTCGCCTCCTTCGACCACGATAAAAAGCCCGCGGCGACCGGTCGGGTCGGTGGGAAGATTCTGTGCATCGGGGGTGTAGCTGAGAGTATCCATCACCCTTAAGGGTACCGGGTCTCTTCGCTGCACCGGTGCGGTTTTGGTGATACCTCCGCGTGGCATTGAGCGCGTATAAAGGTAAAAACATGTAAATCCTGTGTGCCGTCACCTGTGCGGGCGTGCGTTCTGGGCGTGGGTGTGCCAGGCTTAAATACATGAGTGCAGATAACCACGACATGAATTACTCCGCAGAGACCTTCGTCGTCTCTGGCGGCCGCCCGGCGCACGAGCATGACGCGCCGGTGAACCCTCCGATTGTTCTGTCTTCCACCTACCGCGGTGTGGACGCCGTCAATATTGAGCAGGACCGCGTGTACGCCCGCTTCTCGAACCCCACCTGGGAGGGCATGGAAGAGGTTGTCGCGAAGCTGGAGAACGCTACCCAGCCCGGTCTGCTGTTCCCCTCCGGTATGGCTGCTGTCGCTGCCGTCATCGACCTGGTGCCGGTTGGCTCCATCGTGCTGATTCCGAAGCACGCATACATGGCGTCGGTGACCCTGTGCAAGGATTTGGAGCGCCGCGGCATCATTGAGCTCGTTCGCGTGGATATTGAAGATACCGAGAGCGTTATCGCCGCTATGGAGGATGCCGCATCCCGCACCGGCGTTACCCCGGAGAACGTGAACTACTCGGCACCGAAGGTCCTGGCGTGGCTGGAGAGCCCCACGAACCCAATGCTTGAGGTTGCTGACCTGCCTGCCCTGCTTTCTGCTGCTCGCCGCTTGGGCATTGTGACCGCGGTGGATAACACCTTCGCAACCCCGATTCTGCAACGTCCCCCTGGATTTGGGTGCAGACGTAGTGGTTCACTCCGCTACGAAGTTCCTTGCGGGCCACTCCGATGTTCTGCTGGGCATGGCTCTGACCTCGAACGAGGAGCTGTACAAGGCGATGCTGCACCACCGCATCACCAATGGTGCAATCCCCGGCCCGGTGGAGGCGTGGCTTGGCCTGCGTGGTCTGCGCACCCTGGCGCTGCGCGTGGAGCGTGCGGTGCAGAATGCGCAGGTTCTTGCGGAGCGTCTGAGCGAGCACCCCCTTCGTGGCTGAGGTGCGTTACCCGGGTCTGGAGAGCGACCGCGGTCATGAGATTGCGAAGAAGCAGATGGACGGTTTCGGCGCGATTCTGTGCGTCACTCTTGATACGGACGCTCAGGGTGCCCGTAACGTCGTGGAGGCGTTGAAGCTGTGGACCCCGGCAACCTCCCTGGGCGGTGTGGAGTCGCTGGTGGAGCGTCGTCGTCGCCACGGTAACGAGCCGGATTCGATTCCGGAGTCTCTGCTGCGCCTGTCGGTGGGTATTGAGAACGTAGATGACCTTTACAATGACTTGGTTGAGGCCTTTAAGGTCGTCCGCTAAGCGCTTTGCTAGGGTTGTCTAGAGAAGCTGCTGATTCTAAGGAATACTATGTCTCCTATTCTGCTGGTCGGGTATGTGACCATTTTTGTTGATACGCTGCTGGCTATCGCCGGTGCTGCGGTTGGTGTGCTGGCTTTTGTGCGTGCGTGGATGTCTCCGGCGAACGCGTACGATTTTGCCGGTAAGCGCCCGAAGAATACGTGGCTGGCTTTGACCGGTGGTTCTGCTGCGGTGTCGCTGTTTAGCGTTTTTGCTGCGCTGACTGGTGGCGGTAATACTGTGCTGATTCTTCAGCTGGTGGCTGCTGTGATTAGCTGCGTGTTCCTGGCTGGTGTGTGGCCTTCGGTTGGTCGCCGCCGTTTCTAGCGTTAGCTTGTGCGCTCGCTTTGTGCGATAGATGGTGAAGCCTCGTGCGCTGCCTGACGGGTTTGTCCTGCTCGGGTGGTGTGCGGGGCTTTGCCCTTTTCTGGCGGGGTTTTTGAGCCTTTCGTTCTGGTAATAAAGACCCTTATAAATTTTTGGGAGAATGCATATTTTCTAGGCCTTGAGGCATGACAAACCGGCGGGTAAATGAAAAAATAGAGGTATGACTTACAAACTAGTACTCCTGCGCCACGGCCAGTCCGAGTGGAATGAAAAGAACCTGTTCACCGGTTGGGTGGACGTTAACCTGACCGATAAGGGCCGCGCTGAGGCTAAGCGCGGCGGCGAGCTGCTGGCAGAGCGCAACATCCTCCCCGATGTTGTTCACACCTCCCTGCAGCGTCGCGCAATCAACACCGCAAACCTTGCACTGGATGCAGCAGACCGTCTGTGGATTCCCGTCAAGCGCACCTGGCGTCTGAACGAGCGTCACTACGGTGCTCTGCAGGGTAAGAATAAGTCCGAGATCCGCGAGGAATACGGCGACGAGAAGTTCATGACGTGGCGTCGTTCCTACGACGTTCCGCCGCCCCCGCTGGATGACAACGACCCCTACTCGCAGCAAACGACCCCCGCTACGCGGATGTTGAGAACGCTCCTCGCACCGAGTGCCTGAAGGACGTTCTGGGCCGTATGCTTCCCTACTGGGAGTCGGACATCAAGCCCGACCTCGCAGCAGGCAAGACCGTTCTGGTTGCTGCACACGGTAACTCCCTGCGTTCGCTGGTCAAGCACCTCGAGGGTATTTCCGATGAGGACATTGCTGGCCTGAACATCCCCACCGGTATTCCGCTGTACTACGAGCTGGATGAGAACTTCCAGCCCGTCAAGGCCGGCGAGTACCTGGACCCCGAGGCTGCTAAGGACGCTATTGCTGCCGTAGCAAACCAGGGTAAGTAGTACCTCCGGCAGGGTTTCCCCTGTCATTGTGATGAGCCGTCCACCGTTGAGGTGGGCGGCTCATTGCGTTCTCTGCAGGGTAAAGGTATCTGCGGGGTTTCTGCAGGGGGTGCCTGTCTGAGGTTTTTGCATGGGGTGCCTGCCTGAGAAGAGGGGCGTTCGCCTGAGTGCCGGGTATCGGCCACATTTATACTTATGGGGTACCCGAATGGAAGGGAAGTACATGGATGCCGGTCTGATCGCCTTTATTGCGGGCATGATAGGTCTGCTGGTGGGCGTCCTGAGCATGAACGCGGTGGCGCGTAGTGAGCGGGAGCAGGAGCGTAGCTTGGTGTCGGCGCCGGCGCTGCGTGATGGTGCCGCTCAGGTGCTTGCTGTGATTGGTCGCGCCTACCTGGTGATTGATGAGGTGGGCGGCGTGGTTCAGGCTTCTCCGGGTGCGTATGCGATGGGTCTGGTGCGTGGTCATACGGTGGCCTCTGATGAGCTGGCGGATATGATTCGCACGGTGCGTCATCGCGGTATTTTTGCGGAGCGTACTTTTGAGATTGACCGCGGCGAGGGTGAGGCGCTGGTCTTGGACGTGCGTGTTGCTTCGCTGGGGGACGAGTACATTCTGGTGCTCGCTGATGACCGCACTGAGATTTCTCGTGTTCAGCGTATGCGTAATGATTTGTGGCGAATGTGTCGCATGAGTTGAAGACTCCGGTGGGTGCGGTGAGTCTGCTGGCTGAGGCTATTGAGCAGGCCAGTGATGACCCGGAGGCGATTGAGTATTTTGTGGGTCGTCTGCATAAGGAGACTCGCCGCCTGTCTGCGTTGGTGCGTGACATTATTGAGCTTTCGCGTCTGCAGTCGACCGATGTGATTGCGCGTGGTGGTCCGGTGTCGGTGCCTTCTTTGGTGGCTGATGCGGTGGATCGTTCGCATATTGTGGCGGAGGAGAAGGATATTCAGATTTCTACCCGCATCGAGGAGGTCCCCGAGGTGTACGGTGACGCCGAGCTGCTCGGTATTGCTGTGCAGAACGTGGTGGAGAACGCGGTGCGTTATTCGCCGGAGCATACGAAGGTGGATATTTGGGTGCACCGTGTGGCTGATCAGCTGCTGGTTGAGGTTGCTGATCAGGGCGTGGGTATCCCGGAGGACGAGCAGAAGCGTATTTTTGAGCGTTTTTACCGGGTTGATCCGGCTCGTTCGCGTCAGACGGGCGGCACTGGTTTGGGTTTGAGCATTGTGAAGCATGTGATGACTCAGCACGGTGGTAGCGTGACGGTTCGGTCGATGCCGCAGGAGGGTTCGACGTTTACGTTGGCGTTGCCGCTGAATGAGCCTCCGGTCGCAGTGTAGTGTTAGCGGTATAGGTTTTACGGAATCGAAGGAAGTTATTGATGTCTAAAATTCTGATTGTTGAGGACGAAGAGGCCCTCTCGGATCCCCTTGCGTTTGCTGGGTCGTGAGGGTTTCCAGACGATTGTTGTGGACAACGGTCTGGATGCTCTGCCGGTGTTTGACCGCGAGGGCGCGGATTTGGTGCTGCTGGATGTGATGCTTCCGGGCATGTCCGGCATGGAGGTATGCCGTAAGCTGCGTGAGGTGTCTTCGGTCCCGATTATCATGCTGACTGCTAAGGATTCTGAGCTGGATAAGGTTCTGGGTCTGGAGCTGGGTGCTGATGACTATGTGACGAAGCCGTATTCTGCGCGTGAGTTGATTGCTCGTATCCGCGCGGTGTTGCGTCGTCGTTCGGCGGAGACTGATTCTGCTACTGAGTCGGTGCTGCAGGGCGGCCCGGTGCGTATGGACATTGACCGCCACGTGGTGACGGTTAATGGTGAAGAGATTTCTATGCCGCTGAAGGAGTTTGAGCTCCTGGAGATTCTGCTGCGCAATGTGGGTCGTGTGATGACTCGTGGCCAGCTGATTGAGCGCGTGTGGGGCGCCGACTATGTGGGCGATACGAAGACTCTGGATGTGCATATTAAGCGTCTGCGTTCGAAGATTGAGCCGGATTCTTCTGCCCCGCAGTATGTGGTGACGGTTCGCGGTTTGGGCTATAAGTTTGAGGCGTAGGCGGGCTTGAGACAGATGACTTCTGCTTCTGCGGCGAATACTGCTGTGATTGTTTTGGCGGCTGGTTCGGGTACTCGTCTGGGTGAGCCGATTCCGAAGGCTGCTGTGCGTGTGCACGGTCGTACTTTGCTGGATTATGCGTTGGAGGGTGCGCTCGCTTCGGGTGTTGCTGAGCATGTGGTGGTGACTGTTCCTGCTGATTGTTCGGTGAGTTGTCCGGAGCTTTTGGAGGATGCCCGCCGTGCCGGTGCGTTGATTACTGCCGGTGGTGATACGCGTACTGCTTCGGTGGTTGCGGCGTTGGATGCTTTGAAGGATGCGCAGGTTCCGGTGGATTATGTGCTGATTCATGATTGCGCCCGTGCTTTTACTCCGCCGCAGGTGTATCACCGTGTGCTTGAGGGCCTGGGTTCTGAGAGCCCGCAGGGTGTTGTGCGTGCGGTGATTCCTGTGTTGCCGGTGGTGGATACGGTGAAGACCGTGGATTCTGCTGGTGTGGTGACGGGTACTCCTTCGCGTGCGCAGATGCGTGCGGTGCAGACTCCTCAGGGTTTTGAGGTGGCTGCCTTGTTGGCGGCGCATGAGCGTAGCCGTTCTCTGCCTGCTGAGGAGGCTGAGCTGCTCACTGATGATGCGATGGCGATGGAGGCGGCGGGCGAGCCGGTGTTGACGGTTGCCGGTGATGCGGATGCGTTTAAGGTGACGACTCCGATAGATTTGCGGGTTGCTCGCGCGCTGTTTGGTGATTCTGCTTCCTAAGCTGGCTGCCTAAGATTGCCGCCTAACGCCTCTTGTGCCGAGGCACTGCTACTGAGAAGATGTTTGATCGATTGAAGGGTCCTGTGATGACTGTTATTCCTCGTGTTGGTACCGGTGTTGATGTCCACGCTTTTGGTGAGGAGGGCACTCCTCTGTATGTTGCCGGTCTGCATTGGCCGGGCGAGCGTGGTTTGAGCGGCCATTCTGATGGTGATGTGGTGGCTCATGCTGCCGCGGATGCTCTTTTTGCCGCCTCCGGCACGGGGGATTTGGGCTCTAATTTCGGTGTGGATCGCCCGGATATGAAGGGTGCTTCGGGTGTTCGTATTCTTTCTGAGGCTGCGGCGATTGTGCGTGCTGCTGGTTTTGAGATTGGTAATGTGAGCGTTCAGCTGGTGGGTAACCGCCCGAAGTTCTCTCCGCGCCGTGATGAGGCGAACCGCGTGCTGAGCGAGGCGGCGGGTGCTCCGGTGACGGTGATTGCGACGACTACTGATGGTTTGGGTTTGACGGGCCGCGGCGAGGGTGTGGCTGCTATTGCGACGGCGCTGGTGTATCCGCGTTCGTAGGTGTTTGGTTGCTTCGAGCCATTCTGTAACCTATCGCCGATTACCGCCCCGGTGTCCGAACCGACCCCGTAGAAACCCCGTAGAATGAGAGTGTGACTATGCGTTTTTATGATTCAGCTTCCGCGACTATTCGCGAGTTTGAGCCCGTCGTGCCCGGTGAGGCGCGTATCTATTATTGTGGTGCTACGGTGCAGGGTGAACCGCATCTGGGCCACATCCGTTCGGCGTTGGTTTTTGACCAGTTGAGCCGTTGGATGCGTTACCGCGGTTTGAAGGTGACGACGGTCCGCAATGTCACTGATATTGATGACAAGATTTTGGCGAAGTCTGCTGATTCTATGGAGCCCGGTTTTGAGGGTGAGTTCCCGAATGAGCAGTGGTGGGCGCTCGCGTACCGTTTTGAGAAGGTTTTTGCTCAGGCGTATGCGGCGCTGGGTATTGATCCGCCGACGTATGAGCCGCGCGCGACCGGTCATATTCCGGAGATGTTTGCTCTGATTCAGCGTCTGATTGATCGTGGCCACGCGTATCCTGCGCTGGATGATTCTGGTGACGTGTATTTTGATGTGCGTTCGTGGGATAAGTATGGTGCGCTGACGAATCAGAGCGTTGAGGATATGCAGGATTCTGCGGATGCTGATCCGCGCGGTAAGCGTGACCCTCGCGATTTTGCCCTGTGGAAGGGTTATAAGGAGGGCGAGCCGCTGACTGCTTCGTGGGAGTCTCCGTGGGGTCGTGGCCGTCCGGGCTGGCATCTGGAGTGCTCGGCGATGGCTGGTAAGTATTTGGGTTCGCGTTTTGATATTCACGGTGGCGGTTTGGATTTGCGTTTCCCGCACCATGAGAATGAGCTGGCGCAGTCGACTGGTAGCCGGTGATGATTTCGCGAACTTCTGGATGCATAACGGCATGGTCACCTATGAGGGTGAGAAGATGTCGAAGTCTATCGGTAATACGATTTCGCCGGCGCAGATGCTTGAAATGGCGCGCCCGCTGGTGGTTCGCTACTACCTCGGTAGTGCGCATTATCGTTCGATTCTTGATTACCGTCCGTCGTCTCTGCAGGAGGCGGCAACCGCTATTGAGCGTGTTGAGGCGTTCCTTGCTGCTACTCAGGATGTGCTGAAACCGGGCCGTAAGGTTCCGGAGGCTTTTGCTGAGGCTATGGATGATGACGTGAACATTCCGCGTGCTTTGGCGGTTCTGCATGAGCAGACTCGTGCGGGTAATGCTGCGCTTGCTGCTGGTGAGGATGCCTCGGAGGCTGCGAATGCTGTGATGGCTATGGCTGAGGTTCTGGGTCTGGCGCAGCTGATGAGCTTTAACGCTGAGGGCACTTCGGGTGCTGAGCATGAGGCTTTGGATGCGCTGATTCAGGCTGTGTTGGCGGAGCGTGCGGAGGCTCGTGCTCAGAAGGATTGGGCGAAGGCTGATGCGATGCGTGATCTGTTGGCGTCTGCTGGTGTGCAGGTGAAGGATGGCGCGAATGGTTCGAGCTGGAGCGTTGGCTAGAGGGTGATGTGCCCCGCGTTTGTGCGTAAGGCTTAGGTCGCGCGGGTTTCTCTCGCGTAGACTCGTATTCATTACTTTGACGAAGGAAGAGAAGAATGGCTAAGGCAGGTTCGCGCCCGGGCGCTACCAGCAAGAAGAAGGGTGCTACTAAGGGCACTGGTGGTCACGGCCGTAAGGCGCTTGAGGGTAAGGGCCCTACCCCGAAGGCTGAGGACCGCGTTTATCACAAGGCGTATAAGATGAAGCGCGCGGCTGAGCGTCGTGCTGCTACCGGTACGAACCGTAAGTTCCAGACTCGTCTGGGCGGTAAGCGTGCTAGCGATGAGCTGGTGACTGGTCGTAATGCGGTGCTTGAGGCTCTGCGTACTGAGATTCCCTCGAAGCACTTGTACATCATGAGTCGTGTTGAGGTTGATGACCGCGTTCGCGAGATCATGACTATTGCGAATAAGCGCAATATTCCGATGCTGGAGATTCCGCGTAGCGAGCTGGATCGTTTGACTGATGGTTCTGTGCATCAGGGTGTTGCGATGCAGATTCCTCCGTACAAGTATCCGGACGCTACTGACCTGGTGCTGGATACTATGGAGCGTTGGCACTCGGGTAAGCTGTCGACTCCGCCGCTGTTTGTTGCTTTGGACGGTATTACTGATCCGCGTAACTTGGGTGCGATTATTCGTAGCGTGTCCGCGTTTAGCGGTGATGGTGTGATTATTCCTGAGCGTCGTTCGGCTGCTGTGACTGCTGGTGCGTGGAAGACTAGTGCTGGTGCGGCTGCTCGTATTCCTGTTGCGATGGCGACTAATCTGACTCGTGTGATTCAGCAGGCTAAGGAGCAGGGTATTTTCGTGATTGGTCTGGATGGCGGTGGCGATATTGAGTTGCCGGCTCTGGAGCTTGCGAATGAGCCGCTGTGCGTGGTGGTTGGTTCTGAGGGTAAGGGCCTGTCCCGCCTGGTGACTGAGAACTGCGATCAGATTGTGTCGATTCCGATTGATTCTGCGATGGAGTCTTTGAACGCAGCGATGGCTGTGGGCATCACTCTGTACGATGTTTCTCGTCGTCGCGCTTCCGCGAACTAGAGTTTTGAAGCTTGCGAGCTACGGGCTGTAGCTTGAACCCTATAGCTTGAATAAGGAGGGCGCCCCCGTGAGGGGGTGCCCTCCTTTTCTGTGCTCTTCTGCGCTCTCCCCCATATGTAGGGGCTCATATATAGGGAGGCTGCAGAGGGGGAGGTGCAGAACGGGGAAGTGCAGCGGTACAGAAATGCAGGTGATGCAGAGATTCCAGAGATGGGGGGAGGGGCGGAGTCCCTCTTCCCATCTTCTTGATGCTGAGAGGCTCTTCTGCCCTTCTATATGGGCTCTTTAGGGAGCTTCTGCAGGTTTTTTGGGGTCTTTTGAAGGTTTTTAAACTTTTTTCACAGAACTTTTGGGAGGCTTATCCTGCGTTGACTAGGCATTTTAGTACTCTGTTCAAGTCAGAATGAACCTAAACCCCCATATTTGTGTCCCACTTCACCCTATTTCGGGTTGCAGACCCATTTCGGCATCTGTATAGTTGTATGAGTCGCCGCGGCGAGGAGGAAAAAACGAAGAGTTTTCTTCGGTGTTTCTCCTAGTCAGAGGCGGTTGAATGACTTTCAATTGTATAGTGTTTTGGTTTCTTACTTGAAGGAAATCCGGGTTGCCGGTTGGTGATGTTGGAGGAGTTTAGGAAAGAAACTTTGTGGTGCGAATCACGGAAAACGGATTTGCATGGCACACAAAACGCTGGTATAGTTGATTGAGTTGCCGCGGGAACGCGGTGATGGCGAAATAACATGAATGACCGTTCAACGGTAAGACTTCTTTCGAATGAAGGAGTCGAGGTGTTGAATCGGTGTGTTGCTTGAGAACTCAATAGTGTGCTTTGTTCAATAAAATCACCGAATGGTGATGGAAACTGAAACTAATACCAAATATTTATTTGATATTTGATAATCATCAAATGGTTTCAAATTTAGTCAGCTTGAGTCACGCACCCCCGTGTGTGATTCGCTGTTTGAGATCAGATTATCAAGCTTTTCTATTTTTTCAACGGAGAGTTTGATTCTGGCTCAGGACGAACGCTGGCGGCGTGCTTAACACATGCAAGTCGAACGATGAAGCCTAGCTTGCTAGGTGGATTAGTGGCGAACGGGTGAGTAATACGTGAGTAACCTACCTTTAACTCTGGGATAAGCCTGGGAAACTGGGTCTAATACCGGATACGACCAATCTCCGCATGGGGTGTTGGTGGAAAGCGTTATGTAGTGGTTATAGATGGGCTCACGGCCTATCAGCTTGTTGGTGAGGTAACGGCTCACCAAGGCGACGACGGGTAGCCGGCCTGAGAGGGTGACCGGCCACACTGGGACTGAGACACGGCCCAGACTCCTACGGGAGGCAGCAGTGGGGAATATTGCACAATGGGCGCAAGCCTGATGCAGCGACGCCGCGTGAGGGATGACGGCCTTCGGGTTGTAAACCTCTGTTAGCAGGGAAGAAGAGAGATTGACGGTACCTGAGAGAAAGCGCTTACTAACTACGTGCCAGCGACCGCGGTAATACGTAGGGCGCGAGCGTTGTCCGGAATTATTGGGCGTAAAGAGCTTGTAGGCGGTTTGTCGCGTCTGCTGTGAAAGGCCGGGAGCTTTAACTCCGTGTATTGCAGTGGGTACGGGCAGACTAGAGTGCAGTAGGGGAGACTGGAATTCCTGGTGTAGCGGTGGAATGCGCAGATATCAGGAGGAACACCGATGGCGAAGGCAGGTCTCTGGGCTGTAACTGACGCTGAGAAGCGAAAGCATGGGGAGCGAACAGGATTAGATACCCTGGTAGTCCATGCCGTAAACGTTGGGCACTAGGTGTGGGGGACATTCCACGTTTTCCGCGCCGTAGCTAACGCATTAAGTGCCCCGCCTGGGGAGTACGGCCGCAAGGCTAAAAACTCAAAGAAATTGACGGGGGCCCGCACAAGCGGCGGAGCATGCGGATTAATTCGATGCAACGCGAAGAACCTTACCAAGGCTTGACATATACTGGACCGCATCAGAGATGGTGTTTCCCTTCGGGGCTGGTATACAGGTGGTGCATGGTTGTCGTCAGCTCGTGTCGTGAGATGTTGGGTTAAGTCCCGCAACGAGCGCAACCCTCGTTCTATGTTGCCAGCACGTTATGGTGGGGACTCATAGGAGACTGCCGGGGTCAACTCGGAGGAAGGTGGGGATGACGTCAAATCATCATGCCCCTTATGTCTTGGGCTTCACGCATGCTACAATGGCCGGTACAGAGGGTTGCGATACTGTGAGGTGGAGCTAATCCCTAAAAGCCGGTCTCAGTTCGGATTGGGGTCTGCAACTCGACCCCATGAAGTCGGAGTCGCTAGTAATCGCAGATCAGCAACGCTGCGGTGAATACGTTCCCGGGCCTTGTACACACCGCCCGTCAAGTCACGAAAGTTGGTAACACCCAAAGCCGGTGGCCTAACCCTTTTGGGAGGGAGCCGTCTAAGGTGGGATTGGCGATTGGGACTAAGTCGTAACAAGGTAGCCGTACCGGAAGGTGCGGCTGGATCACCTCCTTTCTAAGGAGCACATTTAGTTGGCCATGCTGTCCGCGAGTGTCGGATGGGTGGTTTTGCTCATGGGTGGAATGTTGGTTTTGGGTTGGATGAGGCGCATTGTTGGGTTTTGGGGTAACACATTGTGTTGTTCCTTTGTTTGCCTGGCATGGTGATGATGCAAAAGTGTTCTTTTGTGTTGTTGTTGTGTTGTGGGTTGTTGTTTGAGAACTATATAGTGGACGCGAGCATCTTCTGGAATTTGCGTTGAATCAATGCTTTGGTGTTGGTTTGATTGTTGATTTTAGATTCTTATTTTTCTTGATTGTGTGTAAGTTATTAAGGGCACACGGTGGATGCCTTGGCATTAAGAGCCGATGAAGGACGTGTGAATCTGCGATAAGCCTCGGGGAGCCGATAACTGGGCTGTGATCCGAGGATTTCCGAATGGGGAAACCTGGCTCATCTTCATGGTGAGTTACCGCCAGCTGAATGTATAGGCTGGTTGGGGGGAACGCGGGGAAGTGAAACATCTCAGTACCCGCAGGAAGAGAAAATAAAGTAATGATTCTGTGAGTAGTGGCGAGCGAAAGCGGAAGAGACTAAACCTGTGGTGTGTGATAGCGGTTAGGCGTTGCATCATGGGGGTTGTGGGAGTCACAGTGGCAGTTCTAACTGGCTGCCGGCATGATGTTCAGGATGGTAGGTGAACGACTTGGAATGGTCGGCCGTAGAGGGTGAGAGTCCCGTAATCGAAATTGTTCTGTCCGTGGTGTGGCCACCCGAGTAGCACGGGGCTCGTGGAATCTCGTGTGAATCTGCCAGGACCACCTGGTAAGTCTAAATACTTCTTAATGACCGATAGTGAATCAGTACCGTGAGGGAATGGTGAAAAGTACCCCGGGAGGGGAGTGAAATAGTACCTGAAACCGTGTGCTTACAAGCCGTTGGAGCCTTTTGGGGTGACAGCGTGCCTTTTGAAGAATGAGCCTGCGAGTTAGTGTTATGTCGCGAGGTTAACCCGTGTGGGGTATCCGTAGCGAAAGCGAGTCTGAATAGGGCGTTTGAGTGGCATGACCTAGACCCGAAGCGGAGTGATCTATCCATGGCCAGGTTGAAGCGACGGTAAGACGTCGTGGAGGACCGAACCCACTTCAGTTGAAAATGGAGGGGATGAGCTGTGGATAGGGGTGAAAGGCCAATCAAACTCTGTGATAGCTGGTTCTCCCCGAAATGCATTTAGGTGCAGCGTTACGTGTTTCTTGCCGGAGGTAGAGCTACTGGATGGCCGATGGGCCTTCACGGGTTACTGACGTCAGCTAAACTCCGAATGCCGGTAAGTGAGAGCGTAGCAGTGAGACAGTGGGGGATAAGCTTCATTGTCGAGAGGGAAACAGCCCAGACCACCAACTAAGGCCCCTAAGCGTGTGCTAAGTGGGAAAGGATGTGGAGTTGCTTAGACAACCAGGAGGTTGGCTTAGAAGCAGCCATCCTTGAAAGAGTGCGTAACAGCTCACTGGTCAAGTGATTCTGCGCCGATAATGTAGCGGGGCTCAAGTACACCGCCGAAGTTGTGGCAATGACCCTTTGAGGGTTGTTGGGTAGGGGAGCGTCGTGTAGCCGGTGAAGCTGCGGTGTAAACCAGTGGTGGAGGCTATGCGAGTGAGAATGCAGGCATGAGTAGCGAAAGATGAGTGAGAAACTCATCCGCCGGATGATCAAGGGTTCCAGGGTCAAGTTAATCTGCCCTGGGTTAGTCGGGGCCTAAGGCGAGGCCGACAGGCGTAGTCGATGGATAACGGGTTGATATTCCCGTACCGGTGAAAAACCGCCCATACTGATATTGTGATGCTAACCATGCGAAGCATGATGTGCAGGCTTTTGTTTGTGTGTTGTGTGGGTTGTGGGACCCGATCTTTGGAGGTAAACGTGTTAACAGGTGTGACGCAGGAAGGTAGCCAAGCCACGCGATGGTTGTCGTGGTCTAAGCGTGTAGGGTTGTCGGTTGTTAAATGCGCCGGCTGTGTGCCTGAGACGTGATGGGACCCCGTTTTTGGGGGATTTGGTGATCCTATGCTGCCGAGAAAAGCATCGGCGTGAGGTTTTAGCCGCCCGTACCCTAAACCGACACAGGTGATCAGGTAGAGAATACTAAGGCGATCGAGAGAATCATGGTTAAGGAACTCGGCAAAATGCCCCCGTAACTTCGGGAGAAGGGGGACCTTGAGCGTGATGGGCACTTGCTGCCTGGAGCGTGTATGGGTCGCAGAGACCAGGGGGAAGCGACTGTTTATCAAAAACACAGGTCCGTGCGAAGTCGTAAGACGATGTATACGGACTGACTCCTGCCCGGTGCTGGAAGGTTAAGAGGATTGGTTAGCCCTTTTTGGGCGAAGCTGAGAATTTAAGCCCCAGTAAACGGCGGTGGTAACTATAACCATCCTAAGGTAGCGAAATTCCTTGTCGGGTAAGTTCCGACCTGCACGAATGGAGTAACGACTTCCCTACTGTCTCAACCATGAACTCGGCGAAATTGCAGTACGAGTAAAGATGCTCGTTTCGCGCAAAGAGGACGGAAAGACCCCGTGACCTTTACTATAGTTTGGTATTGGTGTTTGGTTTGGCTTGTGTAGGATAGGTGGGAGACTGTGAAGCATGGACGCTAGTTTGTGTGGAGTCGTTGTTGAAATACCACTCTGGTCAATCTGGATGTCTAACTTCGGGCCATGATCTGGTTCAGGGACAGTGCCTGATGGGTAGTTTAACTGGGGCGGTTGCCTCCTAAAGTGTAACGGAGGCGCCCAAAGGTTCCCTCAGCCTGGTTGGCAATCAGGTGTTGAGTGTAAGTGCACAAGGGAGCTTGACTGTGAGACTGGCAGGTCGAGCAGGGACGAAAGTCGGGACTAGTGATCCGGCGGTACGTTGTGGAACGGCCGTCGCTCAACGGATAAAAGGTACCTCGGGGATAACAGGCTGATCTTGCCCAAGAGTCCATATCGACGGCATGGTTTGGCACCTCGATGTCGGCTCGTCGCATCCTGGGGCTGGAGTCGGTCCCAAGGGTTGGGCTGTTCGCCCATTAAAGCGGTACGCGAGCTGGGTTCAGAACGTCGTGAGACAGTTCGGTCCCTATCCGCTGCGCGCGTTGGAAATTTGAGAAAGGCTGTCCTTAGTACGAGAGGACCGGGACGGACGAACCTCTGGTATGTCAGTTGTACCGCCAGGTGCATGGCTGATTGGCTACGTTCGGGAGGGATAACCGCTGAAAGCATCTAAGCGGGAAGCCTGTTTCGAGATGAGATTTCCTGGCACTTTGGTGTGTGAGGCTCCTTATAGATGATGAGGTTGATAGGCCGGGTATGGAAGCGGGGACTGAAGACTCGTGGAGTTGACTGGTACTAATAGGCCGAAGGCTTACTTTTTCGAGATGTTGTTTGTTGTTTGCGTTCACTGTATGGTTTT